>ERZ780149.1-NODE-1-length-506176-cov-26.364113_pt1 | contig 506176 bp, 422 predicted proteins | sample MGYA00511367_ERZ780149 | MGnify/ENA primary metagenome ERZ780149 (study PRJEB29588, sample SAMEA2153852) | human gut metagenome | biome: human gut; feature: human-associated habitat; material: faeces | place: Denmark | collected 2008/2010 ... | reverse complement strand
CAGCTTTTTGGTGCTTCGCCTAAGCCCTTGTTTGCTTCCCCAACTTTCCGTGAAGTCCCCCTTATTCCGCATTCCGCATTCCTCATTCCGAATTTTCCTCCAGCCGCGCCCTTGCCACTTTCCCCGCTGCCTTCATCGCCGTGGGAATCGTCAGCGCGTCCATCTCATTCAGCGTAACAAACCGATACCCCTTCGGCGCATCCGCGTCGGGCGCGTCCATCTGATACAGCTTCATCCGCCAGATTTGGTGCGTGAAAACGTGCTTCGCGTCCCCCGCTGGGCGGACATTCCGCAGATTCATGTGCATCTGCGCACCGAAATCCGCGGGATTATCCGTATGCCCCGGCAGCATCGGGAACACCCACAAGCCGTGCAGCATCGTCTCCGTGCGCTGGCGCATCAGGACTTTCTCGCCGGAAAAAATCAGCAGCACGTCCCAATCGAACGGCTTCGGCGGATTCTTCTGCGGCAGCACGGGCAAATCCTCCGCGTCGCCCGCGTCGTACGCGTCGCAGTGCGCCCGCAGCGGGCAGCTGTCGCAGTTCGGCGTGCCGGGGACGCACACTGCCGCCCCCAAGTCCATCAGCGCCTGATTGAAATCGCCCGGACGCGCCGCCGGTACAAGCGAATCCACCTTTTCCTCCAGTTCGCGCCGAACGGACGGAATGCCCACGTTCTCGCGGATGCCCATCACCCGGCTGGCGACGCGGATGACGTTGCCGTCCACCGCCGGAACACGCTGGTCAAACGCGATGCTCGCAATCGCCCCGGCAGTGTATGCCCCGATGCCCTTCAATTGCCGCAATTGCGCCACCTCGCGCGGCATTTCGCCCCCGAAGTCGCACACCACCTGCCGCGCCGCCTGATGCAGATTCCGCGCGCGCGAATAGTACCCCAGCCCTTCCCAGAGCTTGAGCACGTCCGCCTCATCCGCCGCCGCCAGCGCCGCCACATCCGGGAAGCGCGCCAAAAAGCGCTCGTAGTACCCGCGCACCGTCTCCACGCGCGTCTGCTGCAGCATCGTCTCGCTCACCCATGTGCGGTACGGGTCGTGGATGCCGCGCCAAGGCAGCGTCCGCGCGTTCTGGTCGTACCAAGCCAGCAGCAGCGCCGAAATCGTCTCACGCATTCGACAAAATCCCCCTCTTTATCGTCCTATTGTACCACAGAAGGAGACTTTTGCCCACCCCACGGCTGATTTTTCCCGATTTGCAGAAATTTTTTTGCATTTAGAACGTTTGTTCGCTTGCATTCGTTCGCGTTTTGGTACATAATACTCCATGTTGATTAGCACTCATGCAAAGTGAGTGCTAACAGCCTGAAGAGAAGCAAGGAGGAAATGACACTATGACCGTGAAGCCTTTGGGTGACCGCGTTGTCATCAAGAATGTTGAAGCCGAGGAAACCACCAAGTCTGGTCTGATTCTGACCAGCGCCGCGAAGGAGAAGCCGCAGATGGCGGTTGTTCTCGCTGTCGGCCCCGGCGGCAATGTGGATGGCAAGGAAATCAAGATGCAGGTGACGGAAGGTCAGAAGGTTATTTACAGCAAGTACGCCGGCACGGAAGTCAAAATCGACGGCGAAGAGCTGATTATTGTGCGCCAGAGCGACATTCTGGCTGTGGTGGAGTAATAAGCTGACTCCGCAATTTATTGAAAGGAAGTAAGTTTTATGGCTAAGCAGATTCAGTATGGCGAACAGGCTCGCCGGAGCCTTGAAAAGGGCGTGAACGCGCTGGCGGATACCGTCAAAATCACCCTCGGCCCGAAGGGTCGCAACGTGGTGCTGGACAAGAAGTACGGCGCGCCGCTCATCACAAACGACGGCGTAACCATCGCCAAGGAAATTGAGCTGGAAGACCCCTTTGAAAACATGGGCGCGCAGCTGGTGAAGGAAGTCTCCACCAAGACCAACGACGTCGCTGGCGACGGCACGACCACCGCCACCCTGCTCGCGCAGGCGATTATCCGCGAAGGTCTGCGCAACCTCGCCGCCGGCGCAAACCCCATGGTGCTGAAGAAGGGCATTGCCGCCGCGACGGATGCCGCCGTGGAAGGCTTGAAGGAGCTGTCCCAGCCCATCAACGGCAAGCAGGCGATTGCCAACGTCGCCGCGAACTCCGCTGCGGATGAAACCATCGGCAAGCTGATTTCCGACGCAATGGAAACTGTCGGCGCGGATGGCGTTATCACCGTGGAAGAAAGCAAGACCATGACCACGGGCATGACCATCGTCGAAGGGATGCAGTTCGACCGCGGCTATGCGTCCGCCTACATGGTGACCGATACCGAAAAGATGGAAGCGGTTCTTGATGATCCGCTGATTCTTATCACCGACAAGAAGATTTCCGTCATTCAGGAAATCCTGCCCCTGCTGGAGCAGGTGGTGCAGATGGGCAAGAAGCTGCTCATCATCGCCGAGGACGTCGAGGGCGAGGCGCTGTCCACGCTGGTTGTCAACAAGCTGCGCGGCACGTTCACCTGCGTTGCGGTCAAGGCGCCGGGCTTCGGCGACCGCCGCAAGGAAATGCTGCAGGATATCGCCATCCTGACCGGCGGCACCGTCATCTCCTCCGAAACCGGCATGGAGCTGAAGGAAGCGACGCTGGATATGCTCGGTCATGCACGTCAGGTGAAGGTGAACAAGGAAAACACCACCATCGTTGACGGCGCGGGCGACAAGGATCAAATCGCGGCGCGCGTGGGTCAGATTAAGGCGCAGATTGCCGAAACGACCAGCGACTACGACCGCGAGAAGCTGCAGGAACGTCTGGCGAAGCTGGCTGGCGGCGTGGCCGTCATTCAGGTTGGCGCGGCGACTGAAGTGGAAATGAAGGAACGCAAGCTGCGCATTGAGGACGCTCTGGCGGCGACCCGCGCGGCGGCGGAGGAAGGCATTGTGCCTGGCGGCGGCATTGCCCTGCTGAGCGTGCAGCAGAACGTGGCTGCCCTGCTGCCGAAGTACAGCGGCGACGCCAAGACCGGCGTGCAGATTATCCTGCGCGCACTGGAAGAGCCGATTCGCCAGATTGCGGCGAACGCGGGTGTGGATGGCTCGGTGATTGTCGAGAACATCAAGACCACGAAGAAGCGCAACGCGAAGAAGGCTGCCGGCTACGGCTACGACGCGCTGAACGACGAATACTGCGACATGATTGAGCGCGGCATCATTGACCCGACGAAGGTCACGCGTTCGGCACTGCAGAACGCGGCGTCTGTTGCGGCGATGGTGCTGACCACCGAATCGCTGGTGGCGGACATCCCCGCGCCCGAACCCGCGGCTCCGGCTGGCGGCGCTGGCATGGGCGGCATGTACTAATTTCCTTTGGCTTGATGGGCTGTGCCTTTTCCGACGAGGAAGGGGTGCAGCCCTTTCTTTGTTATTTTATCCTGATTGATTCTTGCTTTGCTGCTGCAGGGGATTCGGCGAAAACAGGCAGGGCGCTTTTTACCGAAAAACAGCAAATTATGACGAGCTCATAACTGTTGTTCAAGTCCAAGCCCCCTCGGATTCGGAATATCGCGAATAATTTCAAGTTTGTTCATGCAGCTGTCATAATAGTATGATATGATAAGAGTGGCGGACAAGAAGTATTGCGCTTGCGCCGCCGCAAAACGCTGTATATTTGTCAGCGCTGCTGCATAAGGTTTGCCATCCATGCGGACAAAGTGCTTCCTGACTTGTTTTGTCGGGTCAAAAGCGCTTTTGCCGAAGCGGGCGAGCGGGGCTTCTATTTCCCCGCGCCGACGCGTAGACTATGAAAGGATGGAGGGCAAGCCATGACCCATTCCACTGCACCTGCGCATCCGAAAAAGGCGGCGTACACCCGCGCGGCACTGTGTCTGCTGCTCAGCGTACTGACTTTCTGCTACGCCGGGCCGCTGCATCAGGACGCGACGACCGTACTCGCTGCCAAGCGGATTCTGCCGGTTTACTCCGTCGAGCGCGACGACCGCGTGATCTCGATTTCCTTCGACGCCTCGTGGGGCGGCGATCAGACCATGCGCATCCTCGATTTGCTTGACGAGTACAATGCCAAGGCGACGTTCTTCCTCGTGGGCATCTGGGTTGACAAATACCCGGAGCTGGTGAAGGAGATTCACGACCGCGGGCACGAAATCGGCAATCACTCCAGCAAACATCCGCACATGACGAAAATCAGCGAAAGCCGAATGCGGCAGGAGCTGTCTGACATGGCGGAGAAGCTGGAAGCGATTACCGGGGAAAAGCCGACGCTGTTCCGTCCACCGTATGGGGACTACAACAACACGGTCGTCAGCGTCGCCCGCAGCGAGGGGTACGAGGTGGTACAGTGGAGCATAGATTCGCTGGATTGGAAGAACAAGGGCGCTGCTGATTTGATTCGGCGCGCGACAACAAACGTTGCGCCGGGCGACATCGTGCTCTTCCACAACGATTCTAAATACATTCTCGACGCTTTGCCTACCATTCTGAAGACTTACCACCAGCAGGGGTTCACGCTTATTCCTGTGGGCGAGCTTCTGCTGGAGGGAAACACAACGATCGACGTGCAGGGCAGACAGCATCCCGCAAAAGCGGAGTAACCCCGCCGTCAAAAAGAAAGGTGAATCGCTATGGAAGAGAACGGAAATTTCCTGCATTTGAGCGGCGTCCTGACGGACAACCCCGTCTACGGGCATGAAGTGTTTGGCGAGAAGTTTTACTATGCCACCCTGTCTGTGCCGCGTCTGTCCGGGGCGGAGGATCTGCTGCCCATCACGGTGTCTGAGCGCCTGATGGATGATACGCCGCTGACCATCGGCTCGAAGCTGGCGCTGGACGGTCAGCTCCGCAGCTACAACAAGGTCATCGAGGGCGCGGGACGCCTGCTCATCACGGGCTTCGCGCAGCATCTGGTTGACCCGGACAGCGATGAGAACCCGAATCAGGTGCAGCTGACTGGCGCGCTGTGCAAGCTGCCCTCCTACCGCACGACCCCCTTCGGCCGCGAAATCGCCGACCTGATGCTGGCGGTCAACCGCGCCTATGGCAAGAGCGATTATATCCCCTGCATCACCTGGGGCCGCACCGCGCGCTTCGCCAGCCACCTGAAGGTGGGCGACAAGGTGACGCTGCTGGGACGCTTCCAGTCCCGCGCGTACCAGAAGCAGCTGCCTGACGGCACGGTCATCGGCAAGACGGCGTACGAAGTGTCCGTCGGTCGCCTGACGATGGCGGATGCAGCGCCGCAGCCCGCGCCGTTTGTCATTCACCCGGAGGAAACCCACACGGTGGAGACGCTCGTGCAGCCCTCGACCCCGGTTCAGGTGAATCCTTTTACCACGCCCACAACCTGATTTTTTCGCCGTCGCTGCCCCTTTTTGCGGGGGGGCGGCGGCTTTTTTAATGCGGAATAAGCAATAGGGGAGCACACGCAAAAATCCATATCAAAAAAGAAGGAGCCGGTCATGAAAACCGACGCCTTCTTTTCAAGATGGGAAAGTGTGGGGAAATTCGCGAAACCGGGGAAACGCAGCTTAATTCTGCCGCGCGAGCAGCCCGCCGACATCAAAGTGCCGCTTGTCGCCCTCGAAGCCGCAGTAGGAGAAATCGTCGCCCAGCCGGCGCAGCTCCGTCCGAATCTGCTGCATCGGCATCACTTCCGCGTCGAAATTGACCGCGAAGTGCTTCAGGTACGCGCCGCGCATGGTGTCAATCCCCAGCGCGTCGCAGCACCAGTCCAGATAGCGCGTGTTGTTGACGTGGCCGTTGAAATCCAAATCGGTGTAGCGCGGCTGGCGCATTTCGGTTTGCAGCGTGCCGGACACCTCGGTCACGGCGGCGGGCAGCCCCAGCGGCGCGAGCAGGTCGGAGTTGTCGGGCATCAGCGCCTTCACCACGTCGAGCTTCGTCATGCTGCGTGTGCCGAGGTCAAGCAGCACCCACAGCGTCGCGGCGCGTCCGATTTCGATGCCATTGCTGTCGCGGAAAATAAAGTAACGCGGGAAGAAGCAGCGGCGCACGGGCATCGGGAACGTCTCGACGGAGAACGTCTCCTCGAACGCCGGATAGCGATCCATATCGACCTCCACGCGCGTGAGCACCCACGCGGTGTTCTTTGCCAGCAGGGCACTGCGCCCCAGACCAAGGCGCTCGGAGTGCTGTCCGGCGGCTTCCTGCATCACTTCCAGAATCGCGCTGGGCTTCATGCGGGCGTTCAAATCGGTCTGGTAGGAGCGAACAGTGAAATCCTCCTTGTAGATTTTGAGCATAATGGGTATCCTTCCTTTGGTCATTTTGTTGATAAAAGCAACCAATATAGAAAAGGCTGCAAGAATATTATACGCCATTAGCAGGAAAATGGCAAGTGCTTTTCGCATGAGCGGAGAAAAATCCGCATAGAAAAAACGGGCTGCACCACTCAGTGCAGTCCGCTGGGGGATGGGCACGTTGCCACGCTTCCGCCCATCCTGCTTCTGCTGATTAGTCCTGCGCGTTCCGAAGTTCTGCCAGGCAGCTCTTGCAGACGAGCTTGCCCTTGTAGGGAACGACGTCACGGGCATCAGAGCAGAAAATGCAGCTCGGATGATACTTCTTGAGGATGATTTCGTCACCTTCGACGAAAATTTCCAGCATGTCCTTCACGCCAATGTCCATCGTGCGACGAAGCTCGATGGGCAGGACGATCCGACCAAGGGTATCCAACTGACGCACAACACCGGTAGACTTCATAGTAATTTCTCCCTTCCGTTCGATAGCGGTAATGTTGCCATGAGGGATTGTCCGGCACTCCTGCACAGCGCAGGACGATTCCACATATTGCATTGTCATTCTACATTTTTTTCTAACGTTTGTCAAGGGGTTTTCATGAATTATAAGTTTTTTCTTGCTATTTTCAAGAAAAAAATTTCGAGATACGCTTGAAAAGTTCCGTAGTTTGGCGCGCAAACAATATACAGATATGCACAAAGTGAATATAACATCCGTGCTAAATTGCTTCTGAAAGGAGAAGTATTTATGGGCAGGGTATTTTTCATCCTGACAACGCTGTCGCTGATGCTGGCACTGCTCACAAACCGTGCGCCTTCAGCGGCGTCGGCGCTGCTGAACTCGGCGGAAAGCGGCGTTTCGCTGATGTTGACGCTGCTGGGAACGATGACGCTCTGGAGTGGCTTGATGGAGGTGCTTCTGCGCACGGGCGACGTGGCGAAACTTGGGCTGCTTATCCGAAAATTATTCGGAAGACACAGCCGCGCGCTTCCGGACACTGATTGCTGGGAGGCAGTCGGCATGAATCTGGCGGCGAACGTCCTCGGTCTGGGGAATGCCGCCACGCCGCCGGGTGTGTCCGCAGCGAAGCAATTAGCGGCGCACGGCGAGCCGGGACTGCGCGTGCTGGCGCTGCTGCTGGTGCTCAACAATTCCAGCCTGCAGGTGCTGCCGACGACGGTGCTGACGCTTCGTCAGGCGGCAGGCGCACAGCATCCGGCGGACATTTGGGGCGCTATGCTGATTTCGTCCGCCGCCGCGACGGCAGCCGGGGTCATTCTGCTGGGCGTGTACGACAAAATCCGCCAAAAAGGAGCGAATCCGCATGGAGAAAGCCGCCGCCGTCACCCTCATCCTGACCGTTCTGCTGATTCTTCTGCGCGGAAAATGCGCGGGCGTTGAGGTCTACGGCGCGTTCCTTTCCGGCGCGAAGAAAGGAATGGAAGCCGCGTGGCAGCTCCTGCCCGCGCTGACGGGGATGCTGCTCATGCTTTCCTTGATGAACGCCTCTGGGCTGACGGCACTTCTTGTACGCCTGCTATCGCCCCTGACGGCAATATTGAACCTGCCGCAGGAGGTCGCGCCGATGCTCATCCTCCGCCCGATGACCGGGTCGGGCAGTTTGGCGGCGCTGCAGGAGATTTTCGCGCAGTACGGCGCGGACAGCCGCGTTGGGCGAATCGCGTCGGTGCTGATGGGGTCAAGCGAGACGATTTTCTACACGATGAGCGTCTATCTCGGCGCGGCGGGCGTGAAAAAGCTGCCGGGCGCGCTGGGCGTGTCGCTGCTGTCCTACCTGACGTGCGCGTGGGTTTGCGGGCTAATCTGCTGAAAAATCAGGAAAATCGCTTGCAGGAAAGGGGAAAATCATGTATAATAAACAGGTATGCCGGATGAAAGGAGCGAAGGAAATGCTGGAAATCATCGGGGACAGCCGCGCGGTGGCTCGTGCGGCGATTCAGCTGGCGATGACGGCGACACGCGAGGAAGAAACCGAGCTGAAGGCGTCGCTGACCGAAAAGGATATTGTCGGCGCGGCATCGGACTTCGGCGGCACATTCGTGGATTCGATGATGAAGATGATTGAGCGCGCCGTGGTCGCCGCCAAGCGCGAGGGCGTCATCAGTGATACGCACCGCGAGGAGGGCGCAGTTGCTGGGGCAGCACACGACGCGGTGTGCCAAGTCAGCGAGAAGGCGATGGGCTTTTCCGTCGGCGGCAAAATCGGCGTCGCCCGCTCCGGCGAGCATGTGGCGGTCGCGGTGTTCTTTACCGTGGGCTTGGTGCATCTCAACGAGGTCGTCGTCGGCATGGGACACCGGGCGATTTGAGCCTACATAAAAATGTCAACAAAAGGAGACAACAACGCATGGTGCTGAATATTGCCATGGACGGCCCTGTCGGCGCAGGAAAATCAAGCATTGCGGACGCCGTCGCCAAGCGGCTGGGCATCCTCCATCTTGACACCGGCGCGATGTACCGCGCCATCGGCCTGACCGCGCTGGAAAAGGGCGTGCCGGTACAGGATGAACAGGCGGTCACGGCGCTGTGCCAGTCGCTGTCAATGACGGTCGGCCACGCGGCGGATGGCCAGCATACCCTTGTGGATGGCCGCGACGTGACGGGCTTCATCCGCACGCCGGAAGTCAGCATGGCGGCGTCCACCGTCGCCAAATACGCGGGCGTGCGCGCGGCAATGGTCGCGCTCCAGCGCCGCCTTGCGCAGGAAACGCCCATGCTGGTGGATGGCCGCGATATTGGCACGCGTGTGCTGATGAACGCGCCCGTCAAAATCTTCCTGACTGCCAGCGCCGAGGAACGCGCCCGCCGCCGCTATCAGGAGATGCGCAATAAGGGCGTGGACGCGAATTTCGACGATGTGCTGCGCGATCTGCGCGCCCGTGACGAACAGGACACGCACCGCGCTGTTGACCCGCTCCGTGCGGCAGAGGACGCCGTGACGGTTGATTCGACGCACCTGACGTTTGACGAGGTGGTCGAGGCGATTCTGCGCATCGTCGCGGACAAGACGGGGGGCGCATGGGCATGAGCGAGCAGAATCAGCCGGAAAAGAAGAAGAATTTCCAGCATCACATGGCTGTTCCGGGCAAAAAGGGCATCATCTATACGATTGCGCGCGGGATTTTTTGGATTTACTTCCACCTGTTCTGCTTTATGCACTGCACGGGCAGGGAGAAGCTGAATCTCGATGCGCCGTACATCGTCATCGCGAATCACACGTCCTTCGCAGACCCGATTATTGCCGCGATGCTGATTCGCCGCTACGAAGTGAACTTCCTGGGGAAAATCGAGCTGGCGAAAGCGCCCGTGGTCGGAAAACTGCTGATGCACCTGCACATGATTCCCGTTGACCGCCACCACAGCGACATGGAGGCGATGCGCGCCTGTCTGCGGGTGACGAAGGCGGGCGGCGTGCTGGGCATTTTCCCCGAAGGAACGCGCCACAAAGAGGGGATTATGGAGCACGTTGAGTCCGGCGTGGCGCTGATTGCACTGCGCAGCGGCGTGCCGATGATTCCCCTGTACATCGGCGGCAAACCGCGCCTGTTCCGCCGTCTGGACGTGCGCGTCGGCGACCCGATTGCGATGGACGACCTGCGTGCGCGCGGCGTGAACCGCGACACCTGCGAGGAGCTGCTCGCCCGCATCACCGAAACCTACCGCGCGCTGACGGCACACCCGGAGGCGTGAACACCAAAATCTGCGTGAAATCCTGTTTTTTCGCGCTTTTTTCGCGAACAAAAAATTTTTTCAAAAAAAATTGCGAAGGAAGCAGGAAAATCAGAAGATATGTAGAATCAATATAGAGGTCAGAAAATGGTCTGACCATGCTGGAAAGGATGCAAACGGGAAATGCCGATTGAAATCGCGGCTCACGCGGGGTTCTGCATGGGTGTCCGCCGCGCGGTCGAAAGCGCCGTGCAGGTGGCGGACAGCGGCGTGCCCTCTTGTACGCTGGGGGAACTGATCCACAACCCGACGGTCGTGGACATGCTTCGTCAGCGCGGGATTCCGCCGGTCGCTTCCGCCGAGGAAGCAGCGGGTCGGCAGGTGCTCATCCGCAGTCACGGCGTCGCGCCGGAGGTCATCAGGCAGCTGGAGAAAGCCGGCTGCAAGGTGGTTGACCTGACCTGCCCCTTCGTCAACAAGCTCCACCGCGTCGTCGCGGAGGAAACGAGCGAGGATTGCCCGCTGATTATGGTGGGCGAACGGGAACACCCGGAGGTCAAGGGAACATGCGGCTGGGCGCGCGGCAAGGTTTACGTCGTGGCGACGGCGGAGGAAGCGGCACAGCTGCCCGAAATGGATCAGGCGGCAGCCGCCGTGCAGACGACCTTCCCCCCGGAGCGCTGGGAGGCGATTGTCGCCGTACTGCGCGGGCGTGTCCAGCATTTGAAGGAGCATAACACCATCTGCAACGCCACCGCGGTGCGCCAGCGGGAAGCCAAGAAGCTTGCCGCGGCATCCGACGCTATGATTGTCGTCGGCGGCCGCACCAGTGCGAATACGCACAAGCTCTTTGAGGCGTGCAAGGCGCTTTGCCCCCGAACAATTTTGGTAGAGTGCGCGGCGGAAATTCCGCCTGCCTTTGCAAATATTCATTCCGATAAAATTGGAATAACCGCCGGTGCTTCCACACCGGATGGCTCATTAGAGGAGGTTGCAACCCATATGACCGACAACGAAAACATGGCTCAGTCCTCTGACTTCACCATGGACGCCATCGTGGCCACGATGACGCGCATCAAGGCTGGACAGACGGTGACCGGCAAAGTTGTGCAGGTGACCCCGGACGAAGTGTATGTGAACATTGGCTACAAGGCCGATGGCATCATCAAGCGCTCCGACCTGACCCAGCAGGACGTCAAAGAAGGTGACGAACTGGAAGCTGAGATCGTCAAAGTGAACGACGGCGAAGGCAATGTCGTTCTGTCCCAGCGCAACATCGTCAACCGCAAGGCGTGGGAAGCGCTCGTCGCCAAGTACGACGCGGGCGAGTATGTCAAGGGCGTTGGCAAGGAAGCCGTCAAGGGCGGCCTGATTGCTGATGTTGAGGGCGTGCGTGCTTTCGTGCCCGCCTCCCAGCTCGCGCAGCACTATGTTGACAAGATTGAAGAGTTCGTTGGCAAGGAAATGGAACTCAAGATCATCGAAGTGGACAAGCAGAAGAAGCGCATCGTGGCTTCCCGCAAGGCTGTCATTGCTGAGCAGACCGCTGCCCGCAAGAAGGCTGCTTGGGAGAACCTTGAAGAGGGCGCTATCATCCACGGCGTCGTTCGCCGCCTGACCCAGTTCGGCGCGTTCGTCGATGTCGGCGGTGTGGACGGCCTGATCCACATCACGGATCTGTCCTGGGGCCGCATCAACCATCCGTCCGAGGTCGTCAAGCCCGGTCAGGAAGTTGACGTGAAGATTCTGTCCCTCGACCGCGAACGTGAACGCATCCAGCTTGGCTACAAGCAGCTCCAGCCCCGTCCGTGGGATAACGCCGCTGAGCGCTATCCGGAAGGCTGCATCGTCGAAGGCAAGGTCGTCCGTATTGCGGACTTCGGCGCGTTCGTTGAACTCCAGCCCGGTCTGGATGGTCTGGTGCACATTTCCCAGTGCGCGCAGAACCGCGTCGCGAAGGTCACTGACGCCGTGCAGGAAGGTCAGATTGTCCGCGTGAAGGTGCTGAGCGTTGACACCGAGAAGAAGCGCATCTCCCTGTCCATCCGTCAGGCCGCCGAAGACGAATTCTCCTTCGACGACGAGGCGATGGGCGAGGAAGCTCCCGTGGACGCGGAAGAAGCGCCCGTGCAGGAGTAATTGCGGAATTTCTGATTTCGCCCCGCAGCAGGAGGCAAGTGGGATACTGCTTGTCTCCTGCTTTCTTATTATATTGAGGGGGATTTTTGGCTTCTCGAAGCGACGAGGGGGCAATGAAAACCATCATCAAAGCGAGGAGAATTGCTATGCCGCGCTGCATCATCCTGACGCCGCTGTATGCGGGCGAAGAGCTGCCGTGGATTGCGCCGCAGCCGGGGGATTTCCTGATTTGCGCGGATGGCGGCTGGGCGCGCGCGCGGCAGTTCGGGCTGACGCCGCAGCTGGTTGTCGGGGATTTTGACTCCATGCCGCCTGCAATGCGCCCGGATGTGCCCACGCTGACCTTGCCGACGGAAAAAGATGATACGGATTTGGTCGTCTGCCTGCATGAAGGGCGCAAACGCGGGTACACTGAGTTTATCCTCGCGGGGGCGATTGGCGGGCGCTTCGACCACACGCTATCTTGCCTGCAATGCGCGGCGGACTGCGCCCTGCGCGGCGAACGCGCGTGGCTGGTGGACGGGCAGAATCGCGCGACGATTCTTGCGCCGGGCACGCATCATTTGCCGAAAATGCCGGGGCGAAAGCTGTCGCTGCTGGCGTATTCACCGGAGGTGCGGGATGTGACGCTGACGGGTGCGAAATGGACGCTCACCCGCGCGACGCTGACATACCGCTATCCGCTGGGGTGCAGCAACGAGTTTGCGGCGGACATGGCGGAGGTCACCTTCCGCGAAGGGCTGCTGATGGTGTGTTTCAGTGCGGATAAAAATCCTTGACTTTCGTGAAAAACCGACAAACTTTTGCAAGCTGCGGAAATTCCCTTGTCCTGCGGGGCGAAAAATGGTACAATAAACCCTACCCGCAGAGGAATCTGTACGCAATGAAAGGGGCGCTGGCGCGATGGAACTGGGCAAGCTGCTGACGGAAGGAAAAGGCAAACGCGTTTACGCAACCGACGATCCGGATCAGGCAATCGTGTACTTCAAGGATGAGGCAATGGCGTTTCATGGGCTGAAGCGCGGGCGGATTCTGGGCAAGGGCGAAGTCAACAACGCGATTAGCGAACAGTTCTTCAAAATGCTGGAAGAAAACGGCATCCCGACGCACTACCTGCGACGGCTGGACGCGCGGCAGAGCCTTGTCAAGCGATGTCAGATTCTGCCGGTATCCGTGAAGGTGCGCAACCGCGTGGCGGGGTCGCTGGCGAAGCGCATCGGTCTGCCGACCGGCACGAAGCTGGACACGACAGTCATCGAGCTGGAACTGAAGGGCAGCGAGATGGACTACCCGCTCATCAACATCACGCATGTTGAGGCGCTGCATCTTGCGACGCGCGAGGAAATGAACTACGTCATCGAGACGGCACGGAAAATCAATCAAATTTTGTCGGATTTCACGTCGGAAATCGGCGTAGAGCTGGTGGATTTTAAGCTGGAGTTCGGGCGCTACCACGGTCAACTGCTCGTTGCGGATGAAATCAGCCCTGATTCCGCGCGCTTCTGGGATGCCCGGACGCATGAGCCGATGGACCTCGACCGCTTCCGCCGTGATTTGGGCGGCGTTGAACAGGCGTATCAGGATTTGCTGCACAGGATGATGGGCGAATAAAACTGTATTTCTGCCCGTCTGCCGCGATAAAAAAATCGTTTGCAAGGCTTGATTTCTGCGGAAATCGGGTCTTTTTTTGTTGACAAAGGCGACAATTATCGTTATAATAATAGATATGTTGTTTATTTTTGTGGGGGGGGCAAAATATGGAAAACATAGGCGAAAAAATCATGCAGGCACGCAAGACAAAGGGCATGACGCAGGACACACTGGCGCAACTGGTCAACGTGTCGCGGCAGACGGTGTCGCACTGGGAGAACGGGCGCGCCATGCCGGACGTGGCGACGGCGGCGCAGCTGTCGAAGGTGCTGGATGTGAACTTTCTGGCGGACGAAGCGGCGGAAGACGCGGCAGTCCAGTCGCCTGAAGCCATGCCGGCGGTGCAGGAGTCGGTACAGGAAACGCAGGAACAAACCGACGGTCGGTTTGTTAATCCGCCGGAGCAGCCGAAGCAGCCCAGTCAGCGCAAGCGAATCGCGGTCATCTGCGCGGCGGTCGTCATCATCGTGGCGGCGGTTGTCGGCATTGTGCTGCCGATGCTGCCCAAGGCGCAGGCGCAAATCGAACTGTCGTATCCGCCGGAAAATGCGTACATGATGAAAGAAGACGGCGGGTTTGTCGGCTGGATGATTCACTTTTACAGCACGAACGTCAGCGACGTGCCGTTCACGCCGACCTATGCGCAGGCGAAATGGTATGAGGGTGACAAACTAAACGGTTCGTCGCCTGCCATTGATTACGAATACATGCGCAACTGGATGGAGAGCGACGCGCTCGTCAAGGGCGAAATGCCGCTGGATTTGTACTGCGGTACGGACAAGCTGAACGTTGATCGCGGCGTGTTTATCATCTCCGGCACGGATGCGAACGGTCACGAGCTGAAATTTTCTATCAGCATTGACCTGATTCACGAGTTTCCGCCAGAATCAGAAAACTGAACACTTGTTCGCAAGAATCGTCCCTTCGGGGGCGATTTTTTTGCGTTTTGGCGGAAAAAAGCGCGATAAAAGGCAAATGTACACGTTTTGAGCGCGATATCGGGCGAATGTAAACATCGTGAGCGTGACATTTGGGGGGTGCGGCGCTACAATGCAGACAGAACCAAGCGACAAAGAAGGGAGGAACATGACGTACCGGGGATGGTTGCTGGTAGGCATCGCGCTGCTGCTGACCGCGCTGAGCGGAACGCAGACAAGCCTCTGCCAGCGAATGAGAAGCGTACCTGTTTACCGCGGCTTGACGTACTGGGAGGTTCAACAGATTGCGAAGGCCGCACTGACGAGCATCACCCCGTGCGGGGAGGACACCATCCGCCGCTGGGTGAGCGAACGTTACCAAATCGCCCTGCGCTTCAACAGATACGACATCTGTCTGGGCGTGGAGGAAGAAATCGACGGATAAGGAAAGGGGAAAACAATTATGATGAAAAAACTGACGGCGCTGCTGCTGTGCGTCGCAATGCTGTTGTTGGGCGTCACGGCACAGGCGGAAATTGGCTATACAGCTACAAAATCGTGCTTGAACGATTTGATAGGAACTGGCTTTTCAGAGGTAACAGGGAACGAAGTAGACAATTTTCTATGGATTACGTTTAACTTTGACGAATTATCAATCTTTATGACAGGAACTAATAGCGCAGGAAAGCAAGAAGGTACATTGTGGTATGATTTAGACGCTACCACGTTCGTACTTGCGTTGGGCAATATTCTTACGGCATGGGGTTCGCTGGATGACTTGCTGGATAGCGATTATTCATTGGTGGTTGCACTTACGATAGATGAAGATCCGATATTCGTCGACACGGAAGAGAAAGCAGAAGCAATACTTGAAATTATTAATAATTAAAAGATTAGACAGAGGAGAAAGGGAAAATGAAGAAGTTTACGGCGCTGTTGCTGTGCGTCGCAATGCTGATGGCTGGCGTGGTGGCACAGGCGGAGAAAGGGTATGAATTCATTAAGTATTTCCTGAACGATGAAGAAGGGGGAAACTTAGGCTATTCATCCTCGATGGAGCTTACGAAAACAAACACAAATAAGCTCGTTGTTGTAATTTTTGACTTTTCAGACAATTCTGTTTATCTGCTTGGAGACAATTCGGCTGGAAAATATGAAGGAACTGTTTGGAATCCTGAACAATTTGATTTCTTGAATGCTTTAACCATCCTTTGCGGCGGTTGGAAGACTATAAACGATCTTGTTGAAAGCGACTATACTTTGGGTATCAGGATTGATTTTGCAGAGGGCGACCCCATTGTCATTATGACGGAAGAAGAAGCAGACGAAATGCACAAAATTATCATGGATGCAATTAACAACTAATACTGCTATAAATACTCCACAAAAATCCACCCCCCCAAGGAGGCTTTCACCATGCCCACCATCGTATCCTTCTACCAGCGCTTCCCGAACGAAGCGCCGCCGCTGAACCTGTCCGCTTTCGACCGCACGGGCTACACCTATGCCGAAAACTTCCGCCGCAATGAGCGCTACTATGAAGCGGAACAGTGCGAGGTGACGAGCGACGACGGCAGCGTGGTGCTGTCGCTGGACGTGCGCATTCGTCCGCGCGGCGGCGAAATTGAGGCGCTTCCGCGGGTGATGCTGTCCGTGTACAGCGAGGGAATGCTGTTTCAGGTGCGCCGGATGGAGCTGCGCACGGGGGATACGACGTACGCGATTCTGCCCGACAACGTGCAGCAGTACACCAAGCGCGGCGACACGGACGGCGGCTTTCTGGAAACGATGGCGATTCCGCTGGGGAAAGTCGGCATGAAGATGCTGCTGGAAGCGTCGGATGCGGCGGAGGCACGGTGGGTGATTCAAGGCGCGCGGACGGCGCAGACGCTGCCCCTCACGGCGGCGCAGAAGAAGGCGATTCGCCGCTTCTGCATGGACTGCGAGGAATCCGCCATCACCTACCAGCCCGCGTTCCTGTGGTACAAGGATTACTGTACAAAAGCCTGACACACAACTTACTCTCCCTTCCTGCGTCCACAGCTTGCACCTGTGGACGCGTTTTTTGTGCTTTGTGCTTGACAAAAAACAGACAGATGCATATACTAAAATTGCGACGAAAAGGCGCGAAAAAGGAGGCTTTTTTTCATGTTCAATAACATCGGTCACAAGATTCAGGTGCTGGCGAAGGTGCTCTGCTGGATTGGCATCATCTGCTGGGTCATCACGGGGCTTGCCCTCATGGCTGGCGGCTCATCCATGACGTATCGGCTGAACGGCGAGTTTGTGCGGGCTAATAGCGGCGCAGGCGTTGTCGCGGGCATCATGACCATCATCGTCGGTGTGCTGGTCTCGTGGATTGGCTCGTTCCTGCTCTACGGCTTTGGTCAGCTGGTGGAGGACACCCACGCGATTCGCGCAAACACGGAAAGCAAGAAAGACGCATAAAAAAGGAACCCGAATCCTCGCTTTTCAGCAGGGGAAACGGGTTCCTTTTCTTTGCGCTTATTTCTGCAAGTCCGTGCGGATAATCAGCAGCATGTCGTGTTCCATGCCGTCCGCCACGAGGTCGAAGCTCGGCACATTCGCCATCTGGCTTTCGAGGTTGTCGAAGAGGTCAAGCGCCTTCTGCACGTCGCCGCTCAGCAGGTCGAGCCCTTCTTCGGTCAGCTTCGCCTTGAGTTCCGCCAAGCCGTCGGAAAGCTCCGTCATGCCGCCCGACAGCGTGTTTGCGCCATCGTAGAGCTGGGATGCGCCGTTGCCCGCCTGCGCCACGCCGTCGGTGTACGCCTTCAGACCGTTCACGAACGTCTCCACGGATGCCAGCTGCTCCTTCAGGCGCTTGAGCGAATCCACCGCCGCGGCAATGGTCGCCTTCTTTTCCGCCACGGTGTTCTGCACGTCCGCACTGGCGTAGTTCTCTTCCACCAGCTTGTCAATCTGCTCGGTCACAGCGGCTTCCAGCTTCGCCTGCACATCGGCGGATGCGAAATTCTCTTCCACCAGCTGATTTTCCTGTTCGGCGACGGCGGATTCAATCTTCGCCTTGATGTCGTCTGATGCTATGTTCTGGGCAATCAGCTGATTTTCCTGCTCGGTGACGGCGGATTCAATCTTCGCCTTGATGGCGTCGGATGCCATGTTCTGCGCGACCAGCTGATTTTCCTGCTCGGTCACAGACGCTTCGATTTTCGCCTTGATGTCATCGGACGCCATCATCTGGTCAACCGCCGCGCTGATCTGCTTCTGCTGCGCGTCCGGCACCTGACCCGCCGCAACCGCGTCCTGATACTGCTGCGCCGTCATATTGAGACCCGCCTGCGCCAGCACGCCCTCCAGCACTTGCGCCTGAACCGCCTGCGTCACACCGGCGCGGATGGTATCCTCCTGCGCTTGAACCGCGTCCTGTACCTGCGTCTGAACCGCCTGCGTCACTGCCGCGCGAATGGTGTCTTCCTGTGCCGCAACTGCCTGACGCACCTGTTCCTTCACTACGTCGGTCACAGCGGCGCGGATGGTTTCTTCCTGCGCTTGAACCGCGTCACGCACCTGACCGCGTACCACTTCGGTCACGGCCTCGCGAACCTTGTCCTCCTGCACCATGACCGCCTCGCGCACCTGTGCCTTCGCCAAATCCTCGATGGTCTTGTCGATGACGGCAGGGTCAAGCTGGGCAATCAGGTCATCCAGCACGGCGGCGTAGTTGCTGGCGGTCAGCGTCGGCACTTCGATGCTCAGCGCATCCAGCCCCGCGGCGGACAGCTGCGTGTTCGCGGTATCCAGCACAGCGGCAAACAGCTGCGCCGCGCCGTCGTTGAGCGCAGTGCTGTTGCTGCTTAGCGTATCCAAGCCGTCTTTGAGCGTCTTCACGCCGTCCAGCAGGGTGATGGAGCCGTCTTTGAGCTGCGCCGCGCCGTCAAAGAGCGTGTTCAGCGCGGTCAGCAGTTCGTGAATGTCTTCGTTGCTTTCGGGAATGTCCGAGCCGTCCGCCAGCGCGTTCAGCCCCGCCGTCAGGTCGCTGACGAGGGTGTGCGCGTCCGCCGCGTGGTCGGAGAGCGCGTCGGTCAGCACCTTCACGGGCTGCGCTGTCGCAATCGTCATCATCCAGTTCAGGTCGGCATGGTCCACATGCGCCGTCATGGTGAAGGAATCGGGCAGTTCCAAATCCGCATCCGCGCCGGGAATGCCGAAGCCCATCAGGAAACTGTGCGCGCCGTCGGTCAGCACCGCGCCGTTGTCCACGGTCACGCTGGTCACGTCGTCAGATAGCGGCATCACCGTCATGGCGAGGAAGGGGGATTCGGCGCGGTAGGAGACGGTCATCACCAGCTCACCGGATGCGTTCTTCACGTCCGCGGCGGTGACTTCCTTGCCGTCCAGCGTCATGCGGACGACGGGGGTCACGTTCAGCGCCTTGTCCGACGTGCCCTGATAGATGATGCTGTTTCCGTCGGCTTTCCACGTCACAGTTTCGCCGCTCTGGGTGAATTTTTCCGTGCCGCCGACGTTTTCCAGCGCGGTCAGCAGCGTCCGGTCGTCGATTTCCGTCAAAGCGTCGCCGTTTTCAAGGCGAACGTTGTCAATGACGGTCAGCGCGTCGCCGGCGGCATTCGTCACGGCATAAACACGCTCGTGTTTCACGGTTTCCGCGCTGGCAAAGCAGGTCAGCGTCATGCAAAGCGCAGTGATAAGAGCAAAAGCACGCTTTTTCATCGGATTTTTCCATCCTTTCTACCAACAAAGTCAGTTCTTCACGTTCATTTTCAGCGTCGTGTGGATAATCACCTTGTCCAGCACCAGCAGTACCGCCGGCAGCAGGAACAGCACGACCACCACCGAGCACAGCGCGCCGCGCGCCATCAGGGAGCACATGGAGGAAATAATATCGACATTGGAGTACAGCCCCACGCCGAACGTCGCGGCGAAGAAGCCGATGCCGCTGACGAGAATCGACTGCGCGGAGGACGCGACCGCCTTGCTGACGGCCTCGCGCTTGTCAGATCCCGCACGGCGGTTCTGCAAGTAGCGCGTCGTCATCAGGATGGCGTAGTCCACCGTCGAACCCAGCTGAATGGTCGAAATCAGAATCGGCGCGACGAACGGCAGCGTCACGTTCGTGTAGTAGGGGATGCACAGGTTCGCGGCAATTGCGGTTTCAATGACGGCGACCAGAATCACCGGCAGGGAAATCGAGCGCAGCACCAGCGCGATAATCAGGAAAATGGCGATAATGGAAATCAGGCTGACGACCTCAAAGTCGTGGTCGGTGCAGGAAATGAGGTCTTTCGTGCAGGGCGCTTCGCCGATGAGCATCCCGCCCTCGTCGTACTTCTTGAGGATTTCGTTCAATTCGTCAATCTGCTGATTTACCGCGTCGGAGGAAATAATGTATTCCGAGGAAATCAGCATCAGCTGGTATTCGTCGCTCTTGAGTTCGCTGAGGATTTCGTCCGGCACGATGCTTTCCGGGATGCCCGCGCCCAGCAGCGAGTCAATCGACAGCACCTGCTTCACGCCATCGACTTCCGCCATTTCGTCCGTCATCGCGACAACGTCCTTCTGCGGCACGTCCGCATCGACCAGCACAAGATGGTTCGTGGACACGTCAAAGGTTTCGGACAGTTTCGTGTTCGCCTTCACGCTTTCCAGCTCCTGCGGCAGGCAGGCGGACATGTCGTAATACTTGCCGACGTTATTGTAGCCGTAGAATGCCGGGATGCACAGCACAATCAGGACGACGAACAGCACCTTGTAGTGCTTCGTGACGAACTTGCTGATGCCCGCAACGCTGGGCAGCAGCGGCTTGTGCGACGTCTTTTCCATCGCGCGGTCAAGGATGCGGATGACGCAGGGCAGCAGGATGACCGTGCCCAGCACGCCGAGGATAACGCCCTTGCTCATCACGATGCCAAGGTCACGGCCGAGCGTGAAGCTCATGAAGCAGATGGCGACGAAGCCTGCGACCGTCGTCAGGCTGCTGCCGACGATGGAGGAAATGGTCTTGCAGATGGCGCTTGCCATCGCTTCGTCCTTGTCCGAACAGGTCTGCTGCTCTTCCTTGTAGCTGTGCCACAGAAAGATGGAGTAGTCCAGCGTCACGCCCAATTGCAGCACGGCGGCGACTGCTTTGGTGATGTAGGAAATCTCACCGAGGAAGTAGTTTGTGCCCATGTTCCACAGGATGCTCACGCCGATGCACAGCAGGAAGATAAACGGCAGGAGGATGGAGTCCATCGTCAGCATCAGCACGACGCAGCACAGCGCAACGGCGATGGCGACGTAGATGGCTTCTTGATCCTCTACCAGCTGCTTGGTATCGGTCACAACCGCCGACAGACCGGACACGAAGCACTGCTGCCCCGCAATTTTGCGGATCTGCGCAATGGCTTCCATCGTCCCTTCCGCCGACGACGTGTCATCGAAGAACACCGCCATCAGCCGCGCGTCGCCCTTCTCGAAGATGTCCCGGTATTCGTCCGGCAGAATCTCGGAAGGAATCGTGCCCTTGGTGATGGACGCATAGCCGATGACCGTATCCACATGCGGCACGTCGCGGATGGCGTCCTCCAGCGCCTGCTGGTCGGTTTCGCTCATCCCTTCCGTGATGCACAGGGAGAACGCGCCCTTGCCGAACTCTTCCATCAGGATGTTCTGCCCCTTGACCGTGTCAAGGTCTTCCGGCAAATAATACAGCAGGTCATACTTGACCTTTGTGGCGTTCATGCCCAGCACCGACGGAATCAGCATCAGCAGACAGATGATGACGACGGCAACACGGTGCTTGACAATCCACCTTGCGAATCGGTTCACAACAGTTCCTCCTTTTCTGAAATCCATAACTTTTAGTGAACAATGTGTTGACTTTCTCAACGAGGGATAGTATAATAGCGTGTGTACCGAAAATCAATCATCAGATTCGGTTTCGGACGCTGATTAAGCAACAAAATGAACGACGATTGCGGAAACAATCAACAAAATTGGCAAAAGAGTTGAAAAACAAGGGGGTCGCCATGATGACAGAAAAGGATACGATGCAGGTTAAGCCGGAGAAAAAGGAAGACCGCCGGGTGCGCCGGACGAAGAAGCTGCTTACCCACGGGCTGATTCAGCTGATGAAGGAAAAGCAGGTGCAGGACATTACCGTGCGCGAGCTGGCGGATTTGGTGGACGTCAACCGCGGCACGTTCTACCTGTACTACCGCGATATATTCGACATGCTGGACAGCATCGAGCAGGAGCTGTTCAATCAGGTGAACCAGCTGATTGCCGCGCATAAGGGCGAAACCGTGCTTACGCATACACTGCCCGTGCTGAAGGAGTTGTTCCATTTGGTGGAGGAGAACAAGGAACTGTGCCAAGTGCTGCTGGGGCAGAACGGCGATATGAAGTTCCTGAAAAAGCTGTCCGACGTGGTGCAGGAGGCCTTCCGCCGCGAATGGCTGATGATGAAGAAGGACGAAGTGACGTTCGATTACAGCTATGCGTTCGGCGCGCTGGGCTTTGTGGGTCTGCTGCGGACGTGGCTGGAGCGCGACTGCGTGGAGAAAGCCGACGACATGGCAGTCCTCAGCGACCGCATGATTCGCTTGGGGCTGACCAGCAGCCTGCAAACGTCATAAGCCATTATTAAGGAAGCAACTGGGCAGGAAAGTCCTGTGCAAGCAGCTTTTTGCGGAACATGCTGCCCACGCGCCATCTGTATCGTCAAAACTTCTGCCAAAACAGCGCATGGAGAAGACATATTGTCTGCTGGCGAAACAGATGCTCATTGCAACCGAAAACTTTCACGGTGGGGGGAGTCCAGAGGGGGCTGTCGCTCAGACTTGGACATTCGACAGCCCCCTCTGGGCGTTCTTTGGTTACTTTCTGTCGCAACAGAAAGTAACAGAATCGCTTCCGCAGAAGCGACTGAAGCCGCGAAAAAAGTCAAGTCTGCTATTGAAGTCACGCAAGACACATCCCCAATTCCATCCCATATTCCGTCAGCAACCGACGAAAAAACCCTCAGCCGCTTGCATTTGCCGCGCAAGTGTCCTATAATGAAGAGGACGCGCGAAACACGTCTATTTTCGTTGCGTTCGGGAAAAAGGCAAAGGAGCTGCTTCCGCTTTGAAGAAAAAATCCGTTTTCGCCAATCAGACCATGCGCATTGGGCTGCTCATGCTCCTGGACGCGCTGCTGATTTCGGCTTCGCTGCTGATGGGCTTGCAGGTGTATTATGACATGCACGCCCCGGCAGCGCATATCCTCCACGTCTGGCGCAGCCTGCCGCTGCTGATTGTCTCCACCGTCGCGCTTTTGCATATGATGGGCTTCTACCGCGGCATCCTCAAATACGCGGGCGTGGATCTGTTGCTGCAAATCGCCTGCGGTACGCTCGGCGGCACGGGGATAACGTATCTCGTGTCGTTCCTGTGCTATTCGATTCGCCGCGAACCGAACATCTTCCTCATGCCGCGCCCGGTCTACCTTGTGCAGTGGCTGCTGCTGATGGTGATGCTTGCGGCAAGCCGGTTCGTCATCAAGGTCGCGCAGGGCGGCGGATGGACGCACTTCTTCACCGGCGGCAGCGCCAAGGCACGGCGCGTGATGGTCGTCGGCGGCGGCTGGGGCGGCGCGCAGGTCATCCGCGATATGCAGGCAGGGCGCTATGGCGACTGCGTGCCGGTGATTGTGGTGGATGACGACGAGAGCCGGCGCAACACCCGCATCGGGCGTGTCCGCGTGGTGATGGATACGGGGAAAATCGCTGAGTACGTCAAGCAGTACGCGATTGACGACATCATCATCGCCATCGCCACGCCGAAATCCGACCTGACGGAGCTGATGCATACCTGTGTGGACACCGGCTGCCACGTCCGCCGCTATACCGTGATGCAGGAGATGAATGGCGGGCAGGGGCAGATGCGCGACATCAACATCGCGGACTTGCTGGGGCGCGACGAGAAGCACCTCGATATGTCCGAAGTGGAGCAGGTGATTGCCGGGCGGCGCGTGCTGGTCACGGGCGGCGGCGGGTCAATCGGGTCGGAGATGTGCCGGCAGATGATGGCGTTCATCCCCGAAAAGCTGGTGCTGTACGACATCAGCGAAAACTACATGTATGACCTGTTCGCCGAGCTGAAAAACAAGTACGGCGAGATTGTCAAGAACACGGTCGTCCTGCGCGTCGGTTCGATTCGCGATGAAGCGACGCTGAATCAGGTGTTTGATGAGTTTAAGCCCGAAATCGTCATCCACGCGGCGGCGCATAAGCACGTCCCGCTGATGGAGGACAGCCCCGAACAGGCGGTGCGCAACAACGTTTTCGGCACATATAACGTCGCCAAGTGCGCCAAGGAACACGGCGCAAAGCGGTTCGTGATGATTTCCACCGACAAGGCGGTCAATCCCACCAACGTCATGGGCGCCTCGAAGCGCATGGCGGAAATCATCATCGAAGCCATGCAGAAGCAGAGCAGCACGACGCAGTTCACCGCTGTCCGCTTCGGCAATGTGCTGGGGTCGAACGGCAGCGTCGTCCCGCTGTTCGAGCGGCAGATTCGCGCGGGCGGCCCGGTTACGCTGACACACCCGGACATCATCCGCTACTTCATGACCATCCCGGAGGCGGCGAGCCTTGTGCTGCAAGCCGCGTCGATTGCCCACGGCGGCGAGCTGTTTGTGCTGGACATGGGCAAGCCCGTCAAAATCCGCGAACTGGCGGAGCGGATGATTCAGCTGTATTCCGATCCCCTGAAGCCCCCGGTGGAAATCGTCTATACCGGCTTGCGTCCGGGCGAAAAGCTCTACGAGGAGCTTCTGCGTGACGAGGAAACCGACACCGCGACGAGTAAGGAAAAGATTTTCATCGCCAAGCCAGAGCAGGTGGAGTGGGCGGACGTGGAAAACATGCTGCGCACGCTGCACGAATGCCTCGACAATCACGGTGATATCAAGGCGTGTATGCACAAGCTGCTTCCGTCCTTCAAAACGCCGGAAGAGGTCAACGGGCGGGTGTAATACGATTTCCAGATTCGCCTGCGCCAGCTGCTTGCGCATTCCTATCTGAAAATAGTATAAGCGGGGCAAATCCGCAAATTTTCCCCGAAAAATGCCGGAGAAAATGCAAAAACCCTCTTGCCAAATGCCTATGCAGTGTGGTATAATAGTCGGCGTGACATACGGGCGGTCCTCTTTCCGGAAAACTCTGACCTCATGCGGAGCCGGATACGAACGTCTATGAAGGAAGGAGGAACCAACATGAGCGAAATTATCCGTTCTATCGAAGCGAAGCAGCTGCGTACCGACATCCCCGCGATTGCCGTTGGCGATACCGTCAAGGTAATGGTGAAGGTTGTGGAAGGCAAGACGGAGCGTCTTCAGGCTTTTGAGGGCGTTGTGATTGCGAAGCGCAATGGCGGCATTCGTGAAACCTTCACGGTGCGCCGTGTGTCCTACGGCATCGGTGTGGAGCGCACGTTCCCCGTGCATTCTCCCCGTCTGGGCAGCATCACCATCATCCGTCACGGCAAGGTGCGTCGCGCCAAGCTGTACTACCTGCGTTCTCTGCAGGGTCGTGCTGCGAAGATCAAGGAAGTCAAGCGCGTCTGAGTACGGTACGGGGATGCGGGACGTCACAGCCCACAGCCCTGAACTCGGAAACAGAACACAGAAGGGAAAGCGGAGCAATCTGCTTTCCCTTTTTGCGTGCGTGCGGATTTTGCATTTTCCCACGCTGGCAAGTCTAAACTTCACCCCTCCCTCATATGGTGGAGCAAGCGAAGCAGAGGAGGGACAGAAATGGAAAGCGCGACGTTTGATTTGTATCGCGATATTGCCGAGCGCACCGACGGCGACGTGTATCTGGGCGTTGTAGGGCCGGTGCGGACGGGCAAAAGCACCTTTATCACCCGCCTGATGGAATTGCTGGTGATGCCCAAAATCCCCGAAGGCGCGCGCAAAGAGCGCATTGCGGATGAGCTGCCGCAGAGCGGGTCGGGCAGAACCATCATGACGACGCAGCCGCAGTTTGTGCCCAGCGAGGCGGTCACGGTCAGCCTGAGCGACAACGCCCCTGTGCGCGTCCGGCTGGTGGACAGCGTGGGCTACATGGTGCGCGGCGCACTCGGTTCGGTGGACAAAACCGGCAGCCGCATGGTGCATACGCCGTGGTATGACCATGATATTCCCTTTGAACAGGCGGCGGAAGTCGGTACGCGCAAGGTGATGACCGACCACGCGACCATTGGCGTCGTCGTGACGACGGACGGCACAATTGCCGAGTTGCCACGCAGCGCCTATATCGAGGCGGAGAACCGCGTCGTCAGCGAGCTGAAAGCACTGGGCAAGCCGTTCGTCATCATCCTCAATTCCGCTGTGCCGAACAGCCCCGATGCGCAGACGCTGCGTACTGATTTGCAGGAAGCGTATGGCGTGCCGGTCATGCTGATGAGCGTGAAGAACATGCAGAGCGCGGACGTGCAGAAGGTGCTGGAATCCGTGCTGCTGGAATTCCCTGTGCGGCAGGTGCGCTTGAGCGTCCCGAAGTGGCTGGAAGCGCTCGACGAAGGGCATTATCTCGTGCAGGAAGTGCTGACGGGGCTGAAAAAGGCGGGGCAGGAGACGCACCGGATGCGCGAGACGAACCTGCTGACGCCTGTGTTCGCGGCGTGCAGCGAGTTGGACGGCGTGCAGCTGGAACAGCTTCGGCCCGGCGAGGGGCGAATCGACCTGTCGCTGACGATGAAGGACGGAATGTTCAACCGCATTCTGGGCGAGGAATGCGGCACAGAAATCCACGGCGATAAGCACCTGCTGCGCCTGATGAAGGAGCTGGTCGCGGCGAAAACGGAGTACGACCAGATCGCTGGGGCGCTGAAATCCGTGCGCGAGACGGGCTACGGGCTGGTATCGCCGACGATGGCGGAGATGACGATGGAAGCGCCGGAAATCGTGCGGCAGGGCGGGCAGTTCGGCATCCGCCTGAAAGCGCACGCCCCGTCGCTGCATCTGATTCGCGTGGATATCGAGACGGAAGTCACCCCGACCGTCGGCACGGAGGAGCAGTCCGAGGAGCTGGCGCGGCAGATGAGCAGCGAGCTGGAGAGTGACCCGCAGAAGATGTGGGCGATGTCCTTCTTCGGCAAGCCGTTGAGCGACATGGTGCGCGAGGGGCTGAACGGCAAGCTGATGCGGATGCCTGCCGATGCGCAGGAGAAGGTACAGGAGACGCTGACACGCATCATCAACGATGGCGACGGCGGCATGATTTGCATCCTGCTCTGATGAATCCGTACAAACGCGCCGGTTTGTCCAAAAATGTTGGGAAATCAATTGACAGAAGCGGAATTTCGCGGTACAATAGATTGTAAAAAGCGCACGAGAATGCGCCGCTACAATTTGGAAATAACGAAGGGGATACGGAATTATGTTGACGCATGAAATGACCATCGCGGGGCTGAAGCGCGCGCTGCCGATTTGCCGCGTGAACGACAACCTGTATATTGGCGCGTTTGTCATCTTCGGCGACTGTGAGCTGACGATGGCGTGCGCGACGGAGCTGCTCAAGAAAGCGCCGGAATATGACTACATCATCACGGCGGAGTCGAAGGGCATTCCGCTGGCATATGAAATGGCTCGTCAGCATGGCGACAAGAAGTGGCTGCTGGCGCGCAAGGGCGCGAAGCTGTACATGCAGAATGTCGTCGGCGTGGAAGTGAAGTCCATTACGACCGCAGCGGTGCAGAAGCTCTACCTCGACGGCGCGGATGCGGCGCTGATGAAGGGCAAGCGTGTGCTGATTGTGGACGACGTGATTTCCACGGGCGAATCCCTCCACGCGCTGGAAGCGCTGGTCAATCAGGCAGGCGGCGAAATCGTGGGTCGCATGGCGATTCTGGCGGAGGGCGACGCGCAGGAGCGCACGGATCTCATCTACCTCGAAAAGCTGCCGGTGTTCAACGCGAAGGGCGAAATCATCGGGTAAATCGCATCTGTCAAGCAGTGGTTTCAGAAGAGAATTGTTCCTTGTTCGGCGGCGTTCGTGATGCAGCGGGCGCCGCTTTTTTTCGTGTATACAAAATGAAAATCCGGCGCATCCTTCCTCAAAAAGGAGGAATGCGTATGGATTACAGAACAGACTTGGCAATGGAGCGCACTGTCCGCCCCGGCGGCATGGGCGAGGGCGTTTCGGTGCACACGCAGCAGCAGGCGGGCGCGGAGGTGACGTGGGTGCGCGTGTCGTCGGAGAAGGCGGCGGAGCGGCTCGGCAAGGCGCAGGGGCTGTACTGGACGCTGACACACCCGGAATTGCCGCACATGCTGCCGGAGGAGCGGATGGACATTGCCCGCGAGGTGGCGCAGATGCTGCGGATGATGCTGCCGCCGCAGGGCGACGTGCTGGTGCTGGGGCTGGGCAATCGACGGATGACGGCGGATGCGCTGGGCGACCGGGTGGTCAGCGGCATCCTCGTCACGCGGCACATGCAGGAGGAACGCCTGCGGAGCGTGTGCGCCGTTGCACCGGGGGTGCTGGGCATCACAGGCGTGGAGACGGCGGAGCTGGCGCTGGGGCTGGCGGAGCGTGTGAAGCCATCCGCCGTGATTGTGGTGGATGCGCTCGCGGCGATGGAAACGGCGCACATCGGCACGACGATTCAGCTGACCGACACCGGCATTCGCCCCGGCAGCGGCGTGGGCAACCACCGCAAGGGCATCACCGCCGAGACGATGCACGTTCCGGTGATTGCGGTCGGTATCCCGCTCGTCGTGTACGCTTCGACCATCGTCCGCGACGCGCTGGCGGATATGATGCAGCGCGAATCAGGCGACGCACAGGCACTTGCGGAGCAGCTGACCAGCGGCTATCCGCGTGATTTCGTGGTTACGCCGCGCAACATCGACGAGCTGGTGGCGGGGCTGGCGGACTTGCTCGCGCTGGCAATCAACAGCGCGCTGCAAACGAATCTGGAGATGGAAGAGCTGTCGCACTGCCTGCACTGACGGGCATAATTGGCATTTGTGCCGCATACAATCCACCGATGGATGAAAGGCGGTGGAGGACATGAAGGCGCTTCGGCGGATGATGGCGGGACTTGTGTGCGCGGCGCTGCTGTTCGGGCGTGCCGCGGGCGAAGCGTCGTTTGACTTTACCGACGGGATGCCGGATGTCCCCGAAACCGCCGCGCCTACGGAAAATCCCGCGCCGACTATCACACGGTCGCCCGCTTTCGAGATGACGGTCATCCGCCCGGCAGCGCAGCAGCACCACGGCGCGATTCTCATCTACCACACGCACACTTGGGAGGCGTACCGGCAGACCGACGAACGCTACCAGGAGACGGAAAAGTGGCGCACGAAGGACGAACACTACAACGTCGTTGCGGTGGGCGAGGCGCTGACCCGTGCGCTGACGGCAATGGGCTATACGGTCGTGCATGACACAACAGCGTTTGAGCCGCCCAAATTGGCGGATGCTTACGCGCGTTCCCTGACAATGCTGGAGCAGCGAACGGCATCTGGCGAAACCTATGACCTCTATATCGACCTGCACCGCGACGCGATTTCGTCCACCTCCACCATCCGCCGCACCGTCAACATCGGCGGCGAGGACGCGGCACGCTTCATGGTGCTTGTCGGCAAGGGGACGACCGGCGGCTATCATGAAATGCCGGATTTTGCCGCAAACCTGCACATTGCGGAGCTGCTGACGGACAAGCTCGAAGCCCAGTGCGAGGGTCTTTCGCGCGACGTGAAGGTGCGCACGGGACGCTTCAACCAGCATATCGCGCCGCGCTGCGTCCTGATTGAGTGCGGCACGAACGAGAACACGCTAGAGGAAGTCCTCTGCGGCATCCCGTACCTTGCGCAGGCGATTGCGGAGACGCTTGATGCGCTGGAAGCAGAGACAATGAGCAATGAGGAATGAGCAATGGGCAATTCGGAATGCGGAATCAAGCGCGGCGGGCGCGAATCGTCCTCCACAAAAGATTTTTCAGGGGAGAGCGCCAAGCACGATTTGCTATAGAAAATTGTTACGGTTGTTCATTCTATGGATTATCCCCAAAAGCTGCGGCGCCGAAGGGGTGGAGGGGGCGAGCGGAAAGCCCCCTCCTCGCCTCCGCAGAGGCGAAATCTCTGCATGACAGCGCAACGCTATGAAGAAACAGCATCGGAAATAAAGCAATCAAAAAACGCAGACTGACACGTCTCGTCAGACTGCGTTTTGCATTTAGGCACCACCGCACAATTCGGCGGCACGTCTGGCGATGTCTTTTCCGCCATCTGCGGCATGCAAATTCCTCGATTTACCTCCAGTAAACCTTCGAAATTTGCATTTGCATCTGACGAAAAATCCATTCCCCAGCCGACCACCTCATTTGTGCGGTGTTACCTTTATTTTACAGCTTCGCCTGCGACAGCGGATATTCATCCAGCAGCGCCTTGAAATCCGCAAAATTCCGGCTCGTGCGGTCGACCATCGGCACAACCCACAGCAGAATCGCGAAGTCCAGCGCGACGGGCAGCCCGCCCTCCATCAAGGCGGCGGCAACGCGGATGAAGCGGTACATTTCCGCCCGCGCGGCGCCCGAAAGCGGCGGTACCATCGCAAAAATCGGGGAGAGCACGGCGGTGATTTCCTCGTCCGACGTCTTGGCGACACTCGTGGCGTCCAGCAGGGCGGTCAGCGCGGCTTGGCTGATTGGCGCGGCGTCATCCGCCGGCAGTTCCGGGATGAACGGCAGCGCGGGGAGCGGCAGAATCGGCCACTGCCCGGCGTCGTAGGCGGCGTTGCGGGTCAAACCGATGCTGCTGCGCGACAAAAGCAGCTTGTGCATTCCGGAAATCGGCGCATAGTTCGGCAAGCTCGTCAAAAGCAGCACGGGCGTTGCGTCCACGGGGCGCAGGGCAACCATCGGGCGCTGTTCAGCGGAAATCTGGTGCGCAAAGCTGCGTTCCCAGCCCATTGCGGCGGCGATGTTGCGGATCAGCGTCGCGGCGGGCGCGGGGGTGGACGACACAATACCGATGCGGTCGCTCATCGCCAGCAGGAGCAGCAGCGTAATCCCCTGATTCTTTGTCAGCGTCAGCCCGCACTTGCCGCACACAGCCGTCAGGCGTGCCAGCAGTTCGTCCAGCGTCGCCTGCTGCCCGCTCACAGGGCTCATGCGCAGCGGCTGACCCGTAAGCGGGATGTTCAGCTGCAAGTCGCCCAGCAGCTTCGAGATGGTCGAGGGGAGCGCATCGTTCTGCAGCGTGTCAATGTGCTTGAGCAGGGAGTCGCGCTGCACGGTCAGGCTGTTCAGTTCGGTCTTGAGCGACGCCACCTGCGCCTCGCACGCGTCGCGGTCGCTCTCCAGCTTGCCCGTTTCCTTCTGCAGGCGGTTCGCCATGCTGGCAATAATTTCCTGCTTGAAGCCGTCCATGTCGCGGCGCGCCTTGTCCAACTGGCACAGGGCAGTCAGGCGCTCCGCCTCCAAATCCTGCAGGCGGTCGCGCAGCACGCGCTGGAGCGCGGTGATGTTGCGGTCCTTGCAAATGCGGGGCTCCAGCTTGGAGCGCAGCCCGTCCAGCGAGAGCATGAAGTCCATCAGCTGCTCGCGCGCTTCGGGCATCCGCCACGCGGCGCGGAAGGCGTTCACCGCGTCCGCCACGGGGTTGTCAATGGGGCGCATGGATGTGCCGTTGGGCAGGTTTTGCGCCGGCGGCTCGTATTTGCCAACGTACCACTGGCTGCTCACCGTCTCCTGCACGCGGTTTTTGCTCGGCTGGGGGGAGGTGCGCAGCGGCGTGCGGACGAGCGGCGTGCCGGTCAGCGGGCCGGTTTTCATCATGCTCGGCGGCATTTTCACCGGGCGCGTCTGCTGCTGATGCAGAAGGTTCGCACTGTCGGATACGCCTGTATTCAGGCTTTGCAGCGTCTCTTCAAAATCCTTCGTTTCGTCCAGAATGTTCAGCGTTTCGCCGATGGGCAGGGATTCATCCGCCGCGTCCGCCTTTTCCGCGGGCTTCTCCGCCGCGGGCGCTTCGGGGACAGTCTGGTCTGCCGGGACGACCGGGTCTGCTGGGGCAATCGGGTCTGCCGGGGCAGCCGCGGCACTCGGCGCAGCTGCCGGAACAGCTGCCGCATCCAACGGACGGTCAAAACGGACGGGCTTGGGGCGCATCTGCCGCTGAATTGGCGCGGGACGCACCGCTGTGGGCGCGTCCTTCAGGCAGAGAATCGTGCGCTCCACGCCATCCGGGCAGGGCAGCGTGAACAGCATTCCCGCCATCCCGCTGCTCTTTTGCGGCTTTTCCGGGTCATTTTTGCACACAGGCCCGTACAGCACGTTGTCCGCGCGCAGATAGAACAGGGGCGTAATCGCCGTTTCCGCCACCACCGCGGCATCATCCGCCGGGGCGGAAATCACCTCATAAAAGCTGTGCGCGGGCAATTCATGCACGGTGTCGGAATAGAGGATAAACTGGTTCGGTTCACCCTTGTCAGGGCGGAAATTCTTGTTTGTGCGGATTTTTGTAGCTTCGGCGGGCAGGTTCGCCAAGTCAACCAGACAATAATGCCCAAGATCGCGCATCCGGCTCTTGAAGGTGTGCTGTTCGTTGCGGTCAGGGACGATGCGCAGGCAGCCTTCCACCGGAAACTGGTTCATCGCCTCTTGACGGATGTCAGCGTCCGGGGTCAGCAGAGGGCGAACGCGAAAATACGCCTGTTGGATATTGTCCTCCTCCAGATAACAGAAGAGAAGCTGATTGTCGATGCTCATAATTGCCTCCATAAATAATAGGTGATAAAATAAAAGAACACTCCCTATGAAAATTTTATCAAATAAAGTGCGAATCGTCAAGGGTTTCGACAGGGTTTTTCCGCAAAAAGACGCTATCTTTTTCCGCCGCGCATGAAACCGCCTCCAGCGCGCATACTGAACCCGAAAAGGGAGGCGAAAAACATGACGGTGGGGATGCTGCTGGCAACCATTCTGCTTGTGCTCACGTTCTCCGGCGTGCTTTCCGGCGCGTGGGAGCGGCTGGGGATTCGCCAGCGGACGGCGAGCGCGTGGCTGCTGGCAATGCTCGCGGCGCTGCTGATGCCGGATGTCCGGCTTGGCGCGGCGCGGGTGAATCCGGCGGGGCTGGCGGTGACGGCGGCGGCTTCCGTGCGCCTGATGATGACCATCCGCCCGCGCCGGGAGCTGGTGCGCGTGCTGCTGGGCAGCGTGATTGCCGGGGCGATGGGGCTGCTTGTGCTGATTTTGTCGGACGGGCAGGCGGATGCGCTCTGGGCGTGCGCGATGCTCATCGGGGCGGCGGCGTGCTTTCTGGGGGTCAGCCGGCGCGGGATGCTCCTGTGCAGCTTGATGGGGATGCTCGTCGCGCAGGGCGCAGCGGGCGTGTCGGGGGTTCTCCGCGCGGACGTGCAGCCGTGGACGGATGCGGCGCTGCTGTGCGCAAGCGTATCCACCGCGCTGGCGGAAATTGTGCGCCGAACCGCCATTTTCCTGCTGACCCCGCCGGGCGTGAAAGGGGGACACCGCGGATGAGGAAGCTTCTGACGCTGCTTTTGCTGCTGATGCTGCTGCTCACCAGTTCTGCCATGGCGGCGGAGAAATCGGCGTATCGCTTGGCGGATGAGCAGGGGACGCTGCTGGCGTGGCTGGATGTTCCCCCCGCCGTCGGGGACGTGCTGCTGACGGCGGATGGCACGCGCCATCGGGTGATTGCGGTAGAGGGGCAGCAGGCGGTTTTGCGCGAGGATGGCACGGAGACGCTGCCCGATGTGCCGTGGTCTGCCCGTGAGACGGCGCAGCCCGTGACCAGTGCTGTGCGCACCATCGGGCTGATGGGCGACGCGGCGCTCGTGCGGGATTTGCGGGAAGGGCTTGCGAATCAGGGCGCGGCGCTGGTGACGGTGAATCCTGAACAGGCGGATTTTCCGCTGACCGTCGCGCAGGACGAAATCAGCAATTCCGCGGAATATGATACGCTTTTAAGCGGCGAGAAAGCGGCGAAAATCCGCCTGATTGTCCGCCGCAGCGGCGATAATGAAGCGCTGATGAAGGATTTCGCGCTCTCCGTCAAGGCGGGGCTTGACCACACCGCCCCGACACTCATTCGGGACGTGTACTTTGCCGCGAACGCGCAAGAGCCGCTCCGGATGCTCTGGGGCGCGCGGGAGACCGAGCCAATCCGCCTGCAAAACACGATTTTGCCGCTGACACAGGTGCTCACGAACGCCTTGGAGCCCCGCGATACGGCTGGCGGCATTTCCGGCAGCGAGGACGTGCCGGAGCACAGCGCCGTGACAGGCTTGATTTTCGCCGGCGGTCTGCTGCTGGCGGGCGTGGTCGGCTACGGGCTGCTGCTGACCGGGGGACACAGGCACGGGAAGAAAACATAACCCAAAAGGCGATTCAGCCGATGAAGCTGAACCGCCTTTTTTCAGGTGCGTATGGTGATGATAATCGCCGTGGCTCAATAATAGGTGATGGACACCACGTTCTCCGGCAGCCATACGCGGCGAATCTGGTACGAGCCAGACGGCTGGAACTCCAGGCACACATAGCCGTTCTCCCACGCCATGACCGCGCCGGTCGTGCCGGAGGAAATCTTCTGCTGATGCTGCTTGTAGTTCGTGCCCGGCCCGTAGTACGCCGTCGTGGTGGAGGTCACGCGCCCGTTGCCAAACGGTATACTTTCATCCGGCACACGGTTCACGTCAATGTCGATGCGCTGCTCACCCGTGTAGGCGCGCACCATCTTGCCATTGTACTCAAATTCAACTTCCAGCCACCAGATATCGTTGCCGGACGCGCGGGAGAGCACCGTCACCGTGTGGCCGCCGTCGTTCCAGTAGGTGCCCAGCTCATCGTACTTCGTCGACGGGCCGGAGCGCGTCGAAATCGGGCGGTTGGACATGGCAAGCAGTCCGCTGCTGCTGTCGGAGGAAGAAGGCGTCCAGCGGCCCAGCGCCACGTCAAACGAGACGCAGATGGCGGGGCGGACGGCGTTGTCAAACTCCGTCACCTTGTTGCCGTGGTCGTAGAAGCTGCCGTGCGCGCCGACGAACACGCCGAAGGTCGACGTGCTGTCCACGCGCGCCCAGTAGGAGGATGTGCCCGTGTCGCTGGCGGTGTACGCGCCGCACTGCCGGGCGTATTCCGTGGCGTAGAGCAGTTCCGTGTCCAGATACTGCTGGATTTCCCACTGGCTGAGGATGTACACATAATCCGACGAATTACTGACGTACACGCTGTTCAGCTGCCCCTGTTCCGCCGACGTGAACGCGGAGGACAGGAACGTGCTGTTCAGCCACGAGCGGATGGTGCTGTTGTGCCACGAGGTGGTGCTGGTCGAGCGGTTGTAGACCATCGAATCCAGCCCGTACTCACTCACCGCGCGGACTGTCCGGCTGCCGTAATCAACGCTGTACACGCGCCAGAGAATCGGCTCGACGCCGTTGCGCAGGTTGCCATCCTGCTCGTAGTTGCCGAAGTAGAACGTCTGCCCGACGTACACGTCATTTGCCGCCGAAGCAGCGGGCAGCAGCGTCAGCAGAGAAATGAGTGCCACCAAAAACGACAGAATCCGTTTGTTGCGCATGGAAAACGACCTCCCGTACAGATTTTGTAAAACCATTATATGCCATGTACTGCGCCTTGTCAAGTCCAAAAAACGGCTGTTTTTTGCCAAAAATCAGGCGGCGGCAAAATTTTCATCCGCGAAACAGTTGACCTTGACCGCGAAAAATGATACATTATAATGAGCGCGAATTCTGCGCTGTACGGTTAAGGAGGTACTTCCACTTTGCAACCCGAAATCAACCAAGAAGCCATCGCCCGGATGCTCGATCAGGTGCAGAAGCCGACGCGCTATACCGGCGGGGAAATGAATACGCAGCTCAAGCCGTGGGACAGCGCGAAGCTGCATTTTGCGTTCTGCTTTCCGGATACCTATGAGGTCGGCATGTCCCATCTGGGCATGAAGATTCTCTATGCCGCGATGAATCAGCAGCCTGATATGCTCTGCGAACGCGCGTTTATGCCGTGGGTGGACATGATGGAACTGATGAAGCAGGAAAATGTCCCGCTGTTCACGCTCGAAAGCCGCAGCCCGCTCAGCACCTTTGATGTCGTGGGCTTTACGCTGCAATATGAAATGAGCTACTCCAACATTCTGGCGATGCTGGAGCTTGGCGGCATTCCGCTTTTGCGGGAAAATCGCCGGGAGGAAGACCCGATTGTGGTTGCGGGCGGGCCGTGCGCGTTCAATCCCGAACCGCTGGCGGATTTTATTGACGCGTTCATGGTCGGCGACGGCGAAGAGCAGATTCTCGACCTCAACCGCGTCATCATGCAGGGGCGCGAAGAGGGCGCGAGCCGCATGACGATCCTCAAGCGCCTGTGCGCCATCCGCGGCGTGTACGTCCCGGCGCTCTATGACGTCCAGTATAACGCGGACGGCACGATTGCGTCCATGAAGCCGAACTGCCCCGAAGCGCCCGAAAAGGTCTTGAAAGCGATTATCCCCGATTTGGACAAGGCGTTCTATCCCACGGAAATCCCCGTGCCGTATATGGAGATTATCCACGACCGCATCATGCTGGAAATCATGCGCGGCTGCACACGCGGCTGCCGCTTCTGTCAGGCGGGCATCCTGTATCGCCCGGTGCGCGAGCGGAGTCTGGAGCATCTGGTGGAGCTGGCGCAGCAGCTGGAAAACACGACCGGGTATGAGGAAATCAGCCTGTCCAGCCTCTCTTCCGGCGACTATACCTGTCTGGCGGAGCTGATTCGCGAGCTGATTCGGCGCTTAGACGAGAAGCATGTGTCGATTTCGCTGCCGTCGCTGCGCCTGGACAGCGTGCTGAAGGATTCGCTGGAGGCGACGCAGAAGGAGAAGAAAACCAGCCTGACGTTCGCGCCCGAAGCCGGAACGCAGCGCCTGCGCGACGTCATCAACAAGGGCGTGACCGAAGAAGACCTGATGAGCAAAGTCTCCGACGCCTTCCACGGCGGATGGAGCAGCGTCAAGCTGTACTTCATGATGGGTCTGCCGACGGAGACGACCGAGGATTTGGACGGCATCGCGGATTTGGCGAAAAAGGTCGTTGATGCGTACTTTGCCGTGCCGAGGGGCGAGCGCGCGAAGGGACTGCGCGTGGTGTGCAGTGCGTCCGTGTTTGTGCCCAAGCCCTTCACGCCCTTCCAGTGGGAGCCGCAGGACACGCAGGAGATGGTGCGCGAGAAGCAGAGCCACCTGCGCGAGAAGCTGCATATCAAGGGCGTCACGTTCAATTATCATGAGTCGGATTTGAGCTATCTGGAAGCCTGCTTTGCCCGCGGCGACCGCCGAATGGGGCAGGTGCTTCTCCGCGCGTATCAGAAGGGCTGTATGCTCGACGGCTGGACGGAGCTGTTCAAGTACGACATGTGGCGCGAGGCCTTTGCCGAGCTGGGCATCGACCCAGCGTTCTATGCCTACCGCCGCCGCGAGAAGGACGAAATCATGCCGTGGGATGTGATTGACTGCGGCGTGACGAAAGAATTCCTGTGGCGCGAGAAGGAAAAAGCGGAAAAGGCGCAGACGACCAAGGACTGCCGCAAGGGCTGCAACGGCTGCGGCCTGCAGCGCTTCAAAGGGGTGTGCAAATATTGCGGATAATGGCTGTGTTTGAAAAAGGCATCCGCCTGCGCCACATCGGGCATCTGGACATTCAGCGGGCGATGATGCGGGCGCTGCGCCGTTCGGGGCTGCCCGTGGCGTATTCCAATGGGTATAATCCGCATATTCTGCTGACGTTCGCGTCGGCGCTGTCCACCGGGGCGGCAGGAAAAAAGGAAATTCTGGATGTGACGATGGCGCGCGAGGTGTCGCCGGATGATTTCCTCCAGCAGATGAACCGCGCCCTGCCGCCGGATTTGCAGCTTTCTTTCGCCCGTGCGCTGGATGACAAGCATCCGGCGATGATGGCGCTCGTGCAGGCGGCGGATTACACGCTGCAAATCGAGGATGCGGACGCGGCGGCAAAGATGATTGCGGCGATTCCCGATTTTCTCCAGCAGACGAGCATTCTTGCCATGCGCCGCACGAAATCCGGCATGAAGGAAACGGACATCCGCCCGCTCTTGGTGTCGCTCTCCGGCGAAGGCACGGCGATTCATGCTGTCATGGCGCTGACGGAGACGCTGGCGTGCAAGCCGGATATGCTGTTAAGTGCGCTTAGCACCTTCTGCGGGCTGGAAAACGCCCCGGATGCGCTGATTATCCGCAACGGCTTGCTGGGTCGGGATGAAAACGGCGAACTGACGCCCTTGGAGAACCTATGAGAACATTGCTTGTGCATCAGGGCGAAAAGCCGCTGATTGGCATATTGGAAGATGGGCAACTGGCGGAAGTCTTTTTCCCGCAGGAGGGCGACACGGCGGAAGCGGTGCTGCTGGGGCGCGTGGAGCGCATTGTGCCGGGGATGAAGGCGGCGTTCGTCGATATTGGGCAGGAGAAAAACGGCTTTCTGCCGCTGGAAGAGAAGAACACAGGGCTATCCTACCCGAAAACGGGCGACGCGGTCATTGTGCAGATTCGCAAGGAAGCACAGGGCGTCAAGGGCGCGTTCCTCACGCGCGACATCAGCCTGTGCGGGGAGACGATGCTGCTCACGCCCATGAGCCGCATGATTGGCGTGTCGTCCAAAATCACGGAGGATGGCAAGCGGAAGGCGCTGAAGGAGACGGGCAGGGCGATTGCGCAGGAGCGCTTCGGCTTGGTGATGCGCACGGCGGCGGAGAATGCGCCGGAGGAAGAACTCGCGGCGGAAGCGGAGCGGCTGTTCCAGCAGTGGGAGCAGATTCGCCGCGCCGCGCCGACCGCGCATGTGCCGTCCGTCTTGATGCAGCCGCGAAGCACGCTCGAAGCCGTGCTGGATGATTACCGCCCGCGCGGCATCGACCAAATTGTGACGGACGACCCGGCGGTGGCGGAAAAAGCCGCGGGCATTGCGCCGGTTCAGGTGATTCCTGACAATCTGCTGACCATCTACAAAATTGAGTCGCAGCTAAAAAAAGCGCAGGAGCGCCGCGTGTGGCTCAGCAGCGGCGGTACGCTGGTCATCGACCCGTGCGAGGCGATGACGGTGATTGACGTCAACACCGCCAAATTCACCGGCAAGCGCGAGTTAGAGGACACCGTGCTGCGGCTGAATCTGGAAGCGTGCGGCGAGATTGCGCGGCAGGTGCGCCTGCGGAATTTGAGCGGCATCATCATCATTGATATGATTGACATGAAGCCCCCGGAACACCGGCAGATGGTGCTGGACGCGCTGGAAGAAGCGTTCGCGTCCGACCGCGTGAAGACGGTGATTCACGGCTTGACCTCCCTCGGTTTGGTGGAAATGACGCGCAAACGGTCACGTCCGCCGCTGCGGGAAATGCTTGCAAAACAGGAGGAAGCCCATGAGTGACAGAAAGCCTGTCATCATTTCAGAAGAACAGCTGGAAGAGCAGCGGCAGTATATTCAGCAGATTCGCCTGATGCCGGATGCCCCGAAGAGCTACCACGTTGTGACCTATGGCTGCCAGATGAACGCGCACGACAGCGAAATCCTCGCCGGAATGCTGCGCGACATGGGCATGGAGGAAGCCGCCGACCGCGAATCGGCGGATTTTGTGCTGTTTAACACCTGCTGCGTGCGCGACAACGCCGAGCGCCGCGCCTTGGGCAACGTGACGTGGCTCAAGGAAGTACGCAAGAAGAATCCGCGCCTGATGATTGGCGTGTGCGGCTGCATGATTCAGCAGCCCGGCATGGCGGAGAAAATTTTGAAGCAGTACCGCTTTGTGGATTTGGCGTTTGGCACGGCGAACCTGTACCGCCTGCCGGAACTGATGCTCAAAGCGCTGGAAAGCGACCACGCGGTGGTAGAGGTGGAGGAGCAGAACACGATTGCCGAGGGTCTGCCCGTGCAGCGCCTGCGCCATGACGCGGCGTATATCACGATTATGTACGGCTGCGACAACTACTGCACCTACTGCATCGTGCCGTATGTGCGCGGGCGGGAGCGTTCGCGCGAAATGAGCGCGATTGTGGCGGAAGCGAAAGCGCTGCGTGACAGCGGCGTGAAGGAAATCATGCTGCTGGGGCAGAATGTGAACAGCTACGGCAAGGGACTCCAAACGCCCGTCACGTTCGCCCAGCTGCTCAAAGCGCTGGATGATGTGGGCATCCCGCGCATCCGCTTCATGACCAGCCATCCGAAGGACTTGTCCGACGAGCTGATTGATGTGATGGCGCATTCCAAGCACATCCTGCCGCAGTTCCACCTGCCGGTGCAGCACGGCAACGATGAAATCCTCCGCCGGATGAACCGCCACTACAACCGCGCGCAGTACCTTGACCGCGTGCGCAAGCTGCGCGAGGCGATTCCGGCTATCGGCCTGACGACGGATATTATCGTCGGCTTCCCCGGCGAGACGGAGGAGCAGTTTCAGGACACGCTGTCCCTTGTGCGCGAGGTCGGCTATGACAGCGCGTTCACCTTCATCTATTCGCCCCGGACGGGCACGGGCGCGGCGAAAATGCCGAACCAAGTGCCGGAAGACGTGTCCTCCCGCCGCATTCAGGAACTGCTGAAGGTGCAGGAGGAATGCCAGAAGAAGGCGCTCAAGCGGTTCATCGGCACAGAAGAAGAGGTGCTGGTGGAGGGACTCAGCCGCCGCAGCGACACGGATGTGTCCGGCCACGGGCTGCACGGGCTGTCCGTCACATTCCCCGGCACGGAAAGCGACGTGGGCGAAATCGTCCGCGTGAAGATTGTGGGCGCGAAGAACAACACGCTCACGGGCGAAAGAATCTGAACGGGCAGCAAATCAGAAAGGACAATCAATATGAAAGAAGTTATGATGTGCGCGCAGAAGCTGGCGGAAGCCATTCTGAACAGCGACGTTTACCAGCATATGCACACGCTGGAAGAGCAGGTGACGCAGGACGAAGACGCGACGAAGGCGATTGCCGCCTACATGGAAAAGCGCACGGCGGTCGAACAGGCGATGCGCAAGCCGGACATCGACCCGACGCAGCTCGCCGAAGCCGCGCAGGAACTGGAAGACGTGCAGCAGGCGATGAACGACTGCCCCATCATCCGCGACATGCGCGACGCTCAGAAGAAGTATCAGGACATGATGGACAACGTGAACCGCATCCTGCGCCTTGTCGTCACCGGCGAAACGGAAGACGACAAAGGCGGTCAGCCCACCTCCGGCTGCACCGGCAACTGCGCTTCCTGCGGCGGCTGCCACTAATCTGGGAAAGTAAAATTATTCACGAAATCATGCCTTTATGGGTTAGAAATCAAGCAAGCCAGCCGAAAAGCTCCTCCCGCCCGCAAGAAACTTTGATGGCGGGGGGAGTCCAGAGGAGGGTGAAGTCCAGACTTGCACCCTCTTCAGCCCCCTCTGGGCGCTCTTTGGTTCCTTTCTGGCGCGCCAGAAAGGAACAACGTCGCGTCCGCAGACGCGACGGGAGCAGCAGAAGAAAACAGCTTGGTTTTCAACCCAATCAAGCCAAAGTAAAGCATGTTTCATAAAAACAGCAAGTTAAACAGAAACAAGAACGAAAGCGGGGAACAGACATGGCGAGCGTCACACCGATGATGCAGCAGTACCTTGATACCAAGGCGGAATATAAGGACTGCATTCTTTTCTTCCGCCTCGGTGACTTTTATGAGATGTTCTTCGATGACGCGAGGACTGCTTCGCGTGAGCTGGAACTGACGCTGACGGGCAAGGACTGCGGACTCAGTGAACGCGCCCCGATGTGCGGCGTGCCGTACCACGCGGTGGATACCTATGTTGAGAAGCTCATCGAGCGCGGCTATAAGGTCGCTATCTGTGAGCAGATGGAAGATCCGGCGCTGGCGAAGGGGCTGGTCAAGCGCGCCGTCACGCGCATCATCACCCCCGGCACGGTCATTGAACCGGCGATGTTGGACGAGAAGGCGAATAACTTCCTGTTAAGCATCTGCTTTGTCGCCGACCGCGCGGGGCTGGCGTTCGCCGACGTCTCCACGGGCGAGTTTTATGTGCATGAAATCACCCAGCCGGAAACCACGCTCTCGGACGAGGTGGCGCGCATTTCCCCGATGGAAATCATCTGCAATGACCAAGTGAAGCTGCGCGCGTGCCTGCAGCGGGAGATGCAGAATGCTTCGGAGCAGCCGAGCGCGTGGTTTCAGCTGGCGAACGCAACGGAAGCGCTCTGCCGCCATTTCGCGCTCAATGACCTGTCTCCGCTGGGACTCAGCGACGAGTACAAGGCGGGCGCGAGTGCCGCGGGCGCGCTGATGCGGTATCTGTCCGAGACGCAGAAGAACGCCCTGGAGCACATGACCAGCCTGCGCATTTATCAGGGCAGCGAAACGATGCTGCTTGACCGCAACACGCGGCGAAATCTCGAATTGACGGAATCCATCCGCGGGAGAAGCCGCAAGGGGAGCCTGCTCTGGCTGCTGGACAAAACCAGCACGGCGATGGGCGGTCGCCTGCTACGCTCGTGGATTGAGCAGCCGCTGGTGGACGAAGCGAAAATCAACCGCCGTCTGGACGCGGTGGGCGAGTTTGCGCAGGAGCATGTGCTGACGATGACGCTCGCGGAGGAATTGCAGGGCGTGTACGACATTGAGCGCCTGCTGTCGAAGGTCGCCTATAAGTCGATGAACGCGCGGGATTGCTTGTCGCTGTGCGCGTCGCTGCAAAAAGTGCCGAAAATCCGCGAGCTGCTGCGCGAGGCACAAAGTCAGGCGGTGGAGGAAATCCGCGATTCGCTGGACACCCTGCCGGAGTTGACCGACCTGCTGACCCGCGCGATTCACCCCGACGCGCCGATTCTCATCACCGAAGGCGGCATCATCCGCGATGGCTATTCCCAGATGCTGGATGAATACCGCGCCGCGTCCACGAGCGGCAAGCAGTGGATTCTGGAGCTGGAGCAGAAGGAGCGCGAGGAGACGGGCATCCGCAACCTGCGCATCCAGTACAACCGCGTGTTCGGCTACTACATCGAGGTCAGCAAGTCGTATTACGAAATGGTGCCGGCGCGTTACACCAGAAAGCAGACGCTGGCGAACTGCGAGCGCTACATGACGCCGGAGCTGAAGGAAATCGAGCAGAAAATCGTCGGCGCGCAGGAGCAGTCCACACGCTTGGAATTGCAGCTGTTCACCGAGGTGCGCGAGAAAATCGCGGAGCAGATTGCGCGCATCCAGAAGACGGCGATGGCGCTCAAATCGCTGGACGCGCTGCTGTCGCTGGCGAAATCTGCGATAGAGTACCACTACGTCCGCCCGGAAATGACGCAGGACGGCACGCTGGATATCGTCGAGGGGCGCCACCCGGTCGTCGAGCAGACGATGAGCGAGGGCGGATTCGTGCCCAACGACACGCACATGAATGCTGATGACTGCCGCATGTGCATCATCACTGGGCCGAACATGGCGGGCAAAAGCACCTACATGCGGCAGGTGGCGCTGATTGCGCTGATGGCGCACATCGGGTCGTTCGTCCCGGCGAAGGAAGCGAAAATCCCCGTCACCGACCGCATTTTCACGCGCGTCGGCGCGTCGGATGACCTCGCCAGCGGGCAGTCCACATTCATGGTGGAGATGAGCGAAACGGCGTACATCCTGCGCAACGCGACCGCAAAATCCCTCGTCATACTGGACGAAATCGGACGCGGCACCAGCACGTTCGACGGCTTGGCGATTGCGTGGGCGGTGGTGGAGTACCTGTGCGACAAGCAAAAATCCGGCGCAAAGACGCTTTTCGCGACGCACTACCACGAGCTGTCCGAGCTGGAAGGGCATATCGACGGCGTACAGAACTACTGCATTTCCGTCAAGGAACACGGCGAGGACGTCATTTTCCTGCGCAAAATCATTCGCGGCGGGGCGGACAAGTCCTTCGGCATCCACGTTGCGCGGCTGGCAGGCGTGCCGCATCCGGTGCTGGTGCGCGCGCACGAAATTCAGGCGCGTTTGGAAGTCAGCGACATCAACCAGCACGGCATTGGGCAGAACATTCTGGGCGATGCCGAGAAGCGCAAGGACGAACAGGTCAACCTGTTCGACTACCGAAAGACAGAGATTATCAACGAACTGCAAACGCTGGATGTGATGGCGCTGACGCCGATGGACGCGATTAACAAGCTGTTCCTGCTGCGTGAGAAGGCAAGAAAACTGTAATACTATTTCCAAATTCGCCTGCACCAGCTGCTCGTGCCTTTTCCCTTCTGGCGTCCGGTCGTTCCACTTAGCGTAGCGCTGCTACGCTGCGTTTCACTCCCGTTAGCCAGAATGAAAAATTCACTTCGCATCTTGGCGCATTCTCATTTGGAAATAGTATAAAAACAGACCGAGAGTCGGCAAAAACCGACCGAAATCTCATAAAAACCGACCAAAAGTCGGAAAAACAGACAGAAAGGGAAGCAAATGGCAGGAAAGATTCAGCTCCTGTCCGATGAGGTCATTGGCAAAATCGCGGCAGGCGAAGTGGTGGAGCGTCCTGCCGCCGCCATCAAGGAATTGGTGGAGAACTCGCTGGACGCGGGGGCCAGCGCGGTTACGGTGGAAATCCGCGACGGCGGCATCAGCTATTTCCGCGTGACGGACAACGGCAGCGGCATCCGCGGCGAGGACATCCGCATGGCGTTTGAGCGCCACGCGACGAGCAAAATCCGCCGCACGGATGATTTGTTCAGCATCCAGACGCTGGGTTTCCGCGGCGAAGCGCTGGCGTCCATCGCGGCGGTGGCGCATGTCACCTGCACAACACGCACGAAGGCAGACCAAAGCGGCATCAAGGTGCAGAACAACGGCGGAACGATTGAGTCCATCGAAGAAGCCGCCTGCCCCGAAGGTACGACGTTTGTCGTCCGCAACCTCTTTTTTAACACCCCAGTGCGCCTGAAATTCCTCAAAAAGCCGGTCACGGAGGCAGGCTATGTGTCCGACCTGATGATGCGGCTGATTTTGTCTCGCCCGGACGTGTCCTTCCGCTACATCAGTCAGGGCAAAACGCTCTACCACTCCGCGGGCGACGGCAAGCTGTCCTCCGCCGTGTTCAGCATCTACGGGCGCGAAATGCTCCACTCCATGCACGAGGTGGACGGGCATCAGGCGGGGCTGATATTGAAAGGCTTCGTCGGCGTGGGCGAAAGCGGGCGCGGCAGCCGAAACCACCAGTCGTTCTTCATCAATGGGCGATATATGAAGTCGTCGATTTTGTCCGCGGCGGTGGAAGCGGCGTGCCGGGAGCGCGTATTGTCCGGCAAGTACCCGACGTGCGTGCTGCACTTGACCATGCCGTATGACACGGTGGATGTCAACGTGCATCCGAACAAACTCGAAGTCCGCTTCCAGAACGAAGCGGCGATCGCGGAAGCGGTCGAGGCGATTGTGGCGGATGCGCTGGCGGACAAAGCGCCCGTTGAGCAGCCAGATGTGCTGCGCCTGACGCCTGAACCGCCGCCGACGGTGCCCGTGACGGTCGTTCGGCAGCCTGTGACGGCGAGTGAGACTGCGCAGCCGGAAGCGGCAGTTCGTCCGGCTGTTCCGCCGAAGGCAGAGAAAAAACCGACCGTCGGTACGGAAATTCCGCAAAAAGCGGCAATCCCCGCGAAAAACCCGCCGATTCCGATACCAAGCGCCCCACCGGAAAAGCCGTCCGAGCCGCCGAAACCCGCGCCGAACGATGCCATTCCCGCGTGGAAGCAGCCGCTGGTGATGCGCAGCCCGTCAGCACTGGCACAGCATTACAACGCCGAACCCGCCGTACCGCCTGCAAATCTACTGAAACCGACCGCGAGTCTGGTTTCGCCGATACCGGTGCAGCAGACGATTCTGCCGAATGAACAGACGAACATGCGCATTATCGGCACGCTGTTTGACAGCTACATTCTGGTGGAATATGCGGACAATTTGATGCTGATTGACCAGCAGGCGGTGCATGAACGCGTGATGTTTGACCGCATGATGAAGGCGCTCGACCAGCACCGCTGCGGGCAGGAAATGCTCGCGCCGATGATTGTCAGCCTGACGCGCCGGGAGCAGCAGCTGCTCGACGAGCACGCGCGGGAATTGGCGGATATCGGGCTGGTGGTCGAGCCGTTCGGGGAGAATGAGGTGTCGATTCGGTCGATTCCGATGATCCTCGGTCAGCCGCAGGCGGCGGGACTGCTGCGCGACATCATCGACCAGCTGGAGAATGAGCGCGGCGTGGTGTCGCTGGAAAAGCGGCGCGCGGCGATTTTGGCGCTGGCGTGCAAGCGCAGCGTCCGCTCCGGCGAACGCCTGAACGACGCCGACATCCGCGAACTGGTCAGCCGCGTGGCGGACAAGCGCGTCATCCCGGCAAGCCCGCGCGGTACGCCGCTGGTCGTTGCGCTGAACAAAACGGACATCGACCGGCGATTCCGGCGGATGCAGTGAGGTGACAATATCATGAAGGAAACGTGCTGGGTGCTGACAGGCCCGACCGCGAGCGGCAAAACCGCGCTGTCGCTCCGACTGGCGCGGACGCATGACTGCGAGATTGTCTGCATGGATTCGATGCAGATTTATCGCGGCATGGACATCGGCACGGCGAAACCGACGGCGGATGAGTGCGCGCAGGCGGTGCATCACATGGTAGACGTCGCCGACCCGACGGAGGATTTTTCTGTCGCGCGCTATCAGGAGATGGCGGAAAGCTGCATCGCGGACATTCAAGCGCGCGGGCACCGGGCGCTGCTCGTCGGCGGCACGGGGCTGTATCTCCGGGCGCTCCGGCAGCCGATGGCGATGGGCGAGGCCGCGGCGGATGAAAGCATCCGGCAGGAATTGCAGCAGATTGCGGACGCGCCCGGCGGCAAAGAGCAGCTTCATCAGCAATTGGTGGCGGTTGACCCGGACACGGCGCAGCGCCTGCATTTGAACGACGTCCGCCGCGTGATTCGCGCCTTGGAGGTCTACCGTCTGACAGGCCGTCCGTTCTCGCAGCAGCCGCAAATAAAAACCGACAGTCGGTTTTCTTACCGCGTTGCATCGCTGACGATGCCGCGCGACATCCTCTATGCGCGGATTGAGCAGCGAATCGACCAGATGCTGGCGGACGGGCTGGCGGAGGAAGTCAGCAGACTGTTGAAAAGCGGCGTTCCGCGCGACGCGAAGGCGATGAAAGCCATCGGCTACAAGGAAATGATACCGTATGCTTTGGGCGAAACGACGCTGGATGAGGCGGTTTACGCGCTGAAGCTGAACACGCGGCACTACGCGAAGCGCCAGCTGACGTGGATGCGCCGGGAGGAGGACGTCCTGTGGGTGGACGCGCTCGAACCGGATGCGTATGACAAATTGGAAGCGTACTATACGCAAGGAGAAGCAAAATGACCATTGAAGAATTGATTGCACAGGCGGAAAGCGGCTTGACGGCGCAGTTTGCCCGCATTGACCGCATGGAGGAAATTGGGACGCGCCGCGTGCTGGACGCCTTCCGGGAGCATCAGGTGGCGTACCGGCATTTCGCGCCGACGACGGGCTACGGCTATGATGACGTGGGGCGTGATACGCTCGAAAAGATTTTTGCAGAGCTGTTCGGTACGCAGGCGGCGATTGTCCGCCCGCAGATTGCCAGCGGCACGCACGCCATCAGCCTGTGTCTGTTCGGGCTGGTGCTGCCGGGGGACGACATCGTGTCTGCGACGGGGATGCCCTACGACACCTTGCAGGACATCATCGGCTGGGGCGAGGGCGACGCGCCGGTCGGCTCACTGCGGGAAATGGGTGTGAGCTTCCATCCCGTGGCGCTGCGTGACGGCAAAATCGACCTTGACGCGGTGGAGAACGCCATCACCCCGAAGACGAAGCTCGTCATCGCCCAGCGCAGCCGCGGTTATGACTGGCGGCCGTCGCTGATGCCGGAGGAGTTCGCGCCTTTGGCGAAGATGCTGCACGAGAAGCACCCCGGCGTTCGCCTGATGGTGGACAACTGCTACGGCGAGTTCGTGTGCGAGAAGGAACCGAGTCACTACGGCGCGGACGTGTGCGTTGGCAGCCTCATCAAGAATCCGGGCGGCGGACTTGCCCCCACGGGCGGCTACATCGTCGGCACGCAGGATGCCGTCGAGCGCATCGCCTACCGCCTGACCGCGCCGGGCATCGGGCTGGAAGTTGGTTCGTATGCCGCAAGCTACCAGCCGTTCTATCAGGGCTTGTTTATGGCGCCGCACACCGTTGCGCAGGCGATTAAGACAGCGTGTTTGGCAGCGCGCGTGTTTGAAATCCTTGGCATGACGACGACGCCCGCGGCGGATGAACCCCGCGCCGACATCATTCAGGCGATTCAAATGCGCACGCCGGAGCGCCTCGTCGCGTTCTGTCAGGGGATTCAGATGGCTTCCCCGATTGACTCGATGGCGCTGCCCGAACCGTGGGATATGCCCGGCTACAATGACCAAGTCGTCATGGCGGCGGGCACGTTTGTCGCGGGCGCGTCGATTGAGCTGTCGGCGGATGCCCCCATGCGCGAGCCGTACACCGCCTACATGCAGGGCGGCCTGACCTACACGCACGGGCGAATCGCGCTGCAAATGGCGCTGAACCGCATGGTGGAACAGGGCGCGCTGACGCTGAAGTAATTATGAATTTAGCACGATAGATTTAGATCATACCCCTGCTTTTCCCGGCATACGATGTGCTGGAAAGGCAGGGCTTTTTGCTATGAACGAAACGAAACAGACGGAACTCCGCGTGCGCCCAAGGCGTACAGAACTCGCAGCCAGCAAGCCGGACATCGAGTGGGTGAAAACACCGAAAAAGCCTTGGCAGGAGAGGCTGCTGCCAAATCTCGCCATTGCGTCGGCGCTGATGCTCTGCGCGGTTGCGCTGAAAACCGGGGCGATTCCGCCGCTGACGGATGCTGTGCAGTCGGTCATGAGCGCCGCGACGGATGATTCGCTCTTGAACGGCGATTTGGGCAAGCTGTCCTTTGTCAGCAGCATTTTCCCGGAAGCATCGCTCGTTTTCGGTGAATCGGGCGGCAAGCTGACCATGCCGGTGGAAGCGGCAAGTGTCATGCACGCGTGGTCGCAGAGTGAGCCGTTCATTTCATGGGATGCGCAGACGAAAATTGTCACGTCCGCAATGGCGGGCGAGGTCATCGGCGTGTACCACGGCAATGAGGACGAACGGCTGGTGCAGGTGTTAGGCGCGGACGGGCTGAGCTGCCTGTACGGGAATCTCGCGAGTGTGACGGTCAGCACGGGCGACATGGTGCAGACGGGCGACCCGCTGGGGACGCTTATGGCCGGTCAGCCGTGCGTGATGGAGGTACGGCAGGACGGCTTGAGCGTTGACCCGGCGGTGATGATGCGGCAATGAAGCGAAAAATCGCGACGCTGGGAGAAACGGACATCACGGTGCATCCGGCGGCGGGTATTCTCCTGCTCCTTGGACTCCTGACGCGCTGGCGGGCGCTGCTGATTTGCACTTACGCGAGCATCCTCCTGCACGAAACGGCGCACGCGGCGATCAGCGCGCTGTGGCATCATCCGCCGCAGGAGGTAGAAATTACGCCGCTGGGCGCAATGATGCGCTTGGAGGATGAGGAACGTCTGCCGCTGACGGCGCGAATCAGCGTGATACTCGCCGGGCCGCTGATGACGCTGATTTTGTGCGCCTTGTCGCTGTGGCTGACGCAAAACGGCGTGATTCCGCGGGAAACGGGGCGGCTGATCTTCCTCGGTAACGCGGGGATTTTGCTGGTGAACCTGCTGCCCGCGCTGCCGCTGGACGGCGGACGGCTGCTGTCAGCGGTCTTGCTGCGCCTCCTGCGGCGGGAAACGTGCTGGCGGGTGATGCGCATCATCGGCACGGCGGCGGGGGCGCTGCTTGTTGCCGGCGGCGTGGTTGGCGCGGTGCGCAGGTGGCAGGGCAGCTGGTCGCTGGCGGCAGCGGGTTGCTTCGTATTGTATAGTGCGGTCAGCGCGACGACGAGCACAGCACTGATGGAGCTTCGCGCGCTGATGGACCGAAAAATCCGCATGGAAACGCGCGGAAAACTGCCGATTCAGCCTATGGCGATGCTCTCCACGCGGACGCTGCACCACGCCGTGCGCGCCCTGCACCCAACGCGCATGACGCAATTGTACATCATCGAGCCGGGGACAATGCGGCTTCTTGGCATACTGACGGAGCAGCAGCTGATTGCCGCCTACCTGAGCGCGCCGCAGCGGACATTGGCGGAGGAGGTGGACGCATGACGATTGCGGAACTTGCGCCGGGGCAGTCGGGTGTGATTGCGGCGTATCGCGGGGCGGACGCGGAAGAGCGGCATCTGCTGGACATGGGGCTGACGCCGGGCGTGCGGGTGCGGCTGATTGGCACGGCGCTCCTTGGCGACCCGCTGATTCTGCTCGTGCGCGGCAGCCGCGTGTCCATCCGCCGGCGTCTGGCGCGGCAAATCATCCTGTCAGGTGGTGAGGCGGAATGAAAACGATTGCGCTGGTGGGCAGCCCGAACTGCGGCAAAACGACGCTGTTCAACGCCGTCACGGGGCTGCATCAGCATGTGGGCAACTGGGCGGGCGTGACGGTGGAGCGCAAAGAGGGGACGCAAAATGGCGTCAAGTGGGTGGACTTGCCCGGCGTGTACGCGCTCAGCCCGTATTCGGCGGAGGAAAAAGTGACCATCGACTACTTATCCGGCGGTGATTATGATGAAATTCTGCAAATTGTGGATGCAACCGCCCTCGCGCGCGGCCTGTACCTGACGCATCAGCTGACGCAGCTGTCGCGCCCGATGACGATTGCGCTGAACATGATGGACGAGTGCCGGAAGCGCGGCATCACCATCGACACGGAGGAATTGTCGGCGCGGCTGGGCATTCGCGTGCTGCCGATGAGCGCGCGGGATGGTACGGGCGTCCCGGAACTCCTGCGCGCACTGAAAGACGGGGCGAAAACGCCGAAAAGTCCGCCGAGCGCGCCGTACACCGCCATTATCCAGCGGATGAAAAGCGCCCTGCCGGAGGGGAATCTCCCACCGGAGTTCCGTGCGTGGAAAGCGCTGGAAGGCGATGAGATGGGCGCGGCGGAGGCGGCACGGGCAGGGCAGGCGCAATTGCGGGCGCAGTTCGGCATGTCGGCGGCGGCAGCGCTTTCGGCGCTTCGCTATGCGTGGGCGGATGAACTGTGCGCGGCGGTGCGGCAAGGGAATCCCGACAATCCGACGCGGGCGGACGTTATCGACGCGCTTGTGCTGCACCCTGTGCTGGCGCTGCCGATTTTGGCGGGGCTGCTGGCGCTCATGTTGTCGCTGGCGTTCGGCCGCTTCGGCAGCGGGCTGTCCGACGGGCTCACGAATATCATCCTGATGATACAATCGGCGCTGGACGGCGTGCTTCGGCACTGGCAGGTCGCGGAAGCACTGCAGCGTTTGATTGTCGAGGGTCTGATGACGGGCGTGGGGAGCGTCGTCAGCTTCCTGCCGATGCTGCTGATACTGTTTGCGTGCCTGTCAATGCTGGAGGACAGCGGCTATATGGCGCGGGCAGCGTTCCTGATGGATCGGCCGATGCGGGCGCTGGGCTTGAGCGGGCGGTCGTTCATTCCGCTGCTGCTGGGGTTCGGGTGCTCCGTCCCGGCGGCGCTGTCGGCGCGGTCGATGCGGGGCGAACGCGATCGGCGCTTTACACTGCTGATGATTCCCTTCGTCTCGTGCAGCGCGAAAATGCCCGTTTTTGCGGCGCTTTCGACGCTTCTTCCCGGCGGCGCGTGGATGATTTTTGCCCTCTGCGCCCTGGGAATTTCGCTGGCGGCGCTGATTGCGCAAATCCTGCGGAAAACGTTGTTTCCGGGCGAATCCGCCGCGTTCGTGATGGAACTGCCGCCGTACCGCCTGCCCTTGATGTCGAGCGTCCTGCGCAAGGTGCTCCGCCGCACGGGCGAGTTCCTCAGCCGCGCGTGCAGCGTGATTCTGCTGTCGTCGGTGGCCGTCTGGCTCATTGGGCGATTCACCTGGACGGGCGCGTGGGCGGCGAGCACGCAGGAGAGCATCCTCGGCAGCATTGCCGGGGCGATTGCGCCGATTTTCGCGCCGCTGGGCTTCGGAAGCGTTGCGGTAACGGCGGCGCTGCTGACCGGGCTGCTGGCGAAGGAGAGCATCATCAGCACACTGGCGGTCTTGGCGGGTCAGGGGAGCATCCGCGCGGCGCTGTCGGCGTCCCTGCCGACCCCGGCTGCGGCGTTGGCGCTGATGACGTTCGTGCTGCTGTATCCGCCGTGCGCCGCGGCATCCGCAAGCATCATCAAGGGGCTGAAAAGCCGGAAGCTGGCAGTGCTGATGGTCACGGGGCAGTGCCTGCTGGCGTGGATATGCGCGTGGATTGCGTACCGTTTGGCAATCGCTTGACAAATTTCGCGCAGAACAGATTGACAACGTGGCAGAATGCGGCTATAATGAAGATAATGAAATACTGCGGCATCGTGAGGAGCGGCGGCGCAGGATCAGAGATAGAGGAGGTACTTTGATGGATATTCAGGAACTCCAAGAGGTCTGCCGTCAAGTGCGGCGGGACATCATCATTATGACCAACAAGGCGGGTGCTGGCCATCCCGGCGGATCGCTGTCCGCAACGGAAGCGCTCGTTGCGCTGTATTTTGACGTCATGAAGGGCATTGACCCCAAGGACGACAAGAATCCGAACCGCGACCGCTTTGTGCTGTCAAAGGGTCACGCGGCTCCCGCGCTCTATGGCACGCTGTGCGAACGCGGCTATTTCGGACGCGAGGAGTTTGACCATTTCCGTCAACTGCACGGCATCCTGCAGGGGCATCCGGACGTGAAGAAGTGCCCCGGCGTGGATGCGTCGACGGGTTCGCTCGGTCAGGGCATCTCCATCGCGGTCGGCATGGCGCTGGGCGCGAAGAAGACGGGTAATCCCTGCCACGTCTACACCATCATTGGCGATGGCGAATCGCAGGAAGGGCTTGTGTGGGAAGCGTCGATGGCGGCGGCACACTATCACCTTGATAACCTGACGGTTATTTTCGACCACAACGGCCTGCAGATTGACGGCTCGAATGACGAGGTGATGTCGCTGGGCGATATTCAGGCGAAATTCAAGGCGTTCGGCTATGACGTGATTGACGTCGCTGATGGCAATGATATGCGGCAGGTGCTGGACGCGCTGCACGCGCCCGCCTGCCCCGGCAAGCCTCGCCTGATTCACCTGCACACCCTCAAGGGCAAGGGCGTTTCCTTCATGGAGGGGCAGGTCGGCTGGCACGGCAAGGCTCCCAATGCAGAACAGACGGCGCAGGCGCTGAGCGAACTGGAGGGCTGAACAAATGGAAAAGAAGGCAATTCGTGTGGCGTATGGCGAGGCCATCGTCAAGCTCGGTGCGGAAAATGACAAGGTGGTCGTGCTGGACGCTGACCTTGCGGCGGCGACCATGACCAATGGTTTCAAGAAGGCGTATCCTGACCGCTTCATCGACTGCGGCATTGCCGAGGCGAACATGGTGGATATGGCGGCGGGTATGTCCACGATGGGGCTGATTCCGTTCTGCTCCACGTTCGCGGTGTTTGCGGGCCGCAGCTACGACCAGATTCGCAATGGCGTGTGCTATCCGAAATTTAACGTGAAGTTTGGCTTCTCCCACGCGGGCATCACGCTGGGCGAGGACGGCGGCTCCCATCAGGCGATTGAGGATATCGCCCTGATGCGCGTACTGCCGAACATGACGGTGTTCGTCCCCAGCGACGCGACCGAGTGTGAGCAGTGCGTCCGCGCGGCTGCGGAAATCAACGGCCCGGTGTACATCCGCACCGCTCGTCTGCCTTCCCCGGTGTACGACGCGCGCCCCTTCACGGTGGGCAAGGGCAACGTCATCAAGGACGGCAAGGACTGCGTGATTTTCACCTGCGGCATCATGCTGGAGCACTGCCTCGAAGCGGTTCAGCTGCTGGCGGAGCAAGGCATTGACGCGGCGCTGGTGTCCTTCCACACCCTGAAGCCCTTTGACGACGAACTCGCCCGCACCTACGCGGCGAAGTGCGGCAAGGTGTTCACGGTGGAGGAGCACTCCATCATCGGCGGTCTGGGCGACGCGGTGGCTTCCGCCATCTGCGGCATGGGGCTGAAGCACTTCGAGAAGATTGGCATCAACGATGTGTTCGGTCAGTCCGGCAAGCCCGCTGCGCTGCTGGAAGAATACGGCCTGACCGGCAAGCAGATTGCCGATCGGATTGCGAAGGCATAATTTCTGCAAGAGATACTGCGGACAGCACTCCGGTGTGGGCGCTGTCCGCTTTGCGTGAGTCTAAATTCAGGAGAACAACAACAATGCGGATGCTGATTGTCAATCCAATCGCTAGGTGCGGCTATGCGCTGAAAGTGATGGAACAGGTGCAGCGCGTGCTGACCGCGCGAAACCTCCCGTTTCGTGTGATGCGAACGGAATACCCCGGCTACGCGGCGAAACTGGCGCGGGAAGCAGTCGAAATGGGCTGCGAAGCCGTCTACGTCATCGGCGGTGACGGCACGTTCAGCGAGGCGGCGCGCGGATTGGCGGGCAGCGGCATTCCGATTGGGCTGATTCCGGCAGGCACGGGCAACGACTTTGTCAAGACGCTCGGCACGCCGAAAGAGCCGATGGCGGCGCTCGATTTCATCCTCAGCCACGAGCCGCGCCCGTGCGACGCGATTGACCTGAACGGGCAGATATTCTTGAACGTCGCCGGAGCGGGTTTTGACGTGACGGTGCTGGAAAATGTTGCGGATTTTGGCGGGAAAATCCGCGGGCTGCTGCCGTACCTCGTCGGGCTGATTCGCGCGATTTGGAAGCATCGGCCGCTGCAGCTGACGTATACGGTGGATGGAAAGACGCAGACGAAGGACGCACTGCTGTGCATTGCGGCGAACGGAAAGTGGATTGGCGGCGGCATCCCGATTTGCCCCGATGCTGTGCCGAATGACGGCGAAATCGACTTCATGGTCGTCGGGCAGCAGCCGCGGTGGAAAGTGCCGTACTATCTCGTGCGCATGATGATGAAACAGATTTTGAACTTCCCGTTTACGGAGCATGTTCTTTGCGACAAAGTGACGGTGTCGTCGCCCGGAATGCATGTCGAGGTGGATGGCGAGATTATCGCCTGTGAACATGCGGAATTTACCATGCATCCCGGCGCGCTGATGCTGTACTGGTGAGGTGCGTATGGCGACGATCAGCATCATTCGCGTGGAAAATCCAGAAAAAAAGGCAGAGATTTCCGCACATATCCTCCATGCGCTGCCGGATTGGTTCGGTCTGCCGGACAGCACGCAGAAGTATATCGACGACAGCCGAAACATGCCGTTTTTCGCCGCTGTGCGGGAAGGGCAGGCAGTCGGATTCGCGGCGCTGAAGGCAACCAGCCCTTGCGCGGGGGAAATCTACGTCATGGGCGTATTGCCGGAATATCACCGAAGCGGCATCGGGCAGCAGCTGTTTGCGGCGATTCGGGCGGAGGCAATCGCGCGAGGCTATCGGCTGCTGCAGGTCAAAACCGTGCAGACGGGGCATTACGAGGAGTATGACCGCACGAACGCCTTTTACCAGCGCATGGGCTTCCTGCCGCTGGAGTGCCTGCCGACGCTGTGGGATGAATGGAATCCGTGTCAGGTGTATGTGCTGCCGCTGCAAAACTCGTAACTTTTCCTGTCAAAAAGCAGGAATTTCCGCGTTCTGTGGCGAATATATAGAAATATCCGCAGAAAAGGAGGCAACGTTATGGATGATATTGGCAAGACAGTCAAAGAAATCTGGGAACAGAGCATGAAGGCAGTCAACAAGGCGGCGACGAACATCGCGACCAGCACGAAGCAGAAGGTTGATGAGATGAACATCGTCACGCGTCGGAAGGAACTGCAAAACCAGCTTGGTCTGCGGCTGTATGAGCTGTGGCAGGCGGGCGAGGACGTGCCGGAGACGCTGAAAGCGACGCTGGAGGAAATGCGCGACCTGGAAGTGAAACTGCAGGAGCTGCGCGAGAGCAAGACCACCGCGCCGGAGGACGAGAAGAGCGCCGAGACGCCGGATTCTGCCGCCCACGCGCCTGACACGACGGACGTGAAAGTGCCGCTGGAGGACGACGACGTGCCGACGATTGAGATGCCGGACATCCCCGAAAAACCGGAGCGCCCGATGGATGCGCCAAGTATCCACACGGACGACGAAACACCCGCTGAGTGACATCTATTTGCACACAAAAAACGCCATTCCGACGCATGTTGTTCGGAATGGCGTTTTATACTATTTCCAGATTCAACTGCGCCATCTGCTTGCGCCTTTTTCGTTCTGGCGTCCGCTCACTCCATTTAGCGTAGCGCTGCTACGCTGCATTTCGTTCCCGTTAGCCAGAACGAAAAATTCGCCGCGCATCTTGGCGCATTTTCATTTGGAAATAGTATTACTTTTCGGTTAAATCAGCTGCACGTCATATCCGCCCTGCCAGCTGTGCCCGGGCTGAAGCAGCGTCACGAACGGCTTGTCCTCGAAGCGGCCGCTCTCCGTCACCTGACCGGGCATCCCGTGCCACGGCTCCAAGCAGACGTAATCCGCATTCTTCTTTGGCATTGACCAGACCGCCAGCACCTCCATCTTCGGGTAGGAGAAGCGCAGTCCTTTGCCGCTGCTGCGGTTGACCAAATCGACCGAGCGGCTCTTCAATTCGGTGAAAATCAGCGCGTCGCGGTCGTCGAAAAGGTCGTGGCTGAGCGGCAGCACGCGGCTGTTGTGGAAGCAGGGGAGATATTCGCTGCCGTCAATGAGGTATCCGCCGGGGCAGAGGCTGTTGCGCCCGTCCTCAACCTGCGGGAAGACCAGCTCGTAGTCCGTGTAGCTTGCGCCTGCCTCCATCGGCACGATGAAGCCCGGATGCCCGCCGCAGCAGAACGGCATCACCTTGTCGGACTTGTTTTCGACGATGAACTGCGCGGAGAACCCGTTTTCGCGCAGCGTGTAGACGACGTGGAACGCGAATTCAAACGGGTAGGATGGCTTGCTTTCCTCCGTGGGGGTCAGAACAAGCTCGATGAAGTCGTCGCCGATTTTCTCGACCGTAAACTCCGGGTTACGGGAGAAACCGTGCTTGGCAATCGGGTAGGACACGCCGTCGATGATGACGTGGTTATCCTTCGCCGTGCCGCAGATTGGGAAGAGCACCGGCGCGTGATTTCCCCAGACAGCGGGGTCAGCCTGCCAAATAACCTCGCGGTTATCATTCCCCTTGAAGGAGGTCATCTGCGCGCCCTTCTGCCGGACGCGTGCGGTCGTATCACCGCAGTGAAGCGTAAATTCCATGAGAAACACCTCCGAAAATGTCGTTTCCGCAGGAAGTATTCGCGTCACGAAGCGAAAAATCCTGCATAAAATAGAACTGATTCAGCGAAAGGAGGAAAAAATCATGCGGGCAGCAGGATCGCCGTTTCAGGCGAAAAGCAGTCAGGAGCAGAAGGAACAGTGGATTTGGTGGCAGTGCCAGCGGGACACGGTGCCGCCGGAGGAAGAAGCGCCGCCAGTGAACGCCCTGCCCGAACGGGACGCGCCGCCGGTGCCCGTACCGGTGCAGCCGACGCGCCATCAGCAGTACGACGCCATCATGCAGCGCATGAAGGTCGCTCAGGGGCGAACGGGCGCGTTTACATCCTGCGGCACCAGCACGCAAGACTCGTCCGGCAAGTGATACGCATCGAAATACGCATTCTCCAGCGGAATCCACCGCGCATTAAAATCCTTCAGCTGCGCTGCGCCGACGCGCTGCAATAACCGTTCTTGCTGAACCTCCGGGTTAATCCGCAGGAAGAGCGACAAATCCGCATGACGGCGGATGTCCGGCAGCATACTGTAACTGCCTTCCAGAATCGTGATGGGCGCGTCGGGCAGGGGAATCGGCGCGGAGAATGCGTCCTCGCGGCACAGGTAGCGCCGATAGACGACGGGCTGACCCGCGGCGAAGGGGAGAATCACCTCCTGCATCAGGCGCTCCAAATCGACGTTGCCGCCCGGAATCGCCAGCCGCTGCGGCGTTTTCAGCGCGTGGGGCAGGAAGAAGTCGTCCATGCGGATGATGGGCGCATTCAGCGCGGCGGACAGCGCATCCGCCAAGGTGGATTTGCCGCTGCCGCACGGCCCGTCAATCGTGATGAGCAGGCGCGGCTTCTTCGGCAACTGGGCAAGCCGCGTGAGAATCGGGGCGATTCGCGCGTCACGGGAAAAATCGGGCTGCATAAAACCTCCGACACAATCAGGCGCACTGCGAAAAACATGCAGTGCGCCGAAATTTGATTACGCGAGATGCTTTTTGAGAATCGCCAACCCTGCCGCCAAATCCTCGTAGGAAATGTTCAGCGGGGGCAGCAGACGCACCTTTTCGTGCGCCGTCAGCACCATCAAGCCGTCCTGCAAGCACGCCGAAGCGACTTCCGCCGCCGTCTTGTGTTCGGGCAGGATGCCAATCATCAGCCCCAGCCCGGTGATGCTCTTCACGCCCGGCGCGCCCGTCAATTCCTTGCGGATGTACGCCGCGCGCTCCTTTACGCCCGCGAACACGTCCTCATTCAGCCGGGAGATGACGTTCAGCGCGGCGGCGGCGCAAATCGGGTTGCCGCCGAAGGTCGAGCCGTGGTCGCCCTTGCCCAGCACATGCTCGCAGCGCTCACCTAAGAGGCACGCGCCCATCGGCAGACCGCCCGCCAGCCCCTTCGCCGTCGTCACCACGTCGGGATGGATGCCGAACTGCTCGTAGGCGTACAGCGTGCCTGTGCGCCCGTTGCCAGTCTGCACCTCATCGACCATCAGCAGAATGTCATTCGCGTGGCAAAGCTCCTCCGCCTTCCTGACGAACGCCGGGTCAAGCGGAATCACGCCGCCTTCGCCCTGCACCATCTCCATCAGCAGCCCGCAGACCTTGCCCGTGCTGAGGATGGCTTCCAGCGCGGGAATGTCGTTTGCGGGCGTGTAACGGAATCCCGCCGGGAACGGGCCGAAGTGCTCATGGAAGCGGTCTTGCCCGGTCGCCGCCAGCGTCGCAATCGTGCGCCCGTGGAAGCTGTTTACCAGCGTCACGATAACGTCGCGGTTGTCCTTCTCGCCGTATTTCCGGGCGACTTTCAGCGCACATTCATTCGCCTCCGCGCCGGAATTGCCGAAGAAAACCTTCTTCATGCCCGTGCGCTCGCACAGCAGCTTTGCCAATTGCGTCTGCGGTTCGGTATAGTAGAGGTTCGACGTATGACCGAGGGTGGTCAGTTGATGCGTCACGGCGGCGACCCAGTCGGGATCGCACGCGCCGAAGAGCGTCACGCCGATGCCCGTGCCGAAGTCGATGTAGCGCTTGCCGTCGGGGCCTTCGTAGTGCGCGCCCTCGCCTTTCGACATCACCGCGTCAAAGCGGCCGTATGTGCCGGCGATGTAAGCACTGTCCGCCTGTTTAACTTTTTGGCACATAATTTCCCTCAATCTCCTTCTTGAACATCGTGCCGGCGCCCTCGTCGGTCAGCGTCTCAATCAGCAGCGCGTGGGGAACGCGGCCGTCGATGATGAACACCTTGCGCACGCCCGCGCGGATGGCGTTGGTGCAGCACTCGACCTTGGGAATCATGCCGCCGGAGATGATGCCCTCCGCCTTCAGCTCCTCCACGCCCTTCAAATCGACGCGGCGGATGAGGCTTGTCGGGTCTTTCGGGTCGCGGAGCAGACCGACGGTGTCCGTCATGGAGATGAGCGCCTCGGCGTGCATGGCGGCGGCAATCGACGCGGCGGCGGTGTCGGCGTTGATGTTGTAGACATGCCCCGTTTCGTCGCACCCGATAGTGGAAACGACAGGGATATACCCCTTTTCCAGCAGATCGAGAATCGGCTGCGGGTTGACGCTGTTGATTTTGCCGACGTAGCCGAGCTTGGGGTCAATCATCTGCGCCTTGATGAGCCCGCCGTCCATGCCGCAGATGCCCATCGCGCGCCCGCCGAGGTTGTCCAGCTTCGCCACCAACGATTTGTTGATTTTGCCCGCCAGCACCATTTGGACGATTTCGCTCGTTTCCTCGTCCGTCACGCGCAGACCATCGATGAACTCCGTCTCCTTGCCGACGCGCTTGAGCATACTGGAAATTTCCGGGCCGCCGCCGTGCACCAGCACCATTTTGACCCCGATGAGGCTCATCAGCACCATGTCGCGCATGACATCGTGCTTGAGCTCCTCGTTGATCATGGCGTTGCCGCCGTACTTGACGACGACGATTTTGCCGTTATACTTCTGGATATAGGGCAGCGCCTCGACCAGCACCTGCGCGCGCTGGCGGTTCGTCATGCCGTTGTACATCTGCATATTGATTCGTCCTTTCAGCTCCGATAGTCGCCGTTGATTTTGACGTAATCGTACGTCAGGTCGCAGCCCCATGCGGTGGCGGAGGCGTCGCCGTCGTGCAGGGTGACGACGACATCCACCTCGTCCTCCAGCAGGATTTCCTTCGCTTTTTCTTCGCTGAAGTCGATGGATGCGCCGTTTTTGCACACGTCAATCGAGCCGACGGCGCTGCGGAAGGCGACATCCACCTTCTTCACGTCGATTTCCGCGCCGGAGTAGCCCAGCGCGCACAGCACGCGCCCCCAGTTCGCATCCGCGCCGAAAATGGCGGCCTTCAGCAGGCTGGAGCAGATGACGGACTTCGCGGCGAGCTTTGCGTCCCGCACGGTTTTGCCGCCCGTCACCACGCACGTCAGCAGCCGCGAGGCGCCTTCGCCGTCCTTAGCAATCATGCGGCACAGGGCAGTCGTCACCTCGTTCAGCGCGGCGCAGAACACGGCGTAATCGGCGTTTTCACTGTCAATCAGCGCATTGCCCGCCAAGCCGTTCGCCATGATGGACACCATGTCGTTGGTGGATGTGTCGCCATCGACGCTGACCATGTTGAACGTGTCCTTCACGTTGTCAGACAGCGCCTTGCGGAGCATCGCGGGGGAAATCGCCGCGTCGCAGGTGAGGAAAACGAGCATCGTCGCCAGATTCGGGTGAATCATGCCCGAACCCTTCGCGATACCGCCGAGGTGGCAGACCTTGCCGTCCACCACGAAAGACACCGCAACTTCCTTCAGCCGCGTGTCCGTCGTCATGATGCCCTCTGCCGCTTCCTGACTGCCGTTGCCCTTCACAGCGGCGTACAGCGCTCCCATGTGCTGGGCGATCGGTTCGATGGACAGCGGCTGCCCGATCACGCCCGTAGACGCGACAATGACGTGGTGCGGGTCGATGCCCGCTGCCTTGCCTGCCAGTTCGCACATCTGCCACGCGACTTCTTCGCCGTCGGCGTTGCAGGTGTTCGCGTTGCCGCTGTTGCAGACGGCCAGCTGCGCAATACCGCCCGCCAAGTTCCGCTGGGTGACGTAAATGGGCGCGCCCTTGACCAGATTGCTCGTGTACACCGCCGCCGCCGAAGCAGGAACTTCGCTGATAATCATGCTGATGTCGCGCTTGCCGCGGTTCTTGCGGATGCCGCAGTGAATGCCGCCCGCCTGAAATCCCTTTGCGGCACATACGCCGCCCGAAATATGCTCCATATGCTTTTCCTCCATATTTATATGCTTACAGATTCAGTCCTGTCGTTTCGGGTGCGCCTGTCATCAGGTTCAGGCACTCAATGGCCGCGCCGGACGACCCCTTGCCGAGGTTGTCGAACAGGCTGACCAGCTCGATGCGGTCGTCATTGCCCAGCACCATCAGCTTCATGCTGTCCTTGCCCGCCAAGGCGTTCGCGGGGATGAAGCCGCCGAACGCCGCCACGTCCTGCGCGTCCAGCACGGACACGATGGGGGAGCCCACATAGTGCGCCTTCAGGCACGCGGTCAGTTCCTCAACCGGGTGCGCACAGTTCAGCTGCTGGCGGAACAGCGGAATCGTCACCTGCATCCCGGCGTAGTAATCCGCCACAATCGGCGCGAAAATCGGCGCGTGGGTCAGACAAGAAATCTGCTGCATTTCGGGCAGGTGCTTGTGCGATTGCGTCAAGCCGTAGGGGCGGGGCGCATCGAGGTCAGGCGTGCGGGTGTCCGCCTCGTACTGGGCGATCATCTTCTTGCCGCCGCCGCTGTACCCGGTCAGGGAGAAGCAGGAAAGCAGCGCATCCGCCGGAATCAGCCCCGCGGCGACCAGCGGCGCGGCGAGTGCGATGAACCCGCTGGCGTGGCAGCCCGGCACGGCGACGTATTGCCCGGAGACGACGGCAGCCCGATGCTTCTTGGACAATTCCGGGAAGCCATACGCCCAGCCGGGGGCAACGCGGTGCGCCGTCGAGGTATCAAGAATGCGCGTATTGCTGCCTTCCGCCAGCGCGACGGATTCTCGTGCAGCAGCGTCCGGCAGGCAGAGAATGGCAATGTCGGCGGCGTGAATGGCTTCGCGTCGGGCATCGGCGTCCTTGCGCTTTTCCTCCGGGAGCGTCAGGAGCGAAAACTCCCCGCGCTCCGCCAGCCGATCGAAAATCCGAAGGCCTGTTGTGCCTTCCTTGCCATCAATAAAGACCGTCCATGCCATGATATTCCTCCTCCATTTATGCGGAATAGACGCATAAATATACAAACCTATTATACGCACATCGGCGCACTTGTCAAGCGAAAAAGCACGAAAAAATCATTCCGCGCGCTCGCAGCGGACAGTGAACCCGCCCGCGTCCGCCATCCACTGCGCAACGGTCGCCTCCATCGCCGCGACGGTCGCGTCCCAGAGTTCCGCTGCGCGCTCGCCGGAGAGATACCGTTCGCGGCAGGAAACACGTTCATCCTCCAAAACACGCTGCAAGTCGTTGTCGTCCAGATACGGGTACAGCGCCGAATCGCGCGTGATGTCCATTGGCGTGAGGGAGTCCAGCAGCAGCTCCGGCGCGGGCAGCGTCAGCGTCAGCACAGACCCGTCGCGCGTCATGGTCACCTGCCGCAAATCAATGCCGAAACTGCCCTCATAGGTGTAATCGGCGTTGATGCTCGCCACTGTGCCGAGGAATGCCGCATTGACTTCGTAGTTCAGCGCGCCCTCTTCGGTGACGTGCAGCGTTTCCAGCTTCGCGCTCTGCTCCAGCTTCTGCGACAGCACGACGGATGCGCGAATCGCTGCGGCGGACTCATCCGGCATGATGCGCGCGACCCACTTCGCGGCGTACGGCAGCAGCACAATCACCAGCACGAGCGTCAGCGCGGAGGTAATCAGCCCCAACAACCACTTTCCGATGCGTTTCACAGGCGACCTCCTGTCCAGATGTGCAGCTGAACGAGCAGCGGCACAATCAGATAGCGGAAGATTTCCACGGCGACGAACGCCACGCCAATCAGCGCGAAAACGTACAGCCAGACGCGGTGACGGCGGTGCTTTTCCCGCTTGCGGCGGCACGGCGGCTCATCGGGCGGCGGCTGGGGAATATAGGTGCTCTGCGCGGGCGGCGTCTGCTGCCGGAAACGGCGGATTGTGCCGTCCGGACGCTGCTCGTAGCGTTCATCCTGCGGTAGTTTGGGCTGCATGAGCGTCATCTCCTTCCGTGGCTGCATTGTGTGATTACGAAGGGCAAAAAGCGCGGATTCCCACGCAAAACCGACGATGTTGGTCATGCCCCTTCCTTATTATACGACAAAATCAGCAAGTTTTCCTGCATTTTCGGAAGAAAAAGCAAAAAAGCAGGAAAAATACAGACGACACGGATTTTCCTGGAAGGCAATTGACATGCCGAAACATGTGTGGTAAAATAAGCAAGGTGGTTCAGGTGATTTTTGTGTACGATTCGTCGGACAGAAGATAACGTAAAAATTTGCCGACCGCAAAAGCAGCGACGGCTGATGGGGGGTGGATGGCGGCGATGACGGAAGCAACGGTACAGCAGCCGGCGACGACCACGCGCGAGCAGATTTGGCTCAATCGTGAACAGGTGCGCAAGGAAAAAACGGTCTATCGGGCGCTGAAGCGAGTGCAGGATGTGTTTTTCTCCCTGCTGGCGCTGATTGTGCTTTCGCCGCTGATGCTGATTGTAGCGCTCGCGATTGTCATTGATGACCCGAAAGGTTCGCCGATTTTTACGCAGGTGCGCAGCGGCATTGACGGCAAGGAGTTCCGCATCCACAAATTCCGCTCCATGTGCGTGGACGCTGAGGCGAAGCTGGCGGATTTGAAGCGCCGCACAGAGATGAACGGCCCGATTTTCAAGCAAAAGGATGACCCGCGAATCACCCGTGTGGGGCGTTTCATCCGCAAGTGCGGCATCGACGAGTTGCCCCAGTTGTGGGATATTCTGGTTGGCAGCATGAGCATCGTCGGGCCGCGTCCGCCGCTGCCGTGCGAAGTGGCGGCGTATACGGATTACGAGCGCCAGCGCCTGTATGTCCGTCCCGGTCTGACCTGCATTTGGCAGATTCAGCCGAACCGCAATGACGTGACGTTTGACGAGTGGATGGACATGGATATGCGCTACATCCGCGATCGCACCTTCCTGCTGGACTGGAAGCTGATTTTCGGCACGGTATGGACGGTTTTTGCGGGCACGGGCGAATAAAAAGCGTGCATAAATATGCCGCTGGATGAAAATACTGCAAAGAAATCATCGGAAGCGTGCGTGTGCCAAGAATGTCACCACGCTTTTTTTGCGTTCCATATTATCCTGTTTTCAAATTCGCGGCGCAACTGGGTGCATTCTCATAAGGCGACGAACGTTGCCACACTCGGAAATATATAATAGGAAGAAAAGCTGATAAAACTGCATTTTCCACAAAATTAATCGAGATTTACTTGCCAAATAACGGGTTGCATGGTATAATGGAAAATGCTTGATGGGTATGTACCTGTCGGCAGCTGGTTCGCCGCAATGTTTGCATGACGAACTTTTTTTCAAAAACGAAACGATGGGGGGGACAGCATGAGAGCCTACAAGATTGCGGTTGCTGGCGCAGGCTACGTCGGCATGGCGATGGCGGTGCTGCTGTCCCAGCATCATCAGGTGACAGTGGTGGATATTGTGCCGGAAAAAATCAGCATGATTAATCGCCGCCAATCGCCCGTGCGGGATGACGTGATGCAGCAGGTGTTGTCGCACACGCCCTTGCAACTGAGCGCAACGCTCGACGCCCAAGCCGCCTATGCCGATGCGGACTTCGTCGTCATTGCCGTCCCGACGAATTACGATGATGTTACCCAGCGTTTCCAGACGGCGGCGGTGGAGGAAGTCATCGGGCAGGTTACGCAGTGCAATCCGGATGCGGCGGTGGTCATCAAATCCACCGTCCCGGTCGGGTACACCGCGTCGGTGCGCGAGAAATTCCATAACAGGAACATCCTCTTCAGCCCGGAGTTCCTGCGCGAATCGCACGCAATGGAGGACAGCCTGTACCCAAGCCGCATCATTGTCGGCACGGACATGCAGGATACGCGCCTGACCGCATCCGCCCGCGTGTTCACTGCGCTATTGCAGGAAGGCGCGGAAAAGCCGAACGTGGACACGCTGCTGATGGGCTTCAGCGAGGCGGAGGCGGTCAAGCTGTTCGCCAACACCTATTTGGCGCTGCGCGTGGCATACTTCAATGAGCTGGACACCTACGCGGAGAGCAAAGGCTTGAACACACGGCAGATTCTGGATGGCGTGTGCCTCGACCCGCGCATCGGCAGCCATTACAACAATCCATCGTTCGGCTATGGCGGCTACTGCCTGCCGAAGGACACCAAGCAGCTGCTGGCGAACTACGCCGATGTGCCGCAGAACATGATTTCCGCCATTGTCGAGAGCAACAAGACGCGCAAGGACTTTATTGCCGACCGCGTGATGGCGCTGACGAAGGAAGATCATCCCGTTATTGGCATCTACCGCCTGACGATGAAGCACGGCAGCGACAACTTCCGCCAAAGCAGCATACAGGGCGTGATGCAGCGCCTGAAGGCGAAAGGCGCATCCATCGTGATTTACGAGCCGACATTGCCGGATGGTGAAACGTTTTCCGGCAGCAGGGTGGTCAACGACTTGGCGCAATTCAAGGCAATGAGCCGCATCATCGTGGCGAACCGCTACGACAAGGCGCTTGATGATGTGCAGGATAAGGTGTATACGCGCGATATTTTCCAGCGCGACTAAGTACGACTGAATAAGGGAGCGGTAATCATATGCAGCATGGACTACCAGAACAGGCGATAGAACCGACAGCATCCCGCACGGGCGCGAATAAACTTGGCTACCGTGCCGTCAAGCGGGCGTTCGACCTGACGGTGACGGCAATGGCGGTTATCGTACTTTCGCCGCTGTTCCTGATTCTTTCCGTCATTGTCTATCTGGGTGATCCCGGCGCTGTCATCTACGGGCAGGTGCGTATCGGCAAGAATGGCAAGCCATTCAAAATGTGGAAATTCAGGAGCATGTACCGCAATGCTGATCAGATGATTGATCAGCTGAGCGAGGAGCAGAAGCGCCAGTATCATACGGAGTTCAAAATCGACAATGATCCGCGCATCACGCCGGTAGGCAATTTCCTGCGCAAAACGAGCTTGGACGAGCTGCCGCAGCTGTTCAATGTTCTTGCGGGCGAAATGAGCCTCGTCGGACCGCGGCCGCTGCTGAAATCAGAAATCCAGCAGTATTATGCGGATTCGGCGGATGTGCTGCTGTCCGTCAAGCCGGGCGTGACGGGCTATTGGCAGGCATACGCGCGCAACAATGCGACCTACCAGAGCGGGCATCGGCAGCAGATGGAGATGACATACATCCGCCAGGCGTCGATATGGCTGGACTGCAAGATTCTGCTGAAAACCGTGGTTGCTGTCCTCCGCAGGGACGGCGCGAAGTGAGGGCGAAGCAATGAATTACCTGATTTTCGGCGGTTCCGGCTTCATCGGCACACACCTGATTCACCGCTTGAAAGATGCGTGCATAAAGCCCGGCGACTGCATTTACGATTTGGATTTGGTCATGCCCGGCGAAGAAGGCGTTGTGCCCGGCATCGTGGAGAAAAACGAGGGGGTCATCTATCGCCGCGTGGATGTGCGCAAGCCGATTGCCCTTGATTTCACGCCTACGCCGGATGATGTGATTTTCAACCTTGCGGCGGTGCACAGGACGCCGGGACATCCGGATTACGCCTATTTCGAGACGAACATTCGCGGCGCGGAGAATGTGACCGCCTTTGCGGAGCAGCACGGCATCCGCAAAATCCTCTTCACCAGCTCCATTGCGCCCTATGGTGCGGCGGAGGAGCTGAAAACGGAGAACACGCTGCCTACGCCAAACACGCCATACGGCATCAGCAAGCTGGTGGCGGAGAAAATCCACCAGATTTGGCAGGCAAGGGAAGCGAACCGCGAACTGACGATTGTACGGCCGGGCATTGTGTATGGCAAGGGTGAGCATGGCAATATGACCCGCCTGTACAACAGCCAGAAGAAGCACTATTTCTTTTACGCAGGGCGCAAGGACACTGTGAAGGCGTGCATTTATGTGAAGGAACTGGTGCGTTTCTTCCAATATCGGATGATTGACCATGATTTTCCGGGTGTGGATGTGTACAACTGCACGTTCGAGCCGGCGTACACCATCGAGCAGATATGCAGCGCCATGCAGGCGGCGACCGGGATGAAGCGCCATATTCCGCTGATTCCGGGCGGACTGCTGATGACCGCGGCGACGATTCTTGGCCCCATCGGCGGCAAGAAAGTCGGCATTCACCCGGCGCGTGTGAAGAAACTGATGGTGAGCACGAACATCAGCGGCCAAAAGCTGGCGAAGAGCGGCTATGCGTTCCACGCGGGGCTGGAGGACACCTTCCGCGACTGGTTCGAGGACTGCGGCAAACAAGGCTTGTATTGAACATCCGACGCGATGAGGAGGAAAATGATGAAAGTTGTCATTCTTGCCGGCGGCTTCGGCACACGAATTTCCGAGGAATCCGCATTCAAGCCCAAGCCCATGATTGAGATTGGCGGTATGCCCATCCTGTGGCATATCATGAAGACATATTCTGCCTATGGCTACAACGAATTTGTGATTTGTGCGGGCTACAAGCAGCACGTCATCAAAGAGTGGTTTGCGGATTACTTCCTGCACACATCCGACATCACGTTCGATTACACGCACGGCACGAACGAGATGATTGTCCACAACAAGCACGCCGAGCCGTGGCGCGTGACGGTTGTCGACACTGGCTTAAATACCCAGACAGGGGGGCGCGTCAAGCGTATCCGCGAGTATATCGGCAATGAGCCGTTCATGCTGACCTATGGCGACGCGGTGGGCGACGTGAACATTGCGGAACTGGTGGCATTCCATCAGGCGCACGGGAAAATCGGCACCATGTCGATGTACAACTTCGGGCAGAACAAGGGCGTGGTGGAAGTCGGTGCGAATAGCGTGATTGACGCTTTCCGCGAGAAGTCGGACATGGACGGCGACCTCATCAACATCGGCTTCATGGTCTTTCAGCCGGAGCTGTTTGACCTGATTGAGGGCGACGAAACTGTGTTTGAGAAAGGCCCGCTGACCAAACTTGTCGCACAGAAACAGCTGGTGGGGTACATCCACCAAGGCTTCTGGCAGTGCATGGACACGCTGCGGGAGAAACAGAAGCTGGAGCAGCTGTGGGCGTCGGGCAATGCGCCGTGGAAGGTGTGGGAGAAATGAAGCAGTTCGATTTGTCGTTTTATCAGGGCAAGAAAGTGTTCGTGACGGGACATACCGGCTTCAAGGGCTCGTGGCTGTGCAAGGTGCTCGCCAATGCCGGGGCGATTGTTACGGGGTATTCACTGAATCCCCCTACGTCGCCGTCCTTGTTTGAAATCGCTGATATTGCGCAGGATGTGCACTCGGTTATCGGCGATATCCGCGATTATGCGACGCTGAAGGCCGCGTTTGACGCCGCACAGCCGGAGATTGTGCTGCATCTGGCGGCGCAGCCCATCGTTCGTGACAGCTACAAAAATCCTGCTTACACCTATGAAACGAACGTCATGGGCACGGTGAATATTCTGGAGTGCGTGCGAAACAGCAATTGCGTCAAGTCCTTCCTGAATGTGACGACCGACAAGGTGTACCTGAACAAGGAGTGGGCGTGGGGCTACCGCGAGAACGAGGAGCTGGACGGCTTCGACCCGTACTCCAATTCCAAGTCCTGCTCGGAGCTGGTGACGCACAGCTACAAGAACAGCTTCTTTGCTGATGGACGCGTGGCGATTTCGACGGCGCGCGCGGGCAATGTCATCGGCGGCGGCGACTTCGCCAACGACCGCATCATCCCGGACTGCATCCGCGCGGCGATGAAGCAGGAGGATATTGTGGTGCGCAACCCGTTCTCCACCCGCCCGTATCAGCATGTGCTGGAGCCGCTGTATGCCTACCTGATGATTGCCGCCATGCAGTACGAGGACGGCAAGTACGCTGGCTATTATAACGTTGGCCCGGATGATGTGGACTGCTTCCAGACCGGCGCGTTGGTGGATTTGTTCGTGCGCAAGTGGGGCAATGGCATGAAGTGGGTCAACCGCTATGACGGCGGCCCGCACGAGGCGAACTTCCTGAAGCTGGACTGCGCCAAGCTCAAGACGACGTTTGGCTGGAAGCCCCACTGGAATCTGGACACGGCGATTGAGAAAGTTGCCGAATGGAGCAAGTGCTATCTGTCCGGCGGCGATGTTCGCGCGTGCATGGACGAAGAAATCACGGCATTTTTGTCGGCAGGAGAATAAGATGGAGAATGTAATCGTTACCGGTGCAAACGGTTTTATCGGCAAAACGCTGGTGAATGCGCTGCTGGCAAAGGGCTGCCGTGTCACGGCACTGGATGTCCGCTTTGATGATGTGCTGGCGGATGACCCGCGCGTCACCTGCATCAGCGTGCTGAACAAGGACGTGCCTGCCCTTGCGAAGGAGATTCCCGCGGCGGATTATCACTGCTTCTTCCACTTGGCGTGGGCGGGCACATCCGGGCCTGCGCGCGCGGATTATGATGTGCAGCTGTCGAACGTCAAGCTGACGTGCGACTACATCAAGCTGTGCGCCGAGGTGGGCTGCAAGCGTGTGGTGTATGCATCCAGCATCAACGAGATGGAAACCTACGAGTATCTTCAGTCGGATGATATTGACCCGGCGGGCGGCTACATCTACGGCACGGGCAAGCTGGCGGCGCATCTGATGGGCGAAACGGTCGCCAAAATGACCGGTGTGGAATTCATCCCGGTCATCATCACCAACATCTATGGCGTGGGTGAAAAATCCGCGCGGATGATTTACACCGCCATCCGCAAGCTCATCCACAAAGAGCATTGCTCCTTCACGGCGGGGTATCAGACGTACGACTTCATTTATATCACCGATGCCATCAACGCCATCATCGCCGTGGCGGAAAAAGGCAAGCCGTTCAACCGCTACTACATCGGTTCTGGTGAGCCTAAGCCGCTGCGGGAGTTCCTGCTGGAAATGCGGGATTTGGTTGACCCGGCGGCTGAAATTGGGCTGGGGGATTTGCCCTTCAAGGGTGTGAACGTCTCCTACGACCAGTTCGATTTGAAGAAGGTTGAACGGGACACGGGCTATGTCAATCAGATTCCGTTTGCGCAGGGCATCAAGATGACGGCGGATTATATTCGGGAGGAAGCATAAAATGGTGCAGAAGTTTGATTTTCAGCCGCTGGATTTGCAGGGTGCGTACCGCATCAAGCCTTTTTATGCCACGGACAACCGCGGCGGCTTGATTAAGGATTACAATGTTGACACCTTCCGCGCGAATGGCATTGACCACGATTTGAAGGAAGTGTTCTACACCATTTCCAAGCGCGGCGTGATTCGCGCGACGCACTTTCAGCTGGTTAAACAGCAGGCGAAGCTGGTGCGCTGCATCTCCGGCCATGTGTATGACGTGATTGTGGATTTGCGCCCGGATTCGCCAACGTTCGGGCAGTGGCGCGGCTTCCACCTCACGGGCGAAAACACGGAGATGCTGCTTGTGCCGCAGTATTTCGGGCACGGCTATCTGGTCATTGAGGATTCGGTAGTCAGCTACAAGTGCGCCGAGGTGTTCTATGGCGAGGGTGATTCCGGCATCATGTACAACGACCCGGATATCGGCATTGAATGGCCTTTTGAGTTGATTGGCGGCAAGGAGAACCTCATTATCAGCGAAAAGGACTTGCACCTGATGAGTTTTGCGGACTACAAGCAACTGTAAGGGGAGTCGAGGATGGATATCGTCTATTCTTCCAGCGACAGCTACTGCGAGATTGCAGGAATTTCCATACTGTCGCTCTTGGAGCACAACCGGAACGTCAAGGAACTCAACCTCTACCTGATAGACAACCAGATTTCGGCAGAAAACAAGCAGAAACTGGAGAACATGATTGCCTCGTTCGGCCGCACACTGACGTATCTGGCGCATCCGGACATTGAGAAGCGCTCCGCCACTGAAATCAACGTCGGCCGCTGGAACATCAGCACGTTCTACCGCCTGTTCCTGCCCTCCATGCTGCCCGAAACAGTGAAAAAGGTGCTGTTCATTGACTGCGATACGCTGGTCATGCAGGACTTGACGCCCCTGTGGGAAATGGACATGGGCGACAAGTGGCTCTATGGCGTGGATGACTGCCGCGGTGCTGCCTACCGCACCAATTTGGGGCTTCAGCCGACGGACAACTACATCAACAACGGCGTTCTGCTGGTGGATTTGGACGCGTGGCGCAAAAACAACGTCGAGGATATGTTCCTGCGCTATATCCGGGAGAATCAGGGCGATATCACCTTTGTGGATCAGGGCGTGCAGAACGGTGTGCTGAGCAAGCTGGGGCGTTCGGGCATCCTGCACCCCAAATATAACTGCATGACGGTCTTTTTCGCGTTTGATTACAAGAACCTCATCAAGCTGCGCAAGCCGCCTGTGCCGGGTGACCCCGCGCAGTACCGGGAAGCGGTGGAGAATCCGGCGATTGTCCACTTCCAGTCGTGCTTTCGCATGAGCATCCGCCCGTGGGTGGCGGGCTGCAAGCACCCGTACGCCAAGACGTATCTGGCATACAAGGCGAAAAGCCCGTGGAAGGATACGCCGATGAAGCCCGACGACCGCACAGCGCCGCAGAAGGTGCTCAGTGCCGTCACGAGCGCCATGCCGGAGGGGCTGATGGTGGACTGCATCTCTTTTGTGCACACCAAGATTTACCCGCTGGCGAGGAATTTGAAACAGAGGATGAACCGAAAATGAGCCGATAGGAGAACACGATGCTTGATTTTGATTTGCTGAAAGACTGCTACGGCTGCGGCGCGTGCGTCAACGTCTGCCCGCGCGGCGCGGTGCATATGACGCAGGCAGCGGATGGCAGCTACATCCCCGAAATTGACGAGGCGCGCTGCATCGGCTGCGGCAGGTGCGACCGCGTGTGCATCCATCAGCACGCGGATAAAAATCATACGCCGCTGGGCAAGGAAGGCTGCTATGCGGCGTATCAGCTGGATACGCAGGCGCGCAAAGCGTCGGCATCCGGGGGCATGTTCTTCCCGCTGGCGCAGGAAATGCTGCGGCAGGGCGGCTATGTGTGCGGCTGCGTGTGGAATGAGCAGATGGATGCGGTGCACATCGTCTCCAATAAGCTGGAAGATGTTGAGCGGATGCGCAGTTCCAAGTATGTGCAAAGCGACATCGGCAATTGCTTGGCGACGGTTCGTGGCCTGCTGAAGGCGGGGATGCCCGTCATGTTCTGCGGCACGCCCTGCCAGTGCGCGGCGTGCGCGGCAGTGACGGGCAATCCGGAAAATCTGCTGCTGGTTGCGCTGATTTGCGAGGGCGCACCCACGGCGGGCGTCTGGCAGCGCTACCGGGATGCGAAAGCGGCGCAGTACGGCGAGAAAATCCGCAATGTGAACTTCCGCAGTAAAACGCCGGTCGGCTGGACGATGCCGTATTTTGTGCTGACGACAGAATCCGGCAAGCGGCATCAGGAGATGAGCTATCGGCAGAATCCGTATGTGCTGGCGATGCTCCAAGGTCTGACGTACCGCCAAAGCTGCTATCATTGCGAGTTTAAGGGCGACAACGGCAGCGCGGATATCGTCGTCGGCGACCTCTGGAAGGCAGGGGAACGGCTTATCCAGCAAAGCGAAAATCAGGGAATTTCCGCGCTGATTGTCAACACTCAAAAAGGCAAAGATTGGGTGGATAAAGCCGCAAGCGCGTGGTTCATGGAGGAATATCCGCTGGAGCGGGTGTGCGCCAACAATTCGATGCTGGTGCGCGCGGGCAAGGAAAATGCACATCGGGCGCAGTTCTTTTCACAGCTGGATGCTACGCCGATTGAGACGAACCTGAATCAGTATATTGTGCATGAAAATGGCATAAAGCTGCGCGTAACGCAAGCGCTGGTTGCCGTTGGGCTGTACAAGCCGCTGCGGAACGCGGTGCGTAAGCTGCGCCGGAGATAAGGAGGCGCGGCATGAAGATACTGCTTGTAAACAAATACTTTAATATGCACGGCGGTTCGGAAACCTACTTTTTCGGTTTGGCGGATTTGCTGCGGCAGGCGGGGCACGAGGTTATCTTTTTCGCCATGCAGGATGAAAAGAACCTGCCCTGCGAACAAAGCGCGTATTTCGTCAGCAATGTGGAGTTTAACGGGGAGTTAACCGCCACGCAGAAGCTGAAAGCCGCCTTCCGCATGGTGTATTCCTTTGAAGCAAAGAAAAAAATCTCTGCGCTGATTGAAAAGGAAAAGCCGGATATCATCCACATCAACCTCTTCCACCGCGTGCTGACCGCTTCCATCGTTGATGCGGCGAAAAAGCACGGCATCCCGGTCGTCCTCACCATGCACGACCTCAACTGCGTCTGTCCGAATCACGTCATGCTCGACCACGGGAAAATCTGCGAAGCGTGCCTGCACGGGAATTACTGGAACTGCGTCAAGCGTGTGTGCTTCAAGGATTCGCGGGCGAAGTGCCTGATGGCCGCCATCGAGAGCGATTTCAACAAGCGCAGTGGGCTATACAGGAAAATCGACCTGTTTATTACGCCGTCCGAGTGTTACAAGAACAAGCTGGAAGCGTCTGGACTGACAAAATCGCCCATTGTGCACATGAAAAACTTCCTTCCGGCGGATACAAAGTACGCCGTGCAGGGCAAACGCGGCGATTATGTGCTGTATTATGGGCGGCTTTCGGCGGAAAAGGGTATCCTGACGCTGGTTCGGGCAATGGAGAAGCTGGAAAATGTTCCGCTTATCATTGTCGGCACTGGCCCGGAGGAAGATGCCATCCGCGCGGAAATCGAAGCGCATCATCTAAACCAGCGGGTAACGATGGTCGGCTTCCAGTCCGGCGAAAACCTCTGGCAGTATGTGCGCAACTGCGCCTGCGTGGTCGTGCCGTCCGAGTGGTACGAAGCCAGCGGTTATACCGCGTGTGAAGCGCAGGCGATGGGGAAGCCCGTTGTTGCGACAAACGCCGGTGGTCTGCCGGAGAATATTGTTGACGGCGAAACGGGTTTCATCAGCCCGATGAAGGACGAAGCCGCACTGGCGGATGCTATCGGGCGTGTGATGCGCTTGAGCGACGAGGAATATCAGCGGATGGCAGAAAAATCCGTCGCCAACGCGAAAAAACTCTTCGATGCGTCCGGCTATGTGGCGAAACTGCTGGTTTTATATGCGAACCTGAAAAGAAGAGGAAATTGATGATGAAAGTATACACACAAACGTGGTATCGGGGCAATAATTACGGCAGCGTACTGCAGGCCTACGCGCTTCAACATACCATCAGCGACATGGGGTATGCGTGCAGCGTCCTGAATTATAAGCCCACAAAGGCGGATATGTGGAAGCTGAAGTTCATCAATCACAGCCTAAAAGAAACCATACAGTACAAAATCAACGAATATCTGATGAAGAAGAACGGCGCGTCCGAAGCTGTCAACAACCTCTCCCTGTTTGATGATTTTCGTGCGCAGCATATGCAGATTACGCCGCCGTGCTCCACTGCGCCAGAAATTGCTCGGATTTGCGGTGATGATGCCGTATTCGTCTGCGGAAGCGACCAGATTTGGAATCCATACCTCTATGATCCTTACTATTTTCTGGAGTTTGTGCAGGATAGCCGCCGCAAAATCGCGTACGCGCCCAGCTTCGGCGTGATGGAAATCCCGCACAGATGCCAGCAGCGGCTCCGCAAGGCGATTGCTCCGTTCCGCTACGTCTCTGTGCGGGAAAAGCGCGGGGCGGAAATCGTGCGTGAATTGACAGGCAAACAGGTGATGGTGGCGGTTGACCCCACGCTGTTGGTGAGCATGGCGCATTGGCAAACGCTTGCGAAGCCGATTGACAGCGAACAAAAGTACCTGTTCTGTTATTTTCTCAGTGAAAATGCGCGATATTTGGAAACCGCAGAGAAAATCGCACGGAAAAAGCATCTGACGATTCGGATGCTGCCGATGGTCGCTGCGGACTTCAAGAAGCCGGGAACCGTCAAGGAGCCCGTCGGCCCGCGCGAATGGCTCGGACTTGTGGAAAATGCAGATTATGTATTAACCGATTCGTTCCACTGCACGCTGTTTTCGATTCGCTTCCATAAGCAGTTCAACGTCCTCCAGCGGTTCAAGGAGGGTGACAAACGCGGGCAGAACAGCCGCATTCATACGCTGCTGCAAACGGCAAATATGCAGAATCGGCTGGTTGTGCCGGGCGAGGATGCCACAACGGAAATCATCAGCGACGGCTGTTTCCAAACCGCGGATGCGCGGATGGCGGCACAGGCAGCAGATTCCCGGCAGTGGCTTGAACAAGCGCTGCAGTCGTGTGAAGGCGCGGGCAATTCAGCGAATTGACAAAAATCAAGATGGAATGTGAAGCAGCTTATGAAGATTCTGCATATTACCTATGGGTTTAACGGCGGCGGTGTTGGATTCGTGATTGCAAACTATTGCGCAAACCAGCCGATGCCGGGAATAGCATTTGACATTGTTGGCGAGAGCATTGGCAAGCCGCATCTTTTGCAGGAACGGTTTGAAAAAGCGGGCTTTCACACGTTTTATGTCACGCCCAAAAAGCAAAGCCTGCTGAAAAATATCAAGGAAATGCGCCGGGTGATTCAACAGGGACACTACGACGCGGTGCATGTTCATTTTGAAGAATGGTCGTTTTTGTACCTGTGGATTGCCAAGCTGTGCGGCGTGAAAGTGCGCGTTTGCCACGCACACATGGCGTATATGACCGGCGCTTCGGCCAAACCGCACTATCGGCTGTTCCGCGTGCTGCTGAATCGCTTTGCGACGCTCCGCCTGGCGTGCTCCAAGGATGCGGGTGACAACCTGTACGGCAAGCATCCGTATACCGTGCTGAAAAACGCGATTGAGGCAGAGAAATACGTCTATCATCCGGAAACGCGCCGACAGATCCGGACGCAAATGGGGTTAACAGACAAGTTTGTGGTGGGCGTGGTCGGGCGGCTGACGTATCAGAAAAATCCGCAGTTCACCGTGGAAATTTTCGCGAAAGTTAAGGAAAAAAGACCGAATTCGGTGCTGATGTTCATCGGGCAGGGCGAATTGGAGGAGGAAATCCGCCGCATGGTGCAGGCGAAAGGGCTGGCGGATAGTGTGCTGTTCCTCGGTCTGCGCACCGATGTGCCAGATTTGATGCAGGCGATGGATGCGTTCGTGCTGCCATCGCGCTTTGAGGGATTGGGTATTGTCTATATTGAAGCGCAAGCCGCAGGTTTGAAAACTTTTGCGACAGCGGAGGTTGTGCCGCAGGAAGCGTGCGTTGATGAATCGCTGTTCACCTATCTGCCGCGAGAGGCAACCGCGCAGCAGTGGGCAGATGCGATGCTGGCGGCGGATACCACCCAGCGGGAGAACAAGCTTGAGGTGATTCAAAGCCACGGCTATGACATCCATCAGGAAGCTGAAAAACTGAGAGCCCTTTACCTGAAAGGTAAGGCAGAAGGGGAAAAATGAGGTACTTCAGAAATCCGAATTTTATTTCGTTCTGTTTTTTAATCCTGATTAAGCCCGGCTGCATCAGCGGTATCCCCGCGCTGGGAATACTTGACACGCTGCTGAACATGATTCGCATCATGCTGGTGCTATTTACACTCATCGTATTGTTCAAAAACGCGCAATTACTTCCGGTTAATCGGCTATTTGGCGTAACAATGCTGGTGGTTGCGTCGATTCTCTGGGAGCCAATCTCCACGCTTACTGGTGGCGGCAGCATTGCGGATTTCGGCGCGCTGATGAATGACTTGGGCATCGCACTGGTGTGCTATATTGGGCTGCGCGCGGGATACGATTCCTTCATCGAAGGTGTCGCAAAAGTTTCGGGCGCATATGTGCTCATCAACTGCCTGACCGTGATTTTGTTCCCGGCGGGGATGTATGCAACAACGAAGTATTCGCAAAACTTCTTCCTGAGTTACCGGACAGCGTGGTTCGTCATTTACCTGCTGGCGTTGACAACCACGCTGCTTTGGAATGCAAACGTTGGTTCGCGCTTCACAAAACGGTTTGCGATTGCCGTGGCTGTCGCGGCGACTCTGTCGATGATCTTGCAGTGGACGGCGACGGGGCTGTTCTGCTTTAGCATCGGCGGTCTCGTGCTGCTCTACTGCACATGGAAAAAAAGGAATCCGTTCAAGATTTCGACGGTGATGCTCACGGAAGCGGCGGCGTTCTGGGCAATCGTCATTGCCCGCCTGATGGACATGTTTTCGTTCCTTCTGGTGAACATTCTGCACAAGGACGTGACGCTGACGTTCAGAACGCGCATCTGGGATAACGCACTTGCAGCCATCCAGCAGAATTTACTAACAGGGGTTGGACGACTGGACGCAGCGCAGATGGAAGCTATTCTCGGCTATGGCGTGTCCCATCCGCACAATCGATACTTGTATGTCACCCTTTGCTTCGGCATCATTGGGCTGGCTTTATTCCTTCTGATTGTTTACTATGCAAACAAAGGCACAATCAACCCGCATAGGGTGCGTGAAGGCAGAATTATGATGGCTGCCTTCATTGCTCTGCTGAGCGCTGCTCAGGTGGAATCGCTCTCTGCCACGGGCGGTTATGCGATTCCGCTGTATCTCATTGCTGCGGCGCTCCATTGCAGGGAAGGCAGAAGAAAGGAAATGGGGGAGACTCTCCGCAGCACATGTTGATGGCGCGCGGAAAAACAACTATTTATAGTAGAAAAATCTAAGTGCTGAGACGGGATGCGCGTCGTGAAGGGAAATTAATATGGAGAAGAGAGTAACTTCCGCATTTGGCTGGAAGTTTTTTGAAAGGATATCCGTACAAGGAACTAACTTTCTGGTTACGTTATTGCTTGCCAGACTGCTTACACCGTCCGACTATGGAACAGTGTCAGTTGTGACAATTTTTACTGCGTTAGCAACGACATTTGTTCAGGGCGGATTTAACACAGCGTTAATTCAGAAGAAAGACGTTGATGGCAATGATTATCTCACGATTCTCATGTTCTCTGAGATTGTCGCAGCGGCGCTGTATCTTGTGATTTTTTTCACTGCACCTTTTATTAGCAATATTTATCATACACCGGAGCTAAGCAGCCTCCTGCGCGTTATGGCAATCGTTCTATTTCCGGGTGCGTTTAATGCGGTGCAGGTTGCCTATGTAACAAGAGATTTGCGTTTCAAAGTGCTGACCATTTCAAGCTTTGTGTCCGCTTTGCTGGCGGCGGCTGTCGGAATTGGCTTGGCGGTCGCAGGATTTGGCGCATGGGCACTGGTGATACAGCAGTTGGTGAACCAAACCGCGACCTGCTTTGTCACATATTGTATTGTTCGGTGGATTCCTAAAGGAAGATTTTCAGTCCAGAGCCTGCGGCGACTTTTGCCGTTTGGCGCAAAAGTGTTCGCATCCAATTTCATTGTCGCCCTGTTTCTTGACATAAGAAGTTTGCTGATTGGCCAGATTTATTCATCAGAAGCTCTTGGATTTTTCAATCGTGGCAAGCAGTTTCCGCAAGCCGTTATGGAAAGTGTGAATGGCACGATTCAGACGGTGTTACTTCCCGTTTATTCCAAAAAGCAGGATTCTGTTAGCAGTGTCGCGAAAATGGTTTCCAAAACGGTGAGAATATCCAGTCTCCTGCTGTTTCCTATGATGGTTGGATTGGCAGCGGTTGCTGAACCGTTGGTTTCACTGCTGTTGACGGACAAGTGGCTGGAATGCGTCCCGTATTTGCAGATTTTCGCTATTGGATACCTCTTTCAGGCAATACAGCTGGCGATTATTCAAGCGATTAAGGCGATTGGCGACAGCGGCACACCACTAAAGCTGGAAATCATCAAAAAATGTGTGGAAGTCTTTTTCATGATTGTTACGATTCGGCAAGGCGTGCTGATTTTCGCGTCTTCCTTGCTGATTTGCAGTGTGATTTCTCATCTGCTGAATATGTTCGCGGCCAAAAGAATTCTAAACTATACGGTTAAGCAGCAATTGATAGACATTCTCCCGGCCACCCTGTTTTCGGCAGTGATGGCGGCTTGCGTCAAGTGCGTTACTCAGCTTTTGAATGGCGCATTTGTAAGCCTTGTTGCAGGAATTGCAACTGGCGTGGCTGTCTACCTTCTGCTGTGCATGCTGTTCCGTGTTCCCGAAATCAAGCAGCTGAAAAATAAGCTATTCAAACGTAAGCATGCTTAAAGCGATGATGGTAGAAAGTGGCGGGCAAACGTCATGTTTCATAGCTGCCGCCACAAAATATGGGAGGAAATACGCTATATGAAGGGGATTATCCTTGCGGGCGGCTCCGGCACGCGCCTTTACCCGCTGACGAAAGTAACGTCAAAGCAACTTTTGCCGGTTTACGATAAACCGATGATTTACTATCCGATGTCCGTGCTGATGAATGCGGGCATTCGCGATATCCTGATTATCTCCACGCCGCAGGACACGCCGCGCTTTGAGAATCTGCTGGGGGATGGCCGGCAGTTCGGCGTGCACCTGACGTACGCGGTTCAGCCGTCGCCGGACGGGCTGGCGCAGGCGTTCATCATCGGTGAGGATTTCATCGGCAGTGACTCCGTGGCGATGGTGCTTGGCGACAACATTTTCAGCGGACATGGACTAAACAAACGGTTACATGCGGCGGTGCGGAACGCGGAAAACGGCAGGGGCGCCACCGTCTTCGGCTACTATGTGGATGACCCGGAACGCTTCGGCGTTGTTGAGTTTGACAAGGCCGGAAAGGCGATTTCCATTGAAGAAAAGCCGGCGCATCCGAAAAGCAACTATTGTGTGACAGGCTTGTATTTTTACGACAACCGCGTGGTTGAGTTCGTCAAAAACCTCAAGCCGTCCGCCCGTGGTGAACTGGAAATTACGGATTTGAACCGCATTTATCTGGAGGATGGCTCGCTGAACGTTGAACTTTTAGGTCAAGGATTCACTTGGCTGGATACGGGCACGCACGAAAGCCTGGTGGATGCGACGAACTTCGTGAAGACGGTAGAACAGCATCAGCACCGTAAAATCGGCTGTCTGGAAGAAATTGCGTATCTCAACGGCTGGATCAGCAAAGAGGAGCTGATGGAGGTCTATGAAGTGATGAAGAAGAATCAGTACGGGCAGTACCTGAAAGATGTCATGGATGGGAAATATCAGGAACGTTTGTACTAAGAGGAGAAGCGTGATGACGATTATTGTTACTGGCGGCGCGGGTTTTATTGGCAGCAACTTCATTTTCCATATGCTCAAGAAGTACCCGGACGATCGGATTATCTGCCTTGACAAGCTGACGTATGCGGGCAATCTGTCCACGCTTGCGCCCATTATGGATAACCCGAATTTCCGTTTCGTGAAGGCAGATATTTGCGACCGGGAAGCAGTCTACAAGCTGTTTGAGGAAGAACATCCTGATATTGTTGTCAATTTTGCGGCGGAATCGCATGTTGACCGCTCGATTGAGAACCCGGAAATCTTCCTGAAAACCAATATTATTGGTACGGCGACGCTCATGGATGCTTGCCGCAAGTATGGCATCCAGCGTTACCATCAGGTTTCGACAGACGAGGTGTATGGCGATTTGCCGCTTGACCGCCCCGATCTGTTTTTTACCGAAGAAACGCCGATTCACACCAGTTCGCCGTACAGCAGTTCCAAGGCAGGCGCTGACCTTCTGGTTCAATCGTATTACCGCACCTACGGTCTGCCGGTGTCAATTTCCCGCTGCTCCAACAACTACGGGCCGTATCATTTTCCGGAAAAACTGATTCCGCTGATGATTGTCAATGCGCTGGCGGATAAGCCGCTGCCGGTCTACGGCGAAGGCTTGAATGTCCGCGACTGGCTGTATGTGGAAGATCACTGCAAGGCGATTGACCTGATTATCCACAAGGGCCGCGTGGGCGAGGTTTACAACGTCGGCGGGCACAACGAGAAGCAGAATATCGAGATTGTGAAAATCATCTGCAAAGAGCTGGGCAAACCCGAAAGTTTAATCACGCATGTCGGCGACCGCAAAGGGCATGATATGCGCTACGCCATCGATCCGACGAAAATCCACAATGAGTTGGGCTGGCTGCCGGAAACGAAGTTCGAGGACGGCATCAAAAAGACGATTCAATGGTATATCAACAACCGCGAATGGTGGGAGACAATCATCAGCGGCGAGTATCAGCATTACTACGCGAAGATGTACGGCAACCGCTGAACCGGAGGAAATAAACGTGAAGTTTTTTGTAACGGGCGTTGGCGGACAGCTGGGGCATGACGTAATGAATGAACTGCTCAAGCGCGGGCATGAGGGTGTCGGCTCGGACATTCAGACTGCTTACAACGGTATCATAGACAATTCGCCGGTGTCAAAAGCGCCGTATATACCGCTGGATATCACAGATGCTGACGCGGTGGAAAGGGTCATCACGGCAGTCAATCCCGACGCGGTGATTCACTGCGCGGCATGGACGGCAGTTGACTTGGCGGAGAATGCGGAGAATCAGGAAAAGGTTCGCGCCATCAACGCGGGCGGAACGCAGAACATCGCAAATGTATGCAAAAAGTTAAATTGCAAGATGACTTACATCAGCACGGATTATGTGTTTGATGGGCAGGGAACTGCGCCGTGGAAGCCGGATTGCAAGGATTACAAGCCGCTGAACGTTTACGGTCAAACGAAACTGGAAGGTGAATTGGCAGTCAGCCGGACGCTCGATAAATACTTCATCGTCCGCATTGCGTGGGTGTTCGGCTTGAATGGGAAAAACTTCATCAAGACGATGCTGAACGTTGGCAAAACGCACGATACCGTTCGCGTCGTCAACGACCAGATCGGCACGCCGACGTACACGCTGGACTTGGCACGCTTGCTGATTGACATGAACGAAACCGACAAGTACGGATACTATCATGCGACCAACGAGGGCGGTTACATCAGCTGGTACGATTTCACGAAGGAAATCTATCGGCAGGCGGGGTATACGACGCAAGTTGTGCCCGTGACAACCGCTGAATACGGGCTGAGCAAGGCAGCACGGCCGTTCAACAGTCGGCTGGACAAGAGCAAGCTGGTGGAAGCTGGGTTTGCGCCGCTGCCGACGTGGCAGGATGCGCTGCGCCGTTATTTGCACGAAATTGGGCAGTAAGGAGAACGCCAAATGGGACAGATTCGAGTCGAAAAGAACGTGGGTGGCATTACGGGGCTTTGCGTGATTGAACCAGCGGTTCATGGAGATGCGCGCGGCTACTTCATGGAGACGTACAACGAGCGCGACATGAAGGAGGCAGGCATCGACGTTCACTTCGTGCAGGACAACCAGTCGATGTCAACGAAGGGTGTTCTGCGCGGACTGCACTTCCAGAAAAAGTATCCGCAGTGCAAACTGGTGCGGGTTGTGCGGGGCACGGTGTTCGACGTGGCAGTGGATTTGCGCGCCGATTCCGAAACTTATGGGAAATGGTACGGCGTCACGCTGTCAGCGGAAAATAAGAAGCAATTCCTGATTCCGGAAGGCTTTGCGCATGGTTTTCTTGTGCTGAGCGACGAAGCGGAATTCTGCTATAAGGTTAGTGACTTCTGGCACCCGAACGATGAGGGCGGCTTGGCATGGAATGACCCGGCAATTGGCATCGACTGGCATGTGCGGGGCGAATATCGCGGCAGCGCAAGTGCGGATGGCTGCACGCTGGCGGACGGCACGCCGCTGAATTTGAGCGAGAAAGATCAGCAGTGGCTGGGGCTGAAAGATACCTTTAAGTTTTAAGACGAATATTATCGTAGGAGGAAGCTATGGCAAACGGGCACTTCCTCCTTTTTATTTTGCGGCAGCGGGAAAAATCGGCCATCAGCGTGCGAAAAAAACACAAATTCCAAACGGAAAACAAAACTTTGCATAAAATGTTCGGAAAAACGCTTGACAGCGGCGGAAAAATACGGTACAATAAAGTGTGCCCAAACGGCGCGGGATGTGCAGTCTGGGAAATCGGCGAAGGGGAGGAAACGTCATGACGAAGTGCAAGGGTGCTGTTATGATGGGTTCTCTTTCTTTCCGGGGACAAGCAGTTGCAGGAGCGCACCGTTCAGGGGACTGAACAGGCGGCGCTCTTTTGTTTGCCTGACGGCGAAGGAGGTTTCGACTTTCATGAAGAAAGTTGCAGTCATCATGGGCAGCGACAGTGACCTGCCGGTGCTGAAAGGGGCATTTGAACAGCTGAAAAAGCTGGGCATTCCCTTTGAGGCGCATGTTTATTCGGCGCATCGGACACCTGCTGAGGCGGCGGCGTTTGCCGCGTCCGCGCGGGAAAGCGGTTTCGGCGTGCTGATTGCGGCGGCGGGCAAGGCGGCGCACCTCGCGGGGGCGCTCGCGGCGCAGACGACGCTGCCGGTGATTGGTATTCCGGTTAAGTCCTCGACGCTCGACGGGCTGGACGCGCTGCTATCCACCGTGCAGATGCCCAGCGGGATGCCTGTGGCGACGGTTGCCATTGATGGTGCGGCGAATGCGGCGCTGCTCGCGGCGCAAATTCTTGCGGTCGAGGACGAGACCCTGGCGGAAAAGCTGCTGGCGATGCGCAGGGCGCAGCATGACGCGGTCATCGCCAAGGACGCGGCGCTGGTTGTTGAATAACACAAAACACGAACATTCTAAATCTGCAAGCATCAACTGTTGCGGCAGACAACCGTGATATAATAGGAGGAAACAGCAATGAAGAAGCTTGAACAGCTCTATGAAGGCAAGGCGAAGAAGGTTTTTGCGACGGACGATCCGAACGTTGTGCTGGTGGACTACAAGGACGACGCGACCGCGTTCAACGGCCTCAAGAAGGGCACGATTATGGGCAAGGGCGTCATCAACAACCGCGTGACGAATTTCCTGATGAAGATGCTGGAGAAGAACGGCATCCCGACGCATTACATTGAAGAGATTTCCGACCGCGAGACGTTGGTGAAGAAGGTTCACATCGTGCCGCTGGAAGTCATTGTGCGCAATATCGCCGCCGGTTCGCTGTCCAAGCGCCTCGGTCTGCCCGAAGGCACGAAACTCAAGCAGACTGTGCTGGAATACTGCTACAAGGACGATGAGCTGGGCGACCCGATGGTCAACGAGTACCATATTATGGCGATGGGCTGGGTCTCCAAGCCGGTGCTTGACCAGATTGCCGCCTATGCCCTGCGCATCAACGAGCTGCTGACGGCGTATTTGAAGGAAGTCAACATTGAGCTGATTGACTTCAAGCTGGAGTTTGGCATCACGAACGACGGTCAGCTGGTGCTGGCGGACGAAATCAGCCCGGACACCTGCCGCTTCTGGGATACCCGCACGGGCGAAAAGCTGGATAAAGACCGTTTCCGCCGCGATTTGGGCAACGTGGAAGACGCTTACATCGAAATCCGCAAGCGCCTGATGGGCGAATAAGAATATCTGCACCCCGGATGGCAATCGACTGTCCGGGGCGCTTGTGTGGTACTCAAACACTGGTCAGCATGAAGGAGCAATGAAGATGAACAAGCTGGAGTCAGCCTGCTATCTTGCGGAGGGGGACGAAGCGCCGTTTGACAAGCTGCACGAGGAGTGCGGCGTGTTCGGCATTTACCGCGCGGATTCCGCCAACAAGAGCGTCGTCGCGGAGACGTATCATGCGCTGTATGCCTTGCAGCACCGTGGTCAGGAGAGCTGCGGCATTGTCGTCAACGATGATGGCGTGATGAAGGCGCACAAGGACAACGGACTAGTGACGGAGGTGTTCACGCGCGACGCGCTGAGCAAAATCCACGAGGGAACGATGGCGGTCGGCCACTGCCGCTACGGTACAACGGGGATGCACAGCCGTTCCAATGCCCAGCCGCTGCTGATTAACCATCAAAAAGGCGCGATGGCACTGGTACACAACGGAAATCTGACCAACGCGGCGGAGCTTCGCGAACAGCTGGAGAAGAACGGCGCGATTTTCCACTGCACGTCGGATACCGAGGTGATTGCCTACATTATCACGCAGGAGCGCCTGAAGTGCGGTTCGATTGAACAGGCGGTTTTGAATGCGATGCAGGTCATCAAGGGCGCGTATTCGCTCGTCGTCATGAGTCCGACGAAGCTGATTGCCTGCCGCGACCCGCATGGCTTCCGCCCGCTGTGCATGGGCAGAATCGGCGACGATGTGGTGTTTGCGTCGGAGAGCTGCGCGCTGGATGCCATCGGCGCGACGTTCGAGCGCGATATTGAGGCGGGTGAAGTCGTCGTCGTCAACGAAGAGGGGATTCATTCCTATAAGATGCCCGGCGCGTGCCACGACGGCATGTGCATCTTCGAGTTCATTTATTTCGCGCGGCCCGATTCCGTCATTGACGGCAGCAGCGTCCACGAGGCGCGCATCCGGGCGGGCAGCTTCCTCGCGCTTGACCATCCGGTTCAGGCGGATGTGGTCATCGGCGTGCCGGATTCCGGGCTGGATGCCGCCATTGGGTACAGCCGCACCAGCGGGATTCCCTACGGTATCGGCTTCATCAAGAACAAGTACATCGGGCGCACATTCATCCAACCGGGACAGAAGCAGCGGCAGGATGCCGTGCGCATCAAGCTGAACGCCATTTCCGCCACCGTCAAGGGCAAGCGCGTCGTCATGGTGGATGATTCTATCGTCCGCGGCACGACCTGCGCGCGCATCGTCCGCCTTCTGCGCGAAGCGGGCGCGACGGAAGTGCATGTGCGCCTGTCCGCCCCGCCGTTCACCGACCCCTGCTTCTTCGGCACGGACGTGGACAGCAAGGAGAACCTGATTGCCGCACACCATTCGGTGGAGGAAATCGGCAAAATCATCGGCGCGGACTCCATCGGCTTTTTGTCCCTGGAGGCGTGCGACAAGCTGGCGGCGGACAGCCACTGCGGATTCTGCAAGGGCTGCTTCTGCGGCAAATACCCGGTTGATCCGCCGCTGGTGACGGAGAAGAACAAATTCGACCAGCCCATTCACGGCGGCAAGGTGCAGGACGACGACTAACGCGACGAATGCGACAAAGGAGCAGACAACCATGATGAAGAGCGAGAGCGAAAGCTACAAGGCAGCGGGTGTTGACATTACCGCCGGTTACGCGTCGGTGGAACTGATGAAGAAGCATGTCGCGCGGACGATGACGGCGGGCTGTGTCGAGGGCATCGGCGGCTTCGGCGGCCTGTTTGCGCTGGACGCGGCGGGCATGGAAGAGCCGGTGCTCGTTTCCGGCACGGATGGCGTCGGCACAAAGCTGAAAATCGCCATGCTGCTGGACAAGCATGATACCATCGGCATTGACTGCGTGGCGATGTGCGTCAACGACGTGATTTGCTGCGGCGCGAAGCCGCTGTTCTTCCTTGATTATATCGCCTGCGGCAAGAATGTGCCGGAGAAAATCGCGTCCATCGTCGCGGGCGTGGCGGAAGGCTGCGTGCAGGCGGAATCAGCGCTCATCGGCGGCGAAACGGCGGAACATCCCGGCATGATGCCGGAGGATGATTACGACCTTGCGGGCTTCTCCGTCGGCATTGTGGACAAGAAGCGCATCATCAACCGCGAAACGGTTCGTCCGGGCGACGTGATGCTGGCGCTGCCGTCCACGGGTGTGCATTCCAACGGCTTCTCGCTCGTGCGCAAGGTGTTCGCGATTGGCAACGGCGGCGAAAACCGCAATTATCCGGAGCTGGATAAGTCCCTCTGGGAAACGCTGCTCACCCCCACGAAGATCTACGTCAAGCCCGTGCTGGCGCTGCTGAAGGAATTGCAGCCCAAGGCAATCAGCCACATCACCGGCGGGGGCTTCTATGAGAATATTCCGCGCTCCCTGCCCGAAGGCTGCTGCGCGAAAATCAAGAAGAGCGACGTGCGCGTGCTGCCGATTTTTGACCTCATTGCCCGCGAAGGCAGCGTCCCGGAGCGCGACATGTTCAACACCTTCAACATGGGCGTGGGCATGACGATTACCGTCGCCCGCGAAGATGCCGACAAGGCGCTTGCTATCCTGCACCAGAACGGCGAACCCGGCGCATATGTGCTGGGCGAAATCGTGGCGGGGGAAAAGGGCGTGGAACTGTGGTAAGAGCAGCTGTCCTCGTTTCCGGCGGCGGCACGAACCTGCAAGCCATCATCGACGCGAAACGGGCGGGCAAAATCCCGTCCGCGGAACTGGCGCTCGTCGTGGCATCAAACGCATCCGCCTATGCGCTCACCCGCGCGGAAAATGCCGGAATCGCCCATGCCGTCCTGCGCAAGGAGAAGGGCGAAGCGCCGGAAAATTACGGCGAGCGTCTGCTGACCCTGCTGCGTGAAAACACGATTGATGTCGTTGTGCTGGCGGGCTTCCTGACGATTCTGCCGGAGAACGTCATCCATGCGTATGACCACCGGATTTTGAACATCCATCCGAGCCTGATTCCGTCCTTCTGCGGCGACGGCTTCTATGGGCTCCATGTGCACGAAGCGGCACTTAAACGCGGCGTGAAGGTCACGGGCGCGACGGTGCATTTTGTCAACGAAATTACCGACGGCGGCGATATTATCGCGCAGAAAGCCGTTGAAGTGCTGCCGGGTGACACGCCGGAAATCTTGCAGCGGCGCGTGATGGAACAGGCGGAGTGGATTCTGCTGCCGCAGGCGCTGGAGCAGGTGGCAGGCGAAATCGCAAAAAAGCGGGAGGAAAAGCAATGAAGAAGCAGGAATTGAACGACGTGCTGAGCAATAACACCTATCCGGGGCGCGGCATCTGTCTCGGCGTGGACGAAAGCGGCGAATATGCCGTGATTGTCTACTTTATCATGGGCCGCAGCGTCAACAGCCGCAACCGCATTTTTGAGGAGACGGACGACGGCATCATCACCAAGGCGCACGACGAAAGCCTGATGACCGACCCGCATCTGATTATCTACGCGCCTGTCCGTGCGCTGCCGGGCGGCGAATATACCATCGTCACCAACGGCGACCAGACCGACACGGTCTACGACTTCATGCAGAATGGGCAGACGTTCGAGGACGCGCTGCGTACCCGCACGTTCGAGGACGACCGCCCGAACTGGACGCCCCGCATCAGCGGCTTGGTGCGCGTCGCGGACGGCAAAGCATCCTACAAGCTGTCCATCATCAAGTCCGACGACGGCGACGAAAGCAGCGTCCTGCGCTATTTCTATGAGTACGCGCAGCCCAAGGCGGGCGAGGGGCATTTCATCCACACCTACCAGTGCGACGGCAATCCGATTCCGTCCTTCGCGGGCGAACCGGAGAAGGTGGCGCTGCACGGCGATATTGAGCAGCTGGCGCTGGATACATGGATGAATCTGAATGAGGACAACAAGGTGTCGCTGTACGTTTCCTATATCAGCTTGGCGGACGGCAGCAGCGATACCATCATCATCAACAAGCATGATCAGGAGGAAGAGGCATGAAAGAGCTGGAATTGAAGTACGGCTGCAACCCGAATCAGAAGCCGTCGCGGATTTATATGGAGCAGGGCGAACTGCCCCTGACCGTGCTGAACGGCAAACCCGGCTACATCAACTTTCTCGATGCGCTCAACGGCTGGCAGTTGGTCAGCGAACTCAAGCGCGCGACGGGTCTGCCCGCGGCGACGTCGTTCAAGCATGTCAGCCCGGCGGGTGCGGCGGTGGGTCTGCCACTGAATGATACCCTGCGCAAGATTTATTTCGTGGGTGAACAGGAACTGTCGCCCTTGGCGTGCGCCTATGCCCGTGCGCGCGGCGCAGACCGCATGTCCTCCTTCGGCGACTGGATTGCCCTGAGCGACGTGTGCGACGAAAGCACCGCGCGGCTGATTAAGCCCGAAGTGTCCGACGGCATCATCGCCCCCGGCTACACCGACGAGGCGCTGGCGCTGCTGAAGATGAAGAAGAAGGGCAATTACAATATTGTTACGATTGACCCTTCCTACCGTCCCGCGCCCATTGAGCACAAGCAGGTGTTCGGCATCACGTTCGAGCAGGGGCGCAATGAATTTGTGATTGATGAAAATCTGCTGAACGACATCGTGACCACGAATCACGACCTGCCGGAGGATGCCAAGCGCGACCTGATTGTGGCGCTGATTGTGCTCAAGTACACGCAATCGAATTCCGTCTGCTACGCCAAGGACGGTCAGGCGATTGGCATCGGCGCGGGTCAGCAGAGCCGCATCCACTGCACGCGTCTGGCAGGGCAGAAGGCGGACAACTGGCTGCTGCGGCAGCATCCGCGCGTGCTGGCATTGCCGTTCGTGGAGAAAATCGCCCGTGCCAACCGCGACAACACGATTGACGTGTTCATCTCCGACGAGCCGGACGAGGTGCTGGCGGACGGCCGCTGGCAGCGCTTCTTCACCGAGCGCCCTGAACCGCTGACGAAGGAAGAAAAGCGCGCGTGGCTGAATCAGCAGACCGGCGTTGCGCTGGGCAGCGACGCGTTCTTCCCGTTTGGCGACAACATCGAGCGCGCGCACCGCTCCGGCGTGACCTACGTCGCCCAGCCCGGCGGTTCGATTCGCGATGATAACGTGATTGACGTCTGCAACCTGTACAATATGGTCATGTGCTTCACCCATATGCGCCTGTTCCACCATTGATTGCATTCAGAAAGGTCAGGGAAGCAAGATGAAGGTACTCATCGTCGGCGGCGGCGGTCGCGAACACGCCATCGCGCTGAAAATCAAGGAAAACCCGGAAGTGACGGCGCTGTACGCCGCGCCCGGCAACGGCGGCATCGCGCAGATTGCGACCTGCCTGCCTTTCAAGGCGACAGACGTGGACGGCATCGTCCGCTGGGCGGCGGAGAACAAGATGGATTTCGTCATCGTCGCGCCGGACGACCCGCTGTGCCTCGGCATGGTGGATGCGCTGGCGGAGCAGGGGATTCCCGCGTTCGGCCCGCGCAAGAATGCCGCGATTATCGAGGGCAGCAAAGTGTTCTCGAAGAACCTGATGAAGAAGTACGGCATTCCGACGGCGGCGTATGAGACGTTTGACGATTACGACGCGGCGGTCAAGTATTTGCAGACGGCGGATATGCCCATCGTCGTCAAGGCGGATGGGCTGGCGCTCGGCAAGGGCGTGCTCATCTGCCCTGACCGCGACAGCGCCGTGGAAGCCGTCGCGTCCATGATGAAGGAAGCGAAGTTCGGCGCGTCCGGCGCGCGGGTCGTCATCGAGGAGTTCCTGACCGGCCCGGAAGTCAGCGTGCTGGCGTTCACCGACGGCAAAACGGTCAAGCCGATGGTGTCCAGCATGGATCACAAGCGCGCGCTTGACCACGATGAGGGCCTCAACACCGGCGGCATGGGCACCATTGCCCCCAACCCCTGCTACACGCCCGAACTGGCGCAGCGCTGCATGGACGAAATCTTCCTGCCGACGATTGCCGCCATGAACGCCGAGGGGCGCACTTTCACGGGCTGCCTGTATTTCGGTCTGATGATGACGCCCAAAGGCCCGAAGGTGATCGAATACAACTGCCGCTTCGGCGATCCGGAGACGCAGGTGGTGCTGCCGCTGCTGAAAAGCGACCTGCTGACCATCATGCGCGCGACGGTGGACGGCACGCTGGCGGATACACCCGTCGAATTCGCGTCTGGCGCGGCGTGCTGCGTCGTACTGGCATCCGGCGGCTACCCGGTCAGCTACAAGAGCGGCTACCCGATTTCCGGCTTGGATGAAGCGGGCAAAACCGCGACCGTCTTCCACGCGGGTACGAAGCTGGTCGATGGGCAGATTGTCACCGCGGGCGGACGCGTTCTGGGCGTCACCGCGACGGCGAATACGCTCGAAGCTGCGATTGACAAAGCGTATCAGGCGGCGGACAAAATCACCTTCACCGACATGCACATGCGCCGCGATATTGGTCAGCGCGCCTTGGCATCACGAAAGGAGAGCCATTCATGAGCGTCAAACGCATTTATGTGGAAAAGAAAGCCCCCTACGCGGTGGAGGCGAAGCAGCTCCTGTGGGAAATTCGCCATATTCTGCAAATCAAGACGGTCACGGGTCTGCGCCTGCTGAACCGCTATGATGTCGAGGGTGTCGATGATGCGCTGTACCAGAAGTGCCTGCCGGTCGTGTTTTCCGAGCCGCAGGTGGATGTGACGTACACGGAACTTCCGCAGGGCGCGAAGGCGGTTTTTGCGGTGGAGTACCTGCCGGGTCAGTATGACCAGCGCGCGGCGTCCTGCGAGGAGTGCATCCAGCTGGTGGGGCAGTGCGCCCGCCCGACGGTTCGCAGTGCGCGCGTGTATCTGCTGGACGGCGATTTCACGGCGGATGAGCTGGCGCGCGTGAAGAAGCACGTCATCAACCCCGTGGAGGCGCGTGAAGCCGACTTGGGCGAAAAGACGACGCTCCAGCAGCAGTACGACACGCCTGACCATGTGGAGACGCTGACGGGCTTCACGGCGATGAATGCCGATGAGGTGGATGCGTTCGTCAAGAAGTACGGCTTGGCGATGGATGACGATGACCTTGCGTTCTGCCGGGATTATTTCGCGTCCGAGCACCGTGACCCGACGCTGACCGAAATCCGCATGATTGACACCTACTGGTCGGATCACTGCCGTCACACGACGTTCCTGACGACCCTTGATGCGGTGGATGTGCGCAAAGCGGCGGTCGAAAAGGCGTTCCAGCGATATTTGGCGGCGCGCAAAACCGTCTACGGCGACCGCGAGCGCCCCATGAACCTGATGGACATCGCGACCATCGGCGGCAAGTACCTGAAGAAAATCGGGCAGACCCCCAACATTGACGTGAGCGAGGAAATCAATGCCTGCTCCATCAAGATTGATGTGGATGTGGACGGCGTGAAAGAGCCGTGGCTGCTCATGTTCAAGAACGAGACGCACAACCATCCCACGGAGATTGAGCCCTTCGGCGGCGCGGCGACCTGCATCGGCGGCGCGATTCGCGACCCGCTGTCCGGGCGCACCTACGTCTATCAGGCAATGCGCGTTACTGGCGCGGCTGACCCGCTCGTTCCGGTCAGCCAGACCATGCCGGGAAAATTGCCCCAGCGCAAGCTCGTCACCACGGCGGCGGCGGGCTATTCCTCCTATGGCAACCAGATTGGACTGGCGACGGGGCTGGTGGATGAAATGTACCATCCGGGTTATGCCGCCAAGCGTCTGGAGATCGGCGCGGTGGTCGGCGCTGCGCCGGAGAAGAACGTCCGCCGCGAAGTGCCTGCCCCCGGCGACAAGATTGTCCTGCTCGGCGGGCGCACCGGGCGCGACGGCTGCGGCGGCGCAACGGGTTCGTCCAAGTCCCATAAGCTGGAATCCATCGAAACGTGCGGCGCGGAGGTGCAGAAGGGCAATGCCCCGACCGAACGCAAGCTCCAGCGCCTCTTCCGCGACGGCGAAGTCACCCGGCTCATCAAGCGCTGCAACGACTTCGGCGCGGGCGGCGTGTCCGTGGCGATTGGCGAACTGGCGGACGGCCTGCTGATTGACTTGGACAAAGTGCCGAAGAAGTACGACGGTCTGGACGGCACGGAGCTGGCGATTTCCGAATCGCAGGAGCGGATGGCGGTTGTGCTTGCGCCGGAGGATGTTGATGCGTTCCTTGCGGCAGCAAACCGCGAGAACCTTGAAGCGACCGTCGTGGCGGAAGTGACCGCCGAACCCCGTCTGCGCATGACGTGGAAGGGCGTGACGATTGTCGATTTGTCCCGCGAGTTCCTCAATTCCAACGGCGCGGAGAAGCACACGACTGCGTCTGTCCCGGATGATGATGTCAAGCCTTACGAGTTCGCGGGCGATACGGTGACGGAGAAGCTGGCGGATATGCTTGGCAACCTCAATATCTGCTCCAAGCAGGGCTTGAGCGAGCGGTTCGATTCTACCATCGGCGCGGCGACGGTCTTGATGCCTTTCGGCGGCAAATATCAGCTGACCCCGAACCAGACGATGGTTGCAAAGCTGCCGGTTCTGCACGGCACGACGGACACCGTGTCCGGCATGGCGTACGGGATGCACCCGGAAATCCTGTCGCAGTCGCCGTATGAGGGCAGCTATCTGGCGGTCATCGAGAGCGTGACGAAGCTGGTCTGCGCGGGCTTTGACTACAAGCAGGCGTATTTGACTTTCCAGGAATATTTCGAGCGCATGGGCACGGATCCGACGCGCTGGGGCAAGCCGTTCGCGGCGCTGCTGGGCGCGCTGGATGCGCAGCTGGATTTGAACATCGCGGCGATTGGCGGCAAGGACTCCATGTCCGGCACGTTCGAGAAGATGGACGTTCCGCCGACGCTCTGCTCCTTCGCGATTGCCCCCGGCAAGGCGAGCGAGGTCATTTCGCCCGAATTCAAGGAAGCGGGGCACTCCATCCGCCTTGTCTCCTGCGACCCGCACGATACCGCCGCGCTGACCGCGAATTATGATGCCGTTCTGTCCGCCATTCGCGCGGGCAAGGTGGTTTCCGCGTGGGCGCTGGGTCTGGGCGGTGTGGCGGAAGGCCTGTTCAAGATGGGAATTGGCAATCAGATTGGCACGCGTATCGACGATGATTACGACGGCAATCTCTTCGCGCAGCAGATCGGCGCGATGCTGCTGGAATGCACCGAAGATATCGACCTCGGCGTGAAGGTGGGCGACACCGTGCCGGAGTGGGTGCTGGAGTACGAGGGCGAGCGCATTGATTTGACCGCCATGCAGGAAATCTACGAGGGCAAGCTGGACAAGGTGTTCTCCTACCGCGGTCACACCGGCGAAACGACGGAGAAGTTCTCCTATTCGGCGGAAACCTACCCCGTGCCCGCCGTCAAGACGGTCAAGCCGCTGGCGTTCATCCCGGTTTTCCCCGGCACGAACTGCGAGTACGACACCGCGCGGGCGGTGGAGCGCGCAGGCGGCGCGGCGGAAATCCTCGTCATCAACAACCTGACGCCTGAAGCCATCACCCAGTCGATTGCCGAGGCCAGCCGCATGATTGCGCGCAGCCAGATGATCGTCCTGCCCGGCGGCTTCTCCGGCGGCGACGAACCCGACGGCTCGGCGAAGTTCATCACGGCGTTCTTCCGCAATCCTGCCATGAAAGACGCGGTGTATGATCTGCTCCAGCGCCGCGACGGCCTGATGCTGGGCATTTGCAACGGCTTCCAGGCGCTGATTAAGCTGGGGCTTGTGCCGTATGGCGAAATCATCGACACGTCTGATCAGTGCCCGACGCTGACGTTCAACGAAATCGGCCGTCACCAGTCGATGCTCGTCCGTACGCGCATTGCGTCGAATAAATCCCCGTGGCTGTCCCGCTGCAAGGTGGATGACATTCACACGGTCGCCATCAGCCACGGCGAAGGCCGGTTTGTCGGCCCGGAAGCGCTGATTCGTCAGCTTGCGGCGAACGGGCAGATTGCCACGCAGTATGTGGATTTGTCCGGCGCGCCGTCGATGGATATGCGTTTCAACCCAAACGCCAGCTATTTCGCCATCGAGGGCATCACCAGCCCGGACGGCCGCGTGCTGGGCAAGATGGGTCACACCGAGCGCAGCGGCGAAAATCTCTACAAGAACGTACCCGGCGACAAGTATCAGCCGCTGTTTGAGGGCGGCGTGGACTACTTCCGCCTGTGATACTATTTCCTGCATTCGCCTGCGTCGTCTGCTCGTGCCTTTTCCATTCTGTCGTCCGCTCGTTCCACTTAGCGTAGCGCTGCTACGCTGCGTTTCACTCCCGTTAGCCAGAATGAAAAATTCACTTCGCATCTCGGCGCATTCTCATTTGGAAATAGTATAAACTGCAGCCCTCCTGTTGCCTTTTGCCGCAAAATCTGCTATGATAGAGGGCAAACGGCGGCAGGAGGGAATCACCATGCTTTTGACGGATTTTGATGCGTCGCGCCAAGCAGTCATCAACCCCGATATGCTCTTTTCGCCTGTGCCGGATTTGCCGGAGACGGTCGTCAGCTGCTTTTCGCACGTCACGTTCGAGCGGATGCTGGATATGGTGGCGGATGTGCGCGTGCTTGCCGAACTCGGCGACGCAAACGCGAAATACCCCATTTACCGCGGTTTGTGGCAGGGGACACCGCTGACATTTGCGCTGGCGATGGTCGGCGCGCCGTCCTGCGTGGCGATGCTGGAAGAACTGCACGCGCTGGGTGCGAAGCGGTTCGTCGTATTCGGCAACTGCGGCGTGCTGAATCAGCAGATTCGCGACTGCGGCATCATCATCCCGACCGCCGCCGTGCGCGACGAAGGCACGAGCTTCCACTACGCGCCGCCGTCGGACGAGATTCCGGCGAATCCGAAATACCGCGGCGAGTTCGAGGCGATTCTGCGAGAAACGGGCGTGGACTTCACCGAAGGCAAAGTGTGGACGACGGATGCCTTCTACCGCGAAACCCGCGCGAAGTTCGAGAAGCGCAAAGCGCAGGGATGCGTCTGCGTGGATATGGAGTGCTCGGCGCTGATGGCGCTGGCACAGTTCCGTGGAATCGACGTGTTCGAGTTTTTCTACGCGGGCGATAACCTTGACCGCGAGCAGTGGGATCCGCGCAGCCTGTCCACCCATGCCAAGCTGGATGAAAAAGACCGTGCGGCGTATCTGGCGCTGGAATTGGCGCGGAAAATCACCCTTTGAAATGAAATCGGAGGAAAGCATTATGCCTCATGACAGCTATATCAGCCCATTTTCGACCCGCTATGCCAGCAAGGAGATGCAGTTCATCTTCTCCGAGGACAACAAGTTTCGCACCTGGCGGAAGCTGTGGATTGCGCTGGCGAAGGCGGAAAAGAAGCAGGGGCTGGACATTACCGACGAGCAGATTGCCGAGCTGGAAGCCCATGCGGAGAACATCAACTACGACGATGCGCAGCGCCGCGAGAAGGAGTGCCGCCACGACGTGATGAGCCACGTCTACGCGTACGGTCTGCAGTGCCCGAAGGCGGCGGGCATCATCCATCTGGGCGCGACGTCCTGCTATGTGGGCGACAACACCGACGTGATTATCATGCGCGAGGGCCTGCAGGTCGTGCGGCGCAAGCTGCTCAATGTGATGAACCTGCTGGCGAATTTCGCGGATAAGTACAAGGCAATGCCTGCGCTGGCGTACACGCATTTGCAGCCTGCCCAATTGACGACGGTCGGCAAGCGCGCGACGCTGTGGCTGAATGAATTGTACATGGACTATTGCGAGCTGGAACACCGCCTGTCCTCCCTGGCGCTGCTGGGCAGCAAGGGCACGACGGGCACACAGGCGTCCTTCATGGAGCTCTTCGGCGGCGACAGCGCGAAAATCAAGGCGGTCGAGCAGGATATTGCCACGGCGATGGGCTTTGACAAGGTCGTGCCGGTGTCCGGGCAGACGTACTCCCGCAAGATGGACTATCAGGTGGTTTCTGTGCTGAGCGGCATTGCGCAGTCCGCGAGCAAGTTCGCCTATGACCTGCGCCTGCTGGCAAATTTCAAGGAGATGGAGGAGCCGTTCGAGAAGAGCCAAATCGGCTCGTCCGCCATGCCCTACAAGCGCAACCCCATGCGCTGTGAGCGCATCAACGCCTTGGCGCGCTACGTCTGCGTCGATACGCTGAACACCGCAATGACGTCCTCCCTGCAATTCTTCGAGCGCACGCTGGATGACTCCGCGAACAAGCGCATTGCCGTCGCGGAGGCGTTCCTCGGTGTGGATGCTATCCTGAACATCATGATGAACGTTTGTGACGGGCTGGTGGTGTACGACAAGGTGGTGCGCGCCCGTGTGATGAACGAGCTGCCGTTTATGGCGACGGAAAACATCATGATGGACGCGGTGAAGAAGGGCGGCAATCGTCAGGAGCTGCATGAGAAGCTGCGCGTGCATTCGCAGGCGGCGGCGCGCGTGGTCAAGGAAGAGGGCGGCAAGAACGACCTCATCGACCGTATCTGCGCTGACCCGGCGTTCATGATTACCCGCGAGGAAGTGGAAGCGATTCTGCGGCCGGAGCAGTTCACGGGCCGAAGCTGCGAGCAGGTGGAAGAGTACCTGCGCGACGTGATTCGTCCGCTGCTGGCGGAAAATGCAGATTTGCTGGGCGAAAAGCAGGAATTGAGCGTCTGAACATCGAATATTTCATCCGAAGCTCTGCTTGCAGGGCGGAAACGGCGATAACGCCGATATGAATGAAAGGAACTGTTATGCCTTACATAGAAACGACCTCCAACGTGTCCATTCCCGGACGAAAAGAGCAGGTCATCAAGGATCGCATGGGCGATGCCATTGAGAAAATCCCCGGCAAGACGGAAAGTTGGCTGATGCTGTCTTTCCGCGACAATGCCGCAATGTACTTCAAGGGCACGGACGCCCCCTGCGCCATCTGCCAAGTGAAGCTCTTCGGCGGATCTGCGACGGAGGAGGATTACGCCGCGCTGACCGAGGCGCTGACGGACATCCTGCGCGAAGAACTGGACATTGACAGCGACCGCATCTATGTGACGTATGAAGAAATCGGCTTCTGGGGCTGGAACGGCGGCAATCTGTAATCATTTTCGCCTTGAAGAGGGCACGGTAATTTGGGGAAAGGGGGAAGTATGCCGTCAAAACGGCTGCTTTTCCCTTTTTTCATGTTTTTTCCGCCCATCGGGAAGAAAGCGGCTGCTTCATTCGTTATCTGCACTGTGGGGTGTTCTGAATGTTCACGGATGCTTCACGGAAAATTTGTGAAAAGGCATTCATATTCGCGGCAATTTGTTGTATAATGGAGAAGCAGAACGCATGAAATCATTCAAGATGCTAAAGGAGGCGGAGCTGGCGTGACAACGTTCTTGCAGACGCTGGAGACCTTTTTCTGGAACGTGCTGAACCGCCCCGGTCTTTCCGATATTGCGGATATTCTCATCGTTGCCATTATTATCTATGAACTGCTGATGCTTACCCGCGACACGCGGGGCAGCGCCGTTTTGAAGGGGCTTGCCATGCTGCTGCTCATCGTCGGCATCAGCAACCTCTTCGGGCTGACGGCACTGAACTGGCTGCTGATGAGCGTGGTGAACAACGGCGCGCTGGTGCTGGTCATCCTCTTTCAGCCGGAACTGCGCAAGGCATTGGAGCAGATTGGCCGCGGCGCGCGCATTGAGACGAAGCGGCGCGACACCGATAAAGATGAAGCGACGCGCATTATCGACGAAATCATCCGCTGCCTGCAGGATTTGAGCCGCCGCCATGTGGGGGCGCTGATTGTCTTTGAGCAGAAAACGGGCCTGCAGGACATCATCGAGAACGGCATCGGCATCGACGCGCGGATTACCTCCGGCCTGCTGGAAAACATCTTCGAGCCGAACACGCCCCTGCATGACGGCGCCGTCGTCATCCGCGGCGAACGTGTGATGAGCGCGGCGAGCATCCTCACGCTGACGGAAGCCAGCGGCATCAGCCATGACCTCGGCACGCGCCACCGCGCCGCTATCGGCGTGTCCGAAACGACGGACGCGATTGTGCTGATTGTCTCCGAGGAAACAGGCATCATTTCGATGGCGAAGGGCGGCAAGCTCACCCGCCACCTTGACGCGAAGTCGCTGCGGACGATTCTGGAGGGCATCTATGTCCGCAAGCCGCATCAGCGTCTGCTGTCCATGCTCGTGCGCCGCAAGGGAAAGGAGGGTGCCAAATGACGCAGACCCCTTCCGCAAAGCCGCAGAAGAAGCGTGACCCGCGCCTGACGATGCTGCTGGACGGCCTCAAGCGGATTTTCATCCACAATTGGCCGACAAAGCTGCTCGCGCTCCTGCTGGCCATCATTCTCTGGGGCGGGCTGATTACCCAAGACCCGACGCTCACGCGCGAAAAGCACTTCTCCAGTGTCAGCGTGTCTGTTTCGGGCGAAGAATCCGTCAAGCGCAACGGCTTCATTGTCACCAGCGATTTGACCAGCCTCCTTGGCGACGTGTCCCTTACCGCCGACGTGCCGCAGATGCAGTACGCCAACGCTAAGGCGACGAACTACAACGTCCGCATTGACCTCTCCCGCATTTCGTCGGCGGGGGAGCAGGAAATCCGCATTCTGTCCACCAATTCCAGCACTTACGGTACGGTTTCTTCGATTCAGCCGTCTACCGTGACAATTGATGTGGAAGAGTACATCACCCGCTTCCGCATCCCCGTGTCCGTGCAGACGGTTGGAAGCGCGCCGGAGGGCTACTACGCGGGTGCGGCGACGCTCGACCCGCCGACGGTGACGATCAGCGGCCCGAAGTCGATGGTGGATAAAATCGTCCGCGCCGAAGTCGTGCTGGAGCTGAACAACCTGCCCCAGCGCGAGGGCACGATTCGCAAGGCGCTGGCGTATACGCTGCTGGACGAGAACAACAACGCGATTGAAAGCGACCTGCTCGAAGTGACGAGCGAGTCGGTGCTGCTGGACAGCGTGATTGTGGAGCAGACCATGTACGCCATGAAAACGCTCGAACTTTCCCAGACCGGGCTGATTCAAGGCACACCGAAGGAAGGATACGAAATCAAGAAAATCAGCATGACGCCGGAGAACATCACGGTGGCGGGCTGGTCAAGCGAGATGGCGGAAATCGACGCGCTGTTTACGGATGCAACCATCGACGTGTCCGGCTTGTCCGATTCGGTCAAGCAGCGCGTCCGATTGAGCAGCGTGCCGGAGCTGAAATACGTCAGCGCCACCTACGTCAACGTGACGATTGAAATCGGGCCGGTGCTGAAGTCGAAGAGTTTCACGAACCTGCCGATTCAGATTGAAGGCTTGGAAGCGGGCTACAACGCCTCCATGAGCCGCGTGAATGCCTCGGTGATGATTACCGCGCCGCAAAACTGGCTGAACGCGCTGCAAAGCCGCGATATTCGGCTGGTATGCGATGCGTCCGGGCTTGCGCCGGGGACGTACAGTCTGCCCGTGCTCTGCCGCATTGATGCGGACGAGGATGAGGAAATCTCGGTCGAGGTCGTGCCGGGAAATGTGAGCGTTACGATAACCGTAGAGTAACACTATTTCCAAATGAGAATGCGCTAAGATGCGCAGGCGAAGGCAGAAAATAGTAGAGGAGGATGACCATTGTGGGCAGTTTCATCAACGCGCTGTTCAATTTCCTGCTGGGGTGGATTCGCGGGACAGCGCAGTGGCTCTGGAACATGGTGACGAGCGACAGCCACGGCGGTCTGCTTGGCTGGGCGATGCGCAACTGGCTGCCGCTCGTCATCCTCCTGTGCATTTTCGGCGTCGTGATGGACTTTCTGGTCTACCTGATCCGCTGGCAGCCGTACCGTGTCTGGGGAAACTTCTGGACACGCTTTCTGCCTAAGCGCGCGCGCCGCACGCCGACGGGCCGCCACCTGATTTATGCTGACGGCACAATGATCGAAGAGGAGCAGGTGGTGCAGCACAAGCCGAAGCCCGCGCCCAAGCGGGAAGGCACCGCAGCGACGCGCCGCAAGCGGGTGATTCCTGCCCGGCGCGCACATTTCGGCACAACGCAGACGGAGCTGACCCCGCCGCCGCTGACAATTGCGCAGGACAAAAATCAATATCATGACAATATTCCGGGGGGACAGGCATGACCGAGCTTCCACAGGCGTTTTTATCCCAAATGGCGGCACAGCTGAAAGGCGAAATGGCCGCCTTTTTGCGTACATATGACGAGCCGTATCAGCGCGGTCTGCGCGTGAATCCGTGGAAGCGCCCGACGCTGCTGCCGGATGACTGCGGCGAAAGAGTCCCGTGGGAGGAAAACGGGCATTACCTCGCACTGACCTCGACCGCCGGCGCGGACGTGCTGCATGAAGCGGGCGCGTGGTACTTGCAGGAGCCGAGCGCGATGCTGCCCGCCGCCGTGCTGAACGCGCAGCCGGGGGAGCATGTACTGGACTTGTGCGCCGCGCCGGGTGGAAAATCAACGCAGAGCGGCTTGCGTATGGGCGGACAGGGCGTGCTGGTGTGCAATGAGCCCGTCTGGGAGCGCGCGAAAATCCTCTCTCAGAATATCGAGCGCATGGGCATCCCGAACGCCCTCGTCGTCAGCGCCTATCCCGACCAATTGGCGCAGCGCTGGCCGGAGGCATTCGACGCGATTCAGGTGGATGCCCCCTGTTCTGGCGAAGGCATGTTCCGCCGTCATCCGGAGACACGCGCGGAATGGTCGCCCGAAAGCCCCGCCGGATGCGCTAAGCGGCAGGCGGAAATCCTCGACCGCGCGGCGGAAATGCTTCGTCCCGGTGGACGCATGGTCTATTCCACCTGCACAATGAACCGCACGGAAAACGAGGATACGGTGGATGCGTTCCTGTCGCGCCACGCAGATTTCTCGCTGGAAGCCTTCTCCTTGCCCGGAGCGGATGCGCCGGACGGGATGCTGACGTGCTATCCGCACCGCATGAAAGGCGAGGGGCACTTCGTCGCCCTCCTGCGCAAGCACGGCGACGCCCCCTGTAATTGGCAGAAAGCGCCAGAGAAGGATGCGCCGAGCAAGGACGCATTGCAAGCCCTGCATACGTTCTGCCCGACGGCAAACGCGAATGTGATGCGCACCGGCAGCGGCAAGCCCGGACGCAGCCGCGACGAATCAGTGACGCTGAGCTGCCTGCCCGACCGTCCGGTCTGCGATGGCATTCAGGTCGTCCGCTGCGGCTTGCAATTGGGGACGGTGCAGAAGAAGCTGTTTGTGCCCGACCACGCGTGGGCAATGAGTATCTTTCCGCCGGATGTGCCGCGTGTGGAACTCACGCGGGAGGATGCGCGCCGCTATCAGGCGGGTGAGACGCTCCCGGCGGATGGAAAAGGCTGGGCACTTGCGTGCTGCGACGGCATTCCGCTCGGCTGGGGCAAAATCTCCGACGGGCAGATGAAGAACCACTATCCCAAGGGATTACGCCGCCCGCTTCGCTGATCGCAGCACGGCGGCGTTCCAAATCACGCGCACAAGGCTGCCTGCCAGCATCGCCAGCACCGCGCCGAAAATCCGCACGCTCGGCATCGGACAGAAGATACTCATCACCACCAGCGTCAGCGCGGAGGAAACAATGGTACCCGGCATCGCGCGCCGCTGAACGCCCAAGCCCGTCACCAGCCCGAACTGCACCTGCTGGATAGCAAACAGCATCGACAGCGGGGAGAGCGCCATCAGCACACCCGTCAGCGCCGGTTCGCCATAGAGCAGCATCGAAATCGGCTGCGCGAAGAGAAACAGCACGCACGAGGACAGGCAGCCAATCAGCCCCGCCATCAGCAGCAACTGCCGCATGGTGCGTTTCAGGCGGACGCGGTTGCTTTCCTGCCGGGACACGGCGGGCGCGGCGACCATGCACATGGCGCTGGTGATGACGCCGGGCACCATGATGAGCGGCATCGCCATCCCGCTCAGCAGCCCGAACTGCGCAGTCGCGGCGGACGCAGTCAGCCCGGATTGCCGCAGGCACAGCGGCAGCAGCACTGCCGTCAGCATCCGCAGGCACGTCTGGCAGAGGCGCGAAACGGCAGTTGGGGCGGATAACGCCAGCAGCTCACGGCGCAAATCGGCGGATGGCACACCCGGCGGCAGCGGCGCACGGCGGCGGAACATCATCCAAACGCAGATACCCGCCAGAATTCCGGCAAAACCCGGCAGCGCGGCACGGATGGACAGCGGCGACCGCGTGAAAATCAGCAGCAGCACAAGGCTTCCGACGAATCGCACAATTTGCTCGCTGCATTCGCACTGCGCGGGCGTGAGCATGTCGCCGCGGCCGTAGAACCACCCGCTGTATACGGCGCAGCAGCCCAGCAAAAACACGGCGGGAATGCTGATGAGAATCGCGGGCAGCGTCCGAAAGTCGCTGAGCAGCCACGCCATCCCCGGCGCAAGCAGGAACAGCAGCGGCATCATCACCAGTGCAATCCGCCGATTGAGTGAAAGCCCCGCGCGCAGGACGGCGCTTTGATCGGCGTTCGGGCGCGCGGTCATGCGGCTCATGGCGGTCGGCAGTCCGGCGGTTGCGGGTGTCAGCGCCAGCATCGCGGCGGATGCGGAAAGCTCCATCACGCCGATGGCCTCCGCGCCCATCAGCCGCGCCGTCATCAGGCGGAAGAAAAATCCAAGCCCACGCGTGAAGCCGTTCGCAATGGTCAGCGTAAGCGCCTGTTTTTTGAGGGTCTGGGGCATAAAAGCGCCTCCTTTGCCCGCAAACTTATGCGCCGCCGCTGAAAAACTTGACAGAACCCGCGAAAGCCGATATAATGGGGAACAAACATACAGGAGGACACAAGTATGGACAAGTGGGACAGCCGATTTATGGAAATGGCGCACGTCATCGCCGGATGGACAAGCTGCTACCGTCCGGGGCGGAGCATCGGCTGCGTCATTGTGAAGGACAAGCGCATCATGACGACGGGCTACAACGGCGCGCCGGCGGGCCTCAAAACCTGCCGCGAGCGCGGCGAGTGTATGCGCGACCGGCTCGGCATTCAGTCCGGCACGCGCGCCGAACTCTGCTACGCCATCCACGCGGAGCAGAACGCCATCATTCAGGCGGCGAAACTTGGCGTTTCCATCGACGGCGCGACGCTTTACTGCACGCATCAGCCGTGCAGCGTCTGCGCAAAGATGATTATCAATGCAGGCATCCGCCGCGTCGTGTATCAGGAGGGTTACCCGGACTCCTTCTCGCTGGATATTTTTGAGGAAGCGAAGGTTCAATTGGAGCGCTTCGACCCGGAAAACGCGCCGGAAATCAATCCATAACAAAAGCATCCCGTCTGGAGAAAATCAGGCGGGATGCTTTTTGTTAATGCAAAGATGCATATTAATCAGTTTTTACTTTCTGCAGCGGGTTAATCCCCTTGATATTCATTCAGGGCATCCGTGTCCATTTCTTTAATTTCAAACGTTTTTCGGGTTGATACGCAGAAATTGTGCTCAATCATCAAATTAGCAAGTTTTTCACCGTCTATCAGAATAATGTGATGTGTATTGGCGTAATCCTTCGCTTTTTTTGAGAACGTAGCTGTTGTTACGAAAAGTCCATCGCCATGTTTTCCTGCAATCGCACCTACAAAGTTCTGAATTTCCGGCTGACCAACAACCCTGTCCGGTGCCCATTCTTTCGCCTGCATATAAATCAGGGAGAAGCCGAGTTTGTCTTCCATGATAACGCCATCAATGCCGTCATCGCCGGAAGCGGCAGTTGCGTGACTCCCGTAAGCAACAGTTCCGTATCCCATTTTTGACAGAAGGTCAATCACGAACTTCTCAAATTTATATGGCGAAATCATTAGAATTTCACTCAATAAATCGGAAGCAAGGGTCGTATTTATCTGCTTATATGCATTTTCGAGCTGGTCATCTGGCGTAAGATCAGGCGACCTTGAAATCATTGGTGTCAAATCACTATCATTTGCTGAATTGGAAAGTGAAATAAAGTGAGCAAATGATGGAAACTTCTCCAGATATTTAGAGTCGATTTTGTCGGGGTTCTCGGCGATAACCTTCTTGCCAGCCTCTGTAATGACAATGGTTGCGCGCGCCGGGCTGTCAAGAAGTCCGGCTTTTTTTAGATAGGTCTTTGCCCATCCGACCCTGTTTTTATACACGGTTTGTCTGCCACTGGGCAGCATTTCCGCGAGGTCTTCTGCCGATAAATTTAACTGCTGCGCTAATGCGGCATTGGCATCTTTGATTTTGTAGACCTGACCGTCTTTTACTGCCATCAGCAAAGGCTTCATTAACTCGTCATATTTAGGAACAGGCATAGAAATCCTCCTCTCTTGTTTTAACAAAATCGGAAGTGCTTCAATATCACTTCTCTTCCGGATTCGGCTCTTTTCCAACGCACCAGCCGCGCAGCTTGTTGACGCTGCGCTCCACCGCGTCGCGGCTGTCCTTCCACGGCTCGGCTTGAAAGCGGTAGTCGAATTTCTTGATGAACCAGCTCACGTCGCCCTGAATGCGGTCGAATGCTTCGGTTTCCAGATTGCAGATGAGGTCGGCAAAAGCGGATAATTCGCGGCTTGGCAGCTCCTGCGGCGCGAGTTTCAGCAGCTGCACTGCGTGGGGGAGGCAGACCCCCTTGCTCTGTGCAAAATGCTTGCGGAATTCCGAATCATTCTGGTAGAGATGGAAAAATGTGTGCAGATAGCGGTTCATGTTGTCCTCAATCGCGTTGCAGACGATGCAGGTGCTGCACAGCGCGTCAAGCTCCTGCACGGCGGCTTCCATCGCCTTGGCGGGTGACGGCGTTTTGCCGGACAGACGGTCGAGAAAGGACGAATTGCCGCTGGCGGCTTTGCGGATGTCGTTGAACGCTTTGTTTAATTTGCCGCGCGTCTCCGTCAAGTGCGATTCGAGCATTAGCGCGTGGCCGAGCCGATTGTCGCCCTTGAACAGCATCCGCTGGTGGTGCTGGCAGAAGCCCTTTTTGTTCACCTGAATACGCACGTCCGGCTCCATGACCGACGCGCCGAGCGAATATTCAATCTGCTGCAGTTCCACCCGGCGCTGCAGGGCGCAGAGCAGGCACTCGCCGTCAATTTTCGCCGCGTCCCAGACCGGAATGGTGTCGATGTGGTATCGCATGTGCTGTCCTCCTGTGGATTCTTGCTTCGATTCTTGCTCCTATGGTAGCACATTTTGCCGAAAAGCGCAAGTCATTTTCGCTTCCGCGCGGGCATATCGTCTGCCAGACCCAAGGAAGTGGAGGCGAAGAACATGGGACGCGTGGAACAGCGGCTTTACCGGCAGCAAATGGCGCGCAGGCGGCTGGGGCGCATGATTGTGCTGACGCTGCTGATTTTTGCGGCGGGTGCGCTGACTCTCTCGCGCAACGCCGCGTCGCACCTGACAGCGGAGACGATTGCGCAGCCGACCGCCACGCCGATTGCCGCCGCCTATGACCAGACAGTCGTCTCGCGGGAAATCATGCTCGCGGCGGAAACGTGGTACGCCATCCAGACCGGCGTTTTCTCCAACGAGGATGCCGCGCGGGAGAAAGCGGAACTGCTCAGCGACCGCGGCGCACCGGGCGCAGTCGTCGAGGACGGCGAAAAGTGGCGCGTGTTCATTGCCTGCTACGGTACGGAGACGGATGCTGCATCCGTGCGGCAGCGGCTGGGCGAAAATCAGCGCATTGAAACGTACCTCTATCGCTGGACATGCCCGGAATTGCAGCTCCGGCTGAAGGGAATGGCAGGTCAGGTGGATGTTGCCGAGGCGGGGTTCACGCTGCTGCTGCAAGCCGCGCGGACGCTGCGGGACACCGCGTCCCTGCTGGATGCGGGCGAACTGACGCTGACGGAAGCGCAGGAGCAGATAACAGCGCTGGACGGTCAGATGACGCTCTGGCGGCAGACGGCGCAGGAGCGCTTCGGGCGCAATCCGCCGTCGCCGATCAAGGAGCTGCTGGCGCTGTCGGACGCGTGGGCGCAGATCAGGGGCAATCTGGAGAATCAGGACAGCAAAACAGCCCTGTCCGCCCAGCTGAAACTGGAGGGAATCGGGCTGTTCGGGCGGATGATTGCGCTTCGGCAGGGGATGGGCGCATAGTTACCGCTTGCGGATGACGCCCGGCACGTCCTCGCCAAAAACGATGGCGCGGATGGCGGCAGCCACGCCTTGCGCATCGTTCGTTAGCGTCTCAAATCGTGCGGATGCTCTCACACGCTCGTTTGCGTTGCCCATCGCGACGGAGACGCCCGCCGCTTTGAGCATACTCAAATCGTTGTCGCTGTCGCCGAATACCATCACTTCGTCCATCGGGATATTCAGCGACTTCGCGAGCGCCTGAAGCGCACTGCCCTTGCTGGCGCTGCGCGGTACAATCTCAATGTTGTCCCACCAGCTGCTCGTCACGTCCGCATCGGGGCAGGTATCCCGCACAAACGCACGCAAATCGTCCAGCAGCGGCAGATTCTGCGAGAAAACGACCACCTTCACGCAGTCCTGAATCACCGCGTCGATGCCCTGTTTCCGGTTACGGAAAGCGGTGCGCCCGCCCGCGCGGTTCAGGAATGTGCCGATGACCACCTGCGCGCGGGAAAGCGGCATGTCGTCCGACGCAACCACCTCGTGCACGCCGAACACCGCGTACTGCACGTTTGCTTCGTCCAGCCGCGCCGTGATGCGATGGACAGTCGGCTGCGGCAGGTGGTGCGCCTCCTGCACGTCGCCCAGCGGCTTCACCAGCGTCACCGCGCCGTTGAGCGCAATGACGTGCATTGGCAGCTTCGCGTCCACGGCAAAAAAGCTCGCGTCGTCCGGCAAACGCCCCGATGCCAGTGACAGCACGATGCCCTTTTCCGCCGCGCGGCGCAGTACATCCGCCGTTTCCGGCAGAATCAGCGGTTCATCCGTCAGCAGTGTGCCGTCCATGTCGGTGGCAATCAGGCGAATCGGCATTTGTAAATTCATAAAATTCCTCTCCTGTCAGAACGGGCACTTTACGCGGAACGTCCGCCCGTCCAGCTGCGGCAGCGCGCCGCCCGTGTCCAGCGTCAACTGCGCCGCGCACAGGCAGAGCTTCCCCTGCATTTTCATTTGCCGATTGAACGCGCGGTCGCCGTACACGTCGTCGCCCAGCAGCGGATGCCCCAGCGCCGCCATATGCGCGCGGATTTGGTGCGTCCGCCCTGTAATCAGGTGGACTTCCACGCGGCTGACCGCGCCCTGTTCCAGTGTTTCATACGCCGTCACAATCGGGCGCGCGCCGGGGACGGCGCTGTCGTGGATGGTGACATGCGCGGCTTTCGCGTCCTTGAGCAGGTAGGCGCGGCAGGTGGCTTTCGGTGGCTTCATCATTCCGCGCACAAGGCAGATGTAGCGCTTGTCCATTGTGCGGTCGCGGAAGGCGCGCTCCAAAATGCCCTCGGCTTTCTCCGTCTTGGCGAACATCAGCAGCCCACACGTCTGGTTGTCCAGCCGATGGCACGCTTTGGGCGAACGCGCGTCGGGAGTTTGCTGACGAACGTGCCGCGCGGCTAATTCGGTCAGCGTCACGCCGCCTTTTTCGTCCGCCTCCACGCTGATGCCCGCCCGCTTGTTGACCAGCAGCACATCCGCATCCTCGTACACGACATCCAGCAGCGGCGCGGCCTGCTCCATGCAGAATACTTCCACGCATTGCCCAGCGTGCACGCGCACATCCTGCTTGACGCGCTTGCCGTCGAGCTTCACGTCGCGATGGGAGAACGCCTCCTGCGCCGCGCGGGAGGGCAGCTCCGGCAAAAAACGGCGGATGCAGGCGTCTATGCGCAGCCCCTCCGCCGCAGAATCGGTTTGAAATGTGTATTTCATGATAGCTCCTGTTATTGCACCAGCGCGGCACGGTATGTTCCCCAGCGCGGCGTGAAGGCGTACAGGCGATGCAGACACGCCGTCAGTTCCTTCGTTGGCGGAATCGGCAGCATTGCCCGCACAACCTCCATCAGCTCTGACCACGTTACATGCTGCTTGACCAGTATCCGCAAATCGTGCGCGCCGTTTTCCTCCGCCGTTTCCAGCCCCATGCAGCTGTCCAGCAGCGCCGATAGCTGTGCGTCTGTCTCAAATTCCTCCGGCAGCAGGTCACGCGACGCCATCAGCGCACGCTCGCTCGGCAAATCCGGCTGATACCCCATCGGAAAGCCGCCTTCCCGCAGGATTTTCTCCGGGTCAGCCAGCCCCGGATGCAGCAGAAACAGCTCCCCAGCACGGTTGTAGTAGAAATCGTTGCCCGCCTTCAAGTAGCGCAGCGCCAGCGCTTCGTCGTTCGCGTATGAATCGTGCAGCACGCTTTCGTAGAGCCGGGAAAGCGCCTGTTTCGCGCTCAGCATCCCGGACAGGTAGAGCGCCGCCTTCGTGTCCGTGTCGAAGAACAGCAGACGACTGCGCAGTTCCTGATGCCGCTGCTCGCGCAGAATCAGCGAAAGCGGGATCATCAGTTCCCGCGGCAGGTGCAGCAGAACGTCCTGCTCGTCCACCTCCAGCGTACACCAAAGGCGGCGCAGCAGTGATTCAGCGGCGGACAGCTCCTGCCAGCCGTCGATGCGCGCCTGACCTCCGCAGAGAATCAGCCGGACAATCAGCGCATGTTCCGCCTCTGTCAGCAGCGCGGCTTCCACGGGCAGGCGCGCAAGCACGTTCGCCCGCATCTCCCGCAGCGTGTGCAGTACGGGCGATTTTGGCGATTCCTCCGCGTCGTAAGAGCATTGCCACCAGCATTCGGTCTCCCGCTCGTCCTGCAGCGTGAAAATCGACTCGGTTGGGTAGCTCAGCAGACGCGTCTCGCACGCTTCCATCTGCCTTTGGTGGAGCATGGACTGCGTTTTGTCCGCCCAGTGCATCCTTTGCAAATCAAATTCGCGGAGCATGAAGCCTCCTGATACGCAAATAATAGGGGATAGCAGCCATTACAGCTCATCCAGCAGCGTTTCCAGCGAAATGGGGACAAGCAGAATGCCCGCTTCGGGCAGGGCAACCGTGTTTTCCAGCAGGTAGAACACCGGGTCGCCGTTTTCATCCAGATAGAAATCCTCTTCCGGATAGAACGCGGCTTCCAGCTCCTCGAATGTCAAGCCGTCATAGAACGGTACGTCGCCGGATTTCATCATCCGCTCGATTTCCGCCCACACCAGCTCGCGCACGCAGTTGTCCGCCTTCGCCGTCTGCCGGTCTTGCAGCCAAGTGTCCACCTTGCCGTCCTGCGTCAGAATCCCCAGCAGGTAGGGCAGGCTGATGATTTCACCCGCGCGGCTGCCCGTCAGCGCGAACACATGCCCGCTGATGGTGGTGGACTCGCTGTCCGGGCGCTTTGTGTGTTTCGTGATGAGAATCGAGAGGTAATCCGCCGTCTGGCAGGTGACTTCATACGTCACGTCGATGATGGTCGCCTGCGCCGCGCCGTCAGTCAGCCCCGCGTTCATCGGTGCTTCAAAGGCAAGGGTATCATCAGCGGTGTAGGCATAGGTTGTGTTGAACATCGCAGCGATTTCGTCGTCGCCGGACAATTGCGGATAGCGGTAGCGGTAGATGTACGTCGCGGTGGATTCGTCCGAGCCCGCCGGGTAAAGGTATTCGCCCGTCAGGTCGTCGGCAAATTCGTAGCCGTCCGCCAGCGCGGGCAGCGTCAGCATCATCAGCAGGAGAAGCGGCAGCAGATACCGGAATGCCTTCTTCATGCGCGTACCCCCTTGCTCAAATCGGCGGATGCGCTGATGGCGGCAACGTTGCCCTCGCCGACTGCCTTGGCGATTTGCAGCGGCTGACCCGTGCAGTCCCCGCAGGCGTAGACGCGCGGCAGATTCGTCGCCATCCGCCGGTCAACGGGGATGAACGCGCCTTCGGTTTTCAGCCCCGGCAGCAGCGTGTCCGGCGATACGGCAGGGCGGAAGATGAAGATGCCGTCGTAGCGGTATTCGCCCGCATCCGTCACCAGCACCAGCTGATTTTCTTCGTGCCGGATGGACTGCGGCTTGCCCTCGCACAGGCGGTACGGCGGATTTTCCGGCTGCGCGTGCTGCGCCAGCAGGTAGTAATCTACCTCGGATGCCAGTCCGGCGAGAAATTCCGCTTCTTCCACGCCGCCCGCCCATGCCGAAAGCACCGCCACCTTTTTGCCGCGGTAGAACATGCCGTCGCATGTGCCGCACCAGCTCACGCCGCGCCCAAGCAAGTCCTCTTCGCCCGGCAGCAGCTTTGGACGCGCTGCGCCCATCGCCAGCACAATTGCGCGGCTTTCGATGATGTCGTTGCCGACCAGCGTCATGTAGCCATCGCTGTTTGGCATAATCTGCCGCGCCAATTGCTCGATGATGACAACGCCCATGTCCGCCGCCTGCGCCCGGAAGCGTGAAAGCAGCTCTTTGCCGCTGATTTGCGGCAGACCAGGGTAATTGTCGATGCGCTCTGCGCGCTGGAGCCAGCTGGTGGTAGACTGCGCGCACGCGACCGCCGTCGTCAATCCGCGCTGACGGGCGGTCATGGCGCAGCTCCACGCGGCGGGCCCCGCGCCGATAATCAGAAGGTCATAGGAAGCCATACTGTTTCCTCCCCAGGGTTATTGATAGGTATAGCGCGCAATCAGCCACGGCATGGCGCTGTATGTGCCGTATGCGTCGCAGTAGATGCGCAGGTAGTCGCCCACCGCCCAGTCGGTTTTCGACTTGTTCTCAATGACCACGGGGCGGCTCTGACCGTCCTCGCCTGTGTAGACGATGGCTGTCTGCGGCTTGGTGGAGATGATTTCGGCAATCGTGCCGACGACCAGATACACCTGCGAATGCTCGGAACGGTAGGTGATGTTTGACATCAGCTCGGAGTATTCGGCGGAGTTGTTCAGCGGCCACGCTTTGCGGGTGTATACGTCCTGATTCGGAACGTAATAGATGGTGTAGTCCACGCGCGAAGTCTTGCTGCCCGGATAGGAGGACGTGATGGTAATCGTGTTGTCGCCGATTTTATCGAAGATGGCAACAAACTTGAATTCGCCCGTCTTATCCAGATTCGTAATGTCAAGGTCGGAGTGATTCGTCAGTACGTCCACCGTTGCGCCGGGTTTGGTCGTCGCGGAGATTTCGAGGGTGGATTTGCTCGTTGATGCGTATGTCGTCACCGCCAAGTCCAGCGGAATCTCCTGCACTTCGCGGTAGAGGGTGAGGTCGAGCGCGTTTTCGCGGCAGTACGGCGCGCGGACGCGGAATTTGAACACATTGTCGCCAATGGGCTGAACGGTTGCGTTGTAAATCAGCAGACCGTCCTCACTGACCGTATCGGAAATGTCCACCTCGTTGACCGTCACTGTTGAGCCGGGACGCACTTGCAGCTGCACGGAGTACATAGCGGTCGTTACTTCCTGCCGCATGGATTCCGGTGAAACCAGCGCAATTGGGCTGAGTGGAATGGAAATGTCGTACTCAATGGGGTCAAGCGCCTTCTGCCGGCCGTTCGCGGTTTTCAGGAACGCCTTGAGCGTCACATGCATCGTCTCGTTTTCCACGCCGACGCTCGGCAAGTCGCGATACCAGAGGTAATCCGGAATCTCAACCGTCGCGAAGCCGTCCACCACGGGGTACGTTGCCTGCATCGGCGCGCCGACGTAAATCTGCTGCCCGTCCTCGCCGGGGATGAGCACCGTGTGCGCCGCCAAATCATCCACAATGCTGGACGTGATGGATGCGTTCGACCCGCTGGAGGTGTTCAGCAGCCCCAGATGGGACAGCGCGAAGAATCCGCCGACGCCGACCAGACCCACAACCAGCAGGATAATCAGCACCCGCAGCGTCACCCGGAAGCCCTTGCCGCGCGTGCGGTAGGATTTCATTTCGTTCATGCGCGGCAGGGCAGATGGAATCGTGTTCTCCTGCAGCATAGTAACGAGCGGGTCGTATCCACGGGTGTCCTGCCAGATTTTCGGCTGGGGGACGACGTTGTCCGCCATCGCCGCGCTCTGCGCAGACGCATTGCGTTCGTCTTCGTGCCCGACCATGCGAACGCGCCCAACGTGCGCATTCATCAGCGATTCGCGCGAGGAATGCATGTGGATGGTGGTCGCACCGGAAGGGGCGGAGCGCATCGCGGCTTCTTCCTTCATCCGCTCCAGACGGCGTGCGCCGCGTACTTTGCGCTCTTTCAGCTCCGTCATGTCCGTGGCGAGTTCATCCCGTCGGTCGCTGGATTCGTCAACGGCGCCGTCCTCGTCGACGTGGATGTACTTCTTCGGTTCTTTGTCTTCCTTGCGGAACTGCTCCTGCCACGCGGGCGTTTCGGCGCTTTCCGGATTCAGCGGCGCGCCGCAGCGGATGCAGTTGGGCAGGGAAGCACGGTTCCATTGACCGCATTGGGGACACTTCATGGCGGAAACTCCTTCTTATGTCAAAACTTTGAGGGATTAGAAATCAATCGGGTCGTCCTCGTCGTTGTCGTCAATGACGAGCCAGCCGCTGGAGAGGAAGTTCGACATGTCCTCGCGGCTCATCACCCAGTCCACTTCCTGCACCGCCATGCCCGCGTAGCTGATGGGGTGCACCGCGTCATCCTGCGGGATGCGCAGTTCCTCAATCACGCAGGTGCGCAGCTTCAGTGCCTGCTCCATGGCGGCAATCATGTCGTCAAGCGTCATGTTCGTCTGAAGATTGTTCTTCATGATGACGTCCACAAGGTCGCGCGCCTGATCGTAGGTAAAGGTGCGGCACTGGTCTGCCAAGGTGGACATGACCGTGCGGGCGCGCTGTGTGCGCATGAAATCGCCGCCGCCGCCCGCCTTGCGGATGCGCATGTAAATGACTGCCGCGCGCCCCGTGAAGCAGTAAGTGCCCGCCTGCGCCATCGTCGGCTCGGTCTGACCGGGGTCAAGCGGATAGCGCCGCAGATACGCCGCCTCCGACGCGTTGACTGTGATATCCACGCCGCCCAGATAATCAATAATGTTGGCAATCATCTGGAAATTCAGCAGAATGTACTTTTCAATTTTGATGCCCAGGTGCTGGCTGATAACCTTGCACAGCGCTTCCGGCCCGGAATTGCGCGCGATGTAGTTGATGCGCCCAATCACGCCGTCGGGGCGCTCCACCAGCGCGTCGCGGATAATCGACGTGAGCATGATGCGGTGCGTCACCGTGTCCAGTGTGACAATCACGATGCCGTCGGTGTTCACGAGTTTGTTTGTCCACTGGTCAGAGCAGAGCAGCAGATAGTGGTGCAGCCCTTCGCGTGGTTCGGGGATGCTGTCATAATCAATCGTCGGAATCGGCTTCGGGGTGTCCGCCAGCGCGGGTGCGGTCAGACAGGGGATGAGCAGACAGAGCATCAGCAGCAGACTCATCAGGCGTTTCATCGTGATTTCTCTCCTTTGTCAGTAGGTTTCGGCTGCAATGCAGCTTCTTCATTATAGCATTCCTTTGCGCGAAAAGGAAGGGACAAACCGCCCTCCCGCGGATTTTTACATTTTCACTGCGCGCAGTGACGCGAAAAAAGCTCCCTGCCCGTCAGACAGAAAGCTTTTTTGGGATAAGCTGAACTCACAGCGCCTTTTTAATCAGGTCTTCCAGCGCCGCCTTCGGGTGATAGCCCACCAGCGTGTCCACCACCTGACCGTCCTTGAACAGAATCAGCGTCGGAATGCTCATCACGCCGAACTGCTGGGCGAGTTCGGGGCACTTGTCCACGTCCACCTTGCCGACGACGACGTCATCCGCGTGCGCGGCGGAAACCTCCTCCACCACCGGCGCGAGCATCCGGCACGGGCCGCACCACGTTGCCCAGAAGTCCACCAAAACGGGCTTGTCCTGCTTCACAAAAGAAGAAAATTCACTGCTCATAAGTTCCTTGGCCATAAAAACACATCCTTTCTCAATGGTAATGTCAGTTTTTGAGCGCGTCTGCGGCAGAAATCACGCGCAGCAGCTTTGGCGCATATTTTCCGGACTCACTGCGCTTCTTTTCCGTCGCCGTCAAGCCGATGAGCGCCGCTGCCAGCCCGATCACACCGCCGATGGCACTGCCCGCCGTCTCGCTCTGCGGCGCAACCAGCGCCCCCAGCAGCATACCGACGAACAGCCCTGCCAGCGGCAAAAGATATGCCAGCGCGGATGCCTTGACAACCGTCTGTTCGGGCAGTGACACCACTGCCACGTCGCCCACATGCCCTTCGCCCTTCACCAGCAGTACATGCTTCTTTTCGCCGCCGATGCAGGCGTGACATTTTTCGCAGTCGCCGGGGCGGCAGAAGGTAACTTCCAGCGTGTCGCCGGAGACCGCGGTAATCGTTCCTGTTCTTTCCATGAAGTTATCCCTCCTTGCAAGAGATGCTTCATTATAGCACAGGAATGCAGCTGCGTCAATCCGCGCTTGCCTGACAAAGACAGTATACCCCGCTTTTTGCAAAGTGAAACCGGCTTTTTACGAAATTCATTGCGCCGTCATGATGCGCACGCCTGACGCGGGAACGCCTGTATGCACCTGCACGAGCGTCAGCACCAGCGCGGTGTCCTGCTCCGTGATTTCCTGCTTTTCCGTCACGATGGTGACGCTCCCGTCCGTCACCACAGCGCAGCACGGCGCGAGCTCCGAGGTCAGCAGCGCTCCTTCCAGCGCTAACTGCGCCTGATGCAGCGCAACGTAGGCTTGCAGTTCTTCCGCCGCGCTTTGCCGCGCAGCGCGGTCGGTGTTTTCGTTGCTGATGAGGGTTTCCAGCGCCGTCATGTCGCGCTGATAGGCGCTGTCTCGGCTGATGCGGAACGCCTCCAAGGGCGATGCGCTTGATTCAGCGGATGTCATCGGCAGCGTCACACGCTGCGCCTGCGGGGATGATGGGCGCAGCAGAAGCGCCGCGGTGAGCGAAAGCGCCAGTGCCGCCATCAGCAGCCAGTTCTTTCGGCGGACAAGGAATGTCGGCAGGGATTGCAGCTTCATGGGGCGTTTCCTCCTTTTCGCGGATACACGGCGACGCGGCTGCTGTCCAGCCCAAGAAGCGTCGTCACGGCTTCCTGCAAGCGCAGGCGGACGGCAATGTCCTCCGCGCCGGACGCCACCACCACCGCGCCGCAGGGGTGACTGTCCGCTGTGTAGATGGTTACGCTGACGCTGCCCGCCCCCGCGATTTCGGATAGCACGCGGGCAATACGGGTTTCCTCGTCGGGGCTGCTGCCGCTGATTGCGCTCACGGACAGCGCCAGCACCACGCAAAGCGCGATTGCCGCATACAGCCAGCCGTCCCGCCGAAGCAGCTCCCGGAAGCGGGTCATGTTCATGGGGCGTCCTCCTGCGCGGATGGCTGGCGCGACAGGGCATCCACCGCATCAGCAAAGGAAAAATCAGCCGTTTCAGACAGGGGAGACGCGGCGGAAGCGCTGCTTTCCGGCTGCGAAAACCGTGTACACAGCGTTTGCAGCGCCGTCAGCCACGAGAGCAGCAGCAGCAGACTCGCCACCAGATGCACCGTGCTTTTCAGCCTCGTTTCCGGCAGCAGAGACAGCAGGAGCGAAGAGAGCAGCGACAGCACCGCAAACCCGGTCAGCGCTTCCATCGTCATTCACCTCGTTATCGCAGCATCATCGTGAACCCGCTGACGGCAATCAGCTGCGCAATCAGCATCAAATACATCGCCGCGGCGGACAATTGCAGCACGAACAGCAGCATCAGCACCTTCGCGAAATCGTGGATGCACCCGGCAAGCGAACCGTCGGATACCGGCTGCATCAGCGCGGACGCGAGCTTGTAGAGCATTGCGGCGGCCAGCGTTTGGCACAGCGGCAGCAACGCGCGGGACGCTATGACGATCAGCCCCGTCACGCCTAAGGCGCTTTGCACCAGCATCCCGGAGCCGACCAGCGTGTCCACTGTGTCCGCGAACAGCCCGCCGACGAACGGCACGAGGTTGTTCAGCGCGTACTTCGCCGTGCGGAGCGTCACGCCGTCAATTGCCGCCGCCGTTACCGAGCGCGTCGTCAGCACGCCGATGAACACCGTGAACCCAATGCCCAGCGACCACACCGCGCATTGCTGCGTAAATTCCGCCAGCCGCTGCACGCGGATTCCGTCGCCCAAATGGCAGAGCATACACAATACCCCCGACGCGACCGCCAGCGGCACGGTTACGCCGGAAATCAGGCTTGTCATCGCGCTTGCCGACGCCACCACCGCCGGCTGCATCAGCGCCGAACCCGCGCTCCCGCCAACTGCCGCCATCATCGTCAGCAGCATCGGCAGCAGCCCCTGCATCCCCGCGGAAATCTGCTGCACCGTCGCAACCGCCAGCGTGATGTGGTCGCTCAAATCCTGCGTGAGAAACACACACACGAACAGCTGCACAACGATGCGTCCGCATTCGCTGCTTCTGCCGCTGAACTGTTTCAGCAGCGCCCAGAGCAGCGCGGGGGCAATCAGCCGCGTCAGCCGCCAGAGACTTTGCCGCACGGCAGAAAAGAACTGCCGCGAGAGCAAATCGGCGGTCTGCTGAAAGTCGATGGTCATTTCGCCGCGCGCAATGGCGGTCAGCGTCTGCCGGAAACCGCCGGTTTGCGCGAAGGGGTCGTCGTCGGAGAGGGCGGATTCCAGCGCGGCGCTGTCCAAGGCGGATACGATGGTGTCAATGCCGCTGGAAAGCGATTCCGCCTCGCCCGATTCTGCGGATGCGCCTGCCGTCAAGACAGCGGCAAGGACACAAGCTGCGACAACAGCGCCTGCAAGACGGGCAATGCGCTGGAGAGCAGCAGCACCCGCCCGGCGAACTCCACCTTCAGTGCGAGGGCTTCCTCCTGCGCGTCCCGGCACGTCTGCGCCGCAAAGTCCAGCAGGAGCGACAGCCCGGCGATTTTGAGCAGCTGCTGCATGAAGCTGTCGTCCAGCCCGCTCATGGCGGATAAAGACGCAATCCCGCGCACCAGCGCCGAGAGCGCCGGAAGCGCCGCCAGCAGCACGATTGCGCCCGCGCCCAGCGATACGCCCCACCCGGCTTCCGGCCGCAGACGACGCAGAATCAGCGCCACCAATGCCGCGCAGACCGCAAAGCCCGCCAGTTTTCCCGCCGTCTCCATCCCGCGCCCTCATCCAAGCTGAAAAATCGTTCGCACGTTGGTGAACAATTGCGACAGAAGCGAGACGACCATCAGCAGCACAATCGCCAGCCCGGCGACTGTCGCCAAATTCGCCAGCTCACTGCGCCCGGAACTGTTCAGCACCGATGCCACGACCGTCGTGAGGATGCCGACCCCGGCAATCTGAAAGAGCAGGTCAAGCTGCATGGAACTTTCCCCCTTACATCAGGATAAGCAATAGGCACAGCCCGCCAATCCAGCCCAGCGTCTGATACAGCCGCGCGTCCTTGTCCGCCTTGCGTGCCGCTTTCTCGTGCATCAGCGCCACCTCCTGCCGCGCGTTTTCGACCGCCAGCAGTCGGCTTTCGAGGCTGCCGCGGCTGAGCAGGTGCATCATTCGGCTGATGATGTCCTTTTCGCTGATTGCCGGACACAGCCTGTCCGTCAGCACGCCCGGCGAGGACAGCGGCGCACGTTCCAGCGCGTCCGCAAGCTGACGCAGTAGCGTATCCGGCGGATGATTCCCGTCCGCGCACAGGCGAAACGCTTCCGGCAGCGAGTATGCGCACGATGCCATCAGCAGGTGCAAATGCGGCAGCACTTCGCCCCAGCGCGCCAGCCGCTGCTCCTCCTGCCGCAGGTGCGTGGACAGGTGCAGCCCCGCCAGGGTGGACAGCAGCGCCGCGCAAATCGGAAACAGCAGGCGTGTCATGACTGTGGAATCGGGCTGCCGCAGCGGTCGTGCAGCGCGGTGATTTTCCCGCCGCCTTCGCTGGAAAGCAGCACATACAGGTCGAAGCACCGCCGGGAGAACAGGGGCGATAATGCCGGGCGATTCGCCGTTTCCGCCAGCGCCGTGCCGTGCACCGTCGCCAGCACCGACGCGCCGCACGCCCACGCGTCCATCACGCACGCCGCGTCCTCCGCGCCGGAGAGTTCGTCCATAGCAATCACGTTTGGCGCCATTGAGCGGATTAACCATGGCACGCCTTCTGTTTTCGGCAGCCCGTCCAATACGTCGGTGGATGCGCCCACGTCCAATTGCGGCACACCGTCCACGCACGCCGCCAGTTCGCCGCGCTCGTCAATCAGCGCCGCTTGAACCGACATCGTATCCGCCATTTGCCGCGTCAGGTCGCGCAGAAGCGTTGTCTTGCCGCTGCCGGGTGCGCCGATGATGAGCACCGACGGCGTTTTTCCCGGAAACAGGGCGGGGAAGCGGCTGATGAGACCATCGGCACAGCCGCGCCATTCGCCCGCAATGCGGATGCACACGGACGCAATGTCCCGCAGCGTGCTCTGCCCGTTTTTACGCGTGATGTGCCCGCACAGCCCCATGCGGTGGCCGCCGCGCAGCGTCAGGTAGCCGCGCCGGGTCTCGTCTGCGCGCGCAAACAGGCTGTGTCCCGAAAGCGCCTCCGTCAGCGCCTCCACCTGCATTTGACCGGGAATCCAGTCGAGCTTCGCCGTCCGTGTCGCTGTTACGAACACGGCGGGGCGCTCGGCGCGGATGCGGATTTCGCGCAGTTCGCCCGGCAGCAGCATCGCCAATTCATCCCGGATGCACTCCGGAAAGCAGGGGGAGAGAAAATCGCGTGTTTCATCCCAATTCATGGTATCCCTCCTATTCAAACAGCGTCAGCCCTAATTTCTGGTACAGCGCCCAATCTACCAGCCCGTTCGCTGAAAGCCTGAATGTTTCGCGCGCTTTATCCACCGCGCGCTGCGTTGCTGCGCCGAAAATGCCGTCCGGTGTGCCGAAATAGAAGCCCAGCGCGCGGAGCTTCCGCTGCACGGCGCGAACCATGCTGGAGCGGTCGCCGTTTTTCAGCGTCCGCAGACTGCCGCCCAGTTCGCCGTACGCGCCGCATTCAATGACGACGACCGTTCCGTTGGGTACGCGCGCATAGAGAGCTTCCGCGTCGGCGACGCGCATTCGGATGCACCCGTGGCTGGCGTTTGTGCCGATGGATTCCGGGCGGTTCGTGCCGTGAATGCCATAGTCGCCCCACGGGACGTTCAAGCCCAGAAAGCAGGTGCCGAAACCGCCCATCTCGCCCGAAAAGCGCCGGTTGATGCGGAACACGCCCAGCGGCGTCGGCGTATCCCGCGCGCCGGTGGCAATCGGGTATCGCGCGGCGATTTCACTTCCGCAGAACAGCGTCAGCATCTTCTGCTCCACATCAACGTGGATGGCGCAGGCGGTGGAGGCGCTCCGCACGCGCCCGGCAAAGAGCGGAAAAATCAGAACAATCAGCAGAATCAGCAGCGAAAGGAGTCTGCGCAAGGGTGAACAGCCTCCTTCCGGGCGCATCTGCGCTTGCAGAAAGAGCATATGGAGCGCAGTGGACAGATAGAACGCAAAGTTTTTACGCAAAAATGATGAATAACTGCTTGATTTTAACACATCACATGCGTTATAATGGAGATAAAGACAGGGAGGTCTGTCTGGACAATACGATTAGGAGGAAAACCGAATGAAGAAGTTTCTTGCGGTTCTGCTGATGCTCGCCATGCTGCTGTGCGGCGCTGCTTTCGCGGAAGACACAGCCCCCGCGCTGACCAAGGATGTTGTGGTGCTCTTTACCAGTGACGTCCACTGCGGCATTGACCAAGGCTGGGGCTACGCGGGCGTGGCGAATATGCGCAACAGCCTGCAGGCAGACAACCATGTGGTGCTTGTCGATGACGGCGACGCGATTCAGGGCGAAACCATCGGCACGCTGACCAAGGGAAGCGCCATCATTGAGCTGATGAACGTGGTCGGCTACGACATTGCCATCCCCGGCAATCATGAATTTGATTACGGCATGGAGAACTTCCTCGAACTGACCAAGCAGGCGAATTTCCCCTACATCTCCGCAAACTTCACCTGCCGCGACGAGCTGGTTTTCGCACCCTACGTCATCAAGGAATTTGACGGCGTGAAAATCGCTTTTGTCGGCATGACTACCCCGAACACGATTACCTCCTCCACGCCCGTCTACTTCCAAGACGAGGAAGGCAACTTCATCTACGGCTTCATGCAGGATGAAACGGGCGATAAGCTCTACGCGGCGGTGCAGTCCGCGGTGGATGCGGCGCGCGCGGAAGGCGCAACGTACGTCGTTGCCATGGGGCATATGGGCATTGAGGAAAGCTGCTCGCCCTACATGAGCACCGAGGTCATCACGCATACCAAGGGTATTGATGCGTTCCTTGACGGCCACGCGCACGAGACGATGGCCTGCAACGAAGTTAAGAATGCTGAAGGCAAGACGGTGTTGCGCGCGGCTTGCGGCACGAAGCTGTCCTCCGTCGGCTATTTGCGCATTGCCAAGGATGGCAAGCTGACGACGGGCCTGTACACTTGGACGGTGGACATTGCCGCGCCGAAGCTGCTGAATCTGACGGGCGACGCGGCGGACGCAGTGGCGGCGCAGGTCGCCAAGCTCGACGAAATCCGTCAAACCGTCGTTGCAACCTCTCAGGTGCCGCTCTACGTCAATGACCCCGTTGCGGTGACGGCGGAAGGCACGCCCGTCCGCATCATCCGCAACGCCGAAACGAATCTGGGCGACCTGTGCGCTGATGCGTACCGCGCGCTGTCCAACGCGGACATTGCGTTCGTCAACGGCGGCGGCATCCGCAAGCAGATTGAAGCGGGCGACATTACGCTCGACGACATTTACAGCGTCCATCCCTTCGGCAACACCATGTGCGTCATCCGCGTGACGGGTCAGCAGGTGCTGGATGCGCTGGAATGGGGCGCGCGCGCTGTGCCGAGCGAAAACGGCGGCTTCCTGCAGGTTTCCGGTCTGACTTACGAGATTCACACGGGCGTCGCGTCCTCCGCTGAAAAGGACGAGAACGGCATGTTTACGCGAGTTTCGGGCGAATACCGCGTCAAGAACGTGATGGTCGGCGGTCAGCCCCTTGAACTGGACAAGACCTACACGCTGGCATCCCACAATTACATGCTGCTTGGCCATGGCGACGGCTACACCATGTTCGACGGCTGCGAAGTGCTGGGCGAGGACATGATGGTTGACAATCAGGTGCTGATTACCTACATCACGACCACCCTCGGCGGCGTGGTGGGCGAACAGTACGCCAACCCCTACGGCGACGGTCGCATCGTGGCGGTGGAATAATCAACATTTCCGGCTGGTGATTTCTGCGTTTGCAGGGGTCATCAGCCCCTTTTTTGTGTCCGGCAATTGTTTTCTCACTGTTTTTTGCTTGACAAGTGCCGGAAAAGATGGTATGATAACCGCAATTCAACAGAGACGCAAGTCTCCACAAGGCTATGAAGAGCAGCAGTAGCCGGGAAGTCGCTTTTGCAGAGAGCCGCGAACAGGTGTGAGTGCGGCAGGCGGACACCGGGGAAGAAACAGCTCAGAGCCGCCGCCCGAAAAGCGTTTGCTTAGTAGGCACGGACGGGGGAAGCCCGTGACAGCTTCGCGCAATCGTCATTTTTGACCGTTGCGGCAGAGATGCTCCGGCGCGCGCCGGGGAAAATTGGGTGGTACCGCGAGAAGTCTTTCGCCCCATGTGTTGGGGTTGAAAGGCGTTTTTTTATACCGCAAAAAAGCAAGGAGGATGACCATGAAGCGGACACATTACTGCGGCGCAATCCGCAAAGAGCATATGGGACAGACGGCGACGCTGTGCGGCTGGGTGCAGAATCGGCGCGATATGGGCGGCGTGATTTTTCTGGATGTGAAGGATCGCGAGGGCGTTGCGCAGGTCGTCTGCAATATGCAGCACCTGCCGCCGGAGGACTTCCACCATGCGGAAACGCTGCATATGCAGAGCGTGATTCAGGTGGAGGGCGAAATCCGTCACCGCGACGAAGAAACGTATAACCCGCGCCTTGCGACGGGCGAGGTGGAGCTGCTGGCAAAGCGCCTTGTCGTCCTCAGCGAAGCGCAGCCCCTGCCGTACTCGATGGACGAGGATGCGAAGGTGCGCGAAGAACTGCGGCTCAAGTACCGCTATCTGGATTTGCGCCGTCCGCAGTTGCAGAAGGCGCTCCGCTTCCGCCATCAGGTGCAGATGGCGGCGGAAAAGTACCTGAACGGCGACGGCTTCACCTGCATCGAGACGCCGATGCTCTGCAAGTCCACCCCCGAAGGCGCACGCGATTACCTCGTGCCCAGCCGCGTGCATCCCGGCAAGTTCTACGCTCTGCCGCAGTCGCCGCAGATTTTCAAGCAGATGCTGATGGTTGGCGGCATGGACAAGTATTATCAGGTTGCCCGCTGCTTCCGCGACGAGGATCTCCGCGCCGATCGCCAGCCGGAGTTCACGCAGGTCGATATGGAGATGTCGTTTGTGGAGCAGGAGGATATCCTCCAGCACTTGGAGCGCCTGTTTAAGAGCATCTTCCGCGACGTGATGGGACGCGAAATCGGCTATGATTTCCCGCGCCTGACGTGGCAGGAGTCCATGGATCGCTACGGCTGCGACAAGCCGGACTTGCGCTTCGGCATGGAGATTCGCGATGTGACGGACTTGGCGGCGGAATGCTCCTTCTCCGTTTTCCGGCGCGTGGCGGACGAGGGCGGCAAGGTGCGCGCGCTCAATTGCAAGGGCTGCGCGGAGAAATTCACCCGCACAACCATCGAAACGCTGACCGACCACGCGCTGGGTTACGGCGCGAAGGGCATGGCGTGGATTCTCATTCACGACAGCGGCGAGGTCAACTCCATTTTGCAAAAGTACTTCACCAAGGCGCAGTGGCAGGCGCTGCTGACCGCGCTGGACGCCCAAAATGGCGATTTCATCCTCTTCTGCGCCGATAAGTTCCAAACCGTCTGCCGAACGCTGTGCGGCTTGCGCCTCGAAGTCGGCGATATGCTGGGCTTGCGCGACAAGCAGGATTACCGCTTCTGCTTTGTCACCGACTTCCCGGAGTTCGAGTGGTCGGACGAGGAGCAGCGCTATATGGCGATGCACCACCCCTTCACCATGCCGTATGAGGAGGATTTGCCCTACCTGATGACCGACCCCGCACGGGTGCGCTCACAGGCGTATGACGTGGTGCTGAACGGCATTGAGCTGGGTTCCGGCTCGATTCGTATCCACCGCCCGGACGTGCAGGCGCTGATGTTCCGCGCCTTGGGCTTCACCGAGGAAACCGCCCGCGCCCGCTTCGGCTTCATGATTGACGCATTCAAATATGGCACGCCGCCGCACGGGGGATTCGCTTTTGGGCTTGACCGGCTTGTGATGCAGTTGCTTGGCGCGGATTCCCTGCGTGACGTGATTGCCTTCCCGAAAGTGCGCGACGCATCCGATTTGATGACGAGCGCGCCGGATTTTGTCGATGCCGAGCAGCTGGAAGTGCTGCAATTGGGCGTTTCGACGGCGGCGGAGGCAGAGAAGCATCCGCAGAAAAAGCGCCCGACGATGGCGATTAAGACCGTCGCGGAGCTGGCGAAGCTGTCCCTGACGGCAGAAGAAGAAGTGACAATGGGCGAGGAGCTGAACACAATTCTTGGCTTTGCCGAAGCCTTGCAGGAAGTGGACACGACCGACGTTCCGCAGACGGCACACGTCATTCCAACGGAAAATGTGCTGCGCGAGGACATTCCGGCGGCGCCCTTCGACCGCGATTTGCTGCTCTCCAACGCGCCGACGCACACAGAAGACTGCGTGAACGTACCGCAGACGTTTGATTAAGGGAGGAATCAGGCATGAAAATTACCCGAATGACGCTGCTGGCGCTGTCCGATGCCATGCAGCGCGGCGATTTGACCTCCCGCGAGGTCACGCAGGCGTATCTCGACCGCATCCATCAGGTGGAGGGCAAGGTGCAGGCGTATATCAGCCTGAACGAGGAAGAAGCGCTCCGTCAGGCGGATGAATGCGACAAGAAGCGGCAGCAGGGCGAAAAGGTGTCGCCGCTTTGCGGCATTCCCGTCGCCGTGAAGGACAACATCTGCGTCAAGGGCGGCAAAACCACCTGCGCATCCAAAATGCTGGCGGATTTCGTATCGCCGTACTCCGCCACGGTCTGGGAGAAATTGCAGGCGGCGGGCTGCGTCCTGCTCGGCAAGACAAATCTGGATGAATTTGCCATGGGTTCCTCCACCGAAAACAGCGCGTTTCACCCCACGCATAACCCGCGTGATTTGTCGCGCGTGCCGGGCGGGTCGTCCGGCGGCTCGGCAGCGTGCGTCGCGGCGGATGAAGCCCCCTTTTCTCTCGGCAGCGACACCGGCGGCTCCATTCGCCAGCCTGCGGCGTTCTGCGGCGTTGTTGGCATGAAGCCGACGTATGGCATGGTCAGCCGCTATGGGTTGGTCGCGTTTGCCTCGTCGCTGGATCAAATCGGCCCGATGACGAAGACTGTGGCGGACAACGCGCTTGTGCTGGACGCGATTGCCGGCTACGATTGCCGCGACACGACCTCCATCAAACGCGGCTATACGCCCATGAACCGTGAGATGAAAGCAGGCGTGAAGGGCTTGCGCATCGGTCTGCCGAAGGAAATGTTCGGCGAGGGCTTGTCCGCTGATGTCCGAAAAGCCGTCATGAACGCTGCCAAAACGCTCGAACGCCTTGGCGCGACGGTGAAGGAAGTCAGCATTCCGTCGCTGAAAGTCGCGCTTCCGGCGTATTACGTCCTGTCCTCGGCGGAAGCCAGCTCGAACCTTGCGCGCTTCGATGGTGTCCGCTATGGGCATCGTGCGGCGGAATATGCTGATTTGGAGGAATTGTACCTGAAGAGCCGCAGCGAGGGCTTCGGCGCGGAGGTCAAGCGGCGGATTCTGCTGGGCACTTACACGCTGTCCGCTGGGTACTTCGATGCGTACTACAAGAAGGCATTGCAGGTGCGCACGCTCGTCATCCGCGAACTGAACGCGGTGCTGAAAGACGTCGACTGTCTGCTTTCGCCCGTCGCGCCGACGACTGCCTACAAAATCGGCGAAAAGACGATGTCGCCGCTGGAAATGTACCTCGGCGATATTGATACCGTCCCGGTGAATATCGCGGGCATTCCGGGCTTGTCGCTGCCTTGCGGGCTTGACCGCGCGGGGCTGCCCGTCGGCGTGCAGCTGATGGGCGCGACCTTCTCCGAACCGCTGCTCTACCGGGTCGGCTATGCGCTGGAAGAGGCGCTGGGAGAAATCTGCAAGGAGGCGACGCTGTAATGGCTTGGAAGATGATGGACGGATATGAAATGGTCATCGGCTTGGAGGTTCATGTGGAGCTGAAAACGAAGACCAAAATCTTCTGCGCCTGTCCGACGACCTTCGGCGCAGCGCCGAACACGCAGTGCTGCCCGGTCTGTATGGGCTTTCCGGGCACACTGCCGGTGCTCAATCGGCAGGTGGTGCATTACGCGGTGCTGGCGGGGATGGCGACGGGCTGCACGATTGCGCGTTACTCCAAGCAGGACAGAAAGAATTATTTCTATCCCGACCTGCCCAAAGCGTACCAAATCAGCCAGTATGACCTGCCGCTGTGCGTCGGCGGGCACTTGATGGTGGAGACGGAAGCGGGCGAGAAGCGCATCGGCATCACGCGCATCCACATCGAGGAGGACGCGGGCAAGCTCGTGCATGACCCGGAGAAGGGGACGCTCATCGACTGCAACCGCTGTGGCGTTCCGCTGATTGAAATCGTGTCCGAGCCGGATATTCGCACGCCGCAGGAGGCTGTCGCGTACCTGCACAAGCTGAAGGCGGTCATCGAGTACACGGGCGTGAGTGACTGCCGGATGCAGGAGGGTTCGCTCCGCTGTGACGTGAACTTATCCATCCACAAAAAGGATGAACCGTTCGGCACGCGCACGGAAATGAAAAACCTGAACTCATTTACGTCCGTTCAGCGCGCGATTGAGGAGGAATACCGCCGGCAGGTGGAGGCAGTCAAGAAGGGCGAAGCGATTGTGCAGGAGACGCGCCGCTTCGACCAGACCACGGGCAAAACGTCCTCCATGCGCCGCAAGGAGAACGCCAACGACTACCGCTATTTCCCCGACCCGGACTTAGCGCCCATTGTGCTGAGCGACGAAGTCATTGCCGGGTGGCGCAAGGAACTGCCGCAGCTGCCGGATGTGCGCAAGGCGGCGTACATGGCGGATTACGGGCTGACGGCGTACGCGGCGGAGCAGCTGGTCTCCAGCAAATATCTGGCGGACTACTTTGAAACGGCGGCGCAGTCCACCGCGGCGGTCAAAATGCTGGCGAACCTGATGATCAGCGAAGTGTTCCGCCTGCTGGATGGCGAGGATGCGAAAATCCCGCTGAACCCGGCGTCCCTGGCGAAGATTGCGGACATGACGGAGCAGAGCCTTATCAGCGTCGGCACAGCGAAAAAGACGATAGACGCGCTCTGGAACACGCCCGAAGACCCGGAGGAATACGTCACCCGCATGGGACTGATGCAAATCAGCGATGAAGCGGTGCTGGCAGAGTACGTCCGCAAAGCCATCGACACGCACCCGGAGATGGTCGCGGGCTACCGCAAGGGCAAGCTGACGCTGAAAAACGCGCTGATGGGCGTGGCAATGGGCTTGTCCGGCGGCAAAGCGAACCCGGTGGTGCTGCAAAAGCTGATGGACGCGGCGCTGGATGCATAATGGCAGGAAGAAATTACGCAATTCATGTCAATCGAAAAGGTACGCGCAGCATTTGCCGCGCAGGGGATTGCCGACCGCATCCGCGAACTCGATGAATCCAGCGCAACGGTTGCTTTGGCGGCGCAGGCGCTGGGCTGTGAGCCGGGACGCATCGCGAAAACGCTCTCGTTTCAGGGCAAGGAGCAGCCGATTCTGATTGTCGCGGCGGAGGATGGCAAAATCAACAATCACCGCTTCAAGGAGCGCTTCGGCGTGAAGGCGAAGATGCTCGCATCGGAGGAAGTGCCGGAGAAAATCGGCCATGCCGTCGGCGGTGTCTGCCCGTTCGCAGTCAACGAGGGCGTTGAGGTCTATCTGGATGATTCTCTGCGCTGCTTTGAGACGGTGTTCCCCGCGTGCGGCAGCAGCAACAGCGCCATTGATACTATTTCCAAATTCACCTGCGCCATCTGCTCGCGCCTTTTCCGCGCTTGCGTCCGCTCATTCCACTTAGCGTAGCGCTGCTACGCTGCGTTTCATTCGCGTTAGCCAGCGCGAAAAATTCGCTTCGCATCTTGGCGCATTCTCATTTGGAAATAGTATGAGATGACACTGCCGGAACTGGAGCGCTATTCCGGCGCGCTTGGCTGGGTGCATATCTGCAAGGATGTACCGTAAAATCGCACATACGAAAAAGACCACGCACCGAAAATCGGTCATGCGTGGTCTTTTTCATATGCGGCAGAATCAGGGAATCAGCAGACGCCCGCAGCTTTCGCACTCCACAATCTCGCCGTTGGCGGACGTGACGCGGCTCAGCACTGCCGACGGCAGCGACATATTGCAACCGCCGCACTGGTTGTTAATCAGCCGAGCGAGCGGCGGCGTGATGCGCTTCTTAATCTCGTGATAGCGTGCCAGCAGCTCCGGCGAAATGCCCTCGCCCTTCTTTGCGACGATGGCCTTCTGTGCCTTCAGGGCAGCTTCCTTTTCCGGTGATTCCTTGTCGTACTGCTTCTTGAGATTATCAAATTCTTCCTTCAGCTTAATGGCATCGCGGCGCAGGCTGCGTTCCTTCTGATCGTAATCGTTGGCATCCTTTGCCATGCGCTTCATTTCCTGCTCATAGCTGCCAATCGTCTCCAGAAAGCGGTTCACTTCGTTCAGCAGCGCTTTCGTATCATCCAATTCGGTCGGAGGATTCTGCTCGAAGCGGCTTTGCAGGTGGCGCAGCTGTTCTTCGCAGCGGGTGATGGCATCGCGGATGGCATCCTTGCGGTCAGAGAGAATCGCCACCTGTTCCTCCATCTGCTTGTACTGCTTCTGCTTGGCGTTGAACTGCGTGCGGCAGGTATTCATCTTCTGGCGCAGCGGACTGCGGCTCAGCTCCTGTTCGAGTTTGTCAGCCTTGCGGTCTTCCACTTGATACTGCCATAACATAGCAAGCTGGTCCATAAGTACCTCCTTGATAAACAGCGTGCCGGAGGGCACGGACGGTCACTCATACGCGCTGCGTTCGGAGCGCGAAATGTGCATTTTCCATTGTACTATATCCGGCGCGTTTTGTAAAGCCTTCATGAGCGCAAAAATACCGGGATTTTCCGTGGCAAAGTGTCCCGCCTCCAACAGCACCACGCCGTGGTAGGATGCATCCAGCGCAATGTGGTGCTTCACCTCGCCTGTGAGGAAAGCATCCGCGCCTATGGCGTGCGCATCCGCCCACTCGTCGCACCCGCCGCCGGAGCAGAGACCGACGCGGTGGATGAGCGCGTCCCGATGCCCCATCACGCGCACTATGTCGCCTAACTGCCGCGCGGCAAAATCCGCGAATGCTTCCGCCGTCATCGGTGCGGATAAATCTCCCACGCGCAGGAAGCCCTCGCCGACGATGCTCTCCAGCCCAAGCAGTCCCGCCAGCGTGTCGTTCATGCCGCCGGGCGCTTGGTCGAAGTTCGTGTGCGCAGCAATCAGCGATAAGCCGCTTGCAATCAGGCGAATCAGCAGATGCCCCTCGTAATCCGCCTCAGTCAGGCGCTTCCGGGCGGAAAACATCAGGGGATGATGCGTCACAATCAGGTTCGCGCCCGCTGCCAGCGCATCGTCAATCACGGGGTCGGTCACATCCAGCGCAAGATGGATGCCCGTCACTTCCGCCTGGGGATTGCCTACCAGCAAGCCGGAATTGTCAAAATCCGCCTGCGTGTCAAACGGCGCAAACGCGTCAATCAGCTCGTAAACCCGCTGTACCGTCAGCATGGCGTACCCTCCAATTCCATGATTTTTCGTTGATAAAAGTCGATTTCCGCCGCAATTTCGCCGCGAATCCGGCTTACGTCACCCGCTGCGGATGCCAGCCCGGTCAGGCGGTCAGCCATCACCTTGATGCGGTAGCGGCAGTAGTCCAGCAGCATTTTCGGCGGATTCTGCACCCATAGCAAGCGCCCGTAGTGCACTTCCTCCGCCGTCCAGCCTTCCGCCTGCCCCGGTTCGGCGCGCCAGAAGATGTAGAAGCGCCCCGCCGCTTGGCAGAGTTTCTCCTGCACGATGTGGTAGCCGATTTCAGGCAATGTCCGGCGAACGAGCGGCTGCTCTGTATGCGAGGACAGCACCAGTACCGCTCCGCAGAGCTTCTCTGCGCCGCTAAGCAGCACCGTGCGGATGGTTTCGCCGCCCATGCCCATCATCGACACACACCCGCAAGGTTTGGTCAGCGCATCCAGCCCGTCGGCGAGCCGCACATGCGCACGCTTCTCCAAATGATGGCGGCGGACGCTTTCTTCCGCGTGGAGAAGCGCCTTCGGGCTGACATCAGCCAGAATCATCTCTTGGCAAATGTTGTGCGTCAGCAGATAACAGGGGAGCAGCGCGTGATCTGTGCCGATATCCGCGCCCAGCGCGCACGGCTCGTACAGCTGCGCGGCGAGGGATAGTCTTTCGTCGAGCATAACGCCTCCCAAAAACGGCCCTGCCGCCGATTCGTGGACAGAGCCGCAAATGTTATTCCGTATAGTAGTCGCGCAGTTTCTTGGAACGGCCAGGGTGGCGAATCTTGCGCAGTGCCTTTGCTTCAATCTGCCGGATGCGTTCGCGGGTGACGTTGAACTCCTTGCCAACTTCCTCCAGCGTGTGCGCCTGTCCATCCTCCAGCCCGAAACGAAGGCGGATGACCTTCTCCTCGCGCGGGGTCAGTGTGTGCAGCACTTCCTGCAATTGTTCGCGCATCATGGCGTTGGACGCCACCTCCGCCGGCGCGGGCGCGTTCTCATCCTCGATGAAGTCGCCCAGATGGCTGTCCTCTTCCTCGCCAATCGGGGTTTCCAGCGACACCGGCTCCTGCGCAATCTTGATGATTTCGCGCACTTTGCTCTCGCTGATGCCCATTTCCTTCGCGATTTCCGCGGGTGTGGGGTCGCGCCCCAGCTCCTGCGCCAGCTGGCGATTGACGCGAATCAGTTTGTTGATGGTCTCCACCATGTGCACGGGAATGCGAATCGTGCGCGCCTGATCGGCGATGGCGCGGGTAATCGCCTGCCGAACCCACCACGTCGCGTAGGTAGAAAACTTGTAGCCCTTGGTGTAGTCGAATTTCTCTGCCGCTTTGATTAAGCCGAGGTTGCCCTCCTGAATCAGGTCAAGAAACTGCATTCCGCGCCCGACATAGCGCTTGGCGATGGACACCACAAGGCGCAGGTTCGCTTCACTGAGCTTCTTTTTTGCCGCTGCTTGCTCCTCTGGCGTGCCTTCCGCAATCTGCTTTGCCAGCGCAATTTCTTCCTCGGTGGTCAGCAGGGGATATTTGCCGATTTCTTTCAAATACAGGCGGACAGGGTCGTCGGAACTCACGCCGTCGGGGACGGACAGGTTAATCGTGTCAATGGGGGTGTCCTCGCTGGACTGCGCGGGCTGCGGGTCGTTTTCATTGATGACGGTCACGCCGAGCGCTTCGAGATTCTCCAGCACCTTGTCCAGCTGATCCGGCTCGATGTAGAGATCCATCAGGCGTTCCATAATCTCCTTGTAGGTCAGCGTGCCCTTCTTCTTGCCGTATTCATAGAGGTCATCAAGCCGCTTTTGGCGGCCATCCGGGGTTTGTGTCAAGCGGAATCCACTCCCTTCAGCCCAACAGGGAATCATCAATCCATGTAGTCCACCAGATTCTTGGACATGTTCGGGCGCTTAATCTTGCGCAGCGCCTTCACCTCAATTTGGCGGATGCGTTCGCGGGTGACGTTGAACGCCTTGCCAACTTCCTCTAACGTACGCTGCTGACCGTCATCCAGCCCGTAGCGCATCCGGATGACCTGCTCTTCGCGCGGCGTCAGCATGTGCAGCACGTCGGAAAGCGTCTGCTTCATCATGCTTTCCGCCACAATCTGGGAGGGCGGCGGCGTCTTGTCGTCTTCGAGGAAGTCGCCGAGGTGGCTGTCCTCCTCCTCGCCAATCGGGGATTCGAGCGACACCGGCTCCTGCGCAATCTTGATGATTTCCTGCACCTTGCTCACGCTGATGCCCAGTTCCTTGGCGATTTCCTCCGGGCGCGGCTCACGCCCCAGCTTCTGCTGAAGCTGGCGGTTCACGCGCACGATGCGGTTAATTGTTTCCACCATGTGCACGGGAATGCGGATGGTACGCGCCTGATCGGCAATCGAGCGGGTGATAGCCTGCCGAATCCACCACGTCGCGTAGGTGGAGAACTTGAAGCCCTTGGTGTAGTCGAACTTCTCCACTGCCTTCATCAGACCGAGGCTGCCCTCCTGAATCAGGTCGAGCAGACTCATGGAGTTCTTGCTGCGCCCGACGTACTTCTTGGCAATTGACACGACAAGGCGCAGGTTCGCTTCGCTCAGGCGGCGTTTCGCCTCGTTGCGGATAGCGGGGTCGTCGCTTTCCAGCTGCTTGGCAACTTCAATTTCCGCTTCGCTCGTTAGCAGCGGAATGCGCCCGATTTCCTTCAAATACATGCGCACCGGGTCGTCGGCAGAAATGACATCAGCTTCGCTCAGGTCGTCGTTCAGCGCGGGATCGGGCACTTCCATGGCAGCGGGGGATGTATCCGGGATTTCCGCGGAATCCACCACGGTCACGCCCAGACTCTCCAGCTTGTCCAGCACCTTCTCCAGCTGATCGGCCTCAAAAAAAGTATTGCCCAGACGATCGGTCACTTCCTGATAAGTGATCGTGCCTTTGTTTTTTGCGTATTCGTACAGTTCGTCAAGCGGTGACGGACGGCCATTCTGCGAAAGCGTCAAGTTGAACTCTCCTTCTTGTGATACAGCCGGGTTTTCCGGCTCGGTAGCGATAAACAAATTGCAATTTCCATAACGACTGCATTATTTCAGTCGGTTGATGGTGGCAGTCAGCTGCTTTGCTTCATCCAGCGCCTGCATTTTTTCTGCGCCGGAGAGCGTTTTGATGCGCTTCATAATCTCGTCGTACTGCGCGCGCGCTCGTTTCAGGCGCATCCGCGATAGGCAGTCGTGCGCCATTTGCAGCATTTGATCCGTGCTTTCGCCGCTCTGCGCCATCAGCAGATGACTGACGCGGGCGCGCACCACCTCGTCGCTCTGGCTTTCCACCAGCGACGCGGCGGACACACCGCTTTGCAGCTGCAGAAACAGCTCCTTGAGCAGCGGGTCGCGGAAGTCGTCCTCCTGCGCCAAATCTTCCGGCAGACGCGACGTGGCAATCAGCGAAAGCAGCAGCTCCTCCGCGCGCACATCCTCGTCGGCGTTTTCCGGCTCCGGGACAGGCGTCGCGGGCGGACGCGTGATTCGCGCGGGCAGGGGAGGCGCAGAAGTGATGTCCTTCGGCGGCGTCATGCCGATTTGCGCAATCAGCACATCGCGGCTGAAGCCCGTCTGCACGATGAGCTCCTGCAGGGCGTTCTCCATTTCCACCGGCTCCAAGTTCCGCAAAATCGCGGCGCACGCCTTCGCGTAGGCGGTTCGCCCCTCCTGCGTGGTCAGGTCGTGTTCCGCGCGAAGCCGCCGCATCCGGTAGGCTTGCGGCGTCAGGGCAGGCAGTTTGTCGAAGCCTTCTTTCCCGTCGCGGCGGATGAATTCGTCCGGGTCAAGCCCGTCGGGGAAATCCAGCACACGCGCCGGAATGCCTTCCGCCTCCAGTATATCCAGACCGCGCAGGATGGCGTGCTGCCCCGCGCTGTCGCCATCGTAGGACAAGTATACCATCGGCGCAAAGCGTTTGAGCAGCTTTGCCTGTTCGCTCGTCAGCGCCGTGCCGAGCGTCGCGCAGACGCCGGTCACGCCGAACTGCGTCAGCGAAACGACGTCCATGTACCCCTCGACCAGCACCACACGCTCCAAGTGCCGCTCTTTGCGCAGAAGATTTGCTGCGTACACGCCCAAACGCTTGTTGAAAATGGGGGTGTCGGACGTGTTGAGGTACTTCGGCTGCACGTTCTCAATTGCGCGCCCGCCAAACGCCAAGACGTTGCCGTATTGGTCGATGATGGGGAAAATCGCGCGGTTGCGGAACATGTCAAAGGCGCGGCGTGGGCGCGCAGGACGATCCGCCGTCGCTTCCTCCGCGTCTTTGATGACAATCAGCCCAGCCATTTGCAGCTCTTCGGTGGTGTAGCCCTTTGCCTGCATCGCGCGGGTTAAAGCATCCCAGCTGTTCGGCGCTGCGCCCAGACCAAATTTGCGGATGACGCCGTCGGATACGCCGCGGCGCTTCAAATAATCCAGCATCGGCTGCCCCGCGGGGGTGAAGAGCGTTTCGTAGAAGAAGTGCGCCGCATCCCGATTGCACGCCAGCAGTCGCTCGCGCTGCGTCTGCCGCCGCTGATAATCCGGGTCGGCCTCCATCTGCGGCAGCGGCATGTGCAGCTGATCCGCCAGATGCTTCACCGCTTCGGGAAACGGCAGATGTTCAATCTCCATCACAAAATGGATGACGCTGCCGCCCGCCTTGCAGCCGAAGCAGTAGAACAGCTGCTTTTCCGGATCCACGGAGAAAGATGCGGTTTTCTCTCCATGGAAGGGGCATAGCCCCCAGTATTTGCGCCCGTTCTTTTTGAGCTGGACGTACTGCCCAACGATCTGAACGATGTCCGCACGCGCGCGGAGCTCATCCAGCCAAGAAGGCGGAAAACGCACGGCACCGCTCACCTCCCTCAAAAAGCGTTCTGTCAAGGAACACAAAAAGCACACCCGGAACCAACAGGAAACGGGGAACGCATTGTGTTATTTGGATGGCTTGCAGGTCTGTCTCTGCTCATCCATCAGTTTAATTCGCCAAGAAATCGAAATTTCCTGCTTGTTTCAGCCTTGTGTTTTTGGAATCTTCGGAAAAAAAGCGGGAAAATGCGAAGAACACTTGTTATATTGCCGAAAACCCGCTCGGCACGAACAGCTGCTGATAGGTGCGGATGGCGTAGCGGTCGGTCATGCACGATACAAAGTCGCACACAGCGCGTGCCGTGCCTTCCTTGTAGCCGATGAGCACGAACTCCTCCGGCATTTCGCCCGGATGCTCGCTGTAATAGCTGAACAGCGCTTCCACAACGTGTTTGCAGCGTTCTTCCTCCGCCTGCCGCCACTGGTCGCGGTATACGCGCGCAAACATGAACTCCCGCAGGCCGTCCATGGTTTCCTGCACCAGCGGCGACATGGTCAGCTTCGGTTTGTCCGCGCTGCACGCCACAATGTCGCAAATCATGGTGTTGATGCGTTCGCCGTGCGTCTGCCCCAGCACCTTCAAGCAGTCCGCCGGCAGTTCAAAGGGCTGCAAGACTCCGGCGCGCAGGGCATCATCCAAATCGTGATTCAAATACGCAATCCGATCGGCGCGGCGGACGCACTGCCCCTCCAGCGTTGCGGGAAACTGCTTGCCGGAGTGACAGAGGATGCCGTCGCGCACCTCCCACGTCAGGTTCAGCCCGTTTCCGTCGTTCTCCAGCGCCTCGACGCAGCGCTTCGACTGTTCGTTGTGCCGGAAGCCTTCGGGCATTAGCCTGTCCAGCGCGTGCTCGCCGATGTGCCCGAACGGCGTATGCCCCAAATCGTGCCCCAGCGCAATTGCTTCCGTCAAGTCCTCGTTCAGCTGAAGACACCGCGCCAGCGTCCGGGCAATCTGCGCCACTTCCAGCGTGTGCGTCAGCCGCGTGCGGTAGTGGTCGCCTTCAGGCGCGAGGAACACCTGCGTTTTGTATTTCAGGCGGCGAAACGCTTTGCAGTGGATGATGCGGTCGCGGTCGCGTTGGAAGTCCGTGCGCATCGGGCAGGGGTCAATCGGCTTTTCGCGCCCGCGCGTGTCCTTCGCGCAGACCGCCCGCGGTGATAGACGCTGTGCCTCCTCCTGCTCCAATCGCTCCCTGATGGTCATCGTCGTTTCCCTCCTCTCATTGCATTATAATTACAACATCGAGGGGCAAAAATCCTTGCGAAATCACAAATTTGACGCGAAAAATTCACACTTTACAAATCTGCGTTTTTATGTTATGATACTTGACTGTATCAACAAATTCGCAACGGGAGGAAAACTGACCCCATGAAGAAGAAATCAACCGCGAAGAAAGTATTGCTGACCATCCTCGGCGTCCTGCTGGCGCTGGTGATCGTGCTGATGGGCACGGTGTACGTCATCTGGCACGACGAAATCACAACGCTGCTGTCCTTTCAGCAGGTGACGCAGCGCGATGAAAGCCATAAGGATGGTTCGGTGTATGTGCTGAATGTCTCCGGCGGCTACCATTTCGACGAGTTCCTGGCGCAGGGCGGCGCGTCCAATGACACGGAGCTTATCTCCTTTATCACGAACAGCATCACCAAGGGCATTATCCCCATGAACATCAAAACCTCGGAAATCGCCTGCTCCGCTTTCACCGCGGATACGGCGGACGGCGACCGCGTTTTCGGCCGCAACTACGATTTCCACGAGACGAACACCGTCATCGTCTACACGAATCCGGGCAACGGACGTCATGCTTCCTATTCCACGGTGGACTTGCAGTTCCTCGGCTTAGACAGCACGAAGGACGTGACCACCTTTGGGCAGAAGATTCTCACGCTTGCCGCTCCTTTTGCGCCGCTGGATGGCGTGAATGACGCGGGCGTGGCATGCGGCATCTTCATGTCCTATCAGGGCGGAGAGAAGGTCGCCGCGACGAATCAGCAGACCGACAAGCCGGATTTGACCTCGACTACGATGCTCCGTATGATTCTGGACTACGCCGACTCCGTTGAAGAAGCGGTCGAACTGGTGGAAAAGTACGACCTGCACGACTCCGCGAAGACGAGCTTCCATTATATGATTGCGGATTCCACGGGCAAGAGCGCGATTCTGGAATGGGTGTCTGACAGCAGCGACGACGATGCGGACGGCGCGAACCGCCACTTGAACGTCATCTGGAACGACGCTGACCCGCTCTCCGGCGCGACGGACTGGCAGATGATTACCAACTTCATTATCACGCCGGATTACTACACGGCGGACGCGAACAAACCGGGTCTTGACCGCTATGAGCTTCTGCGCGACCGTCTGGCGGAGCTGAACGGCGTCGTGGCGGACGAAGAAGCGGCGATGGGTCTGCTCGATGCGGTCAGCCGCCGCGACTGGGGCAATCCCGGCGATTCCAACTCGCTGACGATTCACTCTGCCGTCTATAACCTCACGGACAAGACGGTGTTGTGGGTTGGCAATGAGCATTACGGTGAAGAAAGCTACACGTTCCGCTTCAGCCTGAATAAATAATACTATTTCCAAATGAGAATGCGCCAAGATGCGCCGCGAATTTTTCGCTCTGGCTAACGGGAGTGGAATGCAGCGTAGCAGCGCTACGCTAAATGGAATGACCGGACGACAGAGCGGAAAAGGCGCAAGCAGATGGCGCAGGTGAATTTGGAAATAGTATAAGGACACAAAACATCCCCGGAAGCGTCATGCTTCCGGGGATAAATTTATTTTTTTGGGGGGATGAATTACTTGCCCAGCATCGCTGCGCCGATGATGCCCGCATCCGGGCCGAGCTTCGCCAGCTCAATGCGCGCCGACGGGAGCGTCTTGTACAGCACATAGCGCCGCGCTTCCGCACGAACAGCGTCCAGCAGGAAGTCGCCTGCTTTGCTTACGCCGCCGCCCAGCACGATAACCTCCGGGTCAATGCAGTTAACCAGACTGGCAACCAGCTGACCCAGATACTTCACATAGCGGTGGAACACCTTGAGCGCAATTTCGTCGCCGTTCTTCGCCGCGTCGAAAACAACCTTCGCGTTCACGCGGTTCAGGTCGCCTTCGCACACCTTCACGATTTCGCTTTCCGGGTGCACCGCGCAGAGCTCGCGCGCCATGCGGATGATGGCGGTCGCGGAGCAGTAGCGCTCGACGCAGCCGTAGTTGCCGCAGGTGCACGGCTCGCCGTCAAGTTCGAGAATCATGTGACCGATTTCGCTGCCGACGCCGTGGAAGCCGTTCCAGACCTTGCCATTAAAAACGATGCCGCCGCCGACGCCTGTGCCGAGGGTGATGAACACGCTGCTGTCCGAACCCGCGCTCACGCCCGCAACGCTCTCTGCCAGCCCTGCGACCGTCGCGTCATTGCCGACGAAAACGGGCTTGGCAATGTGCTTGTTGAACTCCTGCACAAACGGCACGTCCACCCAGCCGAGGTTGGTGCAGAACGCAATATTGCCCGTGCGGGGGTCGGTTACGCCGGGAACACCCGCGCCGATGGCCTTCACGTCACCCAGCGTGTAGCCGCCCTTGTCGATGGTGTCCAGCACGCAGTCCGCCATCGCTTTCACCTGCATGTCGAAGGGGATATCCGTGCGGGTGACGATGCCGCCCTTGCACAGAATCTTGCCGCTTTCGTCCACCAGACCGACCTGAATGCCCGTGCCGCCAACGTCAATACCAACATAAATCATGAAAAAAGCCTCCTGTATATTGTAATTGTAAAAATACGTTAGTCCTGATTCTGCGCGTCGGGATTGGAACGCTTCATGATCATTTCGTTCATGCGGCGGTCAAGCTCCCGTGCGGCGCTGAAACCGAGCTTCTTCATGGACAGGTTGCGCGCCGCCACCTCGATGATGATGGCGAGGTTGCGCCCCGGCCGTACCGGCATGGTCTGGCTGGGTACTTTCACGCCAAGAATCGTGATGTACTCGTCATTCAGCCCAAGCCGGTCGTACTCCTTGCCCTCGACCCACTTCTCCATGTGAATCACAAGGTCGATGGACTTGCTCTGCGCGACGGCGCCGATGCCGTACATGGCGCGGATGTCGATGATGCCGATGCCGCGAATCTCCATGAAGTGGCGCACCATCTCCGGGCATTCGCCGGTCAGACGGTTGTCCGACACGCGGCAGATGTCCACCACGTCGTCCGCCACCAGCTGATGCCCGCGGCGAATCAGCTCCAGTGCGGCTTCGCTCTTGCCCACGCCGCTGTCGCCCGTGATCAGCACGCCCATGCCGTATACCGATACCAGAACGCCGTGGCGCGTTACGCGCGGAGCGAGGCAGCGGTTCAGGTAGTTGATGGCGGTGAAGAAGAACTTCGTCGTCACCATTCCGGTCTGATAGACGGCGATATTGCGCGCGGCGGCGGCTTCCAGCAGCTCTTCCGGCGGATGCATCCCGCGGCAGATGATGACGCAGGGAATGTCGAAGGAGAAGTACTTTTTGAGCATTTGACGGCGTACTTCCGGTTCAAGGTTCTCCAAATACGTCATTTCGACCTTGCCGATGACCTGTGGACGCTCAAATGGGAAATATTCATAGAAGCCGCAGAACTGCATACCCGGACGGTTCAGGTCGGTGGTGCGGATATCCCATTCCGTCTGCGTGGAAGGGGACAGCACCGTCAATTGAAGCGTCTTGGCAAAGTCGGCTGCCTGTACCATAGGAAACCTCCTAAATACTATGCAAAATCAGTCAAAAAGAATCCGCTGGATATACCGCGCCACGCCGTCCTCCTGATTCGTCCCGCAGACGGCAAAGCCCATGCGCTTCACGTCCTCGCGCCCGTTGCCCATGCACACGCCGTGCCCGGCGGCGCGCAGCATCGACACGTCGTTCAGGCTGTCGCCGAACGCCATGCACTGCGAAAGCGGGAAGCCCATTTCCTCCGCACAGACGGACAATGCGTGTCCTTTCGTTGCCAGCGGGGGATTGACCTCCAGAAAGTATGGCTTCGAGCAGGTCAGCGCGACGGATTCGCCAAACTGCGCTTGTGCCTCCGCCAGTATCTGCACAATCTGCTCCGGCGGCGCCATCATCAGCAGCTTCGTCGTCGGCGCAGATAGATGCTGCTCCAAATCGCCGACGTACACGCCGCGCAGGGACGAGCTTTCCGCATACGCGCGGGCATAATCCCCCTGCTGATTATAGTAGAAGCAATCGCCCGCGTACGTCTGGCAGTAGCATCCGCGCTCCTTGGCGAACCGGGCGACCTGCCGTGCGATGTCCGCGGGAATCGTCAGTTCATGCAGTGTCGTTCCGTCCGGCTGGGCGATTACCGCTCCGTTGGCGCAGATGACCCGGTTCGCGCACCCGATGCGTTTTGCAAACCCCGCCATGCTGCAATAGGTGCGTCCGCTGGCGGGCAGAATCAGGATGCCCGCTTCACTTGCGCGGCGCAGGACGGATACTGTTTCGTCCGAAATCGTGCGGTCGTCCCGCAGCAGCGTGTCATCCAAATCAAACGCGATGGCGCGAATGACCGGCCTCAACTCTCTCACCTCACAGCAGAAATCACTCTCGCATTCTATTATAGCAAACAAATCGAGGTTGCGCCATAGCATTTTGCAGAAAAAGGTCGGATTTCGCGAAAATTTTTGTGCGAAATCAGCAGGAGTTTTTGCTTTTTGGTGGAAATGTACATGAGAATCCCTTGGAAAAGGAAAGGAGAAACGTTCCGATGATGAATCGTGATGAAGCACGCCGACTGGCGCACGAGCTGGTTGCGCAGATGACGCTGGAGGAGAAGGCCTCCCAGCTCCGTTTTGACTCGCCCGCCATTCCGCGGCTGGGCATTCCGGCGTATAACTGGTGGAATGAATCCCTGCACGGCGTGGCGCGTGCGGGCACGGCGACGGTGTTCCCGCAGGCGATTGGTCTGGCGGCGATTTTCGACGAGGACTTCCACGAAATGGTGGCAAGCGTCATCAGCACCGAGGCGCGCGCGAAATACAACGGGCAGTCTGCGCATGGCGACCGCGACATTTACAAGGGCTTGTCCATGTGGAGCCCGAACATCAACATCTTCCGTGACCCGCGCTGGGGCCGCGGTCATGAGACATATGGTGAAGATCCGTATCTTACCAGCCGGCTGGGCGTACGGTTCATCAAGGGCTTGCAGGGCAATGGCAAGTACCTCAAGGTCGCCGCGTGCGCCAAGCATTTCGCGGTGCACTCCGGCCCGGAAGCCATCCGCCATTCCTTCGACGCCGTGGCGAACCCGAAGGATATGAACGAGACGTATCTGCCCGCGTTCGAGGCGGCGGTGAAGGAAGCGAAGGTGGAGAGCGTCATGGGCGCGTACAACCGCGTCAACGGCGAACCTGCCTGCGGATCGAAGACGCTGCTGGTGGACATTCTGCGCAATAAGTGGCAGTTTGAGGGGCATGTGACGTCCGACTGCTGGGCGATTCGCGACTTCCACGAGCATCACCATGTGACCGATACCGCGCCGGAATCGGCGGCGCTGGCGCTCAAAAACGGCTGCGACGTCAACTGCGGCAACACCTACCTGCATATGCTGACCGCGTATCAGGAGGGTCTGGTGACGGAAGAGGACATCACGACCGCCTGCGAGCGCATGTATACCTCCCGCTATCTGCTGGGCTGCTTTGCGGACGACTGTGAGTACGACAAAATCCCCTATACCGCCAACGATACCGACGAGAATGATGCGCTGGCGCTGGAAGCAGCGGAAAAGTGCATGGTGCTGCTGCGCAACGATGGTGTGCTGCCGCTGGACGCGGGCAAAATCCGCACGATTGCCGTCGTCGGTCCGAACGCGGACAGCGTGCCTGCTTTGGAAGGCAACTACAACGGCCGTTCCAGCCGCTATGTGACGTTCCTCGAAGGCATCCGCGCTTATGCGGAGGAGCACGGCATCCGCGTGCTGTTCAGCGAAGGCTGCCACCTGTTCAAAGACCGCGTGCAGAATCTGGGTCAGCCGAACGACCGCTTGGCGGAAGCCGAACTGGTTGCGGAAAATGCGGATGCTGTGATTGCGTGCGTCGGTCTGGATGCGACGCTGGAGGGCGAAGAGGGCGATACGGGCAATGCGTTTGCGTCCGGCGATAAGATTTCGCTGAATCTGCCCGAAAGCCAGCAGAAGCTGCTGGATGCGCTGGTCAAGACCGGCAAGTCGTTGGTCACGGTCGTCGCGGCAGGCTCTGCGCTGAATGTGCCGCAGGGCAATGCGGAGATTATGGCGTGGTATCCGGGTCAGGCGGGCGGCACGGCGCTGGCGGAAATCCTCTTCGGCGAGGTCAACCCGTCCGGTCGTCTGCCGGTGACGTTCTATCACGACCTGTCCGAGCTGCCGGAATTCACTGATTATTCGATGAAGAACCGCACTTACCGCTACTTCGAGGGCAAGCCGCTCTATCCGTTCGGCTACGGGCTGTCCTACACCACCTTCGCGCTGGATAACGAGGCGGTGGATGCCGAAATGGGCTGGGTGACAGCAACGGTCGAGAACACGGGCGACCGCGACGGCGAGACGGTTGTGCAGGTGTATGTGCAGGACGTGGACACGAAGTGGGAGACACTGCATCCGCATCTGGCGGGCTTCGCGCGCGTGGCGCTGAAGGCAGGCGAGAAGCGGCAGATTGCTGTTCCGCTGGATAAGAACGCCTTCACCGTCGTCAACGATGCGGGCGAGCGCGTGGCGGACGGCAAGGTGTTCGACGTGTACTGCGGGCTGTATCAGCCGGACGAGCGTTCGGCGGAACTGACCGGGCAGACGCCTGTCAAGATGACGATTCGCTTCGAGTGATTCATAGAAAAGCAGGGGAATGCGCGGGCATTCCTCTGCTTTTTTGCGATTTGCGCTGCCGGAACGGTTGAAAAATCCCTTTTCAGCAGGTATAATAGAAGGGAGATTCCCAAGGAGGCTGCATGATGTTTACCGGATTTCCGGAGGCGACGATTCAGTTCTTTCTGGACATTCGCTTCCATAACAGCATTGACTACTTCGAGGAGAACCGCGCGCGCTATGAGCGGGACGTGAAAGCGCCGTTTGAGGCGTTCATTCAGGAACTCGCGCCCGCGATGCTCTCCATTGACCCGCAGATGGAGCTCCGCCCATACCGCTGCATGGCGCGGCTGCGGCGCGATGTGCGCTTCACGAAGGACAAAAGCCCCTTCCGCGACCATTTGTGGGTACTGTTCCGCCATGCGGGCGAACCGCGCGAGGGCAGCGTGATGTATTGGTTTGAACTCGCGCCGTCGGGTATGAACTGGGGTGTCGGCACATGGGGTGAAAATCGTCAGATGATGGACATCCTGCGGCGGAGGATTGTCGCTGACCCGGACGGGGTACGGAACGTCATCAAGCAGTGTCACCTGACGGAGCATCACATGCTCGTCGGCGGCAGCTCCTTCAAGCGGCTGGAAGTGCCGGCGGGTGTGCCGGATGACCTCAAGGGCTGGTATGCCCTGCGCGAGGTGTACATTTCGCCGGAAAGCACTGCCTCGGTGGATGTGCACAGCCCGCAGCTGACGAAGCGCGTGCAGGAGGATTTCCTGAGCCTGTCGCCGCTGTATCACCTGCTGCGCGGCGCGTATGAGGCGGTTCCGCCGGAAGAAGTGGACAAAATGGTTCAGAAAATGCGCAGATAAACGGACAGAGGAGGAAGAGAAGATGGATTGGATGAAGCTCAAGAGCGGCTCGGACGTACGCGGCGTGGCGGTGGGCGAGAATGCCCCGCTGACGGAGCATGTGGCCATGTGTCTTGGCATGGCGTTCGCGCGCTATGTGGCGAAGCATGTCGGCAAGCCGGTGACGCAGGTGACGATTGCCATCGGGCGTGACAGCCGCATTTCCGGCCCGGCGCTGCTGCACGCGGCGGCGGAGGGTGTGAGCAAAGCGGGCGCGTCCGTGCTGGATTTTGGCATGTGCACGACCCCGGCAATGTACATGTGCATCATCACGCCCGGTTTCCAGCCGGATGGCTCGATTATGATTACCGCAAGCCATCACCCGTATGACAAGAATGGCCTGAAGTTCTTCTTGGCGGAAGGCGGCGTGGAAGGCGACGTGGTGGAGGAACTGCTCAAAACGGCGAGCACGCTCGAACCCGAAGACACCCCGCTGGCAGGCACGATTGTTAAGAAGCCGTTCCTGCCGACGTACAAGGAGCAGCTTGCCGACCGCATCCGCCGCGGACTGGGTACGGACGTGCCGAAGCCGCTGCTGGGGCTGCACGTCGTGGTGGACGCGGGCAACGGCGCAGGCGGATTCTATGCGCAGCTGATGGAAGAACTGGGCGCGTGGATTGAAGGCAGTCAGTTCTTGGAGCCGGACGGCATGTTCCCCAACCATATCCCGAACCCGGAGAATGAAGCGGCGATGGCGTCGATTTCCGCGGCGGTGAAGCGCGTTGGCGCTGATCTCGGCGTGATTTTCGATACCGACTGCGACCGTGCCGCCGTGGTGGATGCCAACGGCCGCGAAATTAACCGCAACCGCCTGATTGCGCTGATTTCCGCAATCCTGCTGGACGAAAAGCCCGGCGAAACGATTGTGACGGACTCGGTGACGTCCTCAGGCCTCAAGAAGTTCATCAACGACTGGGGCGGCGAGCATTACCGCTACAAGCGCGGCTACCGCAACGTCATCGATGAAGCCATCCGCCTGAACAAAGAGGGCATTTCCTGCCCGCTGGCGATTGAAACGAGCGGTCACGCTGCCCTGCGCGAGAATCACTTCCTTGATGACGGCATGTATCTCGTCACGGTGCTGATTGTCCGCGCCATGAAGCTCAAGCAGGAGGGCAAGACGCTCGGCAGCCTGATTGCCGACCTGAAAGAGCCGGTCGAGAGCCGCGAAATCCGCCTGAACATCACCGCCGATGACTTCCGCGACGCGGGCAAGGTAGTCATTCAGCGCGTGCTGGATTATGCGAACGCGGCGGAAAACTGGCATATCGCGCCGGATAACCGCGAGGGCGTGCGCATTTCCTTCGACCTTGACGGCGGCATGGACAACGGCTGGTTCCTGCTCCGCCTGTCCGTGCATGACCCCGTGCTGCCGCTGAATGTGGAAAGCGACGTGCCCGGCGGCGTGCAGCAGATGCTGGAAAGCCTGCTGAAGGTGCTCAATGACGCGGAAGGCATCGACCTCACGCCGCTGAAAAAGGCAGTGGAAGAGGCATGACCATGCGCAGGAACAAACAGGCATTGTGCCAAGAAGAATGCGAACAGGTGCTTCGCCGGGCGACCAGCGGTGTTTTGTCGCTGATTTCCTCCGATGGCTTCCCGTACGGCGTGCCGCTGTCCTATGCGCTGGTGGATGGCGTGATTGTCTTTCACGGCGCGCTCGAAGGGCAGAAAATCGACTGCATCCGCCGCGATAACCGCGCGTCCTTCTGCGTGGTTGACGCGGACGACGTGATTCCGGAAAAGTACACGACCGCGTACCGCAGCGTCATCGTCAAGGGGCGAATCGCCATCGTGACGGACGAAAAGCAGAAGCATGACCTGTGCATCGCGCTGGCGAAGCGCTTCTATCCGGATGAATCCGCCGCCGAAGTGGAATACGCGCAGTTTGCCAGCCGCCTGTGCCTGATGGTGCTGACGCCGGAGCAAATCACGGGCAAAATGGGGCTGGAACTCATGCAGCGGAAGGAGCAGGCGCAATGAATGTCGATGATTATCAGCAGGAGGCCATGTCCCTGCTTAATCCAGCGCTGAATCCGCAGGAAGTGCTGGAAAACGCGCTGATGGGGCTTTGCGGCGAGAGCGGCGAAGCGATTGATTTGCTCAAAAAGCACCGCTTTCAGGGGCATCCGCTGGATAAGGAGAAGCTGAAAAAGGAGCTTGGCGACGTCGCGTGGTACTTAGCAGAGGCGGCGCAGGGGCTGAATGTGCCGCTGAGCGAAATTTTGCAGGGGAATCTTAGCAAGCTGCATGGGCGCTATCCGAACGGCTTTTCGTCGGAGCGCTCCATGCACCGCGAAAACGCGGAGTAACGGGAGGAAGCATCACATGCGCAAGGGTGACGAAACGAAACGGGAGATTCTGCGGGCGGCAGAGCAGCTTTTCTGCCAAAAGGGCTACGAAGCCGCCAGTATGCAGGAAATCGTCCGTGCGGCGGGCGTCAGCAAGGGCGGCATCTACCACCATTTCGCCAGCAAGGAAGAAATCATGACGCTGCTCAGTCACCAGCACGCGCAGGAATCGGCGGAACGTGCCGAAGCCCAATTGGCGGATGCGCCGGATGACCTTGCGCGGCTGAATCTGCTGCTGTCGGCGTGTCTGCCGATGCGCGATGAAGACGCGGCGTTCACGGCGATGCTCCTGCCGATGGCCACTTTGCCGGAAGGACGCGCGATGGCTTTGACGTACTTGGATGCATTGTCAGACCGCTTCCACCCGCTGCTGGAACAAACGATTGCGCAGGGTGTCCAGAGCGGCACACTGTTCACGGAGATTCGCGGCGTGGCGGGCATCGTCCTGCACCTGCTGGGTGACTGCTTTTTCGATTTGGCGGGGCAGCTCATGCAGGCGAAAAACGACAAGCAGCCGTGCGATTTGCCCGCTTTGGTGGATTTGCTGACGCGCTATCGCCGCGCGGTTGAAGTGCTGCTCAACGCGCCGTTCGGCTCGGTCACGCTCCTGACGCTGGAAGATGTAGAAAGCATGGCGCAGCGGCTGTTGCAATAATTGAAAAAACCGCCCTCGGACAGTCGAATTTGACTGCATCCGAGGGCGGTCTTTATGCAATTAGTATCCTCTCCGCTGCCGGCGGTTCTGCGGCTTTTCGCTGTTTTGCTGCCGCTTGTCGGGGTGGCGAATCGCCTTGCGCGCGTGCACCGGATTGTCGCCCGGACGCGTCGGATAGCGGTCGTCCCGCATGTCGCGCTCCGGCGGCACAAGGCACTGCTTGCCGTAGCCAATCAGGTCTTCGCGCCCCGCAATCCGAAGCGCCTTGCGCACCAGCGGCTGATTCTGCGGATTCTTGTACTGCATCAGCGCGCGCTGCATCGCCTTTTCCTCCGGCGACCGCGCGACGAAAACGGGCTGCATGGTGCGCGGGTCAAGCCCGGTATAGAACATGCACGTCGAAAGCGTGCCGGGCGTCGGATAGAAGTCCTGCACCTGCTCCGGGTAGAACCCCGTGTCGCGCAGGTAGCACGCCAGCTCAATCGCGGCGTTCAGGTCGCTGCCGGGGTGGCTGCTCATCAGGTAGGGGATTAAGTACTGCTTTAAGCCCAGCTGCTCGTTCACCTGCTGATACTGCGCGACGAATGCGTCGTACAGCTCGCGGCGCGGCTTGCCCATACGGTCAAGTACATACGGGCAGACATGTTCCGGCGCGACTTTTAGCTGCCCGGACACGTTGTACTTGCAGAATTCGCGCAGGAAGCGCGTCGGGTTCTTGTCGGACATGATGTAGTCGTAGCGCAGACCGCTGCGAACGAACACCTTCTTCACCTTCGGCAGCTCGCGGAGCTGCTTGAGGATGGACAGAAATTCCTCGTGATCAACCTGCAAGTTCTTGCACGGCTGCGGGAACAGACACTGCCGATGCTTGCACGCGCCGACTTTCAGCTGATTTGGACACGCAGGCTTGCGGAAATTCGCCGTCGGGCCGCCGACATCGTGAATGTAGCCCTTGAAATTCGGCAGCTGTGTCAGCAGCTTTCCTTCGCGGAGGATGCTTTCGGGGCTGCGGCTCTGGATGATGCGCCCCTGATGGAACGTGATGGCACAGAAATTGCACGAGCCGAAGCATCCGCGCGTGGAGGCAATCGAGAATTCGACCTCCTGCAGCGCTGGGATGCCGCCCTCCGCCTTGTACATCGGGTGATAAGTGCGCGTGTAGGGCAGGTCGTACACCGCGTCGAGGGCTTCACGGCTCAGCGGCAGGCACGGCTGATTCTGTATCAGATACCGATCCGTGTCCTGCTGCTGACACATGCGCTTGCCGCGAATCGGGTCCTGCTCGTCGTACTGGATGACGAACGCCTCAGCGTACTTGCGCTTGTCGGTACTGACCTCCTGATGGCTTGGCAGCTGAACGCACGTCGGGTCGGGCGTCTTGCTCATGTAGCAGATGCCGCGCATTTTCGGCAGTTCTGCCGGATTCATGCCGTCTGCCACCCAGTTTGCGCATTCGATGATGCTCGTTTCGCCCATGCCGTACATCAGCAGCGTCGCACCGGAGTCCACCAGAATGCTGTGGCGCACCTTGTCGTCCCAGTAGTCATAGTGGGAGAAACGGCGGAGGCTCGCTTCCACGCCGCCGATGAGAATCGGCACATCGCGGTACGCCTGCCGGATTCGGTTGCAGTAGACGATGGTCGCGCGGTCGGGGCGCATGAAGCCTTTGCCGCCGGGGACGTAGGCATCGTCGTGGCGGCGCTTTTTCGCGACGGTATAGTGGTTGACCATGCTGTCAATCACGCCCGCGGACACCAGAAAGCCAAGCCGGGGCTTGCCGAACTGCTTGAACGCGGAAGCATCCTGCCACGGCGGCAGACAGAGCATTGCCACGCGATAGCCTGCCTTCTCCAGAATGCGGCTGATAATCGCCAGCCCGAACGACGGGTGATCTACATACGCGTCGCCGCAGACATACACAAAGTCGGGCGCATCCCAGCCGCGCGCGTGGCATTCGTCCAGCGTCACGGGCAGAAAAGTCTTGTTGAGAGTATTCATGGGTCACTCGCTCCCTTATATCATACGCTTCTATTGTATTGTATAGGAAGTCGCCGAAATTGTCAAGCGCGCTTCTGTTTCGCGAAAATTCGCGGCATCGGCAGGGCAATCAGCAGCATCGCCAGCGCGACGCTCACCCAGCCGAAGCCGTGCTCATACAGCGGCAGCGCGTGACAGAGGGTGCCGAGGATGCCCAGCGGCAGGTGCAGTGTGTCCAGCGCGTACAGCACGCTGACGACGCCCGTCCCGGCGACAACAATCGGGTAGACATAGCGGTTCTTCGCCCACACGCGGTGCGTCATGCCCAGCAGAATCAGCACAATCGCAATCGGATAGATGGCGTTCAAAATCGGGATGGAAATGCTCAAAATGACCGTCAGACCCAGATTGCAAATGAGGAAGGAAAAGCCAATAATGAGAAAGACCCACTTGCGGTAGCTGATGCGGGAGAAAAGGTGCGAGAAATACTGCGAGATGGAGTTAATCAGCCCGACACACGTCGTCAGGCAGGCGAGCGTGAAGATGGCGGCGAGCAGATACGCGCCGGGTTCGCCGAAGAGCTGGAAAACGATGCACCGCAGCGTCCACGCGCCGTTCTCCTGAATGTCGTACACGCCGGAGGAGCACATGCCCATGTAGCTGAGCATCATGTAGACGGCGGAGAGAATCAATCCGGCGAAAAGCCCAGCCTTGACCGTGTGACGCAGTACATCCTTGCGCTGCGTCAGCCCGAAGCTGCCCAGCGTCGTGGCAATCACTAAGCCGAAATTCAGCGCGGCAATCGTGTCCATCGTCTGGTAGCCTTCGGAAAAGCCCTTGAGGAACGGGGCGGCGCTGTATTCCGTCTGCGGCGCTGCAATGTTGACCTGCCCGCGGAACAGAAAGCTGATGAAGAGAAACACGAGCAGAATCAGCAGCGACGGCGTGAGAAAATTCCCGATGCGGCTGACGAGCTTGCCCGGCGTCATGCACAGCCACAGCGCAATCAGGAAGAACACCAGCGAATACACCACCATCCACACGCGGATGTTCGCGTCCTGCGGCAGATACGGCGCGACCGCCATCTCAAACGGTACGGATGCCGCGCGCGGAATGCCCAGCCCCGGCCCAATCGACAGGTAGATGAGGACGGTGAAAATCAGGGAGAACTTCTTCCCAGCGTGCTGCGCGAGCTGCTCCAGCCCGTCGAACCGCGCCACAACGATGACGCCCAGCACTGGCAGAATCACCGCCGTCGCGAGGAAACCCAGCATGGCGCTGACGGTGCTGCTGCCCGCGTTCTGCCCTAAAAAAGGCGGGAAAATTAAATTTCCCGCGCCGAAAAAGAGTGAAAAGAGCATGAAGCTGATGAGCAGCATTTTCTTCCGGTCGAGTTTCATGGGCTGCATCCTCCCTGCGCATGACAAATTGGCGAAAAACAAAGAAAAAACATGCGCGGATGTTCCAAAGTATAACACCGTGCCGACTGCGTGTCAAGATTGCAATGCGAAAAAGCTGAAGTCGTGCAAATGCGGGAAACTACTTGCAAAGTGCGGCGGGACGTGGTATAATAAATTTTCTGAAGGGGAGGGATTGCCGGATGCAGAGCATGACCGGATATGGCAAGGAGACATCTCGCCAGGGCGACTGGGAGATGACCGTGGAGCTTCGGGCGGTGAACCATCGCTTTCTGGACTTGTCCATGCGGCTCGGCCGCGGTCTGACCTTCCTGGAGGAAACGATTCGCAAGACGCTTGCGCCGCTTTGCCGCGGACATGTGGACGTGCAGCTGACACTCCGGCGCATCAGCGGTTCTGACAGCGATGTGACGGTGGATGAGACGCTTGCCGCGGCGTACATGCAGGCGGCAAATACGCTGCAAGCGGCGACGGGCGCGGCGAATGACCTGACCGTCAGCCGCCTGATGCAGCTCGACGGCGTGACGACTGTGACGGAACGTGCGCTGGATGAAGAAGCACTCACCGCGCAGTGCCGCGAAGTGACGGCGCTGGCGATGCAGCACCTCACGGACATGCGCATCCGCGAAGGGACACATCTGCGGGATGATTTGCAGGTGCATCTGGATGCGGCGGCGGCGCTGCGGGAGCAGATTGCGTCGCGTGCCCCGCAGGTGGTGGAGGAATACCGGCTGCGCCTGACCGAACGGTTGGCGCGTCTGCCGATTGAACCCGTTGACCCGGCGCGGCTGGCACAGGAGGTTGCGCTGATGGCGGACAAATGCGCCATCGACGAGGAACTGTCGCGCCTCGAAAGCCACATCGCGCAGATGCATGTGTATCTGGATGTATCCGGCGAAACGGGCAAGAAGATGGATTTCCTGATTCAGGAAATGAACCGCGAAGCCAACACCATTGGCAGCAAATGCTCTGATGCGCAAATGGCGCAGAACGTCGTCAATCTCAAGAGCGAGATTGAAAAAATGCGCGAACAGATTCAGAACGCGGTGTGATACCAGCATGAAGGGGAATGGCAACATGAGTGAAGCACGAAAGGGTATGCTGCTGGTCATTTCCGGCGCGTCCGGCACCGGGAAGGGCACCGTCATCAAGGAATTGATGGCGCATGACGATTCGCTGGTTTTTTCCGTCAGCGCAACGACCCGTTCGCCCCGTCCGGGCGAGGAAAACGGGCGCGAATACTACTTCATCAGCGAAGAGGAATTTGCGCGCCGCGTCGAAAACGATGAGTTCATCGAGTATGCGTCGGTGTTCGCCCACCACTACGGCACGCTCCGCAGCGAGGTCAGCCGCCGCTTGGCGCAGGGACAGAATGTCGTACTGGATATTGACGTGCAGGGCGCGGAGCAGGTGATTGCGCGCGAGAAGGACTGCGTGAGCATCTTCATCCTGCCGCCGAGCATGTCAGAGCTGCACCGCCGTCTGGAAGGGCGCGGCACGGAATCGCCGGAGCAGATCGCCATGCGGCAGAAAATTGCCGTGCGCGAAATCGCCCTCAAAAATCACTACCGCTACAATGTCATCAATGATGATGTAGCCGCCTGTGCCGCGCGGATTGCCGGCATCATCGAGGCGGAGCGCTACAACACGGCGCGCTACACTGTCGAAATCCCGGAGTAAGATAAAAGCGTTTCCTGCCGCAATTGCGGCTGAATATAAAAGGAGGAACACCCTTATGTCGATTGTCGAACCCTGCGTTCTGGAGCTGCTCAAGCACGCTGATTCCCGCTATACCCTCGTGGTGGAGGCGAGCAAGCGCGGCCGTCAGATTATCGGCGGCAGCAAGCCCCTGCTGGACAATGAAGGCATGAAGCCGCTCAAGACGGCGGTGGAGGAAATCAACCGCGGTCTGATTACCTACGACGAACCGAACGACGAAAACGAGGATCAGGACGTCGATGTGCTGTGAACTTCCCGACGTACGCGGACGGCATGTGGTGCTGGGCGTAACGGGCGGCATTGCGGTTTACAAGAGCTGCGAAATTGTCTCCCGTCTGCGCAAGCTCGGCGTGGAGACGCACGTCATCATGACGAAAAACGCGACGCAGTTTGTGCAGCCGCTGACGTTTGAAACGCTGAGCAACCATCCCGTCGTCACGGACACGTTCGCGCGCCCGGAGACATGGGAGGTGGAGCATATCGCGCTGGCGAAACGCGCGGATGTTTTTGCCATTGCGCCCGCGACGGCGAATATCATGGCGAAGATGGCGTGCGGCATTGCGGACGATATGCTGTCCACCACCGTCTTGGCAACGAAAGCGCCGATTCTGCTTGCCCCTGCCATGAATACCGGCATGTGGACGGCGGCGGTGACGCAGCAGAACGTGCAGACCTTGAAAGCCCGCGGCGTGCATTTTGCAGGGCCGGAAGCGGGCTTTTTGGCGTGCGGCGATACGGGTGCGGGCCGCATGAGTGAGCCGGAAACCATTGTGCGCGCGATTGCCTCCCTCCTCTGCCCGAAGCGCGATTTCGCGGGTCTGCGTGTGCTGGTGACAGCAGGAGCAACGCGCGAACGCCTTGACCCTGTGCGCTACATGACCAATGATTCCTCCGGCAAAATGGGCTTTGCCATTGCCGAGGCGGCGAGAAACCGCGGCGCGCAGGTGACGGTGATTGCAGGCAGCACAACAGCGCCCGTGCCGGACGGCATTGACATCCGCCGTGTGGAAAGCACGCAGGATTTGTTCGACGCGGTTACGACGACTGCGCCCGACATGGACGTTGTGATTCAAGCGGCGGCTCCGGCGGATTACCGCTTCGCCGTGACGTACCCGCAGAAGCACAAGAAGGCGCACGACGGACAGCCGTTCGTTGTCGAGCTGGTGGAGAACCCGGATATTGCCGCGGCGGTCGGTGCGGCGAAAAGGCCGGGGCAGGTGCTTGTCGGCTTCGCGGCGGAAACGGAGAACCTGCTCCAAAACGCGCATCGGAAGCTGGAAAGCAAGCATCTTGACCTGATTGTTCTGAACGACGTCAGCCAGCCCGGCGCAGGATTCAATGTTGATACGAACATTGCGACGCTCATCACGCCGGACAGCCAGACCGAGTACCCGCTGCGGACGAAAAAGCAGCTCGCAGAGGACATCCTCGACGCGGTGCTTGACATTCGCAAGCAGAAAAAAGCATAAGAAAATGGACTGCTCTCAAATGCGGAGCAGTCCATTTCTTTTACATAATCGGTGTCGTCAGAATCCGCTTTTTCATCCGCACGGTTGTGCCCTGACCGGGCGTGGACGTGACGCGCAGGTCGTCCATGAACGTCTGCATGACGGCAAAACCCATGCCGCTGCGTTCCTGTTCGGGGTGCGTGGTAAAAAACGGTTCCATCGCCTGCGGAATGTCGGCGATGCCGCGTCCCTTGTCGGTGATTTCAATGGTCAGCAGCGTGCCGTCAATGCTTGCGCGCAGGATAACCGTGCCGCGCGTGCCCTCGTAACCGTGGACGATGGCGTTCGTGACAGCTTCGGAGACGGCGGTCTTGATGTCGGCAATTTCGCTGACGGTTGGGGAGAGCTGGACGGCAAAGGCGGCAATCACGACGCGCGCAAAGGCTTCGTTTTCGGGCAGGGAAAGGAATCGGACTTCCATTTCGTTGTGATGGCTCATGCTTGCGCCTCCTGATGCTTGTCCAGCTGGCGGATAATCCGGTCAAGCCCGGACATGTGGAATAGCCGAGCGATGTGCGGGTTCATGCCCACAATCGCGACGTGCCCGCCCCGGTCGCGCAGCAGCCGATAGCGCCCCAGGACAACCCCGATGCCGGAGGAGTCCATGAACGTCAGCGACGAGAAGTCCAGAATCAGCGTGCGGATGGAGCGGTCAAGCAGCAGCGCGTCTAAATCGCGGCGAACGCTCTGTGCGCAGAAGTGGTCGAGTTCGCCGTCGATGCGCACAATCAGCCGATCGCCATCGCGGATGGATTGCAGCATAAAAAGTACCTCCTGTTTTTCTGCGCAGGAGGTTTCGCCATTTGATTGCCTGTTTCCTGCGAAGAAAAATGGCTGTGTTTGTCGCAGGGGTCAGAAGCGTTCGCGGAAAATCGCCCGGAATCCTGCTGATTTCCGCGCGTTCGCCGTATCACGTCTTGATTTTCATCAGGATGACACCGCCCACCATCAGCGCTACGCCGACCCACTTCTCCCACGAGAACGGCATCTTCTCCGCGCCCAGCCAGCCGAATACGTCAATCAGCGCGGCAACGGTCAATTGTGAGAGCAAAATTGCGGAAATCGCGACCGTTGGTGTCAGGCTGCCAATCGCCCACATCACTGTTAGCGTGATGACCGGCGCGAGTACACCGCCCAGCCACGCATACCACGGCGCTTGCGGCAATAGTCGGATGTTGCCTTTGCCGAAGAAAACCGCGATGAGCAGCGCCAGCAAAAAACCGATCAGCTGCACGAATGCGTTCGTCTCCAGCGTACCCACCTTTTCGCCAAGCCGCGTGTTCATTACGCCCTGCACGCTCATCGCCGCGCCTGCCAGAATTGCAGAAAGAAAGCCCAGCATCAAACGACACCTCCTGTTGATACGGATAGTATGGCTGATTGCCGGGCTTTTATGCAATTTTTACTCTTCCCGATAACGGGTCATCATCGCTTTGAACAGTTCCTGTGCGGATGGCGGCGTAAACGTAATCGCGTTCGCGCCTGCCGCAACCGTCGCGGCGATGGTATCCGGCTTATTGCCGCCGGTGGCGATAATCGGAAAATCCGGGTACTCCGTGCGAATCTTTCGCACAATCGCCGGGGTATTCGCCCCGCCCGCGACGTTGAGAATCGACGCGCCGGATGCAATCCGCTGTCCAATGTCGGTCGCTTCGTCAATCACGGTGATGATGACAGGAATGTCCACCGCCTTCGACACCGCGAGCAGATTCAGGTTCGATACGGGCGCATTCAGCACAACGCCCATTGCCCCTTGCGCTTCGGCATCCTTCGCGAGCGAAACGGTGCGAAGCCCCTGCGTTGTGCCGCCGCCCACGCCGCAGAAAACGGGAATATAAGACGCTTTGATAATCGCATCGCTGATAGACTGCTGCGGCGTAAATGGATAGACGGCGAACACCGCGTCCGCGTCGCAGTTCTTGATAATCGCCAAATCGGTCGTAAAAACAAGGCTCTTGATGCGGCGCCCGTAAATCACGATGCCGCTTGCCTTGCGGATTTCTACGGGCATTTCAAGGATACTGTGCCGCAAACGGCTGTCCACCTGTGGTGGCAGTTTCTTCGGGTACTGTTCCATGCCTTCACCTCTGGAAATCATATTATGTGGCGTTGTCACTGCGCGCGTCGCTTAGCTCGTCCACCTGATCGTGAATCGCCTGCATCCGCTGGTCAAGGGATGCAATGTCCGTCGCGACGCGCTGCAATTCGTCGGAAATGTGCTGCGGAATGTACTCCTGCGCCTTGTAGCGGAGCGAATGCTCCAGCGAAGCCCAGAAGTCCATGGCAATCGTGCGAATCTGCACTTCGACGGGTACAAGAATCCGCCCTTCGGAGAGAAAAACAGGAATTTCAACAATCAAATGCAGACTGCGGTAGCCGTTCGGTTTCGGCTCGCGGATGTAATCCGCCATGCGCACCAAATGCACGTCGTCTTGGCTGACCAGCAGGTTCGCAATGGTGTACACGTCCTGCACATATGAGCAGATAACGCGGATGCCGGCAATATCCTGCAAGTTCTTGACCGCGCTGTTGATGCTGACTTCGTAGTTCTTGCGCTTGAGCTTCTCCAGCATCGACTGGATGGTTTTCAGCCGGCTCTGCATGTGGTGGATGGGATTGCGGCGATGACGCATCTGGAACTCGTCGTCAAGGATTTCCAGTTTCGTCTGAATCTCCTTGATTGCGGCGGAGTAGCGCGACTGCACCAGAAAAAATTCCTCCACCATGTGCTGAAATTCCTCGCTGACCTGCTGAAGATGCTGCGAATCGGTGTTCATGGGCTTTTACCCTCTCTTTCGCCAGTGTGTGCGGCCTCATCATATTTGGGCTGGAAGGGGACGTGGACGCGGAAGGTGGACCCTTCGCCGGGGCGCGAGTCAACCGATACTGTGCCGCCAAGCATATCCAAAATCCGCTTGACGAGGCACAGCCCTAAGCCGACACCCTCCTGCTTGCGGGAGCGGTCTGCCTGATAGAAACGGTCGAAAATGCGCTTCACGGTCGCGTCGTCCATGCCGATGCCGTGGTCGGTAATTTCAACGGTCGCCGTATCTGTGGCGAACACGCGCACCTCGATAACTGCATTCTCCGGCGAAAACTTGATGGCGTTTTGGATGATGTTCATCCAGACGTGGCTGAGCAGCTCTTCGTCCGATACGACGGTAACGCTGTTCAAATCCAGCTGCCAGCTGATGCCGCGCGCGCTCCATGTCGGTTCTAAGCGCAGGATGACCTGACGAAGCTGCTCATCCAGCGAAAACTCCGTCAGCGATGCGGGCGCGGACTGCTGCTCCAGCGCGGACAGGCGCAGCAGCGTCTGCGACAGGCGCGACAAGCGGTCGCTTTCCTGCGCAATTAAGTCCACATATTCCTGCCGCTGCGCCTCGGTCAAGCCGGGCATTTGCAGCAACCGCGCAAAGCCTCGGATGGACGCAATCGGCGTTTTGAATTCGTGGCTGATGGAGCTGATGAAGTCTTTCTGCAGGTAGGACGTTCGGCTGAGCGCGTCGGTCATGGCGTTAAAGGAACGCATGAGTTCCCCAATTTCGCCCGGCGCGTGGGCGGCATCCAGTTTGACGGTGAAGTCGCCCTCTTTGACCTTGCGAGTCGCATTCGTGATTTCATGAACGGGCTTGGAAATCCAGTAGGATGCCAGCGTCACCATCAGCGCAAAGACTGCCAGAAAGCTGGTTGAGCCGAAGATGGTGCGCGCAAACGCGATGCCGTAGCTGCTGCCGTCGCCGCCAGCGGTAATTGCAAGGACGCCTGTGCGCATCTGCACATACGTTACCGGATTTCGCTGCGATTTCCACGTCGTCGCTTCGTAGGCAATGCCCGCGCGTTTCAGCTCCCGCTGCGTGCCCGCGGACAGGGCAGCGACATCCTCGTCGGACAGCATAGCAACTTCGATGCCGTTCTGCTCCATCAGGCGGGCTAATTCGTCTGTTCTCAGCTCCGTGCGCTGTTCCAGTTCCATCAGGTAGATGGCGACGGCGCGCTCACGCACTTTCAGTTCCTGCAAGAGGTTGATATGCGTCACGCAGAAGGCGAGGAACAGGCTGATGACAGTTGCCAGCAGCGAGCCAATCATCAGCGCCGCAATCATGCGCCCGCGGAAGGAGTATGGTTTGCGGATGATGCGGCGCTTATCCATTCTTGACCGCCTTGTAGCCCAAGCCGCGCACTGTTACGATGCTGAAATCGGGGAAAATCTCGCACTTTTCGCGCAGACGCTTGATGTGTACGTCCACCGTGCGTTCGTCGCTCTGCGCATCCATGCCCCAGATTTCGTCCATCAGCTGCCGGCGCGTGAAAATCTGCATCGGGCTGGACAGGAGCTTGAAGAGCAGGAAAAACTCCTTCTTCGGCAGCGCCAAAAGCGTGTCACCGCGCTGCACGGTCAGCGAATCGTAATCCAAGTGCGTCTGCCCGACGGTCAATTGGTGGCTCGTCATTGCCTGTGACCGCCGCAGCAGCGCTTGCACATGCAGCAGCAGCTCGTCCAAATCGACCGGCTTGGTCAGGTAGTCATCCGCGCCGGAGGTGAAGCCCGTCCGCTTGTCCTCAATGGTGTCGCGCGCCGTCACCAGCATGATGGGCAGGCGCGGATAGCAGCGGCGCAGTTCGCGCGTCAGCTCCCAGCCGTCCATCACCGGCATCATCACGTCGGCAATGACCAGATCGGGCATCACCTTGTCGATGGCGTTCAGCGCTTCCTCGCCGTTGGCAGCCCCGACGACCGAAAAGCCGTTCAACCCCAGAAACGCGCTCATCATTCGCTGCAGCGGCGCGTCATCCTCAACCACCAGAATCGTAAACATGGCGGAAACCTCCTTGTACTGATGCTTCTATTATATCACATCGACCGCAAAGCATCAATAGGATTCAGCCGTGAAGCCTTGCGCGCGGGTGCCCAGCCGAACAGAATGCCGACCGAGGCGGAAAACACGAACGCCAGCGTGATTGCGCCTGCGTTGAGCTGGAAGGTAATATCCAGCGCCATTGCAATCATCCACGAGACGAGATTGCCTACCAGTATGCCGATGAACCCGCCCATGAGCGACAGCATGACCGATTCCATCAGGAACTGCATTTGAATCAGCCCCGGACGCGCGCCGAGCGCCTTGCGCAGGCCGATTTCCGTCGTCCGCTCGCTGACGGAGACGAGCATCATGTTCATAATGCCGATGCCGCCAACCAGCAGGGCGATGGACGCAATGCCCGCCAGCATCGTCGTCATCATGCCGGTGATGCTGTTCATCGTATCCAGCAGGCTGTCCAGATTGATGATGGAGTACGCGCTGTCGCGGTAGTTGAACGCGCTGTCCAGCAGCTGCTTCACATTGTCGACGGTTTCGGAGGATAACGACGAGTCCTTCAAGTACAGTGTCAGCGACCGCACAGTGTTTGAGCCGCTCAGCCGCATGGCCGCCGGATAGGGGATAATCGCCTTGCCGCCGTCGCTGCTGGCAGACATGGCAGCCATCAGGTCGTTTCCGCTGTCCTCGCTCAGCACGCCGACGACGGTGAACTGCTGCCCGTGCAGAATCAGCGCCTGCCCCAGCGGGTCTTCGTTCGGGAAAGCAGCGGACGCCAAGGTCTGGTCGATGATGCAAACATGGCTCGAACGATCCATGTCAATCGCCTTCAGCGCCCGACCGCGCCCAATCAGGTCATCCTGCACGGAAAAATAGTCGCTGCTGCGCCCCTCCAGCGTCACATCCTCCACAAGCTGACCGTCCTGCGCGGCATAGGTGCGCAGGGAGACATTTGGGTCAACACCCGCCACATTGTCCAGCGCAGCAATGTGCGCGAGGTCGCTTTCGTTCAGCCCATGCTTGATGGCTGTGCCGCTGATGCTTACGCTCACTTTGCCTGCGCCCAAGGCAGAGAATTGACTCGTGATTTCGCCCGTTGCGCTGCCGACCGTCGTAATCAGCGCGATAATCGCTGTCACGCCGATGATGATGCCCAGCATCGTCAGGAAGGTGCGCATTTTGTTGCCGCGGATGTTCTGCCACGACATGCGAATGCTCTCTTTAAGCATCTTCCACCACTCCTTCGCTGATTTCCCCATCAAGGATGCGCACAATGCGCCGCGCGTGGCGGGCAATCTCAATGTCATGCGTAATCATGATAATCGTGCGCCCCTCGTCGTTCAGGTCATGGAAAAGGCTCATCACCTGCCGTCCCGTCGCCCGGTCAAGCGCACCCGTCGGCTCGTCCGCCAGCAGGATGGTCGGGTTGTTCGCCAGCGCGCGGGCAATCGCAACGCGCTGCTGCTGTCCGCCGGAAAGCTGGTTCGGGAAGTGGTGCATCTTGTCCTTCAAACCGACGCGCTCCAGCATTTGCTGCGCCCGCGCGGCGCGCTCGTGGCCGCTCATGCCCGCGTAAATCAGCGGAAGCTCCACGTTTTGCAGCGCGTCCTGACGCTGAAGCAGCTGGAACGACTGGAAGATGAACCCGATTTCCTTCGACCTTACGCGCGCCAGCTCCGATTCGCTCAGCGCGGATACGTCCCGCCCATGCAAGTGGTATGTGCCGGATGTTGCCGTGTCCAGACAGCCGATGATGTTCATCAGCGTTGATTTGCCCGACCCGCTGGGGCCAAGAATGGCGACAAATTCGCCCTTGTCCACTTGCAGGTCAATGCCCTTCAAAACCGTCTGCTGTTCATCGCCCATTTTGTATGTTTTGACGATGTTCTCCATCGTCAGAATATTTTCCGCCATGGTGAATGCCCCTTTCCGTCAATAATGCATCATGGGCATTTCCATTGGGTTCTTCACGGGAATCAGCACCGCTTCGCCCGTGCGGATGCCGTCGACGATTTCGACAATCGAGCCGTTGTTGATGCCCAGTGTCACGCGCTGCTGTACAATATCGTCCTTGCGGTCGTAGCAGTAGACGAACGGCTTGCCGTCCGAATCGTACTGAATCGCGTCAATCGACACGGTCGTAACGTTCTTCACGCTCTGGTACAGCACGCGGATTTCGCAGCTCAAGCCCATGGCGAGCGTTCCGTCCTGCGGCACGGTCATCGTCACCTCGTAGTACGCCAAGTCGCCGGATACGGTTGCTTCCTGCGCAATGCGGGTGATGGTGCCGGTGAGCATCTTGCCAGTGGACAGCACGGTCACATCCGCCGCCTGCCCGACGGAGAGTGCCGGACGGTCGTATTCATCCACGTTGAACACAATCTGCGGATTGCTGTAATCTGCGACACGCAGCAGCTGCTGCCCCATGGTTACCTCGTCGCCTTCCTCGACGTAGAGGTTCGAGAGCGTTCCGTCCATCGGCGCGCGTGCCGTGCCGCCGCTTGAAAATTTGAGGATAATGTCGTTCTTCTTCACCACGTCGCCCTCGGAGAACAGGCACTCTTTGACGGTTGTTTTTGCGGTGGAGGTGACGATTTGGCTGTCCTTTGTCGACAGGTTGCCGGAAAAGGTGTAGTAGGTGCTGATGTCCTGCGTGCGGGCGATTTCCTCGCTGTAAGCCGCATTTTTCCGTCCGCCCGCAAAAAGGAAAACGCCGCTCACGACGAGCGCAAGCACGACGATGATGGCAATGATTTTCCCGGTCTTCTTCATAGTTCCTTTGACTCCTTCCAGCTCATGGATGTTCCGGAAGCAATTATGACACAATTGGATGAATCCAATGTGAAGTCACGAGGAAGCGAAAATGAAGTTTGCCGGGAACAAAAAAAGCCCGTGACGATTTTACGTCGCCACGGGCAGGGGATTCGAGGATTAGAAGTCCAAATGCAGTTCCACCGGACCGCCGATGAGGTTGCCATCGGTATCCATCAGGCGGAAGATGATGAGGTTCACGGTGTGCTGTCCATTCAGCGCGTCCGCGGGGACGGTCAGCGTCATCTGCGTGCCGTCCGCATTCCACGCGGTTTCCCACGCTTCGGCAATGTCCATGCCGACGGCGTATTCACCCGTGCGCAGCGCTTCGGAGAAGGTCAGCGTGATGGTCAGCGCGGTGTCCGACAGTGCCGCTTTGCCGGAGACGGTCGCGTCAAAGGCGGTCACGGTCTTTTCGGGCGCTTCGGGGCGGGTGATGGTCTCGCCGCGTTCAAGCGCCTGCCGCTCTTCCAGCGTATCCGGAATCGCGGGCCACACCTGCGAGAAACCGTTGTTGTAGCGCTCAGCGTTCCAAGAAATCGGCTTGGTGAACAGCGCAGCATCCTGCTTGCCGTTGTTTTCAGCGGAAGCGGCAATGTCCGCCATCGAGAACTCAAAGGTGTATTCCGGCATGGAGACAAACTTCAGGTTCTTCACCTTGAAGGTCTGCGAAGCATCCCAGCCAGCGTTTGCAATGCGGATAAACAGCGCGTCGTGGAACAGAATGCCGTATTCCAGCAGGCTCGTGTCTTCCGGCACCACACGTTCGGGTGTGAAAATCATGGAAGCGGGTTTGGTTTCGCTGCCGATGTAGACCAGCGGGGGATTCTCCTTCGTGTTCGCCAGACGGGACGCGAAGCCCAGCACGCGGTTCTCTTCGCCCTCGTCGCCCTTCGTCGTGCCGTGACGGAGCGCATCCGCCAGCGAAACGGCGGAGAAGTAGACGCTGTGCGCCGCCTTGTCCGTGCCGACGGTGCGCAGTTCGTAGCGCCCGTAGACGGACTGTTCGGCAGTCAAGGTGAAGGTGAACACGTCACCCTCGTGCGAAGCGGCGGCGACTTCCCTGCCGTCCGGCAGCACCAGCACCACGTCGGGCGCGTCGGAATGCGCGGTAATGGCAACATTGTGGTTCGTCAGGAAGGTTTCCTGCGCCGTCCACAGCGTGTACTTGCTTTCGGCAGACCACGGGATGTAGGAAGAATTGATGTCAAACGGGTAGTCGTTCAGTTCGCTGATGGTTGCGTAATCCGCCGCCGGGTAGGACATGCCGGAAATGCCAGTGCCTTCCGGGAACAGATCCTTCACATGCAGCAGCTTGTCGTCCGTCTGCTTGAATTCGCGATCCATAATCGCCAGCGCAAAGCAGAAGTCACGCGGGTAGAAGACGTGGTCACTCTGGCGGGCACGAACAGCAATGTTGTTTTTCTCGATTTCCGTCGTGCCGACGAAATCGTAAACCTCTTCTGCTGCAACCATGCTGGCGACAGCGCCTTCATTGCCCAGCCAGTGGGTGTCAATGCCTGACACGGTGAAGAAGGGGCGCGGCGCAACCAGCGCGATGATTTCCACCGGGTCAAACGGAATCTGGTTATCACGGGCGACGAACATAGCTGCCGTCTCCGGGAACCAGCTGTTGCCCTTGCCGTAGGACACGGTCGGCACTTCGGTCTTGCCGTAGACACGGTCAGCCTTGGCGTAGGCGGAGGTGTTGAAGTTGAAAATCTTGCCTTCCACCTTGTAGCGGTAGCTCTGGATGCCCGAACCGCCGCATTCGCTCGGCACGCAGATACTGATGCGGTCGTCAAACGCCGAGGTGAACATGGCGGCCTTGCCGTAGCGGGAATGACCCGTGATGACGGTCTTAGCCGGATCAAGGCGAACCAGCTCGCCCAGCGTCAGGCTCGTGCCCTCTGCCGTGTTTTCCAAGGCGGTCACAATCTGACTGGCCGCCCAGCTCCACGCCATCAGCGCGCCGGATGCGTGCTTGTAGTCGTTCGCGTCGTAGGGGTAGAGCGTGGTGTACACGCCAGCACGGTCAATGCCGTCATCCGCATTGGAGTCATCGGGGTAAATGTCAGTGGCTTTGAACGTCACCAGACCGTAGCCCTGTCCGTTCAAGTTCGCAGCAGAGAATGCGGAGGTACCGCCGATATCAATCACGAACGGCACTTGATCCTTCTCTTCGCCCCAAGCCGCCAGAATCTGCGCATCCGTGGGCACATTCAGCTTCGCAGCGAAGCTCGCCTTTGCGCCCGTTTCCGGATTCGTGATGGTAATGACCGCCTGATACACGGGGCGCACACGGGCGGGGATGGTTTCCTCGGTAATCGCGCCGGTGGTGTTCACGAACACCGCGTCGCCTTCCGTGCCCCACGGCGGTTCGCCAATGTAGTGGACGGAGTAGCCCGCGTTCCACGCTTCGATGGCAAGCTGCTTGGCTTCCGCCTTGGTGGATGCAGGGCCGAACGTCTTGTCGCCCACCGTCACTTTACCTTCCAGCAGCGCAGCGGACAACTTGCGGAACTCGTCGCCGAGGTTGAAGACGCAAGCGCCCCAAATTCCATAGAAGCCGCCGTAGGACGCGGTGTTGTCCTCGTAGACAATCTCGTACTTGCCAGACACGTCCTCCGCCGCGGTTTCCCAGCGGTAGCCCAGCCAGTAGTGCTGGATCAAATCGCGGATTTCGGTGCGGCGCGCTTCCCATTCGGTGATGTCGGTCACAACGCCGTCGCCGTTCGGGTCATTCTTCACGTCGAAAAACTCAAACGGATTGTTGATTGTGTCGATGGCGGGCAGCTCATCAATGCCGGGATACCCGTCCAGCGGCGCTTCAGCGCAGGCGCTCATCAGCGGCAACAGCCCGATGATAGCAGCGAGCAGCAGCAGGAAAAACCGTTTCATAGAGATCCTCCTTTTCTCTTTCAGCCGAACCTTTGTATATTGTCCGGGAGGCGACGGCTGCATTACCTCATCCGGAAGTTACCCTCATTATAGCGGAGAAAGGGCGGCGCGTCTATGCAAATTGTCCACGCTACTATGCAAATCGTGCAGATATATCTGGGAAGAAATTATCCGTATTCGACAACGCAAAAGCTATTTGCCAAGATTTCGCTGGAAATCCGTCGGCGAAATGCCTACTGTTTTGCGAAAAGTGCGCAGAAAGGAGGAGTACGAATTGAACCCGCTCTGGAATGCAGCATCCGTCAGCGATACGCCGGAGGCAATCAGCAGCTTCGCGCCGCAGATGCGCCGGAACTGGATGTACTCGTACACCGATGTGTTCGTGTAACGGACAAACTCGTGTGACAGGTACGATTTGCTGATGAAGAACGCGTCCGCAATTTCCTCCAGCGTCAGCGGCTGGGCGTAATGCTCGTTGATGTACGCCATCACGCGCTGGATGGTGTCTGGCGAGGGCTGGGCACTCTGCAGCATGGGCGCTTCCTGCGTCACGCGGAGGATTTGCAGCAGAAACTCGGTCATCGCGGCATAATCCGCCAAGCGCGATTCGGGACGCTCGTCGCCCGTGTTCTGCGCCACGCGGTCAATGCACGTTGTACACAGCGAAAGCGCCGCTTCATCCAGCTGATAATGATACCCGGTGCGGCGCGTGCAGTCCAAAAGGCGCTGCTCCAGCGGCAGAAGCCCCTGCCCCAGCTGGTGCAGCATCCCGGAGGAGATGAACAGCACCACTCGCTCGTAGTTGCGGATGGTGTCCTGCGAGATTATGCCGTGCATGACGAATGGCGGGAAAATCATCAGGCTGCCGCGCTGAGGCGTGACGATTTTGTTGTCCACATACAGGCGGGGAAAGCCGTTTAGGTGAATATACAGCTCAAAGAAATCATGCGTATGGATTTCGCGCAGGTGGATGGCGGGCGACAGCGTGTGAAACGCTTCATAATCCGAGCGCCCTTGCCCCATGTTGCTTGTGCGAACCAGCACATCTTCCTCAAGCTCCTGTGCTGGATGTTTCCTTGTCATATGCCTTTCTCCTTGTCCCGGTATTTATGAAAGCATCATAGCAGGAAAGCTGATAAAGGTCAAGCAAAAACCCGAAAACTGTTCTGAATCAGAACGATTTCCGGGTAAAATCGGTTATTTGCTTTCGCTGTCCCACGCACGGTAGGATTCTTCCTCCAGCAGCGTCTCAATGCGCCCGTCGGTCACGCGGGTCAGCGTGTCCAGGACAGATTGCGCGTCCGTCTGGCGAATCAGCAGCGTGAAGCCGACGGCGGTCGTGAACTCGCTGCTCAGCAATTGCACGGGCAGGCTTTTCAGCGCGTACTGCACCTTGTCCCACAGCGGATAGGCGACTTCGCACAGGTACTGGCACGAGGGCAGCATCTCGACGACTTGCGCCGCCTTGAGCGCAACGACTGCCCCCTGCGTGTACGCGCGCACCAGCCCGCCCGCGCCCAGCAGCACGCCGCCGAAATAGCGCGTGACCACGCAGCAGCAGTTGACTACGCCCTGATGCTTCAATACCTCCATCATCGGCAGCCCCGCCGTGCCGCCCGGCTCGCCGTCGTCGGAATAGCGCATGATGCCCGCGTTCTGCCCGATGATGTAGGCATAACAGTTGTGCGTGGCGTCCTTGTGCTTTGTGCGGATGGATTGCAGGAAGGCAAGCGCCTCCGCCTCCGTTTCGCACGGCGCGGCATAGCCGATGAAGCGGCTTTTGTTGATGATGAACTCGTCGCTGGCGAACTGCCGGAGCGTCCGATAGGGGTTCATGGCACTCATGCGAGGAACAGGCGGCGGAAGTTCTTCTTGCCCTTCTGAATCAGCAGACCATCCGCGGGGACATCGCTCTCCGCCAGTGTGGCGTTCAGGTCATCCACCTTCTTGTCCGCCACCAGTACCGCGCCCGCCTTCACCTGATTGCGCGCGTCGCTCTGACTCTTGCACAGCCCGGACTTGACCAGCATGGTCGTCACGCGGCTGTCGGCGGCGAATTCGTCCCGCGTCAGCGTGAAGGAGGGGACATTCGCGGCAGACGCGCCGCCCGCGAACAGTGCGGCAGCGGCATCGGCGGCCTTCTGCGCCTCTTCTTCGCCGTGCACCAGCTTCGTCACCTCGAACGCCAGCACCTTCTTTGCCTCGTTGATTTCGCTGCCTTGCAGCGCGCCAAGACGGCGCACTTCGTCCATCGGCAGGAAGGTCAGCAAGCCAAGGCACTTTTCCACGTCCGCGTCATCAACGTTGCGCCAGTACTGGTAGAAGTCGAACGGGGAGGTCTTGTTCGGGTCAAGCCACAGCGCGCCCTTCTCGGTCTTGCCCATCTTCTTGCCGTCGTGGGTCAGCAGCAGCTGGAACGTGCAGGCGAACGCCTTTTCACTGTCCTTGCGGCGAACCAGGTCCGCGCCGCCAAGCATGTTGCTCCACTGGTCGTTGCCGCCCATTTCCAGCCGGCAGCCGTAGCGGTGGAACAGCTCCAAGAAGTCGTAGGACTGCATGAGCATGTAGGTGAATTCGAGGAAGGACAGACCGTTGTCGGTCGCCATGCGCGTCTTGTAGCAGTCGGCAGTCAGCATCTTGTTGACGGAGAACATCGCGCCGATGTCGCGCATGAATTCGATGAAGTTCAGGTTGCGCAGCCAGTCTGCGTTGTTGACGATAATCGCCTTGTCGTCGGAGAAATCAAGGAAACGGCTCATCTGCTGCTTGATGCACTCGACGTTGTGGTCAATCGTCTCGACGGTCATCATCTTGCGCATGTCGGTCTTGCCGGACGGGTCGCCGATCATCGCCGTGCCGCCGCCCATCAGCGCAATCGGACGATGCCCCGCGCGCTGCATGTGCGCCATCGCCATAATCGGGATGTAATGCCCGATGTGGAGGGAATCAGCGGTCGGATCGAAGCCGACGTAGAAGGTGGTCGGCTCTTCGAGCTGCTTGTACAGTTCGTCCTCAAAGGTGGTCTGGGCGATGAAGCCGCGTTCTTTCAAAACGTCAAGAATGTGCATGGGGAACCTCCTATATATTAAGTAGTAGGGGAAACAGTGTCATTTCGCCAGCGCCTGCGCGAAAATCTCCCGCAGGGTGCTCATGCCCTCGTGGATTTGCGCGATGCTGGAGTTGGAGAAGTTCAGGCGCAGCGTATTCTCGTGTCCGCCGTCACAGAAGAAGTGCGTGCCGGGGACGTAGGCGACGTGGCGCTCTACCGCTTGTTCCAGCAGCACTTTTGCGTCGATGCCCTCCGGCAGCGTCACGAAGATGAACAGGCCGCCGTCCGGGCGCGTGTACGTCGTGCCTTTGGGAAAGGTCGAAAGTTCACTCAGCATAGCATCCAGCTGCGCCTTGTAGCTGCGGCAGATGCGCTTGATGTGGTCGGGCAGCAGACCGCGCCGCAGGTACTGATCCACAATCGCCTGTGTAAGGTTTGCCGTGTGGACATCGGTGGACTGCTTGCCGACGGTGCATTTGCGCAGGATGCCCGCGTCGCCCGCCATGAATCCGACGCGCAGACCGGGGCTGATAATCTTGCTGAATGAGCCGAGGAAAACGACCCAGCCATCCTTGTCGAAGGATTTGATGGAGGGGCACGCTTCTCCGGCATATCGCAGGTCGCGGTACGGGTCGTCCTCCGCCACGACGACGTGGTACTTCGCGGCGAGTTCCGCGATGGGCTTGCGGCGGTCGGCGGACAGCGTGATGCCCGTCGGATTCTGGAACGTCGGGATGGTGTAAAGCAGCTTCGGGTGATACTGGCGCATCGCTTCTTCCAGCTTTTCCGGGATGATTCCGTTCTCGTCGCTCTCTACCGGCACCAGCGTTGCCTGATACAGCCGCATACACTGCATGTTGCCCAGAAATGACGGGTTCTCCACCAGAATCACGTCGCCGGGGTCAATCAGCGCTTTGCAGAGCAAATCCATTGCCTGTGTTGAGCCAGTGACGGGCAGCACCGCAGGCACGGCGCACCCAAGCTGCTGCTCCACATAGGCGAGCAGACTCTCCAGCAGCGGCGGATACCCCTCTGTCGCGCCGTATTGCAGGATACGCTTGCCGTCTTTTTGCAGCACGTCGCGGGCGATTTCGGCGCATTCCGCATCGGGCAGCGCTGATGCCGCCGGATTGCCGCCCGCGAAGGAAATCATGCCGGGCTTGGCAATCATCTTGAAGATTTCGCGAATGGCGCTGCCGCTGATCTGGTCGAAGCGGTGCGCGAAACGCAGGGAATCAAGCGCCATATTCCAATCACTCCTTACTTTCAGAGAATAATACTATTTCCGGATTCACCTGAGCCATCTGCTTGCGCCTTTTCCATTCATGCGTCCGCTTATTCCACTTAGCGTAGCGCTGCTACGCTGCGTTTCATTCGCGTTAGCCTGAATGAAAAACTCGCGGCGCATCTTGGCTCATTTTCATCCGAAAATAGTATAAAAAACACCTTCTCCGGACAAACTCCGGGGAAGGTGACAAAATGCCACGGTACCACTTCCGTCTGGCTGTGAACAGCCCTCAAGGAGGAACAGTCATTCCTCGCACGCTGTAACCGGCGCACCGGATGCCGCCTACACGCCGCGCAGACGCGGTTTCAGCGGATGGCTCGGAGCTGTACGTCACCCTATGCGCCGCCTGCTTCCTCACACCGCCCGGAAGCTCTCTGCCTGCGCCGCAGAAGCGGATGCCCCGTCTCCTCATTGCCCTGATGGGTGCATGATAGCACGGTTTTTTCCGCTTGTCAAGGGGAAAATTTTTGGTCAGGCGGTATCGCAAAGGCGGGAAAATCACACAATCTGCAAGAGATGTTCACGAAATCGACACATGTCGGCGCTTTTTCTGGAATTTCTGGCGGCATTTTTGTGAAACGGGCCGAAAAAGTCTTGCCATTTCCGCTAAAATCCTGTATACTATACTCTGACCCAGCTATGGGTGCATTTATCGTGTCCGCGAGGACAAAAGCTGGGAAGCCCCTGGATGAAGGAGGTCGACTACTATGGATTGCAAAATCAAGAACGACATCGGAACAATCTATATTACGGAGGATGTCCTGCTCAAGGTCGTGGGATACGCGGCGCTGGAATGCTACGGCATCGTTGCCATGTCCTCCAAGCGTGCCAAGGATGGCATCGTCGAATGGCTGGGAAGGGAAAACCTCTCCAAGGGCGTGCAGATTCGCAGTGTTGGCGATATGCTGGACGTCGATCTGTTCATCATCGTGGAATACGGCATCTCCATTGCCGAGGTGTGCAAGACCATTGTCGATACCGTGCGCTACAAGCTGGAAAGCATGACGGGCGTAAAGGTTCGCAAGGTCAACATCTCCGTGGAAGGTATCCGCGTGTAATGCAGGAAAGCCACACGGCAGCAGTTCCAAGGAGCTGGCGCCGAAAGCAGGTAGGAGGAATTTACCTTTGATACAGCATAAAACCATTGACGGGCTGCTGCTGCGCGACATGGTCGTCGCGGGTGCGGCACTGCTCGAAAAGAACCGGGAAGCGGTGGACGCGCTGAACGTTTTCCCTGTCCCGGACGGCGATACGGGGACGAATATGTCCCTGACCATGCAGAGCGCGACCCGTGAGGTCAATGCGCAGGAGTACCTGCGCGCGGACGAGGCGGCGGCTGCCATCTCGAAGGGTGCGCTCAAAGGCGCGCGCGGCAACTCCGGCGTTATCACGTCCCAGCTGCTGCGCGGCTTCGCGACGTCCTTGAAGGGCGTGGAGAAGATTACCCCCGTGCAGTTCGCGCAGGCATTGAAGGCGGGCTCTGACAAGGCGTACAAGGCGGTCATGAAGCCCAAGGAGGGCACGATTCTGACCGTCGCGCGCGTCATTGCGGAGGACGCCATCAAGTACACCGAGAGCAATCCCGATGACTACGATGGGCTGATGAACGTCATTCTGACCAGCGGCGAGGCGATTTTGAAGCGCACGCCTGACATGCTGCCGCCCCTGAAAGCGGCGGGCGTGGTCGACTCCGGCGGACGCGGCCTCATGCTGATTTACACCGGCTATGCGGCGGTCATGCGCGGCGAGGAAATCGCTGACCCGGCGGCGCTGCTGGCGGGCGATAGTCAGGAGGAGGAGGATATTCACGACCTGTCCGGCGATCTGCCTTATGCCTACTGCACGGAGTACGACATCGTGAACTTCCGCGAGGACTGCACCGAGGGCGACGTGGATTCCTTCCGCCGCCGCCTGAACCGCATTGGCAACTGCGTCAAGGTGACGGGCGACCTGACCGAGACGAAGGTGCATGTGCACACCAACGACCCCGGCAATGCTATCCAGTATGGCATTGAGCTGGGCGAACTGGTGAATGTGAAGGTGGACAACATGCTGGCGCGCAAGCGTGCGCTGGAAGCGGAAAAGGCTCCTGCCGCCGTGGAAGCCCCTGCCGAACCCGCGAAGGAATTTGGCATGGTGGCAGTGTCGCTGGGCGACGGTTTCTCCAGCATCTTCCGTGATTTGACGGTGGATGTGGTGGTCGAGGGCGGTCAGACGATGAACCCGTCGGTGGATGACATTCTGAACGCCATCAATCAGGTCAACGCCAAGTGTGTGTTTGTGTTCCCGAACAACGGCAACGTCATTTTCGCGGCGAATCAGGCGGCGGAACTGGCGGAGAAGGAAGTGCACGTCATCCCCACGAAGAACGTGGCGATGGGCATTGCCGCGGCGGTCGCGTTCCAAGACGACGTGTCCGGCGAGGAGAACGCCAAGCGCATGGCGGAAGCGGCGGAGCACGTCAAGACCGGTACGGTAACGTATGCGGTGCGCGACAGCGAGTACAACGGCGTGCAGATTCACAAGGGTGACATCATCGGGATGCACAACGGCAAGATTGAGTATTGCGGCAATTCCGTGCATGACGTTGTGCTGGACATGATGAAGGCCGTTGTGACCGACGACGCGGAGCTGATTACCGTCTACTACGGCGCGGATACGACGAAGGAAGACGCGGAGCAGGTGGCGACGGAAATCGCCGAGCAGTATCCGAACTGTGATGTGGACTGCCTGCTGGGCGGTCAGCCGCTGTATTACTATCTGATTTCTGTGGAGTAAAAAGCAAATGGAGCTTTCCGCCATCAAGGGCATTGGCCCAACCCGGCTGGAATCCCTTCGCGCAGTGGGCGTCTGCTCATTGCGCGATTTGTTGTATTTTCTTCCGCAGCGCTACGAGGACAGAACACACCCGATTCCCTGCGCGGACGCAAACGGCGGCGAGGTGCTGGTGATGGGTGTTGTACAGGACGCACCGAAACTCAGCCGCTTCAACGGCTTGACGCGCGTGACGGCGTACCTCTGGGATGACAGCGGAAAACTGCCGCTGGTGTGGTATAATCAGCCGTGGATGATGCAGAATCTACCGGTCGGGCAGACCATCATGCTCTTCGGGCGTATGGGGCAGAGCCGGGGGAAACCCGTGCTCCAAAATGCGCAGCGGGTGACGGAACCGTGCATCCTGCCGGTGTACCGCGCTGTGAAGGGGATTCCGGCGAAGTCCTTCCGCGAAATGATGCAGCAGGCGCTGGAACAGGTCGATGACTGCTGCCCGGAGACGCTGCCGAACGATCTGCGCATCCGCCATCAGCTGTGTGAACTGAATTTCGCCATCCGGCAGGCGCATTTCCCGCTGAATGTAGAAAACCTGCGGCTGGCGCGGCGGCGGCTGGCGTTTGAGCAGATGCTGATGTATCAGGCGGCGCTGGGGCTGCTGCGCGGACATAAGGCGGATGGCACGGCACTGCCGATTCCGCCGGATGCGCCGGAAAAATTCTGGCAGACGCTGCCGTTCCCGCCGACCGGGGCGCAAAAGCGCGTCTTGGAGGAAATCGCGGCGGATTTGCGGTGCGACCGGGCGATGAGCCGCCTCGTGCAGGGCGATGTCGGCTGCGGCAAAACCGCGCTGGCATTCGGGGCGATTGCCATGACATGCGCCTGCGGATACCAGGCGGCGATGATGGCGCCGACGGAAATTCTCGCGCGCCAGCACTACGAATCCGCCAAGGCAATGCTGGAACCGCTGGGCATCCGCTGCGGCCTGCTGATTGGCTCGATGCGCCCGAAGGCGAAGCGGGAGGCGCAGGAGGCTTGCGCAAACGGGGAATATCAGGCAGTGTTCGGGACGCACGCGCTGATCAGCGAAAAGGTGGCGTATCAAAAGCTCGGACTGGTTGTGACGGATGAGCAGCACCGTTTCGGTGTGATGCAGCGCTCGACCTTGCAGCAGAAGGGCGCGGACGGCACGAAAGCGCCGCATGTGCTCGTTATGTCCGCAACGCCGATTCCGCGCACGCTTGCGCTGATTCTCTATGGCGACCTTGATGTGTCCATCGTCGATGAGCTGCCGCCGGGGCGCACGCCAGTCAAGACGCGAGTCGTGCCGGAAGAGAAGCGCGCCGGGATGTACGGCTTCCTGCGGCAGGAGGTGCTGAAAGGGCATCAGGCGTATGTGGTCTGTCCGCTGGTTGAGGACAGCGAGATGATGGAGGACGTTCGCAGCGCACAGGCGACGTTCGACGCGCTGAAAAACGGCGAATTGTCGGGACTTCGTGTCGGATTGACGTGGGGTGCACAGCCCGCGGACGAAAAAGCGCAGGTGCTCAGCGAGTTTTCCGCCGGGAATCTCGATGTCCTCGTGTCCACGACGGTCATCGAAGTCGGCGTGAACGTGCCGAACGCGAGTGTCATGGTGATTGAAAATGCCGAGCGCTTCGGGCTCAGCCAATTGCATCAGCTGCGCGGGCGCGTTGGGCGCGGGTCAGCGGAAAGCTGGTGCTTCCTGCTGGCAGCGGAAAATGAGCGATTGCGCATCCTGACGCAGACGAATGACGGCTTCATCGTCGCGCAGAAAGACTTGGAGCTTCGTGGGCCGGGCGACCTGATGGGTACGCGGCAATCTGGCGAAATGATGGCGGATTTCCTGCTTGACGGTGACGTGAAGCTGCTGGATGAAGCTGCGAAGTGCATGAAGCGCCTGCGGGAAGACCCAAAATTGACGGCGGAGCGTCAGCAAGTGGAAGCGGAAGCGCTGCGCAATTATCGCGATAAATTGGCAGATATTGCAATGAACTGATGGAAAGGGGCAAAATAGGATGGACAACATGCTGACTTGCACGGAAAACCGCGAACTTTCGTGGCTGCGGTTCAACGAGCGAGTACTGGAAGAAGCGGAGGATGAGCGCGTACCGCTGTGCGAGCGTCTGTCGTTCCTCTCGATCTTCCAGAGCAATCTGGACGAGTTTTTCATGGTGCGCATCGGCAGCCTGCATGACCAGATGCTGCTGGATAAGGAGGCACGCGAGAACAAGACGAACATGACCCCCGGCGAGCAGATTGACGCTGCCATCAGCCGCATCCGCACGCTGTGCGACCGCCGCGACCGGACGTATGCCGATGTGCTGAAGAAGCTGGAGGACGAGGGCATCAGCATCGTCAACTTCCGCCAAATCAGCCCGGAAAGCGAGCAGTATCTGGCGAAAATCTTCCGCGAGGACTATTTGCCATTGCTCTCGACTTATGTCGTGGGCAAAAAGCAGACGTTCCCGTTCCTCAAAAACAAGGAGATTTATGCCGTCGCCGTCCTGCGCACGGGAAGCGAGAAGGAAAAAATCGGCATCGTGCCGTGCGGGGAGAACATGTTCCCGCGCCTGATTGAGGTGCCGGAGCGCACGGGCTGCTATATCCTCTCTGAAGAGCTGATTCTGCACTATCTGCCGCTGCTTTTTGGCAGCTACCGCATCGCAAGCAAGACGCTGGCGCGCATTACCCGTAGCGCCGACATTGATGCGGATAGCGTATACGACGAAGACCTCAACTACCGCGACCACATGGCGGAAGTCGTGCGCCTGCGCCAGAAACTCTGCCCGGTACGTTTGGAACTCAGCCGAAAAATCGGGCACGACATTATCGAGAAGCTGTGCGACCAGCTGAAACTGGACACCGCGCGCGTCTACGAGTACGATACGCCGCTGGATATTAGCTTCCTGTTTAATATTCAGGATAAACTGCGCAGCCACGCGGAACTGTTCTACGCGCCACGTCATCCGCAGGCAACGCCGGATATCGTGGACAATCGCCCGGTGATGGAGCAGATTCTGGAAAAGGATGTGCTGCTGCACTATCCCTACCAGAGCATCCGCCCGTTCCTGCGGATGCTGTCCGAAGCGGCGAATGACCCGCAGGTCGTCTCTATCCGCATGACGCTCTATCGCCTCGCGCGCGACTCGAAGGTTGTGGAAGCGCTGGTGGAAGCCGCCGAAAACGGCAAGCAGGTGGACGTGCTGGTGGAGTTGAAAGCCCGCTTTGACGAAGAAAACAACATCGAGTGGAGCCGCCGATTGGAGCGTGCGGGCTGCCACGTCATCTATGGTGTGGATAAACTGAAGGTTCATTCCAAACTCTGCCTGATTACGCGCAAAACGGATGAGGGCATCCAGTACATCACGCAGATCGGCACGGGCAACTACAACGAGAAGACCAGCCGCTTGTATACCGACCTGAGCTACATCACCGCGCGCGACGAAATTGGCGAGGAAGCATTGCAAGTCTTCCAAGCGCTGATGCTGGGCGAGACGGTAGACCACATGTCCGTGCTGCTGGTCGCGCCGCACTGCCTGCAAGACAAGCTGATTGACATGATTGATGGCGAAATCAGCAAGGCGAAGGCGGGGCAGAAGGGGCTGATCCGCCTGAAGATGAACAGCCTGACGGACAAGATGCTGATTGACAAGCTCGTCGAGGCGAGTCAGGCGGGCGTGCAGGTCGAAATGATTGTGCGCGGCATCTGCTGCCTGCGCGGGGGCGTGCCCGGCTTGACCGACAATGTGCACATCATCAGCATCGTCGGGCGCTTCCTCGAACACAGCCGCATCTACATTTTCGGCGACGGCGATGCAGCGCGCTACTACATTGCTTCGGCGGACTGGATGACACGCAACACCCTGCGCCGCGTCGAGGTGGCAACCCCGATTTTGCAGGACGACGTGAAGCGCCGCATTGACCACATCTTCGACGTCATGTGGCATGACAACGTACAGGCACGCGACCAGCAGCCCGACGGCAGCTACACCCGCCGCTATCCCGGCACGCAAACGCCGCTGGCGAGCCAGAACGTGCTGTATGACGAAGCCTACCGCATGGCAAAGGGCATCAAAGAATAATAAAAACCGACCGTCGGTTTCTTTGGAAAAGAGGGAAATAAAAAAGACCTCCGGTCGGGAAAACGCCCCGCCGGAGATCGCCGGTCAGTCATCCATCAGTTCCACAAGAACCGCGTTCTGCACGTCCATCCCGCGACGCGTCAGCGACCATCGGTCGGTTTTGTGCTGAAGCAGTCCTTCATGCTCGAATTTCCGCAGCTTCTCGCCGTACAGCGCGTCCAGCGAAACGCCGTGCCGCTCTTGAAATTCCGATTCGCTGACGCCGCAGGTCATTCGCAGCCCCAGCATCAGCGTTTCAAACCGACCGTCGGTTTTTGAGACGAACTCCCGCTCTCGCAGCGAATCGTCCTGCGACTGCACCATCCGCAGATACGCGGGCAGCGTGCGTGGGTTTGTCAGGCGAATCATCCCGTTCTTCGCAGGCAGATACGACGCCGCCGACACGCCCAGCCCGATATACGGCACCTGCTGCCAATAACCGATGTTGTGGCGGCATTCGCAGCCGGGGCGCGCGAAATTGCTGATTTCGTACTGCTGGAAGCCTGATTGCGCCAGCAGATCCAGCGTCAGGTCGTACATGCGGCGTTCGTCGTCCTCGTCCGGCAGGGTCAACTGCCCGGTCTGCAAGTCGCGGTACAGCGGCGTACCTTCTTCGGGAATCAACCCGTAGCAGGACAAATGCTCCGGATTCAGCGACAGCGCCTTCTCCAGCGTCTCACGCCACATGCTGACTGTCTGACCGGGCAGCCCAAACATGAGGTCAAGGCTGATGTGCTGGAATCCAGCGTGCCGCGCAAGCTCGACGCTCTGCTGCACCTGCGTAAAGTCGTGGATGCGCCCCAGCATCTTCAGCAGTGTTGGCTGGGCTGCCTGCATCCCCATTGACAGGCGATTGATACCGCAGTTGAGCGCCGCATCAAGCCACGCATGGGTCAGCGTGCCAGGGTTCGCCTCGGACGTAAATTCCGCACCGGGCGCAAGGGGAAAATGCGCTGTAACGCCCTCCAATAGCCGCGTCAGCAGTTCCGGCGGCAGAATTGACGGTGTGCCTCCGCCTAAATACGCGGTTTCCATCGCGCTATGCGGGAGTTTAGCTGCCTGCGACGCGGCTTCGGTCAGCACCGCATCCACATAGGCACGCTGTGTAGATTCCGCATGGGGGAAGGAAGCAAAGTCGCAGTAGCGGCATTTTTGGCGACAATAGGGAACGTGCAAGTAAATTTCCATTCAAATCACCTGTAAAGGACTGTTCAAATGCGGAAAAATCCGCTACAATAGAAAAAGTGGCAAAGGGGGTGTACGAAAATGGATACCATCATCAGTTTTCTGGAAAAACTGGTACATTATTCAGCAGAATTGGGCATTGTACTGGCGGAGCTGGCGGGCATCGCTATTCTGATTATCACGGCGATGAAGGGAGTCGTCAGCTACTTCAAGCACAATGAGCATCTCCGGCTTGAGCTGGCGCAGGGCATTGCACTTGCATTGGAATTCAAGCTCGGCGGCGAAGTGCTGCGCACGGTCATCGTCCGCGAATGGACGGAACTGCTGATTCTGGGTGCGGTCATTGCGCTGCGCGGTGTGCTGACGCTGCTGCTGCACTGGGAAATCAAGGTGGAAGAAGAGCATGACGAGCGCCTGCTCAAGCTCAAAGCGATGGAGGAAGCCGAAAAAACGGCAGAGACATCAAAACAGTGATAAAAAGCAGGGGAAACAAGCATTCCCCTGCTTTTTTCATACCTTTGTTTCCTGAATCAGGCGCTCACAGTCGCTGGCAATCGCCAAATTCAGCAGCGGAAGCCCCTCCTGCATGGCGTAGAGCGCGGTGTACATCGTGCCGCCCTTCTGCCGATTCAGGTAGCAGACGCAAAATGCGCTGTTGTCCACCATGTACCGATTCCGCATGTACATGCAGCCCTCATAGTAGTGGCTGGAGAGGACAACTGTCTCGTCGGCAGCATACAGCAGCTGCTCGTAAATCAGGCAATCCGACGCTTTCCATCGCGCGGACTGCGTGCTGCACGGAATCGCCAGCCGAAGCCGAACATCCGCATGGTGCGTCCGCATCAGCAGAATGCGCTGCGCTGCCAGCGTGTCAAATCCCAGCGCGCCGCCGCAGATAAAATCCCGAAACCCGTGCTGATACAGTGCTTCCAGCACCCGGTCAAGCCGCTCTGTCAGCGCAGGAAGCTCCTGCGGCGGAATCGCCCGATGCCCCGTGAAGCAGACGGAAATGTCCTTTCGCCCGTTCTCCTGCGACGCAAACACGTCGGCAATATGGCTGCGGGAAATGTAGGAAAGCGGCTGATGCAGCGCAGTGGGCGCTTGGAGCGGCGCCCGAAGCCAGCGGTCGCTGACCTGAGCCTTGCGGTACAGCATGTTTTTTCCTCCTGACAGCGTCAGTTGCTGTCCATCTTCAGCACGGCAAGGAATGCCTCGCTGGGCACTTGCACCGTGCCGAACTGCCGCATTCGCTTCTTGCCCTCTTTCTGCTTTTCCAGCAGCTTTTTCTTTCGGCTGATGTCGCCGCCGTAGCACTTTGCCAGCACGTCCTTGCGCATCGCCTTGACGGTTTCACGCGCGATGACCTTGCCGCCGATGGCCGCCTGAATCGGAATCTCGAACATCTGCCGCGGGATGACGTCTTTGAGCTTCTCGCAGATGGAACGCCCGCGCCCGTACGCCTTGTCGCGGTGAACGATGATGGAGAACGCGTCGCAGATTTCGCCGTTGAGCAGAATATCCAGCTTGACCAATTGGCTCTCGCGGTAGTCCTTGAATTCGTAGTCGAACGAGGCGTATCCGCGGCTGCGGCTCTTAATCTGGTCAAAAAAGTCGAAGATGATTTCGTTGAGCGGAATGTCGTAATTCAGCTTGACGCGCGTACCCTCGTATTGCATGTCAAGGAAGATGCCGCGCCGGTCTTGGCACAAGTCCATAATCGTGCCGACGCTGTCCTGCGGCGTGAAGATTTCCGCGTGGACGAATGGCTCTTCCATCATGGCAATTTCGCCAATGGGCGGCAGTGCCATCGGGTTGTCGCACATCAGCACCGTGCCATCGGTTTTTGTGATGCGGTAGATGACGCTCGGCGCGGTGGTGACAAGGTTCAAGTCCCATTCGCGCTCCAGACGCTCGGTGATGATGTCCATGTGCAGCAGCCCCAAGAAGCCGCAGCGGAAGCCGTAGCCCAGTGCGACGGACGTTTCCGGGTCAAAAGAAAGGGAAGCGTCGTTCATGCGCAGCTTCTCCAGCGCATCTTTGAGCGCCGGATAGTCCGCGCCGTCCGCCGGATACACGCCGCAGTAGACCATCGGCGTCACCTGCCGATAGCCGGGCAGGGGGCAATCCGCCGGATTCATGGCGTCGGTAATTGTGTCGCCGACGCGGGTTTCACGCACATCCTTGATGGAGGCCGCGACATAGCCCACGTCGCCCGCTTTTAATTCGTCGCACGGCTGATAACCCGGCGCGAACGTGCCGACTTCCACAATGTCGAATTCGCCGCCCGTCGCCATCATGCGCATCCGCATTCCCGTGCGGATTGTGCCCTGCTTGACGCGGATGAAGCAGATTGCCCCGCGGTAGTTGTCGTAGAACGCATCGAAAATCAGCGCCTGCAGCGGTGCATTCTCGTCGCCCTGCGGCGCGGGAACGTAATTCACAACTGCTTCCAGCACTTGATCGATGTTCAGGCCAGTTTTCGCGCTCACGCACGGCGCGTAAGACGCATCCAGCCCGATAACGTCCTCAATTTCCTGCCGGACTTCTTCCGGCTGCGCGCTGGGCAGGTCAATCTTGTTGATGACCGGGATGATTTCGAGGTCATGGTCGAGCGCCATATAGCAGTTCGCCAGCGTCTGCGCCTCAATGCCCTGCGTCGCGTCCACCACCAGCAGCGCGCCTTCGCACGCCGCCAGCGCACGGCTGACTTCGTAGGTGAAGTCCACATGGCCGGGCGTGTCAATCAGGTTGAGCGTGTAGGTTTTGCCGTCCTTGGCGGTATAGTGCATATGCACCGCCTTGGACTTGATGGTGATGCCGCGCTCGCGCTCCAGCTCCATGCTGTCCAGAATCTGCTCCACCATCTCGCGCTTCTGGAAAACGCCCGTCGTTTCCAGAATGCGGTCAGCCAGCGTAGACTTGCCATGGTCAATATGGGCGATAATGCAGAAATTGCGAATCTTCGATAATCTATCGGACACGCTGAAATCCCTCCGTCAAAAGCCTTATCACAGGCTCAAAATACCACAATCTTATCATAGCCGATTTTGGTTTGATTTGCAAGGGGAACGGGCAAAAGTGACGCTTTTTTCCGCAATGAAAAACGAATGAGAAGCAAAAAAGCCGCCAGTTGATTGGCGGCAAAAAGGAAAAATCACGCTTTCGGCGGCTGATTCGGCGCATCTGCCGCAAACGTCGCAGCATACTGCGATGGCGTCATGCCTGTTTCATTGCGGAAAATCTTGCTGAAATACGATTGGTCGTCATACCCGACGCACGCCGCCACTTCATGCAGCAGAATATCCGGATGGTCGCGCAGCATCTGCTTCGCGGCGTCCATGCGGCACTGCGTCAGGAAGGTGTTGAACGTCGTTCCGGCATACTTGCGCAGCAGGCGCGACAGGTACGTCTGGCTGATGCCAACATCGGTGCAGATACGCGGGATGCTCAGCGGCTGGGCGTAGTTTTCGCGAATGTAGTTCAACGTGTATTCGCACAGCTCGTTCGCGCTGACGTTCTTGTCGCGGATGAACCCTTCCTCAAAAATCAGGGAGTACAGGCTCGCCAGCAGGTCGCCGTAGGAGGAGGCACTGCCGTATAGCTCGTTTGCCTCGCGCAGAATCTGCTCGCGCTTCCTTTTGGGGCCGGGAACGCCCAAGTCCGCCGTGTACAGAATCAGCTGATAGCACAGGTCTTCCGCCTGAATCTGCGGTAGGCTGTTCTGATTCCATTCGATTGCAAGGGACACAAACAGCTCTTTCAGCATCCGTGTATTGCCTGTTTCGACGAATGACGCAAGGCGCTTTTTTGTCGCAGCGGACAGGACGGACGGCTGTAAGGCACTTTGCGGTGCGTTCAGCGGAACAAGCTGCCCCTTGCCGATGACGACGGTATTCACCATGCGCCCTGCAGCGCGGCTCAAAAACTGCGGCAAGGTGAGAATGTCGGCATCTTCCGGCGCGTAAATCGCCGTACAGGGCAGATCCGGGAAGTCGGCTTTAAGCAGGTCGGACAGCTCGTCGGGGAAACGCTTCTGCCGGTCAGCACTGCTGCGCAGGAGAATGGTTTCCTGCTCATCGCGCCCATAAAACGCAATCCAGCCCGCCTGATGCACCTGCCGAAGCTGCGCGGTGCGGAATTTTGCGAAGCGTACGGTGAACAAATTGCCCTGACGGACAAGGGCGAAGCGCATCATACGGCTGGAAAACAGAGAGCAGAGCAGCGGCTCATCGACTGCTTCACCGCAGAGCAGGCGAGTCAGCGTTTCCTCCATCAGGTCATTTGCTTCTGCATCGAGCGTTTCGCGGATTCGGTCGAGAATTTGCCGGAAACTCTGGATTTCCACGGGCTTGAGCAGATAATCATCCACGCCCGCCTGAATTGCCCCGCGCGCGAACTCAAATTCCGCGTAGCCGGAGACAATCACTGTATGTGTCCGCGGATACAGCTGCCGGACACGCTGCGCCAATTCAATGCCATTGATGCCCGGCATACTGATGTCCGTTACCAGCACATGGACGTGCTGCTGCGCCATCAGCCGGAGGGCATCGTCGGCGCTGCCGGAGAGCAGAATGGTGTCAAACGCAGGGCAGTATTTCTGGCAGATGGCTTTGAGGAACGTCTGCGCGGGACGTTCATCATCTACGATCAGAATGGTGTACATCGTCTTCCTCCTCACTGGTGCGCGTTTCAATCAGTTCGACTACTGCGCCGCCGTCATTGCGGACGCGCATCCGAATTGCGCCGCGGCTGAAATAGAACAGGCGGCGATAGGTGTTGACAAGCCCAATATGGGCGGACGTGTTTTCCGGCTCGGTCAGTTCACCCGCTTCAATGTGGCTGAATTCTTCCCGCAGGTGCGACAGGATTTCCTCCCCGAAGCCGCAGCCGTCGTCGCAAATCAGCAGATGCAGGCAGCCGTCCTCATCGACCGTGCCGGAAATGGTGATGTGAATTGTGCCGCTTGACCCCTGATAACCGTGGGAAATGGCGTTTTCCGCGATGGGTTGAAGGGAGAGCTTCGGCAGTGTCAGATGCGAGAAAGCGTCCGGTATGTCGATGGTGTATTCCAGCCGATCCTCCAAACGAGCTTTCGCGAGTGCCAGATAATTGCGAACGTGGGCGATTTCCTCCTGGAGCGTCGCGGTTTTGCTGCGCAGGTCGGTGGAGTAGCGCAGCATCTGGGCGAATTTGCCGCAGATGTCGATGACCTCCTCGTTCCCGGCTTCCATCGACTTTGCGGAGATGATGTTGAGCGTGTTGTAAATGAAGTGCGGGTTAATCTGCGCCTGCAGCGCGTTCAGCCGTGAACGGAGATTGCTCTCGCGCAGTTCTGCGTCGTTGCGCATGGCAGTTTTCAGCTCCATTACCTGCTTGTCAAACACGTCCTCCAGTTCGCGCATCTCCACGTCACGCGGGTTCGTGACCTTCGGCATTTCTTCGGGCAGCAGGGGACGCTCAGCTATTGCCGCCGGGTCGGACAGCTGGGAAACCTTGCGCGTCAGGCGCAGAATCGAGCGGCTGAGCTGATGCGACGAGAGGATGATGAACACTTCAGCGATGAACAGCACCAGCAGACTGACCAGCACATGGTGGAGGATGACGGAGTGGATGGACGACTCGAAAACCGCGGTACGCTGGGCGGCATAAATGTCGAAGCCCAGCCAGCTGCAATGCTCCTTGACGACGTAGTAGGTGTCGCCGTTTTTGTCGCTGCACTCGGTCATGCTGCCGTATTCGGCGGCGGAGTAGTCGATGGTGTCATCGAAACTGCGGTGGAACAGGCGGCCGTCCGCGTCGTAGGCGGTGGCGCGGAATCCTGCCATGTCGTTGGAGGAGAAAATGTCGAACAGGTCGGTTGAAAGCGCATTGACCTCCACAAAGCCGATCTGTTTGCCGTGATAAACGGCAGGGGACATCAGCGTATAGATAGAAATCGGGCGCGCGACGAACCACGGGTCAATGTGCGGGCGGACAAGCGTCTTCTGGCTCAGCCCCCGGTTGCGCTCGTTCAGGTAGGGCAGGCGGAGCATGACGGTGCGCAGCTCATCCGAGTAGTTTTCCAGCAGACCAATCGTTTCGTAGCGGCTGGACAGGTAGAAACCGTCCATTGTCAGCACGTTGATACGGTAGAAGTAGTCGTTCAGCGGCTCATGGAAAAGCGCGGCGGAAAGCGTGTTTTGCGCCTGATGGTATTCGGACGTCGTCTCCATGTCTTCGCCTAATGTGTAGATGGTATTGAGCGCAGCCATGAAGTCGTTATCCTGTTTCAAGCCGTCCAGCGCATAGCCCATGACGGTGATGTTCTGCTCGAACGCCGCGACAATTTTGCTCGCCATCGCGTTCAGGTTGTCTTCCTCGTACAGCAGGATGTTCTGTATCTCGGAGAGCGTCGCCAGAACAGAGTTGACGGCAATCATGCAGGCGGCAATCACAGAAAACAGGATGGTCATTTTCGCGCTTATTCGCATACACGTCAGTTTTCGCATACATGCCGTCCTTTCTATTTTGCATTGTGCTGATGGAAGCAGTATAGCACATACGCAGAGAAAATGCAAAAGAAAAGTACCCCGTGTTGACGGAAACGCACAAAAGGCGAATAGCGCATAAAGAAGTTTGGTTGTGTTTTGTATTTTCCCAATAGCAGTGCTGGATTTTCCCTTGTTCAAAACAGGCGCTGGGATTATACTGAATCACGAAAGCACCGCCATGGTGCGAATTGAGTTTGTTTCCGATGTTGAAAGGGAGGAACGAGACATGAAACACTTTGGATGGCTTCGCAAGGCAGCCGCATCCGTACTGGCACTGGCTATGTTTGCTGCGGCCCCCGCTGCACTGGCGTATTCCGACGCAAATCTGGAAGCCCCGCACGCTAAGAACGTCGTCATTGACGGCGACCTGAGCGAGTGGGACACGAGCCGCTGCCTGCGCATTGACAGCGAGAAGCAGATTGTCGATCAGATTGAGCACTGGGACGGCGAAGCGGACTGCTCGATGGAAATCTACGCTATGTGGGATGAAGAGAACCTCTACATCGCCGCGAAGGTGTGGGATGACACGCCGTTTGTCTACCGCGAAGGTTTCCCGCTGGATGAATTGGATGCCATCATCCTCTTCTTCAGCACCAACCCCAACGCCGACCCGAACCGTACAGCGTACGAAGCGACCGACTGGCGCATCGTGCAGTCCACGGATGAATATGACTTCTTCAACTATATTGACCGCGACATGATCGCTGACAATCTCGGCTGGGAGACGCAGGGTGAATACGGCGACGAGCTGGTGTTCGACGACTACGAAGCCGTGACCGTCCGCGACAAGGAAATGGGCGGCTACATCCTTGAAAGCAAGATCCCGCTGCACAACCTCTCCAATGATAAGATCGCGCAGCTGGTTCCCGCTGCGGGCACGACCGTTGGTTTCGACTTCTCCATCCTTGACGTTGACCTGCCGTGCCCCGGCATTCACAGCCTGCGGATGCAGTACTCCGCGCAGCTGGACGGCCGCGACCGCAAGCCCACGATGCACAACGTGGACGAGAACCCCAGCCTGTGGGCGACGATGACGTTCGTGGAAGAGTAACAGATTCCCTGCATTCTCAGAGGAGGAACAAGCTATGAAGCTGAAAAAATTCGGTGTGCTGCTGCTGACGGGTGTGCTGGCGATTACGTCGCTGACGACCAGTGCTTTTGCCGCCAAGCGCGAGAAGCGCAGCGCCGATGACATTGATTTCGCCGCCGTGCTGGAGGATGTTTCTGCGAAAGGCACGGTCAACGTCTACCACTGGTGGACGGCTGGCGGCGAAAAGGATGCGATTGAATCCGTCATCGACGAATTCAAAGGCGCGTACGGCAAGGTGAAAACGAAGTCGAACGCCATTCCGGGCGGCGCTGGCGGCGCCATGGTCATGAAGGTCAAGGTGCTTCAGCAGGCGGGCAAGAGCCCTGAAACATTCCAAGCGCATCCCGGTCAGGAAATTCAGCCGTACCTTGATGCGAACATGCTGCTGGATTTGTCCAAGCTGTGGGACTACGCGAAGCTCAACGAGCGCATCCTGCCGGGCATCAAGGACTTGCTGACCGCGCCCGACGGCAAGAACTACGTCGTGCCGATTGGCATCCACAAGACGAATGTTATCTTCTACAACATCCATGTGTTCGAGAAGTACGGGATTGCGATTCCGGATCACGAGAACATCACATGGGACGAGTTCTGGGACATCTGTGACCAGCTGGCGGCGAAAATGCCCGACGGCGAGTACCCGATTGACCTCGGCGACCGCAAGGGCTGGCCGGCGTGCCAGGTGTTCGAGGACATCATGATGGGCACTGACCCTAAAATCTATCAGGACTTCATCAACGGTATCTATAACGTCGAGGATGTGACGAAGGTGCTGACGACTTACGCCAAGCTGATGGATTACGTCGCGCCCGACCATTCCAGCCGTGACTGGTACGAAGCGAGCGGTCAGGTTGTCGCCGGGACGTATGCCATGCAGATTATGGGCACTTGGATGCAGCCGCTGATGACTAGCATGGGTCAGGAATACGGCAAGGACTACGGCATCTTCACGTTCCCCGGCACGGACGGCTGGTTTGGCATGAACATCGACGGTTTCGTCGTCAGCAATGACTCGGCGGACGTCGAGGCGGGTCTGCGCTGGGCGTACAACGTGTCCAGCACGCCGGTTCAGCAGCGGTTCTCCGCTTTGAAGGAATCCATTTCGCCCTACACCGATACCCCGGATGACTGCTACAACGAACTGACCCTTAAGTTCAAGAATGAGCTGATCAGCGACACGATCCGCAGCTATCCGAGCTTCACTCACGGCACGGCGCTGCCTTGGAGCGCGTCTATGAGCCTGCAGACGCAGGTGCAAGAGTTCGCTACGTCCAGTGACCACGACGCGGAATATTTCGCGAATAAGATCGTCAACATCCTCAAGGAAGCTGGCGTGAAAGGAGAATGGAACCTTGTTGACTAAGAAATGGATGCGGCGCTCGCTGGCGATGCTGGGTGCGCTGACGCTTACAGCCGGGCTGTGGGCTGCTCCCGCGATGGCGGAGGAAAAAACCTACACCCAGCCGACGCTCAATCCCCATGTGAAGAGCATCATCGAAGTTGACGGCTACCAGTTTATCGACCTGAACAGCAACGGCACGCTTGACCCCTACGAGGATTGGCGACTGGATGCTGACACCCGCACGGCGGACTTGGTTGGGCAGATGACGGTGCGCGAGAAAATTGCGCAGATGCAGCACCCGACGTACCTGCCGCGCGCCGATGGCAAGATTCCATCCTACCTGAACAAGTGGTGCAATAAGGAAGGCATCGGCATGCTGCTGATTCGCGAACTGAACAGCGTGGAAGCGGCTGCGGTGTCCATGAACACGATTCAGGAGTATGCTGAGGGGTCTCGTCTGGGCGTGCCGGTGCTGGTGTCGATGGACTCCGTGCATGGCCTGTCTTACGTCTCCGGCGCGACCGTTACCGGGCATAATCTGGCGCTGGCGGCAACCCGTGACGAAGACCTTGTCACCCGTCTGGCGGAAATTGCCCGCAATGAGCATATCGCCATCGGCGTTCGCATGACGCTGTCTCCCGAAGCCGACATTGCCTCCGAACCCCGCTGGGGGCGCGTCATGGAGACGTTCGGCGAAGACCCTGACCTTGTGACGAAGATGGTCACGGCGCAGGTCGTTGCGTTCCAGAATGGGCGCGACGGGCTGAACACCGGCGCAATCGTGGCCTGCATGAAGCATTTCCCCGGCGCTGGTCCGCAGATGGAGGGCAAGGACACCTCGCCCATCATTTCCAGCGCGGAAACGCTGCAAATTCACCTGAAGCCGTATTATGCGGCGCTGGAAGTCAACATCGCTTCCATCATGCCGTACTACTCTGTCCCGCTGGAGCTGGACATGGAGAACTCCGCCATCGGCTCGAAGGCGACGCTGCAAGACCTGCTGCGCGACGAAATGGGCTTTGAGGGCATCATCCAGACTGACTGGGGCATGATTTGGGCGATTCAGGAAGGCCGCGGCACGATGATGGGTGAAGAAGTGTCCGACGAAGAAGCCATCCTGATTGGCATCACCGAGAGCCGTGTGGACGGCATCGGCGGCGAATCCATCCGCCTGATTGACCAGATGGAAGAACTGACGAACGCGGGCAAGATTGACGAAGACATCCTGACGGCGGCGGCGACGCGCATCGTCAAGGCGAAGTTTGAATTGGGCGTGTTCGAGAATCCCTACTGCGACGTGGAGTACGCCGTGCAGTTCGTCGGCAACAAGGAACATCAGGCGGTGAACCTTGAAGCGGCGCGCAAGGCGATGACGCTGCTCAAGAACGACGGCATCCTGCCCCTCAAACAGAACGAGAAGCAGACGATTCTGGTCTGCGGCCCGCGCGCCGGCGACATGGACTCGCTGGTCGGCGGCTGGTCTTCCGCGCAGGAAGGCTTGACCATTGCGGACGCAGTGGCGGCTTACGCAGGCGAAAATGCAACGGTCATCTATGAATCCGACAACGTTGAGCGCATTGCAGAATTGGCGAAGGATGCGGACATCATCATCGTGTCCGTCGGCGAACCGAGCTACCAGCACGATCCGCCGTGGGGCTACGACACGCTGGAAATCACCGGCAGTCAGCAGGAAATCCTCGAAGCGGCGAAAGCCAGCGGCAAGCCGATGGTGACGGTCGTCACGGGCGGACGTCCCTACATCCTGACGTGGTGCGACGAGAATACGAACGCGATTCTGGAAGCGTACTATCCGGGCTCGCAGGGCGGCATCGCGATTGCGGAAACGCTCTTCGGGCTGAACAACCCCACGGGCAAGACGCCCTTGCAGTTCCCGCGGGATATGGATTCTGTCCGCAATCAGGAAGGCGATGTGTCCTTCGACCTTGAAAACCCGCTGTATGACTACGGCTGGGGTCTGAGCTACGGCGAATGATGTATCAGCCCGTACAGGCGCAGCGGAATTGCCCAAGCCTGTACGGGCTTTCTTCAAAGCTGATAGCAAAACCTCGAACAGAATGCAACAGAAGGGGATTTGCCCATGGAACAATTTTCTGAATTTTTTGAGAATCTGGCGTTCATGACCTTTTCCCATGACAGGTTCTGGGTTCTCTGCGCCATCATCGTCGCGGTGATTCTCGTGTACCAGCTGCTGCTGCGCTTTGCGCCTAAAACAGTCGGCCCGGTACACCACTTTCTCCAGCGGCATCCGCTGATTTGGATCTGCATCCCGGCGGCGCTGCTGATTTACTTCGTGTATGTCTCGCTGGGCTGGAACCTGTGGGTTTCCGTGTCCGACTGGGAGTCGGGACAGCTGGAAGCAAGCTACGGCTGGGGCGGCTTCGGCAACTACGCGAAGATGTTCTCCAGCCCCGACTTCTGGCCGTCGCTGCGCAATACGCTGCTGCTGTTCTGCCTGATTCCGCTGTGCCTCCTGCTGGGGCTGGGGCTGGCGCTCATCATGGATCAGGGGCTTCGCGGCACGGCGCTGTTCCGCACGCTGATTCTGCTGCCGTTCGCGCTGTCCTTCGTCGTGACCGGCACGGTCTGGGCGTACATGTATCGCCCAACGGGCGGTGTGCTGAATTCCTTCCTCTCGATTCTGGGCGTGGATGTATCCGCCGCGATGAAAGCTGGACACCTGATGTGGGCGTCGAGCAACTCCACCATCATGCTGTCCATCATCATTGCGATGGTCTGGCAGTTCTCCGGTTACGTTGCGGTCATCTTCCTCGCCGCCATCAAGAACGTTCCGGTCAACGTCATCAACGCCGCGAAGCTGGACGGCGCGTATATGCCGCGCATCTACTTCAAACTCATCATTCCGCAGCTCAAGGGCGCGATGGGTTCCTGCATCACGATTCTGGCGATGTACGCCCTGCGCTCGTTTGACTTCATCGTGTCGCTGGTGGGTTACACCACCTCCGCCGCGTGGACGCTGCCGATTTGGATGTACAATGAAGCGTTCCAGAACAATAACTTCGCGTATTCCGCGGCAATCAGCTGCTTCCTGCTTGCGCTGGTGCTGGTGCTGATTCTGCCGCTGACCTACTGGACGAACAGAAGGAAGTGAGCATGAAATGCAAAATAATTTGAGTATTGAGCGCAGCAAGCAGGAACAATCGGCACAGACGACGAAAATAAAACCCAAGTGGCACATGACCGTGCTGCATGTGGTGTACTACCTCATCATGATTGCGTTTCTGGTCTTCTACATGCTGCCGTTCTGGGGAACGGTGATGACGTCCTTCAAGTCCAACAGTGAAGTGATGACGACCACGCCCATCACACCGCCGTCAGAGTGGACAATGGAGGGTTACGAGAGCGCGATGGAAGAGCTTGCGCAGCCGCTGATGACCAGCTTGCTGGTGACGCTCTTCGGTGCGGCGGGATCGGTATTCCTCGGTTCCATCTGCGCCTACGCATTGAGCAAGTGGAAGTTCCGGTTCAACAACGTGTTCTTTATCGCGCTGGTCGCGGCAACATACTTGCCCTTCCAAGCGATTCTGATTCCGCTTTTGCAGACCATCAACGCCCTTGACCTCTACGATAACCTCTGGGGTCTTGTGCTGGTTCACGCCGTCTTCGGTATGCCGATGTGTACGGTCATGATGCGCGGGTATTACGCCGACGTGCCGGACGCGCTGATTCGTCAGGCGATGATCGACGGCAACGGCGTATGGCAGATTTACCGCAAAATCGTCCTGCCGAACACGAAAATCGCGACGATTACGGTCTTTGTCTTCCAGTGTACGTCCATTTGGAATGAGATGCTGTTCGCGCTGGTGCTCGGCGGCTATGATTCCAAACCCGCGACCATTGCCCTGAACGAGCTGGCGGGCACGATGGCGGCGGAATTCAACGTGCAGATGGCTGGTTCGCTGATTCTGGCGCTGCCGGTGCTGGTGCTGTACATCTTCATGGGCAAGTACCTCATCAGCGGTCAGATGTCAGGCGCGGTCACAGCGTCGTAATGCGCGGCGCAATCAACAAGGAGGAAAGGTTCATGAAAAAACTGCTCAAAAGCGTCGCGGCGCTCTCCCTTTCCGCGATGATGCTGCTTTCGCCCGGTGTGCTGGCGGAAGAGGACGAGGAAGAAAGCAATGTCGTCGAATTGACGACGGTCGTGCAGGAATATGAAGGAAAGCAGATTGTGCTGAAAACTGCCGGACTGGATATTCTGGAGCAGGACGGATACAAGTTCAAGGACTTGAACAAAAACGGCGAGCTTGACCCGTATGAAGACTGGCGTTTGACACCTGAAGAGCGCACGGAAGACCTGCTGAGCCGCATGAGCGACAAGAACAAGGCGGCGCAGATGGCGCACATGACGCTGGTCACGCTCAAAGAAAGCTGGTTCAGCGATCTGGACATCGGCTTTGCGCTGACGTACACCTACTTTGCGGAAAGCAAGGAGTCGGCGGGCGAGAAGATGAACTACGTCCAGTCCCTGTGCGAAGAAAGCGAACTGGGTATCCCGGTCGTCTTCTCCATGGACTCGGTCATTGGCGCAAGCTGGATTAACGACACGACGATTCTGCCGGACGCCATCACGCTGGGCGCGACGGGCGACGCGGAACTCGTACAGGAACTGGCAGACATTCAGCGTCAGGAAATGAAGGCGCTCGGTGTCCGCATGAGCCTCTCTCCGAACGCGGACTTGGCGACTGACCCGCGCTGGGGGCGCAATCAGGAAACTTACGGCGAGGACGCGGATACCGCCAAGGCGATGGTCGTCGCGGCGATTACGGGCTTGCAGAACGGCACGGATGGCATTGGTGTTGATTCCGTCATGTCCTGCGTGAAGCATTTCCCCGGCTCCGGCCCGCAGACGGGCGGCGTGGACGGTTCTCCGCTGGTGTTCGATGACGAAACGTTCGCGCTGCACCTGAGCATCTTTGAGGCGGCGCTGACGGTGCATCCCGCGTCTATCATGCCTTACGGCTATTCGACCGTCCCGTATCTGGGCGGCGACGCGGTGGAAAATTACGCGCATGAATCCTCTGTGGTCATGAACGATGTTCTGCGCAAGCGTCTGGGCTACGACGGCATTATCCAGACCGACTGGGGTCTGAATCATATCGTGGCGATGCAGGCGGGCGCGGACGTCATGGGCGGCATGGGTCAGCGCGACGTCACCCGCATGGTGGATCAGGTTGACCCGTCGCTGCTGACGGATCGCTGCCGCCGTCTGCTGCTGGCGAAGTTCCGGCTGGGCGTGTTCGAGAACCCCTACACCGACGCGGACGAAATCGCGCAGGTTGTCGGCAGCGAAGAACATTATCAGAAGGCAATGGAAGCCGCGGAAAAGGCGGTCACGCTGGTGAAGTACGAGAACCAGCAGCCGCTGGAAGGTCAGCAGATTCTGGTCGTTGGCGCGCTGGCTAAGAACGTTGATGCGCTGTCGAGCGGCTGGAAGATTTCCTCCGAAACAGGCTTGAAGACGGAGGGCAAGTCCATCTACGATGCCATCTGCAAGCGGGCGGGTGCAGACAACGTGACCTACATCGGCGATGACGAAACGCTGATTGCCGATTCCTACCCGGCAGGCACAACCGCGATTGTCGTCGTCGGTGAAGCGAGCGGCACGCACGAACCCGCGTGGGGTACGGCGACGCTGGAATTCCCCGCAGAACAGCAGAACTTGTTGCAAAAACTTGATGCGTCCGGCGTGAACGTTGTATCCGTCGTGCTGATGAATCGCGCGTATGTCATGACGCCGGTGGATGCCGCGTCCGACGCGGTGATGATTGTCTATCGTCCCGGCGTGACGGCGGGCGCGGAAGCGGTGGCGCACGCGCTCTTCGGTGACTGCGCGATTGCCGGCAAACTGCCGTGGCAGATTCCTGCGACGATGGATCAGGTGATGCTCCAGCGTGAAGACCTGCCCAAGGACATCGAAAATCCGCTGTATGATTACGGTTTCGGCATTGAAGTGGCCGCATTCGGTCAATAAGCACTGAGGGAAAGAAAGGAAGTCCGCCATGGCAGCGATTACGATTAAGAACATGGACGTGACCTACAACAAGGGCAAGTCCTATGTCATCAAGGACATGAATCTGGAAATCAAGGACGGCGAATTCTGCGTCTTCCTTGGGCCGTCCGGCTGCGGCAAGTCTACCGCAATGTACTGCATTGCAGGTCTGCTCCATCCGGTTCACGGCGAAATCTGTTTCGGGAATGAAGCGATGAACCAGCTCGATGAGCGCGGCAAGGAAAAGAAATTCGTGCCGCCGCAGGAGCGCAACATCGCGATGGTGTTCCAGGAATACGCGCTGTATCCGAACATGACCGTGCGCAAGAACATGTCGTTTGCGCTGGAAACGAAGAAAGCGCCGAAGGAAGAAATCGAGAAGCGCGTGAACTCGATGTCCGCGATGCTGGGTCTGGATGAACTGCTTGACCGCAAGCCGGCGCAGCTCTCCGGCGGTCAGCGTCAGCGTGTGGCACTGGGACGTGCGCTGGTGCGCGATCCGCAGGTGTTCCTGCTGGACGAGCCGCTTGGCAACCTCGATGCGAAGCTCCGCGATCAGGTGCGCTATGAGCTGAAGAAGATTCAGACGCAGCTGGGCGTCACCACCATCTACGTCACGCATGACCAGACCGAAGCCATGACGATGGCGGATCACATCGTGCTGATGAAGGATGGTCACATCATGCAGCAGGGGACGCCGAACGACCTCTATGCGCATCCAAACAGCCTGTTCGTTGCGAGCTTTGTCGGCACGCCGCAGATTAACAAGCTGACGTGCAAGGTTGTGGAAAAGGGCGGTTCGCTGGCGTTCCAGTGCGGCGAACTGCTGCTGTCCGTGCCGGATGACCTGACCGCGCTGATGCAGCAGTACAAAGGCAAGGAGGTTATCGTTGGCCTGCGCCCGTCGGAACTGACGCTCGCGCCGGAAGGTCAAGGCGAAATCGAGGGTACGGTGGACAGCGTTGAGCCATTGGGCGACGGCTTCATCGTATATCTGAAAGCGGCGGGTCAGATGCTGGTGGCAAAGATTGCGGGCGGCAGCACTGTCATCGGCAAGACGATTTCGCTGAACATTGAAAAGGGGAAATTCCACATTTTCGACAGCCAGACGGAAGAACGGCTGAATCCGTAAATCCCTTCCATGCTGCCGCGCAGTTCTGATTTTGCGCGGCAGCTTTTTTCTACTATTTTCAGATTTGCGGGAAAATCGAAATTCTTTGCAAGCGCAGAGGACGGAGAAGGAATTCGTCTGGTGCTTGTCGAATAATAAACATAAATGTATATTCTGGTGCTGTTAGTTTGAAAATAAGACAAATATACAATTTCGCAGAAAGATAGGAGGACGATGGAGGATGAACGAGAAAATGGAGCGCCTGCTGACGATTTTGCAGGATGTGAACGACGAAATCGACTTTGCGCATGAGCGGCATATGGTCGATGACGGGCTGATTGACTCGCTGGAGCTGATGAAAATCATCGTAGCGCTGGAAGAAGCCTATGACGTGCGAATTGACGCAGGAGAGGTGGAACCGGAGAACTTCAACAGCGCGGAGGCGATTCTGGCGCTGGTGAACAGCTGCCGGAAGCAGGCATGATGCGCTGTGTGCTGCCATGGCTGGATAGATGGGCGGCAAAAAAACCGGATGCAGCGGCGTTCGAGGACGAAAAAACGTGTCTGACGTGGCGGCAGCTGCACGATACGGCGAAACGCATCGGCACTTATCTGGCGCGGCAGCTCCCGCCTCGTGTTCCCGTTGCGCTGTGCATGGACAAAAGCCCGATGACTGTCGCGGCAATGCTTGGTGTGCTGGAAGCTGGGTGCTTCTATACCATTATTGATGTGCAGATGCCGCAGCAGCGTGTCCAGCTGATTCTGGATGCGCTGCATCCGGCGCTTCTGCTGACTGATGCGGGCAAAGTGCCGATATGGGCGGATGCGGCGGGAAAACTGCCATGCGTCTCCACGGAAGTGGCGGCGTCCTGCGACATTGATGAATCGCTGCTGGCGGCGCGTCAGCGGGACATCATTGATACCGATTTGCAGTATGTGCTGTTCACCAGCGGTTCGACCGGGCATCCCAAGGGCGTTGCGATTCGCCATCGCTCGGTGCTGGATTTCGTGGAATGGGCAGTCCCTGCGCTGCGGCTTGATGAAGCCGCACGTTTCGGCAATCAGGCGCCGCTATATTTCGACAACTCGGTGCTGGATATTTTCTGCACGCTCAAAAGCGGCGCATACGTCTACTTCCTGCCCCAGAGGGACTTCCTGTTCCCGGCACGGATGATGGACGAATTGGAGCAGCGGCAGATTAACACGCTGTTCTGGGTTCCATCGGCGCTGATGCACCCGGCGAATCTCGGCGTGGTGAAGGATGGACGTCCGCGCGGGGTCAAGCGGGTGTTCTTCTGCGGCGAGGTGATGCCGAACCGTCAGCTGAATATCTGGCGGCAATCCTTGCCGGATGCAGATTTTGTGAATATGTATGGCCCGACGGAAATCACGGATGTCTGCTCGTGGTATCGTGTTGACCGCACCTTCGAGGATGGCGAGCCGCTGCCGATTGGCTTCCCGTGCGAAAATACGCGCATTACGCTGGTGGAGGGCGAAATCTGCGTCTCCGGGACGTGTTTGTCCGCCGGATACTACAATGCGCCGGAAAAAACGGCGGCAGCGTTTGTCCAGCATCCGGACGCGCGGGGGATTCCGGAGCGGATGTACAAAACGGGCGACCTCGGCACATACAACGAGCGCGGCGAACTGATGTTTCTGGGACGCAAGGACAGCCAAATTAAAAAGCAGGGCTATCGAATTGAACTGGGCGAAATCGAGTGCGCAATCAAGGCGTGTCAGGCGGTGACGCAGGGCTGCTGCTTCTATCAGGCTGCGACACAGCAAATCGTCTGCTGCTATTCCGGCGAGGACGACGAAAAGGCGCTTCGGGGCGAACTCAGGCGGCGGCTGCCGAAATACATGCTGCCGGATGTGTATTACCATCTGCCGCAGTTTCCGCAGACGATGAACGGAAAAATCGACCGCGTGCGGCTCAGACAGGAGCTGGGATTGTGAGCGTCGTATCCTTTGAATTTCTGGGGTTTCTTGCTGCGCTGGCCGTGGTGTACTACGTCCTGCCGATGCGCGTGCGCAAGTGGGCGCTGCTGGCGGGCAGTGCGGCGTTCTGGCTGCTCTGCGGCTGGCAGGGGGCAGCGTACCTCACGGCGGAAACGCTGCTGATTTGGGGCTGCGCACGCCTGATAGGGCGGTTTTCGGAGCGCAGGGGCGTTTGCCGCGCACTGCTTGTCGGCGGAATGGTCACGGTTTTCGGCGCAATGGTGCTGATGAAGGCGCTCGCGCAGCTGCAAGCCCTGCCGGACGGGCTGCTTGTCCCCATCGGCTTGTCGTACTTCACGTTCCAGAGCATAGGCTACCTCATCGACGTTTATCGCGGGAAGGTCACGCCGGAAAAGAACTATGCGAAAGTCCTGCTGTTCGCGGGCTTTTTCCCGCAGATGACGCAGGGGCCGATTACGACGTGGAAGCAGCTGATGCCACAGCTGGACAGCCCGCACCGCCTTTCACCGAATGGCTTTGTGTCCGGTGTGTTCCTGATGGCGTGGGGCTTTTTCAAGAAACTTGTCATCGCTGACCGTCTGATGCCGGCGGTGAGTGTGCTCGTGGCGACGGCGCAGGAACTGCCGGGCTGGCTTGTGCTGGCGACAGCGGCGATGTACGCCATCGTGCTGTATGCGGACTTCTCCGGCGGCATTGACATCATACGCGGCGCGGCGGAGCTGCTGGGCATCGACCTGCCGGAGAACTTCCGCCGACCATTCTTTGCTGCAAGCATTGCGGATTACTGGCGGCGCTGGCACATCAGCCTCGGCGTATGGTTCCGCACCTATTTGCTGTACCCGCTGGTGGCGAGCCGCGCTGGAATCGGGCTGGCGAAGGTCGGCAAGCGGCTGTTCGGCGCAAAGGCAGGGCGCGCGATGCCGGGCGCGGCGGCGTCGATGGTGGTTTTTCTGCTCATCGGCGTCTGGCACGGATTTTATTGGAACGCGGTGCTGTACGGCTTGTGGTTCGGACTGCTGACGGCGGCGGGAATGCTGCTTGACCCGCAGTTCCGGAAGATTCGCAAGCGCGTGACGGCACATCGGGGCGGTGCGGCGCTTATGAAGGCGTTCGGCTGGCTGCGGACGATGGCAGCGGTGCTGCTGGCGCAGTTTTTTGCCTGCACGACGTCGCCGGGCATGGCGTTTGGCATGATGGGGCGCATCTTCACCGATTTCGGCGCGGGTATGACGCGTAATTTCCCGCTTGGAATGCAGGACGGCGTTGTGGCAATTATCGCGGTACTGCTGATGCTCCTGGTGGACATCCTCTGTGAAAAACAGCCGGATTTGCGCAAGAAGCTGGCGGTTTCGCCGCTGTATGTGCGCTGGACGCTGCTGATGGGGCTGATGTTTCTGACGCTCATCTTCGGCTGTTACGGCGCTGGATTCGACCGCGCGGCATTCCTGTACGCAGGATTCTGAAAAGGAGGGGAAGGCAATGACAGATAAAGCGGTCAGCCGCCGACGCGAGAATGCAGCATTTTTCCTCCGAATACTGGCGTTTGGGCTGATTTTCACGCTGATTTCGTGCACTGTGCTGTATGTGCTGACGCCGAAATACGATTATGGGCCGGGCAGCATGATGAATCTGCCCCTTCAGCCGCGCAACACCATTGACGTGCTGGCGGTCGGCACAAGCACGACGTATGCTGCAGTGAATACGAACGTACTGTGGGCGAACTGGGGCTTCAGCGTGTATGATCTTGCGAGCGCGGAACAGCAGTATTGGCATACCTACTACTACTTGGAGCAGGCGCTGACAACACAGCACCCGAAAATCCTTCTGCTGGATGCAAAAGCAGCAACGTACCCCGACGATACGACCCGGCGCGGGCGCACGATTCTCTCCACGTCCGGCATTTTGAACCCGATTCGCCGCGCAAACGCGATTGCCGCAGGCGGTCAGCAGCCGCTGGACTTCCTGCTGGGCTATCCGCAGGTGCATGAGAATTGGAAGTCACTGACGGCGGAGAATTTCGCGTTTCCCGGCTGGACGGGCGGACGCAGTGTCGACTGGAAAGGCTTCATCGAATGCGACAAGATGGAGCATCACACGAAGCCAACGTTCTTCTGGACGGAGACGGGCAAGAAAATTAACGGGCGCGAGGCAGAATATTTCGAGCGCATCTGCGATCTCTGCGAAGCGCAGGGCATTCAAATCATCCTGATTTCGTATCCAAGCCCGGATTACGAAAATGATCATATGTATATCTGCACGCTGCGGAAGATGGCGGAGGAACGCGGCATTCCGCTGCTGAATTTCAACAATCCGAAGGGGCGCTTCGGCATTCGGTACAGCAGCGATTTCGCGGATTGGCAGCACCTCAATGTGAAGGGCAGCATCAAGCTGTCGCTGCGAATCGGCGAATATCTGGAAGAAAATTACGACTTGACAGACCACCGCGGCGATCCACAGTACGATTCTTGGCAGCGCTGTCTGGAGGAATGGCAAGCGGCGTATCCGGAGATGGCAAACATGATTCGCAATGAAACGGAGGAAAAATAACGATGAAGCGAAGCGTTCTTGACTATTTGGAGAACACCGCAAAGCGCTGCCCGGAGCGTTTGGCATGGGATGCCTCGGCACCGTTCACGTTCGGGCAGTGGTGGGACGCAGCGCAGCGGATTGCATCGTCACTGAGCAGCCGGTGCGCGCGGAATACGCCGGTTGCAGTGCTGATGAACCCGCGCAGCGCCGAATGCGTGAAGGTATTCTTCGGCGTGTGGGCGGCGGGATGCTTCTATGCGCCGCTTGACCCGATGCTGCCGCCGGAGCGTCTGAAGCTCATCATGCAGAATTTGCAGCCAACGGCGATTGTCTATGATGAAGAAAGCCGTGCGAAAGCGGAAGCTGTTTGCCCGGATGGGTGCGAATGCGTGCTGTGGTCGGACGCGGCGCAGTCGCCCGTGGACGCGGATAAGCTGGCACAAATCCGGCAGACCGTGACGCCGGACCACCTTGCCGCGATTCTTTACACCAGCGGCTCGACGGGCATTCCGAAGGGCGTCGCGCATACGCAGGGGTCGCTTATGGCGTACACCGAAGAGACGATTGAACGCTATCAATTCACCGAGAACACCGTTTTCGGCAATCAGTCGCCGTTTTTCTACGCCAATTCGATTATCGACATTTTCCCGCCCGCGCTGCTTGGCGCCAAGGCGTGTATGATTCCCGCGACGGCGCTGTCGTTCCCGAAAACGCTGGTGAATTACCTGCGGCAGAAGGGCATCACGGAGCTGACGATGACGCCATCGAGCTTCGTGCAGGTGGCAAACAGCGGCGTGCTGACGGAAAACTGCCTGCCGGAGCTTGAATACATGATTATGTCCGGCGAAGTGATGCCGTGGGCGCAGTTAGCCGTCTGGATGAACGCCGCGCCGAAGGGTCATGCGTGGAATTTCTACGGCAGCACAGAGATGTTCAGCGTGTCTGTCGGGAAAGTCGAGGGCAATTACGAGGCGGGACAGCTGATTCCGGTCGGAAAGCCATTCCCGACGGTGAAAATCCGCTTCATGACCGATGATGGGCAAGCTGCCGCACCGGGCGAAGCAGGGGAGATGTACGTCTCATCGCCCATGGTATCGCAGGCGTATTACCGCGACGAAGAGCGGAGCCGCGCGGTCTATGTTGCTGACCCGCTGGGGCAGGAGCCGGGCGTCTGGTTCCGTTCGGGCGACTACGGCTTCCTCGACGCGCAGGGACAGCTGAACGTGCTGGGACGCAAGGATAGCATGGTCAAGCATCATGGTTACCGCATGGAGCTGGGAGAAGTCGAAGCGGCGCTGCGGAGCATTCCCGGCTGTCTGGAAGCTTGCTGCCTGCTGGACAGGGAACAGGATGTGCTGTGGGCGTTTGCTGTGGGCAATTTGACGGAAAAGTCGCTCATGGATGCGCTGAAAACGAAGTTGGCGCGCTATATGCTGCCGGACAAAATCGTCCTGCTGCCGGAGCTGCCGCATACGGCGAACATGAAAATCGATCGCCAGACGCTGCGGAAGCGGATGACCGAACAAGGTTGACGTATGCTGAATATTGCAGGGAAAAAGACTGGATTTCCTGCTTGACTTGCATCCGCCCCGCTTGCTGGGAAAACGGACGCCAATCCTGCGAATAACCAAATAGGACAATTGCTTTTTCTCCGCATTGATAATACGGAAGAAAATTTGCCGAATCCGTAGAAAATGGAGAAAAACGTGTCTGTGCTGAATATTCCAAATGAACGGACTGGATTCTCCCTTTACCCTTTTTGTGGTTCTGATTATAATGATAATCAAGAGGTCGGCGCAAGGAACCCTGACAAAGAGAGGGAGGGTAGCAATCAGGAAGCAGGGATCTTGCCGACAGAGCGTAAAAGGTTTCTTAGAAAGGAAAGGAGTATTTTCATGAAGAAAAAGTTATCCCTGTTGGTCGCATTGACGATGATGCTGGGTTCAATGGCTGGCTTGGCAGAAGAAGCGAAGCAAGGCCCGACAGAAGCGGAACTGCTGGCGAAGCCGTGCGAGTTCTCCCTGATTGAAGCCAATGGCGAACAGCCCCGCTTGACTTACATCGAGGGTGTCACCCCGATTCTGGAAGTGGACGGCTACAAGTTCAAGGACATGAACAAGAACGGAAAGCTTGATCCCTACGAGGACTGGCGTCTGGACACCGAAACCCGCGTGAATGACCTGATCAGCCAGATGACCCCCGAAGAAGAAGCGGGTCTGCTGTTCTGCGTCAGCGCGAATCTCGAAACGGCACGCTCCCTGATTCCGGATTTCAACCTGACCTGTATGCTGTTCAACCTGAACGGCACGCCGGACAACGTCGTCAGCACGCTGAACAACCTGCAGGCTGCGGCGGAAAAGGAACGCCTGGGCGTCCCGATGATTTTCACCTCTGACCGTGAGTTCAACGCTTGGGGCGGCTACATCGACAAGGCGCACATCGCTTACGGCACCGCCAATGACCCCGAACTGGCGTACAAGCTCTCCAACATCTACGGCAAGGCGATGGTTGCGGTCGGCATCCACGTCACTTTCGAGCCCTACGCGAACGAAATCGGCGCGCAGTACGGCGAGAATCCCGAACACATCGCGAACATCGTTTATCAGGAAGTTAAGGGCATGGAAGACGCTGGATTCGCGTCCTGCGTTAAGCACTGGATCGGCCGCGGCGGCGACTCCAACTTCGGCAATGCCCGCTCTGTGGCGCAGAACTTCGACAACTGGATGGTCGGCTGGAAGGCTGCGCTGGCTGGCGGCAACGAATGGGTCATGACCAACTGCGGCGGCACGGGCATCACCAATACCACCGACGTCAAGTGGGACTCCGTGACCATGAGCTACCTGCGTGACACCCTCGGCTTCGACGGCATCGTCGTGACCGACTGGTGGGCGCTGGGCATGCGTCAGCAGGTTTCCGGCGTCACCAACGAGGGCGTTGAACTGTCCGAGCAGACGGGCCGTTGGCTGTACAACGAAGCCCTGAAGAACGGCACCGACATGTTCGGCGCTGGCGGCATCAAGCATGGTGAAGAAATCAGCGAAAACACCATGTGGAACTGGCCGGACTGCATCGTGAATGGCCTGAAGGAAGGCGACGTGGAGAAGCAGTGGGTTGACCGCTCTGCCGCGCGCATCCTGAAGTTCAAGTTTGAAAAGGGTCTGTTCGAGAATCCCTACCGCGTGATGGACGAGGCGCTGGCTGTCGTCGCGAGCCCCGAATGGATCGCGAACCGCACTGCAATCCACACCAACGAAGACCTGCGCGCTGCGCGTACCGCGGAAGAAGTCGAGCTGGCTGAAAAGCTGCAGGCGAAGTCCGCTGTGCTGGTGAAGAACGACAACGGCCTGCTGCCGCTGGCGAAGGGCACCAAGGTTTATATCGAATCTTCCTCCGCGGATACCCTTGACCACTACAAGACCTACCTGAACAACTTCGGCACGGTCGTTGACAGCATCGAAGAAGCGGACGTCGTGATTGGCTACTTCTCCGCGCTGAACGACGCAGCGGAACTGCTGGTGGAAGACGCGCAGGATGCGGGCAAGCCCATCATCCTGACGATGGTTTCCAAGGTCACCGAATACGAACTCAAGAATGCGGACGCTGTGATGTACATTCCGTACAGCCAGCAGCCTGACCATGGCACCGGCGAAGCGGGCTTCATCTACGGCACCGAACCTTGGATTTATGCTGACCTGATCTTCGGCGAACGTCAGCCTGAAGGCATCATCCAGAAGGAACAGGCTCGCGACAACTGGAGCGACGCGGCTCAGTGGAAGGATCTTGCGGGCGATCAGGGCGCTTCCAACTACGTCCGTCTGCTGGTTCAGGCGCTGATGGAAGACGACCCGAACCACGCTTCCCCGAACAACTTCGGTGATCCGCTGGTGGTCTACAACTACTCCATGCGCTATGGCCAGAAGGGCGACTTCCAGTACTCCTGCCTGATTCTCCCGTCCGTGTACGAAGAGCAGGAAAGCACCAACAGCCGCGGTCAGACCGTCAAGAGCGTTGTGGGTACTGTGTCCGCCAAGGCTGGCGAAGAATTCATGGTCTACTGCCTGCTGCGCAACAATGGCGCGGACGATCTGACCTACGTTCAGGTCAAGGACGGCGACGAAGTGGTGGCTGAAAAGCTCTACACGGTCTGCGGCGGTTCTTGGCGCGTGGTTGAAATCCCCGTGACCATCGCGACGCCCGGTGAACACACCATCACCGTCGGCACGCAGTCTGGTACCATCACCATTGCTGAGTAATCCATCCTCATTCCTCCTCTGGGGGCGGGCTTCGGCTCGCCTCCACTTTTTCGTTCAGCAAATAGGTTTGTGCTGGATATTCCAAATTCAAATGCTGAAAATTCCATTGCACAGGCAGAAAAATCGTTGTACAATACCATTGAAAGCTGAAACAGGCTTGCAACAGGTGTCAACCAAACCGACAAAGGAGTTGTGTGAACGTGAAGAAGAAGTTAGCTGCTTTCCTGGCCATGATGATGGCACTGGTGACGATGTCCTCCGCGGCAATGGCGGAAGAAGAGACGCCCACCATTACAGCGCACAAGGCGAACGCCATCACGATTGACGGCGACTTGAGCGATTGGGACTTGTCCTCTCCGGCGGTGCTGGAAGATGCGTCCCAGATTATCCGCGACCTCAGCTTCTGGCAGGGGCCGAATGACCTGTCCGCGAAGGTCTACGCCGCGTATGACGAAGAGAACCTGTATCTTGCCTTCGACGTGACCGAAGATACGCCCTACGGCGCTATCGAGATGCTGCCGCTGGACGGCGAAGACAACCTGAAGGTCTTCATCTCCACCGATCCCACGGATGACCCGAACCGCACGGAATACCACACCAACGACTTCCTGCTGTTCCTCATCTGCGACAACAACTACTTCGATACCGCGTTTGACCGCACGATGGTCGCCAAGGAATATCGTCAGCGCTTCATCAGCAAGGGTATCGACGGCGGCGAAGACGTGCTGACCGAAGGCTACGAGCGCGTGACGCAGGCAACCTCTACGGGCTTCATCTTTGAAGTCAAGATTGCGTGGGCGAATTTCGCGAACAACAAGATTGCGGTCTATAAGCCGCAGTCCGGCGACGTGGTGAAGTTTAACGTGGCGGTCACCGACATTTCCTATCCCTGCCCCGGCACAGAGTACATCCCGCAGATGGCTTGGACGGGTACGCTTGAAATCAACACCAATCCCAGCCTGTGGGGCAACCTGGTGTTCGAGTAAGTAGAACAAAAGCCTCATCATGAGGTACAGACGGGGCGCACACTGCGTCCCGCCTTTTTTCACTCCGTAAGCAACCAATTGCTTTCTATCGCCATAAGGGGGATTCCATCGTGCGAAAATGGCTCATCGGACTGCTGATGATTCTCGGACTCTACGCGGGCTTTGCGCAGGCGGAAACATACGTCGTTGCCATAGACGGCACGGGGGACTTCCAGACGCTCACGGAAGCAGTTGCAGCGTCCTCCACGGGCGACACGATTCTTCTGCGCGCGGGCGTGTACGGCGAGCAGGAGACATTCCCGATTGTCCTTGACCATGCAGTCACCATCGAGGGCGAGGACGGCGCTGTGCTGGATTCGCCGCGTTTCAAGACGATGGTCAGCGTGACGGCGGACGGCGTGACGCTGCGGAACATCCGCTTTCAGGTGCGCAAATGGGGCATCGTTGCGGATGTGAGCCGGGCGATGACGGTTGAGGACTGCGAATTTGTGCTGGGCGACGAGGAGTGCCGCACGTCCTCTACGGCGATTTGGCTGCGCGGCATGAAGGAGTGCGCGATTCGCCGCTGCACGTTCCGTCAGGTCGGCATCTGTATCGCCGGTGACCCGTTGAGCGACAAGAGCGCTGGCAAAACGGTGCTGACGGGCATGTGCGAAGCCGGGGAAGATCCCGAATACTTCTCGACGCACGAGATTGCGGACTGCACCATCAACGGCAGACCGTATTACTACTTCGTCGGACAGGACAACCTGACTGTTCCGACGGATGCGGGCGGTTTGATTGCCGTGGAATGCGATAATCTGACGGTGCGGGACATCGACGTCTCTGACAGCAGCATGGGGCTGGAAATCGCGCGGAGCAAAAACGTAACGCTGGAGAACGTTTCGGCTGACCGCTGCGGCATTTTCGGCACATACCTCGTTTTCGTGCAGGATGCGGTGCTGCGCAATGTTCACGTTGAGCAGACGAACCACGGCATTGACATCCGCGGCAGCCAGAACGTCGTCGTCACGGACAGTCTTGCGCTGAACTGCGACCAAGGCGTGTTTTTTACCCACTGCACGGACTGCACTTTGCAGGATTCGCATGTGCAAGGCTGCGGCTTCGGCTATTTTGGCGCGGTCGGGAACGGCAACCGCATCGAGAACTGCACTTTCTCTGATAACGCCGACGGCATCTACCTGCAAAACGAGCCGAACGCGACAATTACTGCCTGCGACGTGCGGCAGTCGCGTGTGACGGGCCTGCGAATTCTCAAATCCAGCTGCGTCTGCACCGATACGACGGTGGCGGACGGCTGGACAGGTGTCATCTACTACGATTCGCACGACACGACCATCGAGAACTGCGATTTTTCGGACAACGCCAGCGCGAACATGTACCTTGGCAATGGGCGCGGCGCGACGATTCGGAACTGCCGCTTCTCCGGCGAAACGAAGGCACATCTGGAAGTCGAAGGGACGCAGACGGACATGCTCGTGACGCAGTGTACCTTTACGGGCAGTCGGGCGGATATGCTCAAGGCAGCATCCCACACGCTGCCGACTTTCACCGACTGCGCATGGAGTACACCGGGTGTTTTCTGGACAGGAAAGGAATGGAATGGCAGCACAGATGGCGACGCGCCGAATCGCAATTGCGACATCGTGCAGATTGGGCGGGAAGCGCCGCGCACGGATTCCGTTCCCTATGACACACCCGAACAGGCGATAGACGGCGCAGTCAACTATCGCAAGGAAAACAGCGGGCGCTATCTGCTGCTCAGCCAGACGAACTGGACGTTCCGGCTCTTCGATTCACCGTCTGAATTCGACCGTGGCGGCTGCGTGAACTTCTATCAACCGGATTTCGATGCTTCGGACTGGGCGAATATCTTTGTGCCGAGCGTATGGCAGACGCAGGGCTATGACCATCCGATTTACACCAACACAACGCAGAAGTTTGCGCGCAATTTCGGCAACAAAATCGGCTATCCGGCGGATTTGCCGATGGCGCCAACAACGTACAACCCCATCGGGCTGTATCGCCGAACGTTCACGCTGCCGGAGAGCTGGTCAGGCGAACGCATTTTCTTGACGTTTGAGGGCGTCGATGCGGCTTTCTACCTCTGGATGAACGGTACGCAGGTCGGCTACGCGGAGGATTCCTTCACGGCGGATACGTTCGACGTGACTGATTACATCCGTTATGGCGAAGAAAACACGCTGGCGGTCAAGGTCTACCGCTGGTGCGACGGCTCTTGGCTGGAAGATCAGGATTATTTCGATTTGAGCGGCATTTTCCGCGACGTATACCTCTACGCAACGCCGCAGACGTTCGTGCGCGATTACAGCCTTGTGACCGACTTTGACGCGGATTTTGCGGACAGCACGTTCTCTGTGACGCTGATGCTGGAAAACCGCGGCGATGCAGACGGCGAGATTTCCGTCTCGGCGCAGCTTTACGATGCGGACGGGCAGCCGGTCGCATGGACGGCGGATGCAACGCACGCGATACTTTCCGCAGGCGAAGCGCAGAGCGTCACCCTGAGCGGCGTTGTCAAGACCCCGCGCAAGTGGAGCGCCGAAGAACCGTATCTCTACACGCTGGTGCTGGCGGAGAAGAGCGGCGAGGAAACGGTCTACGAGAGCTGTCAGGTAGGCTTCCGCAAAATGACCTACAAGACGAATGCAAGCGGCTGGTTTGAGGGCAGCACGGGCGACGCCGACCTCATCCGCATCAACGGGCAGCCGATTTCCCTGCGCGGCGTCAACCGCCACGAGACGCACCCCGAATACGGGTACGCCGTGACGCGCGAGGTCATGGAGACAGACATCCGCATCATGAAGGAGAACAACATCAATGCCGTGCGCACGTCGCATTACCCGAACAGTCCGTACTGGTATTATCTGTGCGATAAATATGGCATTTACGTTGTCGATGAGGCGAATCTCGAAGTCCATTCCAACATGATTTACGAGAACGCGCGCATCACAGAGTATATGTCAAACGCGATTATTGACCGCGAGTACAACATGGTGAATCGCGACCGCAATCATGCGAGCGTCATCATGTGGTCGCTGGGCAACGAGTGCAAGAACCCGGAGATTCTGCGGACGATTCTGGTGCAGCCGTATGTCAATCAGATGGGCGAGACGCATGTCCTGCACGCCTACGACCCGACGCGCCCGTGGCACTACGAGCAGGCGCGCGATAACTTTGCGACGGGCATCGACGTTTACTCCGGCATGTACGAAACGGTCGAGCAGATGATTGCCTACGCTGAGGCGGGGCACGACACGCCCTACATCGAGTGCGAATATGAACACGCGATGGGCAACGCAATGGGCAACATGGACGAATATCAGGCGGCGTTTGACACCTACCGCAGCTTGCAGGGCGGGTTCATTTGGGACTTCATCGACCAGTCGATTTACCAGACCGCCGAGGATGGAACGCGCTATTTCGGCTACGGCGGCGACTTCGGCGAACGCGTGCATGACGACAATTTCTGTGCGAACGGGCTTCTGCTGCCTGACCGTACACTTCAGCCGGAAATGGCGGAAGTTCGCTATCAGTACAGTCAGCTGAAATTCGATGCGTTTGACGAAGACCGCGCGACGGTGCGAATGAAGAACTACTTCTTATTCACTGATGTGGCGGAAAAGTACGAATTCAGGTGGAACATCACGGCAGATGGGGATGTTGCGGCGGAAGGAGTGCTTCCAGCGGACGCAGTGCGCGTGGCGAATGTTGATGCGCGAACGAATCAGGCGGGCGAGCGCATAGTCACACTGAATTTGCCGACCATCGCGAAAGAGGCAGGCAAAGAGTACTTCCTGAATCTGACGGTTGCGCTGAAAGCGCAGGATGGCTTGCTGAATGCGGGGCATGTGGTGGCTTACGAGCAGTTTGCCATGCGCAATGACAATGAACTAACGTCGATGCTGCCGGACACTGCCATGACTGTGACGCAGGATGGCAATGTGCTGTCCATCAGCGGCGAGCAGTTCCACACGGCGCTGAATCTGGAAACGGCGCAGCTGACGCGCTATGAAGCCTTGGGTGCGGACGGCACGTTCCATGCGCTGATTGTACCGGGGGAAGGACCGAAGGGGAGTTTCTACCGTGCCGCGACGGATAATGACCGCGCGTTTGGCTCCGGATTGGGGCACATGAATGCGGCATGGAAAGAGCCGGGAGCATATGTCGTCACGAACAGGGCGCTGTATGCGGACGAAAACCCGGTTCGCGTGACATTCGACGGCTGCTATCCGGCGCTGGAAAACATGCTGGTTTCGCTGGAATACCGTTTCTATGGCGACGGCAGCATTCGCGTGCAGATGCACCTGTCTGCGCCGGAGCATCAGCAGCTGATTTACATCCCCGTCGTCGGGATGCAGATGACGCTTCCCAAGGCGTATGAGCGGATGACCTATTTCGGCTGCGGACCAGAAGAAAACTACACCGACCGGCACAGCGGCACGAAAGTCGGATGCTATGAAACGACTGTAACGGACAATTTCTTCCCGTACATGGAACCATCAGAAACGGGGAATCGGACGGGCGTGCGCTGGATTGCGCTGACGGACGAGACGGGCGAGGGTCTGCTGGCTGCGGCGGATAGTGCGCCGATGGAAGCGAGTGCGCTGCACTACACACCAGAAGCGCTCACGCAGGCAAAGCACCCGTACCAGCTGAAGGCGACGGAGAACGTCATTTTGCGCCTGAATGCCGTGCAGATTGGGCTGGGCGGCGATAATTCATGGTATCGCATCATCGTGCATGAGCCGTACCTGACGCCGCTGACGCGGGATTACGACTACGCCTACATCCTGTCGCCGCTTTCCGCGAAGGAGGATGCGATGGAAAAAGCAAGGACAATCCGCAATTATCCGTAAACAAAAACATCGGGCAGTGAACGCGCAACGCACACTGCCCGATGTTTCTTTGTCTGATACTATTTCCAGATTCAACTGCGCCATCTGCTTGCACCGCGAATTTTGGCGCATTCTTATCTGGAAATAGTATGATTACAAATCCGTCTGGTCAAACGGCAGCACAAGGCGGTTGCTGCCATCCGTCCACAGGCGTTCGAGGTTGTAATACTCGTACTCCTCGGTGTGGAAGATGTGCACGAGCATGAAGCCGTAGTCGAGGATAATCCAGCGGCCTTCGTTCTGCCCCTCGCGGCGGCGAATCGGCACGCCCAGCTCCGCCATGCGCTCATCCACATCGTCTGCCAGCGCCTTCACCTGATTGACCGTGCGCCCGGCCGCAATCAGCATATAGTCGCAAATAACGGTCATGCCCTGCACGTCCAGCGCGACAATCTGACCGGCTTTGTTCTTGTAGAGTTCCTGTGCAGCTTCCTGCACGAGCTGAAGATTCTGCATAATATTTCTCCTTCTGATAATTCACTTGGTTTCGGGAAGCGTTTTCAGCCACGCAATGGTTTGCAGCGTCAGCGGATGCACGGTTTTCCCGCTGCTGCGCAGATAGTTCGCTGATCCTTCCAGACTGGTTAGCAGCGCCTTTTCCAGCGAAAAGCCCGCCAGCATCCGCACTTTATCCAGCAGCGGATAGGATGCGCGGGTCGGCTCAATCTTGTCCGCCAGCCAGATGACCATGTCCAGCTTGCTCATGCCGGGGCGGCCGCTGGTGTGGTTGGTGATGGCAGAGAGAAGCTCCGGGTCGGTGATGCCGTAAACATCCTGCGCCTGACACGCCCCAGCGACGGAGTGGAGCAATGCGCCGCTTTGCAGAATGTCCGGATCAACCGTCAGCTGATGGTCACGGCAAAGCTGCTGCATGGCACTGAGCGGCAGACATTTCGCGCAGTCGTGCAGAAGTCCGGCGGCTTCCGCCTTGACCGGGTCAAGATGGTGTGCAATTGCCAGCTGACGCGCCGTGTGCGCCACTGCGAGGGAGTGCATAAACCGATGCTGATTCAGGTCGGCGAAGAGGCGGTCAAGCCACTTGTCGCCTTGCGGGACGCGCGGCGATAGCCCGTACAGCCCGCGCACCTTGCAGTATTCCCGCACGGGTACGCTGCAATGCGGCGTTGCCTGACCATCCCGAAGCGCCTGCCGCAGTTCCGTGGAAGACACATCCACCACGTCCGCGTCAAGCGCCACGAAGCGTCCGCCGAGCGCAATCAGCCGCCGCTGCTCGTCCGCCAGCACCTTGGGCGACACGCTGGTCGGGCGCGGGCAGATAACGAAGGTGCACAGCGACAATACCTGCTCAAAATTCCGCCATGTGTGCAGCTCCATCAGCGTGTCCGTACCAATCAGGTAAAAAAGCTCTGCCTTGGGATAATCCTGATGCAAAATGGACAGCGTATCTACCGTATAGATAACGCCTTCGCGGTCGATTTCCGCGCGGCACGGCGTCAGTCCGTCATGCAGCGCACAGGCGCAGCAGACCATGCGCCAGCGATCTTCCGCAGGGGTGATGCCTATCTTGTGCGGCGGATTGCCCGTCGGGAGTACCAGCACGCGGTCAAGATGCGCGCCCTGCATGGCGGAAAGCGCCATATGGATGTGCCCCTCGTGAATCGGGTCGAACGTGCCGCCTAAAATACCAATGCGTTCTTTTGCCATGTGATGGCAATCCTCCTGCTTGTGCAAGTGTACATTCCTATTATACCCGAAATTTCGAGAATTGTAAAGGCGGAGAAGCGATGGAAACGGGATTCGGGCGCAACCTGCTGGCGGAGCTGCTGGACAGCGTGGGGCGCGGTGTGCTGCTGATGGCGCTGGGCATCGGCTGGTTTGTGTTCCTCTGGGGATTGAACCTCCCTGCGCTGCTGGCGGGCATTGCATTGGGCACGCTGCTGCTGCTGCTGCGCCGCCTTTATCGTCAGACGACATTGGTGCGGCGCGAAACGGCGCTCCGCTGCCGCATCGGTGGCGAACTGCTGCTGGAGAAAATGCTGCTTTCGGAGGCGAAGGAAGCCCACTTTCAGGCGGCGCTGCTGCTGGAGGAAAAGTGGCCGCTCCGGATGCAGCGCATTACGGCAGACGGCGCGCTGTGCAGACAGGAAAAGCCGTCGGGCGGCGCGGAAACGCTGCTGGTGCAGTGCGTTCGGATGCCGCCGGAAGGGGAGCTGTCCATCGGACAGCTGGTGGAGGCACACCGGGCGATGCAGCGGCAGCAGGCGAATCGAGTCATCCTGTGCGTGCTGGGAAAAGCGCCGCCGCGGGTGATAGCACGCGCCGAGCAGATGCCGACGCCCATCCGCGTCATCCGCCGAGAGACGCTGCTGGCGCTGGCGGGGCGGCTTTCCCCCGCGACGGATGCACAATTGGTGGCGCTGGGGCAGCGAAAACGGAGAACGCCGCAGCGCGGCAGTCTGCTGTCCATCATGACGCAGCGGGAAAAAGCACCGCGCTACTGGGGCTACGGGCTGTTCATGCTGATACTTTATATCCTCACTGGAAGTGCGTGGTATGCCATGCCGGGGACGGTCTGCCTGACGCTGTCGGTCGTCTGCCGTTCTGGTCAGGCGGAAGAGGCGCGGCTGTAATCACATCAGCGGCGCAATCGCCTTGAGAAGCGCACCAGCAACCTTCATCGAAAGCTTGTCGTTCTTCAGGCGCTCAGGTGTCATGCGGCGGCACTGCTTCAGTGTATGCTGAAAATCCGCCTCAATGTCCGCGATGCACGGCACATCCAGCATGTACGCCGCGCACTCAAAGTGGTGGTACAAACTGCGGTAATCGAGGTTAATCGTGCCGACAACGGCCTCTCGGTCATCCGCGACGAACACTTTCGCGTGGACGAAGCCGGGGGTATATTCGCTGATTTTGACGCCTGCTTTTATCAGTGAAGCGTAATGCGTGTGCGCCAGCGCGAAGGCGTACTTCTTGTCGGGGATGCCGGGGAGAATCAGGTGGACGTCCACGCCGCGCTCCGCCGCGTATTGCAGCGCCGTCTCCATGTTGTGGTCGATGATGAGGTAGGGCGTCATGATGTGGACGTACCGCCGTGCGCGGGAGAGAATGTCGATATACACCTGCTCGCCGACTTTGTTGCCATCGACCGGAGAATCCGAGTAGGGCAGCACAAACCCCGGCGCGTCCATGGCGGGCTTCGTCGGGTACGCCAGAAAGCGCGACGATTCCATCGTGTGCTCGTCAATCGCCCACATATTCAGGAACATCAGCGTAAAGCTGCGCACCGCCTCGCCGCGCAGCATCACCGCGGTGTCCTTCCAGTGCCCGAAGCGTACGACGCGGTTGATGTACTCGTCCGCCAGATTCACACCGCCCGTGAACGCCACCTGCCCGTCAATCACGGCGATTTTGCGGTGGTCACGGTAGTTGTAGTGCGTCGAGACGAACGGCCGGACGGGCGCGAACATCTTGCACTTGATGCCCAGTTCCTGCATCCGGCGGGGATAATCGTGCGTCAGGTGCGTGAACTCGCATGTGCCGTCCACCAGTACGCGCACCTCCACGCCCTGCTTCACTTTTTCCACCAGAATACTCAGCACCTGCCCCCACATTTCGCCCTCTTCCACGATAAAGTACTCCAGAAAGATGAAATGCTTCGCCTGCCGAAGCGCGGGCAGCAACGCGGCGAATTTGTCCTCGCCCAGCGGAAAGTACGTCACAGCGGTGTGCTCCCAAACAGGATAGCAGCCGGTTTTCGCGATGTAGCTTGCCATGCGCGCAATCTGCGGGTCGCGCTCTTCCAGATGCTGCTGTGCGCTGGCGTGCGCGCGGAGGTCGCTGCGCCCCTCGCGAATCAGCTGTGTCGTCCGCTCGCGCAAAAGCCGATGCCCTATATCACTCTTGGTGTATAAATAGAACAATGCACCGAACACCGGCGCAACGCTGAAAAATACCAGCCACGTCAACTTCGCGGTCGGGTCGCCTTCGCTGTTGAGCAGATAAATGACGATAATGGCGTTGAACACAATCGTTCCGCCGAAGAAGTGCGGCAAAAACTCTGCTGCCGCGCTGAACAGCCCCAGCAGAAGCGCCAGCTGCAGCAAAAATAGCAGCACAATCAGCCCCAGACGACTGAAAATCGCCTGAATCAGGCCACGTTTGCCCTTGCGCAGAAGCCGCATTCCCTTGCCTTCCTCGCGATCGTTCATGAAGCTGCCTCCTGAAAATCAATGGGAAATCATATGATTTATCCTACTGTCTTTTTGCCTTTCTGTCAAGTCCTTTGCCAGGCTGATTGACAGAAAAGCTGTTTTCCGTTATAATTAGGAGTGAATCAAGCCGGAACGATGAATACAGAAAGGGATGTTGATGATGTCTTGGGAGGAAAAAACAACACAGGCAATTGAAAATCTGCTGATTTACGCATCGGCAAAAGGGCTGATAGAAACGGTGGATATGCCGTACTTCCGCAACCTGCTGCTCGATGCGTTTCAGCTTGATGCCCCCGCCGGCGATATTGTGCCGATGGCGGACGTGCCGCCGACCGCGACGGCGCTTCTGCGGGCACTGTGCGATTTGGCAGTCGAAAAAGGCCTCATCGAGGACATGACGTATGCGCGCGACCTCTTCAGTGCGCGCCTGATGGGTCTGCTGACGCCGTCGCCAAAGGAAGTACGCGCGCACTTCCAGCAGTGCGTTGCGCAGAATCATCCTGAGCAGGCGACGGAGGATTTCTACCAGATGTGCCGCGCGTGCGATTACATCAAGGTTGATGCGATTGCGCAGAACGTTCGTTATTTTGCCGATACGCCGGCGGGACGGCTGGAAATCACCATCAATCTCTCCAAGCCGGAGAAAGATCCCAAGGAAATCGCGAAGCTGAAGAATGCGCCCAGCGTCGGTTATCCGAAGTGTATGCTGTGCGTGGAAAATCCCGGCTATCATGGTCGCAGCAACTTCCCGGCGCGGCAGAACCACCGCATGGTGCCGCTGTCGCTCGCGGGGCAGACGTGGTATCTGCAGTATTCGCCGTATGCGTATTACCCGGAGCATTGCATCGTGCTGAACAGCCAGCATGTGCCGATGCGCATTTCCCGCGGCACATTTGATCGCCTGTTCGACTTCGTGCAGCAGTTCCCGCATTATATGCTCGGCTCGAATGCGGATTTGCCGATTGTCGGCGGGTCAATCCTCAATCACGACCATTTTCAGGGCGGACGCTATCATTTCCCGATGGACGATGCGAAAGTTCGCTGCCAGCTGAAGTCTCCGGTGCCGGGCGTTTCGGCGGCACTGCTCGATTGGCCGATGTCCACCATTCAGCTCAGCGGCACGGACGAACAGACGCTGATTGCCGAAGCCAGCCGGATTCTGGACGCGTGGCGCGGGTATAGCGATGCGCAGTGCGGCATTTTCGCGGAGACGGACGGCACGCCCCATAACACCATTACGCCGATTCTGCGCAAAGAGGGGGAGCAGTACCGCCTGAATCTCGTTCTGCGCAACAACCGTACGAGCGAAGAGCACCCGCTGGGCATCTTCCATCCTCATGCGCCGCTGCATCACATCAAGAAGGAGAACATCGGGCTGATTGAGGTGATGGGGCTGTTCATCCTGCCGGGACGCTTGAAGACGGAGTTAGCGGCACTGAATGGCTACCTGACGGGCGAGAAGCCGCTGGTGCGTCCGGCGGACAGCGATCCGTGCGCGAAACACTACGACTGGCTGGTGGAAGTTGTCGCGCGGCACGGACTTGTCCAAACGTCGGCGGAAGCGGAAGCCATCCTGCGGCAGGAAGTGGCGCTGGTGTGCGCGCAGGTGCTGGCGGACGCGGGTGTCTACAAGCGCGATGAAGCCGGATTGGCGGGCTTCCAGCGCTTCATGAAGGCACTGGGCTACGAAGCATAATCATACTATTTCCAGATTCAACTGCACCATCTGCTTGCGCCTTTTCCTTTCTGGCGTCCGCTCATTCCACTTAGCGTAGCGCTGCTACGCTGCGTTTCATTCACGTTAGCCAGAATGAAAAATTCGCGGCGCATCTTGGTGCATTTTTATCTGGAAATAGTATCAAACGCCGTGTTTCCAAGATCGGAAGCACGGCGTTTTGCGTACAGAAAAAGGGGAGTCCCGCTGATGCAGGATTCCCCCTCTGTTAGGAAACGATTACTCCGCCTTGACCACAGCGTCCAGCGTGCAGCCCTTGTCGAATTCGATCGTGCCCTTGTAGTTCTTAATCGTGCCGCTCACGGTGATGGTGTCGCCGACCGCCAGCGTTTCCGCGCCTTCGCCGGACAGGCGGTAGCACTGCACCGCGTAGTCGGTCAGACCGCCGGGAACGATGGTCACGGTGATGTTCTTGTACTCGTCGCTCCAAGCGGTGTCGATGCTGGTGATGACGCCGGTCATGGTGGAAGCGTCATTCATGGACAGACCCGCTTCCAGCGCGTAGGCGCTCACCGCCAGACGAACGCTCGCTACGGAGTCCGCGGGAACGGTCACGCAGCCCTTGTCGAACTCGACCGTGCCCTTGTAGTTCTTAATCGTGCCGTACACGCCGACCACGCTGCCGACTTCCAGCGCCTGCGCGCCCTCGCCGGAAAGACGATAGCACTGAATGGGCTGTTCGGTCAGACCGTCGCAGACGATGGTTACGGTAATGTTCTGGTATTCGTCGCTCCACGCGGAGTCAATGGAGACCACTTCGCCCACCAGCGCGGTCGGAGCCGTCATGGCAACGCCCGATTCCAGCGCGTAAGCCGCGTCTACAATCGCTTTCTGACTGACGATTTCGCCGTAGCCGACCAGCACGCAGCCCTTGTCGAACTCGATGGTGCCCTTGTAGTTCTTCAGGATGCCTTCGACGGTAATCGCGTCGCCCACCTGCAGGTTTTCCGCGCCTTCGCCGGTCAGACGGTAGCACTGGATGGGCTGATCCGCCAGCTCACCCACCTGAATGGTGACGGTGATGTTCTTGTATTCGTCGCTCCACGGGGTGTCAATCTTCGTCACCGTGCCGTAGAGACGCTGGGTGTCTTCCAGCGCCAGACCCGCTTCCAGCGAGTACGCCGCCGCCACGATCTCTTCGTAGCTCATGCCTTCCAGAATCATCGCAGCAGGCACCTTGTGCGCGAAGGACACGCTCAAGGTTTCGCCAGCTGCATTGGACAGGGTGGCCGTCAGGGTGTAGGTCACTTCTTCGGGATTCTTTTCATCCACATCAATGATGACCATCTTGTTGTCCTGCGGAACAATCTTGATGGTGTCGCTGTCCGCCGTCCACGTAATCGGGAATTCGATGCCACCGATGTTGATGACGCCGACCACTTCGTAGTCGCTCATCGTCGTTTCCGGCAGATCCTTGTACATCATGAACAGGTACGTCTTGGCCGCTGCCAGATCTTCATCCGTGGTTTCCGCCATCGCGGCGCAGCTGAAGCACATCGCCAGCAGCATGAGCATCGCAAGGAATTTCTTCATGATTGTTTTCTCCCTTTCCTTGATTGTCAGGGGTGTTATTCTGCGAGAAGGAGTCCGGTTTCGTAGACACGCACAGCGACGCTGCCGCTCGAATGCTCGACAAAGCCGCGCACGGTGATGGATTGTCCCACCATCTCATCGGTCACGAAAGACGACGGTGCAATTACGGTCATCTGCTGCCCATCCTGTTCGACGGTCAGGTACGCGCGGCTGTTTTCGTCATCCCGGCTGATGGACAGCACATGCAGTTTGTGCAGCTCGGCGCTTGTGTTCTGCGCCAAATCCGCATGAGCATAGGCAGCTTCCTCGCCGTTTTCATCCGTCAGCACCGTCTGTGCCATCAACTGGGACAGCGTCGTCTCGGTATAGTACGGCTCGTGCCCTTCGCTGAGCAGCTGAATGTTGCCGGGGTCTTTCGGCTTCATCATGCGGTAGGAGACGTCGGAAATCTGCCACTGGTCACCCGCCGCGTAGTACTGCACCGAACCGACGATGCGCACTTCGTTGCCGGGGGTGAGAATCGACAGCCCCTTGCCGCTGAGGTTGAAGCCGTAGTAGACGGAGATGCCGAAGACGATGCCGCTCTCCGCGTCAAGGCTTTCGACATACACCGAATTGTTGTGCGCCAGCGTGACGATGCCGTTGAAAGCGACCTTCTTGTTCTGGTACGCTTCCGGATGGCAGCGCAGTTCGCGCAGGGTCAGCTCGATGGCGTCGCCGTAGTAGAAATCGGGGTCGGGCTGACCGGAGTAGAGGTTCAGCTTGAATTGGCGCGCCTGATCCAGCGCGCTTGAGCAGATGCTGCCGTACTGGTTGTTCGCGGTGGAATACGCGCGCGCATAGCCGTTTTGCAGCAGCTCCAGATTCAGGTTGCGGTATTCCGCGCCTTCCGACGGCTGATACCACACCCAGACCAGCATCCGGCCGCCAGTGGAGTCAAGCTCCCAGCGGTCAGAATCCGATTCCAAGATGATGGACACTGCCGACGCGAGCTTCTCCTGGGTGAAATGCGACGCGGCAACGCCGTATTCCTCAATCTTGCCGGTGGATTCGGGGGTGTTCAGCGCCAGAAAGCGTGCTTTCAGCACACCGTCCGCGCAGACGCTTTCCGGCACATCGAAATGCACCGTGTCGCCGTCCACATGCGTCCTGACGGTCGCACTGGTTTTGGCGGTTGCGGAGGACATGTTCAGCTTCAGCTGCGCCGCATAGTCCACAAAGCCGCCGTTGGTGGTTTCCGCCGCCGCGCCTGACGCCGTGCAGAGCAGCAGCGTCAGGGTCAGCAGCAGGGGAAATAGATTGCGGAGTGTTTTCATCTGCGCGCCTTAGATGCCAAAGCCCGCGATGGACTGTTCGCACTTGGTGATAGCTTCGTCGAAGCGCTTCTGGATGAGCTCGTCCAGCTTCGCATCGTTTTCCGGCTTGGTCAGGTCGCCCAGTGCCGCAGCATCCGTCATGCAGCCTGCCATCAGTTCGCCAACGCGGCTGCGTGCTTCGGAAGAGCCGGGGAACGCAGGAGAGGTGTAGTAAGCGTCAACCTGCTCCAAGCAGACCTTCGCCGCCAGCGCCGCCACGTTGTCGCCGCCGTCCGCGCCCGCAACGAATTCCGCATAGACTTCGTTGTTCGCAACGGACTTGATGACCGGCACATAGCCGGACGCCATGGAGAATTCAGCCTGGAAATCAACCGTGGTGGTCAGGTACTTGACGAACAGCCAGGAAGCGGCCACTTCCTGCGCATTGGACTTCTTGAAGATGCACAGGCTCGGACCCTGAGAAATGACCTTCGCGTTGCTGGCATCCACCTGCGGGATGGTCGTGATGCCCACTTCAAAGGGATAGGTGCCGTCCGCACCCTTGGTCGGACGCTGATGCGTCGCGCCGGCGGAGGAACCGATGGACATGTAGCTCTTGATGCCGGAGTCGGAGACGAACAGACCGGAGGTGTAGCTGCCGTAGATGGTCTGGGTCGTCACAAGTCCCTGATTGTACCACGTCGCGAAACGCTTCACGAACGCGCGGTTTTCGGGCGTGTTGAACAGGAAGTGTTCGCCGGTGGCGCTGGTGTAGGGGGTCTTGAGCTGCTCCGTCATGGTGATGAACCAGTTGTTCTCGGAGTCATAGCCCAGCGGGATGCTGTACGGGTCGATTTCGACGATCTTGTTGCACAGCGCTTCCATCTCGTCCCAAGTGGTGGGCGGGGTCAGACCGTTGGCGTCGAAGAACGTCTTGTTGTAGTACAGCACTTCGGTGGACTTGCTCATCGGCAGCGTGTACATCTTGCCATCGCCGAACTGACGGCCTTCCTCGTAGTACGCGGAAATAAAGTCGTCCTTCTGCTCCTGCGTCAGGCCGAAGGTTTCGGTCGTGCCGTCGGCGCGGGTGATGGTCGCCGTGCTGTCAATGTAGGCATCCAGCGGCTGCACCGCACGCGCGAGGTTGTACAGGGCAACGTGGTCCGGGTAGCAGTAAGCGATGTTGGGCTGGCCGCCGACGGTGATTTCCTTGGAAATCTGGTCGCGGACATCATCGTAGCCGCCAACGGAGGTGTAGCTGACATGGATGTTCGGGTAGAGCTTGTTAAACTCTTCGATGTACGTATCCAGCACAGGGGTCAGGTTGGAGCCCATCGTGTTGTAGAAGGTGATGTTCACCTCGCTGCCGTCGTAAGCAGCGGGATCGCTTGCGGATTCAGCAGAACCGAAGCAAGCAGTGCAGGCCATCAGCATGGTCAGCGCCATGAGAAGAGAGAGGAACTTCTTCATGTGTCTTTCCTTCCTTTCTGGTCGAGGGAGACAAAAAATTGTTAAAGGCGGAAATCCGCCGATTAACCTTTGATACCGCTGCGGCTGACACCCGACATGATGTACTTGCGCAGGAAGATGAACACAAGGAACAGCGGGAACGATACCATCGCGACCGCCGCCATCTGCACGGGATAATTCGTTTCGCCGGTGGAGCTGTTGAAGGCGTTGCGCAGACCGTTGGTAATCAGCTTGTGCGCATCGTCATTCGCCACCAGACGCGGCCAGACGTAGGAGTTCCATGCGCCCATCATTTTCAGGATGGTGATGGAAATCAGCGTCGGCAGGGAGAGCGGCACCATGACCTTCCACAGGTACTTGAAGTCGCTCGTGCCGTCTACCTTTGCCGCAAGATACAGTTCGTTCGGAATCTGCAGGAAGTTCTGGCGCAGCAGATAGATGTAGAACACGCTGACAAGGAACGGCACAATCAGCACCGTGTAGGTGTTCTGCCAGCCGAGCATGAAAATCGTCTGGTAGTTGGTGATGGTGAACAGCTCGCCGGGAATCATCATTGTCGCCAGCAGCGCGCCGAACAGCGCGTTCTTTCCCTTGAATTCCAGCCGGGCAAACGCGAACGCCGTCAGGATGGTGATAATCAGGGACAGCATCGTCGAGACGATGCCGACATAGGCGGTGTTGAGGAACAGGCGACCCAAATTGCCGGTGGAGAACGCATCGGCGTAGTTGCTGATGAGCACCATGCGCGGCCAGAACGTCGGCACGGACGCGCGGTATTCATCCAGCGACTTCAGGGAAGAGATAATCATCCAGTAGAACGGGAACAGCACAATCAGCGCCATCACAATGAGGAAAGCATAGGTGATGAACAGCGTCAGCACCTTCGTGATGCGCTGGGTGACGCTGACTTGCTGCATGTTCCGCGAATGCATGATGGTGAAATCTTTTTCGGACATACTGCACCTCTCAATAATGCACGCGCTTCTTGCTGACCTGCATGTTGATCATCGTCACGACGAAGATGATTGCGAACAGAATCAGCGCAGCGGCACTGGCCACGCCGTAGTTGGACTTCGGCAGTGCATCGTAAATCATGCCGACGATGGTGTTCATGCGTCCCGCGTCGCCCGCAGGGCCCATGGTCTCGCCGAAAATGCCGACGATGCTGGTGTATTCCTTGAAGCCGCCGATGAAGCCGGTGATGACGACGTAGGCAATCATCGGAGAGAGGAGCGGCACGGTGATTTTGGTGAACACGCGCCAGCGGGGAGTAGAGTCCACCTTTGCCGCGTCGTAATACTGCTTGTTGATGCCCTGCAGACCGCCCAGCAGTACCAGAATTTTGAAGGGCAGCGCGTTCCACACGATGTAGACAAGCATGACGAACATGTTCGCCCAGTATTCTGAGCCTTGGTTAATCCAGTTGACGTAGTGCCCGCCGAAAAGCTCAATGACATTATTGACAATGCCCTTGGTCTGAATCAGGCGCTCCATGTGCGGCATACCGATGATATTGAACATCGCGGCGAAAACCATGCCGATGGCGATGGAGTTGGTCACATAGGGCAGGAAGAAGATGGTTTGCAGTACCTTTTGCAGGGGCTTGATGGAGTTCAGCGCAACCGCGATCAGCAGCGCGAGAATCGTCGAAATCGGCACGGTGAACAGGCACAGGAGCATCGTGTTTTTCAGCGCCGTCTTGAAGCCGCTGTCGCCGATAACCGTCTGGAAGTTCTTGATGCCAACGGTGAAGGTGGCACCGCCGACTTCGCTCAGGCTGTTGTAGTCATTCAGGAATGCCAGCCGCACCGTGTTGATAATCGGCCAGACCGTAAAGACCAGCAGCAGCACGATGGCGGGGGCGAGATAGAGCCATGCTTTCCATTGATGCTTGCTTTCTACCATCTTACTTCACCTCGAACGGAATGCGAACGCCCTCGTCATCCCGCGTGAACAGGAAGAGCTTGTGCGGCTTGATGCGGTAGCGCACGACATCGGCGGAAGCATCTACCTTGTTGTCCGCGTCGATGATGGAGCGCACCATCGGCTTCTGGGAGGCTTCGTGCGTGGAGACGACGGACACGTCGCGCCCCATGACCTCGACGTTCTGCGGCTTGCAGCACAGCGTGCCGTTCGCCATGTCGAGGATGAAGCCTTCGGGGCGGATGCCGACGAACACGTCCTGATCCTTCACGCCGGGCACATCCATCACGCTGTCCACGCCGATGAACAGACGCTCGCCCTTGACATGGCCGGTGAAGATGTTGATAGGCGGCGTGCCAAGGAAGTTCGCAACAAACAGGTTTGCCGGGTTGTCATAGACATCCTGCGGCTTGCCGATCTGCTGCACCACGCCGAACTTCATGACAACAATCATGTCGGAGATGGACATGGCTTCCTCTTGGTCGTGCGTGACGAAAACGGTGGTAATCTTCGTTTCCTTCTGGATGCGGCGGATTTCCTCGCGCGTCTGCAGGCGCAGGCGGGCGTCAAGGTTGGACAGCGGCTCGTCCAGCAGCAGCACGCGGGGCATCTTCACCAGCGCGCGGGCGATAGCGACGCGCTGCTGCTGACCGCCGGAAAGTTCGCTGGGCTTGCGCTCCAGCAGTTCCTCAATCTGCACCAGTCGGGCGGCCTCATGCGCACGCTCCAGCATGGCTTCCTTGGTCATCTTGTCCTTGCCGCGGAGGTTCTGCAAAGGGAAGAGGATGTTCTGCTTGACCGTCAGATGGGGATAGAGCGCGTAATTTTGGAACACCAGACCAATGCCGCGGTTTTCCGTGGACAGATCGGTCACATCGTCCTCCCCGAAGAAGATTTTTCCGCTGGATGGCTTTTGCAGACCGCTAATCATGTACAGCGTCGTGCTTTTGCCGCAGCCGGACGGGCCAAGAAGGCCAATCAGCTTTCCATCCGGGATGGTAAAGTCAAAATTGTTGACTGCTACCACTTCTTCGCCGGACTTTTTGTTGCGGCTCGGGAAAATTTTGGTCAGGTTCTGCAAAACGATTTTCATAGAATCCCCTTTCTTTGCCCTTTGTCATCGTAGTGACATGCCTTCGCCGCTTTTGAAGCGGGTGGAAGTATCGTCTGAAAGCCCCGCGGGATGGATTTGCGCGGTGGTGCCTTAGTACGTCTGATGCGCGACCTTTTCTGCTTGCAGTTTGGCTTTGTAAGCAACCAGCTCATCGGTGGAATTGAAGATCATCTGGCTGGCCATATCAACCGCGACGGTATCAGCAAGAAGATCGTGAATCAGTGAATGTTTCCGCGTGGCGAAGAAGAGGACAAACTGTGCGACGGAGAGAATCAGCACAATGCCCAGCACAACGATATTCAGGTTGCCGAAGAACAGCATCATCACCGCCATGATTGGAATCATGGTTTCCACCGCGTATTTGCCCAGCACTGTGCGGACAAAAAGCGTCACATGACCGATTCTCACGCCGTCATTGCGCATCAGAGCCACACCGAATATCTTTTTGCCCAAGGTTTGTCCGTTTTTGAAAAGGAGCGGAACGAGGAATTCTAATAGGAGATAACCCGACAGTACGCCGAAACTGACGATGAGAATCGACAGCTGAATGACCATGCCATACGCATGAACGGCAGTTTCATCAGCGGCGAGCACGGCGTTCGCCTGTTCCACCAGCGCCCGCTGCGCGTCAGTCAGGGCGCTGTATGTCTGGGTCATGATGGACATGTCCAGCCCGCACGCGTCTGCCGCGGCCTGATAGCGCGTCATGAGCGTCTGGTACTGCGCGTCGAATCCCAGCAGGGCTGATAATCCCCACGCACAAAGAACGCAGGCAATCGCCAGCAGAATCACATCGAACAAAAAAGCCGAGATGCGCTTCCACACGTTTGCCCGTTGAAGGTCAAAGGTCATAGGGACATAACCTCCCGCTGATTGAAAAAGTCTAAGCAGGGTTCCTTACTCTATTATACTGATATTTTGTAAAAAAGCCATAGGAAAAACAAAATTCTTCTGCAAATTCGTCTGATTCTCTGAAATTTCCTCCGAAAACAGCACAGGAACAACATTTGCGAAAGCATCTGCGTGCCGTTTATACGATTTCCGGAGGGCACAGGCGAGGCAGATAATAGATATGAAGCACCATTTTCTGATTTCTTGCGGCATACCCCGTTGACAATTGCGGGAAATGGGCGTAAGATAAAAGGCGTGGCTTTCGGGCAAGCAGCCCGCGAACGCCGGAAAGGAGTGTCTGACCGCATGGACGGTGATCCGTATAGTACCCCTGAGCCCATCGGCAGCGCTCTGACGGCTGACTGATGCCGACCGCGCTGCCTTCCTTCGGAAATGTTGAAAGGACGCAGCACTAACATGAGAAGAATCTTTAAGACCATCGAGGATCATCTGACCGAATGCACGACGCTGGAAAAGGGCGTGTGGGTGCATCTGCAAAGCCCGACGAAGGAGGAAGTGGATGGCCTGACCACCCGCTTCAACCTTGATCCGACCTTTCTGCCCGCCGCGCTGGACGAAGAGGAATCCGCCCGCATTGACTACGACTCGGATAAGCAGCAGACGCTGATTATCGTGGATATTCCGTATGTTGATACCGAGGGCACGGGCTATGTGTACAGCACGATTCCGCTGGGCATCGTGCTGTGCGACGAGGTGATTATCACCGTCTGCACGCGCGATACGCCCATCATCAACGACTTTACTGAGGAGCGCATTCGCAATTTCTGGACGTTCAAGCGTACCCGCTTCATCCTGCAAATTCTCCAGCGCAATGCCGGCCGCTTCCTGTCCTACCTGAAGCAGATTGATAAAACCAGCCAGCACATTCAGGAAAAGCTGGAGCATACCAGCCGCAATCAGGAATTGCTGCAAATGATGAAGCTAGAGAAGTCACTGGTTTACTTCAACACGTCGCTCAAAGGCAACGCGCTGGTCATGGAGCGCCTGATGCGCCAGGACATCCTCAAGCGCTATCCGGAGGACACAGACCTGCTGGAGGATGTTATCATCGAAAATAAGCAGGCAATGGAAATGTGCTCGATTTACCGCGACATTATGAGCAACACCACCGACGCGTTCGCTTCCATCATCAACAACAACCTGAACATCACCATGAAGGTGCTGACCGCGCTGACCGTCCTTTTTGCTGTGCCGACGCTGGTTATGACGATTTGGGGCATCAACGTCCCCGTACCGTTTGAGAGGCAGGCGTGGGGATTTGCGGCAGTCTGCGGCATCTCCATCATCCTGACGTTGTTTGCCTTCGTTATTATGCGCCGAAAGAACATGTTCTAACGCATCCACATCAACCGAGGTGTCAAAAAAACGCCTCTGTCCATTGCAGACAGGGGCGTTTTCGATGTGCAAAAATCAGGCGGCGGGCTTTTCGTCCTTCCGTGCCAGCAGCCACGCGGCGGCGAAGCCCAAGATGAACGTCAGCACGCTGACAATCACCTGCACGAGGTTGAAGCCGGGAAGCGACAGCCCCATCAGGATGGCAAACGGCGATGCGACAACAAGCCCAAGAATCGCGCCGTAGGTGATGCACTTCCACTTCGCCAGCAGAATCTCAATCAGCTTCGCAATGGCGAAAATGCCGATCACCACGCCGATGCCAAACGGCAGCAGAATGCCCACGTTGTAGAGAATCGCGCCGCCATCGAGCGCCACCAGCGCATTGATAAGGTTCTTAATCGCGCCGATGACGGGGTAGTAGTAGCCCATCAGCATCAGCATCATCGAGCCGGACACACCGGGGATGACCATCGTCGCGGACGCAATGCAGCCCATCAGCGTAAGCTTCAGGACTTCCAGAACGCTCAGAGAGATGACCGCACCGGTATCCTGCGTTTCTTTCAGCGTTGCCATGAAGATAACGAGCGCGAAGAAGAGCACGAACAGAATGCCGCCAAGGATGTTGTCGCGCTTTTTGCTGCCCTTGATCTGCTTGAAAATGGCGGGCAGACCGCCCAGAATCAGTCCGATGAAGAGCGTATTCGTCGGCAGCGAGGCAAATTCATCCATCAGCGCCCATGTGATGACGTTGGAGAGAATCGCCAGCGCGGCAATCATGCCGACAACAAACGGCAGCAGCGTCATGAGGGACTTCTTGAACTGCTTAAAGAGGTGGGTGATGCAGTAAATCAGCGTATCGTAGATGCCCATGGAAACCATCATTGTGCCGCCGGATACGCCGGGGATGATGTTGGCAAGCCCAATCACCATGCCTTTGAGGATATCAATGAAGAATTTCATGCCTTTCACTCCTTAATATAATTGGAAAGGATTTTCCGAAAACCATCATACCATGATTTGCCGCTCATGACAACCCTGCAAGCGAAATTTTACGTTTGCAATTTTTTCGTGCTGGGCAACTTTTTCCGCGAACACGTTGACAAGCTGTCGAAACGTGTTATGATGAAATTGGTTTCTGTCAAAATAGCAATGGAGTGAATAGACCAAATGGCAAATCAGTCGCACGCGGCAAACATGACACAGGGCAGCATCTGGAAACTGATGGTTCGTTTTGCGATTCCCATCTTTCTGGGCAACCTGTTTCAGCAGTTCTACAATGTAGCGGATACGTTTATCGTGGGCAATGTGCTGGGCACGGAGGCCATGGCGGCAGTTGGCTCGTCCGGCAACCTGATTTTCATGCTCATCGGCTTCTTTCAGGGTGTTTTCGTTGGCGCAGGCGTTGTCGTCAGCAGATTCTGGGGCGCAAAGGATCATGAGAATGTTTCGATTGCGGTGCATACGTCTGTTGCGTTTGCAATCGTCGCGGGTCTCGTGCTGACACTCGTTGGGGTTCTGCTGACACCGACGATTCTGGACTGGATGCACACGCCGGCGGACGTGCTGCCGAATTCGATTGAGTATTTCCGCGTGTACTTTGGCGGCGTGATTTTTGCCGTTCTCTATAATGCGGTGAACGGTATTTTCCAAGCGGTTGGCGACAGCCGCCATCCGCTGTATTTCCTGATTATTTCCGCCATGCTCAATGTTGCGCTGGACTTGCTGTTCGTCGGCGTGCTGGGTATGGGCGTTGGCGGCGCGGCGTTCGCGACGGTCATCTCGCAGGCGGTCAGCGCGTTCCTCGGCCTGAGGAAGCTGATGAAGGCGACGGAATCCTACTGCCTGATTCCGCGGAAAATCCGTTTCAACGGGCGAATGCTCCAAAAGGTGCTGTACATCGGCATTCCGTCGGGGCTGCAAAACGCCGTGATTGCGCTGGCGAACGTCGTCGTGCAGACGAACATCAATGATTTCGGTGCGCTGGCGCAGGCGGGCTGCGGCGCGTACTCCAAGATTGAGGGCTTTGGCTTCCTGCCGATTACCAGCTTCACCTTGGCGCTGACGACCTTCATCGGGCAGAACCTCGGCGCGCAGGAGTATGAACGCGCCAAGAAAGGCGCGCGGTTTGGACTGATTGCGTGTGTCAGCATTGCAGAAGCGATTGGTCTGGCGATTTACGCCTTCATCCCGGCGCTGATTGCGATGTTCATCCAGTCGGGCGACGCGGCGCAGGTGCAGGAGGTCATCCGTCTGGGGACGATGCACGCGAGGATAATGACGCCGTTCTACTTCCTGCTGGCGCTCTCCAACGCAATGGCGGCGGTTCTGCGCGGCGCAGGACGCTCGATTGTGCCGATGATTGTCATGCTGTGCTGCTGGTGCGTGTTCCGCGTGACGTACATCACCATTGCCGTGCCGATTCGCCCGGAACTGACGACGATTTCGTGGGCTTACCCGATTACATGGGGGCTGTCCTCCATCATCTTCCTGATTTATTACAACGTCGTGGACTGGGTTCACGCCTATGGTCGGAGCAAACCACGCAAAATGGCGTAATACTATTTCCAAATTCACCTGCGCCATCTGCTTGCGCCTTTTCCCCGTTGGCGTCCGCTCATTCCACTTAGCGTAGCGCTGCTACGCTGCGTTTCATTCGCGTTAGCCAACGTGAAAAATTCGCGGCGCATCTTGGCGCATTCTCATTTGGAAATAGTATAAAAGAATAATGCCCCTGCACGTTGCCAATGGGCGGTGCAGGGGCTTCGTTTACAAATCCCAATCATCGTCGAGCGTTTCCGGTGAATCGGCAGCCTTCAAGCTGCGCGTGCCGGGCGCGGGCTTGGGCAGCACAACGCCATCCATCGCCACGTCCACCAGAAAACGGTAGACTTTCAAGTGTGCCTTCTGATACGCCTTTTCGTCCAGCACATCCATGTAGAACTGCTTGTACTCATCAAACGCCGCCAAGCGGATTTTCAGCGTCGTCATGCCGTACGTCTGGGAAACAATGGAGTTCTTCGTGCGGACGTAGTAGTATACCGGCGACGGCACAGCGACAATGTTCCGGGCGACACGCAGGTACTCCAAATTGAACATGAAATCCTCGCAGATGCGCAGCGCGGGGTTCATTTCGAGGTGATGCTGCACAACCAGATCCCGGCGGTACAGCTTGTTCCAGAGTACACCGTAGTAGAAGCTGGCAGGGTTCTCCATCATCTTGCTGGCATACTCCCGCCGCGTCATCACGCCGACGGGCATCACCCGGTGCTTGCTGGCGACGAGTTTGCCGGATACGCGGTAGAAATCCGCAATCACCAAATCCGCCTGATGCGCTTCGGCGGCGGCGACGAGCTTTTCTGTCGCATCGGGCGTCAGCCAGTCGTCGCTGTCCACAAATTGCAGGTAGTGCCCGCGGGCTTCGGCAATACCGAGGTTGCGCGTGGCGGATGCGCCGGAGTTGGGCTTGTGAATCACGCGGACGCGGGCATCTTTCTGCATGTAGCTGTCACAAATCAGGGGCGAGGCATCCTTGCTGCCGTCATCCACCAAAATCAGCTCTAAATCGGGATAGGACTGCTCCAAAATGCTGTCGGCACAGCGCCGCAGGGTGCTTTCGGCGTTATACACCGGAACAATCACGGATACCATCGGGTTGGATAAGTACATTGCGCTTCCATTCCTTCGTCTTTATTCGCCAATGCTACCCGCATTATATCATAGATTGATGCGTTTGTGAATCCACGAAAGCACAAAAGAAGTGCTTGCACATCACGAAAAAATGCGTTACAATAAGACGTGGATTTTGCGAAAAAAGAGGGAAACACGATGGCAGCAACGCACGACGGGCACCGGAAGCGGATGCGGGAGCGGTTCAGAATCAGCGGCTTGGAGGGCTTTTCTGAGCATGAGGTGCTGGAACTGATTCTTTTCTATGGCCGCGCGCGCGGCAACGTGAACGATACGGCACACGCGCTGATGGATGTGTTCGGGTCGCTTCCGCGGGTGTTGGAAGCGTCGCCGGAGCAGCTGATGCTGATTGACGGCATTGGCGAGGAGAGCGCGACGCTGCTTTCGCTGATTCTGCCGCTGTTCCGCCGCTATTCTGATGAAGTGAATCAGGTGCGGAGCAAGCTGGAAAGTCGGCAGGTGACGCTGGATTACTGCCGAACGATGATGGCGGGCTACCGGCGGGAGCAGTTTTATGTCATTTGCTTGACGGCAGATGGCAGCATTATCTGCAATCGCAAGGTGACGGAGGGCACGCTTTCAGCGGTGACGGCGTACCCGCGCTTGGTGCTGGAAGCCGCATTGAACAGCAACGCGCACAGCGTTGTATTGTGCCATAATCATCCGGGAGGCGTTGCCCTGCCGTCGGAGGATGATATCTGCACAACACGCTATCTGCAGCAGCTGATGGAGGGCGTCGGCATCATTGTGCTGGATCATGTGATTGTCGCGGGCAACCAGACGTACAGCATGGCACAGCACGGCGAACTGCTGCATCCATCGGAGATTATGCGTGCGATGGTAGCGGCAGCAGAGAAACCGTTGAGAAAGTAAAGAAGCAGCTTCCGCCCCAAATTGGGGATGTCGGAAGCTGCTTCTTGTTTTACACGATTTCCAAATGAGAATGCGCCAAGGCACGAGCAGCTGGTGCAGGTGAATTTGGAAATAGTATTACTTGTTGTTCGGAATGTATACCGACGCGCTGGCGCCCAGCGGAATCTGGTTCGTCGTCAGCTCCACATGCACGGGGAAGTACGCGGCATTCTGCACCGTCGTGCCGAGATTGCCGATTTCCGTTACCGTGCCGGTGAGCACGTTCGATTCGTCCATATCCAGCGTCACGGACACCTTGTCGCCCACATAGAGGTTCTTCAGGTTTACTTCGTCCACCTGCGCGACGACTTCCAGCTTGTCCACCAGCATCAGGCGCGCCAGTACCTGCCCTTCGTACACCTGCTGACCGGGCTGCACGGCGAGCGTGCCAATCACGCCGTTCTGCGCTGCCGTAATGTCCGGGGAGGCATCCGGGGTGGTAGCAGTCGGCATCAGGCGGAGCAGCGGCGTACCGTTTTTCACTTGGTCGCCCACCTTCACCAGCACTTCCGCCACGCGCCCCTGCCCGACCGCCGTCAGCGTGTCACGCCGATTCACAACGCCGCGCCCGACTTGGTCGCTGGCAGTGCGGTTCTTGTCGCGGAAGAGGGAGAGTATCTCGCCTGGCTCAAATTCGCCCGTGAGCACCTCCACCATGTATTCCGCGCCGGACACCATCGTTACGCGCCCCGTGCCGACCGAACGCCCTTCCTTGTTGGAGCGGAAGTACAGCGTTTCGCCCACGTCCACCACGCGGTTGTCACGCTTGTCGTACGCCGTCGTGATGCTGCCCGCAATCACCCATTCGGATTCCGGGCGCATGGCAATCAGTCCGCCGTAGCGGGTGGCAACGGCAGTGGCGTCGTCGCCCGCGGCGCAGTAAATTGCCTGTACGGTCGCATCCTCCGTGGCGTAAATCGTGGTTGTGCGCATGGAGAACAGCAAATCGCCCGCGTTCACAAGGTCGCCCGCTTCCCAGGTGAAGGGCTGGAGCGTGCCGGAGAACGGCGCGGTAATATCAATGTAATTCACCGCATTCACAACGCCGCTGGACACGGAGCAGCCCGTGAGCGAAGCCGGGTCAGCCAGTGCGATAGACCCGACCACCGCCAGCGCAAGCAGGAGAGCAAACAGCTTTTTCATAGCAGAAATCATCCTTTCGTTGATTCTCTTGTCATTCGACGCTCTTTAGCGCCTCCACCATGTCAATCGACCGAACCTTGCGCGTCAGCAGCAACTGAATCAGGAACGCGAACACATAGGTAATTGCGCAAGCGCCCGCGACGGACGGAAAGGTGACATGCGTCGGGAAAACCATTGAATCGTATTCACACATTTTGAGGATAATGGTGGTGATGAGGAATCCCGGCGGAATACCCAGCAGAACACCGATGATGGAGATGTAGTTGTTCTCGCGCAGCATCAGACGGCGGATTTCCCTCTGATGGTAGCCCAGCACCTTCAAGGTTGCGTAATCACGGACGCGCTCACTGAAATTCATCAGCCCCATGTTGTAGCAGATGATGAACGCCAGTGCCAGCGCCGCAACGCTCAGAATCGTGAACGCCGCCGTCGTCGAGTCCATAATGCTGGACATTTCCACCAGCTGTTTTGCTGGATAGAGCAGCGTTCCCACCTCGTCCATTTCCTCCAGCAGGTGCGAACAGGCGGGCGTCGGCGCGGTAATCAGCAGCGTCGTCACTTGGAAATCGCCCTTGCGGCAGGCTTCCCACGCTTCCTTGCTCATGAACAGGCCCTGTCCGATGTTTGTGTCCGCCAGCGCGTTGATGGTCAGCGAAATGGTGTCGCTGTCGCCGGGCAGACAGATGCTCACGGTGTCGCCCAGCCCCACGTTCATCAGACCGGCTAACTTCCTGCTGATGGCGGTGCCGGTGCGCGGCAGCGTCAGGAACGTCGCATTGTCGCCCAAGGCAATGGAAGTCTGGTCATCCGTCATCACGGTCAGCAAACAGGAGCGCAGGTTCGTCTCGCTGCGCAGGCTGACGGACTGCTCCATGATGCCGTCCACCTTCATGGCGTTCAGCGTCTCGCGGTAGTGGTCAAGCGAGGATGCCTGTCCGGAAATCAGGTTCGCGCGCACGTCGTAGCGCAGGGTGTGCGTGTAGTAATCATCAATAAATGTGTTGATGGATTCCTGCAAGCCGAAGGAGCAGATGATCAGCATATTGCAGCACAGGATGCCCACCAGCGATAGGAATGAACGCCCCTTGTTGCGGAAAATGTTGCGGATAATCATCTTCGTGTTGAAGGAAAAACGCCCCCACAGCCGGGGAATCCGCTCCAGCAGGATGCGTGAGCCGGATTTCGGCGGCTTTGGGCGCAAAAGGCTTGCCGTCGTTTCCCGCGCCGCGCGGTTGTAGGTGTGCAGGCAAATCAGCAGGCACATGACCACGGACAGCACGGCAATCAGCCAAGTGATGCCGGAAATCGGGGCGTGAAGGCGCGCCGGATAACGCACGTTCGTCGAGACAATCGGCCAAAGAATGTACGGAATGCTGATTTGCCCCGTGAGCACGCCCAGCAGCGAACCTGCGACGGACGGCACAATGGCGTAGCTGAGGTAGTGCAGCCGAATCTGTCGGTCGCGGTAGCCCAGCGCTTTGAGCGTGCCCATCTGCACGCGCTGATTCTCAATCATGCGCGTCAGCGTGTTGACGACAATCATCGCCGCGACCGCGAAAACCAACACCGGGAACAAGTAGGACAGACTGCGGAACATGCTGACGAAGTTGCGCGCTGAGAGTGTGCCGCTGTGTGTGTCCTTGTCCACAATCAGCGCCGTCGGGCAGGTGTTCATGATTTCGGCGCGAACCTGCGTCAGGTCCGCGTCAGATGATGCTTTCACCAGCATTTCGGTGAACGGGAACGCCGCCATGGCCTTCGCGCTGACGTACATGTAGCCGTAGATGTCCGGCTGCGGCGTGATGTTCTTTGCCGTCACAAGGTATTCGCCGGAGAGAATTGTGCCGCGCACGAAGAAGGTGAGCGACACGCCGCCATAGGACACCTTCACCGTGTCGCCGACGGACAAATTGTGCGCCTGCGCGAACTGCTCCTCCAGCAGACAGCCGCGCGTATCCGATGCGGAAAGCTCGCTGCCCGTGCGGATAATCGGTGTGCAGATGCGCATGTCGCCGTCATAGCCGTGCACCATCAGGGTCACTTCGTCGCCCAAGTCAGGGCAGTCCATCTCCAGCGTGACGCGCGCCTGCACATCCTTCACACCGGGCAGATTCCGCAGCTTCAGGATGTCGTTCTTGCCAAACGACGATCCTTTCACCCAGAAATCCGCCAGATTGCTCTGCGCAATCGGCGTTTCGGTGGATAGCTCCAGCATACGCCAGTTCGCGTCCAGTCCGCTGAAGCACCATGTGCCCATTGCGCAGAGGAGAAACATGGCGAGAAACTGCATGGCGCTGCGGCTCATATCGCGGAAGAGTTTTTTCGTCAGCGTTCCATGATACTTTTTCCCGCTGCTCTGCGTTACCATGTGATATCAGCCACCTTCGCGGGATGTTCATTTACGGTCATTTCCTGCACGCTGCCGTTGCGCATCCGAATCAGGCGGTTGCCCAGCGGCGCAATGCTGGCGTTGTGCGTGATGATGACGACCGTTGTGTTGTAATCGTGGCACAGGCGGGTCAGCAGATCCAGCACTTGTTCGCCCGTCTTGCTGTCCAGCGCGCCAGTCGGTTCGTCGCAGAGCAGCAGCGCCGGGTTTTTGCATAGCGCGCGGGCAATGGATACACGCTGCTGCTCGCCGCCGGAGAGCTGGGCAGGGAAGTTGTTCATCCGCTGTCCCAATCCAACCTGCTCCAGCACTTCACGCGGATCAAGCGCGCGTTCGCAGACCTGCTGCGCCAATTCGACGTTCTCCAGCGCCGTCAAGTTCGGCATCAGGTTGTAGAACTGAAAGACGAAACCCACGTCGTGGCGGCGGTATTCCGTCAACTGAGACGAGCGAAGCCCGGTGATTTCCTTATCCCCAACAATAATTCGCCCGCTGGTCGCTTTGTCCATGCCGCCGAGCAGGTTCAGCACGGTGGTTTTGCCCGCGCCGGACGGCCCCAGCACCACGCAGAACTCGCCCTTTTCAATGTGAAAATTGACATGATCGGACGCGTGAACAACGGTGTTGCCCGCTGGGTAGTCCTTGCAGACATCTTCAAACGAGATGTAGCTCATGCCATGCACCTTCTTTCTTCCATCTTACACCCCTATTATACAGGAAGAAGGTGAATTGTCCATGAACTTTTGCCCGACATTTCCGTTTTCTCTGCAAGAAAGTCAACAGGAATTGAAGAAAAGTTAATCCCACACAAGAGAACGTACAGGAAGACGATATTTCTGTGTGGATTCAGCAGGACAAAAGCCCTTCTGTGTCGAATAGAATAAAGAAAGGGGACTCTGCAAAGAATCCTTTGAAGGAGGAAAACGACTGTGTTTGAAAAGCTTCTCAGCCGTGGTGAACGGCGTTTTGGACGGTACTTCGGCATCCCGAAGCTGATGATGATTCTCTGCATCGGCATGGGTGTTACCTATGTGGCGGATTATCTGCTGGCGGCGTATAACATCAGCCTGTCGTATTACCTGATGTTCGACCGTGAAGCCATTTTCCACGGGCAAATTTGGCGGCTGGTGTCGTTTATCTTCATGCCGCCGTCGTCCTCGCCTGTGTTTCTGCTGATTTCGCTCATGTTCTACTGGTATCTGGGTACGTCACTGCAGAACACATGGGGCACGTTCCGCTTCACGGTATACTACCTCTGCGGGATGCTCGGCGCGATTCTCGCCGGTCTGATTACTGGCTATGCGACGAACACCTACCTCAATCTGTCGCTATTTCTGGCGTGCGCCGTCCTCTTTCCGGAGACAGAGGTCAACCTGATTATCATTCCGGTTAAGATGAAGTGGCTGGCGCTGGTCTATCTGCTGCCGGTTGTGCAGCAGCTGCTGACGAGCAATCTCTGGGGCATTCTGGCGCTGGTGATGAGCCTGCTCAACGTTATTCTGTTCTTCTATGGCGATTTGATCCAGCGCATCCGCGATTTCCGCCGCCGTCAGCAATGGAAGCGAAACTGGAAGTAACGAAAGGCGAAAGGAGCGGTGAATCAGGTGCGTGACCTGCTTTATCTGCTGTTTGGGTATCTTTCCGGCTGTGTGCTGTATGCGGAGGTCTTTTCGCGCGTGTTCCATAAAGAAATTGCGTCGGCTGCGAAGGACAAAAACCCCGGCGCGGCGAATGCGTTTGTGCACGGCGGATTCTGGTGCGGGGTGCTGACGCTGGCGGGCGATATGCTCAAAGGCATGGTTCCCGTGGCGCTGTATATGCACTATCTGCCCGAAACACTGCTGACACCCCTTGCGCCGCTGGTGTTCTGCGCACCGGTCGCGGGGCACGTTTTCCCGGCGACACGCTCGTTTAAGGGCGGTAAAGGCATTGCGACGACGTTCGGCTGCCTGCTGGGGCTGCTGCCATTCTGGACGCCGGTGCTGGTGCTGGCGTGTATCTTCATCTTCTACTCGACGATTCTGCGGATTACGCCGAACCTGTCCCGCACACGGGTGACATACTTCACGCTGCCGCTGGGGATGCTGCTGATGGAAGTGCCGTTGTGGATTTGCTTCGGTACGCTGTGCATGACGGGCATGGTGCTGGTGCGCCTGCACATCAGCACCGAGGAGCGGGAGAAGCCGGCGGTGCACCTGCTCTGGTGGACTTGACGGAGACAGGGAGGCGAAAGCATGTTCAAAATCCTCATCGTCGAGGATGACACGGAGCTGTGCCGGCTGTTTTCGCATGTGCTGGAGAAAAACGGCTATCACACGCGCATGGTGTCAAACGGGCAGGAAGCGCTGGATGCGCTGGCGGAAGAGTATGTCGACCTCATTATTTCGGACATCATGATGCCTGTGATGGACGGCTACGAGCTGGTGCGCTCGCTGCGCAAAAAGAGCGTTATGACGCCCGTGCTGATGATTACGGCGCGCGACGCTTTCGACGACATGCGTCTCGGCTTCCTCTCCGGCACGGATGACTACATGGTTAAGCCGATTAACGTGAGCGAGATGGTGCTGCGCGTCGGTGCGCTGCTGCGCCGGGTGCAGATGATGAACGAGCATCGGCAGGTCATCGGCGAAACGGTGATGGAGTGCGACTCGCTGACCGTGACGCGCGGCGAAACCAGCATGATTCTGCCGCAGAAGGAGTTCATGCTGCTCTACAAGATGGCGGCATATCCGGGTAAAATCTTCACGCGCCAGCAGCTGATGGACGACATTTGGGGCTACGATTCCGATTCGGACAGCCACACGGTGGATGTGCACATCGGCCGTCTGCGTGAGCGCTTCCGTGATAATCCGGATTTTCATATTGTAACCATGCGCGGTGTGGGCTATAAGGTGGTTAAGGCATGAAGCAACAGGAGAAGGGGCGCGGCAAGCTGGATATTCGCGTGCTGTTTACCTTGGTGGCAATTGCAGAGATTCTCGGTACGCTGCTGATTGCAACGCTGCTCACGGCGCTGCTGGAAAACTTGCTGCACGAAGCGATTGAAGTACATCCACTGGTGTGGCTGCTTCTCTTCGGCACGACGATTGGGTTGACGGCGGCGACGGTGGTGAACGTGCTGCTGCTGCGTCCGGTTGTACGGCTGAGCCGCGCCATGAAGCAGGTTGCCAGCGGGAATTTCTCCGTCCGCCTGACGACGAACAGCGTCATCAATGAAATTGCGGACAGCTATGACAGCTTCAACCGGATGGTGGAGGCGCTGGGCGAAACGGAGACGCTGCAAACCGACTTTGTGTCGAACGTATCGCATGAAATCAAAACCCCTGTGAGCGCTATCGAGGGCTACACGACGCTGCTGCAAAGCACGGATGTTTCGCCGGAGCAGGCGGGGTATATCGAGCGGATTCTGCTCAACACGCGGCGTCTGTCCACGCTGGTGGGCAACATTCTGCTGCTCAGCAAGGTCAGCAATCACACGATGCCGATGAAGCAGACATGCTATCGGTTGGACGAGCAGATTCGTCAGGCAATTGTGCTGCTGGAAGCACAGTGGTCGCCTAAACAGCTTGACTTTGATGCCGATTTGGCGGAAGTGACGTGGCGCGGGCCGGAAACGCTGATGCTGCACGTCTGGACGAACCTACTCAGCAATGCCGTTAAGTTTAGCCCGCGGCACGGATTGATTGCTGTTACGTTAAAACAAACCGACGGTCGGCTTGAAATCGCCATTACCGACCAAGGACCGGGAATCCCGCAGGAGGAACAGGAACGCATTTACCGCCGCTTCTATCAGGTGGACAGCTCGCATCAGCAGGAGGGCAACGGGCTGGGGCTGGCACTGTGCAAGCAGATTCTGGACGACTGTGGCGGCACAATTCGTGCGGAGAATCAATCTCCCTGCGGCTGCCGGTTTATCGTCACCCTGCCGGAGAAAATGACAGGCGAAGAAGCAAAACAGGAGGAAGCTCATGGCACAGGAAAATAACACCGCGCGCGAGCAGACAGCGCTGGAGAAGATGAGTCAGGATGCACTCAATCAGGCGCGTCGGGAGCGCAAGATGATTCAAGACACCTGTATTGCGGAACTGGCGCAGTGCGATACGGAGATTCCCGAGGCGTTGGAAAAGCAGGTGCAGGCGGAGATTGCAAGTCTCCAGCAGGCGAAAGAGAACCTGTCGTCGGCACACAAAATCGCATCCTCCACCGTAGATGAGCTGTCCGCGCGTGCCGCGGATGTGGCGAAGTCCCTCAACCGCAAGTGGTACCGCATCAATCCGCCGTCGAACACCGCCATCGATGTGCAGGAAGAGGAAAAATCCTTCTTCGCGCGCGGTATGAACGGCTACAAAATCGCCCTGATTGTCTTTATCGGCAGCTTTGCGGGCGTGATGCTGGAGCTGCTGTGGTGCTTTGCGCGCCACGGCTATCTGGAGAGTCGGTCGGGGCTTGTCTGGGGACCGTTCAACATGCTCTACGGCGTGGGCGCGGCGTCGCTGTCCATCATCCTCTACCGTTTCCGCAACCGCGGCAAGTGGCTGAGCTTCTTGGGCGGATTCGTTGTCGGCAGCGTCGTCGAATACGTCTGTTCGTGGCTGCAGGAGGTACTTTTCGGTTCGCGTTCGTGGGATTACAGCCGCGTGCCGTTCAACATCAACGGGCGAATCTGCCTGCTGTATTCGCTGTTCTGGGGTGCGCTGGGTATCTTCTGGATTAAGGACATCTATCCGTTCATGGCAAAGTGGATTTTGAAACTGCCGAACCGCGCGGGAAAAATCCTCACATGGGTGCTGTCGATTTTTCTGGCGGTCAACTGCCTTGTATCCGCGGCGGCGGTATACCGCTGGTCGGAACGCCTGCACGATGAACCGCCGAAAACGTGGATTGGCAGCGTGATGGACACGCGATTCCCGAACGAGCGAATGGAGCGCATCTACGCCAACATGAATTTCGGTGACAGCGAGTGATCCACGGAGGAAACCAAACATGAACATCGACAAGAAAACCTGCATCAATATAGGAATCGTAGTATTTCTGCTGTATCTGGCGATTCACTACTGGGACGGTCTGGTCGGCCTGTTCAACCTCTTTCTGGCGGCGGCGGGAACGCTGATTAACGGCGCGATAATTGCTTATGTCCTCAATATCCTCATGCGCTTCTACGAGCGGCATATGGCGCCAAACACAAAGAAAAAGGTGTGGAATGCCATGCGCCGCCCAGTCTGCATGGCGCTGGCGTTCCTGACGCTGGTTGCGGTTATTGTTGCGCTGATTCAGATTATCCTGCCACAACTAATCTCCTGCGTACAGGTGCTGCTGTCATCGCTGCCGGGCGTTCTGCGCCAGATGTACGACAAGCTGATGGAAAATCCGACGATTGCAGCGCTGATGGTGGACTACAACCTCGTTCTGCCTGCGACGGAACAGGAATGGCGCGAGATTATCGAGCGCGCAGCGAATCTGCTCTTCAACGGCGCGGGCAATGTCGTCAACACGGCAGTCAGCTTCACCACCTCGCTTGTCGGCTCGATTCTCTCCCTCCTAATGTCGCTGATTTTCACCTTCAACATTCTCATCGGCAAAGAGACGCTCCAGCGCCAGAGCCGCAATTTGCTGCACCGCGTTCTGGGTGATACGCGGATGGCGCGTGCGATGCACGTCATCTCAACGCTGGACGATTGCTTCCATAATTATATCGTCGGCCAGTGCACCGAAGCGGTGATTCTGGGCACACTCTGCACCATCGGCATGATGCTTTTGCGGCTGGATTACGCGCTGATGCTGGGTACGTTCGTCGGCATGATGGCGCTGATTCCGATTATCGGCCCATACATTGGCGCAGCGGTCGGCTGCATCATGCTCTTCTCGATTTCGCCTGCAAAATCACTGGAATTCCTGATTTACCTCTTCCTGCTCCAGCAGGTCGAGGGCAACCTGATTTACCCCCACACGGTCGGCAGCAAATTGAAGCTGCCGGGATTGTGGGTGCTGGCGGCAGTGCTGATTGGCGGCGGCATGATGGGCATCTCCGGCATGGTACTGTTCGTCCCGCTGACGGCGGCGCTGTATCGGCTGGTGGGCGAATGGGTGCGCCGTGACCCGCGGCTGGTCAAATCGGCAGAGAAAAAAGCATAAACCTGCGGCGTGCTTCCGTATCCATAGCGGAGCGCGCCGTTTTTCTGTGCACCAACGCAAAACGTCCGGCATAGCTTGAAAGTGCCCCGGAAAGCTGATTGAAAGCGCCGGGAAAGGAGGAATTTCGCGATGCCGACAACGTTCACGAATCAGGCAACGCTTTCTTATAACAACCAGTTGATTCCCTCCAATGTGGTGACGGGCGTGCTGACCGAGGTGCTGTCCGTGAGCAAGACCGCGATTCCGGCAGCCTACCAAAACGGCGATACGATTACCTACGCCGTGCAGCTTGTCAATTCCGGTACGGCGGCGCTGACGGGTTTGACGCTGACGGATAACCTGGGCGCGTATACCCCTGCGGCGGGTACTGCAGCGGTCGTTCCGATGACGTATCAGAGCGATACGCTGCGTTACTACCGCAACGGCATCTTGCAGGCGACGCCGACCATCGCGGCAACCAGTCCGCTGACGGTGACAGGACTGTCGATTCCCGCGGGCGGAAACACCACGCTGATGTACGCCGTCAAGACGAACCAGTTCACGCCCTACGGCGCTGAGGAAAGCGTGACGAACACCGCAACCGTGACAGGCGGCGGACTCGCGGCGCCCCTGACGGCGGAAGCAACCGTGAATGCCGATCCCGCGCCGGATTTGAGCGTTATCAAATCCATGTGTCCGACGACGGTGACGGAGGCGGGTGCGCTGACGTACACCTTCACGCTGCAAAACCGTGGCGCAACGGCAACGACGGCGACGGACAACGTGTCGCTGACGGATACGTTCACGCCTGCGCTGACAATCACGAGCGTGACGCTGGACGGCACGGCGCTGACTGCCGGCACGGATTACACCTACGACGGCGCGACCTTCCGCACGCTGACACCGCTGCTGATTCCCGCCGCCACCTACACCCGCAATGCGACGACGGGCGAAGTGACAATTACGCCCGGCATGGCAACGCTTGTCGTCACGGGTACGGTTTGATCATTGCTTGCCCGGTCTGCTCGCGCGGATCGGGCATTTTTCCACGCTTGACAGGAAACGGGAAAACAGCGTATAATCAAAGCAGCATAACCGAGAAGAGGAGTCGCAACCATGAAGAAAAAGTGTCTGCTGGTATGTTTGCTCTGCTGTCTGCTGCTTGGTCTTGCGCTGGCAGAAGAACCGATGACGGAGACGATGCTGTTTGAGGGCAGCCAGCCCGCGTCGGGCGGCTGGAATCTTGCGCTGACCATTGACACAACGAACGTTAACGGCACATTTGACCCGTCGCTGATTTCCGAAAACGGGTATTTTGCCGTGACGTATGACGGGGTGCAAAATGGCGTCTATCTGGCGCTGTCCGACTGGGAAGGCGGCGTGTGGGCGCAAATCAACGTGCCGTCCACCTGCACGCAGACGGATGGAATGTACACGGCGGTCTTTTCGTTTGAGCAGTGCCGGATGGCGTATGGCAGCATGGATTTCGCGGCAGCAGACCAAATCTGCGTCGGCACGTCCGCATCCACCAAGACGATGGTGATTCACAAGGTTGCATGGTGCGGGGCAGCGCAGACGGATTCGCTGGGCGCAGATGAGGTGCTGTTCAGCGGTGCGGCGACGTCCACCGCACAGAATGAGTGCCTTGCTTTCCGATTCACGCAGCACGTCGGCGGCACATTCGATGCGTCGCAGATGCGCACGGACAGCCGGCTTTACGTCGAGTACAGCGGCGCGAAATACGGTGCGTATCTGGCACTTTCCAGCCATTCCGGCGCGACGCAGTGGGCGAAGGTGAATGCCTCGGAGACGCTGGAGGTGTCCGAAGGGCGCTACGGGGCGTATTTCGATGAAAGCACGATGGCAATGGCGTTCGGGTCGAATTTCGCCCGGCTGGATCAAATTAGCGTGTATTCGTCGGGCAAACAGCCCGTGACGCTGCATAAGCTGGTGTATTTTGCGGGAACGGGCGATGTGGTGGATACGTCCGGCGGCCGCTGGGATCGCCCGGATACCGGCATTGCCTTCATTGGCGACAGCATCTGCCAGAACGCGAAGCTGCTTTACGGTGATTGGAACACGATTCTTGGCCGCAGCGACTGCGCGAATTATGGCATCGGCGGGCAGACGACGCTGGAGTGCCGCGCGCGTATTGGGGAGCTGGCGGCGCGCAATTATCGGCAGATTGTGTTCATCTGCGGCATTAACGACATCGGACACGGTTATACAAAGGAAGAAATCGTGCAGAATTACGCCGCCATGATTGAGACGGTGCAGGCAAGCAACCCGGACTGCCAGTTTGTGATTCTCAGCACTTTGCCCACGACGAGTGCGTTTTACAGCGGTCAGCAGGGGAAAATTACGCTGCTGAATCTGGCGTTCAAGCGGTTCGCGAATAAGACGCCAAACGTAACGTTTGTGGATGCGTACAGCGCGTTCTGCCCCAAAGCGGGCGAATACGCCTATCCCGAACTGCTCAGTGACGGGCTGCATCCGAACGCGGAAGGTTATGTGAAAATTGCGGAAATGCTCACGCCATATCTGCTTCCAGAAGCAGAATGAGTAGCAGAAATAAGACAGAATGCATAAAAATCAGCATGATTTCTTGGCGAAAATCAAAGTAGTTTCCTTATGCGCATCATTTGCCCGTTGATTTTTCATCCGAGTTGTGATAGCATTGTTCAATGTGCTGCGAAGGTGTTTTTCTTAAAGAACTATGCAAAACGGCAGGCAGCACCAGAAACTGGAATTTCTGCAAAGGAGGCGTGGCAAATGCGATATACCCGCGAGCAGGCCTGTCTGGCGTGGCTGTCGCAGGGGATGTTAGGCAGCAGACGGCTGAAAAAGCTGCTGGATGAATACGGAAGCGCAGAAGCCGCATACGATGCCTTTCAGCGCGACCACGGCGCATCCTTGCAGAACAGGATTTCGGATTACAGCCTGTCGCTGCTGCGGGCAAGCGCGTCGCGGGAGAAACTGCATGATATGCTCGTGACCATGCGGAAGTGGAATATGGGGCTTGTCTCGATGGCGGACGATATGTATCCGGAATCCCTGCGAAACATTCCCGAACCACCGTACATGCTCTTCTATCAGGGGGATTTGCGCGCGGCGGAGGGCAGGTGCATCACCGTTATCGGTTCGCGGAGCGCGACGGTTGCAGGCATTGCGGCAACAAAATCGCTCTGCCGTGATTTGAGCAAGCAGGGCGTGTGTATCGTCAGCGGACTGGCGGTCGGCATTGATGCGGCGGCGCATGAGGGGTGTCTGGACGGCGGCAGCCCGACCATCGGCGTAGCAGCAAGCGGGCTGAACGTGCCGTATCCATCGGAAAACGTGGCGCTGAAAGCACGAATTCTTTCACAAGGAGGGCTGCTGCTGAGTGAATATCCGCCGGATATGCAGTCAAGCAAGTATGTCTTTGCGGCGCGAAACCGCATTCTGGCTGGACTCGGCCATGCGGTGGTGCTGATGGAAGCGCGCATCCGTTCCGGCAGTATGCTGACCGTGCATCACGCGCTGGATCAGGGCAAGGATGTGTTCGCTTATCCGGGCATTCCGGACGCGCCGATGTCCGAAGGGGCGCATCAACTCCTGCGGGAAGGTGCAGTCTACTTCACAAGTGCGAAGGATATTCTGGAGGACATGGACTGGCAGCCCGCCGCAAGCATCCCGAAGCGGCAGGATACGGGTCAGCCGCGCCCCGCACCCCGAAAAAAGGAAACGCAGCCCGCTCCGGCCAAAGCACTGAAAGCTCTGCCTGTGATGGAGCAGAAAGCGCCCCCGCCAGAACCGCCTAAAGCGCCTGAAATCCCGCTGCCGCCGATGGACGACGTGCAGAAGCGGATTTACGATGCCTTGGCGGACGGTGAGCGCTCCTTTGATCAGCTGGCTTCGCAGACGGGACTGGACGCATCAAGGCTTATGGCATCACTGACTATGCTGCAAATCCTCGGTGCAGTGAAGGCACTGCCCGGAAAAAGCTATTGCAGGGCGACCGAATAGCCCTACTCTCATTTTCAAATTTATCGGAGGGGTAAACAACCATGACGGCAGCCAAGCAGAAACTCATTATTGTCGAATCTCCCGCCAAGGCGCGAACCATCAGCAAATTTCTGGGCAAGGGCTACAAGGTCGAAGCCTCGCAGGGGCATGTGTGCGACCTGCCCAAAAGCCAGATTGGCGTGGACGTGGACAACGACTTTGCCCTTAAGTACATCACGATCCGCGGGCGCGGCGAAATTCTCAACCGCATCCGCAAAGAGGCGCGCACCGCGTCGCAGATTTACCTCGCAACTGACCCGGACCGCGAAGGAGAAGCGATTTCATGGCATCTGAGCCATGTGCTGAACATAGATCCAAGCCAGCCGTGCCGCATTGAGTTTCACGAGGTGACGAAAAAGGCGATTCAGAACGCGCTGAAGTCCGCCCGTCCGGTGGATATGGGGCGCGTGGACGCGCAGCAGGCGCGCCGTGTGCTGGATCGTCTGGTCGGCTATAAAATCAGCCCGCTGCTGTGGGCGAAGATTAAGAAGGGGCTTTCCGCCGGTCGCGTGCAGTCTGTCGCGACGCGCATGGTGGTGATGCGCGAGGAAGAAATCGAGGCGTTTATCCCGGAGGAATACTGGGAGATTTCCGCCAAGCTGCTGGCGCATCAGGCACACGGGCGCAAGATGCACTTCACGGCGCGCCTCGCCACGCTCGACGGGCAGAAAGCGGTGATTGCCAATGCGGAGGAAGCGCAGAAAGCAGTCGAACGCATTCAGAAAGCACATTTTGCGGTCAACAGCATCAAAATGAGCGAAAAGCGCAAGATGCCTGCCGCACCGTTCACGACGTCCTCTTTGCAGCAGGAAGCCAGCAGAAAACTGGGCTTCACGACGGCAAAGACGATGCAGGTTGTCCAGCAGCTCTACGAAGGCATTGACCTTGAAGGTGAGGGCACGCAGGGTATTGTCAGCTACATCCGTACGGACAGCGTCCGCATTTCGGATGAAGCCCTGAATGCCCTGCGCGAGTACATCCCGGAGCGTTTCGGCAGCGACTATCTGCCGGAGAAGCCGAACGAGTACAAGGGGCGCAAGAACGCACAGGACGCGCACGAAGCCATCCGCCCGACCGACGTCCACCGCACGCCGGACAGCATCAAGCCGTCGCTGACGAAGGAGCAGTACAACCTCTATAAGCTGATTTACAACCGCTTCTTGGCGAGCCAGATGATGCCCGCCCTCTACGAAACGATGACGATGGAAATCAGCGGCGACGGCGTGGGAATGCGCTTCTACGGCGAGCACAAGAAGTTTGCGGGCTTCACCTCGGTGTATGAGGAAAGCACGGATGACGACGTGGCGTCGAGCGAAACGACGCTGCCGCAGCTGTCCGAGGGTGACGCTGTGGCAGTCGCCGATGTCGCCAGCGAGCAGCACTTCACCCAGCCGCCGTCCCGCTACACAGAAGCGTCGCTGGTTCGCATGATGGAGGAAAAGGGCATCGGACGCCCGTCTACCTATGCGCCGACCATCACGACCATCATTTCTCGCGGTTACGTCAGCCGGGAAAAGAAGCGCCTGTATCCCACCGAGCTGGGACGCATGGTGACGAGCATGATGGAAACGTACTTCGAGGACATTGTTGATGTGGAGTTCACCGCCGAGCTGGAAGACAAGCTGGACAAGGTGGAAGAAGGCGAAATGGACTGGAAGCAGATTCTGCGCGACTTCTACCCGCCGTTTGAACAGACGCTGAAGCTGGCGGAGCAGCAGATTGAAAAGGTGGAGGTCAAGGACGAGCCGAGCGACGTGCCGTGCGACAAGTGCGGTGCGATGATGGTCTACAAAATGGGGCGGTTCGGCAAATTCCTGGCTTGCCCGAACTTCCCGGAGTGCCGCAATACCAAACCGATTGTCACCTACATTGACGCGCCGTGCCCCAAGTGCGGTGCGCGCTTGATGGAAAAGACGAGCCGCAAGAACCGTAAGTTTTATGGCTGCGAGCGCTACCCGGAATGCGACTTTGTGTCGTGGGAGAAGCCGGTGACGGAGAAATGCCCCGTCTGCGGCAGCTATATGGTGGAAAAGCGCGGCCGCAAGGGCGAAGTATGGCACCTGTGCGCCAATGAAACGTGCCACCACCGCATTGAGGTGCAGGCAAGCGAGGAGGAAGCGGATGAGTAATCTGCACGCCACGGTCGTCGGCGCAGGGCTGGCGGGCAGCGAGGCGGCGTGGCAGCTGGCACGGCAGGGGATTGCCGTCACGCTGATTGAAATGAAGCCGGAGAAGATGTCCCCGGCGCATCATAGTCCGCTGTTTGCGGAGCTGGTCTGCTCGAACTCTCTGCGCAGCGATCGCCTGACGAACGCCGTCGGTCTGCTGAAGGAAGAAATGCGCCTGATGCACTCGCTGGTGATGGAAGCGGCGGATTTGGCGCGCGTTCCGGCGGGCGGTGCGCTGGCTGTTGATCGCGAAACGTTCTCCGGGCATATCACGAAAAGTCTGCGGGAGCATCCGCTGGTGGAGGTCGTCAGCGGGGAAGTCACGGAAATCCCGGATGGCCCGGTGATTATCGCGACTGGTCCGCTGACCAGCGACGCGCTGAGCGAAACCATCAGCCGTCTGCCGGGGCTGGAAACGCTGAATTTCTACGATGCGGCTGCCCCGATTGTCACGGCGGAATCGCTGAACATGGACAAGGTGTTCCGCCAATCCCGCTATGACCGCGGTGACGACTATCTGAACTGCCCGATGACGGAAGAAGAGTACAACGCGTTTGTGGATGCGCTGCTGGCGGCGGAAACGGCGGATATTCACGGCTTTGAGGAGACGAAAGTCTTTGAAGGCTGTATGCCGGTGGAGTCGATGGCGCGGCGCGGGCGCATGGTGCTGGCGTTTGGCCCGATGAAGCCGGTCGGTCTGCGCAACCCGAAGACGGGCAAAGAGCCGTATGCCGTCGTGCAGCTTCGGCAGGACAACGCAACGGGCACGCTGTATAACCTCGTCGGCTTCCAGACGCGGCTGAAGTGGGGCGAGCAGAAGCGCGTTTTCGGCATGATTCCCGGCTTGGAGAATGCGGAATTTGCCCGATACGGCGTCATGCACCGCAACACGTTCCTGCATTCGCCGGGCTTCCTGAATGCGCACTTCGAGATGATTTCGCGTCCGCAGTGCTATTTCGCAGGACAGATGACGGGCGTCGAGGGCTATGTGGAAAGCGCGGCGAGCGGTCTGCTTTGCGGCTTGAGCCTTGGACGCGATTTGCGTGGGCTGGGCACGGCCGAACTGCCGGGCATCACTGCCATGGGCGCAATGGGACGCTATGTCTCCACGCCGAACCGCGATTTTCAGCCGATGAACTGCACGTTCGGCCTGTTAGACGGTCTGCTGGTGGACAAGCAGCACAAAAAAATCCGCAATAAACAGGAACGTTATACTGTGATTTCGGAGCGTTCGCTCAGCTATTTGCGGGATTGGGTCACAGAAATGCAGGTTTGAGGCAGAATCGCGTGACAATGGGCGCGGTTTGTGGTATGATGTGCATGGGCGCGGGGAAAAATCCGCGTTCAGGAGGAAAACAATGAGCATGGAACTCAGAGGCACGACGATTTGCGCCGTGCGCAAAAATGGCCACACCTCGATTGCGGGCGATGGTCAGGTGACAATGGGGCAGAGCGTTATTTTCAAGTCTCATGCCCACAAGGTTCGCCGTCTTTATGGCGGACAGGTTGTAATCGGCTTTGCGGGCGCTGTGGCGGATGCGTTTACCCTGTGCGATAAGTTTGAGGAAAAGCTGACGCAGTGCGGCGGCAACCTCGAACGCGCGGCGGTTGCGCTGGCGCAGATGTGGCGCAGCGATTCCGGAATGCGTCAGCTCGAAACGCAGATGATCGTGGCGGACAAGGATACGCTGCTGGTCGTCAGCGGCACGGGTGAGGTCATCGACCCGGACGAGGGCGTGGTCGCGATTGGCTCCGGCGGCAACTATGCGCTGGCTGCTGCGCGCGCGCTGGTGCAGAACACTGACCTCTCCGCGCACGACATTGCGGAAAAGGCGCTGCACATCGCGGCGAGCATTTGCGTGTTCACCAACGACAACGTGATCGTCGAAGACGTGTAAGGAGGGGCAGACATGGCAGAATTGACGCCCCGGCAGATCGTCCGGGAACTGGATCGCTACATTGTTGGTCAGGATGAAGCCAAGCGCGCTGTCGCAATCGCGCTGCGCAACCGCTATCGCCGCTCCAAGGTGGATGATGCGATGCGCGAGGAAATCAGCCCGAAGAACATCCTGATGATTGGCCCGACGGGTGTCGGCAAGACGGAAATTGCCCGTCGGCTGGCGAAGCTCGTCAGCGCGCCGTTCATTAAGGTGGAAGCAACGAAATTCACCGAAGTCGGCTATGTGGGCCGCGACGTGGAGAGCATCGTGCGCGATTTGGTGGAGAATGCCATCCGCATGGTGCGCGAAGAGCATACGGCGCGTGTCGCTCCGCGCGCGCGTGTGATTGCCGAAGACCGGCTGGTGACGCTGCTGGTGAATCCGCCGAAGAAGCCCTCGAACAGCTTCTCGCTGGATTATCTGCTGGGTCGCGCGAAGTCGCCCGAAACGCCCGCGAAGGAAGAAAGTGCGGAGCTGGCAGATGAGCGTGAACGGCTTCGTCAGCAGCTGATGAAGGGTGAAATCGAAGACCGCGAGCTGGAGATTGAGGTCGAAGAAGCTGCGCCGTCGCTGGAAGTAGGCGGCAGTGCTATCAGCCTCGGCGACATGATGGGCAACATGATGCCCAAAAAGACGAAGCTGCGCCGCGTAAAGGTCAAGGAAGCCCGCAAGATTCTGGAACAGGAAGAAGCGGACAAGCTGATTGATCAGGACGCCGTGCAGGAGGAAGCGATTCGCCGCGCCGAGCAGGACGGCATCGTCTTCATCGACGAGATTGACAAGATTGCGGGCCGCCGCGGCGGTTCCGGCCCCGACGTGAGCCGCGAGGGCGTGCAGCGCGACATTCTGCCGATTGTCGAGGGCAGCACGGTCAATACCAAGTACGGCCCTGTCAAGACGGACTACATGCTGTTTATTGCGGCGGGTGCGTTCCATGTGGCGAAGGTCAGCGACCTGATTCCGGAACTGCAGGGGCGCTTCCCGGTGCATGTGCAGCTGAAGAGTCTGACGCGCGAGGACTTCCAGCGGATTCTGACGCAGCCGGACAACGCGCTGACGCTGCAATACAAGGCGCTGCTGGCGGTTGACAAAGTGATGCTGACGTTCGAGGACAGCGCCATCGAAGCGATTGCGAACGCGGCGTTTACGGCGAACGAGACGGCGGAAGACATCGGCGCGCGCCGCCTGCACGCTGTGTTCGAGCAGGTGCTGGAGGACATTTCCTTCAACGCGGGTGACGAGAATATGCCGCCGTTCGAGCTGACTATCAACGGCGAGTACGTTCAGCAGCATCTTTCTGGCGAAAACAAGCCAACGGATCTGCGCAAGTATATTCTGTAAAATTCACGAATCGGCTGTCAGAAAAAATCCGGCAGCCGATTTTTCTTGTTCAGACCCTTTGCATTCTTCTGATTTCATGGTATAATACGCATATCTGTGAAAAGGAGTGATCGGACATGAAAAAGATTGGTATGATTGGCGTCGGCAATATGGGCGGCGCAATTCTGCGTGGTATGATTGCATCCGGCTATGTGGCGGCGGAAGACGTGATGGCGTGTTTGCACAGTGAGGAAAAGCGTCAGGCACTGGCTGCGGAAATTCCGGGGCTGACCTGCACGACGGATGCCAAGGCGCTGGCGCAAGAGTGCCGTATGATTGTACTGGCGGTGAAACCGCAGGTACTGGGCGCAATGCTGGACGAAATCAAGGGGGAAATCAATGACCGCGCGCTGGTGTCGATTGCGGCCGGCTGGACGATGGACATGCTGACCAGCAAAGTTGCCGGAACGACCGCGACGCTGCTGCGTGTGATGCCGAATACGCCCGCGCTGGTTGGGGCTGGCATGACCGCAATTTGCCGCCAGACGACGCTCTCCGCGGCTGATTTGGCGTATGCGCAGGGTATTTTTGATGCAATTGGCGAAACGGCGGTCATTGACGAGAAACTGTTTGATGGCTTCATTGCGGTCAGCGGCAGCAGTCCGGCGTATATTTTCATGCTGATTGAAGCAATGGCGGATGCGGCAGTTCGCGAAGGCATTCGCCGCCCGGATGCTGTCAAAATGGCGGCACAAGCGGTGCTTGGCAGCGCCAAAATGGTGCTGGAAACAGGGAAGCATCCGGGGCAGCTGAAGGATGAAGTTTGTTCTCCGGCTGGGACGACCATCGAAGCGGTGGCAATGCTGGAGAAGCGCGGTTTCCGGGCGGCAGTGCAAGACGCGATGGCGGTCTGTGCGGAAAAATCCCGTCAGATGTCTAAATAATCAATAAATTCAATGTGACAAAAGGGGAGTCAAGCATGACGGAAGCCAGTCCTCGCAAACAGGTTAATATTTACACCGACGGTGCCTGCTCCGGCAATCCGGGACCGGGCGGCTGGGGCTGCATTCTGGAATTTGGGCCGCACCGCAAGGAAATGAGCGGCTATATGGCGGGCACGACGAACAACCGCATGGAGCTGTTCGCTGCAATCAGTGCGCTGGGGGCGCTGAAGGAGCCGTGCGACGTGAAGCTGTATTCGGACAGCGCATATCTGGTCAACGCCTTCAACGAGCATTGGATTGACGGCTGGAAGAAGCGCGGCTGGAAGAATGCTGCCGGTCAAGCGGTTGAGAATCAGGATCTCTGGTTCATTTTGCTGGCGCAGACCAAGAAGCACCATGTAACGTTCTACAAGGTCAAGGGTCACGCTGACCATCCGGAAAACATCCGCTGCGACGAATTGGCGACGGGCGCGATTAAGGAGTATCGGCGCATCAACGCCATGGATGAGAAGTCCAAAGCCTGAAATCGCGAGAGGGAGCGATGCATACAACTATTCGCTAAACCACAGTTTCACGAATAGTTGCGTCGATTTTGAAGCAAGGAGGGCGATTCGGTGCCAAATCAGCAGCCTACATACCGCGAACAAGTCGATGCGCAGCGAATCATCCAAATTCGCGAGATTCTCAAAGACCTGCCGCAAGCCTGTGGTGATTTCATCCGCAGCATTGCCGTGACGACCGGTACGTTCACGCGCTTGGCATATGCCATCGACCTACGGACGTTCTTCACATTTTTGCAGCGCGAGCGCGTCGCGTTTGCTGATACGCCGCTGACGCACCTGACCGACCAGCAGATTGGTTCTGTCACGCAGAGCGACTTGACGGCGTACATCGAGTATCTGACCTACTACTTCAAAGAACAGGATGCTGATGAAGAAACTGCCCCGCTGAAGCCGTTGGTCAATCATGAACTGGCAATTAAACGGAAATTGTCAGCAATCCGGTCATTCTACGAATTTCTATTCAAGAATCAGCGAATCAGCGCCAATGTGACGACGCTGGTGTCTCTTCCCAAAATCCACGAAAAGCCGATTATCCGGCTTTCGCAGGAAGAAATGGTCCGGATGCTGGAGCAATCTGCAACAGGTGCTGGGTTGTCGGAGCGTCAGAAAACATACCAGAAGCTGACAGCCAAGCGTGATTTTGCGCTGATTTCGCTGTTTCTGGGTACGGGCATACGCGTTTCGGAGTGCGTCGGACTGAATATTTCCGATGTGGATTTGGAAAACAATGCTTTTCTGGTGACACGAAAAGGCGGCAATCAGGTCGTGTTGTATTTTCCGCCGGAAGTCGCGACGGCACTGGCAGATTATCTGGATGCTCGCCGGGAAATCGCGGCATTGCCCGGTCATGAGGATGCGCTGTTTCTATCCCTGCAAAAGCGGCGGATTACGCAGCGCGCCGTGCAGAATCTCGTGAAGAAGTATGCCTCCGTTGCCGCGCCGCTGAAGCCGAAAATCAGCCCGCATAAGCTCCGCAGCACTTTTGCGACGAACCTCTATCAGGAAACTGGCGATATTTACTTGGTGGCGGATGTGCTTGGGCATTCCTCCGTCGATACGACGCGCAGACACTACGCCGAAATGACTGACCGCCGCCGCCGAATGGCTGCGGAGCGCGTGGTATTGCCGACGCTGGAGGAAGTCACCGGCCATCAACCGCCGGAGCAGGACGAAAATCAGGATACCGAAAAGGGAGAAACGTGACTTCCCTGCCGCGCTTCTCCCCTTTTTTAGGATTCTTCTTCCAGTTCAATGCCCGTGATGCTGATGGCGCGATAATCTGCGTCGCCCATCACGCATTTCATGCAGTTGTCGCAGATTTTGTCCGGGTCAAGGTCGCACCGCTGGCATTCGCCGCAGTCGATGCACTCCCGGTCGTACAGTACACATTGCTTCGCCATTGCGTATCCCTTCTTTCCACAATTATTATAGCAGGTTTCGACAAAAATTCAAGCCGGAACGAACGGTTGTTTGATTTTTGCGGCGAATTGTGCTATAATAAGCGCATCAACACAGAAAGGCGGCGATTTTCCCCATGCAAAGACCTCGTGGCGATAATCAGCAGCGCATCCTCGATTTTATCAAGTCTGAAATTCAAACAAAAGGTTATCCGCCGTCCGTGCGCGAAATTGCGCAGGCGGTCGGGCTGAAATCCACCTCCACCGTGCATGGGCATCTTCAGCGGCTGGAAAAGCGCGGTCTGCTTCACCGTGACGCGATGAAACCGCGCGCGATGGAAGTGACGGGCGACCCGAATTTTATCCGCAACAACTCCACCGCCGTGCCGGTTGTCGGGCGCGTGACGGCAGGTCAGCCGATTTTCGCGGAGGAAAATCTGGAAGAGTATGTGCCGATTCCGGACATTATGCTGGGTGAAGGCGAACACTTCATCCTCCACGTCAAGGGCGATTCGATGATTGAGGCGGGCATCCTTGACGGCGACTACATTATTGTGCGCAAGACCAGCGAGGCGCTCAACGGCGAAATCGTCGTTGCGATGATTGATGACAGCGCGACGGTCAAGCGATATTTCAAGGAGGATGGGCACTTCCGACTCCAGCCGGAAAATCGGACAATGGAACCGATTTATGCGGATGAAGTAACGATTCTTGGCAAAGTCACTTCGCTTTATCGCCTGCTGAAGTAAAGGGGGCGAGAAAAATGGCTCAAGGCATGGACGAAAAAGCACTGAAGCGCCAGAAGTATGGTATTCCGACGTACTCATTGGCGGAAGAACTGCTGAACAGCATCTCCCACGGCATCGGTGCAGGCTTAGGCATTGCGGCGCTTGTCCTCTGCATTGTGAAAAGTGCCCATGCGGGCGACGGCTACAAGCTGGCATCCAGCATCGTCTTCGGACTGACGACAACACTGCTGTACCTGATGAGCTGCCTATATCACGCGCTGAAAGTCAATCGCGCGAAGAAAGTCTTTCGCGTGTTCGACCACTGCACAATTTTCCTGCTGATTGCGGGAACGTACACGCCATACACGCTGGTGACGCTGCGCGGCCCGGCTGGCTGGGTAATGTTCGGCATCGTGTGGGCTGTTGCGATTACAGGCGTTGTGCTGAACGCGGTGAACCTCAAGAAGTTTGCAAAAATCAGCGTCGTCTGCTATGTGGCGCTGGGCTGGGTGATTCTGCTGGCTACCAAGACGCTGGTGGCGAATCTCGCCTACCCTGGCTTGGTGCTGCTCGTGGCGGGCGGCGTGGCGTACACCGTAGGCGCGGTGCTGTACGCCATCGGCTCGAAGAAGAAGTATTTTCACTCCATTTTCCATTTCTTCTGTCTGATTGGCACGGTGCTGCACTTCTTCTCCATCTACTTCTACGTCCTGTAAAGGAGCGCACAATGCATCAGGAGATTCTTTTCCCGCGCGAAAAGGCAGCGCTGTATCCCCTGCTGGCACAGCAGATTGCGGCCTTGGCAGAGGATTCGCAGCCGCTTTCGACGCTGGCGAACGCATCCGCGCTGCTGTATGAAGCGCTGCCGGATATCAACTGGGCGGGCTTCTACCTCGCCAGCGGCGATATGCTGCATCTTGGCCCATTTCAGGGCAGGACGGCCTGCACGCAGATTCCGTTCGGCCGCGGCGTATGCGGCACAGCGGCGGCAACGCGACAGGTGCAGGTGGTGCAGGATGTGGAGCGTTTTCCGGGGCATATCGCCTGTGACAGCGCGTCCAGGTCGGAAATTGTTCTGCCGATTTGGGTAGACGGGCGCCTCCTCGGTGTGCTGGACATTGATTCGCCAAGCCTGAACCGTTTCACGGAGGAGGATGCGGACGGATTGACCGCATTCGTTGCAGCGCTGACCCGTTCGGTGGACTTCGCACATGGATTGCTGAAATAAACAAAATCCCTTCCAAAGTCGTGTGATGATGGAAGGGATTATTCATATGGTGGATTACAGCCAGTTTTCGTGGGCTGCCTTGTATTCGCGGACAGCTTCATCGGCATCGGCAATCAGTGCCGCCGCCTCATCGGTGGAGTAGACCGTCGCGCCGCTGGCACAGGCGTGTCCCCCGCCGTGGTACTTTTCCGCCACCTGATTGATGGTCAGAAAGCGGGAACGCAGACGGACGCGCGTCGATCCATCCGGTGATTCGATGAACGCCAGCCAGCACAGGTAGCCGCGGATGCCCTCCAAATAGGAAATGGCGGCACTTGCCTGCTCGTAGCTGAGCCCAAACTGCGTCTGCACGTCCTTGCTGACGGAGAAATACGCGACACCGTTCTCTGTGCGGTGCATGTTCTCGTAGACGTATGCCTTGAACTTCAGCGAATTGTATTCCACCGAGTAGAGATTCGCGAACAGCCATTCTGTGTCGATGCCGGTATCCAGCAGCATCGCGGCAAGGCGCATCGTGTCACCGGAAACGCAGGAGAAGCGGAAGCGCCCGGAATCCGTGACCATGCCTGTATACAGATACAGCGCGGCGTCCTTCGTCAGCGTCAGTTCGTCACGGCACTTGTCGTAGAAATCCGCCACCATTTCACACGCGGACGAGCGCTCTTCCTCCACCCACATCAGGTCGCCATACGGTTCGACGTTGATGTGGTGGTCGAGCTTCACAAGCTCCTTGCACAGCGCGTACTTCGGGTTGGAAATGCGGCTGGCGACGGAAACGTCCAGCACAATTGCGAGAGACTGCGCGTACACGTCGTCGGCGACGGGCGCATCGTCTTCACCCAGAAACGCCAGATAGTCGGAATGCTCATCATCCACAATCAGCACTTTCTTGTCGGGGAAGCTCGCCTGAATCAGCGCCTTCATGCCCTTCGTTGCGCCTACACAGTCCCCGTCGACGCGCGAATGCCGGAAGAGCATAATCGTGTCGTATGCCTTCATTTTTTCCAGAATTTGATGCTGTATATCCATTTATTTGCTTTCTCCCATCATTTCGTCCAAATCATGCAGCATGGCCATTGCTTCCTCGCGATTTTTCAGCGTCGCGCCGCTGGCTTTCATATGCCCGCCGCCGCCGTATTTGACGGCAATCGGATTGATGTTGAAGCGGCTTGACCGCAGTTCGCACAGCACGCCCTTGTCGCTCTCGGTGAAGTTGACCCAGATGTCCACGCCGCGCATGTCTGCCATGCTGTTGACCATGCCGCGGGACAGCGTGAAGTCATCCACGCCGTACTCAGCTTTCCCGTCCATCGTCGTATAGACATACGCGACGTTCTTCTCCGTGAACTGCACATGCAGCAGAAACTTCGCCCGCACGACAAGCTGGGCATAATCGCTGGCATACAGATTGCGATAGAGTGCGTTTGTGTCAATCGGCTGCTCCATCAGGTAGGAGGCAAGGCGAAACGTGCGGGCATTCGTCGCGTCATAGCGGAAGCGCCCGGAATCCGTCACCATGCCGGTGAACAGCGCCGTCGCCGCCTGCGGATTCAGTGACCAGCCGCATTCCTGCGCCATCTGCGCCACCAGACCGCAGCAGCTCTCGAACGTGTCGTCCGTTGCTTCAATGTCCGCAATTTTCTCCACGAAGATGTGGTGGTCGATGTGGGCGGTCTGCGCGGCAAGTGTGTAACGGGTATCGCTGATGAGCGACTTGGCGGATGTGTCCAGCACGATGGCGAGCGCGCCCTGATAAGCACTGTCGGGAATCTCGTCCATGATAGAATTTTCCATAAAGCCGTAGCGCCCCGCGCCGTCACCCACCATGTGCACCGTTTTGTCCGGATAATTCGCCAGAATCAGGTGCTTAAGGCCAATCTGACTGCCCAGCGCATCACCGTCCGGGTTGGTGTGGCGGTGCAGGATGATGGTCTGGTGCGCGGCGATAGCGTCTCGAATCAGTTCAAACATGTGCAGGAGCCTCTCTTCCGTCAAAATAGCCCTTGTAGACGACCTTGTATGGGCTGTTCGGGAACAAATAATGGTGCAAATCAATAAAGTAGTCGTCTGTCATGCTGGCAATGTAGTCCACTACAATCTGGTTTGGATCACAGTCCGCATAGGGCTTGACGCGCGGATAGTATGAGCGAGTCACATAGGCGATATGATGCGTGAAAATGGGCGACGTGGTGTGGTTTTCGCGCAAATCATCCAGCAGCTGCCCGTACATCTCCTGCATCATGGGGCGCACGGTGTCGGACAGGTGCGCGGCCTTGGCAGCTTCGTTGTAAATCAGCTTGTAATTCTCCGCTTTGGACGCCCGCAGCGCCTCGAAATGCACCGTATCCAGTTTGATGTAGGGCTTACCGTAGCTGTTTTCGATGATGTTGACGACCAGATTGTTGATGATTTCTGCATTCAGCGAGCCAATCTCGTGCTCCGCATAGGCATCCTCCGCCGTCATCTTGACGCGCGCGGCATCCTGCCGATCCTTGCCCAGATACGCGATAATGTCCGCTACACGCACGACATTTCCTTCCAGCGTGGAGGGCTGAATGCGGTTCGCATAGCCATCCTCCGTGTAGGCGCGTTCCATCATCCGGTCAAATTCCGCGAAGCTGTCCACCGGCACGGGGCGGTATTCCTCCAGCTCAATTTCGCCGTTGTGTCCGGCAATACCCACCAGTGTCTGCAAGCTGATGTTGAAGGGGTAAATGCCGTCCAGCACGCGGACAGAGTGGATGTTGTGGCTGAAATGCCGCCCGGTGTGCTGCATGGAAATCTCGTTCAGAAACACTTCGCCCGAATGCGCAAACGGCGGATGCCCGATGTCATGCCCCAAGGCAATCGCCTCAATCAGGTCGAGATTGAGGTTCAGGGCGCTGCCGATGGTGCGCGCAATGCGGGATACCAGCTGCACATGCAGGCTGCGGCGCGTTACGTCATCGTTGCGGATGAGCGAAAACACCTGCGTCTTGTCCGTGTAGCGGTTGAAATACGGACAGTGCATAATTTTATCCACATCATGCAGGAAAGCTGGACGCCAGACGCTGCCCGCATCACGCGGCGAGGCAGCGCGGCGGATGACGCTTGTATTTGGGCAGAAAACCTTGGGGCTTGTGCCGTGCTGCCGGTCGCTTTCAATCCGGCGCGTCATTTCTTCAGATAATGATTCAAAACGGGGCATTCAATCGCCTCTTTTCATTGCGTTTCTGTTCCATCCAGTGCGCTGAGCGCGGCTTCATCCGCCACCAGCGTGAAATCAGGATGCAGCTGGAGAATCGAGGCCGGAACGCGCGGGGTCACAGGTCCGAAAAACGCCTGTTTGAGGATATTTGCCTTGCTTTCGCCGGACACGACCATCACAATCCGCCGCGCCTGCATGATGCCGCAGATGCCCATCGTGTAGGCGAAATGTGGCACATCCGCTTCCGATGCGAAAAAACGTTTATTCGCCTGAATGGTGGCATCCGTCAGCGCAACGCGGTGTGTGTCCTTTTGGAACACGTCCTCCGGCTCATTAAAGCCGATGTGCCCATTTGGCCCGAGTCCCAGCAGCTGGAGATCAATGCCGCCCAGCTGGCGGATGGTCGCGTCGTAATGGCGGCACTCCGCGTCGCCGTCCTCTGCCATGCCATTCGGAATGTGCGTGTTCCTCAGGTCAATCTGGATATGGTCGAAGAAATTCTCCCGCATGAAATGCGCATAGCTCTGCGGATGGCCGGCGGGCAGCCCGACATATTCATCCAAATTCACCGTCGATACCTGCCGGAAATCAACGTCACCCTTATGCTCCCACGCGATGAGCTGCTGATACGTGCCAATCGGGCTGGAGCCGGTTGCCAGTCCAAGAACGGAATCGGGTTTCAAAATCACCTGCGCCGAAAGAATGTTCGCCGCTTGTCGGCTAAGATGCTGATAATCCCGTGCGCGAATGATCTTCATATCGCTGCCTGCCTTTCTGCAAATGGGGACAAATCCCCTCTATACAGTATAGCATAAATTGCAGCGTCTTTCAACTATTGCGCGGAATGGAAGCGGCGAATGTCCAAAATCATATGGACAAATCGGTAGCAATTTGGTATAATCATAACAGGACAATCCACTGCGGAAGAAATTCCATATATGAAGGAGGAGCACTCTATGATTTACTATGTCAATCAAGCCATGCTGCATGATGGTGACGGCAGCCTCGGGACTCCCTTCCGTCGCATCAGCGAAGCCGCCAAGATCGCCAAGCCCGGTGACGAAGTGCTGGTGTTTCCCGGTGTGTACCGCGAATATGTCAATCCGGAACGCGGCGGCACGGAAGATGCGCCCATTCTCTATCGCTCCATCGAGCCGCTGGGTGCGGTGATTTGCGGCGCAGAGCGCATCAAGGGGTGGACGCCCTATCAGGGCACGGTGTGGACGGTGCGCGTGAAGAACAGCACGTTCGGCGCGTATAATCCGTATACGACGGAGGTTTTCGGCGACTGGTACTTTGCGCCGACGGTGCGCCACACGGGTGCGGTGTATTTGAACGACCAGATGCTCTACGAGGCGGAATCGCTGGAGGAGTGCATTGCGGGCGAAATCTACAAGCCGTCGTGGGATCCGCAGGGGTCTACCTTCAAGTGGTTCAGCGAGCAGGACGGCGACGAAACCGTGCTGTATGCCAACTTCCACACGCAAGACCCCAACCGCGAGAAGGTGGAAATTAACGTCCGCCGCCGCTGCTTCTTCCCGGAGAAAACGGGCTGCGGGTACATCACGGTGCATGGCTTCAAAATCGAGAAGGCTGCGACGACATGGGCGCCGCCAGCTGCGTTTCAGGATGGCATGATTGGCCCGCACTGGTCGAAGGGCTGGATTATCGAGGACTGCGAAATTACGAACAGCAAGTGCTGCGGTATTTCGCTGGGCAAATACTACGACCCGGAAAACGACCACTACTTCACGAAGAAACACCTCAAAAGTCCGACGCAGATGGAGCGCGACGCGGTTTGCCGCGGGCAGTATCACGGTTGGCTGAAGGAGAACATCGGCAGCCACATCATCCGCCGCTGCAACATCCACAACTGCGAGCAGACGGGCATTGTCGGGCGTATGGGCGCGGTTTATTCCGTGATTGAGAACAACCACATCCACCACATCAACAACATGCAGGAGCTCGGCGGCGCGGAAATCTCCGGCATCAAGCTGCACGCGGCGATTGACGTGGTGATTCGCCGCAACCACATCCACGACTGCACCATGGGCGTCTGGTGCGACTGGGAGGCGCAGGGCACGCGCATCACGCAGAATCTGCTGCACCACAACGAGCGCCCAGCGTACTGTACATGGGCGGTCGGCGGTATGGAAAGTCAGGACATTTTCGTGGAGGTTGGACACGGCCCGACGCTGATTGACAACAACATCATGATGTCGAAAGTGTCCCTGCGATTCGCGACGCAGGGCGTGGCGCTGGTGCATAACCTCATGCTGGGCACGTTCACCTGCGTCGGCAGCGGCACGAGCTGGCGCTATACGCCTTACCATATCCGCCATCGCACGGAGGTTGCGGGCTTCATGACCATCCTCCATGGCGACGACCGCTTCTACAACAACATCTTCGTGCAGGCGCACCCGGTGGATGCCCCGGCGAAGCAGGGTGATCCGGGCGAAAACGAGCGCGTCGTGGGTACTTGGTGCTTCGATGACTACCCGACCGAGCAGGAGTGGCTGGATCAGTTCGACTTGGACGTGGCGCGCCCGGACATGGGCAAGCTGGAAGAGTACCACTTCGGGCATCTGCCGGTCTGGGCAGACGGCAACGCTTATTTTGCGGGCGCGAAGCCGTGGAAGAAGGAAAAGGACTGCTGCGTCAAGTCCGAAAAGCCATATTTCATGCTGGTAGAACGTGAAGGACAGATTTTCCTTGATACCGACGTGGCGGAGCTGATCGGCGCGTTCCGCGGCGGATTGGTGGACAGCGACACGCTGGGGCGCGCATTTGAGCCGGATCAGCGCTTTGAAGCGGCGGATGGCTCGACCATCGTGTTTGACAGTGACTTCTACGGCAATCACCGCGGGGCGCGGGTGCTTCCCGGCCCGTTCGCGACGCTGGATGCGTCGATGCAGCCCCTGTTCTAATCAAAATAAGAAGAAGGTGTGGAGGTTGTCAAGCTGCCTCCACACCTTTTCTATAATGCCTTTACGCTGCAATCAGCCGCAGAGTCAGCGGCGTAGGCGTTGTATGGCTTGATTTCCACAGTTCTTCCGCCAAGATTTTCATAAATGCGGTGCGAAATGGAGAGCACGGTGCGTCCCTCGGAGGCGCGGCGGAGCGCTTCCAGTACACGCGCTTCGGTTTCGGCATCGAGGTTCGCGGTGATTTCGTCCAGCAGCAGCACCGCCGGGTTTGCCGCTGCCGCGCGGGCAATGGACAGCAGTTGCCACTCCCCCTGCGAGAACATGCCGTCTGTGCAGATGGTATTGTACCCGTCCGGAAGTGCGCGGATGGCGTCATCCATTCCCGCCAGTTTCGCGGCATTCTGTGCCATTTCCTCGGTGATGGTCGGGTCGGAAAGCGTAATCTGGTCAAGCACCGTCCCCGGTACGCGGGAGAAACGCTGCTCCACGCAGCCGATGCCCGCGCGGCGCTCATGGTCGGGAATCGCCGAAACGTTCACGCCGCCGATGGTAATGTCCCCCTTTTCCGGCGGATAAAGCCCCAGCAGCAGCCGGAACACCGTGCTTTTGCCCGCGCCTGTTCTGCCAACCAGCGTGACCTGTTCCCCTTCCTTTACGCTCATGGAGAAGTCGGACAGCACCGGCTTTTCGCCGTAGCCGAACGTCACATGGGACAGCACAACGTCGCCGCGCGCGGTATTCTTTCGCTCCTGGGAAATGGCGCGTTCCGGCTGATTAAGGAACGCGTCGATGCGCTTGACACCCGCCATAGCGGACTGAATTGTCTGAATCTCCATGCCGAGGCTTTCAATCGGCGAAAAAATGCGGGAAATGTAATTGATGATGGCGACCGATGTACCGACCGACATGCCGAACAGTGCCAGCACATCCGCATTGCCCGACGCGGAGAGCAGCATCACGATGCCCACGACGGCGGCGTTAAGCAGAAACACGACGGGCGAGTAAATCGCGTCATAGAAATTCGTTTTTTCCATCGCGGCATAGCTTTCGCCGATGCGCTGGTCATAGCGCTGCTCCATGTAGCTTTCCAGCCCCAAGGCGTGAATGGTGCGGATGTTGTGCAGCGTTTCCGGTACCTGCCCGGACACGGCAGCGACGGCGCGACGGTTCTCCAGCTGCGCGGCGAGCATCCGCTTCTGCACAAAACGGGTGAAAATGGCGAACAGCGGCAAAATCACCAGCAGCACCAGTGCAAGCCCCGTGTTCTCCACGGCAATCACTGCCAGAATCGAGATGATGCGGCAGGCATCCGCTACCATGCTGATGATGCCGGAAGTGAACAGCGCCTCGACAGCATCCACATCACCCGAAAAGCGCGCGGCAACCTCGCCGGGATTTTGCCCGACGAGCGTGCTGGCGGGCAGCGCGATGAGCTTCTGCGACATTTCGGAGCGCAGGGCGTGCGTCATCTTCTGCCCGAACAGCACCAGCAGCGTTTCCTGCGCCGAGGAGAGCGTTCCCTCCAACACGAGGCTGCCGAAATAGAGCAGCACGGCGGTGAACAGCAGCGGCATACCACCCGTCAGCCGGTCAATTATGTTCTTGAGCAGCAGCGGCGGAATCAGCGACGCGGCAACCGATGCCGCAACACACAACAGCGTACTGACCGTCAATATCCGATGCGACCGCACCGCTGCCTTGAGCGCGGAAATCACGCCTGCTTTTTTCTGATTACGCATGTGCTTCACCCCCCGGTTTGGCTCTCGTAAAGCCAGCGGTATGTCGGAACGGACGCCATCAGTTCGTCATGCGTGCCGACCGTCGTCTTGCCGTCCTCCATGAAAATCACCTGCTGCATTTGCGGGAAGTGGTACAGTCGATGCGAAATCAGGAAAACGACCTTATCCTTGGCGTATGCCTGCAAATTCGCAAACACAGCGTCCTCCGTCTTGCGGTCAAGCGCGGAAAACGGGTCGTCCAGAATCATCAGCGGACGCGGATAGGCAAGCGTTCTCGCCAGCGCCAGCCGCTGCGCCTGACCGCCGGAAAGCCGTGCGCCGCTGCTGCCGACGACCGTATCAGCGCCATTTTCCATCGCCAGCACTTCGTCCGTCAGGACGACGGCGTTCAGCTGCGGCAGAACGTCCTGCCTGCTGCCGAAAAGCACGTTGTTTTGAATCGTGTCCAGGCTCAGTTCCGGATCATGTCCCAAATAGCCGACCATACCGGAGATTTCCCGCGGCGAGAAGCTCGAAAGTTCCTTGCCGCCGAAGCGAACCGAGCCGCCATAGGGCATTTCGCAGAGAAATACGCGCCCGAAGGTGGATTTGCCGCAGGCGACAGGGCCAGTCACGCCGATGATGTCGCCGGGATGCGCTGTCAGCGAAAGGCCGGAGAAAATCGGCGCGTCTCCGTAGGTGAAGGACAGATTGTCGAGCGTCACGTCGGCGGATTGCGGGATGCGGAGGTCGTCCAGCGCTTCCGGCAACTTCATCAGCGGCTTGATGCGCTTCCACGACACTTCCGCTTTCTGCACGGAGTTGAACAGCTTTGCCACCTTGGAGGACTTCACCGTCAGCTTCGTGAAGCAGGACAGGAAGGTGGTGAAGGCACCGATGTCCCATGCGCGCCAGCCTGTGCCGAGTACGTTCTTCGCGCCGAACCACAGGATGAACAGCACCCCGGCTCCTGATGCCGCCAGATACAGCGGCGGCAGGGCGGACTGCCACACGTTGGAACGCACAGCAGCCTTTTCGTAATTCTTCAGCGCACCCTCGTAGCGTTCCGCGCGTGCTTCCTCGCAGCCGTAGATACGGTAGGTGACGGCGTTTTCCACGCGGTCGAGCGTCGCACTGCTGAGCGCGCTCGCCGCTTTCTTGTACGCCGCTCCTGCGCGCTGAACGGGCTTCTTCATCTTTGCTGCGCAGAAGTACGAAATGGGCGTGAACAGCAAACTCAGCAGCGCCAGATGCCAGTCGTAAATCAGCAGCATGACTGCATAGCTGACCATCACCACGCCGGTGTCAAACACTTCGGTGGTGAATTTGCGCATTCCTTCCACGCAGTCGTCCACGTCGGAAATGGCTTTCGTCATCAGCTCGCCAGCACCTTCTTTTTCCAGCGACGTGCGGCTTTCGCGTACCAGATTGGCGTACAGGATGCCCTTCATACGTCGGTTGATGTTGTTGGCGAAGCGCCGAACGTAGAATCGCTTGATGAAACGCGCGCCCTGAACCACCAGCGTGATGACCAGATACGCCAGCACCAACATCGCCATCGCGTCCGCGGTTTGATAGCCGCCCAGAATGTCGGTCAGGCACTGGGCAAGCCGTCCTTCGAACCACGGCGTCGCCAGAAGACCCACGTTGTAGAACAGCCCGGACAGCGTGACGAAGGTCAGCGACAGCCATTCGGCACGAAAATAGGAGCTGACTTTGTTCGGGCAGAAATTCTGCTTGTCTTGCATCGTCTTTATTTCCTCTGCGCCTGAATAAAATGCGGGAATCCCGCGCGGCTTTCGGTTTTGGATGCTGTGTACAGTTTGTTCAGCAGCGCTGCGAAGGTTTTGGATTCATCGTCCGTCAGCACAGAAGTCAGGTACTCGTAGAAGGATGCTTCGATCGCTGCTTTGGAGGCTTTCATGGCTTCCGCCTTTTCCGTGGGATACAGCAGCTGACTGCGGCGGTCGTTCGGAGCCTCCTGACGCACCAGAAAGCCTTTCGCTTCCAGATTTTTCGTCCGCCGCGCGATGGCTGCCTTGTCTGCGTGCAGCAGTTCTGCCAGCGCCGCCTGTGTGCAGCCGGGATGGTGCCGCAGCGCGTGAATCAGATCAATTTCCGCCGTGCCGACGCCCTCTTCCCGTAGGGACAGCAGGACGAGTTTCTCTGTTTCCCGCGCGATTTTTGTGATTTTCCGTTCGGTGATATCCATATGTGCACCTCCGTGACGCTAATGGTTGTATGTGCATCGTTGTACATGCAACTATTATAATCAGGGACAGTACAATGTCAAGGGCGTTTTTGCAAGATTGCCGCGAAATTTGAAACTCCCTGCCGGAACATCCTCGGCAGAGCGCATTGTTATTCTTATGAAACTCCCCTTGCCTATCATGTTCTGTCGGCATATTGAATCAGCCGCAATGCTGACGGTGCGCTTACGTTGGAACAGTATGCGGAAAACGCGGATGCTTGTCAAAAACGAGACGTTCCCCTGCCAATCCGCCTATTTCCGAACATTCGTCTAAATTGTTCGCAAAAAAATCGGATTTTTTCTGAAAAAGGCTTGATTTTTGTGCCGCATTTGTGTACAATGGGTCATGTTTCCCGGAAAACGTTCGCTTTTTAGCGGACGGTTACACCGTTTTCACCCATCGAATGGAGGAGGACTTGACCATGAAAAAGTTTGCATCTCTGCTGCTTGCGCTGGTGATGTGCCTGTGCTGCCTGACGACTGCTGCACTGGCTGAGCGCGCGCCCGTCGCGAAGGATGACCTGAAGATCGGCTTCATCTTCCTGCACGACGAAAACTCCACCTACGACCTGAACTTCATCACCGCGGCGAAGGCTGCCTGCGAGAAGCTGGGCATCGCCTACGAAACCAAGACCAACATCCCCGAAGGTCAGGAATGCTACGACGCAGCTGCTGAGTTGGCGGACGCAGGCTGCGACATCATTTTTGCGGACTCTTTCGGTCATGAATCCTACATGATTCAGGCCGCGCTGGAATTCCCGGAAGTCGAGTTCTGCCATGCGACTGGCACGAAGGCGCACACCGAGAACCTGCCCAACTACCACAACGCTTTCGCGACCATCTATGAAGGCCGCTATCTGGCGGGCGTTGCGGCTGGCATGAAGCTGAACGAAATGATCGAAGCCGGCACGATTACGGCGGATCAGGCGAAGATTGGCTATGTCGGCGCTTACCCCTACGCGGAAGTGAAGTCCGGCTACACCTCCTTCTTCCTCGGCGCGCGCTCTGTCTGCCCCTCCGCAACCATGGAAGTGACCTTCACCTACTCTTGGTACGACGAGGCGATGGAAAAGGAAGGCGCGCAGATGCTGATTCAGAAGGGCTGCGTCCTTATTTCCCAGCACGCTGACTCCATGGGCGCTCCGACTGCCTGCGAAGTGGCGGGTGTGCCGAACGTCTCCTACAACGGCTCCACGGTGGCTGCCTGCCCGAACACCTTCATCGTTTCCTCCCGCATCAACTGGGAACCCTACTTCGAGTACATCCTGAACTGCATGATGAACGGCGAAGATATCGCGCTTGACTGGACTGGCACGATTGCGACCGGCTCTGTCGAGCTGTCTGCCATCAACGAGCAGGCTGCGGCGGCTGGCACGGTTGAGAAGCTGGAAGAAGTGAAGGCTGCGCTGGCGGCTGGCACCATCAAGGTGTTCGACACCACAACCTTCACCGTGAACGGCGAGGCACTGACCTCCTATCTGGCGGACGTGGACGACATGGGCGACTTCGTGGGTGACACCGAAGTGGTCATCGACGGCGAATTCAAGGAATCCTTCTTCCGCGCCGCTCCCTACTTCGACCTGAACATCGACGGCATCACGCTGCCCGAAGGCATGTAATTCCATTTTCGACTGCCCCGATCTTTTGCATGGGGTCGGGGCGGTCGAATTTCTTGTTGACACTGCAAATGAAAGTGCAGGCAAACCCGCTGCATTCCCATTTGCAGTGTTTCCTATTCATTCGCGTCATTTACGATTTGCAATCATAAAGGAGTGAGCCGGTTGGAACAGAGAACCGCAGCCGTCAGCGTTCGCAATGTGACCAAGCGCTTTGGCCCTGTGCTGGCCAATGACAAGGTGTGTCTGGATATTTACCGCGGCGAAATTCTTGCGCTGCTGGGCGAGAATGGCAGCGGCAAAACTACACTGATGAACATGCTCTCCGGAATTTACTACCCCGACGAGGGCGAAATCTACATCAACGGCAAGCCCGTGTCCATCTCTTCCCCAAAGGAGTCGTTCCATCTGGGCATCGGCATGATTCACCAGCACTTTAAGTTGGTGGATGTGTTCACGGCGGCGGAAAACATCATCCTCGGTCTGGATGAAAAGCTGGATATGAAGTCCGCCATCCGCAAAATTCGGAAAATCTGCGACCAGTACGGCTTTGATATCGACCCGAACCAGAAGATTTACGATATGTCCGTTTCGCAGAAGCAGACGATTGAAATTATCAAGGTGCTGTATCGCGGCGCGGATATCCTGATTCTGGATGAACCGACCGCCGTGCTGACCCCGCAGGAGACGGACAAGCTCTTCGCCATCCTGCGCAACATGCGCAACGCCGGCAAGGCGATTGTCATCATCACACACAAGATGCACGAGGTGGAGTCGCTGTCCGACCGCGTGGCAGTGCTGCGCAAGGGGCAGTACGTCGGCGATGTGATGACCCGCGACACGAATGCCGAGGAATTGACGAACATGATGGTCGGGCATCCGGTAAAGCTCAACATTGAGCGCACCGAGCCGGTCAATCCCCGCCCGCGCATCGAAGTCAAAGACTTGATTGTGCGCAACGAGGAAGGCACGACGAAGCTCGACCATGTCAGCTTTACCGCCAATTCGGGCGAAATTCTGGGCATCGCGGGCATCGCGGGTTCGGGTCAGAAAGAACTGCTGGAAGCGATTGCTGGGCTTCAGCCTGTCGATTCTGGCAGCATCAGCTACATCGAAGACGATGGCACGCATGTGGAACTGATTGGGAAAGACCCGCTGACCATCCAGAACATGGGTGTTTCGCTCTCCTTCGTGCCGGAGGATCGGCTGGGCATGGGCTTGGTCGGCAACATGGACTTATCCGACAACATGATGCTGCGCACGTTCCGCAAGGGGCACTCGTTCTTCACCGACCGCAAGAGCCCGCGCAAAATCGCGGAAAACGTGGTCAAGGAGCTGGAAGTCGCGACACCGAGCCTGAGTACGCCGATTCGCCGTCTGTCGGGCGGCAACGTGCAGAAAGTGCTGGTCGGGCGCGAAATCACCTCCGCGCCGAAAGTGCTGCTGACGGCGTACGCGGTGCGTGGGCTGGACATTCATTCCTCCTACACGATTTACAACCTGATTAATAACCAAAAGAAGCAGAACGTGGCGGTTGTTTACGTCGGTGAGGATTTGGACGTGCTGGTGGAGCTGTGCGACCGCATTCTGGTGCTGTGCGGCGGCAAAGTCAGCGGCATCGTGCCCGGCCGTGGCGCAGACAAGCGCGAAATCGGCATGATGATGACCCGCGTGGGAGGTAACGAGCATGAGTGAAGCCAAACGGGAGCCGCTCTTCCACATTTCCAAGCGAACGGATATTTCGTGGCAGAAGGCGCTGCTGATTCGCGTGATTGCCATTGCGCTGGCACTGGGCGCAAGCGCCATTATCTGCCTGCTGCTGACGGATGACGACCCGCTCGCCATTTACAGCACCATCATCAAAGGCACGTTCGGCACGCCGCGCAAGACGTGGGTGACTTTCCGCGACGTGGCGATGCTGCTGTGCATTTCCCTCGCCGTTACCCCTGCGTTTAAGATGCGCTTCTGGAACATCGGCGGCGAAGGTCAGACGCTGATGGGCTGCCTCGCCTCTGCCAGTTGCATGATTCTCCTGCGCGACGTGCTGCCAAACTGGGCGCTGATACTCGTGATGCTGCTGACCAGTATGCTCGCCAGCGCGATTTGGGGCGGCATTCCGGCGCTCTTCAAGGCAAAGTGGAATACGAACGAGACGCTGTTCACGCTGATGATGAACTATGTCGCGACGCAGCTGGTCGCGTACTTCTGCATCTTCTGGGAGTCGCCGAAGGGGTCGGGCAAAATCGGCATCATCAACCAGCGCTCGCAGATTGGCTGGCTGCCGAAGGTTGCTGATCAACAGTATCTGCTCAACATCATCGTGGTTGGGGTGCTGGTGCTGCTGATGTTCCTCTACCTCTATTACACCAAGCACGGGTACGAGATTTCCGTCGTCGGCGAAAGCCAGCGCACCGCCCGGTATGTAGGGATCAAGGTGGAGTGGGTCATCATCCGCACGATGCTGATTTCCGGCGCAATCTGCGGCTTGGCGGGCTTCCTGCTGACCGCGGGCAGCGACCACACCCTGACGACGACGCTTGTAGACGGGCGCGGCTTCACGGCGGTCATGGTGTCATGGCTGGCGAAATTTAACCCGTTCGTTATGATTTTTACCAGTTTCCTGCTCGTTTTCCTTGACCGCGGGGCTGGCGAGGTATCCTCGAAGTTCGGGCTGAATCAGTCTTTTGCGGACATTATCACGGGTGTGATTCTGTTCTTCATCATCGGCTGTGAGTTCTTTATCAACTACAAAATTAGCTTCTGCAAGCGTACTGGGAAGGAGGAGAAGCTGCGTGTTTGACCTCATTTCGTTCATTCCCCGCGCGGTAGTGCAGGGTGTTCCGCTGCTTTACGGCAGCACGGGTGAAATACTGACGGAAAAGTCCGGCAACTTGAACCTCGGCATCCCCGGCATCATGTATGTCGGCGGCATCTGCGGTGTTATCGGCTCGTTTTTCTACGAAAACTCCCTGCCCAGCAAGGCGGACATCAGCGCGCTTCCGGCAATTCTGATTCCGATTGTCTGCTGCCTGCTCGGTTCGCTGCTGATGGGGCTGCTCTACTGCCTGCTGACCGTTACGCTCCGTGCGAATCAGAACGTGACGGGCTTGGCCATGACAACTTTCGGCGTGGGTGTTGGCAACTTCTTCGGCGGCTCCCTGATCAAACTGTCAGGCAGTGAAGTTCCGTCTATTGCCCTCTCCGGCACAAGCTACTTTTTCCATCGCCCACTGTTCGCCGAGAGCGAAGGCTGGTTCTATCAGGACTTCCTGTCCTACGGTTTCATGGTATACCTTGCGATTGCCATTGGCTTCTTTGTCGCTTGGTTCATGAAGCACACCCGCACAGGTCTGCACCTGCGCGCGGTTGGCGAAAATCCGAACACCGCCGACGCCGCGAGCATCAACGTGACGAAGTATAAGTACATGGCAACATGCATTGGCAGCATGATTGCAGGGCTTGGCGGCTTGTACTACGTCATGGACTACGCAAGCGGCGTGTGGTCAAACAACGCGTTCGGCGACCGCGGCTGGCTGGCGATTGCGCTGGTCATCTTCACCATCTGGCGCTCGAATGTTGGCGTGTTCGCATCGATTCTCTTCGGTGGACTCTACATCCTGCATATGTATATCCCGACCGGCTCAAATCCGGCGGTGAAGGAACTGTACAAAATGCTCCCCTACATTGTGACCATCGTGGTGCTGTGCATTTCCAGCTTGCGCAAGAAGCGTGAGGACCAGCCGCCGCAGCATTTGGGGCTGCCATACTTTAGAGAAGAAAGGTAAACAAATAGAAGAACCGCGGCGGGTGCTGAAGAAAGGCACTCGCCGCGGTTAGCTTATGATGCTTATAGAATCTTTATTGCGCTTTTCGATGGATTGTGCTACAATAACGAAGTGCAATCGTGAAAATACATGCGCGCAGTTCGACAAAGGTACATCGGAGGAAGAAAGAACATGGCACGAGCATTTTCAGCCAAAGATGCTAAGCAGCTGATTCGGCAGCATCAAAAGCTAAGGAATCAACTGATAGATAACTACAATTATGCGGAACGCCAGAAAAAGGACAGCAATTCGATTGCAAGCAGTTTGTTTTCCAGAAATGTGTTTGCATCACTTTTTGCGGTTGAATTGCTATGAGCGAATCAACGAAAAGAACGGAAAAAAGGAACGCCAATAATCGTTTGACTGCCAGCATATAAAAGAGGATTTGCGCCTGTTGAAACGCAAATCCTCTTTTCATACTATTGACAAAATTTTTTGATAGGCTTCCCTGCTTATTGCTTGCTAATCTGCCTCGCCACATGCACCCCACTTGCGGACGCGTGGGACAGCGAGTGCGTGATGCCGCTGCCGTCGCCGATGATGTAAAGCCCGTCGTGGCAGGTCATGAGGTTGCTGTCCACCTCGACCTCCATGTTATAGAACTTCACTTCCACGCCGTAGAGCAACGTGTCGTCGTTGGCAGTGCCGGGGGCGACTTTATCCAGCGCGTAAATCATCTCAATGATGCCGTCCAGAATGCGCTTGGGCAGCACGAGGCTCAGGTCGCCCGCGGCGGCGTTCAGCGTCGGCACGGTGAACGACTCCTTGATGCGCTTTTCGGTGCTGCGCTTGCCGCGGATGAGGTCGCCGAAGCGCTGGACGATAACGCCGCCGCCCAGCATATTGCTCAGGCGCGCAATGCTCTCGCCGTAGCCGTTGGAATCCTTGAACGGCTCAGAGAAATGCTTGGCGACCAGCAGTGCGAAATTCGTGTTGTTCGTCTGTTTTGCGGGATCCTCGTAGCTGTGACCGTTCACAGTTACAATCCCATTCGTGTTTTCGTTGACGACAACGCCCCTGGGGTTCATGCAGAAGGTGCGTACCGCGTCCTCATACTTTTCGGTGCGGTAGACGATTTTGCTTTCATACAGTTCGTCGGTCAGGTGCGAGAAAATCTCGGCGGGCAGTTCCACGCGGACGCCAATATCGACGCGGTTGGAATTTGTCTTGATGTGAAGGTCTTTGCAGACTTTTTCCATCCACTTGCTGCCGCTGCGTCCGGCGGAAATAACGCACTTGCGCCCTTCAAAGAATTTGTCGCCGCTGTAAATGCGATAGCCGTTGTCCGTCTTTTCTACCGTGTCGATGGGGCAGTCAAAATGAAACTCCACCTGTTCCTTCAGATAGTCGTAAAGGTGCTCGAGCACAATATAGTTAATGTCCGTTCCGAGGTGGCGAACGGAAGCGTCCAGCAGGTGCAGACCGTGTTGCATACACGTCTTTTTCAGGCTCGTGCCGGCGGTCGAATAGAGCTTCGTGCCCTCGCCGCCGTAGCGCAGATTGATGGTATCAACATATTCCATGAGTTCCGTGGCAGCCTTTTTGCCGATGTACTCGTAGAGCGTGCCGCCGAAATCGTTGGTGATGTTGTACTTGCCGTCGGAGAATGCGCCCGCGCCACCAAAGCCGCTCATGATGGAGCAGCACTTGCAGTGGATGCAGGATTTCACTTTCTCGCCGTCAATCGGACACTTCCGGCGGTTGAGCGGGTGCCCCGTTTCAAAAACGGCGACTTTCAGGTCAGGTCGGCGCTCCATCAACTCATAAGCGGTAAAAATTCCTCCGGGGCCAGCGCCAATAATGAGTACATCGTACATCGTGATTCCTCCATCAAAAGCTGCAGTGGGGTGGCTGACAGGGATATTTCCCCCATTTTGCAAGCATATAGCAACTATTTTATTATACCATACCGCCGCGCTGGTGGCAAGTGCATAATGCGTTATTTTTCCGCCCTGACAAACGGCATCATCGGAATCGTCTCTTCGGACAGCACAACTTCCTCCATAGCGGCGAGCATGAATCCGCCGCCAGCAGCCTGACCGGAATCTGCGTCATTATGCGGCAATGCTCAGCACGAAACATTCACTGCGCAAAACGTTACATTTTCACACGCCTGCGCCAAAGTTTGCGCTGCATCGCAGTCCAGATTCAGCCAATCCTGCTTTGCATTGCTTGTTAGAATGACAGGCATCCGGTCGTGGATGAAGCGAATCTGTTCGGCGGGCTTACGCGTTAGAATGGTGAACACTGCGCGCCCGTTCTCCACGCGGTACAGCCCCGCCATGTATAGCAAGCCTGCATCCGCCTGTCGGATGGCGTACTTGATTTTCTCCCTGCCGCGCTTTTCCCACTCGAAATAGTTCGTTGCTGGAATCAGGCAGCGGTGCTGACACATCGCGTCCTGAAAGAGCGGCTTCTCCCCTGCCGTTTCGCTCCGAGCATTGATGAGCAGGCGGCCGTCCGGCAGTGTATATCCCCATTGCATGGAAAAGGGCATGACGCGCCGATTCCGATTGTTCGCCAGCACAGGCACGGTATCCGTCGGGAAAATCTCGCCCGTCTTGACGGTGGCGCCGCGCCGATTCAGCTGATCGATGATGCCGCGAAGTTCGCCAGAATTGTCACTATCAGCAAGGAAAAAACGCCCGCACATGTGCAAAGCCTCCTCGTTCAGCCTTGCAGCGGATGCTTCATCATTCGCGCTTTGCGGCTGAGGTAATACTGATATACTTCGCCATACGGAATCCAAATTCCTGCTTTCACAATCTGCACATACGCATTGTCCACCACGTCCTCTGCCTCCCGCCCGACGGGATAGCGCTGATGGCGCGTGTAGTAATCGTTTGTCTCCTCGCGCAGCCACTTCGCAATCTGTTCGCGCTGGCACAGTTTCAGGTCTGAAAACCGCTTGTCCAGCTGCCGCGGCTGCTGATGAACGTTCAAACCCCATTGCATAATTCATTTCTCCTCTATCCTATTTTCTAATGAGAATACGTCAAGATGCGCCGCCGAGATGTGCGGTGTCGCCTTAAATGGAGCCACTGGCGCGGGCGGATGCCATGTGGTATTACGCGGCTTTCCGGCGAACCGGCCACACAACCGTAATCAGCCGCCCCAGCCGATGTGCCGTCTCGATGGTCTGCGCCGTGCCGCCGGGCTGACCGTCAAAACATGCCAGCAGCACGCTGCAATGCGACACCATGTAGTAGTTCCGATCGAATAGGCAGCGCTTGGTATACTCGTGCGCAATCCATGTGATGACATCCGCTTCCTCGCGGATGCGCTCCGCTCGGTCGCGCAGGGACTGCGGCCACTTTGCAGTCTGTCCGTCGTGCGGAATGGCAATCTCCAGCGTGATTTCCGGGTACTGCTCGCGCAGCGTCAGCACCGCCTCCGCCGCGTACATATCCATGCCCAGCGCTCCGCCGGAAATAAAGTGCGTGTACCCTTCCAGAATCATCATTTCGATAGAATTGCACAGCCGCCGCTTGAAATCCACGCAGCGCGGGTCGGCTTCATCAAAACCAAACGGCAGTTTTTGCGGACGATGCCCAGTGAATGCCACGCTGTGCCGCCAATCAGCAGGTTCTCGGCGAATGATTCTGTCCATTTCAATTTCCCTCCGTCGCTTCTACAAACCAGCGCCCGACGATGGCAGTGCGTTCGTCTGTCGGACGCTCAAAAAACAAGTAGCGCTCCTGACCTGCCAGCATCACCGTGTATCGGTCACCCTGCCCGCCGGATTTGCGCGCTGCCGCGGGAACAATTGCTTTTACACGCGAAATTTCGTACTGCCGTCCGTCCACCCAGTGGATGACCTGCGGCCGCATCCGCCCGGAAGTATCAAACACAACATCTACGTTGATATACTGCTTGCGATATTTCAACGCTTACTCCCTCCTGAATCATTCTGCACGGCTGAAGCACCGAAATTCCACATTGTCATTTACACGACCTCCGGATGTGATTTACTGTGTCTATTATAACGTGAAAGAACGTTCTTGTCAACAGTATAGCACTGTTATTCTATGATTTTCATTTTCGACGGTAAACAGTGCGCAGATATTATCTGTGTCTAAACCTCGACGCGTTTTATTCTGCCTATGGGAAAAAAGGCACTCACCCGCAGGAAAAAACACACCATATTTCCGCGCAAGCATTGACATATTGGCAATCTCGTCTTACAATAGAAATGCCTATAGGCACTGCCCGGAGCGCATACGCGCAAGTGCGAAACGGACACCATCATACAGAAAGTCGTGAGGGTGAAATGGATGAGTGAAAGTGAGATTACCGACGTATACAACAAGATGCTGGAGGATCTCGTGCGATTATGCCGCATTCTGCTCAATTACCAAATGATTCATGGTGTGGATGCGGAAGATATTGTTCAGCGAGTGGTGCTGCGGGCGCTGGAGAAGAAGGAGCAGCTGGCGAATCACAAGAATCTCTACGGATGGTTCGTCAACGCCTGCAAGCTGGAGTGCATCACACTGGCGCGTCGCTCCCGCATCGAACGCAGGCGGCTGGGTATATCGCTCCCGCTGGAACCGGAAATCCTCATCGAGAAACAGCAGGACGAACTCATCCAATGGCTGCGAAAGAGCGAGATGAACGAGCTGCTGGAGGAACTGCAAGCGCGCCTGACCCCGCTGGAGAAGTCCGTCTATCACCAGTATTACGAGGAGGATAATTCCGCGGCGGATACAGCGGACACGCTTGGTATCAAGCGCAACACGGTCAACGATGCCGCGCGCCGCATCCGCAAAAAAGCGGCGGGACTGCTTTTCGTCACGCTGCTGCTGTGCGTACAGGGCGGCACGTTTTTGATTCTATAAAATTTTTTCTGCTTATCCCATTTTGCCCTTCTCATGCAGTATCATATAGTGAAGGGAGGCTTTTTTTGTGAGCGACCCAAAAGAAAAGGAGGTTCAAGCCATCCTGAAAGCGATTGATTACGGTCATCTGCCGCCGCGCGAGACGCAGCGCCGCCTGTTGAACATCATTCAGGCGGAAGCCGCTCGAACGGATGCGCCGACAGATGAAACGAAAATCCACACCTGCATGGATTTGCTGGAACGTCTGCAAGGTGAACAGAAGCCGATTGCCCCCGCGCGCGTGGATGCCCTCCGGCAGCACATTGCGGCAGCACATCAGAAAAACGAAAGAAAGCGCCAAAAGCGGAAGAAAATCATTGCCGCAGCGGCTTGCAGTGCCGCGGCGATAGCTGTCGCCTTTGCCGTATCGCATCCGCTGCTGTGGTATGAAAACTGGACAACCGCCGATGAACAGCAGCACTTCGTGACGAGCCACGAAATCGCCATCGAAATGCTGGAAACTGCCGTCGCTGACCCCATGCTGCCAACCGACGATACCGTTGAGGTGCAGAGCATCGCAGCGCTTGATGCGCTGATTGGCAGGAAAACCGGCATCCCAGAAATGGTGAACGGTCAATGGGAGCTTCAACACCGCTATGTGAATTTCACGCGAAGTGGCATCAGTATTTCGCTGATGTATGTCAATGCGGCGGACGCACAGCAGACGATCGTCGGTGTAATCAATCTGATTTCCAATCCGCAGTATATGATGCTTTCATTCGAGCAGTCGTATGAAGGAACGATTCAACAGTTCGATGGACTGAATTTCTACATTACGGAAAACATCAACAAGCCCGTCGCTTTATGGCAGGGCGACGACAAACTTCTGCTGTTTTCCGGCAGAACGTCGCAGGAAGAGGTAACTTCTCTCCTGCGCACAATCATTAGAGAGATAGGAGAATAAATGATGCATATGCTTCGCCGTATTTTCGCTGTGCTGCTTGTTCTTGCGGCACTTTTGAGCTGTGCATTCGCAGACGATTCCGTAGAACCGTGTGCGGATGTCACTTTCCTGTCCGCCACTTGTTCGCTCGGTATGGACAAAGTTGCCACTTTTACTCTGATGACGGATATCCTTGCCGGCCGCATTGTTGTCACCAACGCATGGCTGGAACAGCAGTCGAACGGACGCTGGGTTTATGTGAAAACGCTGGCTGTTCCGGCGACAATCGCCACGAACACCATTTCGTACTCTGCGACTCTCTCCTATTCCAGCGCGATTACGACCAGAGGTACGTTCCGAATCGGCTTCACTGCGGATGCGGATGGCCATCAAATCACCCGCTATTCCAACAGCCGCCGTTTCATCTGACACTATTTTCAGATTCACCTGCACTTTTTCCGTTCTGGCATCCGGCAGCTTCATTTAGTGCAGCGCTGCTGCGCGGCATTCCACTCCCGTTCACCAGAACGAAAAATTCGCGGCGCATTCTTAACCCAAAATAGTACGACAAGCAAAAACTGCAAGTCCCTGCCCGCATCAAACAGCGCGGCAGGGCTTTTTTAATTGCCTTTCGACTATCCACGCGGGAAAAACGATGTGATTTCCAATTTTCGTGCATGAAAACGCAGGAAGTGCACAAAATGTTTTTCGGACACCGAAATCATGGGGAACACCGCACAGCCGCAGATGGCGGAAAAGACATCGCCAGACGCGCCGCCGAATTGTGCGGTGGTGCCCATGCACTTTCCCGAACAGATTTTGAAGGAGGCTGACCATCATGCGAGCAACCGGTATTGTTCGCCGCATCGACGAGCTGGGGCGTGTTGTCATTCCCAAGGAAATCCGCAGAACGCTGCGGATTCGCGAGGGCGACCCGCTGGAAATCTACACCGACCGCGACGGCGAGGTGATTCTCAAGAAGTATTCCCCGATTGGCGAAATGTCATCCTTTGCCAAGGACTACACGGAGAGCCTGTTCCGTTCGCTGGGGCATATTGCCGTGATTGTGGACCGCGATCAGGTGGTGGCGGCGAGCGGTCTGCCGCGCAAGGAGCTTGGCGACAAGCCGATCTCCCGCGCGCTGGAGACGGCCATTGCCAGCCGACAGACCGTTGCCCTGAATCAGCAGAGCGGCGGAAGGATGGTGGCAGTGACGACGGAAGAAGATCAGAACCCGAACTACACGGCGCAGGTCATCAGCCCGATTATTGCCGACGGCGAAGCGATTGGCGCGGTGCTGCTCATGAGCCGCGACAACGGCGTCAAAATGGGCGATACAGAGTTGAAGGTGGCGGAAACGGCAGCGGGCATCGTCGGGCGGCAGATGGAACAGTAAAAAATCGGGAAGCGCGCGCTTCCCTTTTTTGCGTTTTTGCTTGATTCAGAGGGCATTCTGGCGTATAATGGAGTACGGTATTTTCATCACGGAAAGGATGCAGCCAATGGCAAGCAAATCCAAGTCGATTATCGGCGGCATGACCGTGCTGGGCATTGCAGGCATTATCTGCAAGCTCGTCGGCGTGCTGTTCTCCATCCCCTTGACGTACGTTATCGGGGCGCAGGGTCAGGGCATCTACAATGCGGTTTTCCCGACCTACAACCTTCTGCTGACAATCTCATCCGCCGGGCTGCCCGTCGCGGTCAGCCGAATGGTATCCTCCGCGCTGGCAAAGGATGATCCGCACAGCGCCAAGCACGTTTTCCGTGTCGCACTGCTGCTGCTGACGACTTTGGGATGCCTTGCAGCCATCATCATGCTGGCGGGCAGCGGAATGCTGGCGGCGCGCGTGAATCAGCCGGACAGCAAAATCGGCTTTCAGGTGATTGCACCGTGTGTGGCGGTTGTGTGCATGATGTCGGCGTTCCGCGGCTTTATACAGGGACAGCAGGACATGGTGCCGACTGCCATCAGCCAGCTGATTGAGCAGGTCGGCAAGGTGTTCCTGGCGCTGCCGATGGCGTATATCGGCAATCAAATGGGCGGCGTGGCGATGGGCGCGGCAGGCGCACTGCTTGGCACAACCATCGTCGAAGGGATTGCCCTGCTGTACATGATTCTGCTTTACTTCCGCCGCCGAAGCCGCTTCGACGCGATTCCACAGCTTGCGCCGGAGCAGAATGCTTCCACCAAGCGCATTGCCGAACAGCTGATGGTGATTGCCATCCCGATTACAATTGGCTCGTGCATCGTGCCCTTGTCGCAGTTCATCGACTCGGCGATGCTGGTCAACCGCTGCGTCGCCTCCGGTCTGACGCATGATGCAGCCGTCGAGACGTACGGCGTGTTCAGCGGCATGGTCATCCGCCTGATTAACATTCCCACGGCGCTGTCGCTGGCGGTCAGCATGTCGCTCGTTCCGGCAATTTCCTCCGCGTGGGCTGTGCAGGATATGGACGCGGTGCAGCGGCAGACGAATCTCGGCCTGCGCTTTGCGTTCCTGATCGGGCTGCCCTGCTCGGTCGGCATGAGCGTGCTCAGCGAGCAGATTTTCCGCTTCTTCTATCAGGGGTCGCTGAGCGAAGAGAACATCATGACCGGCAGCACGCTGCTGATGGTTTCCAGCCTGACGGTGGTGCTGTTCACGGTCGTGCAGGCGACGAGCAGCATTCTGCAAGGCGTCCGGAAGCAGCGGATTCCCATGTACACGCTGGTTGCGGGCGTTGTGTGTAAAATTGCGCTGAACTACACGCTGGTGGGTATTCCGGGCTTCAACATCCACGGCGCGCCGATTTCGTCGCTGGTGTGCTACACGGTATCGCTCGTTCCGAATCTCTATTACGTCATGAAGTATACCGGCACGAAGTTCAATTGGCGCGACTGGCTGGTGCGTCCGGGCATTGCGACGCTGGCGATGGGCGCGGCCGTCTGTCTGATGACACGCATCCTGCCGTTCAGCCGTCTGCTGACGATTGTGGAGGTAGCGGTCGGCGTTGCGGTGTTCGTAGTCACGGCGATTTGGACGAAAGCACTCACCAAGGAGGACTTGAACGCCTTCCGCCGGAAGCGGAAATAAGAAGTGAGGAAAGATGCATGAAGCAGAACATCACCGTTGTGTCGCTGGGGCCGGGCGATCCGGAACTGCTGACGGCGCAGTCCATGAACGCGATGAAAAAGGCGAAGCGGCTGATTTTCCGCACGGCGCAGCACCCGGTTTACGTGGCGCTGACGGAAGCGGGCGTCCAAAGTACGTCGCTGGATGATTACTACGACCGCTATGAGGATTTCGACGAGATGCATCGCGATATGGCGAAGGCACTGTGGGCGGAAGCGGAGCATCACGCGGTTGTCTTTGCCGTGCTGGATGCCGGAACAGACGGCGCGGTGCGGGAGCTTCGGGCACAGCAGCCGCAGGACGCGGTCTTGCGCATTCTGCCGGGCGTAACGCTGGCAGATGCGTGTATTGCACAGCTGCCGGGGAATCTCGCCCCCATCGGTGCGCTGCGAACGATTCCCGCAGAGGATGCCGTGACCGCAGCCGCTGACCCGACAACGCCGCTGCTGATTACGGAAATCTGGAATCGCTCGCTGGCATGTGACCTGAAACTGCGCCTGTGCGATGTTTACGGCGACGAACTGCCGACGGTGCTGTTTCCGTCCACCGTCAAGACGAACCGTAAGCCGCAAAACATCCAGCTTTGGGAGATGGACCGCCTGCACACCTATGACCACACGGTCTGCCTGTATCTGCCCGCCGTTCCGCTTCAGCAGCGCACACGGTACAGCTTTCAGGACTTGCAGAGCATCATGCACCAGGTGCGCCGCCAGTGCCCGTGGGATCGCGAACAGACGCATCAGACCCTCCGCCGCTATCTGATTGAGGAAGCGTACGAGGCAGTCGGCGCGGTCGATGAGGGCGATATGGATCATCTGGCGGATGAGCTTGGTGACGTGCTGCTGCAGGTGGCGTTCCATGCAGACATAGCAGAATCGGCGTATGAATTCACGATGCAGGACATTACGACCGCTATCGTCCACAAAATGCTCTATCGCCACGCGCACATCTTCGGCAATGTTCACTGCGACACACCGGAGGAGGTCGCGAACAGCTGGGAAAAACTCAAGAAAGCCGAAAAGGGTCTTATGTCGCAGGGCAGTGTGCTGGCGGACGTGAGCAAGAGTCTTCCAGCGCTCATGCGGGCGGAGAAGGTGCAGAAGAAAGCGGCGCAGGTCGGCTTTGACTGGGATACGCCGCAGGATGCGCTGCCGAAGGTGCACGAGGAAGCAGACGAGGTGCTGACAGAGCTGCAAAACGCGCGCGATCCCGGCGAAGAACTGGGCGATCTGCTGTTCAGCTGCGTCAATGTGGCACGGCTGAGCGGCATTGACCCGGAGCAGGCGCTCAAAAATGCCACCGAAAAGTTCATCAAACGCTTTTCTGCCATGGAAAATCTGATAAAATTGGACGAAAAATCGCTGAAGGACTTGACTTTATCGGAAATGGATGTATACTGGAATCGGGTGAAAGCCGCGCAAAATCGCGCTGTTGAGCCATCTTCCCCCGCAGATTGGAAGCGCTGACCGCGACGCTATGCCGCAGCAGCGTGCTGCCAAGGTTATCCCATTTCATCTATGCGTGAATCGCGCAAACAAGGAGGAATATATTCCATGAATAAGACCGAACTGGTTGCTGCCCTTGCTGAAAAGACCCAGCTCCCCAAGAAGAATGCCGAGCTGGCGCTGAATGCGGTTGTTGAAGTCATCACCGAAAGCCTGTCCAAGGGCGATAAGGTGCAGATTGTTGGTTTTGGCTCTTTCGAGGTGAAGGATCGTCCGGAACGCATTGCCCGCAATCCGCAGAAGCCCGAAGAGGAGATTACCATCCCGGCTTCCAAGGCGCCTGTTTTCAAGGCTGGCAAGTCCCTCAAGGACGCTGTCAATCAGTAATCGTCCTTAATACGATTTTCTGATTCATTTTCGCATCAGACATCGTATAGAAGCCCGCAGGAGCAATCTTGCGGGCTTTTTTCTCAAATACCCGAAACACGGAGGAAATTATGCGTCTTGACAAATATTTGAAAGTATCCCGCATTATCAAGCGCCGCACGGTGGCGAACGAGGCCTGTTCGGGCGGGCGTGTCACGCTCAACGGCAAGGTCGCCAAACCCGGCGCAGAGGTCAAGCCCGGCGACATCATGACCATCCGCTTCGGCGACCATTTGGGGCGCTACGAAATTCTGGCTGTGCCGGGTACGGTGCGCAAGGAAGGTGCTGCGGAAATCTACCGTGTGCTGGAAGAGGATGCGGCGATGGCGTCCGAACGCGGCGCGGAGGAATAAATCATGTGGGGCGCAATTATTTTGGGCGGCGGCAGCGGGCAGCGCATGGGCGCGAAGTGCAATAAAGTGTTGCTGCCAATCGCCGGAAAAAGCATGATTGTCCGCTCGGTGGAGGCGTTTGTGCCACTGGTGGAGCAGGTGGTTGTTGTCAGCCGCGAAGAGGACATGCCCGTTATGGCGTCTGAATTGGCACAGAACGGGCTGGACGTTTCGGTGGTATCAGGCGGCGCAACACGTCAGGAATCGGTCTGGCGGGGCTTGCAGGCGCTCTCTGGGCAATGCGGCGGCGTACTGGTGCATGACGGCGCGCGCTGTCTGGTGACGGCAGACGTTATCCAGCGCTGCATGGCATCGGTGGAAGAATGCGGAACGGGCGTCGCCGCGGTTCCCGTGACGGACACCATCAAGACCGTCAGCGACGCTAACATCGCGCTGGACACGCCGAATCGCACTTCCCTGCGCGCCGTGCAGACCCCGCAGGGCTTCAAGGTCGATTTGCTCCGCCGAGCACACGAACAGGCGCAGCGCGACGGCTTCCTCGGCACGGATGATGCGTCGCTGGTGGAACGGCTGGGCGTTCCCGTGCAGCTGACGGAGGGCAATCGACGCAATATCAAGCTGACGACCCCGGAGGATTTACTGATGGCAGAAGCATTTTTTGCAGAACAGGTACTGCCGGCGCTTCGCGTTGGGCAAGGCTATGACGTACATCGGCTGGTGGAAGGCCGTCCGCTGATTCTCTGCGGCGTGACCATTCCGCACACACTTGGGCTGCTGGGGCATTCGGATGCGGATGTGGCGCTGCACGCGCTGATGGATGCCATGCTGGGCGCAATGGCGCTGGGCGACATCGGCAAGCACTTCCCGGACACGGACGAAGCGTACCGCGGCATTTCGTCGATGCTGCTGCTTCGGCACGTTGTTGCGCTGCTGAAGGCGCACCACGCGCGTGTAACGAACTGCGACGTGACCATTGTGGCGCAGAAACCGAAGCTGCTCCCCTACATTCCGCAAATGCGGCAGAATGTGGCGGATGCGCTCGAACTGCCCCTTGCGCGCGTGAACATCAAGGCAACGACGACGGAAAAGCTCGGCTTTGAGGGCGAGGAAAAGGGCATCAGCGCACAGGCGGTCTGCATGGTGCAGGAAAACGGCTAATACTATTTCCAGATTCAACTGCGCCATCTGCTTGCGCCTTTTCCCTTCTGGCGTCCGCTCATTCCACTTAGCGTAGCGCTGCTACGCTGCGTTTCATTCACGTTAGCCAGAATGAAAAATTCGCGGCGCATCTTGGCGCATTCTTATCTGGAAATAGTATAAATGAAAACGCCTTTCGGAAGGATGATTTTCCCCCGAAAGGCGCTTTTTTCAATATGTGAAGAAATGCGGCGCATGAAACCAGATGCCTCCGCGCCGCTACCCTTTCGGGCAGGCTTTCGGCCGATGCGGGATGCAGAAAAGAATCCGCATAATAATCAAAATCCAACCATGAACCTTGTGTCGGATAATGAACAACGCAATAACCGTCTGCGGCTGCGCAAACCATAAACCTGTGCCAGCCGCGCTTGCTAAAAGAGCGCATCGGTCTGGAAAACATCACAGCTCCACGTCAAACGTCACCGTCTGGTTCAGCTGGTCGAGCTTCATTTGAATTTCCATGATTTCCGCCGAAATCGCTTCATACGCCTTGCGGACATCCGTTAAATCGTAGTTGATGCAGGTGTACTCCGTCGCGCCGCTGCGGCCGTAATGGTCGTTGTTGCGCGCCTTGGGCTGACGCTTGCGCAGAATGTCCAGTTGCTGCTTGCGCTGGCTGAGCTGCGCCATCACGACGAGCGCCTGATCAACCGTCAGCACGCGTCCGCTGCTTAGCGTCAGACTGGTGGAAACGTTGCTGCAATTCACCGCGTGCTTGATTTTCACGATTTTCGCATCCAGCGCCCGAAGCTGCGCTTCCGTCTGCGGATAGCTGTACTGCGGAATCAGCGGCTCCTCGTCGGCGGCATACACATAGGTGCAGGAATTTTCCTCCTGATTGAGCAGAAATTCCTTCTCCTCATTCAGCTGCCGAAGCAGTTTATTGGCATAGGCAGATGTCATTTCCATGAGCAAACTCTCCTTTCAAGCGTTCATCAGAATTTCCTTAATTGCCGGATAAATCGTCCGATACCCTTCCGGACGGATGTGCATCCCCTCGTAGGTAAATTCCGCGCGCAGCCGCCCCTGTTCATCTTTCAGCGGCGCGTTGATGTCGATGTAGTGCAGGTGCAGCGATTTTGCGAGCTTCTGCACTTCCGCGTTCGCCTGCGCAATCTTCTCGTTCGTCCGCACGCGCAGACACGGCTTCATTTCCGGCGTCGCGGCTTCCTCGTTGATGGGATAGTATGCCATCAGGTAAATCTGCACATCGGGGAGCACTTGCAGCACTTTCTCCAGAATCGCCCGGTACGTCCCCATGATTTGCGCCATCGGGCGAGATGCGTCGGACAAGTCGTTCGTGCCGATGTTGAGGAACAGCATCCGCGGCGCAAGGTCAAGAACGCAGACAGCAAGGTTCGTCAGCAGTTCGTCCGTCACGAAGCCGCCGATGCCGCGGTTGTACACCACAACCGGCAGATTGTCTTCCGCGACAAACTGCTCAATCGGGAACATTTCCATCAGCGATGACCCGGCAAAGACGATTTGCCCCTTCCGCGCGGTCTGGTTCAGCTGACGATAGCGGGTGATTTTGTCCTGCTTGTCCATGCGTTTTCCCTCCTATGCTGATTATTGTTTGCGCCACAGCGCCGGATAGAGCAGTGCGAGCATCGGGTACAGCTCCAGACGACCCGCGAGCATCAGCAGACTGAGCACGACCTTCGCGAACGATCCGTATCCGGCGAAATTCCCCGCTGGGCCGACCGCGTTGAACCCTGGCCCGACGTTGCTCACGCAGGTCAGCGCGGCGGACAGGTTCGTTTCAATGTCGTACTTGCCTTCGAAGGCAATCAGCACTGCACCGATAAGAACCATGGCGACATACACGAACGCGAACGATGCCGTTTCGCGCAGGAGCGTGTCATCCACACCTTTGCCCTCGAAACGGACGACCTGCACCTTGCGTGGCTGGAACGTATGGCGTACGGAGCGCACTCCCTGCTTCCAGAGCATGGCAATGCGGCAGATCTTCATGCCGCCCGCTGTTGAACCCGCACACGCGCCGATGAACATCAGCATGAAGATGAGCATACGCGCCGCGACCGGCCACAGGCTAAAATCCGCCGTGGCATAACCCGTGGTGGACATGATGCTGGCAACCTGAAAGCTGGCGTAGCGCAATGCGTTGCCGACCGTGCCGTACTGCGGCAGAATCACCATGGTAATCGCTGCGGTGACAGTCAGAAAAATGCCCAGATACCAGCGCAGTTCCTCGCTCTTCACGATGCCGCGCCAATTGCCCGTGATGGCACAGTAGTACAGCGCGAAGTTGATGCCGAACATGACCATAAAGACGGTAATGGTGACATCAATTACCGGGCTTGCAAACGCCCCGACGCTCGCGGCGTAATTGCTGAATCCGCCAGTGCCTGCTGTGCCCATTGCGTGAATCGCGGCATCATAGGGGTTCATGCCCGCAATCATCAGCACGATAAACTCCAGAATCGTGAGAATCAGGTAGATGATGTAGAAGATTTTCGCCGTATCGCCCATTTTGGGGACAATTTTGCTCAGCGTCGGACCGGGGCTTTCCGCCTTGACCAGATGCGACGTACGCTCACTGAGCTGCGGTACGAGCGCCAGCGTCAGCACCAGCACGCCCATACCGCCAATCCAGTGCGTGAAGGAACGCCAGAACATGATTCCCTGCGGCAGGTTGTCGAAGTTCTCCAGCACGGTCGCGCCCGTTGTCGTGAAGCCGGACACGGACTCGAACAGCGCGTCGATGTAGTTCGGAATCATGCCGCTGAACACGAACGGCAGCGCACCAAAGCAGCTCAGCGCAATCCACGCCAGCGCCACGGTCAGGAAGCCCTCCCGCGCGCGCAGATTTCGCTCGCCCGGCCGCACCAGAAACCGCAGGGGCGCACCAATCGCAATCAGAATCAGCATCGTCGCACCCAGCGCCCATGCGTCGCCGTCCTGCTGGAACAGCGCAATCACAAGCGCTGGAGTCATGCAGGCGGCTTCAATCAGCAGCACCGCCCCCTGCATATAAGCTACAAGCCGTTTATTCATTTGCTGATAACCTCGTTCAAATCGCCGATGCCGTTTTCACAGACGATGATAACCACATGGTCGCCCTCTTCAATCTTATCGTCGCCGAAAGGCACGATGACCTTCCCCTGCCGGGCAATCACGGCAACCAGCGCGTTCTTGCGGATATGCAGATTCTTCAGCGGAATGCCGATGTAGGAATCCGACGCGCGCGCAATAAATTCCAGTGCCTCCACGCGTCCGTTCATTAGGCGATACAGGCGCTCCACCTTTGTGCCGTCGCTGTTGACCAGCGCACGGACATAACGCAGAATGGTCGAGCAGGTGATGGTTTTCGGGCTGACCATGCTGTCCAGTCCCATGCCATTCATGATGTCCGCGTACGCCAGCCGATTGTTCTTCACAATAACTTTCGGCACGCCCTGCTTGACTGCGAACAGCCCTGTCATCAGGTTCTCCTCGTCGCGGTCGCACATGGCGATAAAGGCGTCCATCGACTCCAAGCCTTCCTGTTCCAGCAGCTCCTGATCAGTGCCGTCGCCCAGAATCACGTTGACGTGCGGCAGACTTTCACTCAGGCTTTCCGCTTTCTTCGGGTTGATTTCAATCATCGCGACGTGCATCCCCATCGGCACAATCATCTTCGCCAGATAGTAGCTGATGCGCCCGCCGCCCAGCAGCATGACGTTCTTCACGCGCAGGGAGTGCTTGCCCAGGAAGCGAAAATAGTTCGTAATCGTCACCATATCGCCCGCAACGTGCACCCGGTCGCCCGCGTGGATGACGAAATCGCCGTTGGGGATGATAACCTCGCCGGAGCGTTCGACAATCGCGTACAGCACGCGGGGAATTCCCGGCAGCCGCGATGACAGGGCGTGCAGCGGACAGCCGACAACCACGTCATTCTCCTGTACGCGGAATTCCACCATTTCGATCTGCCCCTTGGCGAACGTCTCGATATTGTTGGCGAAGGGGAAGCGAAGCAGACGGCTGATTTCCAGTGCTGTCGCGCGCTCGGGGTTAATGGCGTTGTCGATGGACGTTTCCCGCTGCAAGAGGGACAAACTCTCGTTATATTCCGGGTCACGGATGCGGGCAATTGTGTAGCGTGCGCCCAGCCGCTTCGCAATCAGGCAGCAGAGCATGTTCGTTTCGTCACTGGCGGTGGCCGCAACAACGAAATCCGCCTTTTCCACGCCGGCATCCAGCAGCGTGCGTGCGTTTGCCCCGTTGCCGCGGATGCACAGCACATCCAGCGTATCCTCGCACCGCTGCAAAACGTCCTCGTTCTTATCGATAATCACAACGTCGTGTCCCTCGCGGGTCAGCTGCTCCGCAACCGTATGACCGACTTTGCCGTCCCCGACGACCAGTATGCGCATAATCCGTAAATCCTCCCACTGCGCCGTGCATCAAATTTTCGCCCGGCATCACCTATTCTATCACAATTCGCTCAAAAAAGAAATACCCTCCTGCAGCCGCGAGAGTGCCCACGCCGCGTGCGTGCTGACGGCGGGCGATGGGTGATGCAATAGCGGCATCAGCAGCGGAGTGAGCGACGTATCGCCGCTGCAGCCGGCAAGCAGGCAGCTTTGCGATAATACCCGGTTTGGCAGCGTCAGGTTTACGCCGATGAGCGGGCGCAGCGCAAGCGCCGTTTCCTTTGGCTGACGCAGCAAATCCGCCAGCGGCACGGCAAGATGCGCCTCCCCCTGCGGCGGCGGATTATGTGGACACACTCGCTGGCACACGTCGCAGCCAATCAGCCGGTTGCCCATCTTCGCACGGATTTCCTCAGGAACTTCACCGCCGACCATCATCCAATTGCGGATGCAGCGCTCCCGGTGGAACACGCCGCCCTCCAAGGCGTTTGTCGGACAGGCTTCGACGCACTTTCGGCATTCCCCGCAGTGCAGCGGTTTATTCTCCGAAAGAAGATGCGCCGTTGCGGGCAGACGCGGCGTGTACGTCAGAATCTGTACATGGAAGCGGCTGCCGATGCCGCGAATGTAGGAGATGGTGTTTGTTCCCTGCGAAAAATCCGGCAAGCGCGCAAAAATCGGCTTCACGCGAATTTCATCCCGCAGCGCAAGCCCCAGAAACGCCCCGCTTTTGACCAGCGATGATGCTGCTGTATACGCTTTCTGGGATGCAAAATAGTACGGGTGAATCCATGCGCCGTCCGATGCGGGCTGCTTCTCCGCCTCGTAGCACCACAGCGCCAGTATCAGCGACTGTTCCGTGTCCAGTCCGCACTCTGTGCCATCCAGCACGACGGCGCGATGAAATCCGCTGTCCAGCAGCGCCTCCACAGGATCAAGCACCCTTGCTCACGCTCCCTCACGATATTCCTTCCCATCATAGCACGAAACCGCTTTTTCCGCAAGCAAAACGGGAACTTCCCGGCAATGCACCGAAAAGTTCCCGTTGGGATTATGCGTCCCGTTTCGCCATCATGTCTTTGACCTTCATCAGGCGCGTGGTAGCGCCGCGCTCGTTTTCTTCCAGCTTCATGCTGATTTCGCGAATCGTCATCTCGAACTGCGGAATCATCACATATTCGAGGGCGTTGACGCGGCGGCGGGTCTTTTCAATCTCGTCCGCCAGCATGTCGCAGGTCTTTTCAATCTCCGCCAGGCGTACCAGCTTCGGCAGGACAGATGCCAGCGTCGCAATCGAGCCGTCCAGCTCGGCAGACGTTTCCGCAAAACCGTAGGACTGCACGGTCGTTTCCAGCGACGCTTGATCCGCTTCAATCGTCGGCACATGCACAGACAGGATATTCCGCTCGCTGACGTGCAGTTCCGCCTGACGCGCCGGATACAGCACAGCGGCTTCCAAACTCTGCGGCGACATGACTGCGCGCGCCATTGCGAAATCGCGCAGTGCACCGCTGAGTTCCGCCTCCACCTCGCGGCGGAGCGTGTAGTTCTCCCGAATCAGCAGGATGAACTGGCGCACCATTTCGTCCCGCTTGTCCTTGAGCAGTTTATGACCGCGCGTGGCTGTGACGAGGCGCTTCTTGATGCGGGTCATTTCCATGCGGGTTGGGTTGACGCGAAGCGCCGTTGGCATTAGGCTTTCACCTCCGCCTTTGGCAGGAACTCATCCAGCATGTCGTCGCGGATACGCTTCAGTTCGCCGCGCGGCAGCATCGCCAGCAGTTTCCAGCCGATGTCAAGCGTTTCCTCGATGGAGCGGTTCGTCTCGAAACCTTGCGAAACATATTCCTTCTCAAAGGCATCCGCGAACGCCGCGTACTTTTTGTCCACGTCGGTCAGCGCCGCGTCGCCCAGGATGACCGCCAGTTCCTTGGCTTCCTTGCCGCGCGAATAGGCAGCGAAGAGCTGGTTCATCGTGGCGGCGTGATCCTTGCGGGTCTTGCCTTCGCCAATGCCCTTGTCCTTCAAGCGGGATAGGCTCGGCATGACGTCAATCGGCGGCTCAATGCCCTTGCGGAACAGCTCGCGGGAGAGGATAATCTGCCCCTCGGTGATGTAGCCGGTCAGGTCGGGAATCGGGTGTGTCTTGTCGTCTTCGGGCATGGTCAGAATCGGAATCTGCGTAATCGAGCCTTCCTTGCCGACGACGCGGCCCGCGCGTTCATACATGGAAGCCAAGTCGGTGTACAGATAGCCCGGATAGCCGCGGCGGCCGGGAACTTCCTTGCGGGCGGCGGAAACTTCACGCAGGGCTTCGCAGTAGTTGGTGATGTCCGTCAAAATCACCAGCACATGCATTCCCTTTTCGTACGCCAGATATTCCGCCGCCGTCAGTGCCATTTTCGGCGTCGCGATACGTTCAATCGCCGGGTCATTCGCCAGATTCATGAACAGCACAGCGCGCTCGATAGCGCCCGTCCGGCGGAAGTCGCTGATAAAGTAATCCGCTTCCTCATAGGTGATGCCGATAGCGCCGAACACGACGGCGAAGCGGTCGCCCTTGCCCAGCACGCGCGCCTGACGCGCAATCTGCGTCGCCAGCTGTGCGTGCGGCAGACCAGAGCCGGAGAACACCGGCAGCTTCTGACCGCGAACCAGCGTGTTCAGACCGTCAATGGCGGAAATGCCCGTCTGGATAAATTCACTCGGATAGTTGCGCGCGGCGGGATTCAGCGGTTCGCCGTTGATATCCATCCGCATTTCGGGAATCAGCTCCGGGCCGCCATCCTTTGGCTTGCCCATGCCATCGAAAACGCGGCCGAGCATGTCCATCGAGACGCTCAGTTCAATGCCGCGCCCCAGAAAACGCGCCGTGGAGTCGGAGATGCGCAGGCCGTTGGAGGATTCAAACAGCTGCACCATCGCCTTGTCGCCATCCACTTCCAGCACTTTGCCGGAACGAACTTCGCCGTTCGACTGATGGATTTCCACCAGCTCATTGTATGTCACGCCGCTGACGCCTTCCACCAGCATCAGCGGGCCAACGACCTCTTTAATCGTATGGTACTCTTTGAGCATCAGCCTTCGCCTCCTTCATCCATCAGCGCCGCGCACTGACTGCTCAGGTCGCTTTCAATCTGCTCGAAGCGCTTCATTTCCGATTCGGGGATGTACTTGGCGCGGCCAATCTGCTCGCGGACGGGCAGTGCAATCACGTCGGAGAGGTTCGCACCCGCGTCCAGCGCCTGATTGCCCTTTTCCTGATATTCCAGAATCAGCCGGAGCATGGCAAACTGCTTCTCCAAGCTCGTGTAGGTGTCCACCTCGTCGAAGGCATTCTGATGCAGGTAGTCCTCGCGGATGCTGCGGGCGACTTCCAGCGTCAGGCGGTCTTTCCAGCTCAGCGCATCCACGCCGACCAGCTGCACAATCTCGTTCAGTTCCGCTTCCTCCTGCAGGACACGCATGGCTTTGGCACGCAGCTCGTTCCATTCAGGCGAAACATTGTCGCTGAACCATTCCTGCAAGCGGCTGATGTAGAGTGAATATGACTGCAGCCAGTCAATTGCCGGGAAATGGCGCTTGTACGCCAAGGAGCTGGACAGCCCCCAGAACACCTTGACGATGCGCAGCGTCGCCTGCGAAACCGGCTCGGAAATATCGCCGCCGGGCGGGGAAACAGCGCCGATGGCGGAAATGCTGCCGCGGCGATCATCCCCGCCAAGGCAGACGACCGCACCTGCGCGCTCATAAAACTCCGCAATACGGGATGCCAGATATGCCGGGTAGCCTTCTTCGCCGGGCATTTCTTCCAGACGGCCAGACATTTCGCGCAGCGCCTCCGCCCAACGGGACGTGGAGTCAGCCATAATTGCGACCTTGTAGCCCATATCGCGGAAGTATTCGGCAATGGTGATGCCGGTGTAGATGGACGCCTCACGCGCCGCAACCGGCATATCCGACGTGTTGGCAATCAGCACGGTGCGCTTCATCAGGCTCTCGCCCGTGCGCGGGTCATGCAGTTCCGGGAACTCGCGCAGAACGTCTGTCATCTCGTTGCCGCGCTCGCCGCAGCCGACGTAGACGATGATATCCGCATCCGCCCACTTTGCCAGCTGATGCTGCACGACGGTTTTGCCCGAACCGAACGGGCCGGGAACAGCCGCCACGCCACCGGAGGCAATCGGGAAAAACGTGTCGATAACGCGCTGACCCGTGACCATTGGCGCTTTCGGTGCGAGCTTTTCCGCATAGGGACGCCCGCGGCGCACCGGCCATTTTTGCAGCATGGTCAGTTCATGTTCCACGCCCTTTTCGTCGCGGACAACCGCCACCACGTCCGTCAGACGCGCGACCTTGCTTTCGCACTTGACAATTTCGCCGGAAATGCCGTGTGGCACCATGATGCGGTGCTCGACGACGGCGCTTTCCTGCACCTGGCCAATAATCGTGCCGCCTGTCACCTTGTCGCCGGGCTTCACAAGCGCCTCAAAGCCCCATTCCTTATCGCGGTTCAGGCTCGGCACTTCCACGCCGCGCGTGATATGCATCCCGTACTTCTCGGCAATGACAGTCAGCGGACGCTGAATGCCGTCGAAAATGGATTCAATCAGCCCTGGTCCAAGTTCTACAGAAAGCGGTGCGCCGGTCGATTCCACCGGTTCGCCGGGGCCAAGACCAGACGTTTCCTCATAAACCTGAATGGAGGCCTTGTCGCCGCGAAGTTCAATCACCTCGCCCACGAGGCGGTTTTTGCTGACGCGAACGACATCGTACATACGCACGTCCGCCATATTTTCCGCGACAATCAGAGGGCCGGCGACCTTTACAATTCTTCCTTGCTGCGCCATTGGGTCAAGTCCCCTCTTTCTCATTGTTGAACAGAATATCCGCGCCGATGGCCTTTTCGACATTGGCCTTGACGCGGTTCAAGCCGAAGCCGTTCGCACCGCTGCTGCCCGGAATCGGGATGACAGCGCACTTCGGGTCGGTCTTGTAGCGTTCCAGCGTTTCCGGCACCTGCTGCGCGCACGTCTCCGTCAGAAAAATGACGGGAATGCCTTCGCTGTACAGGCGGTGGAGCGCTTTCGTCGTTTCTTCAGGCGTGCTGACAGCAATCACGCGCATCCCCAAGGCCTTAAATGCCAGCACGGCGTCGCGTTCGCCAACCACGCCCATTTGCTTCTTTTCCTGCTGCATTGCCCCTGTTTCTTCAAACATACAGATCACGCAGCCTTTCCCGGATATTTTCCGCATCGAAGCCATTCTGCTTGCCCGCCAGAATCAGGCGGACAGCCGCGGTTTCGCGCTGCACGGCGAGGAAATACGCCGCCGCCCGTTCCGGACAGATTTGAAAGCGGAACGGACGGTACAGCTCCAGCAGCGCGTCATCCATTGCCTTTTCCAGCGCAGGCAGACGCTTGCCGTCCATGACCGCATTCTTCGCTGCTTCCGTGACCGACGCGCCATACGGGGCGAGCATCGCGGACAGCATGTCCGGCTGCGCAAAGCAGAGCCGCCACGACTGCGCGCGAATCGTGCCGCCGTCCAGCAGAACGCTCATGAAGAATGCTTCATCCTTCTTCATCTGCCGTACGCGCAGCAGCGCCACCGCATTGAGCAAATCAACATGCCCGCGGAAATACTGCAGCGTGACCGGGCTATGCGTCCCTTTCAGGCGGCTGAAAATCAGCTGGTACATGGCGCGGTCAATGGCAACGTCGATGCTCATCGGGTCAATGCCGGTGACGATATTCTGCTCCAGACGATTCATCGCATCCCGGAAAGCGGCAGGCAGCGTGCTGTAACGATGGTCAGTGACGGCGTGGCGGAGCGTATCCGCCGGAATCGTGCCGCAGTCCGACAGCGCGGGCGCAGACAGCCCCAGCAGACGCGCTTTGAGCAGCATTTTGAGGTTCGCTGCGTCGTAAGCGTACAGGAAGCAGTCCACCAGCGCAGGGTCAGGTGACAGGGCGCGTGCGTCCTGTGCCGCCTGATTTACCCGGTCAGCGGCAAGCTGTTCGGGGTCGGTGATGTCCGCGCCCGTCCAGCCGAGTTCGGAGAGCGTTTTGCGCGCTTCCGGCAGGGATGCCGTGGAGAGAAGCCGCTCCATGCCTGCAGCATCAAGCACATTCCGTTGCAGCATCGTCAGCCGCCCAGCGGAAAAATACACGCTTGGCTGTGCCATTTCGTGTCCTCCTCTCGCGATTATGCCGGACGATCCGGAAAGAGAATCGCCGCAATGTCTGCTTCCATATCCAGCCGCCGACTATCCAGCAGCGACGCGAACGTGCAGCTGATTTCCATGCCGTTTTTCGCCAGAATCAGCCCTGTTTCGCCGTCGCGCGTTTCATTGCCCAGTGTGAGTTGACCCGGCTTGCCCTGCTTTTGCAGCAGCGTATTCAAATCCGCAAGGAACTTGTCGTCAAACCAGCCGGGGTTCTTGCTGCCGAGAATGACGGTTTCGTCGCCATCCGCCACGGCAGCGGCTTCCGTCATCAGGAAAGCCCGCGCCTGCTGGGGCGGCATGGCTTCCAGCTTGTCAAGTGCCTGCGCGAACGCCTCGTCAATCAGCGCGCGCTTGTCGCTGAGCAGGCGCTTGCGTTCTTCCAGTTCTTCCATGCGCTCCATGCGCAGCCGAGCCGCCTCCGCATCCTCAGAAGCCTGCATCATCAGGCGGCTGTGCGCGGCAGCCATCCGCTTTTCTGCCGCGTCGCGCAGGCGGGCAGCTTTTTCGTTGGCATCGCGCATGATGTCCGATGCACTCGTGCGAGCGTCAGACAGGATTTTTTCCTGAATCGCGTTTGCGTTCATGATGTTCCCCTTACAGCACGATGGCGTTGACGCACAGGAAGGAAATCAGCAGCGCCAGAACGGCGTAGGTTTCCACCATCGCGGTCATCATCATGCCCTTGCCCTGCATTTCCGGACGGCGGCCGACCATCAGCATAGAGCCGGCAGCGCACTTGCCCTGCGCAATCGCGGAGAAGTAGCCCACGAGCGCGATCGGCAGCGCGGCAGCCAGCAGCATCAGCGCTTTATCCACCGGCACAACGGCACCGCTGCCGCCCATGATGCCAATCTTCGCCATAATCACGATAGCGATAACGAAGCCGTAGATACCCTGTGTTGCGGGCAGCAGCTGCAGAAGCGTCAGCTTCGAGCTGGCTTCCGGCGTTTCAGCGCAAACACCTGCCGCCGTTTCGCCCGCCAGACCTACCGCCTTGGCAGAGCCCATGCCGGGCAGAATCGCGGCAATCGCCGCAGCAAACAAACCAATCGCCAAACCCCATTCCATGACAGGTGACCTCCTTCAAAATCAATCGAAAGTTACGCATCCTTACTCCCGGTTTCCGGGCGGATGCTGACGTACTTTGTCCGGCGCTGCAGCGGGCGGAATGCCACGCCGCCTTCCTCAAAGAACTTGCCGAAGAACTCAATATACTGCAAGCGGCAGGCATGAACATACGCGCCCAAGGCGTTGATGCCAAGGCTGAACGCGTGTGCGCCGACGAACAGCACCGAGCCGAGAATCCAGCCAACCGGGCCGTTCTGGAAAATCATGCCGACCAGCATGTCGATGACCTGCCCCATGACGCCCGTCGCCAGACCCATGCCGAACAGGCGCATGTAGGACAGAATGTCGGAAATCCAGCTCGTCGCGCCGTAAATCTGGCTCAAACCGCCCAGCAGACGCGCAAACGGATTCTTCTTCTCGCGTCCGCCGAAGAGAAGAAGCAGCGCCACGCCGAAGATGGTCAAGCCCAGCCCAATCGTCTGCAATGTGCCGCTGCACAGCGCGTACAGTCCAAGACCTGTCAGTGCGAAAATCCACGAGAACTGGTCGTAGAGTGCATCCAGCGGCTTCCCGCGCTTGAAATTCAGATACGCCGCCATGCCAAGACCAGCGTACAAGTGAATCACGCCGACCGCCAGACAAATCATCATGACGGGCATCGGGTCATTCATCGGGTCAAGCAGACCGCCCCACGGGGCTGTAAAGCCCATCCAAGTGTTGTACGCCGCGCCCCAGACGACGGTCATTACCGCGCCGCCGAAAAGTACCCAGAGCAGCCGGGCATTCTTCTTTGCGGGCTTTTTGAGGAAAATCAGCGCCAAGATGCCGACAATCATCACCAGACCATAGCCGGCGTCGGACAGCATCATGCCGAACAGACATGCATAAAATGGCGCCATCACCGCGGTCGGGTCAACGGAGCGGTACGCCGGGAGCGCAAAGCCCTCGACAACGCTCTCGTAGGGTGCATTGACGCGGTTGTTATCCAGCAGAACGGGCGGTTCCTCCCCTTCCGCCGGGTCGGTAATATCCACAGAACAGGTGGGTGCAAGGCTGCGGCACTTGTCTGCCACTTGCTGGGCGACCTCAGCGGGTACCCAGCCGCGCAGGAGAAACGCCTTGCCTGTGCCGATGGTCTGGCGTGCAGCTTCCAGCTGATCGCGTTCAATCGTCAGCGCGTCATACCAGACCTTGAGGTGCGTCAGCTCGGCGGAGAGGGCTTTCCAGTCCTGCACAAGCGCTTCCTGCTGACGAAGAATTTCGTTCTTTTCGTTCTCCAGCCGTGCGGACTGCTCCGCGGCAGTTCCCGTAAATTCCGGAAGCTGCGCCGGGGCGAACCCTGCGTCCCGCAAATCTGCGGCGACCTGCTCCCGTGCGCTTTGATGCGCGCAAATCCAGACGGCGGCGGTGTCGTGTTCGGCGCTGAGCTGCTCCACCACCACGGGGAGCGATGCCCATTTTTCCTGACACTGCTGGAGCTCTGCGGCTTTCACCGTGCCGAGGAAATGCGCCACACGGCGGGTGTTATGCATCTGTTCCATCGGCAAATCAAACGATAGCCACGGTTTCAGCTGCGACTGTGCTACTTGCAGGCGCATCAGCTGGCCGCGGTATTCGCCGCTGTGCTTCTCCAGCGTTTCCGCCTGACGGAGCGTTTCCTGCAAGGCAGCTTCCTGCTGCGTGATATAGTGGACGTCCTGCGCGGGCGCCTCAGGCAGATTGCCCATAAAGGGCGCAGGCTGATGATTGTAGGCGGCACATTCATGGATGACCCACGAGAGCCGCGCAAGGAGCGCATCGACCTGTTCCAGCCGACCGTCGTCCCTTGTGCGGTACTCCGCGAGTGCCTCATCCTGAAGCGGCGTGATTTCTACACAGCCCATATCCTGCAGCGTCCGAAGAAGTTTGCGCTGATCCTGCCGCATTGCCAGCAGGTCGATGCGCTTCATTTCAACGATTGCCATGCTGCAAGACCCTTTCATAGATCGCGCTGACGGCTTCGGGCAGGTGCTTGCGCGCCTGCTGGCAGAGCGCTTCCCGCTGCTTTCCTGCCTTGGCGCGCTGTGCAGTCAGCTGATGCTCAACCTCCTGCTTTTTGTCCTCCATCGCCTGCGCATACTGTGCGCGATTTTCAATGGCGGCGGCGCGTTCCTGCTGCGCGATGGCGGCTTCGACGGCTTTCACAACGTCGCGTGCCTCACGCTGCGCAGTTTGGCGGATTTCGTCTGCCTGCGCCTCCGCCTGCTGGATTCCTTTCATGATTTCCAGCGACAATCCATTCACCCTCTTTCCGGATGAGTGTCCATATTATTTGGTGCCGAAGAGGCGGTCGCCCGCGTCGCCCAGACCCGGAACGATGTAGCCGTGCTCGTTCAGGTGGTCGTCCATGCCCGCGACGTAGATGTCCACGTCCGGATGGTCTTCCTGCATCCGCTTGATGCCTTCCGGCGCTGCAATCAGGTTGACCAGACGGATGTGACTGCATCCGCGCTTTTTGATGAAGCTGATGGCTGCGGACGCGCTGCCGCCGGTGGCAAGCATCGGATCAAGGACGATCAGTTCACGTTCCTGCGCGTCGGCGGGAAGCTTGCAGTAGTATTCCACGGGGTTCAGCGTCACGGGATCGCGGTAGAGGCCGATGTGACCGACGCGGCAGGCAGGAATCAGGTTCGTAACGCCGTCCACCATGCCCAGACCAGCGCGCAGAATCGGCACGATGCCCAGCTTCTTGCCCGCAAGCACTTTCGATTTCATCTTGCAGATGGGCGTTTCAATCTCGACTTCCTCGGTGGGCAGGTCGCGAGTGACTTCGTAGACCATCAGTGTAGAGATTTCTTCCAGCAGTTCACGGAATTCCTTGGGACCCGTTTCCTTCTTGCGCATGATGGTCAGCTTATGCTGAATCAGCGGATGGTTGAGAACGTGTACTTGACTCATGGGGATGCCTCCTTTATTTTTTCCGAGGGTACCAGAGTGGCTTACAGCGCTATTATAGCATTCTCAAATTCATTTTGCAAGTATTTTTGCAGATTCCGCAAAAATTTGATTCATATGCGCGGAAAATCGCACTTTTCTCCTATTAGATATGCAATATTTCGCGGTGACCATGCATTTTTGTGCTGCTGGTTCTGTTCAAAAATCAACATTGACAGCGCGAAGTGATTGACATACAATAGTCTTATCCTATTATATAGGAGCAGCTTTTCGCCAGCGCCCAATTTGACCCGGTGCATCCTCTTGTCTGAAAAATGTCAAATTGCGTGTTTAGGCGTCAGAACATGATAATATAATTGGAGGAAACTGAAATGCTGCCTGTGATTGGGGTTACAGCAAGTGTGTCGGACGATCGCCTTTCGTTTCAGCAGAAGCGGATGTACTGCGAGGCGATTTCCGCGTGCGGCGGACTGCCGCTGATTCTGCCGCCGCAGGAAGATGTGTCGCGCGCATCGCAGGTGCTGTCGCTGCTGGATGGCCTGCTGCTGGCGGGCGGCGACGACATTGATCCGGCGTATTACGACGAAAAGCCACTGCCGGAATGCGGGCTGATTACACCCATCCGCGATACATGGGAAATGCCGCTGTGCCGGGAAGCGCTCCATCGCCATTTGCCCTTGCTGGGCATCTGCCGGGGGCTTCAGGTGCTGAATGTCGCGCTGGGCGGCTCACTGGTTCAGGATTTGCCGTCGCAGTGCCCTGACTCCCCCATTTGCCATCAGCAGACGCAGCCGCCGGAAGTCGCGACGCATCCCGTGCGGGTGGATGCGCAGAGCCGCTTGGCGCACATCATTAGCGCTGAGTCGCTGATGACGAACTCGCACCATCATCAGGCGGTGAAGCAGCTTGCGCCGGGGTTGACGGCGACGGCGTGGGCACAGGATGGCGTCATTGAAGGGGTGGAAAAGATAGACGAGCCGTTCTGCGTCGCGGTGCAGTGGCATCCTGAGCGGCTCTGGAGTCAACCGGACGGATTGCCGCATCGGGCGCTGTTCGCAGCGCTGGTGGATGCGACGAAATCAGGTGCTGTCTGATGGACAAAGCGTTCCCTTTGTGGTATGATGGACATGAAACCACCTCCAGACTTCCGAAATCAGGAAGGAGAAAATTGCCATGTGGAAAAAATTCTGCGCCGCTTTGCTCCTGATGCTTCTGCTGCCTGCCTGCGCACTGGCGGAGGTCGTCATCAGCGAAATCATGACCTCCAACGGCACATACGAGAATGGACATGCCTACGACTGGATTGAGCTGCACAACACGGGCAAATCCACCGTCGATATCAGCGGCTGGTATTTGAGCGACAGCAAAAAGGACAAGATGAAGTTCCAGTTCCCGCAGGGGACGAAGCTCAAAGCGGACGGCTATCTGACCGTCTTCTGCACGGGCGACGACAAGGTGGACGTTGGCAAGGACAGCAAGTTCTACGCGACGTTCGCGCTCAGTTCGTCCGGCGAAAGCATCTATCTTTCGGACGCGGACGGCAATCAATTGCAAAAGCTGAAATATCCCCAGCAGTACGGCTGCGTGAGCTACGGTACAACCGATGACGGAGCAACCTACGGCTTCTTCGAGAACGCGACGCGCGGCAAGAAGAATGACACGACCATCTATTCCGGACGGGTGGATGCGCCTGTACTGGACACGGCGGGCGGCTTCTACACGGACAGCGTGACCGTCATGGCGCACTCGGTGTTGTCCGGCGCAATATTGCGCTACACCACGGACGGCTCCACCCCGAACGCGAAATCGAAGGAGTTCCCGGCGGATGGCTTGACCATCAAGGAAACGACCGTCGTTCGGATTCGTGCGTTTCAGCCCGAACTCGTCCCGTCGCCCACGGTCAGCGCGACGTACTTCATCAACGACGACCCCGCCACGCCGATTGTCTCCTTGATTACGGACGAGGATTACCTGTTCAACAAGAAAACCGGCGCGCTGGTCAAGGGCACCGGCAGCATCCCCAACTACGACAAGGAGCTTGAATACCCCATCAACATCGAGTATTTCACGGGTGACGGCGTGTGCGAAATCAATCAAATGGGCACATTCACCTGCTCCGGGCATTCCGCGCGAATCAACGCCCAGAAGTCGATTGCTCTCTACGCCCGCAAGGCGTACGGCAACGACCGCTTTGCCTTCAACCCCTTCCCGACTCGCGACTACGATTCCTACAAGTCCATTCTGCTCCGTGCCGCCAATTCTGATACATACGCAACCCGCCTGCGCGACATTGTGGCATCGTCGCTGGCGGAAGGCGAAGGGATTCTGTACCAAGACCACGTCGTGATTCAGGTGTACATCAATGGGCAGTACTGGGGGCACTACAACCTGCGCGAGAAAATCAACAAGTATTTCATCGCGCAGTACGAGGGCGTGACGGACGAAAAGGACATTGACAGCATCGACATTCTCGCCCGCACCGGCACAGACCGCTTTACGCAGAACGGCAGCAACGAGGATTGGCTGGAACTGGCGGATTTCTGCAAGAAAAACGATCTGAACGACCCGGAAAACCTGCAGTACGTCACCGACCGGCTGGACGTAGACAGCCTGTTCACCCACGCTGCGTACGAAATCATATTGGGCAATGTGGACTTCACGAACGTGCGCGTATACCGCGTGCCGGGCGGCAAGTGGAAGTATCTTCTGTTCGACGTGGAAGCGTGCTGGCGGAATCTGGATAAAACACCGCTGGAATACTATATCAAACCCGTCACCGCGAAGATTCAAGGCTTCCGGCAGGAGCCGCTCAATGCGCTGCTTGCCGTGCCGGAAATGAAGGCGAAATTTCTCACGCGCGTGGCGGAAATTCTGGAAAAGCACTTCCAGTGGCCGGATGTCGAGGCACACTTCAACGAGGTTATCGACGTATTGGAGCCGATTCTGCCGCGCCATATTGCTCGCTGGAAGAACATGAAGCTCAGCAACTGGCAGAAAAATATCAGCGCGACGGAGTATTACGCACGCGTGCGCCCGAAGAAGATTCCGGAGATGCTGCAAGAGGCAATGAAGCTGACCGACGAAGAAGTGGAGACATACTTCGGCGAAGTGCTGCGCCTGTTGGAAGAAACGAATACGAAGAAATAACTTGACGCATCCTCTCGCTTGACGGCGGGAGGGTGCTTTTTGCGCTGTTCGCCTTTTCAAATGCAAACGGATGTGCTATAATATCCGTACAATAGGACGGAAAAGGAGGTGTACGGATGGCGGGACGGCTGATTTTTCACTGTGACGGCAACAACTTTTTCGCTTCCTGCGAGTGCATAGAGCATCCTGAATGGCGGGATGTACCGATGGCGGTCGCTGGCGACCCGAAAGACCGCTGCGGCATCGTCGTGGCGAAGAACGAGCTGGCAAAGAAAGCGGGTGTCAAGACGACGGACACCATCTGGCAAGCGCGGCAGAAATGTCCAAACATCCTCTTCGTTCCGCCGCATCACGACGAGTACGCGCGCGTGTCACGGCGCATGAATGCCATTTTCCGCGAATATACGGATTTCGTGGAGCCTGCTTCGATTGACGAATCGTATCTGGACATGACAGGCGCGCCGGGATTCTATGGGCTGTCCCCGCGCGAACTGGCGGATTTGCTCCGGCGGCGCGTGCGGGAGGAAATCGGCATCACGATTTCCGTGGGCGTGTCGTTCTGCAAAGTGTTCGCGAAAATGGGCAGCGACTACCGCAAGCCGGACGCGACGACGCTGATTTTCCGCGAGAACTATCAAGAAATGCTCTACCCGCTGCCCGTCGCGACGATGCTCTATGCCGGGCGCGCGTCCGTGCAGGCGATGGCACGCCACGGCATCCGCACCATCGGCGAACTGGCGGCGCGTTCCCGCGCAGACTTAAGGAGGATGCTTGGCAAGTCCGGCGAGCAGCTTTGGCTGTACGCGAACGGCTTGGATGACAGCCCGGTTCGGCGCTATGAGGACAGACAAGAAGTGAAGTCCGTCAGCCGCGGCATGACCTTTCGGCGTGATTTGGTCAACATGGAGGAAGTGCGCTGCGGTGTGTCCGTGCTGGTGGATGAAATTGCGGCGACACTGCGGCAAAGCGGGTTGAAAGGCAGCGTCATCAGCGTGACGCTCAAAGCGCCGACGCTGCACACCCTGTCCCACCAAGTTACCCTGCCGCACCCGACGTATTTGCAGCAGGAAATTCGCACGGTGACGATGCAGCTGATTACAGACCACTGGTCGGTTTCGGTGAAGTCGCCTGTTCGGTCGATAACCGTCGGTGTATCGCACCTGTCCGGTGAAAACGAGGCATATACGGAGCAGCTGAGCTTGTTTGATTTGTGTACTTCGGTCGGTAATGCAGAAAAAGGACCGACGGTCGGTCTGGAAAAACAGGAAAAAGTGGAGGCGGCAGTGGCAAAACTGCGGCAGCGCCTTGGCAACGATGCGGTGTCCCTTGGCTGTTACGATAACGATGAAATCGGCGTGCGGCAATATGGGAAAAAACGCTGAATTCGGTATGCTTGACAGCCAATTCCGGGCATATTATAATAGAACAAGCCGGTTCATTTTCCGGGTCTATTAGGAGGAAACGAAATGGGAGCAATGCCCGCAAGCCGCTATGCTTTTGGGTCAGTGCCGTGGTACAGCGTGCTGATTGTCAGCGCGATTGTGATTGGTCTTTCCCTGTGCAGCCACGAACAGAAGCGGCTGAAACTGCCTGCTGATTTGGCGATTGACCTCGCGCTGTGCCTGATTCCATCCGCCATTGTCGGTGCGCGCCTGTACTACGTCGCGTTCTCGTGGGACGTGTTTGCCGCCGACCCGCTGCGGATTCTGCGCATCTGGGAGGGCGGACTCGCCATCTACGGCGGCATCCTTGGCGGAGCGATTGCGCTGCTGCTTTTCTGTGCCGTGCGGCATATGCCGCTGCTTCAGTTAGCGGACATTCTTGTTCCGGCGCTTGCGCTGGGACAAGGCATCGGACGCTGGGGCAACTACTTCAATATGGAGGCCTACGGGCGGCTGATTACGAATCCGCAGTGGCAGTTTTTCCCGGCGGCGGTTCTGATTCCGGTCGATTCAGGCTACGAGTGGCATATGGCGACGTTCTTCTATGAATCGTGCGTCGATGTGCTGATTTTCCTCGTCCTGTGGTTCGGCGTGCGGAAGCGCAAGCGGTGGAACGGACAACTGCTGGCAGTCTACATGCTCGTGTACGGCATCGGGCGCGCGGTCATCGAGGGGCTGCGGATGGACAGCCTGTATTCCGGCAGCATTCGCATCAGCCAGATTGTCAGCATCACGCTCGCGGCGGTCGGGCTGATTTGGCTGCTGATTGGCACATTCGCGCGGAAAAATCCGCAGAGAGAGGGATAACTATGCCGACGACACCAGCGAAGGACCTGCTCTACCGCGCGGCGCTGCCGATTCTGGCACCGCACAGCCGCGGGCAGATGACGCACCACATATCCGGGCATCCGCTGACGACTCTGCCGAACTATGAGCGGATTCTGGCGAAGCACCATGTGTTCGGCGCATCGCTGCTGCTGCAGGATGGGGCGAATTGCGCCCTCTGCAACACATCGACGGCGAATCCAGAGCATCTGACGCAGGAGAACACGCTCTACCGCGTCGCATCAATCACGAAGATGGCGACGGCACTCGTGACGCTCCGCTGCATTGACAACGGACTGTTTGCGCTGGACAGCGAGGCAGCTTCCCTATTGCCGGACGGCGAAAAAACCCCTGCGCTGTCCGGCGTGACCGTGCGGCATCTGCTCTGCCACACTTCGGGGCTGCGTGACCTGCCGATACTGGACGATTGCCTGAAAGAGGGCAAGCCGTACACGGAACTGCTGCGTCAGCCGGAGATTCGCGCCTGTGCGCCCGGTCAGCAGCTGATTTATTCCAACTTCGGCTTTGGGCTGCTGGGATGCATTCTGGAACAGCAGACGGGGCTGTGTATTGAGCCGCTGTTTCAGGAAATGCTGTTCCGTCCGCTGCACATGCGCGCGACGCTCGATGCTTCTATGCTGAACGAGGCGGAAATCATGCCGATTACGCGCGTGCTGCCTTATCGCGCGGGTCAGGAGCTTCGCGTGACGGCGCTGGGGCGTCATCCTCTGCAAAAACCGAATCCGCTATGCCATTACGGGCATACGGCAGGAGCAATGTATACCGACGGTCGGTCTGTTTTGCAGATGCTGACGCTCATTCATCAGCGCGGCACAATGGACGAAACGCGTCTTATCGGCGAAAGCCTCATGCAGGAAATGACGCGCCGGCAGTCCGCAACCCCGACGCGCACCTACGGGCTGGGGCTGGTCATCCTCAATCGCCCGGAGATTTCGCCGCGACAACTGCTGGGGCATCAAGGATTCGCGTATGGCTGCGTGGATGGCGCATTCATCGAGGAAGATACAGGGCGCGCGGTCGTCTTCCTCAATGGCGGCGCAAGCGAGGCACGAACAGGGCGGCTGGGGCTGGTCAACCGCGATGTGCTGCAATGGGCGCTGAAACAGGAGATACCATCATGGACATAATCACGCGTATCACCCGTCAGCGCGGCAAAATGCAGATTGTCATCAGTGAGCAGGAGACGATTGTCGTACCGCTTTCGCTCTTCCGCGAGCGGCCGCTGACGGAGGGTCAGCCCATCAATCTGGAAGAATACGACAATTGGCTGATGGTGCGGCAATATCGCCATGCGCTGGATCGGGCGGTTGCCTGCCTTGCGGCGCGGGCGCACAGCAAGCATGAAATCGAACAGAAACTGCTGCGGGTCGGCTATCGTCCCTGCACGGTGGAGATGGTGCTGTATAAATTAGAGCGCGAGCATTTGCTCAACGATGCGGACTTCGCGCGGCAATGGGTAGAGGCGCGTTCGGGACGCAAGCTGGGACGCAGCCGCATTGCGCAAGAACTGCGGCGCAAGGGTATCGATGCGGATGAGGCAGAGGAAGCCCTATCCGCGATTGGCGAGGACGACCAGCTGGCGGACGCGATTGCACTGGCGGAAAAAGCAGCGGCGCACGCGAAGTCCGACGAGAATCCGCGCAAGACGTATCAGCGCATTGCGGCGATGCTGGCGCGGCGCGGCTTCCGCTGGGACATCGCGAAGGAGGCGCTGGCGCAGGTGCTGCAGGCGGATTGACACTTGACACGGAAGCCGTTCCCCGATATAATGAAAACATCTTGCGGAAAACGCGAAAGGGAGGAAAGCACGGTGGAAAATCAGGAGTCGATTTACGAGGAGAAGCAGGGAAATCTGCTGACCGGCATTCTCGGCGCGTTCTTGGGTGCGCTCATCGGTACGGCGCTGTGGGTGCTGGTCGGCGTATGGGGGTACGTCGCAAGCATCGTCGCGTGGCTGACGGCATTCTTGGCGGGCAAGGGCTATGATCTGCTGCACGGTCGGCCCGGCAAGGCGAAGGCCATCACGATTATCGTAATGCTGATTCTGTCGATCTGCGTCGGTACGGTGGGAACAGTCGCTGTTGTCGGAGTGCAGAGCATCAAGGAAGCTGAAGAAGAAATGAACTCGTTTAAGCTTGCCCATTTCAAGAAGCTCTACCCGAACGAATTGGACTATGTGCTGGAAATGATGCAGACGAACGACGAAATTCACACCGAAATAACAAAGAGTCTCGCGGTGGGGATGCTGTTCGGCGCGCTGGGCGCGTATCCGATTGTGCTGGGCGACCGCCGCAAGAAGCAGAGGCAGGATACCGTCCAGCCGTATGAGGCGGCGGATGGCGCACCGAAATCAACGGAAAACGCGGATGACACGGACAAGCATCTGGATGCCTAATCACATAAAGCAATCGCCGTATCGGAAAATCAATCCGGTGCGGCGATTTTTTGCGTTTATGGTTTTTTGCGGGTGCAGCGGGCAAACTCCGCCGCCAATGCAGCGTTGATTTCCCGAACAGCGGTTTCGTCCGGCTTGACCTCCTCGCGGTCGTAGGTGAAAATGCCGTTGATTTCCTCCTCTACGTCGCTGACCTGCGTGTACACCAGCGCGGACAGCCCCTTTTGCAGCTGCGGCAGTACCGTTTCCAGCTGCAATTGGCGATAGCGCGCGGTTAAATCCTCCCGACTTTCCGCTGTGCCATAGCCATACGACTTCTCGTGCGTACAGTGGCCGGGCATCGGGTACGCAATGCCGCCGTACTCCGTCAGCGCCGTTACGCGCCGATGCTTCCGCACTTTCAGCGGATAGAAATAGTTGTGCATGGAGTACACATCGCCGCCGCCTTGGTCAAACCAGCCGCTCGCTTGGTCAATCAGGCGCGTCGCATCCATCCGGCGGAGAATCTCCGTCACCTGACGTGCGTTGAACTGCCCCCAGCCTTCGTTGAACGGCACCCACAGCGCAATACACGGATGATGGTACAGCGTATTCACCGTGTCCGACATTTCGCGGAGGAAAAGCGTCCGGCTTGCTTCATTTGGGCGCGACAGCAGATGCCGGAACAGCCCGACATCTGGGAAATGCCGCAGAATCGGCAGCAGCGCGTTCGCCAAGTACGTCACATACCACGACTTCATGGGTGTGCCGCCGCTGACAAAATCCTGCCAGACAATCAGCCCCAGCCGGTCACAGTGATAATACCACCGCTGCGGCTCGATTTTCGCGTGCTTGCGCAGGAGGTTGAAGCCCAGTGCCTTCACGCGCTGCAATTCGTTCACCACTGCTTCGTCCGACGGCGGCGTGTACAGTCCCTCCACCCAGTAGCCCTGATCCAACAGACCGTTGAGCAGAATCGGCTGACCGTTCAGGCAGAAGCGAGGAATGCCGTGCGCATCCGGCTGACACGTCCACTGCCGCATGGCAAAGTAGCTTTCCACCTTGTCCTCCGGCAGCGAAATTTCCACATCGTAGAGGAACGGATCGTCTGGCGACCAGCAGTGCAGCGCCTCTTCCGGCAGCTTCAGGGTAACACTCGCCTGATGATGAACTGCCGTGTTCCGTGCCATAGCGACTTCCCTGCCGTCTGCGGTCACGCGAAAGGTAACAAGGCAGTCGGAGCTGACGGAGACGGCAAAACGAACCGTGCGCGTCGGCACGTCCGGCGTAATCGTCAGCTCCTGCACATAGCAGTCCGGCACACGCTCCAGCCAGACGGTCTGCCAAATGCCGCTCTGCGCGGGATAGAACATGCCGCCGGGGGTCAGTTTCTGCTTGCCGCGCGCCTGAATGCCGCAGTCGGACGCATCCTGCACGGCGACATGCAGCGTATTTTCGCCGTTCTGCAAATAGTCGGTGATATCCAGCGAAAACGGCCAGTAGCCGCCGCTGTGCCGCCCGACCTCCCGATGATTGACGAGAATCACGCAGTCATTGTCCACCGCGCCGAAATGCAGCAGCACGCGCCCGCCATCCCCATCCGGCGGCGTAAACATGCGCTGATAGTGCAGCCACTGATTCGGCTGAAGCGTCCGCCGAACGCCCGAAGCTGCCGTCTCCGGCGAATACGGCACGAGGATTTCGCCGTCCCATGCATTGGGCAGGGCTTCATCCGCCGTAATGGCGTACGACCACAAACCGTTGAGGTTCAGAAAGCTGTCTCGGCGCAGCGCCGGACGCGGATACTCCGGGAAAGGAATCACGAGCGTCTCCCCTTTCGATTGTTTATGACCATTGTAGCACATCCGCCCGAAAAATGAAAGAGTGGAAATCGACCTTCCCCCTTGACAGAAAAGCGCGAAACACCTACAATGAACAGGACGGTTTCTTTATCGAAGCGACCGAAAAGGAGTTGAATTTTGATGATGAAATATGTATTTGTGACCGGCGGCGTTGTTTCTTCGCTGGGCAAGGGCACAACGGCGGCATCCCTGGGGCGGCTGCTGAAGGCGCGCGGCTACAAGGTCGCGATGCAGAAGTGCGACACCTACTATAACTTCAATCCGGCGCTGCTGTCCCCTTTGCAGCACGGCGAAAATTTCATTACGGAGGACGGCGTGGCGGCCGACCTTGACTTAGGGCACTACGAGCGCTTTATCGACGAGTCTCTCAAGGGTGAAGCAAGCATCACCACCGGCAAGATTCACACTGCCCTGGTGGAGCGCGAGCTGCGCGGCGAATACCACGGCGCGACGATTACAGTCGTGCCGCATGTGACGAACGAAATCAAGCACCGCATCATCACAGCGGCGGAAAACTCCGGCGCGGATATTGCGATTATCGAAATCGGCGGCGTGGCGGGCGATATTGAGGCCTCCCCGTATCTGGAGGCGATTCGCCAGCTGAAATGGGAGCTTGGCGCGGGCAACACATGCTTCATCCATGTGGCGCTGATGCCGTATTTGTCCGTTGCGGGCGAAATGAAAACGAAGCCGACGCAGCACTCTGTCAAGGCCCTGCGCGCCATCGGCATTCAGCCGGACGTTATCGTCTGCCGCACAGAGGTGAACATCAGCCAGTCCGCGAAGGATAAAATTGCGCTGTTCTGCAATGTGCCGGTGGGCAACGTCGTGCAGAACCGGGATGCGTCCACGCTGTTTGAAGTGCCGCTGAATCTGGAAAAAGAAGGTTTGGCGGGCATGGTGCTGAAAACGCTGAAGCTTGACAATCCCCCGGCGGATTTGACCGAGTGGACGAACATGGTCGCCCGCTATGACGCGCCGACGCAGGAAGTGCATATCGCGCTGGTCGGCAAGTACGTTGCCGTGCATGATGCGTACCTGTCTGTGCACGAAGCGCTGGTGCACGCGGGCATCGCAAACCTCGCGGCGGTGTATGTGGACTATATCTCCTCGGACGAGCTGACGGCAGCGAACGCCGCGGAACGGCTGGGCAGCTATCACGGCATCATCCTCCCCGGCGGCTTCGGGCACCGTGGCGCGGAGGGGATGATGGCGGCGGCGAACTTCGCGCGCACGAAGGGTATCCCCTGCCTGATGATTGGCTACGGAATGCAGCTTGGCGTGGTGGAAGCGGTTCGGTCGCTTTTGTCGCTGCCGGACGCGAACTCGACGGAAGTCAATCGGCTGGCGAACCCGGCGGTGGTGGCGATTCCGCGCGACCGCGTGGACGAGAACGACGGCCGGCAGAATGCGCGCATGGGCGGCATGGATGTCGTGCTGACCGAGGGCAGCCGCACCGCGGCCATCTACGGTCTGACGATGGTGCACGAACGCCACGGCAACCGTTACGAGGTGGATGATGCGTTCCTTGCGCCGCTGCACGAGGTCGGCGTGGATTTCGTCGGCTTCAGCGCAGACGGAAATTACCCGGAGGTATTCGAGATTCCGGCGCATCCGTTCTATATCGGCACAATTTATCATCCGGAGTTCCTTTCCCGCCCCAACAAGGCGCATCCGCTGTTCGCAGCGTTCATCGGCGCAGCGGCGGCGCATCAGGCATAAGGAGGCTGACATATGGCCAATGCGATTCTCATCCCCGGCAAAGAAAAACGGGTCTACGGCGGACATCCGTGGGTGTTCCGCAGCGATATTGCGCGCGTCGAGGGCGATTTCACCCCCGGCGACATCGTGTCGGTGTATTCCAGCAAGGGCAAATTTCTGGCGAAGGCGTTTTACAATCCGCAGAGCCAGATTTCCCTGCGCATCATGAGCCTGCACGACGAGCCGATTGACCGCGCGTTCATCTTCCGCCGTGTCAAGGAAGCTGTCGATTACCGGCGCACGTTCGCGGACTTGCGCTCCTGCCGATTGATTTTCGCGGAGAGCGACCGCCTGCCCGCGCTGATTGTGGACAGCTTCGGCGATGTGCTGGTGCTGCAATGCCTGGCGCTGGGCATGGAGCGCTTCAAGCAGGATGTAGTGGACGCGCTGGTGGAAGAAGTGCATCCACAGGGCATCTATGAACGCAGCGACGTGCCGGTTCGCCGCTTGGAGGGCTTGGAGCAGCTGACAGGCGTGATGTACGGCACAGTTCCCGATCGCGTGGAGATGGTGGAGAACGGCGTCCACTTCTGGGTGGATGTCAAGGAAGGGCAGAAGACGGGCTTCTTCCTCGACCAGAAGGAAAACCGCGCCGCGATTGCACCGTTCGTCAAGGGAAAGACCGTACTGGACTGTTTCACGCACACGGGCAGTTTCGCGCTTCATGCGGGGCATTATGGCGCGAAGGAAGTCACGGGCGTGGATATTTCCGCTTTCGCCTGCGAATTCGCGACGGAAAACGCGCGCCTGAACGGGCTGGAGAATGTCGTCCACTTCGTCGAAGCAAATGCGTTTGACCTGCTGGCGGAGCAGAGCCGCGCGGGTGTCAAGTATGACGTGGTGATTCTCGACCCGCCCGCGTTCACCAAGACGCGCAGCGCCATCGAAGCGGCGACGCGCGGCTACAAGGAAATCAACCTGCGTGCGATGAAGATGGTCAAGCCCGGCGGCTACCTGATTACCTGCTCCTGTTCGCAGCACATTCTGCCGGATGCGTTCATGCAGATTGTCCGCGACGCGGCGCATGATGCGCATGTGCAGCTGCGACAGGTCGAGTACCGCACGCAGGGGCGCGACCATCCGATTCTGCCTGCCGCGCCGGAAACGCAGTACCTCAAATGCGGCATCTTCCAGATCTTTGACTGAGGATAGAAACTATGAAACTGATGTTTGTCCGCCATGCTGAACCGGACTACAAGCACGATTCGCTGACCTTGAAAGGGCATCGGGAGGCGCAGCTGCTGTCGCTTCGGCTGGCAAAACTCGACGTGCGGGACTTCTACGCCTCCCCGCTGGGGCGTGCGCAGGAAACCGCGCGGTACACCTTGGAGCGCACGCACCGCACGGCGGAAACGCTGCCGTGGCTGGCGGAGTTCCGTGGACGGAGCATTGACCCGGAAACGGGCGCAGAGCGGATTCCGTGGGACTACAAACCGCGGCTGTGGCAGGGGCATCCGCTGCTGTACGACGTGAATCACTGGACGGAGGATGAACTGTTCCGCGTCGGCACGGTCGATGCGATTTGGCGTGAAACGCAGGCGGGCATGGATGCGCTGCTGGCGCACTACGGTATGATTCGCGAGGGTCATCTGTACCGCTGCGACAACAACCAGCCGGACACGATTGTGCTGTTCTGCCACTTCGGCATCATGATGGCGTGCATCGGGCACTTGCTGGGCGTGTCGCCAATGCTGCTGTGGCACGGCTTCTGCACGCAGCCGTCCAGCGTGACCACGCTGGTGACGGAAGAGCGCGTCAAGGGCGAGGTCGTGTTCCGCTGTATGCAGTCGGGCGACCTTTCGCACCTGTACGCGGCGGATGAGCCATACTCGACGGCGGCGCTCTTCCCTGAATGCTACACCGGGCGCGACAGCACCGACCCGCCGGAGTGGGACGCGCTGGGATACCGGTAAGGAGCAGAAATGAAGCTGATTTCGTGGAATATCAACGGCTTTCGGTCGCTGATGAACCGGACGCTGCTGGATGCTTTCGCGCGGCTGGACGCGGATGTTTACTGCCTGCAGGAGACGAAGCTGCAGGCGGGTCAGGGCGAACTGGATTTGCCGGGGTTTACAGGCATTTGGAATTACGCCGACCGCCCCGGCTATTCCGGCACAGCGGTGCTGACACTGCGAACGCCTGTATCCACCCGCTTCGGCTTGTGCGAGGATGAAACGGATACGCAGGGGCGTGTGATTACGGCGGATTTGGGTGACTTTTACCTTGTGAACGCCTACGCGCCGAACGTTGCGGCGGATTTGAGCCGCCTGCCAGAGCGTGTCGCGTGGAATGACGCGCTGCTTCGTCATTTGCAGGCGCTTGATGCGCAGAAACCCGTCATTCTCTGCGGGGACTTGAATGCCGCCTACAACGATGCGGATTTAGCCGGAAAGTCGCAGGGAATGCACGTTCCGGGCTTCACGCGCGAGGAACGCAGCGGGATGGCGGCGCTTCTGCAAAGCGGCTTCGTTGATGCCTATCGCCACGTTCATCCGGACACCGCGCCCGGTGCGTTCGCCTATCGCAAGGGCATTCGCGCGGGCGGGCTGGATTACTTTCTTGTGTCCGAACGCATGGTGGAGCGCATAGTCGATGCGAACGCACACCCCAGAATCCGCGGCTCTGACCACTACCCGATGGAACTTGTTATCCGCTGACGACGAAACGCCGTTCACTGCTTGACAATGGCAGTGAGCGGCGTTTTTTCAGGGGCAAAGTTCGCTCAAAAGCGAGTAGTAGCGCAGTTTTTCCTCATCAAGGGGGAGATTCAGCGCGGAAAAGAGAGTATTTCGGTCGAACGTGCGCGCCCTTCCGCCAAAAAGCCCGGTCGTATTCGCCCACATGCTCCATAAGCCTTGGTCGAGGTCGCGCCATCGGTCGGCACAGCCCGCCTGCCCCAGATCAATGAAGCCGACAATCCCCTTTTCGTCCGCGAGAATGTTCGGCAGGCAGAAGTCACCATGAGACATAACGAGCGTTTCCGGTGGACGGTTCGCTTTCAGCCACGCCAGCAGCGCTTCCGGCGATGCAAATCCGCCTGCGCCGTATGTGTCCGGCTGATTCGCGGTGTCAATGGTAACGCGCCCAGCGGCGATGTCTGCTTCCGCCTTTTGCAGGACGTCGCCCAGCACATAGGAGCAGGGACAGCCCGCAATGTCGACATTCCAGAGCATCTCCGCCGCATCCGCCATCCGGCGCGCCAGCAGCGGCTGATTGTCCAGAAACGCTTCGTCGCAGAGCATCCGCCCGCGAAGGCGCGTCATCAGCAGATAGCGCATTCCACCCTGCACCGCCTCCGCCAGCACCTCCGGCACGGGCAGCCGCCCCTTCAAAAACCGCAGCATGATGCCCTCATTCGCCGCATTTCCCGTGTCCGGCTGCACTTTCAGCACACAATCCTCATACATCACGACCTGCGCGCCTGAAAGCCCGATGCGGTTCTCTTCGCCCGGATGTTGGGGCAGAAGCGCCTGAATCGCCGCTGGTATCATTCGCCAATCTCCCTTTCCGCGTTTTCCCGATAATATCATAAAATTTTCCGCCTGTCAACGCCGGAAACGCTTGCACAAGCGCGCCCGATGTGCTACAATGTGGGAGGTTCCTAAGTGCAATTGAAGGAGGCAGCTATCATGACTGATACCCCCAACACCCCTGAACTGAATCCGCAGGACGTGCAGGATGAAGATGATCTGGACGTGGTCGTGATGACCGACGAGGACGGCACGGAATATCTCTATGACATCGCCGCCCGCATGGAACATGGCGACAACGAGTATGTGGTGCTGGTCCCGCAGGATGAAAATGACGACGAGGTCGTAATTCTCCGCTCTGAAATCGTCGATGACGAGACCGAAGAATTTGTGCCGGAAGAGGATGACAGCATCACCGATGCCATCTTCGAGGAATTTAAGCAGATGTTTGCCGACGACTACAACTTCGCCGACGGCGACGAGGGCGACGACAGCATGTTCACCGACGCGGAGTGACGCAGGAGGCTGACGATGAGCGAAATTCAGGACGAGGACATCATCACGCTGACCGACGAAAACGGCAACGATGTGGAGTTCCTGCTGCTGGACGTGGTCGAGTACAACAACGACGACTACATGGTGATGATTCCGCTGGACGATGAAGAAATTGAGGATGACGACGAGCAGGACGAAGTGGTGATTCTCAAGGTCATTCGCGAAGGCGACGAAGAAACCTACTCCGGTGTGGAGGACGAGGACGTGCTGAACGCCGTCTTTGAAATTTTCCAAGAACAGAATGCGGAAGAGGACGAGGACTAATTCGTCTCTCAAACGCAAAAAGGCGTTGGAATGTACGTTCCAGCGCTTTTTTCGTATGCAAAAAGCCGGGACAGCGTTCGTGCTCCCCCGGCTTTTGGTAATTATTTCTTTTCCGCGAGCTTTTCCTGCATGACCTCCAGCGCTTTTGCAAGCTGTGCGTCGGTCAGGTCACCCAACTCGTACATGCCGTTGTCTCCGTCCACTTCCACGTCCGGCGTGATGCCCTGCTTGTGCACCGCGTAGCCGTTGGGCGTGTAGTACTGCGCAACGGTAATCTGCATCCCAGAACCGTCGGAGAGCGGCACGACCGACTGCACAATGCCCTTGCCGTAGGTCTTTTTGCCGACAACGGTCGCGTTCGCGCGGTCACGCAGTGCACCGGTGAGGATTTCGGAGGACGATGCGCTGTTCTCGTTGACAAGGATCACCAGCGGTATCTCCACCTTGCCGTCCTTCGTGCGGTAGTAGTAGCGTTCACCGTTCTTGTACTGCAAATAGCACAGCGTCCCCTTGTCAAGGAAGATATCGGCGATGCTCTGCGCGTCGTTCACCCAGCCGCCGGGGTTGTCGCGCAGGTCGATAATCAAGCCCTTTGTGCCGTTCTCCACCATTTTATTAACGGTTGTTTCAAACTTTTCAGCGCAGTCGCCTGCAAAGTCATAGAGATAAATGTAACCGATTTCGTCGGTCAGCATCATGGAATCAATGCGGTTGACGTTAATGTTCGCGCGCGTGAGCGTGTACGCCATTTCTTCCGTACCACGCAGGAAAGTGACGTGCACATCCGTGCCCGGCGTGCCGCGCATGATATCTACCGCATCGTTAATGGTGCTGGAGTTGACATACAAATCCTCCACCTTATAGAGGATATCGCCCTTGCGGACGCCCGCCTCATGCGCCGGGCCGTTGTCGAACACGCGGCTGATGGTGCAGATTCCCGTCAGGTAGGACGTGGAAATCTGGATGCCGACACCCGCGTATTCGCCTTCGTCATCCTCCCAGAGCTTGGCGTACTCTTCGGGTGTGTAGTAGAAGGTGTACGGATCACCCAGCCCGGAGAGCAGGCCGTCCGCCGCGCCGTCAAGCAAACTCTGCTTGTCGTAGTCCTCGAAGTACCCTTCGTCCACGATGTCCATCAGTTCCAGCAGCTTGTCGAACTGCTTGTATTTCTCATACTCCTCGCGGGAAATCGTGACGGTGTCGCCGCTGGTATCGTCGGTGGCGGCATTCGCCATCTGCTTGCCCATCAGAGCGGTGAGCGTCGTGCAGCCGCTGAGCATCGCGCAGCACAGGACAAGAGACAGCACGAGCGCAAGTTTCTTTTTCATGGGAAAAATCCTCCTTATCGTTTATTTCCGGGGCGCTTTGTCGCCGCTGACTTTCTTCAATTCCATCAGGATTTTGAAGGTGATGGCATCGTCGAAGGAGCGCAAATCCAGCCCCGTCTGCCGCTGCACCTTGTCCAGCCGATACACCAGCGTGTTGCGGTGAATATAAAGCTGACGCGCCGTGTCGGACAGATTCAAGTCCTTCTTGAAGAACATTTCGATCGTGTAGAGCATTTCCTCGTTAAACAGGCGCTGATTCTTGCGGTTGAAGAGCAGCCCGTGATAATAAGCGCTGATGTCCTGCGGCAGCTCCATCAGGAAGCGCTCCAGAATCAGGCGGCTGTAAATATAAATGCTCTCTTCCGGCTTGAAGATGCGTCCGACTTCAATAGCACGGCGCGCTTCGTTGTAGCTGTCGCGCAATTCGTCGATGGTGCGGCGCATTTTGCCGATGCCGACGGTCATCTGGTGCGCCGTCTCGCCCATCAGCGTCTCTTGCAGCGCCTGTGCAAACTGGTGCAGGTCGTCAATCGTCTCCACATCCGTCATTTCCTTAATCAGCACAACGGTGTGACGATCCATGTTCAGCAGCACATCCTTGTCCTGCACCGGCGTAATGTCCCGCAGCAGGTCATAGGCGCACTCGTTTTCGGTCTGCACGATGTGGAAGAGCATGACTGTGCGATCCATCTCCTGCGGCAGCTGATGTTCGTGGCTGAGCGCCTCCAGCTCGCTGCCCATCAGGTCGCCCCGGAGCGCGCGGCAATACACGTCGCTGCTGCTCTCGGTGCGATTTTCGCCGGAGTGGTCGAGCGCGGCAATCAACATCGCTGCCAGCTGCAGCACGTCGCGCGCGCCGGGCTGCTGCTCGGCGCAAGTCAGCACGATATGCAGCGACGGCACCGCCATATACAGGCTGCCCAGCATGGCGCGCGCTTCACCCTCAGTCAGGCGAAGCGTAGATAGCGGCATCCCGTCCGGCAGTCTGTCCGAATCCGCATCCAGAATCGTGATGGGTACACTCAGCCGATTCAGCACGTTGTCAACCTGCTCCTGCAAACGTTTGTTCATCAAAGGTATACGCCCCTTTCGCGCCGCCATCCCACGCGGCGCCTGTGTCAGAATATCCTATTTCAGTATAGCACACTTTCGCGCAGGAGAAAAGCGAATTTTGCTGAAAAGCGAAAATTTTTTGTGAATTTAGCACAAAAACAAACGTTCTGCCGATCAAAAAGAAGGAAGCACCCTCCCCATCACGGAGAAAGTGCTTCCTGAAAATTCTGTGTGAAGTGAATTACTTCGTCAGATTGGTCTTGGTCGGCGCGGGAACAGCATCGGACACCAGAATAGTGCGGGCGGTTTCCTTGTCGAAGAAGTGCAGGTGGTTCACGTCGAACGCCACCTTGATTTCAGCGCCAGCGATGGACGTCGTGCGCGGGTTGACGCGAGCGATGATGTTGCCTTCCTTGCCGGTGGTGGTCAGGTACAGATAGGTTTCAGAGCCCATCTTTTCAGTCACTTCAACCTTCACGTCGATGGCCGCATCGGCAGCGTTGGCGAGGAACATTTCATCGTCATGGATGTTTTCCGGACGGATGCCCATGACAACTTCGCGGCCCACATAGGACTCATCCACAAACTTGGAAACCTTGCCCTGCGGCACAACGATCTTGTTGTCGCCAAAGTACGCAACAACTTCGTTGTTTTCGCGCTTGAGGCGCACATCGAAGAAGTTCATCTGCGGAGAGCCGATGAAGCCTGCGACGAACTCGTTCGCCGGGAAGTCGTACAGGTTTTGGGGCGTATCCACCTGCTGCACAACGCCGTCCTTCATGACCACGATACGGGAAGCCATCGTCATAGCTTCGGTCTGGTCATGGGTAACGTAGATGAAGGTGGTCTGCAGGCGCTGATGCAGCTTGGTGATTTCGGTACGCATCTGCACGCGCAGCTTAGCGTCCAGGTTGGACAACGGTTCGTCGAACAGGAAGACCTTCGGCTCACGGACGATAGCACGGCCCAGAGCAACACGCTGACGCTGGCCGCCGGACAGAGCCTTCGGCTTACGGTTCAGCAGGTGGTCAATGCCCAGAACGCGGGCAGCTTCTTCCACGCGGCGCTTGATTTCGTCCTTGGGGGTCTTGCGCAGCTTCAGGCCGAACGCCATGTTGTCGAACACGGTCATGTGCGGATACAGCGCGTAGTTCTGGAACACCATCGCGATATCGCGATCCTTCGGAGCAACGTCGTTAACCAGCTTGTCGCCGATATACAGTTCGCCGTCGGAGATTTCTTCCAAGCCGGCAACCATGCGCAGGGTGGTGGACTTGCCGCAGCCGGACGGGCCGACCAGAACGATAAATTCCTTGTCCTTGATGTCGAGGTTGAAGTCGCTGACAGCCGTCACGCCGCCGGCGTACACCTTGTAGATGTGCTGCAGGGATACACTTGCCATAATGAATTCCTCCTCACGAAAATTCGTAATCCGGTTGGCCAGCACCACACTTGCGAATGGTTCCTCTTGCTTGGCCACTGTCGATATTATACCTGTTTTTCGCCAAATCGTAAATAGGCCGGATTGCCAATTCTTTGCGCAATTCCTTGTGCAGAATATCTCGCATGGTTGAAAAGAAACGCTTTTTGTAGACAAATTGCCCAAAAAATCACTCGGTTCTAAGTGCCTGCGCTGGAGGAAGTCCTGCCGCTTTTGCCGCGGGAATCACGCCAAAGCTCAGCCCCAGCACCGCCGCGCCCGCCAGCAGCAGTCCCATGTGCAGCAGCTTCACCTGCGGCATTAAGCCAATCAACGCGCCGAAGAGCGCCGTCATCCCCAAGCCGAGGAGAATCCCCAGCAGCCCGCCCAGTGCCGCATACGCCGCCGCTTCCAATAGAAACAGCAGCGCCACCTGCCGCGACGTTGCGCCAATTGCCTTGAGCAGTCCGATTTCACGCCGCCGCTCCCGTACGGAAATCAACAGCACGTTCATCACGCCGATGGCGCCTGTCGCAACACACACGAACGCCACGCACGCCAGTACCATCACGAAAATCCGCACGACCGACTTTGCAGCGTCAACCTCGTTTTCCAGCGTCACGGAGAGATATTTTCCCGGCAGATTGTGCAGCTTCGCCAAAACATCCTCAGCCAGTTCCCCCGCCTTTTCGCCCTTCGGGACGGCCAGCGCCAGTTCTGTTGGGGCCAGCGCATAGGCATCCTGCCACGTTTGCAGCGGCAGAAGGAGCATTCCGCTGCCCAGCGATGCACTCTGTGCGGGCATCCCCGCGACGACACCGACGATGCAGTAGCGCCGCCCGCCGCAGTTGATGAAATCCCCCACCGCCGCGTTCAAGCGCCCCGCCAGCGTCTCGTCAAGCAGGGCGACCCTTTCACCGCTGTACTCGCGCGCGGTGAACATGCGTCCCTGCACGCTGCTGGGGTGATGCACCGTTTCTAAGCCATCGTCATATCCGGCAATTTGCGCATAGACAGTTTGCCCGCCGAGCGACACCGCGTCCATCGTCGATGCGCCAAGGCAAACATCCGCGCCCGTGGAAGCAGCGGCAGTGCGGCAATCCTCCGTCAGCGGATATGCCGGATTTTCCGCGCAGAACCATACTTTGTCCACACCCAAGCGCGCGATTTCTTCCTCCACGCGGATTTCGCCCGCGTCGCCCAGCGAAAGCACTGTCAGCACCGCGCCAACGCCGACACCCAGCCCCAGCACCGTCAGCAGTGATTTCGCCAGATTTCCGCGCAGGCTGGTCAGCGCAAAATCCAGCGCGTCCCGCAGCGTCACAGCGTACCCTCCGCAATCCGGACGCGAATGCCTTGCTGACAGCGGTCAAATTCGCCGTTCACCACGCTGATTCCTTCCGGCAGGCTGACCCACGCGCTATTTTCGTCCGTCTGCACGATTTGCGCGGGAATTTCTGTGCAAATACCATCAGCAATCCACCAGACCGTTTCGTCGGGCGTGATGGCACTGAGCGGCAGCGTTGTGACTTGCGCATGATATTCGGCGGTAATCTGCGCTTCCACCTCTATGCCGGGGCTGAGGGTCAGCCCGTCCTGCGGCGTCAAAATCAGGCGATAGGCGGAAGAGCTTTCCGCAATCATCGGCTTGATGCTCGCGACCGTCGCGTAGCCGCAATGCTTGCCATTTGTGCTGATGTCTGCCAGCTGCCCGACGCGCACATCTTCCGCATCCGCCGGAACGCACAGGCAGACGATTTCCGGCGCGCCCACTGCAATCGTCATGGGGATGCTCCCCGCCTGCACGGGCGCATACGCTGCCGTCGCCACGCGCTGCACAATCCCGCTGACAGGCGCGCGCAGGACACTGCCCTCTGCCAGCGTCTGCATCAGGGCACTGCGCCCGTCGTCATCCAAATGCGTCATCAGCGCCAGCACCGCCTGTTCCTGCGCCGTACCGCCGCTGATCCGCGCCAGCGCCTGCCCCTGCGTCACGCGCTCCCCCTCGATTACATACAGCGCGTCCACCATGCCGCTGACCATTGCCGTGACGGGCGTTTCCTGCGTGTAGCAGACCGTCCCTGCGACACCGACCGTACGGCAGATGTTCCCCTTCTCCACGCGCACTGCCGCCACTTCCATTGGCTGATGGCGCAGGAAGAGTCCCCCGCACACGGCGGCGGTCGCCGTCAGCATTGTCAGCAGCTGCAGCACCTGCTTTTTCCGCATCGCTTCACGCCTCCCTATGCGGAGAAGCATTTCCGTGCCTCGGAAAATTTATGCGCCCAATCACAAAGCCCGCCGACGCTTCACAGCATTGGCGGGCTTTGCTTTGTATGGAGGATAGGGAGGTTCGGCATTTCCCTTTGGGGAAAATGCCTGGAAAAAGGAGATTGCAATCGGTGGATGGTGGCTTTCCGCCGCTTGCAAGAGTATCTTAGTGCAGGAATATGAAGTCTGCATGAATTTCTGGTGAATTGATTGTAACACCTGCAAGAAAATTTGCTTTCCATGGAGAACTGTTACTGTCCGCGCACCTGGCTGCGCGCATTGCGAACGTTTTGCAGCATCTGCGTCATATAGCTGTCCAGATTCGCAAGCTGACCCGCAATGTACTGCTGGCAGTCCGCCTGCCGCTTGGCGATATCCTCGCTCGCCTGCGAACGGAGCGTTTCAGCTTCCTTCTCCGCCTGCTGACGGATGGCATCCGCCTGCACAAGGCGATTGGCATCCTGCTGCGCCTTGTAGATGATATTTCGCGCTTCATTATTTGCTTTGTCGATAATCGCGCGGGCATCCGCATTCGCCTGAGACGCTGCGCCAGCGCGAATCCGCTCGGCCTCCTGCTTGGCGGCGTCGGCATCCTTCTGCGCATCGGCGCGTGCCTTTTCGCCCTCGGCGCGCGCGGCGGCGGCTTCTTTCTCCGCCTGTGCCTTCAGACGCTGCGCATCATCAGCCGCGGTCTGCCGCTGCATCTCCGCTTCTTGCTGCGCACGGGACAGGGTGGCTTCCTTCTCCTTCAGCACCGCCTGTGCCTGATGCACGGCGGCAGGCAGACTGTTCTGCAAAGCACTGAGCTGGTTGTTGAGCCAGTTTTTGTCGATAACGATTGTCCGCCCAACTCCACGCGCCTTGCTGATCTGGTCAATCAGGATGGCAATTGCGTTCTGAGCGGTTTGAAGGTCATTGTTTCCCTGAGAACCCTGCGAGTTGTTCAGCATATCGTCTGCTCCTCTCCTGCTTTCGCTCAAACGGGTGTATTGGGTCACTTCTGTGCGCGATGAAAGTGCGTGGTCACATCCTCGGCAATGCACGCCGGGACAAAATCGCGGATATCCGCGCCGAACGCGGCGGCTTCCCGGACGACAGAGGATGAAATGCACGAATGTTCCGGGCGCGTCATCAGGAAAATCGTCTCCATGCCCGGCAGCAGATGACTGTTGATCTGCGCCATCGTCAGCTCAGACTCGAAGTCGCTGACGGCACGAAGCCCGCGGACAACAACGCTCGCCTGATGCGTGCGCACATAGTCCACCAGCAGACCATCCCAGCAGTCGATGGTTACGTTCGGCAAATCACGCGTGAGCTTCTCCAGCAGCGCCATTCGCTCCTGCACGGGGAAGCAGCCTGTTTTCTGCGGATTGTGCATCACGGCGACAATCAGGCGGTCGAACAGCTTCGCGGCACGGCGGATAACATCCTCGTGACCCAGCGTAACCGGGTCAAAGCTGCCGGGATAAACGCAAATGCGTTCCATTTACAATTCCTCCGTGTGAATCAGGCGGAAAAAGCTCACGCCCGCAATGCCGTACTTGCGGCTGTCGTACAGATCAAAGCCATCCGGGGTGGATGGGAACGTCTTTGCCTCATGCTCGACCAGAATGATGGCATCTTCCGCTATCAGCGGCTTGAGCGCATTCATCACGCCGCAGAGGTCGTGCATGGCATACGGCGGGTCAAGAAACACAAGGTTAAAACGGTCGTCCGCGCGCTGGAGCTGCGATACGGCGGCTTGCCAATCCATCAGCAGCAGGCGGCAGCGGTCGTCCATCCGCAGCTTGCGACAATTCGCTTCCTCTACCAGATGCGCCTTTTTGTCCACATCCACCAGCACGGCGGATGCAGCCCCCCGGCTGACCGCCTCAAACGCCATTGCGCCGCTGCCTGAGAACAAATCCAGCACCCGCGCACCCCGCACCTGCTGCTGAAGGATATTGAACACATTTTCACGAACACGGTCGAGCGTTGGACGTGTATCTCTCCCCAGCGGCGCGTCAATGACTGTGCCGCGGGCTGTTCCGGCGATGATTCGCATGTGGGTTTCCTCCACTTAATTCAGCTGCTCCGGGCCGTTCTGTGCGGCGCGCTGCTTGCGCTCCTTATTCGCCTTCTTGCGCGCCTTGCGCTTGCCGGCAGCAATGTCCGCCTGCACCTGCGTGCGGATGCGGACGCCCTGCGGATAGCCCAGCCCGTAGGCAATCATCGGCAGGCAGCACAGCAGCGGGCTGAACTGCTCCAAGCGAAGCATTGCGTCGCTGTTCGTCGCACCGACAATGTTGACGGCGGGCAGGATGCAGGTGCGAATCACTATGCGCAGAATCGTCATGCCCGCGACGCCGCCGTCCTGCGCGTACACTGCCAGCGCCGCGCCGTTATCGACATTGTCCATCATGCTGCTGACCCACGTCGGCAGCGCGCCGATGCTCGTCATTTGGCGCTGCGCCGTGCAGGCCAGCACAGTTGCGCCAATCAGCAGCGGAAGCGAGCCAATCAGCGCCGTCAAAAAGCCTTTGAGCGGGTGATAGCACGCGCGGATTTCCGCGTCATTGAGCATTCGGTTCGACTCTTTGCGCTGATACGCCAGTTCACCCGCGTTGACCGCAACGCTGCCCGCCGCTGCGCCAGACTGGAACATGACCGTCAGCAGCAGCAGAACGACCGCCAGATTGATGATGAGGCGGAGCGTAAAGCTGTCAAAGCTCAGCACCGCGCCCAGAAACAGGAACGCAATTGCCATCATCAGCAGATACAGGAAGAAGCGCATCGCACCGCCGATGCAGGACGAATCCAGCGGCGTGCCCGTCAAATACGGCTTTTTGCTGACAGGCTTGGGGGCAGCGGTTTTCTTTTTCGTTTCCGACATGGTATTTCCTCAACTTTCATGATTTTGACGGATTTTTCCCGCCGCTGAAGTACCGAATCTCCTCCCCGTCCACACAGGCATCCAGCGGAATATCCCAGCTTTCGCGCGGGATGCCATCCACCCATTGCCACGGCAGAGCGCAGCCCAGCGCGATGCCATTTTTCAGCGGCAGCAGCCCGTCATAGTAGCCGCCGCCCTTGCCCAGCCGCGTACCGTCCGGGGCAATGCCTTCCAGCGGCGTCAACAGCAGGTCAATCGCATCCGGCAATAGAATCGGGGCACTTTCCGGCGGTTCGAGAATGCCGTACGCGCCCGGAATCAGCGCTGACAAATCGCAAATTTGCCGCATGGTCATCTGCCGCGCGCCTTCCACCCTCGGCAGCAGCAGCATTTTGCCCAAATCCAGCGTCAAGCGCAGAAGCGGCATGATATCAGCCTCCCGCGCCATCGGCACATACCCGGCAACGACATTTGCGCGGCGGAACAGGTCGCTTTGCGCAATCACGGCGCAGAGCCTTGCGCTTTCCGCGTCCCGCTGATTTTTGCCGGGATACCGCGCGCGAATCGCTTTTCGCAGCGCCGCCTTTTCCGCACTCATTCGTGCTCGTGCAGCCAAACGCGGCGAACGCGCTCCGTCGCCGCCAGCAGCACTTCGTAGCCAATCGTGTCCGACCAGGAGCCGAGTTCATCCGGCGTGATGGTCTCCGCGCCGTCCGAGCCCATCAGGGTCACTTCGTCGCCCGCCTTGACGTTCGGAATGTCGGTCACGTCCACCATCATTTGATCCATGCAGATACGCCCAACGACCCGCGCGCGCTGCCCGTGCAGAATCACCTGCGCGCGGCTGGAGGCGTTGCGGTGATAACCGTCGCCGTAACCGCAGGCTACCGTCGCAATGCGCATCGGCTTTTCCGCCGTAAATGTGCAGCCGTAGCTGATTTTGTCGCCCGGCTGAACGGTCTTGACGAACGTCACCTGCGTCCGCCATGTCATGACCGGGCGGAGGGGCAAATCCGTTTCCACCGGCGGATGACCGTACATCGAGATACCCGCGCGCACCATGTCCAGCGCGGCTTCCGGGCAGCGGTGAATCGCCGCGGAGTTGGCGCAGTGGCGCACGATACCGTCCGGCAGGAGCGTCAACAGCTGCTGAAAGCGCTCAAACTGCATCCGCGTATATGCCATATCGCTGCCATCGGCATCCGCAAAGTGCGTGAATGCCCCCGTCAGGCGGACATGCGGGCTGACTTGCAGACGGGCGAGAATCGCGCGGATTTCCTCTTCCGTGCGCACGCCAATGCGCCCCATGCCCGTGTCGATTTTCAGGTGCATCAGCCCCGTCAAGCCGCTTTCCTTCGCGCAGGATTCGAGCGTATCAACCATTTCCGGCGTGCAGACGGTCAGCGTCAGTTCGTTGCGGACGCCCTCGGCAATTTCTTCATCAGAGGATGCGCCCAGCACCAGCACCGGCGCGGTTACGCCCGCCTGACGCAGCGCCGCGCCTTCATCCGTGCGGGCAACCGCCAAGGCACTTGCGCCCGCTTCCAGCGCGGCACGGGCGACCTTTGCAATGCCATGCCCATAAGCATCCGCCTTGACAACGGCCATCAGCTTCGTTTTTTCCGGCAGCGTGGAGCGCAATAGACGCACATTCTCCCGCAGCGCTTCCAAATCAATTGTCCGAACAGGATACTGCTGCATGTGCAGCTCACCTTCCTTAAACACAGCAAAATGCTCCCGCTTTAGGCGGCAGACTGCCTTTTATTATAGCATAGGAACACGATAAAGAAAAGGGGCAAACCGGAATTTGCGCCGTTTTGCCGCTGATTTATGGGCTTATCGTCCGCTTTTCTCATGCTGCTCAATCTGCTCGTTCAGCAGATTGACATCGCCGCAGCCCATCGTAATTGCCAAATCGCCCGGCTTTAAGTGTGCGCGCAGGTACGCCTCGGTGTCGTCAAACGACGGTGTCCATACGGCGTTCAGCCCGTGCGCCTGCATTCCGGCAACCAGCTTGCCGCTGTCCAAATCGGGGTAATTCTCCCGCTTTTCACGCGCGCTGAAAATATCCATGACAACGGTCACGTCCGCCGCTTCGGTGCACGTCAGGTAGTCATTGAAGAGATGCTTCACGCGGTCAAACGTGTGCGGCTGCATAACAGCGTAAAGCGTCCCCTTGCAACGCTTCCGGGCAATGGCGACGGCATTGCGCATTTCCGCCGGATTATGCCCGTAGTCGTGGAACATCTCCGCGCCGTTGAGCAGCCCTGTCAGTTCAAATCGCCGATGCGCCCCGGTGAAGCGCGTCAAGCTCTCCGCCGCCTTCGCCATATCCGCGCCCAGTACCCACGCCGCAGTGAGCGCCGCCAGCCCATTTTCGACATTAAAGCGCCCCGGCACGCCCATCTTGACGTGCGCCAAGATGTTCCCCTGCGCGCAGAGGTCGAATGTATAATAGCCGTTATCATCTTCCGTCAGCGCGGCGGGATGCACGTCGCAATCCGCCGTCAGCCCGAAAGTAATTGTCCGGCAGTTGAGGCGCGACAGCTGGCGAACCACACGCTCATCCGTCCCCTTGCCGATGGCGACGCCGTTTTCCGGCAGCAGGTGCAGAAACTGCCCGAACGTCTCCTCAATCTCGTTGATATCCTTGTAGCAGTCCAAGTGATCCGCGTCGATATTCAGCACAACCGCCATCGTCGGATGCATATGCAGGAACGAGCGGTTGAATTCACACGCTTCAGCGGCAAAAATATCGCTGTGACCAATGCGGGTTGACCCGCCGATGGCATCGAGCTTGCCGCCGATATGCACCGACGGGTCAAGTCCGCACTCGACGAGAATTTCCGAAAGCATGGAGGTCGTCGTCGTCTTGCCGTGCGCACCGCAGATGCCGATGGCGCGCGCATAGTGGCGCATCAGCTGTCCCAGCAGCTCCGCGCGTTCCATCGACGGAATATGCAGCCGCTCCGCCTCGGCGCGTTCGGGGTTCGTCAGCGGAATCGCCGCGGTATAGACCACCAAATCCGCGCCGTGGACATTCTCCGCGCGGTGGCCGATGGTTACTTTCGCACCCGCCTGCCGCACGTCGTTCATCAGATACCCGTCATTCTGATCCGAGCCTGTCACCTGATACCCCAAATGCTGAAGCATTTGAGCCAAACCAGACATACTGGAGCCACCGATGCCAATCATATGGATGCGTTTGCCCGCAAAATCCTGAATCTGCGGCGTGTTCATAATCACTCATCTCTCCTAAGAATCCAATTCCGCGTCTATTATACGCCATCTGCCCCCGAATAATCAAGTCATCCCGCCTAATTTCTGCGAAAAAAGGCGGATTTGCGTGTGATTTCATCATGTTTTGCTTGACATTCGGGCGGTTTCCTGCTATTGTTATGCGTGGGTATGCCTGCGCACACCCGCTGTTTTTTCGTATGGACGAACGCGCACCGGCTGCATAGAAGCCGCTGAAAGGGAGGATACTACGCATGACCAAGGCCTTGATTTCCGTCACCGGACAGGATACTACCGGTATTATCGCCCGCGTCGCGACCAAACTGTCTGAACTCAACATCAACATTCTGGATATCACGCAGACCATCTTGTCAGGATGCTTCACGATGATGATGGTCGTTGACCTTGACGGCGCTCAGATGGAGTTTGCCGCCGTGGATGAGGCGTTCCAGCCCATCCGCGAGGAAATGCACCTGAATATCCACCTCCAGCGCATGGATATTTTCGACGCGATGCACCGCATTTAAGGCAGGAGGACTTGAGGGATGATTGAAACGGGCGAAATCCTCCAAACCATGGCGATGATTCAGGAGCAGAACTTTGATATCCGCACCATTACGCTGGGCATCAATCTGCTGGACTGCTCTCATCCATCCCCGGAAGCCTGCGCACAGCGCGTGTACGATAAAATCTGCCGCGTCGCCAAAGACCTTGTGCGCACGGGCGAAGCCATTGAGCGTGAACTGGGCATTCCGATTGTCAACAAGCGCATTTCCGTGACCCCGGTGAGCCTGATCTGTCAGGGCGACCCGCGCCCGATTGCCAAGGCGCTTGACCGCGCGGCGAAGGACATGGGCGTGAACTTCCTGGGCGGCTACTCTGCCCTGATGCACAAGGGCGCAACGCTGGCGGACGAGCGGCTGCTGGTTTCCATCCCCGAAGTGCTCTCCACGACCGAGCGGCTTTGCTCCTCTGTCAACGTCGGCAGCACCCGCGCGGGCATCAATATGAACGCCGTACGCGAAATGGGCGAAATTATCAAAAAGACGGCGGCACTGACGGCAGACACGGACGGGCTGGGCTGTGCGAAGCTGGTCGTTTTCTGCAACGCAGTGGAGGATAACCCGTTTATGGCGGGTGCTTTCTGCGGCGTGGGCGAGCCGGAATGCGCCATCAACGTCGGCGTGTCCGGGCCGGGCGTGGTCAAGCGCGCGCTGGAAAGCGTCAAGGGGCAGCCTTTTGACGTGGTAGCGGAAACCATCAAGAAGACGGCATTCAAGATTACCCGCGTGGGTCAGCTGGTGGCGCAGGAAGCGTCGCAGCGGCTGAATATTCCCTTCGGCATTGTTGATCTGTCCCTTGCCCCGACCCCCGCGCGCGGCGACTCCGTGGCGCATGTGCTGACGGAAATGGGGCTGGAAATGGCGGGCGCTCCCGGCACGACGGCGGCGCTGGCGCTGCTCAACGACGCCGTGAAGAAGGGCGGCGTGATGGCGTCGAACCACGTCGGCGGGCTGAGCGGCGCGTTTATCCCGGTCAGCGAGGATATTGGCATGATTGAAGCGGCGTCGGCGGGCGCGCTGACGCTGGAAAAGCTCGAAGCCATGACGTGCGTCTGTTCCGTGGGGCTGGACATGATTGCCATCCCGGGCGACACCAGTGCGGCGGCAATTTCTGGCATTATCGCGGATGAAGCCGCCATCGGCATGGTCAACAACAAGACCACGGCGGTGCGCGTGATTCCGGCCGTTGGCAAGAAAGCGGGCGACACGGTGGAGTTCGGCGGACTGCTGGGCTTCGCGCCGGTGATGCCGGTCAACCCCTACGGCAATGAAGAATTCGTTGCGCGCGGCGGACGCATCCCTGCCCCGCTGCACTCTCTGCGCAATTAAACTCTCTGCGCAATTAAGCAATCAATGGGAATCCTAAACTTGGAGGAACTATGGGCAATTTCGTAGACCATGTAAAAATCACCTGCAAGGCAGGCAACGGCGGCAACGGCAGCATGTCGTTCCACCGGGAAAAATTCGTCCTGAACGGCGGGCCAGACGGCGGAGACGGCGGCAACGGCGGCAATGTCTGCTTTTACGCTGATCTGAACATGCACACGCTGCTGGACTTCCGCTTCAAGAGCAAATACACGGCGGAAAACGGCGTGGACGGCGCGGCAGGCAACTGCACGGGCAAGCGCGGTGAAGACCTTATCATCAAAGTACCGGTCGGGACAGTCATCCGCGAGGCGGAATCCGGCGCGGTGGTTGCAGATATGGACACGGCTGGCGAAACGCGCACGATTCTGCATGGCGGACGCGGCGGCTGGGGCAACCGCCACTTTGCGACCCCGACCCGGCAAGCGCCGAACTTCGCCAAGCCCGGCATTAAGACGGAAGTCCATACCTTTCTGCTGGAGCTCAAAACGATTGCGGACGTGGGTCTTGTGGGCTATCCGAACGTCGGCAAATCGACGATTCTGTCCGTCGTGACGAGCGCAAAGCCGAAAATCGGCAATTACCACTTCACGACGCTGACGCCGAATCTGGGCATCGTCCGCCGCCACGGCAAGGACATTGTGCTGGCGGATATTCCGGGTCTGATTGAGGGCGCAGCGGACGGCGCAGGCCTGGGGCATGATTTCCTGCGTCACGTTGAGCGCACTCGTCTGCTGCTGCATGTGCTGGATATTGCGGGCAGCGAAGGCCGCGACCCGGTGGAGGATTTCGACCAGATCAACCACGAGCTGGCGAACTACGGCGAGCTGGCGGAACGTCCGCAGATTGTGGTGTGCAACAAGTCCGACCTGCCAGATTCAGAAGAAAATGTCGCCCGCTTGAAGGCGCACTTGGCAGAACTCGGCTTGGACTACCCCGTGTTTGTCGTGTCTGCGGCGACGCATCAGGGCTTTGACGCGCTGCTGGACAAAACGGGCGACATGCTGGAAGCGCTCCCCCCGATTGTGCATTTCGAGGAGGAAGTCAGCTACGACGACTCCGTCAAGCCCGGCACGTTCGAGGTTGTCCGCGACGGCGCGGTGTTCGAGGTTGTCGGCTCGTCCATGCAGCGCCTGATTGACTCGGTGAACTTCGATGACGAAGAATCCATGAGCTGGTTCCACCGCACGCTGCGCAAGTGGGGCGTCATTGACGCGCTGCGCAAGGCGGGCGCACAGGAAGGCGACACGGTTCGCATCATCGACATGGAATTTGACTTTGTGGAATAACAGGAGAAAGCAAACAATATGAACAGCAAACAGCGCGCTATGCTTCGCGGCATGGCGAATACCATGGAAACTATTCTCTACATCGGCAAGGACGGCGTCGTCCCCGGCACGATTAAGCAGGCCAGTGATGCGCTGGAGGCCCGCGAACTCATCAAGTGCGCCGTGCAGCAGGGCTGCCCACTGACCGCGCGTGAGGCAGTGACGGAACTGTGTGCCGCGCTGGAAGCCGAACCGGTGCAGTGCATCGGCCGCCGCTTCGTGATGTACCGTCCGAGCAAAGACAATCCCCGTATTGTGCTGGAAGACTGATGGTCACGCATCCCTTTGCCCCGGTGGTGGATGAGAACTGCCGGACGCTGATTCTGGGCAGCTTTCCGTCCGTCAAGAGCCGCGAAAACGGCTTCTATTACGGGCATCCGCAGAACCGGTTCTGGCGGATGCTGGCGGCGGTGTATGCGGATGAGGTGCCAGAGAGCATCGCAGAGAAGACTTTCCTGCTGCTCCGGCATCAACTGGCGCTGTGGGATGTAATCGCGAACTGCGAAATCGACGGTTCGGCGGATGCGTCCGTGCGCGAGGCGGTGCCGGTGGACATTACGCGGATTACCGACCGGGCGCACATCACGCGCGTCCTGTGCAACGGCAAGCTGGCGGGAACGCTCTACGCGCGGCACTTGCAGCCGATAATGGGCATTCCGGCGCTCGTCCTGCCCTCCACCAGCCCGGCGAACGCGATTTGGACGCTGCCGAAGCTGACGGACGCGTGGCGCAAAGCACTGACAGGCGAAAACGCGACTTTCTGCGAATAACAGGAAGCCGCGTTTTTTATACCCTATGCAGATTATGCTGCGGGTTCACTGCGAACCTCCACCGTCCAGCGGAGATTTTGCAGCCGCGCCGGGAAATCGCTGTTACGCCAGTCCGACATGCTCCATGCTGACCAGATGGCTTTGCGCCCTAAGCCAAGCGCATCACAGCCAGCCGCTTGCAGGCGGTTCAGCACATCCAAACACGCTTGTGCGGTTTCGGCGGACACGGCCTGCGGGGTCAGGTCGGCGCGGTCGTAGCGCAGGTTCACGCGGCAGACGGCGGTATCCTCCATTAGGCGGATGCTCGTGCTCGCTTCCGTCAGGTGAATCGCGTGTTCGGGCAGAAGCAACTGTGTCCGGGTCAATTTGCCCTGCATCAGCAGCAGAATCTGCGTTTCCTCCGGCGGCAGAAAATCGCGGACAAGCCCGTCCGCATCCGTCAGCCACGCGCCGCTGAGCAGGAGGCCTTCCGCCGTGCTTTCTGCGCCGCAAAGTACGGGTGATTGACGGCTGCCGAAGCGAAGCAGCATCGACGCGGCGCACGTCGGGATGACGCCCTGCTCGTGCCGCGCCTGCACCATCACATCGATAGACTTGCTGAGGCGCGTACCGTTCTCCGGAACGAGCTTTTCCGCCAGCGCCGTCGTATCCTCCTCGGTCACGGCGACGGAAGCGTGCAGGCGCAGATTCTCCACGCCGGACAAGTCGCTGAGCGTCCGCACAATCGGAATTTCCGCTGCCCACGCGCGCGAGAGCACAATCAGACGCAGCTGCCCCCAGTGCAGGCGCATCGGCGCGGCGGATTCAAGTGTTCGGAGCGCGTCAGTCAGCGTAGCGCCGGTCGCGGAAAGTGTCTGATATCCGCCGTTTTGCTGGTATGTCGGGATGCGCACGCGGACGGTGCATTCCTGCGCGCCGCCATCAACCAGCAGGGCGACGCAGAAGGCGCGTTCCTCCGGCGGGAGCGCCGAGCAGCCCGTACAGAAAAGGCAGATCAGCAGCAGACAAAGCGCGCGTTTCATGCTTTTTCCCTCCTGCAAAGCCGGGCGATGGTCAGCACCAGAAGCAGCAGCACCCCCGGCGCAAGCGACCATGCCGTGAGGGCGGTCAGGACGCGCCAAAGTCGGCTGATGTCGAATAGCTGCGTCAGCGTCAGCAAGCCAATCAGCGCATAAGGAACCCACTTTTTCGGCTTCTGGCACGATGATGTCAGGAAGCGCGCCGCCAGCTGCGCGCTGCCCGCAATGCTCAAAAAGAGCGTCATCATCAGCAGACACTGCGCAAGCGTTCGGACGGCGGGCTGCAAAAACAGCGTCGGCAGCACAAGTCCGCTGGCAAGACTGCGCCCCGGCACGGTCAGTTCCGGCGGAATCACGAGGGACAGCAGGAGCAGAATCACTGGGCAGGGCAGCAGCCCGGCGAGCATGGCAGGTGTGCGTCTTACCCCCTCTTCCGCCGGAAATTCCAGCAGCAGGAGCAGCATCCAGCTCATGCCCCACGCGCTGCGGATGCCGCTCAGCAGCGGCGGCACGCCTTCGCCCAAGAGCGGCACGATGCCGTCCGGGTGCGCGTCGAGCAGCGCGTTGATGGCGATAATCGCGGCGGCGACAAGCAGCACATGCCGGAGCAGATAAACGCCTCGCGGCAGTCCGTCGCGGTTCAGGGCAATCAGCATCACCGACGCCGTCAGCAGCGTCAGCGTGAACTGCGAGCCGCGCGCACCGATGCCCTCGGTGAAAAATGTAATGAGCGCCGTGAGGGACGCAATGCCGTCCAGCAGGAGCGGGAGGGTCAGCGTGAGCATAATCAGGATGCCGCCGAAATTCCCCAGCAGCTTTCGGGCACAATCGGTCAGCGTCCGCGTGTGCGTTCGACGCAGGAGCAGCCGCAAAGCGCCGTAGACGCACAACCCCGGCAGCATACACGCGGCAGAAAGCCACCACGCGGCGCTCCCGCAGAGGGGCAGCAGCTGCGTCAGGCCAATGCGCGTCATCGACACGACGGACAGCAGCCCGATCAGCGCATTCTGCGTCTGACGCTGCCCAGCGCGGCGCTTCTGGATTCGCTGCATTATTGTCCTCTCCTGTCCCAGCCACGCATTCTGCCGCGTGAGCGCATATTGTTCTCGGCACTGCCCAGCCATGTCCGCCAGCGCTGCTGCCAAAGCGGATGGCGCGTCAGCAAATCGGGATTATGCGCACGCGGCGGCGAAAGCGGAGCGGCGAAGGGTGCGCCAAGGCTCGTCAGGCTGCACAGACGGACGCAGAGCGCCGTCATGAACAGGACGATGCCGTAAACGCCGAAGATGCTGCCCGCCGCAAGCAGGAGCAATTGTCCGATGCGCACCGCTAATCCAAGCGAATAATCCGGCACGGCATACGACCCAAGGCTGGACACCGCAACGACAATAATCAGCAGCGGATGCACAAGTTTCGCTTCGACCGCGGCTTGTCCCAGGATCAAGCCGCTGACCGTGCCGAGCGTTGAACCAGTTAGCGACGGTACGCGGATGCTGGCTTCCCCGACGAGGTTGAACATGATGAGCATCAGCAGCATTTCCAGCGGCACAGACAGCGGCACTTCCGCCTGACTTTCCAGAATCGACGTGAGCAGCGCCGCCGGAAGCGCCTGCGGATGGAACGTGACGAACGCCACGAACAGTGCGGGCAGCATCAGCGCGCAGAGCAGTCCCAGCAGGCGAATCAGCCGCATGAACGTGCCGTACAGCCAGCGCGAGGACGTATCATCCGGCGTATGCAGCAGATGGAGGAGACTTGCGGGCAGCACCAGCACCTGCGGCGAACCATCCAGCAGCAGCACAATCTGCCCTTCCAGCAGCATCGACGCGGCACGGTCGGGACGCTCGGTCATCACGCACTGCGGCAGGAGCGAAAACGGGTGATCCTCCAGCAATTGCTCCAGCGCGCCGATGGACAGCACATGGTCAATATGTACCTCCTCCAGCCGTGCCTTCAAGCGGGACAGACTGCTTTCATCCACCGCGTTTTGCAGGTACATCACGCACAGGCTGACCGGAATCGCGTCGCCAATCTGCCGCATTTCGCCAATCAGCTCCGGCGTAGGCAGAATGCGGCGAAGCAGGGTGATACTGTCGCGGATGGACTCGTTGAACCCCTGATGCGGTCCCCTCACGACGCTTTCGGTCAGCGGCGGCGAAATCCCGCGGCGAACCGCCCCGCGAACATCGAAGCTCAGCGCGCCGTCCATACCGTCCGCCAGCACAACCGCGTGTCCTGATACCAGCTGCGCGACGATTTCCCGCACATCAAAAGACGCTTCGACTTCGCACAAGGCGACGCGCTGCCGGATGCAGCCAGCGATTTCGCCGGATGATGCCGTTTCCGCCGCATTTTGCAGGGGAAAAAGCAAATAGTGCTGCATGAAGTCGGTGGAAATCAGCCCGTCCACATAATACACCGCCGCATCGCGTGAAAACGTGCGGAAGAAGCGGACGTGCATGTCCGGATTGACCGCCCGATGCAGCTTTTCATCCAGCAGACGGCAGTTTTCCCGTAAATCACCGTTCATGCGCCATTCCCCCTTCTTTGAATACGCCAAAGGAGACCGCGCCGCCTTGTGCGCGACACGATCCCCCTCGGAAGATTTCCCGCCTGTCCGTTACCAGCGGCACTTGTACGACGAGCACAAGCTTTCGTCCGCTTTCCCGTTGCAGCAGCATTCCTTCGGCGCAATCTGAACGTCCATCAGACCGCAGACACCGTCCTGCTCATGATGCTGGCAGCTTTCGACGGAACAATGGATGCACTGGTTGTTCTTATGGGACATATCAGTCAACCTCCCTGAAAATTTGTCACCCGCACCGGCGGGCGCAGAGTACATTCTGCCCGATTTTCCGCTTGCGATTCAGGGAAAAATATGATATAGTATTTTCTTGCGCGGAAACCGCGCACCGGAGCGCATCGGACTTCCTTTCCGACAGCGCCGGGACAGGGATTAACAACCCTGCAAAGAAAGGAGTGCTTCTATGTTTAAGAAGCTGCTGACCACCCGTTCTCTCTGTCTCTCTGCCATCATCGCCGCGCTCTACGCCGCGCTGACGCTGCTGCTTGCGCATATCTCGTATGGGCCTGTTCAGCTCCGTCTCTCCGAAGCGTTCACGGTGCTGCCGATGGTGCTGCCGCAGTCGATTCCCGGCCTGTTCGTGGGCTGCCTGATTGCAAACATCTTCAACCCGTCGCCGTCGATTTTCGACATTGTATTCGGTTCTCTGACGACGCTGCTGGCGGCTTACGGCACTTACAAGCTGCGCAACAAGCCCATTCTGGCGGCATCCTGCCCCGTTGTGGCGAACGGCCTGATCGTCGGCACGATGGTTTGGGCGCTTTCGCACGAGTTCCCGCTGCTGATTCAGATTGGTCTGATTGCCTTGGGCGAGTTCGGCTCTGTTTTCGTCGGCATGGTGCTGCTGACGGTCTTGAAGTCGCGCGTGGACTTTAACAAAATCAGCAAGATGTAATTTTCTTCATCCTTTCCGGCGGGATCCGGCATTCGTGCCGCGCATTCCGCCTTTTTATTTTGCGCGTTTGCCCGCGAAATATGAAAAGACGGTGAAAATTGCGAAAATCCTTTCATTATAGGCGGAAATGTGCTATAATACAGGATGGATTGTTTTAAGCATTCGCGAAACCCTTCGCTGATGCTTTGAAATTTCAGGAGGACTGATGGTATGAATCATGCCGCGCTTATTCTGGCGTCGGGGTCGCCGCGCCGCCGGGAACTGCTTTCGCTGACGGGGCTGCCGTATGTGGTGGATGCGCCGGAGGTGGACGAAAGCTGCGCCTTGCCGCCGGAAGAAGCGGTGCAGGAAATCAGCCGCCGCAAGGGGCTTGCGGGCGCTGCGGCGCATCCGGGCTGCGTGGTGCTGTCGGCGGATACGCTGGTGGCGGTGGATGGGAAGGCATTGGGCAAGCCGCACTCCGAGGAGGAAGCGTTCCAGATGCTGTCCCTGCTGTCCGGGCGGTGGCATCAGGTGTACACAGGCGTGTGCGCCGTGGATGCGCAGGGCATGGTTCATCAGCGGGTCGTGGGGACGCAGGTGCATTTCTGCCCGATGACGGAGGAGGAAATCCGCCGCTATATCGCCACGGGCGAGCCGATGGACAAGGCGGGCGCATACGCGGTGCAGGGCATTGCCGGGCTGTGGATTGACAAGCTCGAAGGCTCGTACAGCAACGTGATTGGCCTGCCGATGCACACCGTGCGCGAACTGCTGGACGAATGCGGACTGCACTGCTGGCGCGCCTGACGCCGGATGATGAATTTGATTGAGGGATGGTACAGATATGCACTTCAAAGCGCCAGACATTGGGCTTGACCTTGGAACCTGCAATACAGTCGTCTATGTGAAGAACGAGGGCATCGTCATCAGCGAACCGACGCTGGTGATTTCGCGGCGCGGCGACAAGAAGCCGATTGCCGTCGGCGAGGATGCACAGCGCATGTATGGGCGCACCAGCGACGCGGAAATCGCCATTCACCCCATCCGCAACGGCATGATTGCCAATTACGACGCAACGGTGCTGCTGCTGCGCGCTTTCATCAGCAAGGCAGTTGGCGAAAGCAACCTCGTCAAGCCGCGGCTGGTCATGTCCATTCCGTCGGAAATTGACGAAGTGAACCGTAAAGCGCTGACAGCGGCGGTTCGCGCGTGCGGACTGAAGAAGGTCTACCTGATTGAAAAGCCTTTGGCGGCGGCGATTGGCGCAGGCTTGTCCGTCTTTGAGCCGGAAGGCTGCATGGTGGTGGACGTCGGCGGCGGAACGACGGAGGTTGCGGTCGTGTCGCTGGGCGGTCTGGTCGTCAGCCAGTCCATCCCCGTCGGCGGCGTGAAAATGGATGAAGCCATTGTCAACCATATTAAACATGAGTTTAAGATGCTGATTGGCGCAAAGACAGCTGAAGATGTAAAACTTGACCTTGCTTCCGCCCTGCCGCAGGAGAACGGGTCGAGTGTGCGCATCCGCGGGCGCGACCTGCTCTCCCCCAGCGCGCTGGAAATCGACTATACCGCGCAGCAGGCGTATGGCGCGGTTCGCGAGCCATGCCGGGCGATTCTGACCGCTATCAAGTGGGTCTTGGAGCGCACGCCGCCGGAGCTGGCATCCGATATCATGAAGAACGGCATTTATCTCACCGGCCGCGCCGCGCAGCTGTATGCGTTGGATCAGTACATCGCCAATGAATTGAACATACAGGTCATTCTGGCGAAAGACCCTGGCGACTGCACGGTGCTGGGGCTGGGCTACATCGTCGAGAATCTTGCGCTGCTCGCCCAGCAGGGACGCATGCCGCAATTGAACTGATGAGCGGATTTCCCTATTCTTTGAAGGAACTGAGGTGATCGATTCGTCATGGCGAATCAGAAAAACGGCAAGAATCGCGGTGAAACCCCTGCCCGCCGCGACGGTTTCTATTTTGATGACGATTTGGACAGCGTGACAGCGGGACTTCCCACGGGTGACGAGCCGGAGGAAGACGAAGTGCCCGACCTGCCGCCGGAGGAGGACAACGTGCCGCCGACGGAGGGCTACAATTCCACGGGCATCCGCATGATTGGGCTGAACAGCACCCGCAGCGAGCAGGATGACGAGGGCATTGACCGCGGCCGCCGTCCGGCACGTCCGACCATGGAGTTTTACATGGAGGATAATCTGGAAGCTGAGTACGCGCCGGAAAAGGAGACTCCGCCGGAAGAGGCACCCGAAGCGGGCAGCGACGCGCAAATCGACCGCGGCTACGGGCAGAAGAACCGCGCGGCAGACGAGAAAAAGCGCGGCAAGAAGAAAAAGGGGCATCCTGTTCTGCGCACGATTCTGGTGTGGACGGTCAGCGTGATACTGCTGGGCATTATTGGCATCATGGCGTTGTCCCGCACGATGTACCAAGATTCTTCCCTGCTGACGCTGCCGGAAAACGCCATTTCCTCTGCCGTCACCCCGGTGCAGACGTGGTTCTCCGGCATCGTGCAAAGCATTTCGGATTACTTCTACATGGTGCGCCTGCGCTCGAACTGGGAGGCGGAGTATAACCGCGTCGTAGCGGAAAACATGGAGCTGGCCTCCGTCGTCGCCCGCAACGCCGAACTGGAAAAGCAGCTGTCGCAGTTCACGAATATGCAGGAGGAAATTGTCACTAACGCGAACATGAATCCACTGACGGCGCAGGTGATTGCCCGCGAACAGGGCACCTATTTCTCCGTGTTCACGGTCAACAAGGGCAGCCGCGACGGGGTGGAGCCGTACATGGCGGTCACAATTTCCGGCGCACTCGTCGGTTTCACCGAAACCGTGTACGACACATCCTGCACCGTCCGCACGATTATCGACTCCGACGCTTCGATTGCCGGCATGATTCAGTCCAGCCGCGATCAGGGCATCGTCAGCGGTACGCTCGGCGTGGACGGCACGGCGCTCTGCCGCATGTACTATCTGCCGGATGATTCCCTGCCGCGTCCGGGTGATCAAGTGGTCACTTCCGGCGTGGGCTTCTCCTTCCCCAAAGGCATCCCGATTGGCACGGTGCGCGAATCCACCCGCGGCATGGAAGGCAACAAACAGTACGTCGTCATTGAACCGCAGGCGGACTTCCAGCACTTGGAGTACGTCATCATCCTGCGTTACAAGCCGGAAGCGGAAGCCATCGAAGGACGCGACTCCACGGCAGTATACAACGAGTACGTTCCGCTGGTGACAGCTCGCCCCTATCCGACGCTGAAAATCGGCTCGACGCTCATGTTCGGCGCAACGGCGACCCCGACGGAAGTGCCGTCCGTGACACCAAGCCCGACCGCCAGCCCGACACCGTCGCCCTCGCCTACGCCGTCGCCTGTGCCCACGCCGCGCGGAACGGTCTATGAGTACAACTCGACGCTGCTCAACCCGACAGCAACCCCGTCTCCGACACCCACGCCAAGCCCGACGCCTGTCCGGACGCTCAATCCGGGCGACCTTGACTGGGAGGAATAAACCGTGCGCAACGTGTTTTGGCGACAAATCCGCCTGCTTCTGGTTGTTTTCATCGGCTACCTTTTCCATGTCACGGTGATGACGCAGCTGGACACGACGGTCAGCATCAATCTGCCGCTGGTGATTTTATCGGTAGTGATTGTCGGCTATCCGCGCTACAAGGCGTTCTGGGTCGGCGCGGTGTACGGCATTCTGCTGGAAACGATGGTGCCGGGTGTGAAGCTGCTCAACCTCGTGTTCTACCCAATCTGCGCGATGCTGATGTCGCTGTTCTTCACCGACAAGAGTGCCGCCAGATTGCAGTACGACATGTCGAACCACCGCCGGGGGCGCAACCGCAGTGTTTATCTGCGCACGCCCCTGTGCGCCCTGTGCGCGGCGCTGCTGTATGAGGCCGTAAGCATCATCTATATCGCAATGAGCAGCGCGGAACTGACAAGCGCTTTCTTCACCCGTGCGCTCACCGATGCGCTGATGACGACGCTGACCGCGGTTGTGCTGATGTGGCCGCTGCGTCGGCTGCTCGGCTTCGGCGCGCCGGTATCCAAAGCAATGGCGAAAGGCTGATTTCGGGTCAGCCGGGTGAATTATGTTATTTTTCCCTGTGAAAGGAGGCTGAATTGTGAACCAATATCAGCAAGATCACGGCAACGCGCCGGAACAGGTGAAGGGTCGCTTTCTGGTCTTTGTGATTATCCTTATCCTGATGTTTGCCTATCTGTTTGTCGGTCTGGTGAATTTGCAGCTGAAGAGCAGCGAGGGATATTCCACAAAAACGGAATCCACCCGCTTAAAGACGATTCCTCTGACCGGCAAGCGCGGGAATATCACCGACGCGAACTCCGTGATTCTCGCCACGGACGAAATGGTCTACAATGTTACCTTCTATAAAGACGCCAGCGAAAGCTCCTCCAGCGTTTACAAGACGTATACGCAGTCAATTATTGACACGTTGGAAATTATCGAACGCAATGGCGGCAAGCTGGCATTCAGCTATGTCATTCAGCGCAGCGAAGAGACAGGCGAATGGGAGTTCAATTTCGGTTCGGGCGTGTCCGATGCGACGCTGCAGACACGCGAAAGCCAATGGCGCTCCAACAACTATGTGACCGCGAAGAGCTACCCCACGCCGGAGGACTGCCTGGTGACGCTCAAGCACCGCTACCGCATGGTCAACTCCACCGAAGAGGAAGAGGAAGTCCGCGCGGCGTACATCGAGAAGCGCGGCGACGACAGCGGCTATGTACCCTGCATCATCGTTGATGAGGACACGATGCTCAAAGTCATGGCTGTCTTTTCCGAAATGCAGATGAACCTGTACAACTCCCTGCCGATTACGATTGCGAAGAACGTTCCCTTCGAGACGGTGACGGAGATTGAAACGAAGTCGATGATGCTGCCCGGCATGGACATCTCCGAAAGCACACAGCGTGTCTACCCCAAGCAGACGCTGGCAGCGCAGGTCATCGGCTATATCGGCAAGATTCCTTCGCGCACGATGTGGCTGACGCTGCAAGCAAAAGGGTACAGCTACAACGACACCATCGGGCGCGACGGCATTGAATCGTCGATGGAGGATTGGCTGACGCAGAACAGCTCCCTGCGCAAGGGCAGCCGCGTCGTCGAACGCAACAACTGGTCGAAAATCGTGCGCGAAATCTCCTACACGGAGCCGTCGGACGGCAACAATGTTAAGCTGACGCTGGATGTGAACTACCAGACCGTGGCGGAGCGCGCGATTGCCTCCAACGTCGCCCGCATCCGCGACAAACAGGAGGATTTGATGGTCTCCAGCAAGTGGCTGGAAGATAACCGCACGCTGATTGCCACCTACGACTGGGAGCATTACCCGCTGGAACTGGCAGAACACGGCGTGATGCTTGTGCTGGACATGCAGGCGCGTGTGCTGGCCATGGCGAACTACCCCACCTACGACCTGAACGCGCTGGTTGCAGGCGGCGACGAGGCGCGCGCAATTCTGTCCGATGACCGTAACCTGATGCTGAACTACGCCATCGGCTCGCGCGCAACCCCCGGCTCGATTTTCAAGATGGTAACGGGCTTCGGCGCGCTGGACTCCGGCGTGTTGAAGCCGGACGAGATGATTTCGGACATGGGCTACTACACCGCCTACAACTCCGACTTGTCCACCGCTCCGAAGTGCTGGATTTCCGAGGGTTACCGCAGCCAGCACTACTACCAGACGATTGTGGAAGGGCTGGAGCACTCCTGCAACTACTTCTTCTATGAGTGCGGCAGCCGTCTGGGCGAAACACGCCTGTACCAGTACGCCGCGGCGTTCGGGCTGACGAGCAAAACCGGCATTGACCTGCCCGGCGAAGTCCGCAGCGTCGTCGGCAGTCAGAACACGCTGTACGACCCGACGAAGCCGGTGGGCGAATCGTCGCAGGACACTTCGCGCCCGATTATCGTTTTCAACTCCATCAAGTCGCACCTGAAGAAGTGCGGTGAATCGCGCGGCATGGAATACGACGATGAGCGCCTGTCCTCCTGCGCCAAGCGCCTGATGGACATGGCGGTGGCATACCCCGAATCCTCGTGGGTGGAGAACATGCGCACCATCCTGATGGAAGAGCTGAACATGCCCCGCTCGATGGTGTATTCCAACTCCGTCATTACGGACACCTACAACTACATCAACGATATTAAGTGGGGCGGTTCGCAGACGATTCTGACCGCCATCGGACAGTCGGTCACAACGGTTACGCCGATTGCGGTCGCGCGCTACGTCACGGCAGTTGCCAACGGCGGCAAGGTCTACAACGTCTCCATCGTCGATTCCATCATCTCTCCGGAAGGCGAAGTGCTTTCCCGCCGCGACCCGGTGCTGATCAACGACCTAAACGACACAAACGGATACTTCAACCTCATCCACAAAGGGATGAAGGGCGTTACGGACGATACCGGTACTGCCAAGCGCTATTGGAGTGACTTCAAGCAGAAATGGAAAGACGAGATGGGTGCAAAAACAGGAACAGCGCAGGTCAACCAGATTGACCTCGAAAACAACGGCTGGTTCGTCTGCTTTGCTCCGCTGGACAACCCGAAGGTCGCCATCGTCGTCTATGTGCCGCACGGGTATTCCGGCGCCATGTGTTCCTACGCCGCGAAGGACTTCCTGAACTGGATTTTCCCGGAATGGGACAAGAGTGATGTGGACTATGACCTGCCGATTGGCAACAGCCTTGCGCCATAAGGAGGGCTTGCACAAATACATGGGTACAGCTTGGATTATTGCTTCCGGCAAAGGCGGAGTGGGCAAAAGCACCCTCTCCGCCTGCCTCGGCATGGAAATTGCGCGAAACGGCCAGCGTGTCTGCATTGTGGATGCGGATATCGGTCTGCGCGATCAGGATGTGCTGCTGGGCGTGCAGGATTGCATTGTATATGATATTCTGGATGTTGCGAACGGCATTTGCCCGGTGGATGATGCACTTGTCGTGCCGAAGCCGGACGCGCTGCCGAATTTGTCTCTCCTGCCCGCCAGCCAGTTCGCCCGCGCGAAGGAGCTGGAAGCCAAGGCGTTCCGCAAAATTCTGCGGACGCTCAAAAGCAATTTCGACCACGTTCTCATTGATGCGCCGGCAGGCATTGAGCGCAGCCTGCGCGGTCTGCTGAGCAATGAAATCAACGAATGCGTGCTGGTCTGCACGCCGGACGATGTATGCATCCGCAATGCGGAGCGAACGGCGAGCGTCCTGCGCAAAAAGGGGCTGACGGCGCAGCGCGTGATTGTCAACCGCCTGAATCCCGACTACATCCGCCGGGGCGAAATGTACGCCGCACAGACTGTCGCGCTGACGCTGGACATGCCGCTGCTTGGCGAAATTCCGGAGGATTCGGAAATTTACCGTGCGCTGCTGCATCATCAGAGCGTGATGGAGGGCGAAAGCGAGGGGCGCAATGCCATTGCCCGCATCGCCCTGCGCATGACGACGGACGAGGACGTGCCGCTGCCGGAATACGGGCAGAAGCGTACACTCTTCCAGCGCCTGTTCCAGCGCCGCAAAAAAGGAGATGAGAAGCATGTTCGCTAATGCCAGCCGCCGTTCGCGCGCGCATGTGGATGTGCCGCTGATTCTGATGGTGTTTGCGATGTGCTTCTTTGGCATCTACGCCGTCTGTGTGGCGACGTACTCCATCAACTCCACCGCCACGAACCTCTTGGAACACATCTTGGAATCCTCCTCGACACTCCGCCAGTGCTTCTTCGTGCTGGTGCTTGCGCCACTGGTCATGACGCTGATTATCCTCTGCCCCTACCACCTGATTCGCCGCTTCACGCGCGCCATGTACATCGGCACAACCGTGCTGGTACTTGTTGTGTGGGTTTTCAACCGCGCTGAGGGCGTGAAGGCATGGCTGGACATCATCTGGGACATGACGATTCAGCCGTCGGAGTTCATCAAACTGGCAATGATTCTGATGCTGGCGCAGCGCCTGAGCCAATCGGAGCATCCAATGAGCACCTTCCGCGACTTCATCGAAATCATGGCAATGCTCCTCGTGCCGTGCGCAATCGTTCTCTTCTCCGGCGAAACAGGTTCCGCTATCGTTGTGGTGTTTGCGTTCGCGTGTATGCTGCTGTTCGCCAACGTCCGCTGGCGGCTGCTGATTACGATGGCTGTCGTCGCGATTCTGCTCGTTCTGGCGCTGTACGGCTTCATGGTCGCCACGGGCAGCGATGACTACCGTCTGGCACGTATTGTCGCATTCCTGAATCCTGATTTGTCCCCGCAGGGTGACGCGTACCAGATGCGCCAGTCGCAGATGACCATCGGCGCGGGCGCCTTGACGGGCATCGGCACATTCGTCGATGGCTCGATGAGTCAGCTGAACTACGTCCCCGCCGACTGGACGGACTTCATTTTCGCCACCATCGGGGAAGCGTTTGGCTTTGCCGGCTGCAGCATCATCATGCTGTGGTACCTGGCGATTATTCTGCGTATGCTCTACCTCGCGCGCTACACCTACGACCGGCAGGGTATGCTCATCATCATCGGCGTGATTGGCATGCTGCTCTTCCACGTTTTCGAGAACATCGGCATGACGCTGGGGCGGCTGCCGATTACCGGCATTCCCCTGCCGTTCCTCTCCTATGGCGGTTCAAACATGGTCACGAACATCGGCGGCATTGCGCTGGTGCTGAATGTGACGAAGAACCGCCAGCTGACGCAGATTGATTCCAGCCGGAGATTTTACAGTTCCTATGCCAAATATACCAAATAATCAAGGAGATTGACGATTATGCCGCCTACAGTTCGATTCACCCGTGATGCTGTTCTCCATGCTGCCTGCCAGCTTATGCGCCGCGAAGGCATGGAAGCCCTCAACGCCCGCGCGATTGCCAAGGAACTCGGCGGCTCAACGCAGCCGATTTTCCGCCTGTTCACCAACATGGAGGATTTGCACCGGGAGCTGATTCTCTACGTCGCGCGCCAGTTTCAGGCACACGCGGAGGCGGATATGGCGCAGTCCGACTCGCCATATATCCAGCTCTGCACGACGTATCTGCTCTACGGCCGCGACGAACCGGAGCTGTTCAAGCTGCTGTTCATGCGCGACCTCGTCAGCGAGGGGCAATACAACGACCAGACGAATTTTGACCTTGTGTTCAACATCATCAAGAAGGAAACGCCGCTGGACGACGAAACCGCCCTGCGCTTCTTTGAGCGCACATGGCTGTTCATTCATGGGCTGGCGGTCTGCATTGCGACGAAGTACATTCCCTGTCAGGATGAAAGATACCTCATCAGCATGGTCAAGGAAGCCTACAACGCCGCCGTTAAGATGATGAACCTTGAGGGCGTGCTGAAATTGCAGGAAATCTGATTCGCGGAGGGTGAGCGCATGACCGACGAGACAATTCGCGCGAAGCTGTCTGGCATCCGCTGCTTTCTGCTGGACATGGATGGTACGTTCTATCTGGGCGACCGCATCATTCCCGGCGGACTGGAATTTCTGGATGCGCTGGAGAAAACGGGGCGCACCGCGCGCTTCCTGACGAACAACTCCAGCCGCTCCGCCTCAACGTATGCAGAAAAGTTGGCGCGGATGGGCGTTCCGGCGGCGTATCGCGACGTGATTACATCCGGGCAGGCGGCGGCGCGGTACTGCCTGACACACTTTCCGGGCAAAACCGGCTATCTGCTGGGAAATCCCGTGCTTCGGGCGGAATTGACGGCGATGGGGCTGCGCTTCTGCGATTCGGACGACGCGGATTATGTGCTGGCGGCGTTTGACACAACGCTCGATTACGGCAAGCTCTGCCGCGTCTGCGACCTCATCCGCGCGGGCAAGCCATATATCGCGACGCATCCTGATTTCAACTGCCCGACCGAGCATGGGTTCATCCCCGACCTTGGCGCGTTTATGGCACTGATTCACGCCAGCACCGGACGCTGGGCGGACGTGGTGATTGGCAAGCCGAACCGCGGTATTGTGGATGAAGCCCTTGCGCGCACCGGCTTTGCGCTGCATGAGATGGCGATGGTGGGTGACCGGCTCTACACGGATGTTGCGACCGGCGTGAATCACGGCATGACGGGCATTCTCGTCCTCTCCGGCGAAGCAAAACGCAGCGATGTAGACACATCAGATGTAAATCCTGACCTGATTTTCGGCAGGCTTTCGGATATAATACCATATCTCTAAGTAAGGGAGCGAAAACACGTGCTGAACACCATGTTTCCGACCATCAACCGGGAAAGCTCCATGCTCGGCTTCGGCTGTATGCGCTTTCCAACAACACCGGACGGCAAAATTGACGAATCCGAAGCGATTCGCATGATTCGCCACGCCATCGACAACGGCGTCCGCTACATCGACACGGCATACCCGTATCACGGCGGCGAAAGCGAGATTGTCATCGGTAAGGCGCTCAAGGACGGCTACCGCGAGAAGGTCATCCTGACGACAAAGCTGCCCGTCTGGCTCGTCAAGACGCATGAGGACATGATGAAGTTCCTCGACGAGCAGCTGAAAAAGCTTGACACGCCGTATGTGGACTTTTACATTCTCCACGCAATGAACAACGAGCGCATGGACGCAATGCAGAAGCTGGATTACAAGCGTTTCTATGCCGAAGCCATTGCGCAGGGCAAGGTGCGCTATCCCGGCTTCTCCTTCCATGACGACGCAAAGGCGTTCCTGCGCATCCTGCACGACTGGGATCAGTGGGGCATGTGTCAGGTGCAGATGAACATCCTCGACGACGAGAATCAGGCGACGCTTGAGGGCATCCGCGAAGCGGGTCGGCGCGGCGTGGGTGTCGTCGTTATGGAACCCCTGCGCGGTGGTCTGCTTGCGAATCCCCCGGTGGATGTGAAAGCAGTTTACGACGCGTATGCCGTGCGGCGCAGCCCGGTCGAGTGGGGCTTCCGCTACCTGTACGCAATGCCTGAAGTCATCACGATTCTCAGCGGCATGAGCACATGGGAGCAGGTGACGGATAATCTGCGCATTTTCGACATGGCGAAGCGCCCGACGCTGACTGACGAGGAACTTGCGCTCTACCGGAAGCTCAAAGCAACGTACCTTGCGCGGACGAAAACGCGCTGCACGGGCTGCAAATACTGCCAGCCCTGCCCGATGGGCGTGCAGATTCCGCGCATTTTCCAAGGCTACGACGCCGCCATGCTCCGCGCGGACAGCTCCTTCAAGGCTGGATACGCCCAGATTCAGGCGGATCATGCGGATGCGTCGCAGTGCATCCACTGCCGCAAGTGCGAACGTGTATGCCCGCAGCACCTGCCGATTACCCGCTTCCTGGAGGAGATTCACGCCGCGTCGACGGCAGAATAAATCGCCATATTTAAGGTAACACCGCACAAATGAGGTAGTCAGCTGGCGAATGGATTTTTCGTCAGATGTAAATGCAAATTTCGAAGGTTTACTGGATGCAAATCGAGGAAATTGCATGCGCAGATAGCGGAAAAGACACGCCAGCAGCGCCGCCGAGCTGTGCGGTGCTGCCTTAGCAAAACGCTCCTGAACAAACACGCGTCAGGAGCGTTTTATGTTGCGCGAATCGCGGTTGACAACGGGAATTTGCAGCAGTAAAATAGAAATAATGGGATTTTGCCAGAAAACAAGAAAAGAGGCGAACCATCCAATGAAACACCAACTTCTTGCGCTACTGCTTGGCAGTTTGCTGCTGCTTGGACTTCCGGCGGCGTGCGCGGACACCCCCACGATAACTGTCCTGATGTACATGTGCGGCACGGATTTGCAGAGTGACTGCGTGAACGACCTGTACGAGATGTGCGCGGCGGACATTCCGGACAACGTGACAGTCGTCGTGCAGGCAGGCGGCGCGAGCCAGTGGGACGACAGCCGCCTGCGTGCGAACCACATCAACCGCTTTACGATTGCGGACTACGATTTTTCCGACGTTGAAGTCTGCGCATGGCAAAGCATGGGCGCGCAGAACACGCTGGAGGATTACCTGACTTGGGCGACTTCCACCTACCCCGCCGATCGCTATATGCTGATCTTCTGGAATCACGGCGGCGGATCGACGAGCGGCGTCTGCTTCGACGAAACAGCGGATTACGATGGGTTGACAATTCACGAAATCAACGACGCGCTGTACAACTTTACAGAAGCCAATCCCGATTTTCATCTGGATCTCATCGGCTTCGACGCCTGCTTGATGGCAACCTACGAAGCGGCTGCGCACATGCAGTATTACGCTGATTTCATGGTCGCCAGCGAAGAACTGGAGCCGTCGCTCGGCTGGAATTATGCGTGGCTGAATGCGCTGGGCGAAAATCCGGCCCTTGACGCGCAGGGCATCGGCGTTGCGATTGCGGATGCGTACATGGAAGCCTGCCTGGGCGAAAACCCTGATGATTATCTCAGCATGAGCGTCCTCTACTTGCCGGCAATGGATTATCTGGTCAGCACAATGGAGACATACGCATCGTATCTCTCGCAGGCGCTGGACGCTGGGCAATTGTCTACCTTCAGCCGTGCCCGCCAGCGCATGTATGCCTTTGGCGATTTTGACAGCGCAACATCCGACATGGTGGATATGATGGCGCTGATTGACGGCACGCGTACCATTGCGCCGCAGACCGCAGACGTCCTGCAAACCGCCTACGAGCGCGTCGTGCGCTACAACGTCGGCACGCGGAAATTCGACTACCTGACGGGCATGAGCGTCTATTTCCCGTCCGGAAGCTACGAGGGCGACGGCTGTCAGGAGACAATTCCGCGCATGACGGAGTTCACGCGCGGCTATGCGGAGCTTCGCAGCGGCGGCAATTACGTCTTCAGCGCGCAGGTTCCGCAGCAGGTCACGACCAGCAGCGTGTTCACCGGCAACCTGACAGACGCGTTTTTCTCCCCCGCCAGTACGTTCACCACAAGCGAAACGCCTCTTGCGGTGGAAGCAGATGCGGTGGATTTACCTGACGTTGTGCCAACGTTCACATCCATGAACGACGCGTTCTTCACCGGCAGCCTCATACCGGACGATTCTGCCATGGACGATTGGCTGGACATGGACGATGATTCCGCCTATATGTGCAGCATGATGCTCAGTCAGGACGAGCTGAACAACTTGAGCATGGTCGAGGGCTTGCTGTACTTGGATGGCAGCGACGACGAGGATACGTTCTACATCGAAATGGGCGCAATGCAGAACGCCGCCATTGACTGGGAAAGCGGCGAAATCATCAGCCAATTCGACGGTACTTGGCCGATGCTTGATGACCAAATTGTGATGATGTACGACCAGCTTGTCAATGGCGGAATGCGCCGAAGTGTGATTCCCGTCCGCTGCAACGATGTCGAGGGGTATCTGCTGGTGATACGGCGGAGCTACAGCAGTGGCTGGACGATTGTCGGCTTCACGCAGGGGTACGACGATGCCGGACTCCCCGTTCGCGGCAGCACTCCCCTGACCGAGGGTGACGTGGTGACACCGATTTACAACGTGCTATATGAGGATGAGGACGGCGAATTGCAGGAAATGACAATGGATGGCGACCCGATTGTGGCAGGCAAAGACGGTTCCATTGACTTCGGTTTCTACTCGCTCGAAGGCAGCGACGCGACCTACCTCTACTGCTTCTGCCTGACCGACATTTACGGCGAAATTCAACTGTCTGATTTCATCAACTTTGAATTATAAAAGGAGGTTCATTTCATGAAACGACTGGTTTCCCTGCTCTGCGCGCTGTGCCTGCTCTTTTCCCTCTCTGTTGCGGAGGCATACGAAGCGACGAACCCGTACACCATCGAAAACATAGGGATGACGATTGACCTGCCCGAAGCGCTGAACGTCACGAGCTGTGAGGTCGGCGAGACGAGCATTGACCTGCGGCTTGGCTACAACGGGCGGAACGATGTCAGCTACGCCGTGATGATTACCTACGATGAATCGCTGGAGGATTATGTGACCATCACGCTGCCGGAGGAAAACCTGCAAGCGATGATTGACTACTATCAGTCCATGTACACAGGCGGCAACCCGGGTTTGGTAGCGTATGACGAGGACGACGGCGATGCAGTCCTGACGCCCTTCTGTGCAGGCGGTCAAGGCGAAGACGGCAATATGTACTGCATCTTCGTCTGCGTGCTGTACGGCTACACCATCACGGTAGTTGGCGGCACATCGGCAGATAGCTTCGATGATGACACCTACGGCGCAGCATTCAACCTGTACTGGTCAACCGTGACGAGTTTTGTGGACTGCATGACGGAAGAATAAGCGATTTTGGGCGCACTGGATGAGAGTAAATCTCTCCGGTGCGCCTTTTGTTGTACGCAAAAAAGGTGGCTTCCATCCCCTTTGACAGGGACAGAAACCACCAGAGATGCGTATTCGTCAGTCGTTATGCGTTTTGCAGCGCCAAACGTCTTACTTGCCCATCTTTTCGAGGATTGCGGCATGAGCAGCAGCCAGACGCGCAATCGGCACACGGAAAGGCGAGCAGGAAACGTAGTTCAGGCCAACCTTGTGGCAGAACATCACGGAGCTCGGATCGCCGCCGTGTTCGCCGCAGATGCCCAGCTTCAGGTTCGGACGAGTCTGACGGCCCAGCTTCGCAGCCATCTGCACCAGCTTGCCAACGCCGTCCGTGTCCAGACGAGCGAAGGGATCGCTCTCGAAAATCTTGTTGTCGTAGTAGGCGCCGAGGAACTTGCCAGCGTCGTCACGGGAGAAGCCGAACGTCATCTGGGTCAAGTCGTTCGTGCCGAAGGAGAAGAATTCCGCTTCTTCAGCAATCTCGTCAGCGGTGACAGCCGCGCGCGGGATTTCGATCATGGTGCCGACGTGGTATTCCAGCGTCATGCCCTGTTCCTCAAAGACCTTCTTGGCGGTCTCGTCGACGATGGACTTGACAAACGCCAGTTCCTTCTTGGAACCGACCAGCGGAATCATGATTTCGGGCACAATGTTGTAGCCGCATTCGCGGGTCACATCGATAGCCGCCTGCAGAACCGCACGGGTCTGCATTTCCGCGATTTCCGGATAGGTGACGGCCAGACGGCAGCCACGGTGACCCATCATCGGGTTGGACTCATGCAGCGCGTTGATCTTGTGGATGACTTCCTCGGAGGTGATGCCAAGGTTCTTGGCCAGCTCGTCGATTTCTTCCTTCATGTCAACATGCGGCACGAACTCATGCAGCGGCGGATCGAGGTAACGAACCGTCATGGGCTTGCCTTCCAGCGCCTTGTACATCGCTTCGAAGTCACCCTGCTGCATCGGCAGAATCTTCGCCAGCGCCTTTTCGCGCTGTTCCTTCGTGTCAGCCAGGATCATTTCACGGACAGCCGCGATACGATCCGCCTCGAAGAACATGTGCTCAGTACGGCACAGGCCGATGCCTTCCGCACCGAACTTGACAGCCTGCTTGGTGTCGCGCGGGGTATCCGCATTGGTGCGGACGCGCAGACGGCGGGCAGCGTCAGCCCAGCCCATGAAGCGAGCAAACTCACCGGAGATGGACGCTTCAACCGTCGCAATCTGGCCATCGTAGACGTTGCCGGTAGAGCCGTCGAGGGAGATGAAGTCACCCTCGTGGTACACCTTGTCGCCAACGGTCAGGGTCTTTGCTTCTTCGTCAATCTTCAGCGCACCGCAGCCGACGACAGCCGCGCGACCCATGCCGCGAGCGACAACCGCCGCGTGAGAGGTCATGCCGCCGAAGACGGTCAGGATACCCTGAGAAAAGTCCATGCCTTCGATGTCCTCAGGCGTGGTTTCGCGGCGAACGAGGATAACCTTTTCCTTGTTCTTGCCGTGTTCAGCCGCTTCGTCAGCGGTGAAGTAGATGCCGCCGGTGGCAGCGCCGGGGGAAGCCGGCAGACCCTTCGCAATGACGGGCGCCTTCTTCACTGCCGCAGCGTCGAAGTTCGGGTGCAGCAGGGTATCGAGCTGCTTGGGCTCCACCTTCAGCACGGCTTCTTCTTCGCTCAGCACGCCTTCATCCACCAGATCAACAGCAATCTTCAGCGCAGCCGCCGCGGTACGCTTGCCGTTACGGGTCTGCAGCATGTACAGCTTTCCGCGTTCAATGGTGTATTCCATGTCCTGCATGTCGCGATAGTGCGCTTCCAGCTTGGTGGCGATGTCCACAAACTGCTGGTACACATCGGGCATCTGCTCCTGCAGGTGGGAGATGGGTTCGGGGGTACGGATACCAGCCACAACGTCCTCGCCCTGAGCGTTCAGCAGGTACTCACCGTACAGCTTCTTTTCGCCCGTGGAGGGGTTGCGCGTGAAGGCAACGCCCGTGCCGGAGGTTTCGCCCATGTTGCCGAAGACCATGGACTGCACGTTGACGGCAGTGCCCCAGTCGCCCGGAATATCGTTCATACGGCGATAGTAGATGGCACGCGGGTTGTCCCAAGAACGGAACACGGCCTTGACGGCTTCCATCAGCTGAACCTTGGGGTCCTGCGGGAAGTCCACGCCCATGTGCTTCTTGTAGATTTCCTTGAAACGAACGACGACTTCCTTCAGGTCATCCGCGGAGAGGTCGCGGTCGTACTTGACGCCCTTCTTCTCCTTGAATTCGTCCAGAACCGCTTCAAATTCGTTCTTCGGGATTTCCATAACCACGTCAGAGAACATGGCGATGAAACGGCGATACGCGTCATAGGCGAAATGCGGGTTGTTGGTCAGGTTCGCCAGACCCACAACAGACACGTCCGTCAGGCCCAGATTCAGAATGGTATCCATCATGCCGGGCATGGAGGCACGAGCGCCGGAGCGGACAGAAACAAGGAAAGGATCCTTGTCGTCGCCGAACTTCTTGCCGGCCACCTTTTCGGTCTCCGCCAGAGCAGCATAAATCTGCTCGACGATATCGTCACCAATCACCTTGCCGTCGGTATAATACCGGGTGCAGGCTTCGGTGGTGACGGTGAAGCCCTGAGGCACGGGCATACCGAGATTGGTCATCTCAGCGAGGTTCGCGCCCTTGCCGCCCAGCAGCTCACGCATGTTGGCGTTGCCTTCCTTGAAGAGGTACACATACTTCTTCGCCATTGGAAACACTCCTTTTTTACATACTGCGGAAGAAACTTCCGCGCAGAAAACATTTGCCTGAAATTAGCCACGGAAAACACCGTGCCCTTCCTCCATCGCAAACACATTCTGCTGGCTATCCTATTTGATTATACTATTTTTCGTTGCTTTTTGCAAGATGTTGTTCACATTTTCAGCGGGAATTTGGGCATTTTTGAGCATGATAGTATTTACATGGTGCTTCCAAAAATCAATGTTTTTCTATTTTCTTGACGCAAGACACCCTTTTTGATATAATGAAGGCATCACTTCGTCGTGAATTTGCTGTTTTTGTTCGTGAGAAGGAGGCGTTATTGTGAAGAGGCTACTCGCTTGTTTGTTGTCTGTTGCCCTGCTTTTGCCATATTTGGCGTTCGCGGAGGATGATGCCATCCCTGCATCTTTCAAATTTGGCGCGGATGTTTCCACCGTGCTGAGCGAGGAGAACAGCGGCGTTGTCTACCGCAACCGCGACGGCGAGCCGACAGACTTGTTCGTCCTGCTGAAGGAAGCAGGCTGGGACACCGTGCGCGTCCGCGTTTGGAACGACCCATTCGACGAGGACGGCAGAGGCTACGGCGGCGGCAACTGCGGCGTGACGAACGCGGTGAAAATCGCCCGCCGATGTAAGGAAGCCGGGCTGTCGCTCATCGTTGACTTCCATTACAGCGACTTCTGGGCTGACCCTGCAAAGCAAATGTCCCCGAAGGCATGGGTCACGATGGATTTAACGCAGAAGTGCAGCGCGCTCTACGCCTTCACGGTGGATGCGCTGACGCAGATTGCCGCAACGGGCGTGGACATCTGGATGGTGCAGGTCGGCAACGAGATTAACGGCGGCATGGCGGGCGAATGGAGCACAAATGGGCGCAATCAGCTGATGAACGCCGCAAGCGCCGCTGTCCGCGCAACCCTGCCCGATGCGTTGGTGGCAGTGCATTTCACCAACGTCAGTCAATCGGACGCGAAGAAGTACATCCGTGAGGTCTGCGAGGGCGATACGCCGGTTGATTTCGACGTGATGGCGTACAGCTATTACAGCTATTGGCATGGTTCACTGGAGAATTTGTCAGAACTGATGGCGGATGTGCGCGAAACTTTCGGCAAAGACGTCTTCATCGCCGAAACATCCTACCCGTTCACAACGAATAACCTCGATACACACCCGAACAGCGTCCCGAATGAGTGGTGCGACATGAAGCAGGATATTTCCCGCGACGGTCAGGCGGCGGATTTCCGCGAGACGGTGGAAACGGCTGTGCAGGCGGGCGCACTCGGCGTCTGCTATTGGGAACCGGCGTGGATTCCAGTGCCGGGAAATAGCTGGGAAGAACAGAGTAAGCTGTGGGAACAGTTCGGTTCGGGCTGGGCGAGCAGCTATGCCGGTGGGTATGACCCGCAGGACGCGGGTGCATGGTTCGGTGGATGCGCATGGGAGAATCAGGCGCTGTTTGAGGTGGATGGGACACCGGCATGGACGCTTTCGCTTCCGAATATTTTGCGTGGTGAATAAAAGAGCAACACGCGGAAGAAGTATGATAACGAAGTCAACTCCGACGCCCGACGCTGAACAGCGAAGCGCTTTCAGCGCAGCGGTTGTAACTTTGCGCTCCCGCTGGAGCGCCCCCAAGCCGCAATCTCGACCATCTCCACATTGTCGCGCCGATTGGCACGAGCGACCAGCCGGGCTTGCAACCATAGCCACACTCCCCTGCAATCCCCTCTTTAGGCGCATTGCAACACATCAAAAAGGACGTGCCAGCCTTTCACAGCCGCACGTCCTTTTCTAATCTCAAATTACGCGGAAACCTTCCGCTTGTCGAAGTTCGCCCACATTGCCTTCGTCGGGCAAGCGTCCGCACACGCCATGCAGTGCTGGCACTTGCTCTGATCAATGACCGGCAGACCGTTCGTCATCGTAATCGCACCATGCGGGCAGGCGCGGAAGCACTTGCCGCAGTGAATGCAGCCAGTCGAGCAGGCAGACAGCACCTTCTTGGCGGGTTCAGTGTTGCGGCAGCGAACCGTCACATCCTCCGTCACCGGACGCAGACTCAGCACACCCTTAGGGCAAATCGCCACGCACTTGCCGCACGCGACACACTTCTCGTCGTCCACCACGGCAATCTTCTTCACCGGGTCAACATGAATCGCGTCGAACGGACAGACGCGCGCGCAGGTACCCAGACCAAGGCACGCGAACTTGCAAGCCTTGTTGCCGTCATTGACGACGGATGCAGCCACGCAGTCCTGAATGCCGCGGTACTCAAACTTCTCCTTGCAATGCTCGGAATCACCTTGGCAGATTACGCTGGCGACCTTGCGAACGGCGTCTGCCGCTTCCGCATTGCCCATAATCGCGGAAATCTTGTCCGCAACGGGCTTGCCGCCGACCGGGCAGGCGTTCACGGGCGCTTTGCCGCAAGCAATCGCATCCGCACAGCCATCGCAGCCGGGATAGCCGCAGGCACCGCAGTTCGCGCCCGGAAGCGCAGCGCGCACAGCGTCACGCTTTTCATCCGCCGGAATGGCAAAGACCTTCTCCGTGCCCATCAGCAGCAGACCGAAGAGCAACCCCATCAGGCCCAGCACAACCGCCGCAATGAGGATGTTCACAACCGTCATCCGTCTTCCCTCCTCAGCCGATTAAGCCGCCGAAGCCCATGAACGCAATCGCCATCAGACCCGCCGTAATCAGCGCGCCGGGGAAGCCGTTCATCCACTTGGGCATGTTCGCCAGCGCCAGACGCTCGCGGATGCAGGAGAAGAGAATCATCGCCAGACCGAAGCCTGCCGCCGCGCAGAAGCCGTTGAACGTGCTTTCGAGCAGGTTGTAGCCGTTATCCACGTTCAAAATCGCCACGCCCAGCACCGCGCAGTTGGTGGTGATGAGCGGCAGGTACACGCCCAGCGACTGATACAGCGAGGGGGAAATTTTCTTCAGCGCCATTTCCACAATGCCGACCAGCACGGCAATGACGAGAATGAACGCAATCGTCTGCATGTATTCCAGATGCAGCGGCACCAGAATCAGGTGCTGCACGAACCAAGTGATGAAGCTGGCGAGCGTCATGACGAAGATAACCGCCATCGACATGCCCTTTGCCGTGTCGTACTGCTTGGAAACGCCGAGGAACGGACAGCAGCCGAGGAAGCGGTTCATGACAAAGTTATTGACCAGCAGACCGCCGACAAGAATCGTCAGCAGATTCGCCCAAATGTTGCTCATGCTGCCGCCCCCTTCTTTTTCGACTTATTCGACAGTGCATTGACCAGAATCAGCAGCAGCCCCAGCGTGATGAAGCCGCCGGGAACCTGCGTCATGATGCCCATCGGCTGATAGCTGGCGGGCATCACCTGCAGACCAAAGAACGTGCCGTTGCCCAGCAGCTCACGGATGACGGACAGCAGCGTGATGGCAAAGGTAAAGCCCAGCCCCATACCCAGGCCGTCCGCAATGCTCAGCACCGGCGGATTCTTTGACGCGAAGGACTCCGCACGGGCAAAGATGATGCAGTTGACGACAATCAGCGGGATAAACATGCCCAGCGCCTGCGACAAATCCGGCAGGAATGCCTTAAGCAGCATGTCAATCATCGTCACGAAGGACGCGATGATGATGATGTACGCCGGAATGCGCACGCTGTCCGGGATGATGTTGCGCAGCAGGCTGATGAACAGATTCGAGAAAATCAGCACAGCCGTAACCGCCAGACCCATGCCGATGCCGTTCATGCCGGACGTGGTGATGGCCAGCGTCGGGCACATGCCCAGCATCAGCACAAACGTCGGATTCTCCCAAATCAGGCCGTTCAGCAGGACACTCATGAAGGTTTTCTTCTGATTAGCCATGCTTTTTCACCTCCCCAAACGGATGCGGCGCGGTGAAGCGGTCAATCAGGGGCGTGCAGACGTTCATGAACAGAATCGCGAAGGAGCAGCCTTCGGGGTAGTTCGCGTAGGCACGGATGATGAACAGCAGCAGACCGCAGCCAATGCCCATGATCACGCGGCCAGGCACCGTCACCGGGCTGGTCGCATAGTCAGTCGCCATGAAGAACGCGCCGAGCATCAAGCCGCCCGCAAATACCTGATAAATCGCCATTTCAGCGCCATCCTTAATCAGGTAGCAGAGGAACACGGTCGCGATGAAGGACACCGGGATGCGCCAGTCAGCAATCTTGCGGACGCACAGGTAAATGCCGCCGACGAGAATCGCCAGCTTGCAGGTTTCGCCCAGCACACCGCCGCAGTTGCCCAGCAACAGATCCATAAAGTTCACGCCGGAAACGCCCTTGCTCAGCAAGCCGAGGGGCGTTGCGGAGGTCGTCGCATCCACGACGAAGTTGGACTGCGGATAGCTGCTCATCAGCGCAGACCAGCTGACGAACAGAATCGCGCGCGCGGTCAGCGCCGGGTTCATGAAGTTGCTGCCGATGCCGCCGAACATTTGCTTGACGAGGACGATGGCAATCACGCCGCCGACCACTGCCAGCCACCACGGCGCGTTCGCCGGGAGGTTGTACGCCAGCAGCAGACCCGTCACGACGGCGCTCCAGTCGCCAATCGTCACCGTCCGCTTCGTCAGCTTTTCCCACACAAATTCAGATAGAACACAGGTTGCCACGGACACGCAGATGAGCATCAGCGCGCTCCAGCCGAAGATGATAACGCCCGCAATGCCAGCCGGCAGCAGCGCCAGACAAACCTCCTGCATGATGCGCTGCGTGCTGCTATGGTCGCGCAGGTGGGGCGAGGAGGTCATCACAAGATTATTCTGCATGGTGTTATGCCTCCTTCTTGGACTGCTCTTCAGCAGCCTTCTTTGCAGCTTCTGCCGCGGCTTTCTTCGCGGCTTCCGCCTTCTTGCGGGTCGTAATCACCTTTTTGCCCTGACGGCAGGACTGCGTAAGCAGGCGCTTGGCGGGGCAGACGAAGGTGCACGCACCGCATTCGATACAGTTCATGATGCCGTACTTTTCGGCTTCGTCATAGCGGTCGGCGCGGACGCAGCGGTCAAGCAGCGTCGGCATCAGCTGCATCGGGCAGGCGCGCAGGCAGCGGCCGCAGTTGATACAGGCGGATTCCACCGGGTCAACGGCTTCTTCGCCCAACACAAGCACGCCGGACGTGCCCTTCGTGACCGGGATATCCGTGCGGGTAATCGCCATACCCATCATCGGGCCACCGCTGATGAGCATCCGTGCGCCGGACTGCATTCCACCGCAGGCTTCCAGCAGCGTGTCGATCGGCGTACCGACGCTAACGAGGAAGTTGCCGGGGTTGTTGACCAGCCCGCCAACGGTCGTCACGCGCTGCACGAGCGGGCGGCCCTCGCGAATCGCCTGCTGAATGGCATACACCGTGCCGACGTTGCTGACCACGCAGCCGACATCCAGCGGCAGACCGCCGGTCGGCACCTTGCGGCGCGTCAGGGCATACACCAGCTGCTTTTCACCGCCCTGCGGATAGCGGACGGGCAAATCATGAATTGTGATGCCTTCGACGTTCTTCGCCGCGGCACGGAGCGCTTCCACCGCGTCCATCTTGTTGTTCTCCACGCCGACGTGCGCTTCCTTCACGTCCAGCGCGAGCATCATCAGGTGGATGCCGTCGATGATTTCCGCGGGTTTTTCCAGCATCAGGCGATGGTCAGCCGTCAGGTACGGTTCACACTCCGCGCCGTTGATGATGAGCTTCTCAATCGTCTTGCCCTTCGGGGGCGTAATCTTGACCTGTGTGGGGAACGTCGCGCCGCCCATGCCGACGATGCCGGCTTCGCGGACGATGGTCTGCAATTCCTGCGCGGTCAGCGTTTCCGGATGCTCCGCCGGATGCAGCTCCACCCAGTTGTTCTGGAAGTCATTCTCGATGACGACGGCGGAAACCGTCGAACCATTCGCCAGCTCGACCGGCTCAATGCCGACGACCTTGCCGGAGACGGATGAATGCACCGGTGCGGACACAAAGCCGCCCGCTTCGCCAATCTTCTGACCCGCCAGCACCAAATCACCCTTCTGCACGATGGGCTTGCAGGGCGCACCGATATGCTGCGAGAGCGGAATCACCACGCGCGCAGGCGCGGGCAGCTCACGAATGGCGTTGCCGCTGTTGACGGCCTTGCCGTTTACGCCCTCATGCGGATGCGTTCCGCCGGGAAACATGTGTTTGACAAACACAGAGAAAACCCCTTTCCAAATCCTTTTGCATCCCCTGCCGTGACAGCAGAAAACACATATTCAGACGGAATCCGTCTGAACAGGACACAATCACACGAAATCTATTATATCATAGAACAAGGCATTTGGTACAGTGAAAAGTTTGACAAATGTCAGCCAAAGTTTTTTAGTCAATCTCACCATTAGCTATGGCTAATATCTTCTTCCGGCAGATTTCCCGCCACATAGAGCATGTGCGCTGCGTGACTCATGGCACTGCCCTCGCTGCCGTCCGCGCCGCCGAGCATCCGCGCGACTTCGCTGATTCGTTCCTTGGGTGAAAGCAGGCGAACACTTGTATTCGTCCGCTCCCCTTCCACACGCTTCTCCACAAGAAACTGGTGCGCCGCCATCGCTGCAATCTGCGGCAGGTGCGTCACGCAGATAACCTGCCGCTTGCGCGCGATCAGCGCCATCTTCTCCGCGACGACCTGCGCCATCCGTCCGCTGATGCCCGTGTCGATTTCGTCGAACACCATCGTGCCGACGCCGCCTTTTTCAGCTTCGAGGCTCTTAATCGCCAGCATCAGGCGCGACAATTCGCCGCCAGACGCGATTTTTGACAGCGGCTTCAGCGGCTCGCCGGGGTTCGGGGAAATCATAAACTCAATCACGTCGTCGCCGACCGACTGCGGCATGAAAATCTTCCCTTCCGGGCGAATCGCGAACGACACTTGGAAGATGGTGTTGCCCATGCCGAGGTCTTTCAGCTGCGCCATCATGTTCTTCTCAAACTCATTCGCCAGCCCGTGCCGCGCCTCCGTCAGCTGGCGGGCCAACTGCCGATACTGCGCCAAGAGCCGCTTATGCTCCGCGCCGGTTTTGGCAACCTGCTCATCCAGCGAGACGTAATTGTCGTATTCCTCCTGCATCTTCTGCTGCTGTGAAAGGACTTCCGCCACCGTTTCGCCGTATTTGCGTTCCATGCGCCGAATCAAATCCAGCCGTGTCTCAACTTTCTCCGCCCGAACGGGGTCGAACTCCCCTTTTTCAGTCAGATCCGCCAGTTCGTAGCCGATTTCCTCCAGCTCATAGTACGCCGAATCGCACCGCTGCGCAAGATTGGCGTAGTTTTCGCCGAACGCTGCCAGCGACCGAAGCGCATCCGCCGCTTCCTTCACGCGCGAAAGTACCGTCTCGCTGTCATCGTTCGCTGAAATCGCCCGATGCGCCGCCGCAACCGCTGTCGCAATCTTCTCCGAATGCCGGAATCGCTCTTTTTCTGCTGCCAGCGTTTCTTCCTCGCCCAGCTTCAGCCGCGCTTTTTCCAATTCCTCCAGCGACTTTTTCAGCGATTCCATGCGGTACTGCTTCTTCTCATTCTCCTTGACCAAGCGCGCGTACTGCCGATGGTTGGTGATGAACGCCTGATACGCCGCGTCCACGCGGCTGAGCAGCGCCTGATAATCGTCGCCGCCCGCAGCATCCAGAAACAGCAGGTGATACTGCGAGTTCATCAGGAACTGCGCCTCGTGCTGACCATGCACGTCCATCAGCAACACGGCGATGTCTTTGAGCGCGGACAGCGGCATCACCACCCCGCAGACGCGGCAGAGGTTGCGCCCGGAGCGTGTGATTTCGCGGTAGAGCGTTACCGTGCCGTCAAAATCATCAAGTGCCTGCGCCTGCGCCCATTTTGCGACTTCCTCATTGCCGCTGGCATCGAACACCGCTTCGACCCACGCCTTGTCCGTTCCCGTGCGGATGAGTTCCCGCGCGGCGCGTCCGCCCAGCACCAGATTGACCGCGTCCACGACGATGGATTTGCCCGCGCCGGTTTCGCCGGTCATAACGTGCAGCCCTTCGCCGAATTCCAGACTCAGTTCCTCAATCAGCGCGATATTCCGCATTCGCATGGATAGAATCATGATGGATACTCCTTTTCCGTGCCGGGGATAACCATTGCCGTTATTTCATCATTTCCCGGATGCGGCTGGTGACGGTGATCGTCTCCTCGTTCGAGCGGATAATCAGCAGCACCGTGTTGTCGCCTGCCAGCGTCCCCAGCACCTCCGGCCAGTGCATACTGTCCAGCGCTTCCGCCGCGACGTTCGCCGAACCCGACAAGGTTTTCACCACAATCAGGTTGTTCGCCGATGAGACAGACAGCAGCGATTCCGCCAGCATCCGAATGAAACGGTCGGTCAGATTGTTGTCCGCCTGATCGCCCGTTGCGTATTTGTACTTGCCGGAGGGGGTCAGCACTTTCAGCAGCCGCAATTCCTTAATGTCGCGGGATACGGTCGCCTGCGTCACGCGGATGCCCCGCGCATTCAGGGCGCTGGCGAGTTCCTCCTGCGTTTCAATTTCCTGTTTTTCGATGATATCGAGGATTGCCACTTGTCGAACGGTTTTCATATTTCCGCAGCACCTGCCTTTACATTTTGTGTTATCGGGTCCATTCCGTCAGCTTTTCGCGGACAAGGTTGAAGAACGGCTGGTCACTCGTGCGGATGAGCTGCAGCGTTCGATCGGCACGACTGATTTCGACCACCGCACCGTCATCCAGCTGCGCGTACGTCTGCCCATCGACTTGCAGGCAGGCGCTCTGCGGCGCATCCGACCCCAATAGCAGGCGAATCTGTGCGCTGCCCTGCACAACGGTCGGACGATGCTGCAAACTGTGGGCACAAATCGGCGTGAGCACCATGCAATCCACTTTCGGGGAAATAATCGGGCCGCCAGCGGAGAGCGAATAGCCGGTTGACCCCGTCGGCGTGGCGACAACAAGCCCATCGGCAATGTAATGCCCGGCGAGTGCGCCATCCACCAGCGCCGTAACCGTAATCAGCCGCGCATAGCCGCCGCGGCTCATCACCACGTCGTTGATGGCGTACCAGCTTTGCCCATTCATCTGCACGGACAGCACTGCGCGGCGCTCTGTCTCGTAGTCGCCGCGGATGACCTTGTCCAACAGCCTCGGCAGGGCGTCTGCCTCGCCTTCCGCCAAAAATCCGACGCGCCCCAGGTTCACGCCGAGCAGCGCCGCATCCCACGAAAGCGCATACTGTGCGCCGCGAAGCAGCGTGCCGTCGCCGCCCAGCGACAGAATCACATCCGCCCGCGCATCCGGCGCATTCAGCGAAGTCACGCTGCCCGACGCAAACGCTGCCAGCACCTCATCTTCCACCAGCACCTGCGCGCCGCAGGACGCAAGCTGTGCCACTGCATGATGCGCCGCTGCCATTGCATCCGGCCGATGACCATGAATGACGATGCCAAGTCGCACGCCGTTCCCTCCATCCTGATTCAGTCTGCCGTTTTTTTCACAAACAGCACCCGAAGTATCCCCATTATAACACAAGATGAATATTCATGCAAGCATATACAGAAATTTTGATACCATTTCCAAATGAGAATGCGCACGCAGATGGCGCAGGTGAATGAAGGAAATCGTATTACTTGTGTGAAGAACCCTTTAGCTCCTGATGCGCCTTTTTCACCAGCTCGTGGATGATTTCCGGCGTCACCGGCTCAGTCTCCTGCGTCCGGACGGTGATTTTGCCCAAGAACTCAATGTTGCCCTCCGGCCCCTTAATCGGCGAATAATCCAGCTGCTGCACCTGCCAGCCGATGCTCGGCGCGAATTCCACAATCTCCCGCAGCACGTCCTCATGCACCTTCGGGTCGTGGATGACGCCTTTCTTGCCGATGCGGTCACGTCCCGCCTCGAACTGCGGCTTAATCAGCGTATAGAACACGCCCTCCTCGCCCATCAGCTGCGCCGCAACAGGCAAAATCAGGCGAATGCTGATGAAGGACACGTCCATCACCGTAACAGTCGGGTGCAGCGGCAGCATGTCCGGCGTCAGCAGACGCGCATTCGTCCGCTCATAGAGCGTTACGCGCGGGTCGTTGCGCAGTTTCCACGAGAACTGCCCGTAGCCGACGTCAATCGCATAGACATGCGCCGCGCCGTTTTGGAGGCAGACGTCCGTGAAGCCGCCGGTCGCCGCGCCGATGTCCATGCACACTTTGCCGCGCAGATCCGCCTGAAAGGACGTAATCGCCTTTTCCAGCTTCAATCCGCCGCGGCTGGCATAGGGGTTCGACTTGCCGCGGATTTCCAGCTCGTCCTCCGGCTTAATCAGCTCCGACGCCTTGTCAATGCGGCGCGTGCCGACGTACACCTCGCCCGCCATGATGCTGACCTGCGCCTTCGTGCGGCTTTCGCAAAGCCCGCGTTCCACCAGCGCTACATCAGCCCGTTGCTTTTCGCTCATTGATGCTTTTCTCCATTCTTCAGCGCGATGACGATGCGCTGGGTCATCAGTTCCGGCGTCAATCCCAAGTATTTCAGCAGCTGATCACGCCGCCCATGCTGCACAAAGGTATCCGGGATGCCGAAGGACAGCATCGGCGCGGGCAGCCCTTCGCCGGACAGGAACGCACAGACCACGCTGCCAAAGCCGCCCGTCAGCACATGCTCCTCCATCGTGACGATTGGGCGATTCGCCAGCTGACGCAGCATTTTCTCGTCCATCGGCTTCACACTCCGGCAGTTCACCAGCGATGCGTGAATGCCGCGCTTTTCCAGCAGGTCGCGAACTTCAATCGCTTCCGCCACCATCGAGCCGACAGCCAGCAGCGCCACATCCTCCCCCTGTTCCATCATCTCCCATTTGCCGATGCGGAACGGCTTGTCCTGCGCCGGGTAGCGCGCCGACAAATCGACGGATTCACGCCCATAGCGGATGGCGCAGGGGGATTCGTTCTCCTGCGTCCAGCGCATCATGGTGCGCAGCTCATTCAGGTCGCGCGGCGCCAGAATCACCATGTTCGGCACGGGCAGCATTGACGCCAAATCCCACACGCCGTGGTGCGTCGCGCCATCCTCGCCGACCAGCCCCGCACGGTCAAGCAGCAGCGTCACGTTCAGTTTCGGCATACACACGTCATGTATCATCTGGTCAAACGACCGTTGGAAGAACGACGCGTAGACCGCGAAGTACGGCTTCATGCCGCCCGCCGCCAGCCCAGCTGCCATCGTAACGGCATGTTCCTCCGCAATGCCGACGTCCATCATGCGGCGCGGAAAGCGCTCCGCAAAGTACGACAAGCCCGTACCCGACGGCATAGCGGCGGTAATCGCGACGATTTTTTCATCCGTTTTCGCCATTTCGGACAGCGTTTCCGCCATTACCTGCCCATAGGACGGCAGCGTTCCCTTCTTGCGCGCCGTACCGGTTTCCACATAGAACGGCGGCGTGCCATGGAAGCGCTCCGGCTTGTCCTCCGCCGCGCTGTACCCATAGCCTTTTTTTGTGAGCACATGCACGACAACCGGCTCATCCAACTGTTTGACGGCCTCCAATGTGTGCTCCAGTGCCTTGAGATCATGCCCGTTAATCGGGCCGAAATAATGGAAGCCAAGGCTGTTGAAGAAGCCCTCTTGATTTTCGCGCACGAACATGGACTTGACGCTCTTTTTTGCCCACGATAAAAAACACTGAAGCGGTTTTCCGACTACGGGCAGGCAGGACAAACCTTTGCGGATGACCCGCTTCGTGCTTGTCCACCCGCTGGAGACGCGCAAATCCGTCAGGTGCTGCGAAAGCGCCCCAACGTTCGGTGCAATCGACATTTCGTTGTCATTCAGAATGACAATCATACGCGTATGACTGTCACCCGCGTCGTTGAGCGCCTCATAGCACATGCCGCCGGTCATCGCGCCATCGCCCACCAGCGCCAGCACATGGTGATGCTGCCCCTGCAAATCGCGGGCGCGCGCCAGCCCCAGCGCTGCGGACAGCGCGGTAGAGGCATGACCCGTCTCGAACACATCATATTCGCTTTCGGAGCGCTTCGGAAAGCCGGACATGCCGCCGAAGGAACGCAGGGTACAGAACGTGCGGTAGCGCCCCGTCAGCAGCTTATGGACGTAACTTTGATGCCCCACATCGAAGACGATTTTGTCCTCCGGCATGTTGAACACGCGGTGAATCGCCATCGTTAATTCTACCACTCCCAGATTGCTCGCCAAATGCCCGCCGCGCTTGGAAATGGTCGTGACCAGTTCTGTGCGAATCTGCGCGGCGAGATCGTTCATCTCCGCATAGGACAAACCTTTAATGTCCTGCGGCGACTTGATATCCTCCAATCGCAAGCATTTTCCCTCCTTCATGGATTTTGCATTTGTGTTGATTGATGCTATTTCTCAGATAAGAATGCGCAAGCAGATGGTGCAGGTAAATACAGGAAATAGTATTAGAATTTGCTGCCCTTGCTCCCCTTTGCGCCCTTCGTGCCGCCGAGCGAAACGCCCTTCAAAATATCGGAGGAATAAGCATAATTGCGCATGTTGCGGTCTTCGTTCGCCTTGCGCGCGCAGTCCACCATGCGGTCAATCAGCCGCGAATACTTCACGCCCTTGTTCTCCCACAGGTAGAATGCCAGCGAGCCGGGAATCGTGTTGATTTCGGTGATGTATACCTGCTCGGACGCGCGGTCAAACATGTAGTCGATGCGCACAACGCCCTTACAGTCCAGCATCCGGAAAATATCGCAGGACATTGCCTGAATCTTATCGCGCAGGCTATCCTCAATCGGCGCAGGCAGCACGCGGTGCAGGCTCGCCATGCCCTTCGAGCCGCCATTGGCAAGATACTTCTCCTTGAAATCGAGGAACTGCTGACCCGACAGCGGCATCTCAATCGGGCTGGCTTCCACGTCGCCATCGTAGCCCAGTACGGAGCAGTTCAGCTCAATCGGGTGATCCAGCCCCTTCTCAACCAGCACGCGGCGGTCATACTCAAACGCCAGTTCAAGGCTGTCCATCAGCCCTTCGCGGTCATCCGCACGGCTGACACCGATAGACGAGCCGAGGTTCGCGGGCTTGACGAACACAGGATAGCCCAGTTCCTTCTCCACCTTGTCCAGCACGGCGTTTTTGTCCTGCTGATACATGGCGCGCGTGAACCAGCAATCCGGCAGACACGGCAGCGTCCCCGCGCCGCGGAAGAACTGCTTCATCATGATTTTGTCCATGCCGATGGCGCTGCCTGCCACGCCCGTGGACGTGTACGGCAGATTCGCCAGTTCCAGCATTCCCTGCAGCGTGCCGTCCTCGCCGTTCAGCCCATGCATGACGATAACGCAAACTTCCAGCCGCGCTACCATGACCTGCGTTGGATGAGAGAACAGCCCCTTGCCGGGACGGTTCGCCAGCAGCGCGCCCGAACCCGCCGTCACATCCAGCGCAACGGCTTCGATGCCCGCTTTGTTCGGGTCAAAGGGCGTGTACGTCTCAATGCGGCGGAGCGCATTTCCCGTATACCAGACGCCGTTTTCGCCGATATACACTGGGATGACGTCGTACTTCTCGCTGTCCACATGGTTCATCAGCTGCACCGCGCTGATGATGGACACCTCGCGCTCACAGCTGCGGGAACCGAAAATCACACCAAGCTGAACCTTTGCCATAACAAAAATCTCCTTGCCTTTACGGAATCTCTGATTGATTCGGCAGAGCTTCCTTACGTTTCAGAATAGTGATCCGGAAGATCGTTTTCAAACATTGCAATGTCGCCGGGACGCCCAATCTGCCGCAGGAGCGCCGTCGCTTCGTCGAGGCTGGCGACGACGTGCAGATTTCCCTGCAGGAAGCCCGCCGCGAGCAGCCCTTCGGCAATCGGCTGCGTGTGTTTCTTGCCCACGAGAATGGCGATATCCGCGTTGCCGCAGATTTTCCGCCCAAATTCGCGGTTGAACGCCGCTTCCTGTCCGCCCAATTCGACCATACCGGGGGTAATGATGATGCGCCGCGCTTGGAACGCCCCCAGTACCTTCACCGCTGCTTCCGCGCCCTTCGGGTTGGAATTGAACGCATCGTCGATGATGGTGATGCCTGGCGACGGAATCAGCTGCAAGCGGTGCTCCACCGGCTGCAGTTTGCTGATGCCGCGTGCTACTTGCCGCATGGTCAGCCCCAGATGGAGCGCAACCGTCGCGGCAAGCAGGATGTTCTGGATGTTGTGTTCCCCCAGCAGGCGCGTTTCGCACGCAATTTCCTCCGCCGACGTATGCAGGACGAATCGGCTGCCCATCGGGGAAACCGTCACATCCGTTGCCCACACGTCCGCGTCCGGGCTGTAATGCAGGCAGCAGAGGCGCTTTTCTTTCTCCGTTCGGTCATAGAGTTCGCGGCAGATTGCACCGTCATCCGGGAAAAAGCAGCAGCCATCCGCCGGAACAGCGTCCATCAATTCATATTTCGTATTTTTGATGCGCTCCAAGGTGTGGAAGGTGTCCAAATGCTGCGGGCCGACGCTCGTCAGCACGCCGTAACGCGGATGCACCAGTCGACACAGTTCCTTGATATCCCCGACGTGCCGAGCGCCCATTTCCGCCACAAACACCTGCGTCGCAGGCGTCAGGCGCTCACGGATGATTTTCGTCACGCCCATTGGCGTATTGAAGCTGCTCGGCGTAATCAGTGTCTGATACTTCTCCTGCAGAATCGTGCCAAGAATGAACTTGACGCTCGTCTTGCCGTAGCTGCCGGTAATGCCGATTTTGAGGATGTCCGGGCGCGCCGCCAGTTTCTTCTGCGCGTCGCGGAAATACATTTCGCTCACGAGCTTTTCAATCGGCCACGCCAGCAATCCACCCAGCGCCACCCAGAGCGGCAGCAGCAGCGGCAGCAGCCCGCAGAAGTACACCTTCGTCAGCAGCGCAATCGGCGTGCAGAGCAGCGTATAGACAACGCCCATGACAATGTACGTCCGCTTGACGCGCATCGTGACGACAAACGGCTTTTTCGCCTTCTTCTGCTGGAAAATCGACCGGCACCACCAGCCGCCCGCGACCGCCAGCGCCGCATTCACCAGCGCCAGCAGGATTTTGCCGACGCTCATGTCCAGCATCCGGTCAACGCTCCGGTACGCCAAATACAGCAGCGTCAAGTACGCCGCCAGCGTGACGCCGGGCAGCAGCGCGCGCTTCCAATTGCGCCGCAGTGTCCGGAAATAGCCGGGAAATTGGTAGCTTTCCAGCTGGAAATCATGCATCAGGCTCCGTTGTGCCAGCAGCATCGCCAAGGCGGTTGCCAGCGCCGGAAGCCATTTCAGTAAGTTAATCACCTGATTCACTCCTGCCCATCCAAATCAGTTCAGCAGAAACTGACGCACAATCGTCTGAAAGCGCGCCGCCTGCTCCAGATATGCGAAATGCGTGCCGCCTTCCAGCACCACCAGACCGCTGTCGGCAATTTCCTTTTCCATCTGCTGCCCCATCCACAGCGGCGTTTCCGTGTCGCGGTCGCCCCAGATGAGCAGCGTCGGGTTCTTGATATGCGAAAGCAGCGCGCTCTGGTCATAACCCACGACCTTGACGAACGTCTTGCGCATTTCCGGCGACAGGGCGGCATAATCCCGCGAGCCGTACTTCTGCACGAGATTTTCCTGCCACTTGTCCGGCAGACTGCCGAAGAGGTGCGTCTTTTTCGCTATACCGACGAGCTTTTTCAGCCGCTGATACCGCTGCGACTTTTTGCTCTTTTCGCTGGATAGCTTCGGCCGGATACCCGCCGCGCCTGTCAGAATCAGCTTCTCAAAACGCTCCGGATGGTCGGCGGCAAGCTCAATCGTCACGCGTCCGCCGAAGGAATGCGCAATCACGCTGCACGGCAGGAAGTCGAGCTTCGTCAGCAGTTCCAGCAGATTCGCGGCGAAATCTGGCACACCCCACGGCTGCGGCGGAAATCCGCTTTCGCCATGCGCTGGAAAATCCACCCGAAGCACGGTCATGTCCGGCGTGAGCGCATCGCTAATCCCCGCCATCAGCTTTTCCGAGCAGCCCCAGCCATGCAGCAGCACCACTTTTCTTTCGCCGTGGCCGCTGATTTCATAATGGACGCGGACGCCCTGAAGCGTCATTTCCACAAAACGCATCTCCTTTTCAGCCGTCGATTCGCCAGATGTATCGGCACTTGACGGCGCTGATTTCCCAGCGGTCGCGAATCTCCTGCGGCACAGCCACGGTTCTTTCCAGCGTGCAGCCCAGCCCCAGGCACGTCTTGCGGCTCGCCCAGTTGTCCGGGTCAGTCGTGATGACGACGCTGCTTTTGCCATGCAGGGCAATCAGCGGACGCAAGAGCGCACAGGCGCGGCGCGCGTAGTGATTGCCGCGATACGGCGGGTCAACATGATAGCCAATATGCCCGAAATAGTACACGCAGGGGCTTTCCCCCATCCGCAGGGAGATGCGTCCAACTTCCCGGTGCGTCCCGTGCGGCACAATCATATAGTCATACACGCGGCCGAATCCCATTTCTTTTTCCGGCGGATAGAGCCGCAAGGGCAGCAAGTCAATCACGCCATCGGAAAACTCAGCACGCACTCTGCGAAACAGCATCCTTACACATCCTGTATCTGCACCTGCGGAAGCAGGGCAGCAAAATCATCGGGGCGAATCAGCTGCGTCCCCTCGGTCATTACCGACGCACAGCCCGCCGCCGCGCCATACGCCAGCGCACGGTGAACGTCCCCTGTTTTCTCCAAGCCAGCCATCACACCGCCGACCATTGCGTCGCCCGCGCCAACGGTGGACTGCACCCGCACCGGAATCGCCGGGGTAAACATGGCGCCGCGTTCCGATACCCACAATGCGCCTTCGCCGCCGAGGCTCACGAGCACATTCTGCGCACCCATTTCAAGCAGCTCCAGCGCCGCCTGATGCACATCCGCCATCGTCGGCAGCGGACGGTTCATGGCGGCTTGCAGTTCACTTCGGTTCGGCTTGACGAGGAACGGACGCGCTGCCAGCCCTACCATCAGCGCCGCGCCGCTCACATCCAGCACAAACAGGCGTTCCGGCAGGGAGAGCATCAGGTCGCGGTAATACTCCGGCGGACATTCCGGCGGCAGCGACCCCGTCAGGACGACATACTGCCCCGCAACTGTCTTTTCCGCCAGCAAGTCCGAAAACGCCCGCTGATTCTCCGCATTGACCGGCGCGCCGGGTTCGTTCAGCTCCGTCACGCCCGTGCCGTCCTGCGGGACAATCTTCATGTTCGTGCGCACGTCGCCGTCCACGGGCAGGAAAACATGCGCCACCTGCTCGCCGTCCAGCTTGCGGCGAACCGCGTCAATGCCGTTTTTGCCCGCACAGCCGAGGACGCAGGACGCAATGCCCAGCCGACGCGCAGTAATGGCGACATTGATGCCCTTGCCGCCCACATCCTGCCGCGCGGACAGGACGCGGTTCACATCGCCCGCCGTGAAAGAACGGAGCGACACCGTGCGGTCAAACGAAGGATTCAGGCACACACAAGCCAGCATGGGCAAACCTCCCCATCATCAGCAGTCCATCCCATTATATCATGATTCCCCGCATGATGCAACCTGACGCGGAAAGAAAAAGGCTGCCCCGTATTCGCTCGGAGCAGCCAAATGGACTCATTCCTTAATGCTGTAGGCATTCAGCGCGTTCTGCATCGTGATCTGTGCGAACGCTTCCAGCGGAATTTCGCGCAGCGCGGCAATTTTCTCCGCCACATAGCGCACGTTCGTCGGCTCATTTCGGCGGCCGCGGACGGGTTCGGGCGCAAGGTACGGGCTGTCCGTCTCAATCAGGATGCGGTCAAGCGGCACATTCACCGCGGCTTCCTGCAATTTCGGCGCTTTCTTGAAGGTCACAGGCCCCGCAAAGCTGATGAAGTACCCCAGTTTCAGGTACTCCTTCGCAATCTCCCAGCTGCCGGAAAAGCAGTGGATGATGCCGCCGGTCAGATGCTGCCTGTGGCGCTTCATGATGTCCAGCATGTCCTGATGCGCATCGCGGATGTGGTACGCCACGGGCAGCGATAATTCCCATGCCAGCTCCATCTGTGCCTCGCAGACCGTCATCTGCGTTTCGCGCGGCGACAGGTCATAGTAGTAATCCAGCCCGATTTCGCCAATGGCGACGACTTTCTCTTCCTTCGACCAGTCCGCCAAGCGCTGCAAATCATTCTCCACGAAGCCTTTCGCCTCGTGCGGATGGATGCCGATGGCGGCATAGCAGCCCAGATGTGCCGCTGCGAAATCCGCGCTGTGCCGGGAAGTTGCCATATCCGATCCAATCACGGCGTACCGGGTGACACCTGCTTCCGCCATGCGGGTCAGGACGTCCCCCCGGTCGTCGTCGAACTTCGGCTCATCGACGTGGCAATGAGAGTCAAACAGCGCCATCATCCGATGATTGCACCGTCCTCCACGCCCTCGCCGACGCTCATCAGGCGCAGATTATCCTCGTCATCGACAGCGGAGAGAATCATGCCCTGACTTTCGATGCCCGCAATCTTACGCGGCGCGAGATTCACGACCGCCACGACCTGCTTGCCGACGAGTTCTTCGGGCTTGTAGTACTTCGCGATGCCGGAGAGAATCGTGCGTTCGCCGTCCTTGCCGAAGGAGAGGCGGAATTGCAGGAGCTTGTTGCTCTTTTCCACCTTCTCGCAGGACAGCACACGCGCCACCTGCATCTTGCACTTGCAGAAATCATCGAAAGCGATTTCCGCCGGGAAATCAGGCGTTTCGTGCTTCTTCTCCGCCTTCTTTTCAGGCTTGGCGGCAGGCTTCTTTTCTTCCTTCTTCGTCTCTTCGGCGGGTGCGTCGCGTTCGATTTCCTTCTGGATGTCCAGACGCGGGAACAGCGCCGCGCCCTTATGCACCGTCAAGCCTTCCGGCAGTACGGCAAACGGCTTGCAGACGGAATCCCACGTCTTGAGCGCGTCGTCGGTCACGCCCAGCTGCTCGAAAATGCGTTCCGGCGTGCGCGGCATGACGAAGCCGATCATCACGGCGACGCGGCGGACGCACTCTGCCAGCGTGTACAGCACTGTCTTCAGACGCGGCTGACCTTCTTCGCTGCGGCCCAGCACCCACGGCTGCGTCATGTCGATATACTTGTTGCAATCGCTGATGAGCTTCCATGTTTCCACCAGCGCGTTGGAGAACTGGAAGGCGTTGACGTAGTTCTCCACCTTGCCGGAAAGCTGCTCCGCCTCGTCCCAGATGGGCTTGTCGATAGCTTCATCCACCGCGTCGATGGCGGGAACCGTGCCGCCGAAGTACTTCTCAATCATCGCGACCGTACGGGAGACGAGGTTGCCAAGGTCATTCGCAAGGTCGGAATTGATGCGCGTCAGCATAGCTTTGAGCGTGAACTCGCCGTCCGAGCCGAAGGGCATTTCGCGCATGAGGAAATAGCGCACCGCGTCGGAGGAATAGCGGTTGCACAGCACGACCGGGTCAACGACGTTGCCGACGCTCTTGCCCATCTTCTTGCCATTGATGACCAGCCAGCCGTGACCGAACACCTGCTTGGGCAGCGGCAGCCCCAGCGCGTGGAGCATAATCGGCCAGATGATGGTATGGAATCGGACAATTTCCTTGCCGACCAAGTGCACATCCGCCGGCCAGTACTTCTGGAACAGCGCGTCATTGTCCGTGCCGTAGCCCAGCGCGGAAATGTAGTTGCTCAGCGCGTCAATCCAGACGTACACCGTGTGCTTCTCGTCGAACGTGACCGGGATGCCCCACTTGATGGACGTACGGCTGACGCACAGGTCTTCCAGCCCCGGACGGAGGAAGTTGTTCAGCATCTCGTTGGCGCGGCTGGCGGGCTGGATGAAGTCCGGATGCTCCTCGATGTACTGAATCAGCCATTCGGCGTACTTCTGCAGGCGGAAGAAGTAGGATTCTTCACGCGTCTTTTCCACCGGGCGACCGCAGTCCGGGCAGCAGCCGTCTTTGAGCTGCAATTCCGTCCAGAAGGATTCGCAGGGCGTGCAGTACCAGCCCTCGTATTCAGACTTGTAGATGTCGCCCTGATCGTACAGCTGCTTGAAAATCTTCTGCACGCACTTGACGTGGCGGTCATCGGTCGTGCGGATGAAGTCGCTGTAATCAATGTCCATCAGCTTCCACAAATCCTTGATACCCGCGACAATCTTGTCCACATATTCCTTCGGCGTGACGCCCTGTTCCTTTGCCTTGCGCTCAATCTTCTGGCCATGCTCGTCCGTGCCGGTCAGGAAATAGACGTCATAGCCCGTCAGCTTCTTGAAGCGCGCCATCGAGTCCGCCGCCGTGGAGCAGTAGGCGTGGCCGATGTGCAGGTTGCTGCTGGGGTAGTAAATGGGCGTGGTGATGTAAAACGGCTTCTTACACGATTCACACATGAGTTCATTCCTCCAATTTCTTTTGAGGGAGACGATAAAAAACCGCCCCTCCCGCATTTTTTGCCGAGGGGCGGAGAATTTTCCGCGTTGCCACCCTGATTTATCACTCATCCTGCGGATAACGGCGCGACCCGCCGCACCTTACTTCACCCCAAAGGCGTTCAGGCGCGTGATGCTCCGGAGCCATGTTCCCGCGGATGTCCCGGCTGCTTCTCACCTGCCGCAGCTCTCTTTGCGCATCCATCCACGGTACTCTTTCCATCATTGCAGAGGATATTATAGCGTCATTTGGGCATGGTTGTCAAGGGCAAATTTCAGCTGTGCTGCTGATACCAAGTGTAGTCGTAGCCATAATCGCCCTGCTGATTTCTGGCGGACAGCGTAAAGCGCACGACGGCGTTCTGCCGCAAGGTCATTTGCAGCGTGCATTCGCCGTTTTCCGCCGCAAGCACCGCCGTATCCGCCGCCGGCTGACCCGCCTGACGCAAAAGACGCAGCTGATTTTCCGACAGCGAACGCGGTTCGCCCAAATCATGCCATACCTTCAGCGGATTGCACGTCACTTCATCCACCGTCTCCGTCGTCAGCGTCTGTTCGCCGCCCGCAGGCAGGGCAATCGTCACGGTCAGCTCGTCGCGGTCGGTGCGGCAGAGATTCCACAGCACGCCTTCATACGAGCCGTCGTCCTTGCGGACAATCACGCTGTGTTCGTCGCGGTGCACCGGCGTTCCGTGCAGATGGGAGAAGAACGCGAAGCTCCACAGTGTCGGCTTGGCAATCTGCCCGTTGGCAATCAAGCCGAATCCACCGTGGAAGGGCATCGGCGGCACGCCCTGCTCCTCGAACACATCCCCGAACGTCCAGTAGGAATATGACGCCGCCACATCGCCCATCCGCGCCAGCACACCCGCCATGTACGCCGCATTCAGGTTCGTGTCATGAATCGGGCAGAACGGGTTGTACGACGTGTTGAACTCGGTGATGTGCATCTCCATCCCGCGGTATTCCGGGAAGCTGTCGATAATGTCGCGCGTCTCCTGCATTTCAGCGAGGAGGCTGTCCACCGTGCGCATTGTATGATAGAGATAGCGCCCGCGGTGTTCCGGCGTTTCGCCCATGTAGGCGTGGCGCGACACGAAATCCAGCGGCAGCTGATTCTCCTTGCAGAATCGCAGGAAATTGCGCACCCAGTCCTGCGACGTCGCGCCGCCGCAGATCGCCGGGCCGCCGACGCGCATGTCCGGCAGCACTTCCTTAACTGCCTTCGCCGTCACCGCATACAGGTGATGATACTTTTCTTCATCCGCATTTTCCCAGAAACCCGACAGATTCGGCTCGTTCCACACTTCACACGGCCAAGTGGACACTTCGTCTTTCCCGTAGCGCTCCGCCAAATGTGCAAGCGTCGCCTGAACCATCGCCGTCCACTTTGCGTCGTCCTGCGGCGGCGTAACGTTGCCCTTCCAATAGAAGATGGTCTGCGTGCCGCTCGCCATTTTTTCCGGCATGAAGCCCAATTCAAGGAACGGCTTCAAGCCCTGTGCGCGGTAATCATCCATCACGCGGTCAAGGTAGGTGAAATTGTAGCCCTCGTGCCAATTTCCTTCTGCATCCTGATACGGCTGGTAAATCGCCATATCGTCGCTGAACAGCCCGTGACCGCGGATGTGCGTGAACGCGCATTCCGCCTGTGCCATCGCCAGCTGCTGCTGATACTCCTGCTGGAGCGCCAGCCCCATGCGTCCCGTGCCGATGCAGAACGCGGTGTTGTTGTTGAACCTTGCCTGACTGTCCGCCGCTATGCGGATGGAATCCTGTTTCATGGTATTTTTCTCCTTACAGTCCTGATTTTGCCCAGTCGAATACGAGCACTTGATCATGCGGCAGCGTCGCCTGACAGGTATCAATCTGCTCATACGGCGCGATATTGACCGGTTCCGCCGCGCGGAGGTTGCCATCCGTCAAGGCGTTGAAGAAGTCGTCGAACATCCAGCGGTCATAGAGCGCCTCCCGGTGCGGACAGAGGACTTTCTCGAATGGCAGCTGCTGGATGCCGCGCATGTTGCTGCGGTACTCCCGGAGCCCAAGCGCCTGCGGGAAGAAGAGCCATGTGCAGGGGTTCCAGTCGTCGCCAGACAGCAGCAGCTTCCGCTCCGGCACATACACCACCGCTGAACCGGGCGTGTGTCCCGGCGCTTCGATGATTTCCGCTGTTAATCCGCCCAAGTCAATCACACCGGGCTTCATCACCTTCGGCAGTGGAATTTCGCCCGCGAGAAACGTTTTTTCATCCACCGGCAGGTTCTTCCCGATTGCCTGCGTCAGCACCCGGCGGCGCATCTCGTCGTTTGTGAACATGCGCCAGTCCGCCATGTCCGCTTCCAGCATGTACGTTTCCGGGAAGCAGCGTGCCCCCATCGCGTGGTCATGGTGGTTGTGCGTCAGGAACACCGTCAGCGGTAAATCCGTCATGTGGCGCATGAAGTCCGCCACATCCTCAATGCCATAGCCCGTGTCAACCAGCATGGCGGCGTTTTCGCCCTCCAGCAGCGTCATGCAGACGCCCATGCAGTCCACAATATGCCACACTCCCGGCATCACCGCGTGAACCGTAAAGGCCATTTTCGGCTCATCCTTTCCATCTTGCCGCCTGAAAAAAACGGCGTTTTTTGCACAATTCGACGCACAGTTGTGTTTTTCCTGTCACCCAGTCAACTTTTCGCCAAATTTCTTTCCCTTTTCTGGTTTTGGGTTGTGCAAGTCGGCGAAATATGCTATACTTTTAGTAAAATACGTTACAGGAGGTATCCTGTTTATGGCAAATCAATGGCTTTCGTGGCTTCCGTTTTTACCGGCTGATGTTCCCGCCGATTTTGCGTCCCCACGCGAAGTCGCCGCGTTCGAGCTTGCGCAGGCACTGCCGACGCTCTCCCCGAATCTGCACGTTTCGCTTGCCGAGGATGATTCGCTGGGCGAAGGGTTCCATGCCGTGCGCCGCGGCGACGACGTGACGATTTTCGGTGGCAAAACCGGGCTGCTGTATGGCGCTTACTGGCTGCTGATGGCGCTCGCGTCGGGTTCGGCATTGCCGGAGGATCACTCCTCTGCGCCGCAGTACGCGCTGCGCATGATTAACTGCTGGGACAACGCCGACGGCAACGTCGAGCGCGGATATTCCGGGCGCAGTCTGTTCTTCCAGGGCGGCAAGCTGGCCTACGACCCCGCGCGGATGCGGCAGCTGGGGCGTATGATGGCGTCCGTCGGGCTGAACGTGCTGTGCATCAACAACGTCAACGTGCACGACCCGGCACAGCTGCTGATTGAGGACGATCTGCCGGATCTGGCGAAGCTGGCGGCGATTTTCCGCCCGTTCGGCGTGCGGCTGATGGTTTCCATCGACTATTCACAGCCGATGCGCCACGGCATCCCGACGGCTGATCCGCTGGATGAACGCGTGCAGGCGTGGTGGAAGCATCAGGCGGAAGTGGTGTACGCTGCGATTCCCGATTTGGCTGGCTTCCTCGTCAAAGCGGACAGCGAACATCGTCCGGGGCCGTTCACCTACGGGCGCAATCACGCGGAAGGCGCAAACATGCTGGCGCGGGCGCTCAAACCGTTCGGCGGAATGCTGGTCTGGCGCTGTTTCGTCTACAACTGTCAGCAGGACTGGCGCGATGAAAAGACCGACCGTCCGAAGGCAGCGTATGAACATTACGTCTATCTGGATGGGCAGTTCGACGACAACGTGATTCTGCAGGTCAAGAACGGGCCGTTCGACTTCCAAGTCCGCGAGCCGATTTCCCCGACCCTGCTGGCAATGCCCAAAACGAATCTGGCGCTGGAATGGCAGCTGGCGCAGGAGTACACCGGTCAGCAGATTGACATTTTCGCCATGCCGGTAATGTGGCAGGAGCTCTTTGCGGACATGCCGCGCAACAGCATTATGGCGATGGCGGCGGTGTCGAACCTCGGCAATGACGCGTGCATGACCGGGCATCCCTTCGCGGCGCTGAATTTCTTTGCATATGGCGCGCTGGCGTGGGATCCTGATGCCTGCCAGCCGGACGATATCATCCACCGCTGGATTCGCCTCACCTATCGTTTTGCGCCGGATGATGAGAACGCGCTGGCGGATGTGCTGCTCGGCAGCCGCCACGCTTATGAGCAGTACACCGCGCCGCTGGGCATCTGCTGGATGGTCACGCCGAACCAGCATTACGGGCCGAGTCCCGACGGATACGAGTATCAGGCGTGGGGCACTTACCACAAGGCCGACCGCAACGCCATCGGCATCGACCGCACGGCGGACGGCACAGGCTATGTTCTGCAATACCCGGAAGCACTGCGCCGCCGCTTTGAATCCACACAGACCTGCCCGGACGAGCTGCTGCTCTTCTTCCACCGCTTGCCGTACACCTTCAAGATGCGCGACGGGCGGACGCTGATCCAGCGGATTTACGACGACCATTTTGAGGGCTATGAATGGGTGGAGCGCGCCGCGAGCATCCTGAAAGCGCTGCCGCTGCCCGATTTTGACCGTGCTTTAGTAGATGAGCGCATCGGGCGGCAGCTGCACAACGCCCGTGAATGGCGCGACATCATCAACACGTTCTTCCACCGTCTTTCCGGCATTGAGGATGTTCACGAGCGGAAAATCTATCGCTGAGGAGGCTTTTCATGGCGGACACAAGCCAGCCGCATTCATCCCGCTGCCCGGCTTGGCTGCGCGAGGGCGGGCTGTACCTGATTGTCTCCGGCGTCGTGACAGTGCTGAAATATCTGCTGCTGCTCTTTCTGCCGCGCGCATTCGCTTTTCTGCCAATGCGCGACTTCGGCTGGCCCGGCATCGAAATGACGCTGCTGGGCGAAACCTTCCGCTGGAACATCTTCGGCTACGACACGGCGCATGGCGGGCTGCCTTACCTGTGCGCGTACATGACGGCGATGGTGCTTGGCGAATGCGTGAACTTTCCGCTTCAGCGCAAGTACGTTTTCCGCGCCAAAGGGCATCTTGCGCGGCAGGTGCTGCTGTATGCGCTTGCGTTCATCGTGATTACCTGCCTGGTGAACTCGATTAACTGCATCTGGGTCGCGGTGGCGGCGAAGTTCGTGCCGGATTGGGTGTACACGCTCGGCACGCTCTTCTTCAACGGCACGATTTCCGCGGTGGTGTTTTTCTTCGTCAACAAGCGCATTTTCCCACAGGCATAAAAATGGAGGCTGTCCATTGCGGGCAGTCTCCTTTCTTTATGGCGTTTGTTCAATGCGGATAACCTGCTGATGCCCGAAATAGTTTGCCAGCGCCTGATTCACCCAGTAGCCCGACTGCCCCTCGTCCGCCAGCCCCAGCGGGTTCAGGAACGCCGGACAGACCACAACATCCGGGATTTCGCAAATCTCGCCGGGCTGACGCAGCGTTTGGAGGATTTCGGTGTACTGCTGATGATACGTCTGCGCCTCGCCGCTGATGAGCGCTTTCGCTGCTGCAACGCTCGTCGGACTTGCACCCGCCGTCGGATGCGCAGATGGCAGCGTCAGCACCAGCGCAAGCGACAGGACGGCGGCGATGGCGGCGGAATGGCGCGTCAGATGCGAAAGCGCCGCGTCGATTTTCGTGCCGATTCGGCTGTTCCGCAGCCAGCCGACCCAGAGGAACGTCCAGCAAAGCAGCAGCCAGCCATACGCATAGTAGTAGATGTCAATTTGCCGCCCCGGCCCGACATTCGCCATTGCAAAAAGCGACGGCGTCATTTGCGCCGAAAAGATGGCATACGCCAGCGCGCTTTTCAGCAGTGGAAAGCGGAATTTCAGCCCGCACTGCCCGACAAAATCCCACATCAGCAGGGCAAAAAGCGCAATGGCAATTCCCTGCGGCCAGCCAAACCAGCCCGACACGCGCACCCACGCCCGGTCGAAGGAGTAGAGAATCGCAGGAACCGCATCCATTGAGCGCGGGATGGTCGCTGCACGGACGCGGTTGCCGGGTGCGGCGGCGTTGATAGCGAACGCAGTCAGCAGCGCGACCATGACGAGCAATATCTGCCGCCAAGCGGGGTTTTTCCGCACAAGCAGCGCAAGAAGCAGGAGCATCAGCAGAATCAGCGTAACGAGGATGGTCGTGTAGTTGCCGCCGCCGATAAAGAACGCAAGCAACATGCACCATGCAGTCCGCCCGGCGCGGCACTTTCCGTCGGTGGAAATCCGCAGGGTGCCCGTCAGCAGCATCAGCGAAAGCGCGTAATAGAACGTGTAGTAGCATCCGCCGTTGAACCAGTAAAACGTCTGGTTCAAATCCGGCACAAGCTGGATGCTCAGCGTCATGAGCGCCAAGAAAATCAGCACAACCGTTGCACGCGGCGCATGGAGCATCTTCCCCAGCTGACGCAGGAGCATCCCCGTGCCAAGCAGCAGCGGCAGGAGCGTCAGGGCGGTCGTCAGCCAATAGGCATTGTCGGAAAACACGCCCGGCTGAAGCGTGAACAGCATCACCGCGCTGAACGACCCCTGCCAGCGCGCGTAGGTGCTCCGGACGTAGGCGGCAATAGCTGCGACAGCCTCCGGCAGCCCCTGTCCTGCGTCAATGACCTTGCGCAGCACCGCGCCGTAGGTGTAGTCGTCCGCGCGCGGGTGATTGTAGAACGCGACCGCCATCACCGGCAGCAGCGACAGCACAAACAAAACCGCGAGGATGATGGCAATCCATTGAAGTGCGCGCGCATTCCGCATGAGCATTTCTCCCTTTCCGACAAAAATCGCCGCAGTTTGTGATGCACTGCGGCGATTTTGCTGATTATTCTCCCGTCAGCGATGGGACGGGTGTCGTGTTCGGTTCGGGTGTGGGCAGTTCCGGCGCGGTCGTAGCTGCCGGCGCACTGCCGCCTGCAATCAGCCGCGTCAGGTTGTCCGATGCCGTCGTCAGCAGCTGCACAGCGCGCATGGTATCCATGCTCATCACGTCCTCCGCGCCTTGCGTCGGCAAGGTCAGCGCGTTCCAACGGCTCGTTGTGCGCAGTGCCATCTTCGCGCCGACGTCCGCTTCCGCCATGTGCAGCGCGGCAATCACGCGCAGCTGAATCGGCGCGCCTTCCCTGCTTTCGGTGCTGTACTGGAGGGAAAGTTCCGCCGTAATCGGCTCAAACGTCACCAAATCCGCTGCTTCCGCGCCGTCGGTGTCCGGCTCGATGGTCAACGTCCACGCGCTGTCATCATGGCGTGTGCCGTCGCTGTCCTGCGTTTTGGAATGCTGGCTGGTCAGGGCAAATTTCGCCTGCAGCGTCTTTGCGTCCGTTACGAACGCGGCGGGTACACTGCTGATGCTGCCCGTAATTGCGTTCTGGTTGCCGTCCGCCGACGCCATGCTGAATGTCAGCGTCTGCGTCGCGCTGTTCAGCACAAGCGCAGTCGTGCTGCCCTCCTGCCGGAAGGTCAGCGTCGTGTAGCCCCACGCATTCTGCGGCAGGGGCAGCGCCACCGCCACGGACAGCGTATCGCCACGCGCGGAGAACTTGCGTGACAGGCGCAAATCACCCGACAGCGGCAGGGCGTCAATGCAGGCATCGTAGAAGTAGCCCAGCGCGGGATTGAGGTAGGCCGCCTGCTGCTCCTCCGTCATCATCGGGCGTAAAAGCGCCAGCAGCGTCTCGTCATAGAGCGCTTGCTTCCACATCAGCTTCGTTTGCTCTTTCACGTCATCCGCTGGAATCACATAGCTGACGCGCATGACAAGCTCGCCGTTTTCAGTCATCGTGTCAGGTTCCGCGGCGTAATCCGCCAGCCACAGCTCCAGTTCGTTCAGATATTCCTCCAGCGCCGGCTGCCACATGCTTTCCCAGAGAATGTCAGGTTGCGCCATCATCTCCGCCAGCACAGAGTAGAACGATGGATTGCTCTTTCCCGATTCCGCCAGCGGCATGGACAGCAGCACATCCGGCAGCACATCCGTGCGCAGGTACAGCGTATCGCCCACGCGGTACAGCTGCGTCAAGCCTTGCTGGCTGCCGCTGTCATCCTGCGAAAACACTTGATACTGGAAATCGTCGCTGTCCTCCAGGTTCAGCAGGCGCACATGCAGCGTCGAAGCCGTCAACGGCAGCAGGAAATCCAGCCACGACGCCGTGCCGGACGCCGTAACCGCAACTGAGCCTCGAATGGGGTAATCCTGCACAGCAAACTGCTGGTAGAGCAGTTCCGGCAGCGTATAGTCATCCTCTTTGGCAGCAAGCGCCGTGCCGCCAAGCAGCAGCGCCGCGCAGAGCAGGACAGACAGGATTCGTTTCAGCATGAGTCTACCCTCCTTATCGGGTGTCATTCGATTTCGACGGCGGATTCTGCCGCCTGCCGAATGGTCTGAACGTCCTCATCCGACATTTCGTAGAAGAAGAACGCCGCGTCCTCCGCGCTGAGAACCTGAATCAGCGGGCGGACGATAGCAGTTGCAATTGCGCCGCTGAGTTGGCTGCGCAGGTTTTGCAGCGTCTCCGCGCTGAGCGTGGACAGTTCCATCGTCGCCGCGGTGTCCTTCCACAGGGATTCGCTTGCGCGCGCCGCACGCAGCGTAATCACGCATTCTTCAGTCGTGCCGTAGCGCTTTTCTTCCTGATAGCCGATTGTCCCGTTGATTTCCGGCGCTTCTGCGTTTCCGGACAGGACGACATTCGGCGTGATAGTGCGCTTCGTGGCGTAATCTTCGTCCGGCAGCTGCTGCTTGATAGCCACGCTGCCGCTCACGTTGTCGCTGTCATTCTCCAAGCGGTTCGTCAAGTCAAACGTGACCTCGGTCTGCGTCGTCTGTTTGCTCGCCGTCACCTTGTAGGAGCAGGTGCCCTGCATGGTGATTTTGCCGCTGGAAAAGGTCATAATACGCTCAAAATCCAGCGTGTTCTTGTCCGTGCCGCTCTTTGCGGGGGACGTCAGCGTGATTTCATCGCGCGTCTCGCCGCTCTCTCGCTTTGTGCGCCAGACGAGCTTGACCGTGCGCAGCTTGCCATCCACGCCGCAAACGCCGTTGTACTCCACACGCAGCGGTACTTCGTCCTCTGTGCGATAGACGCGCAGTTTTTGCGTGCCGGAGAAGGTCAGCGACGCAATCAGGTCATGCAAATCGCCTTCCGGGCAGAGGGACAAAAGCGTCTGCTGCATTTCCTCCAGCTTCGACTTGGAGAAGGTGTAATCCGTGCAGGAGCGCGCCAGCCCCATGTCCTTGATGGTCGTCTTGACGCTCTTGCGTTTCCCGTACTCCGCGAAAGGCTCTAAAATCGCGTTTGACAGCACCCAGCCGTCGTCAATCCACTTCTCAAACGTACCGTCAACAGCGCGCAGGTCGAGGGAATCCGACGTCGTGCCGAGCAGCAGTTCCAGCGCATTCCCGTCCAGCGACGCATAGGAAACGTTCGGCATACAGGAGAACTGCACTGCGTCGCCCTTCTGCGCCATCGTCAGCAGCTCGTTGCCATTCATCAGCACGGAAACGCCGCTTTCGCCGTCCGATGCATACAAATTCAGCGACAGCGGCGCAAGCACACGGTCAAGCATCGCCGTGCGCGTCTCATCAAAAGGCGCATGTGCTTGAAGGCTGATGGACAGCGTAACCGACAGGGGCGTATCCGCCAAATTCCAGTCCGACGCGGCTTGCAGCAGCGGCGCATCTGCCAGCGCACAGGGTGCAAGCATCAGCAACACCAGCAGGAGCGATATCAGCGAGTGCAGTTTCCGCATGAATCTTCACGTTCCTTTCATTACGGCGGGTGATTATTCCGCGCTTTCCGCGAAGGCGCGGAGCATATCTTTTGCTTCGTTCGGGTCTTCAACCAGATTGATGGATGCCCGCAGCTGTGCCGCGCCGCGCATTCCGCTGACGTACCAGCCGACATGCTTGCGCATTTCATTCACCGCCACGCGTTCCGGCTTCCATTGCAGCAGCATGTCATAGTGGCGCAGGGCGGTTTCCACGCGCTCCTGAACGGTCGGCTCGGTCACTTCTTCGCCAGACAGCCGCTGCTTCACCTGACGGAATAGCCACGGATTGCCAAGCGCGCCGCGCCCAATCAGCAGTCCGTCCACACCGCTTTCCTCCAAGTGGCGGGCGGCGTCGTCCGCCGTGAAAATGTCGCCGTTGCCAATCACCGGCACATGCACGGCTTCCTTTACCTTGCGCACATACGTCCAGTCCGCGTGACCGCTGTACTGCTGCATCCGCGTCCGACCATGTACGGCAATCTCGCACACGCCGCAGTCCTCCGCCATTTTCGCCATGTCCACGACGTTGATATGCTCATCGTCCCAGCCAAGGCGCATCTTCACCGACACAGGCAAATGGCTCGCCTTGCAGACCGCACGGAGGATTTTCTCTGCGTTTTCCGGCGTGCGCATCAGCCCGCTTCCCTCGCCGGATGCGGCGACCTTATGCGCCGGACAGCCCATGTTCACGTCCACGCCGTCGAAGCGCCCCATGGCGGACAGCTCTTCCGCCGCGCGCGCCATGAGGTCAGCCTCTTTGCCGAAAATCTGCACAAGCAGCTTGCCCTCGCTGTCCCGGCGTTCAATCAGGGAAACGGTCGCAGGATGGTTGCGCGGCGCGTAGAGGTAGCCCATCGCGCTGACCATCTCCGTCGTCGCTACATCGCAGCCCTGCTCAAAGCACAGAACGCGGAACGGCCAGTCTGTAATGCCTGCCATCGGGGCAAGGCGGATGCTCGTCATGCCTTATCCCCCCGCGGGAAAAGCGCAACGCGCACTGGCGTATCCGCATACGGTGTCAGCGGCAGCGCACGAATGTCGCCCGTCAGTTCCGGCAGCACCGGCACATCCACCGGGGCATTGTTTCCCTTCTTCCACGCAATCGGCGCAAATGGGGCGGTCACGCCGCTTTCGGTCACTTTGCCATTGCCGCACAGCGCATATGCCCAATCGCCGTCCGCCGAGAGCGCCAGCACCTGCGGGCCACGCGTGAGGTACGTTGCCTGATGATAGGCGCTGCTGTGCCGCATGACGGGCTGTTCCAGCACGGCGACGATTTCGTCCCCGTCGTGCCAAACGCGCTCGATACCGATGCAGCCGTCCACCAGGCGGTATTCCGCCGTCGGCGCACCGTTGACGAGGATTTCGGACGACGATGCCCACGCCGGAAGCCGCATGTGGAAAAACGTTTTCTGGTCGTTCTTCATGTGCATCTTGATGGCGTAGCGCTCGCCCTGCGCGTCAATAGTCAGCACCATCTTATTGTCGCAGACGGCGTATTTGCCGGGAATGAGCATATTGACCGCGAAGCCGTCCACCCATGCAGTCACGGCGGACTGAATCGCCAGCGCATAGCCGCGCGCAAGGCGTCCGAGCGTCAGGGCGAAACTTCCCTGCTGGGTCTCCTGCGCCACCAGCGAGTTGACGCGCTGCACCAGCTGCACGCGTGTTTCCTCCACGCACGCCGGCAGCGCATTGAACACCAGCCGTTCCAGTTCATCCCACGCCCAAACTGCGTGCGCGCCCATGCCTGCGCACACAAACGCTTCCGCCCATGCGCCCAAGGTATCATTGAAAATGCCCGTGCTGGGATTGCCGCCCGCAAGCATCGGATTTGCGGTCAGTCCACCGCAGATCGCACCGTGATAGCGGCTGATTTTCTCCCAGCCCGTTTTTGCGGCGTTCATCTCCGTCGCCGAGCCGTTGAGCCAGCCGCGCGCCAGCGCCGCACGAGCGCCATCCGCCAGTGCCGCCGCATTCGTCGTCAGTGCCAGACGGGTGTAGTAGCCCTCCAAATCGCCGTTTTCCTTCTTCAGGCCGGCGTCCAGTTCTTCAGCCGAAACAGCTTTGCTCACGGGCGTCTGAATCGGCGTCGCGGTCAGAACGCCGCTCCAGTTCATCGTGCTGGCGGACAGAGTGCGGGCAAGTTTGAGCATGGCAGGAATGCCCGTGATGCGGTAGACCTTTTCCAGCAGTTCGAGCAGATCCGCCGGGAACGCGCGGACGTACTCGTCCGCCGCAATGTCGTCCCACTGCTTCGCCGCCCACTGGAACCAGCGCAGCAGCACCGTCAAATCTTCCTTCTTTGCTTCCGCTTCATACAGCGCCCACACCGCGCGCAGGACATACACCGAGTCCTCAATCGTCAGCGCGAAAGAGCCATCCTCCCGCTGAGCGGCGGCGGCTTCCCGAATCGCCGTGGCGGCGGGCGACTGCATGGCATCCGCCTTCACAAGGCACGCCAGACGGAACGCGCCTTCCAGCAGCAGCGGCTCACGGCGATTCTCCACTTGCGCATACAGACGCGTCAAGGCAGGCAGGTTCACGCGCACCTGACCGGCGCGCAGGGGCTGACTGGTCAGCATCGTCAGCGGCGCTTTATCAAAAACAGGCTTGAGTGGCACAGTTCGTTCCTCCAAATACTTTCCTCATTATTATTTACCATCAAACATTATACAGCATTTTCACGCAAACTGCAATCACTGAATTGTAAAAAAACACGCACCAGCCGTGTTTTCATCATGCTGATGCGCATTTTTTCTACAATCAGGTTGCCTCCGTATCCTTCGCGAAAATCCAGATGCTTTCTTCCTTATTTAGTCCATCGCACGCCATAATCCGCAGGTGAATCGGCATACCGTCGCTGCGCTTGTAATGTTCGTCAATTGTGCCTTCCCTCGCAAGGCGCTCCCGCACAATCTGCGCGCATGTCAGCAACTCAAACTCTTCCTGATCCTCCGGGGCTATATAGAGCCGGATATATTCCAGCATCGCGCGGCGGAACGAGCCGTTGCACTTGTCCAGCATATCGCGGAAGAAATCTGGAATCAGGATTTTGCGGAAGGAATCCTGCGCAAAGTTGATGAGGTACACCGCAATGTATTCCGGCGCAATGACGCGGATGAACTGGTCTGCGTCCTGCTTTTCCTGCATCAGGCGATCCAGCTTTTCGTTCAGCGAGCGCATCCGGCGTTCCTGACCGTTCTGCTGATAATACGCTTCTTTGTCGCGGCGCATGGCATCCTCGGCACGGTTGACGATGTTCTGCACATTCTCTTGCCCCGTGCCTTGCTGCACACCGACGGATATTTCGTATTCCGCGCCTCGCAGCGTCATGCGCAGTTTTTCCACTGCCAGCAGCACTTCGTCATGCTTGCGGTTGCAGCAGAGAATGACGAACTCATCGCCGCCAATGCGGTAAAGTCGGTCGTTCGGGAAGAAACTCCGCGCTGTGCCTGCCACCATGCACAGCATACTGTCGCCTGTCTGATGCCCTAAGTGGTTGTTGATTTCGTGCAGCCCAACGACATCAATGTAAACGCATTCGATGGTGTCCGGATGTTCCTCGTTCAGCAGCGAAACATCCTTCTCAAACTTCGTGCGGTTGAACAGTCCCGTCAGTGCGTCGCAGTTGCAGTAATATTCCAATTCACGCTGATAGTGGCGGTCGGCTTCCATGTTCACCATGTCGTCCGTCCGACGGATGCACAGCAGCGTCCACGGCTCCTGCTGCGTGTAGCCGCGGCTGGTCAGGACAGACAGCTCCACCCAGTTGAAGCGCTTGCCATCAGACAAGCGGAATCGGAAGTCCATGTACCGCCGCCCGCTGAATATCTCCGTCTGCAGGTGTGCCAGCGCCATAAACCGCTGGTAGTCGTCCAAATCCTCCGGGTGAATCAGCCGCTGACGCACCAAATCGTTGCTGAAGCGCGAAAACGGCATCTGCGCATCCGGCAGCGGCGGCGTACGCTTGAGCGGCTGGCATTCGCCCGTGCTGAGATTCAGCCGAGCAAGCAGCAGATACGCGCTGTCCAGCGTCGCAATCACATCGCGCTCAATTTCCGGCGTTGTGTTCCACTGTTGACTGGGCACAGCAGGTATCGGCGATACGCCGGAGAAACGCTGAATATCTCGGTAATCCTCCGGCACAATGATGCTCAGCAGGCGCTCGGCATCTTTCACCGGGAGCGGGCGATAGAAATAGTAGCCCTGCCCGTAGATGCAGTTCATCGTTTTGAGCATATCGACCTGTTCCTTCGTCTCCACGCCCTCGGCGATAATCGTCATATTCAGCTTGTGCGCCATATTGACAACGGAATCCACAATTTGGATGCCCTTCTGCCGGTTCTCCACGTTCATCTCGATGAACTTCATGTCCAGCTTCAGCACATCTACGTTCGTATCTTTGAGCATATTGAGCGATGAATAGCCGCTGCCGAAGTCGTCCATCAGCACAGTAAATCCATACTGGTGGAGGCGGTCGATGGCTTCGCGCACGAGATTGCTGTTCTCCGCGAACGCCGTCTCGGTGATTTCCACGCGAATCAGCTCCGACTTGAGATCATAGCGTCTAATCATCTCGCGGAAGTGCGCAGGAACGTCCATTGCCTTCATATCCGTGATGGACACGTTAACCGAAATCGGCACGAAATGCTTTCCGCCGCGAATCCAGCCGCTCATTGTGCGGCAGACGCTCTCCCAAATGTAGCGGTCTAAATCCGTCACCAGCCCGGTTTCTTCCAGCAATGGGATGAAGCGGCTTGGCGACACAAGCCCCATTTCCGGGTGATGCCAGCGGACAAGCGCCTCCATGCTGACGATGTTGCCCGTCAAGCTGTTGCACTTCGGCTGCAGATAAAACGTAAATTCGCCGCGCTGGATGCCGATGCGCACGTCGCTGAGCAGGCGCTGATGTTTTTCCAGCTGCTGCATAATCTGCTCGGAAAAGCGGCAAATGCGGTGATTCAGCTTGCCCCTGACCGCCCCGGACGCAATCTGCGCATTGTTGCACAGCACGCTGACATCGTCGGAGTGCTCCTCTACCGGGCAGATGCCCAGCAGCGGCAGAAAGCTATCAAGCTGCTGATAATCCTCGATGCAGTGGAAAATCAGGTCATATACCGCCTGCGCCCGCTTGTCATCATCCGGCATACACAGGAAAAAGTCATCGCCGCCAAAATACCCGGCGATATAGTCGTTCTCCTTCGCAAGCTGCGCCAGCTGATGCCCGATTGTGTGCAGCAGCTCGTCCCCCTGCACCTGACCATACCAGTTGTTGAACAGTTTGAAATGTTCTATGTCGATGGACAGTACGCACCAGCCGTTCAGTTTCTTCTCCGTCAACAGCTGCTGCACCTGCCGCAAGAAGTCCAGCCTCTCCGGCAGTCCCGTCAAGGAATTCAGGTTCGACGTCCGACGCACGGAGGTCAGCTGCCGTGCCGACGGCAGGAGCTTTTGTTCGCGATTCGTCATACCTGCAATCCCTCTTCTCTGTATTGTCATAAAAGGCGGCGCCGCACCCTTGCCGGTGAATTTTCTTCACACATTGTTCAATTTATTCTATCATCTTTCGTAAATTTTCGCAATAGCCAGAAACGAGAACGGCGAATATTTTATACTATTTCCAAATGAAAATGCGCCAAGATGCGCGGCGAATTTTTCGTTCTGGCTAACGGGAACGAAATGCAGCGTAGCAGCGCTACGCTAAATGGAGTGAGCGGACGCCAGAACGAAAAAGGCGCAAGCAGATGGCGCAGTTGAATCTGGAAATAGTATTAGGTGTTTTCCACACTACTTTTCGCCGAATCTTCCATTTTTGATGCTTCTTCCGTGCGCGCGACGTTCTCGGTCACAGAGACGTGGATGTGCCCTTCCGCAATTGCTTTCGCCATGTCGAAATGAATGTTGTCTTTCTTCTCTTCGGCGTTTTCGGGGCGATCCATATAAATCACGCGAACGTCTTCTTTCTCCGCGGCAGTCTTGCTCCACGAGCGAACGGTCCACGCCGCCAGCAGAATCAGGAACGGAATCATGTTGTAATGATAGCGCACCTGCGTTTCCAGCAGCATATGGCTCAGCGCCGTGCCATGGAAGAAGATCATACAAATGAGAATCATGGCGTTCGGGGCAAGCCGCCGCCGCCACGCCTCCATTGCGCCCAGCGCTGCAAACAAGAGCACCGCCATGTACATCACGCGCCCAATGGGACGGATGCTCTCCAGCAGGCTGCGCAGTTCAGGCGTCAGTGTCCCCTGCTGCTCCGTCCAGAGCAGATTCCAGTCAATGCCGAAATCATCCGTTCGCCACAGGTCGCGGAACTTGTAGACCATCAGGTTCAGCACATTTTCCGGCTCCGACTGGATGCGCTGCGCCGCCACTTCCATGCACGCCTGATGCGCCGCCGTCGCGGACTTCGTGGTGTCATACGCCTGCGCGAAGAATTCGCTGTCCGTCTCGTTCCACAAGCCATTCGACTGCGTATTCAAGCCGACCATGAGGTTATAGCCGGACGCGTACAGCCCCGACGCAGGCTTCTCGCCGATGATGTCAGAAATTGCGCGGTTGATGACGCTGCCCGTGACGAGGTAGCACACCAGCACCAGCACAATGCAGACGAGCGGCTGGCTTGTGGCGTAGCGCGCGCCCTCCACACGGATTTCGTTCATCGGGTCGCCCGTGACGCACAGCTGCGCCACGCAGTACGCCGCGAGCAGGATGACCGCCATCGGGCGAATTGCGCCCGCAATCGCCAGCGCGATGCCCAGCAGCGCCATCACGCCCAGCATCCGAGAAGGCGCAACATCGTAGAGGCTGCCCTTGCGGCGGTCAAGAATACTCGTCATCATGTCCGCAGCAAGCAGAATCAGCATCGTGAAGGACGGTTCGGTGGCAACCATGTTGCTGAACAGGATGTGCGACGGCCACAGGCTCATCAGCGCCACCGCCACCAGCGCGCCCGTGCGCCCTGCGATTCGCCGAGCGATATGCCCCGCCAAGAGGATGGAAATCACACTGCACACAAGGTTTGCGTACAACGCGTTGCGCACCGACGCGCCGAAAATAGCAAACGTCGGCCACAGAATGAGCATCGGGAAGCCGATGGTGTGCGGGTAGAGCGCGATATAGCGGCGGTCGACCGCTCCTTCGGCGGACATCAGCGTATCATTCAGCAGGTGATTCGCCATGCGGTAGTACGTCTCAAAGTCCGAATCCGGCTCAACGGGGATGTTCCAAATCACCCACAGGCGCAGATACACGCCAACGCCCACCAACACCGCGCCGAACACAATCATCATGATGTTTTTGGGGAGCGGCTGCATCTTCTGCCCGCACTTGCGCGAAATCCGCCCCAGCAGCAGCGCAAGGAGCGACAGCCCCGCCATACTCAGCACCCAGATTCCCTGTCCGAGATATTCCCGCTCCGTCGCGCGCGTCACATATTCGAGGCTGGCGCTGAGCGCCAAGCCCATGCACATGATAAACAGCGTCAGCGCGAGATAATCAAGCAGATTCTTCTTGCGGCTCATGGTCTGCTTCCTCCCTGATTGCATTTTCCGCCGTGCGCCGCGCCGGAATCAGCCGCCGCACAAGCACCACGCCTGCCGCCACAACAAGCAGGTCGTGGCAGAGCATAAAGGTATACATTTGTTTGTTGTTGTCTGCAAAGCCGTTGCCGATGACCGACAGCGGATATTGCATTACGCCGACGAACATCACGCACAGGAACAGCATCGCCAGCAGCTTTGTCTGCTTCTGCGTCTTTTTGCGGCAAATCAGCGTCAGGCAGACCACGCCCGCCGTGCCGTAGAGCAGCACATACACCCAGAACGCGCGCGCCGCGAAGATGCTGCGCAGATTACACCAGAGGTTCATGCGGTGCAGCGGACGGTTATCGCTGTACAGCGCGTCCGTGTAGGTCATGAACGACGTGCTCAATGTGACGGATTCCTGTGCGGCGCGGTTCATCATTGTCAGCATGTCCTTCGGATGGCGCAGATAGTAGCGCACAAGCGTCATCGTCGTCACATGGTCGTAAAATTTCTCCTGCAGCTCGTCCGACTCAATGGGATAAACGTACTCGCTGTTCGGATAGTACGCGTGTTTGCCGATGTCCGCCTTCATTTCCGCCGGAATGCCCAGCTCTTCCATGGCTGCGTCCGGGTCGTCGGCAATCATCAGCGCGCCGTAAAACACGCTCTGCCAGATGGTCTGCTTTTCGGACACCCCCTGATTTTTGCGGTACACGCCGAGCGTGTCGTAGCTGACCAGCCCGCACAGCAGCGCGCCCATCAGCGAAAACGCAATCAGCGGCCTTTTCGTCTGCGGATGATGATAGACGGTAAAGACAATCAGCAGAACAATCGCCGCCGGGAGCGCCAGCGCCATCTGCGCCTTGGCAGTGCAGAGAAATCGCACGCTGATGGCAAGCAGAATCATCCACCGCCAGCTTTTCCGGCTGCCGCGCGGCATCAGCGCCAGATGCACCGTACAGGCAATCGTCAGCATCAAGCCGACGGGAATCATCGTTTCGCCGAAGAGCGAATTGTACCATGCGAGGTAATTTTCGCCCAGCAGCATACACACAACAATCAGCCCTGCCGGAAGCGTCAGCTTGCCCAGCAGCGGATATAGGTCGTGCACGAGCAGCAGCATCGCCGCCATCACCAGCGCCAGCAGGATGAACGCCTGCACCTGCGTGGAGTAATTGCCACCCGTCAGCAGGGTGATGAAGCGCACGAGCATCGACGGGAAAATCAGCGAATAGGTGGGGTCTATGGAGGTCAAGCGCGCCGGATGGAACGGCTCACGGTAGGAGAAATCCTCGACGACACCCCACTCAAGCTGCGTCGATTCATCATCGAGCTGCGGCTGTGCCCAGTACAGGTCGATTTGTTCCATCATACGCCCGAAGTCGCCGTTGTTCACGCCGCCGATGTGCTCTGCCGGAAGCAGCTGCCAGCAGCAGAGCACCACGCAAACCATCGCAACGATGGCAACCGTCCCCTTTTGCGTCATGCGGATTTTACGGAGATACGCCAGCAGTCCGCCGGACGCGCCCGCCGAGCAGGGCGGCAGCGCCAATTTCGCGTCCTTCACGCTCAGCCACACCATCAGGCGGCGAAGGAGCACCGCGCCAGAGACGAAGCTCATCAGCACCATCAAACCGCCCAGCAGGAACGCCAGCGGCTTCACGGTCAGCAGGTCAATGCCGCCCGTCAGCACAAGGGTCAGTGGCAGATAGCCAATCGTGCCAAGCAGTACCATCAGCAGAAACGCGCAGAGCATCACGGATGCGCTCTGCCGCCGTACAATGGGCAGCAGCAGCACGAGGAGCGCCGCGCAAATCAAGCACCAGCGGGAAATGGCGTGATGGTCACGCCCGAAAATGGTTTCCAGCACGGTATGCAGCGGTGAACGTGACGAAACGGCATTCCCGGCATCGTCCGCCAAATACCAGCTGTCCGCGTTCCGCAAAGCGCTTTCGTTTTTGTCCATCATGGTGCGAATGACTGCCGGATGCTGAATCGCAAATTTCACCCGTTTCCCCAGCGAAATATTTTCGTTCAGCAGGGCGGCATTCTCCGCATCCCGCGGATTGTTCACAAAATTTTCGGAAGGTTCATAGTAGCTTTTGCCGATGTCCGCGAGGTAGCTTTCAGGCAAGCCGAGGGCTTCCAGCGTCTCCTCCGGCTTCTCCGATGCGGGCAGATAGCCCTGAAACACCGCCAAGTAGTTCGCGGCGGCGGAATGCACCGTGTCGTCCGCCTGCCAGCCTGTGACCAGGCCGCTCACGCACATCAGGCTTGCAATCAGCACACACGCCGCATGAAGCGGACGTTCTGCCCGTCCGGGGCAGCTATGCACGGCGCACAGCACAACCGCCAGCACCGCCGCAGGCAGCAGCACCATCATCTGCGCCATGGTACGCAGCATCAGCTGCGCCGCGAAAAGCACCAGCAGCGCCCATTGAACGCCGCATCCCTTTTCCCGGCACAGGCAATAAACCGTCGCGCCGAGGAAAAGAAGCAAATATGCCATGGAAGCACCGACCGCATACAGGCTGTTCAAATAGCCGATGACGGCGGGATTCGCCAGCGCAAGCGGCAGTCCGAGCGTCGCAAGAATCGCCGCCGTGCGCGACCGCCGCGCCAGCCCGTTCGCCAGCAGGTACGCGCCCCAGCCCATCAGCAGCGCATACACGACCGCCAAATAACGCGTGCTGAAACCCAGACCGAACGGGTGTGTCGCCAGCCGGACGAGCGCAACCGCCGCGCCGACGGAGGTTCGGGAAGCGAATAACAGAGTGGAATACGCCGTGTCCTCATAGGCGAAGTCCTCCACGCGCTGCCCGGTCGGGAGGCTCTCTTCCGCATAGCGCAGCGCAAGCCCTTCCGCCGCCGAAGCATAGCTGCCATCCGCCACCACTCCGATGGACGGCGACGCAAACAGCGTCCACAGAATCGCCGCTACGGTCAGCAGAGCCGCCATCAATCCGGTCAGCCTCGCCCGTCGTGTCTGTTCCATGCGCAAGATTCCTCTCTTTCGATATGGGTTAGAATCGGCTGTTGTCCTTCACAGGGGCGGAAAGCGCCGCCGCGTCCGTGTCAGACAGCGCGCCGTCCGTAATGTTCAGCGTCCGGATGCCCGCATTCGAGAAGCGGAACAGGTTTCCGTCCGCATCGCGCTGTGCGCCAAGGAGGAGCGTCGCGTCGTAGTTATCGCAGGCGCTTTCGATGCGCTGGACAAGCTCGCCGTCCTGCCAAATCGTGTACTGACTGCCGGATTTGACGACCACGAGGTGCATCAGCGACGTGCCCTGCGACAAATCCACCGTGACGCCGACGCTATTGCCGACGTAGACCGTGAGCGCATCAGCATTATCTTGCCGGAGCATGAAGCCGCGGTAATGCCCGATTTCCTCGCTGAAGCAGGACATATAGACGCCGTTATTCACGCCCTTGCGCACGTCGATGACGGTGTCGAGCGTCCAATCCTTCGTGGCGACGTCGTAGAGTTTCACGCCCGTGTCGAGCGCACGGTCACTGCCGTTGCCGACGAACGCGCCGGGCATGGTGTACGCGGCGGATTCCGCAACCATTTCCGGCGGCAGCGGCGCGTCGGCGAAGTCGTAGGCCGCAATGTCCGCTTCCGTCATCACACCTGCATAGAGGGACAGGTGGTTCACCCGCGTCTGGCTGATGCGGAAGATATTGCCGTCCGCGTCGCGCTGGGCGCCGATGAGCAGCGTGCCGTCATAGCTATCCGCAGGCGATTCGGCTTCGGCGACGAGCAGACCGTCCGCATAGATGCGGTAGCTTGCGCCGTCCTTGACGATGGCGATATGCATTTCGCGGTCAAATTCGCCCGGCACAGTCACGCCGACATTCTGACCGAAAACGATGTTGATCTGCGCGTTGTCCAGCTGGCGGATCAGCAGACCGCGATAGTTCTTGGCATTCTCGTCGAAGCAGGACAGGAACACGCCATTGCCGGGATTTTCACTCGGCGTGACGCTGGTCAGCAGGGTGAAGCGCGTCGCAGTGGAGGCAAACAGCTGTGTCTGCGTATCGAGATACGACGCCTGACGATACGTTTCGTCGCCGCCGACGAACTGCTCCGGCAGGATGTAGGCTTCCGCCGCGTCCTTCACGCCGACGCCGAGCGGCTTGGGCGCTTCGGGCAGGTCTTCCGGCTGCCACGCAAGGATTTCGCTTTCCGTCAGCACGCTGTCATAGACTTCGAGGTTCAGCACGCGCGTGGGCGAGAAGCGGAACTTCTCCCCGCCGGGGGAAAGCTCTTCGCAGCCGAGGAGGAGCGTGCCGGAATAGGCGTCGCAGGGAAGCTGCTCATTCTCATAGAGTTTTTCACCATTTAGATAAATAGAATATCGTTCATTGTCCTTGGTGATAGCAAGCGTAGCGGAATCACCATGCAAAAGTGGCAGCATGAATGTACGATTGTTCCCCAATATCACTTGGAGCGCATTGCCTTCACCGCGAATCAGCAATCCACGATAATTCTCGCCATTTTGCTCATCAAAGCAAGCCATAACGACCTGCCCTTCATCCGTGTCTGGCAAGGGTAGACCAATTTGGGTCAATATTGTCCATGAACTATAACGATTTTCATAGAGTTTAATCTTTGTATCATAGTATTCAGAAACACCATCACCAGAGAATTGATTGCTTAAGATAAACTCTGCTTTGTTTTTATCAGCAGTTGTCTGCGAAGCATTCCATATAAATCCTTCAATTTTTCTACAATCACGCAAAGAATAATTCTGTGATAAATACTGTCCCACAATGCGGGAAAACTTAACAATACCTTGATTATTGAAGTGACCGCCATCGTAAAAGTCAGTGTTTGCGTCCATCCCAAGGCTATCCCATTCCTTCACATAGTTGAGGAACGGTACGCCTTCTTCTTTGGCAATTTCTGCAACAGTGTTCAGCCGCATAGCAGCTTCTTCTGTCGCTTCAAACGGCGCAGCCATCAATATTAGCGTAATGTTCTTTTGCTTGCACAAATCAATAATTTTTCGCAAATACTGTTCGTTTTTTTCAGTAATCGGAAGTTTATCTGTAATGGAAGCATAATCCAGCATTTTTAGGATAGCCACGCCACCCTCCGGGCGTCTCGGCGCAGGAAGCGACAAATCATTTTCCTGCACAAAATCCGCAATAGTTAAATCATCATACCGTTCATGATAGTACGGCAATCCCCACAAGGCTTCTACGGCATCCGTCCACTTTTCATAAGATGCGAAAGCAGCTTGAACTTTGTTGATACCCAAATTCAGCAATTCAACATTTTTTATTGCCGTTTCTTTCGGCGAATAGTCCATTGTTGTCGTGCTTAAGTACACTTCAGCAATCACAATCTGCGGGCTTTGTGCTGACAGCGCTTCTTTCAAGCAATAGTAAGTATTCCAGATCGGTTGCATGCCAACCCACAAATTGTAACTTGAAATACCATATTCATCGAAAATCTGCTGATTATCAACATTTGTCCCGATATGCGACGACCCGACAAGCAGCACATCCACCGTGTCCGGCGGCAGCTGACGCAGCTTCACCAGCGACACCATGTCATCCGTCTTGATTTTCAGCACCTGATCCATCAGTCCATAGCACAGCGCCAGCACCAGAAGGAAGGCGAGAACCTTGACGGCTTTTTGAATCAGCTTTTTCATTCTTTCCGCGCTCCCTTCGTCAGAATTGGAAGTAGATGAACGACGATGCCGCAAAGCCGGGGCCGTAGATGCCTGTCAGCAGAACGACGAAAATCGCCGCGAGGTAAATCAGCCAGCGAAACCAGAGCTGCTGCCGCTTGACTGCTTCCAGCACGGACACGCCCTTTTCCTGCATCAGGCTGACCGCCAGCAGAATCAGCAGCGCACCCAGCAGCACAAGCCACTCCGTCTGGTCAAGCCCCAGTTTCAGCAGGCTGCCGTCGAAGAAGATATTGGTGTTCCAGCCGCGGAAGAGGCTCGACAGGAGGTGCATGGCGTCACCGAGGCTGTTCGCGCGGAAGAAAATCCATGACAGGTCAATCAGCACAAACGTCGTCAGAACCTGCCCGATGCGCCAGCTCAGCGTCTTCGTGCGCGCGCCGGTTTTCTGCTGGATACGGCGGCGGAAGGGCTTCGTAATGCCGCCCGCCACCTGATACAGCCCATTGATACCCCCCCAGATGACGTAATTCCACGCCGCGCCGTGCCACAAGCCCGACACGAGCATGACAATCATCTGGTTGATGTACTTACGCACCGTCCCCTTGCGGTTGCCGCCCAGCGGAATGTATAAGTAATCGCGGAACCATGTGCTGAGCGAGATATGCCAGCGCCGCCAGAAGTCCGATACGGACACAGCGAGATACGGGCGCTCAAAGTTCTTCATCAGCTTAAAGCCCATGACCTGCGCCGCACCAATGGCGATATTGGAATAGCCCGCGAAGTCACCGTAAACCTGAAACGCGAAGAGAACCGCCGCAATCAGCACGGTCGGGCCTTCGTAGTAATTGCAGTAATTGAACACCTGATTGACCAGAATCGCGGCGCGGTCAGCAATGACGATTTTGAGGAAGAAGCCCCACACCATCCGAAGCAGACCGTCGCGGACGTTATCGTATTCCAGCTTATGCGGCGTGTCGAACTGCGTCAGGAGGTTGGTCGAACGTTCAATCGGCCCGGCGACCAGCTGCGGGAAGAAGCTGACGAACGCCGCATACTTGATGAAATTCGTCTCCATGCGCACGTCACCGCGGTAAACATCAACGACATACGACAGCGCCTGAAAGATGTAGAACGAGATGCCGACGGGCAGCAGCACGTCAAAACCGGGTGTGACAGGCGCAAGACCCATCCACCCGCGAATAACGTTGAGGTTATCGACGGTAAAGTCGAAATACTTGTAGAAGAAGAGAATCGCGAGGTTGACGGCGAAGGACACGCCGACCCAGACCTTGGAAATCTGGCGAATCGGGCGTCCTGCCTCTGCCGCTGCTTTCTCCTTGGTACGCCTTTTCCCGATCAGCAAGCCGAAAAGGAACGTGACCGCCGTGGAGAAAAGCAGCAGCAGCGCATACGCCGGATTCCAGTTCATGTAGAACAGGTAAGACGTCAGAAGAATCCAAAAGACGCGCAGTTTGCCCGGAATCGCGTAATACAAGAGCACGACTGCCGGGAAAAACAGCAGAAATTCGATGGAGTTGAACAGCATGAGCCTTTGTCTCCTTCCTCCGCCTCGCCGAAAATCAGGTTACTTATCGTCGTACTTTCTGCGGTGGTGAATACGCACGAGCAGCAGCACAGCAGCAAGCAGCAGCACCAGCATGCAGCCCATGCCGACCAGCAGCAGCGTCATCGGCTCACGATTCTGCACAATAACATCCGCGAACGACGGCTTTTCCGCGTTCTGCGTCAGCGCTGTGGACACGGTGAACTGATAGCTGGATGCGCCGCCGTAGCCATCCACCACCAGCGCTTCTTTGCCCAGCGACCAGCGGTTCTTTTCCGTGCTCAAGCGCGCCATCAGGTTCTGCAAGCCTGCTTCGGTCGCGGCGGAAGCAGTCAACAGCGCCATCGTCTCGTTGTAGGGGGATTTCATCAGCTGGAGCACGCTGGCTTCGTGGGCATAATCCGCCGTCATCACCAGCTTCGTGCTTTCGGCAAGGCTGGTCATATCGTCCGTGTACTGGAAATGCAGGTAAGGATTGATCTGCTTGAGGACGCTGTTTCGGTCGGACAGACCGACGACAATCAGGTTGCTGTTGCCGTAGGCGGCTGCTTGGAAATTCTCCGCGCGGATGACTTTCAGCAAGCCATAGGGCGTGCTGCCTGCGCCGAGCATCGCCATGATGCGCCCCGCGAGCGTCAATTCCGTCTGCGTCGCATCGTCGCTGAGGATCATCACAACGTTGTTCATGCGGCTTGCGCGCTGAAACGGCGCCGGCAGATTTGCCAGATTCAGCGTTGTGTTTTCGCCCGCCGGCAGGTACAGTGACGAGTTCGCCGCGATATACGCCCACGGCGTGTTCATCGACCGCACGGTGCAGTCCAAATCCTTGATTTCGAGGTCAAACACAACGGTAATGCTGCTGCCTGCCTCCCCGATGGCATCTGCCGGGACGGAGAAGGTCAGCGTTTCGCCCGTTGCGCCCTCCTTGGTCAGCTTGTGGGAATACAGCGGGATGTTCGTGCCCCAGTAGAACGTGACGAGGCTGCGGTCGAAGTCCAGATTCTCACTGTACCGAATGTCGAAAGAGAAGCGGCTTTCGCTGGACAGCACATAGTCCTTCGCGACGGGCAGATAAATCGTCATCTTCTGCGTGAAGGGGCCGGAGAAGCTGATGCCGTTGCCGGAAATGTCCTTAATGGTGTACTGCCCCGCAAGCGTCAGCCCGGACGTTTCCGACGCGAGGGCATACTGCTGCGCTTCGCCGACGGAAACGTAGGTCTGCGATGTGTGGAGCTGCGCCACGCGGGATGTGTCGCTGAGCAGCGCGGCGGCTTCGCTGAGCGCGGCTTCTTCCGCCGCGACAATCAGCAGATACGATGTGTCGCCATCCGTCGCGCGCTGCACCAGTGCGCCCGTTGCAGGAACGCTTTGCGTCAGCAGAGACAGCAGATGCTCCGGTGTGTTCTTCTTCAGTCCCACATACAGCACGTTTTCGCTTTTCGCGTCCGACAGGCGGCACAGCGTCATGGCGTTTTTGGCAGACAGACTGTTGCCCATGCCCGCCATCAGCATCATGGCGGCGGTCAGCTCGGCTTCGTCCGCCGCGTCGCTGACGGCAACCACACTCTCCGCGCCGTCGGGATTCATCAGCGAAATGAAGGGGTATGGGTACATGTACAGTTCATCCGCATCGTCGGAAATCTCGTAGTAGATACGCAGGCAGGTTGTGTCCGCGATTTTGACCCAGTTCGCGCCATTGTAGTCGTCGCGGCAGCCTTCGTCGTCCGTCAGACGGACATACGAGAGAATTTCGAGCAAATTATAGCCCGTCGTAAGCAGTTCCACCGGGACGCTCACATACAGCACGGTCTGCGCGCCGTCGGAACGCGCGACAATCTTCGACGAGCCGAACGGCGTGCCGTTCATATAGTACGTCAGGGAGGAAATGTCCGTCAGTATCAGGTCGGATGCGGTGTAGCTCAGGCGCAGCACGGCGCTGACGGGCTTGGCGTACTTCGGCAGATTTGCGTACAGGCTCAGCGTCGTCGTAATGCCGCTGAGTGTCTGCACGCCGCCGAAGGTGAAATCAGCATAATGCTCCCCTGCCGCCGCGCCTGCCTCAAATGCCGTTGCGTCACTGGCAGATTGCTGCTTTTCAATTTCACTCTGGACAAAATTGTCCACCACACCGCTGGGAATTTTGGTTTCCTCCGCCGCAGCGCAGGAGAAAACCAGCAGCGCTGCGAGCATCAAAGCCAGCAGACGGCTTGTGAAATAGCGTGTGTTCATCGTTCTCAGTCCATCCCTTCTGATTAGTCTGCGGAACGTTCGGTCTTATACCAAGTGTAATCCGTTTTGCTGACGATTTTCTTCACCGTCATCCACATGGCGCGGAGGACGACAACCACCCACAGTTTCGAGTAGGTAAACAGCATCAGCATAACCAGCGCCGCCGATTGCAGATTGAACTCATTCTTCTCCTGCGCCAGCGTCAGCATGACGTTGCACTCAAACAGCGCGCACGCCATCACCCACACCATCGTGGACAAGCCGCCCAGCGACACATGGCTGTACCCCAGCACACCCAGAACGAACATGGTGTCCGAGCAGACGAGCGTGAACGCCATCAGGATATACACCAGCGCGTAGTACAGCACATCCATGCGCATTTTGCCGCCGGACGGATCAAAGATATACTTGAAATTGTTCATCAGCACATACAGGTTGCCCATCGCCCAGCGGGTACGCTGCTTGAACCAAATTCCCAGACGAAACGGCTCCTGCTCCCACGTCACCGCCTGCGGCACAAGTTTGATTTTGTAGCCCATGCGGTAGATGCGGAAGCTGATTTCCGTGTCCTCCGACAGCGCGTCCGGATCCCAGCCGCCGATTTCCTCAATGATGTGGCGGTGCATGACGAAGTTCGTGCCCGGAATGGTGCACAGCCCGAAGTAGAACCAGCGCCCCGCCTGATTCATGCACTGGTGCGCCAGCGTCTCGATGTTGACAAAGCGCGTGAGCAGCGAAGCGTTTCGATTGCGTGTGCGGAATTTGCCGATGACCGCGCCCAGTGACGAATCGCTCATCAGATTCTCCACCAGAATGCGCAGCGCCTGCGGTTCGGGCGTGTTGTCCGCATCGTAAATCGCAAACACGCTGCCTTTTGCTACCGAATAGCCGATGTTCAGCGCGTTAGACTTCCCTTTCCCGCCGACAACGTTATCCGTATTGACGACAATCAGGTTGCGGCCGGGATTCGCCGCCTGAATCTGCTTGAGCACATTTGCGGTGTCATCAGTGGAGTTGTCGTTGATGACGATGATTTCGTAGCGGTCGTGCGGATAGTCGAAGTTGAGCAGGGCGCGGACGGTGCGCCGAATGACAACGCTCTCGTTGTGCGCCGGCACCATTATCGACACGAACGGGTACTCATCAATCGGCACATGCCCGTCCGTTTTGCTGCACTGATGGTAATACAGGAATCCGCCGACGGACAGAAAAACGTTAATCGCCATCAGCGCCCAGATGCAGACCATCGAAATCAGCATCAAATAATCAGCCGCCGTCATGCAGATTCACCCCCTCCTGCTCGTCTTTCGCGTGCGTATGGTTGCCCAGCAGCTGCCGTCGCGTCGTCCGCCGGGAAATAATCATCCCGGCAATGAAAATCGTGCACGCTACAACCACAAACGCCAGAATCAGCTTGTTGCTCGCCTGAATCTGCTCGGTCATGTACTGCACAAAGCCGCGGTCGTAGACGTAGTCCTCGTCGTAATTGAAGCGCTGATAGACAAGCGACGCTGCCTGTCCGTTGACATACAGCCCATCCGCCGGATAAAAATGCACATACAGGTCGCCCGCATAGACGATACCTTCCACATCTGAAAGCTTCTTGAGCGCTGTGCGGGAGTTCTTCAGCCGATTGACCTGCGTCCGGAGCGTCTCGATATCCTCTGACGGGTCAAGGTAAATCGCCTGTGCGTAGGCATTGGTGAAGGCGGTCGCGTCAGCGTAGGCAGGCGCGACGATTTGGTGGCCATCGCGCAACGCCGTGTTCTCCGCCTGCTTCTCGCCGAAAAGCGCTTCATCCGAGCGGAAGAGGAACACCGTTCGCCAGCCGCGCAGGACATCCTGGCCTTTTTCGCTCATCAGCCACACATCCGGCGCTTCAATCGCCAGCGGGTAGACGCCGTAGCGCGAATAGGCGGAATACGCATTGGCGATATTTTTCTGCAAGTCCTCCACCGTCACGTTCACCAGCGTCACCTGCGGAACGTGCATCACAATGCCCGCGCCGCAGCTCTGCGCATACCGCAGCACCTCACAGAAACGCTTCATTGCCGGATAATCGGCATTGGCGTAAATCGGCATGACACACAGGACGTACGGCACATTTTCCGTCTCAAGCATCTCCACCAGCGACAGCAGCCGCTCCGGGTCGGCAAACGGATAAACGCGGTCAAGCACGAGATACTGCCCGTACGCGGTCGGGGAATTCTTGTAGGGCCACAGCCACGTTTGCAGCAGCGTTGAGAGGAACGCGCACTGCGCTTCCTGCGACGGGTCAAAATACGCCAAATGGGTGATGTTTCCCGCCGTTTGGCAAAGCGGAAATGCCTGCGCACCGACGAAAATCTGTCCGCCGAGCGATTCGCCGCTTTTCTTCATCAGCAGAAGCGAATTGCCGGAAAGCAGCATATCGTTCGTGGCGTTTGCCTGCGTCTGCAAGCGCAATGTCAGCGAGCCTTCATATACCTGCGTTTTCGTCAGCTCCGCCAAGCCGCCCGCACCGATGACAAACACAGGCAGTTTGCTCTCTTGAATCGCCAGCGCCACCGACGCATTCAGCGCCCGATTCGGGTCGGTGCAGATGATGACGGCGGTGTACCCGTCGGTGTCCGGCACATCCTCGCTGCTGGCAAACGTGCATGTCCAGCTGGAATAGAGCGCGAACCGCCGCAGGACGTCCGTCGCCGCTGCGCTCGTCTCACTTGTCTGCTCGTCGTTCAAAATCAGCAGACGGGTCACATCCGCGCGCGCCTGTGCGGGTATCAGCAGAAGCAGCAGCCCCGCCGTCAGCGCCAGTACCCACGCTTTCGCCTTACACATCATACGCCAGCTCGCTCTCAACAGCTTTCTTGAACGCCATCATGTCCTTGCCGAAATGCTCGTCGTACTCCTTGCAGGCAAAGCGCAGATCCATGTGCGTCCCGCGCTCCAGAATGCCGTCAAAAGCATCCTCCTTCGTCACCGCTGCAATAATACGGCTGCGGACATAGGCGCTGTTTGCTTCATTGGAGGTCAGCAAAATCGCCATCGTGCCATGCTCGTCAATGCAGTAGACCTTATCCTCTACGCGCACACTATCCATCACCAGTTCCGCCAGCCGCTTGCGCAGTTGGATATAGCGGCTGTGGGACAGCATCCCGCGCAGTTCACTTTCGTAGCGCATTTGGATAATCATCAGCGAAATCGGCAGATGGTTGCGGACGCAGTAGCCCGTCATCATCTGCGCATCGCGATACATGGCGCGCAGGTTGTACAGCTCCGTCACATCGTCCACCAGCACCTGTTCATCCACCTGACGGCGCAGCAGCTTGTTCTCAGCATTGACGTGGCGCATACTGCGGGAGAAGAGCGCCGCCGCGCCCGATCCCAGCAGCGGCAGTACAGTCACAAAATAATCTGTCAAGTACACCGTTTCGCCCACGGCATAAAAAGAATACAGCTTATATGCCACCCAGCCGCAGGTAATCGTCGCTGCAAGCGCCGTGCCGGTGTTGACGCGATCCATAAAGCCGCACAGCACGGCAATATCCATCAGGAACAACAGCAGCAAATACGTCGTCTGCGTATCCGCAGGTGCCCAAATCATCAGCAGCGCCTGCATAAACGCCCAGATCAGCAGCAAAATGATAGCCGCATCCCGCGCTACCAGTGCCGATTGCGTTTCGTTTTTCATGGCAGCCTCCTTTATTGCCCGTCCGTTTCAATAATTTTCAGTCGGTGGAGTCCCTCCGTGCACGCCATAATCGCCAGCAGGTCAATCAGACAGCCCATCAGGAAGCTCTGGCGCAGCAGCAGACTATCGCCGCTGAGGATGACGACCGTCATCAGCTCGACAGTGACCGCCGCGAAAAGCAGCACGCTGAGCATGGTGTAGACACTGGCGGCTTCCTTGCCTGATTCCAGCTTTTCGTCCGCTTTACGGCGGAAGAAGAGGAAGGCGACGACCAGCAGGAGCAGCGACGCCGCTGTTTGCGGGGCGGAACGCTCCTTGAACGTTGACCAGATAGAAAGGAACAGCGCCTTTGCCCGCGCAGGCATTCCGCTGGACTGCTCGTAGTTGCCGGAATAATCCGTTCGCGTGAAGAACGCGTTGCGCACGCCGACCTCAAACAGCCCCAACAATTGAATCGGATGGCGCAGGTAATACAGCGTCACGTCCGACGTCGTGTACTGATCAAGGAAGCCCTCATCCAGCGCGCCGCTTTCCGGCAGCACAACGGGGTAGCTCTGCGTGGAATACGTGTCCGTCAGCACGGAATACCGCGCCTCAATGCCGAACTGCGCCAGTGCTTTTTCCGGGTCAGTTGCCTCAAAGAGAACACCGCGCGTCATTTGGTCGTACTTCTCGTTAATCGTCTGATTGTTGACCATATCGCCCGTCTGCATGACGCTGACGACGCACAGCAGCACTGCAAGGAGCGAATACAGCCCCTTATGAAGCGCATCCGCTTTGTGACGCATGAGCATCCAGTACGCAACAGAAAAGATGATGCCCATCAGCGCGCAGTACTGGTTGACCGCCATCATCAGGATGACCGTGACGGCAAGCCCAATCTGCGGCAGAAAGCGGTTCAGGCTATCCGGAATCTGCAGGACGCAGTTCGCCAAGGCAACCATCAAAATCAGCTCAATGGGCTGCGTGTAAAAAGAGGCAAAGCGGGTTATCATGGCGGTATCGCCGAAAATCAGCACAGCAAAAACCGCGATAAACAGCCCCTCGGAGTAGACTTTGACGCGTCCCAGCAGCCTGGAGAGCATCGGGATGAGAAGCAGGATGTAAATCAGCAGATAGATTGCTGCGAGGAAGCGCATGTCAAACAGTCCGTCGTGCGTCACCAGTTCGTCGATGACAACCGCCGTGCGCACCAGCATCCGCTGAATTAGCGGCGTTGTACCGGTCGGAAGCGCGGGCGAGCCGACGTTATAGACACGCTCATAATAGTTGAAGAAAGCGCTTGTGTCGGACGGGTCAAGCCGGGACAGCCCGGTATCCGCCAGCACAGCGGCAAAGCTGCCGTCGTTGGACAGCCCCAGATACGGCGGGACAAAAAGTGTAATCGACGCTGTAACCGCAATCACCAACACCACCATCAGGGCAAGGTGCTTGGGGCGGTAGCGCTTGCGCATCGCGCGGTCAAACCGGCGGATGGCGTTCAAAATCAGGTGGTACAGCTTGACAAACAAGCCGCTGAGCTTCACAATCAGCCACGCAATCGCGCGCACACTGCACTCTCCTTTCCTGCGTTACGGCTTCATGGCCATGAGCGCAAAAAGAGCTTCCAATTCATCAAATGTATAGGATGTTTCGCCTTTGATGCTGCCGTAAGTGCCCGCGAATGTCCCCGTCGCAATGCGGCGGTTCTCCAGTTTCGCCAGCGACAGCCGCGCAAGCTCCGTGTGCCCGCTGACGGCACCGACCTGTGCCAGGACGGCATACGATCCAATCGCTTCATAGCGGAATCCATAGCCGACCTGTCCGTTTGACGCGTACTGCGCATAAATTGCGCCTGCGCCAAGCTGCGCATCCAGCCAATCCAGCGTCTGCTCCCCTGCCGCGCTGATTTGCGCCGCGTGCAGGATCGTCAGCGCCGCTTCGGTCATCTGCGCCGCCGCATTGCTGAACATATCCTTTGCCAGGGTATAGGAGGCACGGTAGAGCGGGAGTTCGCTGCTCATGAGCGCGCGCGAATCAGTCAATATGGCTTCGCTGCGGTTCGCGACGGCTGTCCATCGGACATCATAGGCGGATAAGGCGCGCATCGTCTGCACATCCAGATAGCACAGGGTGACACTATCGCTGCGCCCCGAACCATCGACGTTCGCAAAGCTGACCAGCGCATCATCCACCACGCAGGCAGTGTACAGCGCCGCCGCCCGTTCGCGGATTTCACGCTCGTAGCCGTCCCATACCGCATCCGCTTCCATCAGCGCGCGGAGAATGCGCAGATCATCCAGCGACGCATTAGCCGCCGCTTTTTCGCCTGCCTGAATCCGCCAGACAGTTAAGCCGCCGACGGTCATTTTGTCACGGACATAACGCCAGGCATCGGAGAAGAGCGCCGCATCCTCCGTTTGCGCCGCATAGAGCATGGTCTGCCCCATCGTCTCGGAAAGCACAGTATCGCCCGGATGAACCTCGCCGCCGGACAGCGTATAGGTGGATGGAATCGCCCCATCCGCCTGCATCAGCCGTTTCAGAAACGCGAGCGTCTGCTGTGCCGGATGCTGTGCCGCGTCCAGCAGCTGCGCTATTTCATCCGCATTCGGCATATCCGCCGTTGCGCGGAGCAGGTGCCCCTGCGAATCGAAAACCGCCAGAGACGGCACGCTCCGCAGTCCCAGCGTGTGAAAGAGCGCCGCGTCCGTATCCATGTACAGCGGAATGCCTGTAATGCCGCATTCCGTCAATTCTGCTTCCGCCTTCTCTCGTGTGTCGCCGCGAATCCCTTCTCGGCAGACAAGAACGACCTGCGCCCCCACCGCTTGTGCGGCCTGTACCGCCGCCCCAAAGTCGCCCGCCAAGTATACATGGCAGTCCGGACACCAGCTTGACCAAAACAGCAGGATCGTCGTTTTTCCGCGCAGGGCGGATAGGCGCACCGGATTTCCGTCCGCGTCGGTCAAATCTCCGTCGTAGGGCAGAAACCACTTTGCCGGGTCGGGTGCAAGGTCGGACGCCATCAGCAACTCATCCGAATCCGCGGTAGCCGTCGCTTCCGGCAGAATGTCCGGCGAATCCTCGCGGGTTTGCAGCAGTCCGGCGCCGACGATGGCCATGCCCGCCGTCAGCAGAATCATCAGGCTGATCAGTACAGCGAGGATGCGTTGGTATGACTGTTTTTTCATGAAGAACGCTCCTCCCCGTGTTTCGACGATGATTGTATGTGCGCCCAGCGCGGTTTATTCACACAGAATATCCGCAATCCGTTCGCAGGCGTGTCCGTCGCCGTAGGGATTGCTGGCGTGCGCCATCGCCGCGTAAGCCGCCGGGTCATCCAGCAGACGCGTAAACTCGCGGTAAATCGTCTCTTCCGACGTGCCGACGAGCTTGAGCGTGCCCGCCGCAACGCCCTCCGGGCGCTCGGTCGTGTCGCGCATGACCAAAACAGGCTTGCCCAGACCGGGCGCTTCCTCCTGAATACCGCCGGAATCGGTCAGAATCAACGTGCTGTGCGCCATGATATTGTGGAAATCCAGCACATCCAGCGGCTCGATAATGTGCAGACGTTCCAGCCCGGACAGTTCTTCCGCCGCTTCCTGCCGAACAACTGGATTCAAGTGAATCGGGTAGAGCGCCTTGACATCGGGGTGCTCCGTCAATACGCGGCGAATCGCGCGGAACATATGGTGCATAGCTTCGCCAAGGTTCTCCCGCCGATGCGCGGTGATGAGGATCAGACGGCTGCCCTGCGCCCACGTCAGTTCCGGGTGGGTGTAATCCGCGCGAACGGTGGTTTTCAGCGCGTCGATGGAGGTGTTGCCCGTCACGAAGATAGACGATTCGTCTTTGCCCTCGCGCAGCAGGTTTTGCTTTGCCTTTTCCGTCGGCGCAAAATGATACCGGCAAATCTGTGAAACTGCTTGCCGGTTGAACTCTTCCGGGAAAGGGCTTTCGAGGTTGTAGGTACGAAGCCCAGCCTCCACATGTCCAACCGGAATATGCAGATAGAAGCATGCCAGTGCGGTAACAAATGCCGTGCTGGTATCACCATGCACGAGCGTCAAATCAGGCTTCTCCTGATTGAGAACTGCCTGAATGCGCGTCAGGATAGCGGTAGTAACATCGAAAAGCGTCTGGTTCGGCTGCATAATCGCCAAATCGTAATCCGGCACGACCGAAAACGCATCCAGCACCTGCTGAAGCATCTGCTTGTGCTGCCCCGTGACGCAGACAACGGTCTGCACCTGCGGGCGGCGCTTCAGCTCATTGACCAGCGGACACATCTTGATGCCCTCCGGTCGAGTTCCGAAAACAAGCATGATTTTCTTCATCTTGCGAAGATTCTCCTTTCGCGGATAAGCCGATTCTCATCCGTTGCTGCCTTGAAATGCCATTTGCAGTACAATTCCATTATAGTCTGTTTTTGTTCAAAAATCAACACTCCATTCGCACATGAAAATGGCTATTTCACGCTAATTCGCGCTTTTTTGCCATGTTTTCCTTGCGAATGTGAAGTGGCATGTCCAAAGCGGTGATAGGGACAGACACGTTTTTCATCCTGCCATCACATTCCGCGCATACCAAATAGCGGATGCCTCCCGTAAGCAGCAGGAAAGCATCCGCAAAAGAAGCTATGGGCAAAAAGTCACTGCAGCATCTTACGCCATGCGCGACGCAATAGCTTCGAGGAACGTGCGGCTGTTGACCGCCTGCGCGGGCGTCCCCTCCCACAGCAGCGCAAGGTCTTTGGTCATTACGCCGCTTTCGATGGTGTCGATGGTTGCCTTTTCGAGCTTGTCGGCAAACGTCATCAAGTCCGGCAGATGATCCAGTTCGCCGCGCTTGCGGAGCGCGCCAGACCACGCGAAAATCGTCGCCACGGGGTTGGTCGACGTCTCCTCGCCCTTCAGATACTTGTAGTAGTGGCGCGTGACTGTACCGTGCGCGGCTTCGTACTCAAACTTGCCGTCCGGCGAAACGAGCACGGAGGTCATCATCGCCAGGGAACCGAACGCCGTCGCCACCATGTCGGACATCACGTCGCCATCGTAGTTCTTGCACGCCCAGATAAACCCGCCCTTGCTGCGCACGACGCGCGCCACGGCATCATCAATCAGCGTATAGAAATAGGTAATACCCGCCTGCTCAAACTTTTCCTTATACTGCGCATCGAAAATTTCTTGGAAAATGTCCTTGAAGCGGTGGTCGTAGGTCTTGCTGATGGTATCCTTCGTGGAGAACCACAAGTCCTGCTTGACCGACAGCGCGTACTGGAAGCAGGCATGGGCAAAGGACGTAATCGACGCATCCAGATTATGAATGCCCTGCACGACGCCCGGCCCCTTGAAATCGAAAATCGTCTGGCGAATCTCCTGCCCATCCGCACCCGTGAACACCAGCTCCGCCTTGCCCGCGCCGGGGATGCGGATTTCCGAATTGCGGTAGACGTCGCCATAGGCATGACGGGCGATGGTAATCGGCTGCTGCCAAGTACGGACTGTTGGGCGAACGCCGCTGACGAGAATCGGCGCGCGGAAGACCGTGCCGTCGAGCATAGCGCGAATCGTGCCGTTGGGCGACTTCCACATCTCGTGCAGGTTGTACTCCGTCACGCGCTGGGCGTTCGGGGTGATGGTCGCGCACTTGACCGCGACGCCGTACTTCTTCGTCGCGTTGGCGCTGTCAATCGTCACCTGATCACGCGTTTCGTCGCGGTGCGGCAGACCGAGATCGTAATACTCCGTCTTCAAGTCCACGAACGGCTCAATCAGCAGCTGCTTAATGTCTGCCCACAGGATGCGGGTCATTTCGTCGCCATCCATCTCCACCAGCGGCGTTTTCATCTGAATCTTTTCCATAATAATGCGCTCTCCTTGCCTTTCCGCTGATGCTTCCTTGCACCGCAGATTTTTTACGCTTCCATTGTACCCCACGCCTTCCCTTTTCGCAAGGGTGAAACAGCAAAAGAACAGGAGCGGCTGCGGCTTGCAAAAAAACAAAATATTTCTTGCAAGATACCTTGACAGGCGAAGTATATTGTGATATAGTAATACTCGTCAAGGCGAGATACCAAGACAAGGGATGAACCATAGGAGGTGAAGCATATGGCATTGTCCGCAGATATTCTTCGCGGCTATACCGACACCATTATTCTGCACCAGCTTTCCCACGGCGACAGCTACGGCTACCAAATCAACAAGACCATTTCGACGCTCAGCGGCGGCGAGGTGGAGCTGAAGGAAGCGACGCTGTACACCGCTTTCCGCCGGCTGGAGGCTGCCGGGCTGATTCAGTCCTACTGGGGCAGCGAGACGTCCGGCGCGCGCCGCCGCTACTACGCCATCACGGCGCTGGGGCAGGAAAAGCTCATCAGCGATTTGGCGGCGTGGGAGGACACGAAACGCCAGCTTGACCAGCTATTGGAGGGATAACATTATGTGCAAAGAAATTTTCGCATTCCGTCGGGTAACGCCGTTTTCGGACTTTTCTCTGGCGGAGCGTTTAATTGGCGATGCCATCGCGTGGGAGGAAATCAGCCGGCAGCGGCTGCAGAACGTAAATCAGGAGAATCAGGAGGAACAGCACTATGCGTAACGAAACGGTCGAGCGGATTGTGAATCTGCTCTTTCAGGATGTGGAAATGACGGACGAGGTGCAGGCACTCTACGACGAGACGATGAGCAACTGCCAAGAGCGTTATCAGGACATGACGTCCCGCGGGCTGAGCGACGATGACGCGATTGCCGCCGTCGTCGAGAGCTTGAAGGGCATGGAGGATGTCATCAGCCAGTACCCGAAGAAGTCTGAATCGCCCGAAGCGGAAGAAGCGCCGAAGAGCGCGGATGTGCCGGTCGATGACGATGGAGACGGCGAGCAGACGGATTTCACTTTCCATCCGGCGGATATTGGGCGCATCGAAATGACGATGGTGTGCGACGACGTGCATTTGGAGGAATCGCCGGACGGGGACGTGCATGTCCGCTTTGAGGATGTGGAAGGCGCGAAGGCGTCCATCTGCCGCATCGAGGACGGCGTTCTGCGCGTCTGCCGCGACCCCGATGCCCCGAAGCGCAACCGCAGCAGCTTCTCCGTCAGCGGCACTTTCGCCAACGGCAGGCTGTATGTGAAGAAGCCAAACGGCGAATACTTCTTCTTCGGCGACGAGAAGAGCGACAATCAGGCAGCGCAGGAAGCCGAGGCAAAAGCCAAGGAGTTCCAGCAGAACGCCAAGAGTTTCGCAGAGAACATGACGAAGCTGGATTTCAGCGGCAAGACAGCAGAAGCGGATGACGGCAGGAAGTCGGGCAGCTTCGAGGATATGGTGAACAGCTTCGCCAGCACCGCTTCCCGCTTCGGGCAGGAACTGGGCAAGCTGTTCTCCAGCATCAAGCCGAACATCACCGTTTCCCGCAGCATTGGCGACGTGACGCTGTGCATCCCGCGCATCTTCGACAAGCCCATTAGCGTCCTGACGACCTCCGGCGACATCGAGGCGCGCGACATCCACGTCACCGACCTGAACCTGACCAGCACATCCGGCGAGATCAGCGTCGAACTGTTCGCTCCGCTGAATCACGGCGCATTCACCACCACCAGCGGCGATATCGACATTGAAGCTGATGCAAACGATGTGCAGATTTCCACCGTCAGCGGCGACGTGGAGATTCACGGCGATTACGACCATCTGAAATTTGCCAGCACCAGCGGCGATGTGGAGCTGGAAGCGAAGGTGCGGCAGTGCGACTTTAGCAGCGTTTCGGGCGACTTAGACCTGCGCTTCACGGGCGCGCTGTCGCTCATCAACGGCAGCACGACCTCCGGCGACATTGACGTGGAACTGCCGGACGACACAGGGATGAACAACATCGACGTCCACAGCCGTTCCGGTGACATTTCGATGCGCCGTTCCGGGCGCAGGGGCAGCAGAACCGTGACAGGCAGTATCCGGAGCGTTTCGGGGGATATTGAGATTCGCTGATAAAGTTCCGACGCGCCGCCGATTGTGCGGTGTTGCCCCAATCCCAAAAACACATGCGGCGGCTGACAGCAATGCCAGTCGCCGCGATTTGTATGCAGATTATTCGTCCTCGTCTTCCGATTCTTCGTCCTCGTCCGCGAAGTCTTCATCCGCCGCGTGGTCGTCCGGCGCAAGCAGGGCTTCCAGCTGCTCCTGCGCGCGGGCGTAATCGCGGTACGCCACGAAGAACACGAATTTCTCCAGCGTTACGCCGAGTGCCGCGCTGATGCCCGCGCCCATCATCGGGCGGGCGATATACGGCACATTCGCCTCTTTGAGCAGACTTTCCATCACCGAGGCGTTCAGCGCATCCAGCTCCGTCAAGCGGCACTCGTCCGCTTCCTCTGCCGGACGCAGACGGTCGAATTTATCGCAGTACGGGCAGCTTTCCGCTCTTTCCGGCGTCACCCGATGGCAGTTCGTGCAGTAGTACATTTTTTCCTCCGCTCCTTTCGCGCGTTCTTCTGCCTGTATGATAGCATAACGCACACTTTCCGTCAAGGTTTGCGGCAAAATCAGCGAATCGGCGAATTTCTTTGCAAAATGAATTGCATTTCTGCTGGAATGCGTTTATAATAAAGAACGCTATCACAGCATCACAGAAGGAGAATCCGGATTATGAAATTAGGCGTTGTCGGTTTGCCCAATGTCGGCAAAAGCACCCTGTTTAATGCCATCACGCAGGCTGGCGCACAGGCGGCCAACTATCCTTTCTGCACCATCGAGCCGAACACGGGCGTTGTCATGGTGCCTGACCACCGTTTGGACGTGCTGGGCGAAATGTATCACCCGAAGAAGATTACCCCCACGACCATCGAGTTTGTGGACATTGCCGGTCTGGTGAAGGGCGCGAGCCACGGCGAAGGTCTGGGCAACAAGTTCCTGAGCCACATCCGCGAGGTAGACGCGATTGTCCACGTCGTGCGCTGCTTTGAAGACGAGAACATCATCCACGTTGATGGCTCGATCGACCCCGCTCGCGACATCGAGACGATCAACCTCGAGCTGATTTTCGCGGACATGGACACCGTGCAGCGCCGCAAGGACAAGGCGATGAAGAACTTCCGCGGCGGCGACAAGAAGGCGGGCATCGAGGTCGAACTGGCGGACAAGATTTACGCTCATCTGGAAGCCGGCAAGCCCGCGCGCACCTGCCCCGTAACTGACGATGAGAAGGAAGTACTGGACAGCTGGTTCCTGCTGACGACCAAGCCGGTCATCTACGCGGCAAACATCGCCGAGGAAGACCTCGGTAAGCCGGAGAGCGAAATCAAGGGTCTTGACCGCGTGGAAGCCATCGCGAAGAGCGAGAATGCCGAAATCATCGTCATTTCCGCCGCAATTGAAGAGGAAATTGCGCAGATGAGTCCCGACGAAAAGGCGGAATTCATCGAAGGACTGGGCATCGGGCAGTCGGGTCTGGATCGGCTGATTACGGCGTGCTATCGGTTGCTGGGGCTGATTTCCTTCCTGACGGCGGGCGAAGACGAATGCCGCGCATGGACGATTGTCAACGGCACGAAAGCACCGCAAGCCGCGGGCAAGATTCACACTGACTTCGAGAAGGGCTTCATCCGCGCGGAAATCGTGCCTTTCGACACGCTGGTGGAACTCGGCTCGATGGCGGCGTGCAAGGAAAAGGGGCTGGTTCGCTCCGAAGGCAAGGACTATGTGATGAAGGACGGCGACATCGTGCTGTTCCGCTTCAACGTCTGATTGTATCTGATTCTGCAAGCAAGAAAGGGGCATCAGCATGAGCCGTCTTTCGTATTTCTTCAAGCGTCTGTTCAAGATGGACTGGAAAGCCATGTGGAAAACCGCCGGGCTGCTGCATGAGCGCTCCGGTAAATCCCGCATTTGGCTGCTGTGCGACATGCTCCGCTGTGCTGTGAAGTACAACGCGGGCTATGTGGACTACAAAATCGCGCAGATGTACAAACTCAACGATGCGCAGCGCAAGACTGTCATCACGCGCGGTATTTCCAACAGCATTGTCCGCCGGATGAACGACAAGGCGTACTGGCATTTTTTCGATGACAAGACGCAGTTCAACGAGCTGTTCAAAGAATGGATTCCGCGCAAGTGGCTGCTGATTAACGCGGATACGCCGCTTGACAAGCTGGAGGACATGATGGCGCTCCCCGCCCTCATCGGCAAGCCGTTGGAGGGGTCGAGCGGTCAGGGCATCCTGAAGTTCACGCCGGAGGACTGGAAGGGGGGCGCAAAGGCGTTCCACCAGCTGCTGATGGACAAGAACATCGGCATTCTGGAAGAAATCGTCGTGCAGCATCCGGAGATGGCGCGCATGTGCCCGACATCGGTCAACACCTGCCGCATCGCGACGCTGCTGGGCGACAAGAAGCAGGGCATCGTCTATGCGTTCCTGCGCATCGGCAACGGCAAGGTGATGGACAATGTGGACTGCGGCGGCATGGCTGCGCGCATTGATTTGGAAAGCGGCAAGCTGCTGACTGTCGGCGCGGACAAGGCGGGCAACACCTACACCAAGCACCCCATCACCGGCACGGACATTATCGGCTTTACGATTCCTTACTGGGAAGAGGCGAAGAAGATGTGCCTTGACGCCGCGCAGAAAGTACCGCAAATGCGCTTTGTCGCGTGGGACGTCGCCATCACGCCGAACGGCCCGACGTTCATTGAGGGCAACAGCTTCCCCAGCCATGCTGTACCTCAGTTTGCCGCGCATTACCCGGACGGCATCGGTATCCTGCCGGAATTCCGCAAATTCATCGACGTGTGACTTACTTGCAGGCGGAGCGGATGCTTCACCTGCATTTTTGCACCTATTTGATGACTTTTTGCGCAGTTCAAGCTTTTTTCAGCAGGACTTTTCTGATGAAAAGGCGAATTTCTACATCAGATATTTGGGCGGACTTTTGCGCCGCCTTGACTTCATACGATGGAGGGATGACCGTGGAACAGCTGCTCAACGATGGCTGGCAATTCTGCAAGCTACCGCTTGGCTCGACGCTGGAAGATGTGAGCAATGCGGCACTTCAGGCAGTCGATTTGCCCCATGATTTTCTGATTGAAAACGAAAACGACCTGTACGAGACGACGGATGCGTGGTATCTGCGCACGCTGGACGTTCCGGAAAGCTGGTGCGCATCGTGCGTCCTCGTGCGGTTCGACGGCGTGTATATGGACTGCGACGTACTGCTCAACGGGCACATCGTCTGCACGCATCATTATGGCTACACGGCGTTCGATGTGGACCTGACCAGCCGGCTGCTCGTCGGCAGAAACACGCTGGCGGTGCATGTCCGCCATCAAAGTCCGAACAGCCGCTGGTATTCCGGCGCGGGCATCTACCGCGACGTGACGCTGCATGTGCTGCCCAAGCGCCATATTCCGCTGGACGGCGTGTACGTCACAACCACGCACGAGCTGGAAAGCTGGACGATGACCATTGACACGGAGCTTTGCGGCGTGAAGGACAACGGCGTGCTGACACATGTGCTGCTCGACGGCGACGTGCCGGTGTGCGATGTGACGGTGGAAGCCGCGGGCGGCCACGCCAATGCGGTCATGCAGGTGCTTTCGCCGAAGCTCTGGTCGCCGGACGCGCCGAACGTCTACACGCTGCAAACCATGCTGGGCAATCAGGTTATCCGGCAGAACGTCGGCTTCCGCGACCTGACATTCACCACGGATCGCGGACTGCTGGTCAACGGCGCGCCCGTCAAGCTGCACGGCGTCTGCCTGCACCACGACTTAGGCTGTCTGGGGTCGGCGTTCCACGAAAAGGCGATGCGCCGCCAGCTGCGCGCAATGCGGCAAATGGGCGTCAATGCCCTGCGCACAAGCCACAATCCGCCCGCGAAGCAGGTGATGGACTTGTGCGACGAGCTCGGCATTTTCGTGGTAGACGAAGCGTTTGATATGTGGCTGCGCGCCAAAACGCCGTTTGACTACGCGCGCTTCTTCCCCACCGACATGCCGTCGGATGTCGCCGCGTGGGTGCGCCGCGACCGCAATCATCCGTCGCTGCTGATGTGGTCGATTGGCAACGAGATTCTGGACACGCATCTGGATGAATCCGCACAACAGGTGACGTGCGACCTGTGCGAGAACGTCCGCCTGCACGACCCGCGCGGCAATGCCATCATTACCATCGGCAGCAACTTCATGCCGTGGGAAGGTGCGCGGAAATGCGCTGATTTGGTAGACGCGCAAGGCTACAACTACGGCGAAAAGTATTACGAGGCGCACCACGCCGAGCATCCTGACTGGGTGATTTACGGCAGTGAGACAGCTTCGGCGCTGTCCAGCCGCGGCATTTACCACTTCCCGATGGCATCGTCGATTCTCTCCGACGAGGATCTGCAATGCTCCGCGCTGGGCAATTCCACGTCCAGCTGGGGCACGAAGGACATGCGCAAGTGCATCGTGGAAGATTTGAACACGCCGTATTCGCTGGGGCAGTTCCTCTGGAGCGGCATTGACTACATCGGCGAACCCACGCCGTACCACACCCGGTCGTGCTATTTCGGCATGATGGACACGGCGGTATTCCCGAAAGACTACTGGTACTTATTCAAATCCCTGTGGACGAACGCGCCGATGGTGCACATTGGCGTATACTGGGATTGGAATCCGGGTCAAATGATTGACGTGCCGGTCATGACGAACGGCGTGAAAGCCGAACTGCTGCTCAACGGGCGTTCGCTGGGTGTGCAGGAAGTCAGCCGCACGGACTGGACACGCTGCCGTCCGGCGTGGCAAGTGCCGTTTGAGGCGGGCGAGCTGGTCGCGCGCGCGTATGACGCGGACGGGCATCTGATTGCCGAGGACATCCAGCGCACACCCGGCGAAAGCCACCATATTGTGCTGTCCGCGGAGGATGCTTTCCTGCTGGGCGACGGCGAGGACATGACGTTCGTGACCATCACCGTGGCGGACGAAAACGGCACCCCCGTTGAAAACGCGGTTGACCGTGTGCTGGTGGATATTGACGGCTGTGGGCGGCTGCTGGGGCTGGACAATGGTGACTCCACCGACCGAGACGGCTACAAGACGAACACGCGCCGCCTGTTCAGTGGCAAGCTGCTGGCGATTGTCGGCGCGCTGGCAGGCGAAGGCACCATCCGCATCCGCGTGTCGGGCGTTGGGCTGGTCGGCGCTGAATTAACGCTGCCCGTCCGCGCGGCGCGCAAAACGCCGGGGCGCAGCTGCTCCGCCGTGCTGTGCCGTCAGGAAGAAATGCCCGCGGACAAGCCGGTTCGCCGCATTGAGCTGCTGCCGCTGGGCGACAAGCGTCTGGGCAGCGAGCATCCGACGGTCTCCTTCCGCGTGGCGGTTCACCCGGCGGATGCGGACAAGCAGGCGATTGCCTTCCGCGTCACCAATGGTCAGGGCATTGACTCCCCCTGCGCGTCGTGTTCGGTGGACGGCGACGTGGTGACAGTCACGGCGCTGGGTGACGACACGGTGTACCTGCGCGCCTCCTGCACGAACGGGTACGACCATCCGCGCATTATCAGCCAGCAGGATATTGTCATCACCGGGCTGGGGCAGCCGTTCCTTGACCCCTACGGCTTTATCTCCGGCGGGCTGTACTCGCTTTCCTCCGGCGAAATCGGCAATGGCAACGAGCAGGGCATATCCTTCGCGCGCGACGGCGAAAGCATGGCGGGCTACACAAAAATCGACTTCGGCGATGTCGGTTCGGACGTTATCACGCTTCCGGTTTTCGCGCTGGACAGCAACCTGTACGAAATCAAGCTCTGGGACGGCGACCCGGCGGACGGCGGACGGCTGATTGCTGTTCTGCCCTACCAGAAGCCGAGCATCTGGAACGTCTACCAGAGCGAAACATACCACCTGCCGGAACGTCTGACGGGCGTGCACACGCTGTGTTTCTCGCTGACAAGCAAGATTCACCTGAAAGGCTTCTCGTTCGAGAAGCAGAGCCGCGCGTGGCTGCCGCAGACGGCGCAGGACGCCGACACGGTCTACGGCGACAGCTTCACCCGCAGCGGCAGTGCCGTCACGGACATCGGCAACAACGTGTCGCTTGTCTGGGAGAGCATGGATTTCGGTGCATCCACCCATGCGGAACTCCGCTTGGACGGACAGACGCCGCTTTCGACGAACCCCGTCACGATTCGCTTCACCAATCAGGACGGCGAGCAGCTGACCTCGCTGGCGCAGTTCAGCGGAACGGAACGCGGCGTGCAGTGCTTCGACGTGAACGTGCTGCCGGGCGTGTGTTCAGTCGCGTTCGTGTTCCTCCCCGGCAGTCAATTTGATTTCTACGGCTTCACCTTTGTAAAGCAGGAAGAAGCTGCACAGTAAAAGGAGTGGAATCTGATGATTCTGTATAATTCGCTCACCCACCGCAAAGAGCCGTTTGTGCCGCGCTTCGGCAACAAGGTGTCCATGTACACCTGCGGCCCGACGGTCTATCATTTCGCGCATATCGGCAACCTGCGCACCTATATTATGGAGGACATGCTCGAAAAGGCGCTGCGCTATGAGGGCTACGACGTCAAGCGCGTAATGAACATCACCGACGTCGGCCATCTTTCCAGCGACGCCGACACGGGCGAGGACAAGATGCTCAAGGGTGCGCGCCGTGAGCACAAGACGGTCATGGAAATCGCGAAGTTCTACACCGATGCGTTCTTCTCTGACTGCCAGAAGCTCAACATCAAGCGCCCCGACGTGGTTGAGCCCGCAACGAACTGCATCCCCGACTACATCGACATGATTACCGTGCTGCTGGAGAAAGGCTATGCCTACCACGCAGGCGGCAACATCTACTTTGACACCAGCAAGCTGGAAAAGTACTACGTCTTTAACGACCACAACGAGGAAGACCTCGAAGTCGGCGTGCGCGACGACGTAGATGAGGACACGAACAAGCGCAACAAGGCGGACTTCGTGCTGTGGTTCACAAAGTCGAAGTTCGAGGATCAGGCGCTGAAGTGGGATTCGCCGTGGGGCGTGGGCTATCCCGGCTGGCACATCGAGTGCTCGTGTATCAGCAAAAAGCACCTCGGCGAATACCTTGACCTGCACTGCGGCGGCATCGACAACGCCTTCCCCCACCACACCAACGAAATCGCCCAGAGCGAAAGCTACCTCGGTCACGAGTGGTGCAAAACGTGGTTCCATGTGCATCACCTGAACACCACGGGCGGCAAGATGAGCAAATCGAAGGGCGAATTCCTGACCGTGTCTCTTTTGCAGGACAAGGGCTATGACCCGCTGGTGTACCGCCTGTTCTGCCTGCAGAGCCACTATCGGCAGAGCCAGATGTTCACTTGGGAGAACATGGATAATGCTGCTGCTGCGTACACGAAGCTGCTGGGACGCATTGCGTCGCTGATTCCCGCGGGTACGCCGGTGGATGCGGAGAAAATGAAGCCGTATCAGGAGAAGTTCCGTCAGGCGCTGGATGCCGACCTGAATACCTCGCTGGCCGTAACGCGCTTGTACGACGTGCTAAAGGCAAAAGACCTGTCCGATGATGAGAAGCTGGCGCTGGTTGGTGACTTTGACTCGGTGCTGTCACTCAGCCTGCTGGAAAAGGCAGCGGTCATCCGCGACGCGCAGAAGGCGACGAGCGAAGTGCACGGCGACGGCGAATACGTCATCATTGCCCCGGCAGACGCCACCGACGAAGAGCAGAGCACCGTCCGTGAACTGCTGCTGAGCCGCTATCAGGCGCGGAAGGACAAGAACTGGGCGGAATCCGACCGCATCCGCGACATTTTGAAGGATATGGGCATTGCCGTCAAGGACAACAAAGAAGGCGTGCAGTGGATGCGGGTGTAATTCGCCTGCCTTCCCTGTAAAATTTCCTGCAAAAGGCTGACAAATGGCGGTAAGTATGATATACTGATTCGTGGACGATAATTTCGGTCATCCGAAAGGAGTGCTTCCCCGATGAATATTCTGCAAGCTGCCATTCTCGGCCTTGTGCAGGGGCTTGGCGAGTTTCTTCCGATTTCCTCCAGTGGTCATCTGCTGCTCAGCCGCATCCTGATGGGTTTCACGATTGATGAAACAGGCGCCTACCATATGCTGGACATCCTCCTGCATGTTGGCACGCTGATTCCGGTTCTCATCGTGTTCTGGAAGGACTGGTGGGCGATTCTGAAGAACCCCTTCAAGTCCAAGACACTGCTGCTGCTCTTCATCGCTTCCCTGCCGACGCTGCTGTTCAAGGTTGTGTTTGATGATTTCATCACTTCCTGCGAGACGGGCTGGTTCCTCGGTGCGAGCTTCCTGCTGACGGGTTTCTTCCTCCTGCTGGCGGAAACACTGAGCGCACACCGCAAGCAGTACGCCGACCAGCCGAACTTCAAGCACGCCATCATCATGGGCTGTATGCAGGGTGTGGCGCTGCTGCCGGGCGTTTCCCGCAGCGGCTCGACGCTGGCGGGCGGTCTGCTCTCCGGGCTGAACCGCAAGAGCGCGGCGAAGTTCTCCTTCATGATGAGCGCCCCCGCGATTGTCGGCGCACTCATCATCGACGGCAAAACCGCAATCGAAGAGGGCTGGGTGCAGGATTTGACGCTCGTGCCGACGCTGGTGGGCATCCTCGTGGCGGCAATCAGCGGCTATATCGCCATCCGCTTCATGCTCAGCCTCATTAGCCGTGTCAGCCTGAACTGGTTTGCGCTGTATGTGGCGATTCTGGGCGTGCTGATTCTGGTACTTCAGCTGATTGGCTATCCGGGAACGGTGCCGTTCGCCATTCCGGACATGTCTGGTGCGGTGACGAGCACGCTTCGGTTCTGGAATGTGTAACAATCACATGGGCTGTCCGTCTTTGGGGGCGGGCAGCCTTTTTTGCCCCTTGCCATCCGGGGCGCAAAATGCTATAATAGAATAGATATTTGTACTCTCGCATGGCTTTGCTGTGCAGAAAGGACGATTGCGCCTGATGCTAACGTTTCGCCGGCTGATTTGTCTCCTGCTCGCACTTGGGCTGCTGACCATCAGCGCCGTGGCAGAAATGCCGAACCCCACCCTCGACCCCAACGCGAACCCGTATGATGAGACGCACCCGGAGCTGCTCGAAGCCGACCAGCTGTACTGCACATCCGCCATTCTCATCGAGCAGAGCACGGGGGAAGTCATCTTCGAGAAAAATGCCGATTTGACCATGTACCCCGCTTCGACGACAAAGATTATGACCGTGCTGCTGGGCATCCTCAACAGCAACCCTGACGACAAGGTAACGGTCAGCTACAACGGGTCTGCCGCCGCCATGCGCGCCATTGACTCGGAAGCGACCGTCATCAGCCTGCAGGAAGGCGAAGAGCTGACGATGCAGGATTTGCTCTTCGGCACGCTGATTCGTTCAGGCAACGACGGTGCCGTGGCGATTGCGGAGGCCGTCGCCGGGAATGAAAGCACGTTCGTCGCGCTGATGAACCAGACCGCGCACGACCTCGGCATGAACAGCACGCACTTCATGAACCCGCACGGCCTGCACGACGACAACCATTACACGACTGCGCGCGACTTAGCAACGCTGGCGCGCTACGCCATGCAGAACGACACCTTCCGCACGATTGCGAAAACGACCGAGTACAAGATGGCGGCGACGAACAAGCAGCGTTCGCGCACGCTGACGACCCGCCACCGCATCATGCTGCCGCAGTACAACAAGACGGACAACCGCTACTATTACGCGCCGATGACGGGCATTAAGTCCGGCTCGACGTCGCTGGCGGGCTACTGCTACGTCGGTTCGGCGTCACTGAACGGCGTTGACTTGATTTCCGTCGTCATGTACTCCAGCCAGTACGGTGTCTGGACGGACACGAAGAAGCTGATGGCGTACGGCTTCAGCCAGTATCAGCACGTTACGATTTCCGAGCTGTACAACTTGAACCCCATCAGCATTTACACCAGCGCGTATGAGATTGACGACCCGAATCAGGGGCAGCTGACGCTCCTGTGCCAGCCGCAGGATGCCACGCAGGCCGCCCTTGCGGAACTCAGTACGACGAAGAAGCGCATCGACTACCTGTCCGAAAACCTGCGCGACCTCGTTACCGTCTCCTACACGCGCGATTTTGCCGCACCCGTCAGCGCTGGCGAGATTATGGGCACAATGACCTACGTCAGCGACGATGGCACGCCGATTACATTCAACCTTGTCGCCAGCCGCAGCGTCGCGCGCCGCTCGAACATGCCGCTGACGTATGAGGAGATTGTCGCGATGACGCAGGGGCAAACTGGCATTCCGATTGTGCCGGAAACGGTGATTCCCGTCGTCGTGATTCTGCTGATTCCAACCATTGCGCTGTTCATCATCTTCCGTGTGCATCGCCGCAGGAAGCGCCGCGAGGACTTCTCTGACGGGATTCCGCGCAGCTGACCGCACTCAAAAACGCCCCTTTCCGAAGCATCTCTGCCGGAAAGGGGCGTTCTGTTTGGTGGATTTATACTGTTTCCAGATGAATTATTATACTATTTCCAGATAAGAATGCGCCAAGATGCGCCGCGAATTTTTCATTCTGGCTAACGTGAATGAAACGCAGCGTAGCAGCGCTACGCTAAGTGGAATGAACGGACGCCAGAATGGAAAAGGCGCAAGCAGATGGCGCAGGTGAATCTGGAAATAGTATTATTTGGCTGCCGTCACCGCAGCGGGCTTTGCGCCGCCTTCCTTGATTTCGCCGGCTTTCGTCAGCGCAATCTTGGTGATGACCGGGCCAGTCAGTTCGTAGATGAGCGTACCTGCCAGCACGACGGCGTTAATCGTCGGGCCATAGGCGGGCAAATCCGTCAGGCACATGCGCGCCATGCCGATGGCGACACCCGCCTGCGGAATCAGCGTCATACCAAGGTAGCGGATGATGTTCTTATCACACTTCTCGATGGCAGCGCCAATGGTTGCGCCGAGCGACTTGCCAATTGCGCGGCTCAAAACATACGCAATACCCACCACGCCGACCGTCGGCAGCACGGACAAATCAAGGCTTGCGCCGCTCAAGACGAAGAAGAGCAGGAACAGCGGCGGCGTGAAGCGGTCGCACTGCTCAAGGAGCGCGGACGAATCGTTACTGACGTTGATCATCGTCGCGCCAATCATCATGCAGACCAGCAGGCTGCTCAAATCGAGCATGGTACTCAAGCCAACGGCGAGGAACACGATGAGAATCGTCATCGTCAGCTTATTGCCGCGCGAATGGAAGAAGCGCAGGCAGAAAACCATCACCGTGCCAATGAGAACGCCCATCGCCAGCGAGCCGACAATTTCAATCAGCGGCTTCACCAGCAGCGTCATCACGCTTAATGCCGCGCCGCTGTCAAGCGTGCGGGCGATTGCCATCATGATGGCGTAGAGCATCAGCCCCAGCGCATCGTCCATGGCGACAACGGGCAGCAGCATCCGCGTCACCGGGCCGTTCGCCTTGTACTGGCGGACGACCATCAGCGTCGCCGCCGGAGCGGTCGCCGCGGCAATCGCCCCCAGCGCCAGACACATCGGCAGCGGCTGACCCAGCACCAGCAGCGTCAGGAACACCAGCAGTGATGCCACGCAGCCCTCAAACGCCGTGATGACCATCGGCTTCGCGCCGATTTCCTTGATGTAGGAGAACTTGAACTCACTGCCGATGGAATAAGCAATGAAACCCAGCGCGACATCGGAGATAATCGACAGCTTGCTGTTCATTTCCGGCGTCAGCACCTTCAGCACATACGGCCCGACCAGCAGACCCGCAATCAGGTACGCCGTCACGTTCGGCAGATGAATCAGCTTAATCAGGCGCGTCATGGCCATGCCAACCGCCATTGCAATGGCAAGCGCAAACAGGATATTCATTTGTTCTTGTTGACCCCTTCCACAAACGTCGTGGGCAGGGCGAAGCAAATACCCGTGTCGGGCTTGTCCAGTCCACCGGTTACTTTGTTGATGATTTCAATCATCTGCGGAATCTGTTCGGATTTCAGCAGCGTGAAAATCGTCTTGGAGCGTTTCCGTTCCGGATTGCACAGGTGGCGCAGCACCCCCAGCACCGGCAGATCGTCGATGTTATGGTCGCCATCCAGCACGCGCATCATGCCCGTCGATTCCAAAATGGTCGCGCCGCCGATGTTCTGCTTGAGCATTTCTTCCAGCAGCGGCTCCAGAAATTCTTCCCGATTCAGCACGAGAACAAACATCTGCATTGTGGTTTCCCTCCCTCATTCTTTGCAGCACCCAATGCCCTGAAACATCCTATATTGTAGCACTTTCGTCCTGTTTGTCAATCGAATTTGCCCCCAAATCCCCACGTTTTCTCATGAAATTCTCATCATTTCTTCTCATCTTTCACAAGCATTTCGGAGGAATCTGTGTTATCATATAGGCGTCAGGGAAAAAAGCCCGCTCAGCGGGAAAGGAGATTGATTTTATGGCAAGCTACACGATTGAAGATATTGAACTGATTCGGCGCAAGAGCGGCATCAGCTATCAAGAGGCGGTTTCGCTGCTGGATTACCACAACGGCAATGTCGCCCGCGCGCTGGTCGATTTGGAGCGCAACGGCCGCTTAAAGCCCGATTCCGCCGCACAGGATGCGCCGAAATCCGCCGAAAAGAAAGCGTCCACCGCTGCTGCCAGTAAGAGCAAGGGCGGCTTCATGCACTTCATCAACAAGCTTTACCGCGCCCGTGTGAAGGTTGCGCGGCAGTCGATTCCGATTCTCAACATTTCGCTGCTGTTCACCCTCGTCGCGGCGCTCATCAGCCCGCATTTGCTGATTCTCAGCGCGATTCTGATTCTGCTGCTGGGCTATCGTGTGTCGTTTGACAAGGACGACGCGGATTTCGCGGGTGAAAACATGGATCGCATGGTCAAGAACGCCGCGAGCAACGTCCGCAGCACGGTGGATGAGTTCGCGCGCGGCTTTCAGGCAGGCATGAACGGTCAGAGCGAATCCTCCGAGAAGAAGGCGGAGGTGGATTCTGTGGACAACCGCAGCTACTACGCTGCAAGCGCGGCAAAGCCGGAATACCACTCCTGCCCTACCATCAACGTACCGGTGCAAGTGCCAAGCCAAGACGGCAATGTGACCGTGGAGGACGACACGGACGGCTTCAACTCCGCAACGATTAAGTAAGGAAGGTGCATCCATATGCTGCCGCTGATGCTGAGCTTGCTGCTATTTGCCAATGTTCTTGTTTTTGCCTCGCTGATGCTCTTCTTCGGGCTGTTCGGCGGCTGCAGGCAGCATTGACTTACCCTTCGCGGGACGCATTCAAGCGTTCCGCTTTTGCCCGTATATGGAGAATGGAGGATAACCATGAGCCGCATTTTGATTGTGGAGGATGAAAAGAAGATTGCTCGCTTTCTGGAACTCGAACTGACGCACGAGGGTTACGAGGTGCAGACGGCAGGCGACGGGCGCAGCGGGCTGGAACTGGCGCAAAGCTGGCAGCCGGATCTGCTGATTCTTGACCTGATGCTGCCGGAATTGTCCGGCATCGAGGTCTGCCGCCGCCTGCGCCACGACAGCGACGTGCCGATTATTATGCTGACCGCGAAAGACGACGTATCCGACAAGGTAATGGGACTGGACATGGGTGCAGACGACTACATGACAAAGCCGTTCGCCATCGAGGAGCTGCTGGCGCGCATTCGCGTCGGGCTGAAGAAGCGCCGGAGTTCCGCCGCTGAAACGCCTGCGCCCGCGTCCAACGTGCTGCGGGCGGGCGGTCTGGTGTTAGAGCCCTCCAGTTACACAGTGACGATGAACAATCAGCCCATTAACTTGACAAAAAAGGAATTTGATCTGCTGAAGTACCTCATGTCCCACAAGGGAGAAGCCGTGACGCGGGACGCGCTGCTGACTGACGTGTGGGGCTACGATTATGCGGGCGACACGAACGTGGTGGACGTGTACATCCGCTATCTGCGCCACAAAATTGACGAGCCGTTCGGCGTCAAGACGCTGCACACCATCCGCGCTGTCGGCTACATGTTCCGCGTCGATGACTGACCGTCCGAAGGCACGGCGCATCCGCCGCAAGAAGGATGTTTCCCCTGCCGCGCCCAAGCCGCACGGACTGCCTTCCACCCTTTCCCGCATTCGTTTGTCCCTCTCCTTCCGCATCGCCGCCCACTTTTCCTTCCAGCTGGTGCGGACGTTTCTCCCCGCGCTGCTCATCCTGACGCTGGCGTTCGCGGGCGGCACGCTGTACCTCGCTGAACGCGACATTTCGCGGCTGCAATGTGCGCCGCTGTCCGCCGACGGCACCATTGCCCTCTCCGTGCTGGATGACGCGGAGGTGACACTGCTGCCCGAAGCGCGCACGGACGGCATCCTCGTGGGGCAAAGCGCCTACCGCCTGCTTGACCCGGAGGCGATTTTCACCAAAGGGCGCTACATCGTGCAGGCGCAGCACATTTCGGGGCAGTCGCTGCTGATTTCGCTCAGCCTTTCCCGCCCGCTCGCGCTGTACTGCGGAGCTGCCGCGGCGCTGGTCATCACCGACCTGTTCCGCATGTTCTACTTCGTCTGGCATCGGAAGCGACTGCAAAAGAGCGTCCTCGCGCCGATTCGCGATATCACCGACATGGCAGCGACGCTCTCCGCGAACAACCTCTCCAACCGCATCAACATCGCCGGGACAAAAAATGAGCTGAAAGACCTTGCAACGGTCATCAACTCCATGCTCGACCGCATCGAAACATCCTACAACAGCCAGAAGCAGTTCGTTTCCGACGCTTCGCACGAGCTGCGGACGCCAATTGCCGTCATTCAGGGGTATGCCAGCATGTTGTCCCGCTGGGGCAAGAGCGACCCGGATGTGCTGAACGAGGGCATCAACGCCATCGCGCAGGAGACGGAAAGCATGAAGGAGCTTGTCGAAAGTCTGCTGTTCCTCGCACGCCACGACAAGAAAACGCTGATGATGGAGATGGTGCGGTTTGACGCATACGACGTTGCCGCGGAGGTGCAGCGTGAAGCCGCAATGGTCACGCCGGAGGATACGTTTGCGCTTGACCCCGCTGACCATGTGCAGATTGAGGCCGACCGCGGAATGCTGAAGCAGGTCATGCGCATCCTGTGCGACAACGCGGTGAAGTACTCCCCCAAGGGCAGCACCATTACCCTCGGCGTACAAAAAACCGAGAACGGCTGCACGCTGTCCATGAGCGACCACGGGCCGGGCATCCCCAAGGAAGAGCTTTCGAGAATATTCGAACGCTTCTACCGCTGTGACAGTGCCCGCAAAACCGAAAGCAGCGGTCACGGGCTTGGGCTGTCCATTGCGCGCATCATTGTCATGGGGCACAGCGGGCAGCTCCGCGTTCGCAGCAAGGTCGGCGCGGGCACGACATTCTATGTTGATTTGCCGCTGACGCAGGACAAGGTACGACATGGCGGCGAAGTCAATCTGCCGCCAGAGAAGAAGCACCGCTACCGGCTTCGTTCGAAGAAGGATAAAAGCGGCTACGCAGAAGCAAAAGTATCATAATGAAGACCGCACCCGGTTTGACCCGGATGCGGCTTTTTTCGTTAAGCGATTCCCATATAACGCGAACTGATGGCGCAGGCGAATCCGGAAATCGTATTAGCTGTTGCTGTTGGCGCAGTTGCAGCTGCCGCTGCACGAGCCGGAGCATCCGCGTCCGCAATTGCAGCTGGAACGCACCGCGCTGCTGACGTTGCCCGTCGCGACCGTGCCGCTGTTGCAGACGGACTGCGGCGGGAAGAGCGGCAGGGCAAAGAACTCATCGCAGACGCTTTCCGCGAACTCCTCGGCGGGCGGAATCGGGCAGTAGCCGTAGCTGGGAATCAGAATTTCGGCTTCCGCGAGTACCTTCAAAATCGTCGTGACGCAGATGGTCATCTTGAACTGGTTGTTGCCCAGATACGTCCCGCTGACGCAAATCGCGCTGACCATGCTTTCCAGCGTATACGGCACAATGGACTCGTCGGGAATGCTCAGCAGCACATCGCGGTTGACGCTGATGGTCGCCTTGCCGATGTACTCCACGCAGCGGCTATCCACGAACAGGATGTCAATCGGGATGTCGATCGTTGCGCGCACACGGGCGAAGCAGGGGCGATCGCACAGGCGATCAACGGTCAGGTTGCGGATGTTGCCCTCGGTCGTGGTGCTGCGGCAGCTCTCGAAGGTAATCGGCGGCACGGGTGCGGACGTCGGCGGGATGGTCTCCTGCGTCTCCTGGCAGCCGCAGGCGTTGCAGGTGCAGGTGTTGTTGACCTGCGCGTAGCTGGTGATGGTAACGGTCTGCTTGGTAAGCTGCTCCTGCGTCATCGCGCTGTCATACACGCGCTTGACCTGCACGCAGACCTTCTCCTGCAAGCCGTCCAGCGCACTGCCGGAAATCGTACCGGGGCAGCAGTTGGGGTTCGCGTTCTTATACGAGTAGAATGACATGGATCGCGCCTCCTTGTCTTTTCCGGCTCCGGTCGCCTTGGTGGAGCCTTCACCAGCAGACTATGAGGCGCGCGGGAAAGTGTGCGGCGCGAAAGAAATCTTGATACGAAAAATGCCATCCAGCACGGATGGCACTTGACTTACTCCATTTTCACCGGCGTGAAGCCCTTCTTTGCGACTGCGTCCATCAGCACATCGTCCGCAACATCCGCGTTCAGCGTGATTTTCGCACACTTCGCCGCGAGGTCAACCTCCGCGTTTTCTACGCCCGACACGGCCTTGAGCGCCTTCTCCACCGTCATCTTGCAATGATTGCACATCATGCCGTTAATCTGCATCGTCTTTTCCATCATCATTTTCTCCTACTTATGGAATCAATTCCGGCACGTCGTCGGTCATTTCCGCGTCGTCCGAATCGTCCTTGGGCTTTTCCGGCATCGGCGGCAGCTCTTTGAGCGACGAAATGCCGAAATGCGCCAGAAAATTGTCCGTCGTGCCGTAGAGAATCGGGCGACCCAGCGCTTCCTTGCGCCCGACCTCGGCAATCAGCTCCTTATTCATCAGCGATTGCAGCGAATAGTCGCACTTCACGCCGCGAATCTGTTCTACCTCGGCGCGCGTGACCGGCTGACGGTACGCAACGACCGCGAGCGTCTCCATGGCCGCCTGCGAAAGCGACTGCTTCTGCACGGGTTGGAGAAGCCGCACCACATCCTGCGAATACAATGCGCGCGTCGCCAGCTGCACCTGATGCCCGTAGCGTTTGAGCGAAAAGCCGCGCTGGTTGAAGTCGTACTCGTCGCGCAGGTGAATCAGCGCATCCTCTACCTCGCGAATCGGCACATCCAGCGCCTTGGACAAGTCCTCTACGCGCACTGCCTCGCCCGCGACGAAGAGAATCGCCTCGATGCGCCCGGCAAGATTGCCGCCCTCCTCCATGATATCGTCGGGAAAGCGCAATTGCTCCTCGTTCTGTGTCTCGTTCATTCCGTTTCCTCCGTTGCGCTTTCGCCGTATTCATCAACATCTTTGCCGCGGCCGGGATAGAGGACGATTTCGCCCCATGTACCCTCCTGCTCGGCGTGGATTTCGCCCAGCTTGAGCAGCTCCAGCAGCGCCAGAAACAGCGTCACGACTTCTTCCTTCGACGGCGCAGCGCTGAACGTTTCTTCAAAGCGCAGACAACCGCGGCTGGACACGCCCTTAAGCAGCGTCAACATGCACTCCTGCACATTATGCTCGTCGCGGTGAATATCGCGCGGCGCGTAGTGGTTCGTCTCCGGGGAATCATCCGTAGCGGGCTTGCGCGCCCAGATGCGCAGGAACGCTTCTGTCAAGCCTTGCAGCGTCAAGCCGACAAGCTCCGTTTCCTGCGGCGGCAGCGGGTATTCCTCCGGCAGCTTCGTGAACAGGTTCGCCGCCGCCCGCTCGAACTGCTTCATGGCGGATGCGGTTTCGCGGAAGCGCTTGTATTCCTCCAAACGGCGAATCAGCGCTTCCTCCGGATCCTCCTCGCCCTCCTCGATGCGCGGCGGACGCGGCAGCATCGCGCGGGATTTGATTTCCAGCAGCGTAGCCGCCATGACCAGAAAGTCCGTCGCGTCGTCCATATCAAGGTCGGGCGCATTGCGTACCGAATCAATATACTGGTCGGTAATCTGGCTGACGAAAATATCCTTGATGTCGATTTTTTCCTTGTTAATCAGGAACAGCAGCAAATCCAGTGGGCCGTCAAAATCCTTGAGCTGAAACGTCATTGCCATGTTTTATGCCCTCACGACAAGCCGAAAATCGCCAAGAATCCCTTGAGGAAGAACTCATAGACGGCGAAGATTGCTTTGCTCAAGAACTGATCCAGCGCGCCAGACATGAAGATGACAATCAGCACAATCTGCGCAATAACGAACGCCTGCCGCTTGAGCTGCAGTTTCCCCTTGAACAGCAGATCGTTGACGAGATGGTAGCCATCCAGCGGCGGGATGGGCAGAATGTTGAACAGCGCAAGCCCCAGATTCGTCTGCGCCATCATCAGCAGGAAGCGCTCGACGTACCGCAGCCACGGCACAGCGAAATCCGCCAGCGCGCTTTCGGCGAATATGCCGTTGGTAATGCTCAGAATCACATTGTCCCTGCCATCCGTGAACTGGTAGAACGGGCTAAACAGGTGCGGGAGGGAGCTCGACGAGAATTCCCCCAGCATTTCCGAGCCGAACATGATTTTGCCGACGACGACGCTCAGAAACATGCAAATCAGGCACAGGCAGAGATTCGTCGCAATGCCGGCAATCGACACAAGAAAGTCGTCGCGCCGCCCGTGCCGGAAGTTGCGCGGATTGACCGGAACAGGTTTCGCCCAGCCAACGCCAATCAGAAACATGCTCAGCGTACCGATCAGGTCAAGGTGCGCCTTTGGGTTCAGGGAGAGCCGCCCCATCATCTTCGCCGTCGGGTCGCCGCAGCGGTATGCCACATAACCGTGCGCGCACTCGTGCAGAATCAGGCTGATAAGAATGACAGCAACAGCGTATACCAGCGTCAGCAGAAATTCGAGCGGGCTGGTACGGAGCGCTTCCAGATAAGTGTCCAAATTGGAAAGCATTTTTTCCCTCTTTTCATCATGAAGTACGTCCCTGACGCATAGAGTGAAGCAGCAATTTCAAGGAGGTGCTTGTTCTATGAGTGAGCAGGGAACGAATCAGATCCAGCAGCTGCAGGTTCCGCCGGCACAGAATTTCGACACAGCAAACTTTCAGGGATCGATGCAGGAGGTCTTGCATGAGAACATCGGAAAGTATGTACTGGTGGATTTTCTCATTGGTACGTCGAATCTCGTCACCCGTCAAGGCTTCCTGTACTACGTCGGCACGCAGTTCATCGTCCTCTATGACAGCCTGAATCTGCGTTATGTCGTCTGCGATATCTTCTCCATCAAGTTCGTCACGTTCCTGCTGCCCGGCTATCAGCCCGGTCAGATTCAGACGACGGCGGAATTCGAGATGCACCCCGGCACGCCGAACACGCAGGTCGTTTCCGAAATGACACAGGCGAGCGAAGGCACGTCCGACAGCACGGCACGCGATGCCGACGCAGCCGAGTCATTCGCCGCGCGCCCCGCCATGACGCCCGCGCAGGCTGCCCTCGCCCATGCCATCCGCCGGAAGAATCCGACCGTGCGATAACAATTCTACCGCACTGCCATATTTCAATCCACACTTCCCATGAGTGGGAAGTGACAATTCTCAGCAAATTGCTAAAAAATTAATTATGAAGAAACCCGGCGCAGCAGCTCCGCTTCGTCAATCACTTCGATCCCCAGCGTCTGTGCCTTGGTCAGTTTGCTTCCTGCCGCCTCGCCTGCAACGACGAAGGCGGTTTTTTTGCTGACCGAAGACGCGGGTTTGCCGCCGCTGCGGGCAATCAGGTCTTCCGCTTCCTTCCGGGAGAGCGTCGGCAGCGTCCCCGTGACGACGATGCTCATGCCGGCGAACACACCGCCCTCCACCTTCTGCTTTTCCGCCGGGGTCACACCTGCCGCCAGCAGACGGCGAATCATCTCGCGGTTCTCGTCGAAGGAGAAGAATTCTGTGATGTTCTGGGCAACAATGTCCCCCACATCATCGAGGGCGACCAGCTCCGCCTGTGTCGCATTGGACACCTTCTCGAGCGTCCCGAAGGCATTCGCCAAGTCACGCGCGGTCTTGCGCCCGATATTCGGGATGCCGACCGCAAAGAGGAACGCATCCAGCTCACAGTGCTTGCTCTTTTCCAGCGCGGACAGCAGATTATCCGCCTTCTTGTCCTTGAAGCCGTCCAGCGACAGCACCTGCTCACGCGTGAGGGTGTATAAATCCGCCGGATCGCGGACGTTCATCTGGTCGTAGAGCTGCCCCGCCGTCTTTTCTGACAGACCTTCAATATCCATGGCATCACGGCTGGCGAAGTGACTGATGCGCGCAACCGCCTGCGGGCGGCAGGAGACGCGGTTCATGCAGAAAATGTGTGCGCCGCGCTCAATCAGCTTTTCGCCGCAAGCCGGGCAGACCTCCGGGCGGACAATCGGTGTTTCGCCCTCTTCGCTGTCTCCCACATGCCCCATGATTTCGGGAATCACGTCGTTCGAGCGGCGAATCCACACGCGCGCGCCAATGGCAACCCGCTTGCGCTGGATATCGCCCCAGTTGTTCAGCGTCGCCTTGCGCACAGTCACGCCGTAAAAATCAACAGGTTCAACATGCGCAACGGGCGTCAGCTTGCCCGTGCGGCCCACATCCCACGTCACGTCGCGGATGACAGTCGTCGTCTCCTCCGCCTCAAACTTGAACGCAATCGCCCAGCGCGGGAAACGGTCGGTGTAGCCCATCATCTCGCGGGTGGAGAGATCGCTGACCTTGATGAGCACGCCGTCAATCAGGAAGTCGAGGCTGCTGCGTTCCTCCTCGATGTGGTGGATGCAGTCCTCAATTTCGCGAATGCTCCGGCACTGCCCCAGATATGGGCTGACCTGAAAGCCGTTTGCGCGCAGGAAATCAAGCATCCCCTGCTGCGTGGTGTACGGCGGATTGTCAATCGTGCCAATCTGATAGAAGAACGCATCGAGATGGCGGGACGCGGTCACGGCGGGGTCAAGATTGCGGAGCGCTCCGGCAGCGGCGTTTCGGGCGTTTTTCAGCGGTTCTTTCGCCGTCTTGTTGTAGGTATCCAGTGCGGACAGGCGCATGATGCATTCGCCCTGCACTTCCAGCAGTCCCTGATACGGTATCGTCAGCGGCACGGTGCGGATGGTCTTTGCCTGCGGCAGAATCGCCTCGCCGGTGATGCCGTTGCCGCGCGTCGCCGCCTGAATCAGCCTGCCCTCGTTGTAGGTCAGGTTCAGCGTCAAGCCGTCGAATTTGTACTCTACGCAGTATTGCAGGTCGTCCTGCCCGCTGAGCTTCTCGGTGCGGCGAATCCAATCCTCCACCGCGCCGATGGACTGTGCCTTATCCATGCTCCACAGTCGGTGGATGTGCGTATGCGGCGCAAACGCCGTCATCACTTCGCCGCCGACCCGGTGCGTCGGAGAATCCGGCAGGACGATGCCCGTTTCCTTTTCCAGCGCCGACAGTTCGTCATAGAGCTTGTCCCAATCCATGTCGGACATAATCGGCTCGCTGCCGAAATAGTACGCCTGCGACGCCTGATTGAGCGTGTCCGCAAGCTGACGCATCCGCGCCGTCTGGTCTGTCATGCTTAGTCCTCCAGCTTGACAATCGGCGCCGTCGCCAAAGCAAATTCCTTGGTGCCGTATGCCGTGAATTCAATCTTGATGCGGCTCATGCTGCCCGAACCCGTAACCTCCACCACCGTGCCCTCGCCAAACTTCAGGTGGCGGACGCGATCGCCGGGGCGATACAGGTTCTGCATGGCGCTGGTGGCCATATTGCGCGCCGGGGACTGCACGAAGCCCTTCTGCACGCCGGGGATATTCAGCCCGCGCAGGCCGGTATTGCCGCTGCCGGGGCGGATGGGCGCACTGCCGGACGGCGCCGGGCGATTCGTGCCGCCGCGGTTGTACGCGCTGCGAGAGCGCATCTGCGGCTGGACGCGGTCGCCGAAGCGCTCCTTCATACCCGCCATTTCGTCGGACAGCAGGCGTTCCGGGATTTCCGCCAAAAAGCGGCTGGGCGCGTTGTGATTCACCTGATTATACAGCATTCGCTGATTCGCGCGGGAGATGAACAGGCGCTTCTGGGCGCGCGTGATGCCGACATAGCACAGGCGGCGCTCCTCCTCCATCTTCGTCTCGTCCATGAGGCTGCGCGCGGACGGGAAAATGCCCTCTTCCAGACCGGTCATGAACACATCGGGGAATTCCAGACCCTTGGCGGAGTGCAGCGTCATCAGCGTCACATAGCCGCGCTCGTCCTCCTGCTGGTCAAGGTCAGTCACCAGCGACACGTTTTCCAAGTAGTCTTCGAGCGTCGCATTTTCCGTTGCTTTCGCGTATTCGCTGACCGCACCCATGAATTCCTGAATGTTCTCCACGCGCGAGCGGGCTTCCTCGGTATCTTCCTTCTGGTACTGCGCCAGCAAGCCCGTTTTTTCCACCAAAGTAGATACGAACTCCTCCAGCGGCATTGTTTCCTTGAGCGCCAGCAACATCGTCATGAGCATAAAGAAGTCGCTGACACACTTTTTCGGGCGCGCGGAAAGCGAATCCGGAACGTCGGACAGGGCGCTGTACAGCGGCATATTGTTCTGCTGCGCGTGATTCATCAGCTCCTGCACGGTGCTGTCGCCGATGGCGCGCTTGGGCACGTTGATGATGCGGCGCAGGGACACATCGTCCGCCGGATTGACCACAACGCGCAGATACGCAATCACGTCGCGCACTTCCTTGCGGTCATAGAACTTCTGACCGCCGAAGACCTTGTAGGGAATCGCCGAGCGCATCAGCATTTCTTCCAGCACACGGCTCTGCGCGTTCGTGCGGTAGAGAATCGCCATGTTGCCATACGGTTCGCCGTGGCGGTTGAGCTGGCGGATGCGGTCGGCGACCCATGCGGCTTCCTCGCGTTCGTCGCCCGCGTCGAAGAGGCGAATCGGGTCGCCCTCGCCCTGCTCTGTCCACAGCTTTTTCTCCTTGCGCCCGGAATTGTGCGCAATCACCTGATTCGCCGCGTCGAGGATATTGGCGGTCGAGCGGTAATTCTGCTCTAACTTGATGACGGTCGCGTCGGGATAATCCTTCTCAAAATCAAGGATATTGCGGATATCCGCGCCGCGCCAGCCGTAAATCGACTGGTCGTCGTCGCCCACAACGCAGAGATTCCGGCTCTGGTCAGTCAGCAGTTTGACGAGCATATACTGCGCATAGTTCGTATCCTGATATTCGTCCACCATGACATATTGGAAGCGCTTGCGGTACACATCCAGCACAGGCGGATGGTCGGCGAGCAGTTCCAGCGTCTTGACGAGAAGGTCGTCAAAATCCAAGGCATTGAGCGTTTTCAGGCGTGCTTCGTACTCGACGAAGACCGTGTGAATCTGCTGGCAGCGGAAATCGCGGTCGGAATGGTCGAACCACTCGTCCGGACTCATCAGCTTGTTCTTCGCGTCGGAAATTTTTGCCTTCAATTCGCGAATCGGCAGCAGCTTATCGTCAATATTCTGGCGCTTCAAAATTTCCTTCAGCACCGCGCCCTGATCGTCGTCATCATAAATGACAAAAGAACGGGTATAGCCACCGAGTTTCTCAATATCGCGGCGGAGGATTTTGGCGCAGGTGGAGTGGAATGTGGAAATCCACGCGTCGTTCGCCTGATCGCCCACCAGCGCGGCGATTCGCTCCTTCATTTCCTTCGCCGCCTTGTTGGTGAACGTCAGTGCCAGAATATGGTACGCCGCCACGCCATGCGCCATCAGGTTCGCCACGCGGCAGGTCAGGGCGCGGGTCTTGCCGGAGCCTGCGCCAGCCAGAATCAGCACCGGGCCTTCCAGCGTTTCCGCTGCCAAGCGCTGCTGCGGGTTGAGCATACTTAAATCCATTTTTGTTTCCTCAATCTTTCTTTTCCTTTTCCGCGGCATTTTCCATGGCATCCAGCACCGCCGTATAGCCGTTCGCCCCGTAGAGCAGCGCCCGGTTGACGCGGCTGATGGTTGCGGAGGATGCACCCGTCTGACGGGCAATTTCCTGATAGGTGGCATGTTCGCGGAGCATCTTCGCCACCTCGATGCGCTGCGCCATGCTCTTGATTTCCGCAATGGTACACAAATCCTCGAAGAAGCGATACGCCTCGTCCGTTGATTCCAGCGACAACAGCGCCTTCATCAGCAAGTCCGTCTGTCCGTTCTTCACGCGGGGCTCAAACATATTTCGCACTCCTTCACCGCAAGGGGTCAGCCCCCCTGCGCATAGGTACATTATAGCACATTTTTGCCCAAATGAACAGGGCAAAAACAGGGCAGAAAACACGGAAAATTGCGTCTTTCCACGCAAAAAAGGGGGAAAGCCTGTTTCTTTCTCCCCTTTTGCTTTGGGCAGATTACCCTTCCAGTGGAACGGTCAGCACGTCTTCGAGTTCATACGGATGGCCGTAAATCGTCACGCTGATCGGCTCGCCGGAAATCAGTGTCAGCGTCACGCCTTTGGGCTTCACGCGCAGTTCGATGATGCGCCCGCGGTAATTGAATTTGTAGCTGTATCCATTCCAGCAATCCGGCAGAAACGGTTTGAAGCGCAGTCCGCCGAGCGTGCGCATTCCCGCAAAGCCCTTCGCAATCGCCAGCCACGAGCCGGACATGCTGGTGATATGCAGCCCGTCCTGCGAATCCTGATTGATGTTGTCCAAATCATAGCGTGCCGTCCGCTTGTACATCGCCACGGCGAGGTCTTTTTCACCAAGCTGCGCCGCCATAATCGAATGGATGCAGGGCGACAAGCCCGATTCGTGCAGCGTCAGCGGCGCATAGAAGTCGAAATTCCGCCGAAGCGTTTCGGTGTCGTAGACGTGGTTGAGGAAGTACAAGCCCATCAGCACATCCGGCTGCTTGATGTACCCCGAACGCAAGATGCGATCCCACGACCAGTGCATATAGATAGGGCGCTCCTCCGCCGGGATGTCGGACGCGGGGCGCAAATCCTTGTCCAGAAAGGCGTCATGCTGCGGGAAAATGCCCAGACCGCGATCGTCAGGATAATACATGCGGTCGGCAATGTCCTGCATGTGCTTGAGATCATCCGGCGTAATCTGCAAGGCTTCCAAGCGGTCGTCATCCAGCTTGGCGCATGTCTCCACAAAATACTCCAGACACCACGCCGCCATGCGGTTGGTGTACCAGTTGTTGTTGACGTTGTTCTCGTACTCGTTCGGGCCGGTCACGCCGAAAATCATGTACTTCTGCGTCCGCTGATTGAAATGCACACGCCCGACCCAGAATTTCGCGATTTCCGCCATCACCTCGACGCCCTCGCCAAGCAGGTACGTTTCGTCCCCCGTGTACATCGTGTACTCAAAGATAGCGTGGACAATCGCGGCATTGCGGTGGATGCCCTCGAACGCGACTTCCCACTCGTTGTGACACTCGCTGCCGTTGATGGTCGAAACGGGATAGAGTGCGCCGGGCATACCGAGGTTCGCCGCGTTGCGCTTCGCCGCTTCCAGATGGTGATAGCGGTAAAGCAGCAGCTGGCGCGCCGTGTCCGCCCCGCGAATCGCCAGAAACACCGGCAGGCAGTAGGCTTCCGTATCCCAGTACGTCGATCCGCCGAAGCGTTCGCCCGTGTAGCCCTTCGGCCCGATGTTGAGGCGTGCGTCGCTGCCCGTGTAGGTGCTGAGCAGCTGGAAGAGGTTGAAGTGGATGCCCTGCTGCGCGCTGTCGTCGCCCTCAATCTGCACATCCGCCATTTCCCAGCGCTCGTGCCACGCTGCCTGATGCGCTTTGAGCGCCTTTTGCCACCCCTCGTCGCACGCCTGCTGCGCCGCCGCCATCGCCAAATCCATCAGCTGGTCTTTGTCGTGGTCACGGCTGGTGAACACGGCGACGTACTTTTCCACCGAGACAGTCGTGCCGGAGTGAATATCGCCCGCATAGAGCGCAGCGCAGTAGCCGGCTTTGGACGCCATATCAATATAGTCGATGCCCTCAACGCGGTTCGTCATTGCCGCCGCGACGGTGAAGCGCTGTACGCCGTAGGGATTCGGCTTCGTCTGCACCAGCACGCTGCCGCGCTCATCCCAGCCCTCGCCATCCACCATGTTCCAGAAGGACTGGCCGTAGTTCGCATCAACATTGCGGACGTTGCCATCCAGATAGGGCGAAACCTCCATCCGGCAATCAAACGACGGCGTCACCTGATAGCGAATCGCCAGCAGCTCCTTCGTATCCATCGACACGAAGCGCCAAGTGTCCAGCGTCAGGCTGCCCTTGTCCATGTCCACGCAGGCGTGGCGGTACAGCACGGCCGTGCGCATATCCACCTCGCGCTCATATTCCCAGACCGTCGCGCGGCTGAGGTCGAGCGGATGCTGGTCGATGATGACATGGATGCCGATGAGGTTGATGGTGTTGATAACCTTCGCATAATACTCCGGATAGCCTTTTTTCCACCATCCGACGCGTGTCTTATCGGGATACCACACGCCGCCCAGATACGTTCCCTGAAAGCTGTCGCCGGAATAATCTTCCTCAAAATTGCCGCGCAGACCCATATAGCCGTTCGCCAGCGACATCAGCGACTCGGCGAAGCGCTGGGTATTGGGCTGCCAGCCGCGTTCGACTACTTTCCACGGATGCACGGGAAAGCTCATTGTTTTTCCCCTCCCTTGTCGGCTCGAATGCATTTCCAGCCGGTGCAGAACTCTTCCTAATACAATAATGCTTTTCCGCTTTTTTGTCAAGGGAAACCGTGTTCTTCTGTGTTTGTCCGTTTCGCTGTATTTTCGTCCCGTTTCCTGCATTTTTAGTCTCATCCTGCACTTTTTCGCTTCATCGGCTTCGGGCTGCGAACAGCAAGATTCACACCAGCGCCCATTTTTTCCGCATTCGGGGCGTTTGCAGCTTTTTGCGAACGTTCGGCATTTTCGTTTTTTTTGTCGTTTTTGAAGGGAAAAAACAGAATCAATGCAAAAAAGCCCTTGACAAATCCTTTCCAAGCCGCTATACTTGTTGTCAACAGCAAGGGCGCTGTGAGATGAATTTCATTCGTTCTCGCAGTTGCCCTTTTCTTCGTAAATGCGAAAAAAACGCGTTTTACGAGAAGCGCGACGGAAAGCAGAGCCGCTTTCCCCCGCCGCTGGAATGCTTTCAAGAGCGAAATGACTTTGGAGGAGGAATCCCGGATGGCCAACATCGAAGAGCTTTTCGGCAGCAGCGTTTTCAATGACGCCGTCATGCAGAAGCGTCTGCCCAAGGATATTTACAAGGCGCTGCACAAAACCATCACTGATGGTACGCCCCTTGACCCGCAGGTGGCCAACGTCGTGGCAAATGCCATGAAGGACTGGGCAGTGGAACGCGGCGTTACGCATTATACGCACTGGTTCCAGCCCCTGACCGGCATCACCGCTGAAAAGCACGACAGCTTCATTTCGCCCAAGGACGGCGGCAAGATTATCCTCGAATTCAGCGGCAAGGAACTCGTCCGCGGTGAGCCGGACGCTTCCTCGTTCCCTTCCGGCGGTCTGCGCTCCACGTTTGAAGCCCGCGGCTATACGGCGTGGGATCCCACCAGCTACGCCTTCATCAAGGATGGCGTGCTGTGCATCCCGACGGCGTTCTGCTCCTACGGCGGCGAAGCGCTCGACCAGAAGACGCCGCTGCTGCGCTCAATGGAGGCGCTGTCCACGCAGGCGGTTCGTGTGCTGAAGCTCTTCGGCCGTGACGCAACGCGCGTGACCTCCACCGTCGGCCCGGAGCAGGAGTATTTCCTTGTTGACAAGGCGCTCTATGACCAGCGCAAGGACTTGATTTTCACCGGCCGCACCCTGTTCGGCAACAAGCCGCCGAAGGGGCAGGAGCTGGAAGACCACTATTTCGGTTCGATTAAGCCGCGCGTTCAGGCGTTCATGACCGACCTGAACGAAGAGCTGTGGAAGCTGGGCATCCTCGCCAAGACCGAGCACAATGAAGTTGCCCCCGCACAGCACGAACTTGCCCCGATTTTTTCCATCACCTCCGTCGCAACCGACCACAATCAGCTGACGATGGAAATGATGAAGAAAATTGCCCAGCGCCACGGTCTGGTGTGCCTGCTGCACGAGAAGCCTTTTGCGGGTGTCAACGGCTCCGGCAAGCACAACAACTGGTCGATGTCAACCAACACCGGCTACAACCTGCTTGATCCCGGCGACGACCCGGCGACCTCCGCGCAGTTTATGCTGATTCTGACGGCGGTTATCAAGGCAGTTGATGAATATGCCGATTTGCTGCGCATCTCCGTCGCGTCCGCCGGCAATGACCATCGTCTGGGCGCGAACGAAGCGCCGCCTGCGATTATCTCCATGTTCCTCGGCGATGAGCTGTCCGCGATTGTCAACGCCTTCGAGGAAGAGAAGGAATACTGCGCAAGCGAAAAGCACGACCTCGAAATCGGCGTGAGTGTGCTGCCGAAGTTCCCCAAGGACAACACTGACCGCAACCGCACCTCCCCGTTCGCCTTCACGGGCAACAAGTTCGAGTTCCGCTCGCTGGGGTCGTCCGAGTCCATTGCGGAAGCGAACGTGGTCATCAACACCATCGTCGCACAGTCCTTGAAGGAATTTGCGGATGAACTGGAAAGCGCGGAGAACTTCCGTGAGACGCTTCACAACCTGATTGTGAGCAACCTGCGCAAGCACAACCGCATCATCTTCAACGGCAACGGCTATGCTCCCGAATGGGTGGAGGAAGCCGCCCGCCGCGGTCTGCCGAACTACGTTTCGACCGTCGATGCGCTGCCGCACATGCTGGACGAGAAGAACATCAAGCTCTTCACCACCTTCGGCGTCTTCACCGAGGCGGAAATCCGCTCCCGCTACGAAATCAAGCTGGAGAACTACGCCAAGGTGCTCAACATCGAGGCGGAAACCTGCCTGATGATGGCAGAGAAGGAAATTCTCCCGGCATGTATGAAGTTCGCCGGCGCGACTGCCAAGGCTGTCAACGCCATGAAGACGGCAGGCGTCGAACCCTATGCGGAAGCGCATGTGCTGGCGGATGTTGCCGAGCGCAATGCCAAGCTGTACAAGGCGCTGGAAGGGCTGCGCGGCGCAGTCAAGGCGACCTGCCACGGCGACGCACTGGAGTGCGCCAAGTACGAACACAACGTCATCATTCCGGCGATGACGGCTGTCCGCGAACAGGCGGATGAGCTGGAAACGCTGGTCGGCAAGGAGTACTGGCCCTTCCCGACGTATGACGACCTGCTCTTCAACGTGTAATAACCTTCTGCACAAAGACGTGCAGGTGGAACGGTTCTGCCGTTCGCCTGCACGTCTTTTGTATTCATCCACGGTGGCAACTCACCCCACAAAAGGATTAGGAGGCGCATGGAAATGGATCTTTCCAGCATCATGACATCAGTTGACAGCGAAATCTTCGGCGTATGGTTCTTAATCGGCGCGGCGCTCGTTTTCTGGATGCAGGCAGGCTTCGCAATGGTCGAAACCGGCTTCACCCGCGCGAAGAACACGGGCAACATCCTGATGAAGAACTTGATGGACTTCTGCATCGGCACAGTGATGTTCATCCTGATTGGCTTCTCGCTTCTGCTGGGCGAAGACCTGATGGGCTTTATCGGCAAGCCCGGTTTTGACATTTTCACCGCGTACCCGAATTTCGATTTCTCGAACTTTGTCTTCAACCTCGTTTTCTGCGCGACGACGGCGACCATCGTCTCCGGCGCAATGGCAGAGCGCACGAAGTTCCTCTCCTACTGCGTGTATTCCGCCGTTATTTCCGCGCTGATTTACCCCATCGAGGCGCACTGGATTTGGGGCGGCGGCTGGCTGTCGCAGCTGGGCTTCCATGACTACGCCGGTTCGTGCGCGATTCACATGGTCGGCGGTCTGTGCGCGCTGATTGGCGCAAAGATGGTTGGCCCGCGCATCGGCAAGTTCTCCAAGGACAAGAGCGGCAAGATTGTCGGCGTGAATGCGTTCCCCGGTCATAACATTCCGCTTGGCTGCCTCGGTGTGTTCATCCTGTGGCTCGGCTGGTACGGCTTCAACGGCGCGGCGGCAAAGAGCATCGAATCCCTCGGCTCGATTTTCCTGACGACGACGGTTGCGCCGTCCGTGGCGACAGTTGTCTGCATGATTTTCACTTGGGTGCATTACGGCAAGCCGGATGTGTCGATGTGCCTGAACGCCTCTCTGGCGGGTCTGGTCGGCATCACGGCGGGCTGCGACGTGCTGGACTGCACGGGTGCCATCATCGTCGGCGTTGTCTCCGGTCTGATTGTCAACTTCGGCGTGTGGTTCTTGGACAACAAGCTGCATGTGGATGATCCGGTCGGGGCGGTTGCTGTGCATTTCCTCAACGGCATCTGGGGCACGCTGGCGGTTGGTCTGCTGGCGACGGGCACAACGCCTGATTATCCCGAAGGGATGCTGACTGGTCTGTTCTACGGCGGCGGCTTCGAGCTGCTGGGTCTGCAGCTGCTGGGTGTGCTGAGCGTCTGCGCATGGACGGCGGTCACGATTACGCTTGCGTTCCTCCTCATCAAGGCGATTTTCGGTCTGCGTGTGAGCCGCGAGGAAGAAATCGCGGGTCTGGACATCATGGAGCACGGTCTTGCGTCTGGCTATGCGGACTTCATGCCCGTGACCTCTCTGCTGACGTCGGTGGAAGCTGTGCCGACCGTTGCGGTCGAAACGCCGAAGGTCTCGGTGGATGACGCTGTGCCGGTGGTGGTGCGCAGCGACAAGGCGCCTGCTTCTGACGTGAAGATGACGAAGGTCTCCATCCTCTGCAAGCAGAGCAGCTTCGAGGTGCTGAAAACGGCAATGGAGGAAATCGGCGTAACCGGCATGACCGTTTCGCAGGTGCTGGGCTGCGGGATGCAGAAGGGCCGTCCGGAATACTATCGCGGCGTCGCGGTGGAAATGAACCTTTTGCCGAAGGTGCAGGTGGACATCGTGGTGTGCAAGATTCCGGTTCGCACGGTTATCGACACGGCGAAGAAGGTGCTGTACTCCGGGCACATTGGCGACGGCAAGATCTTCGTGTACGACGTGGAGAACGTCATCAAGGTGCGCACGGGCGAAGAGGGCTACAACGCGCTGCAGGACGTGGAGTAAATCCAATAAAACATGGGGGAGGAAGCGCGAAACTTCCTCCCCTTTTCATATGGAATTGATTATGCAAGATGCTTCTTCAGCGTCGCGCGGACAGCGCCCGGCCCCGCCAGCAGCTCCTTGACATCCGCCGTCACCTTGTCTGCCAGACCCGCCGTATACAGGCTGACCCCGAAGATGCTTGCGTTGCCGAGGATGCCCTCCAGCTTGCCGTCCACCGAATCCGGCTGACCGAGCGTGACGCCTTCCAGCGCCGCCTGCAAGGTCGAAAGCAGCGGGTCGGAGGAGACGTTCATCGGCGCGCCGTTGTCATCCACGCCGATGAGGTAGCGAATCCAGCCTGCCAGTGCCAGCGGAATTGCGGTCAGATTAGCGGGATTGAGCGTATCGGACGCCATGTAGCTCTTGATGGTCTCGCCGAAGCGGATGCCAACCTTCTGGGACGTGTCAGTCGCGATGCGCTGGGGCGTATCAGGGATGAAGGGGTTCGGCAGACGCTGCTCCACCACTTCGTCGATGAATGCCTTCGGGCTGATGATGCCGGGGTCAGTCACGACGGGCAGACCTTCCTTGTAGCCAATCGTCTTGACCAGCTTGACCAGTTCCGCATCCTTCATCTCCGCCGCAATGGAGGTGTAGCCCAGCAGGCAGCCGTACACCGCCAGCGCGGTATGCAGCGGGTTCAGGCAGGTCGTCACCTTCATGCGCTCGGTGTCGTTGACGGTCTTGCGGTCGCAGAGGTACACGCCCGCCTTGTCCAGCGCCGGACGGCCGTTCGGGAAGCGATCCTCCACAACAAGATACTGCGGCACCTCGGCATTGACGAACGGCGCAATGTAGGTATTGCGGCTGGTGATGACGGGCTGCATGTCCTCAAAGCCCGCGTCCATCAGCTGCTTCTCGATGATTTCCGCCGGACGGGGGGTAATCTTGTCAATCATGCTCCACGGGAAGGAGACACGCGCTTCGTCGTTCACATACGCCTCGAAATCCGCCGGAACAAGCCCGTTCTTCACCCACGCCGCGACGATTTCCATCACGCTCGCGCGCAGCTTCTCGCCGTTGTGGGAACAGTTGTCCATGCTGACCATAGCAATCGGCATAGCGCCCGCCTGATAGCGCGCGTAGAGCATCGCCGCCACGACCGCCATCGCGTGATGCGCCTGCTTCGGGCCGTTCTCCATGTCGGACACGACCACGGGCATCAGTTCGCCCTTCATGTTGCGCAGCGCATAGCCCTTCTCGGTGATGGTGAAGGACGCCATTTGCAGCGACGGCGCGGTGAACACGTCCGTCAGCTGCTGCCACTGCGCTTCATCGGCACAGTTCGCCTTGATGCCCTTGGCAATCGACGCGATGACTTCCTTCTGCGTCGAGCCGTCGGCTTTGAGCGACACCATGAGCGTCATGCTGTCATGCGGCACATAAATCTTGTCGATAATGTCATAGTCGAACGTTTCCGCCGCGACGATGCCGGATTCCGCCAGCCCCGCGTTCAGCAGACGCTGCTGAAGTCCCGCGATAAAGCCGCGGAAGATGTTGCCCGCGCCGAAATGCACCCACACGGGCTTCTCGGCGGTCTTCTCCGCCATCTTCGCCCAGTCGTACTGCGGCAGCGCCACCTGCGCGGCGGCATAGCCCTGCTTGTCCTGAATGCCCTGATAGGACAGTTTCATATTGCTTCTCCCCTTTGTTATCCGTTGATTATACTATTTCCAAATGAGAATGCGCCGCGAATGCAGGAAATAGTATTACTTCTTTTCGCCCTTCATGCGGCAGATGGCTTCCCACAGGCCGTTCAGGTACGTCGCGCCCAGCGCGCGGTCATACAGGCCGTAGCCGGGGCGACCCTTTTCGTCCCAGATCATGCGGCCGTGGTCGGGGCGGATGTAGGTGTCCGGGCAGGTGTCGTAGATGGCTTCCATGATGTCGAACATGTTCAGGTCGCCCGCTTCGGACAGGTGCGCGGCTTCGCGGAAGTGATGGTAGCCCAAGAACTTGATGTTGCGAACGTGCATCGCGCCGATGCGGTTCATCTCACCGAAGTGGCGGATGATGGACGGAATGTCGTTGTCCGGCGAGCAGCCCAGAGAGCCGGTGCAGAGGCAGACGGTGTTCGCGGGGCTGTCATGGAGCTTGATAATCTTGTCGAAATCCTCCTGGCTATGCGCAATGCGCGGCAGCCCGAAAATCGGCCATGCCGGGTCATCGGGATGGCACGCCATGCGAATGCCAACTTCCTCGCAGACAGGAATCACAGCGTCAAGGAAGTACTTGTAGTTCGCGCGCAGGTCATCGGGCGTGAGCTTTTCGTACTGGCGCAGGGTCGTTTCCAGCAGCGCCAGACGCTCCGGCTCCCAGCCGGGCAGCGTAAAGCCCTGCGAATCGGCGGCGGTGCGGCGGACGATTTCCATCGGGCCCATTTCGCCCAAATCCTTCTCGTCGAAGTACAGGGAGTTCGAGCCGTCCTCCGGGATGACACGCGCCAAGTCGGTGCGCAGCCAGTCAAAGACGGGCATGAAGTTGTAGATGATGACCTTCACGCCGTACTTCGCCAGCGTGCGGATGGTCGAGATGTAGTTGGCAATATATTCGTCGCGCGTGGGCAGACCCATCTTGATGTCCTCGTGGACATTGACGGACTCGACCACTTCCAGCTCCAGTCCGGCGGCGTGGACTTCCTCCACCAGCGCCTTGACCTCCTCTTCAGGCCAGTCGACACCGGCGGGCTTATCCAGCAAACCCATCAGACCGGACATGCCAGGAATCTGCTTCACATACTTCAGCGGAATCGGGTCGGACTCGCGGCCATACCAGCGGAATGTCATTTTCATGGGGATGTCTCCTCCTTCTGCTTTGCAAAGCCGCCTGTTTTTGCGGCAATGCGTCAAGTATATTTTACTATCAATTTTCGCAAAATGCAATCGTTTTTGACAGATTCGTGCGAAGTCAGCGCACTTTTTTGCTAAATTTGCATGACAAAACCTTGTCAATTCGGTTTTCCTGCGGTATAATGCAAGCAAATCCACTTTGGGAGGGTGCTGACCATGTTCGATATCACTGCCATCGGCGAAGCGCTGATTGACCTCACGCAGACTGGGCTTTCCGCGTCCGGTGTGGCGGAATATGCCGCGAATCCCGGCGGCGCTCCGGCAAATTTGGCGGTTGCCGCCGCGAAACTGGGGGCTTCCACCGCGTTCATCGGGCGCGTCGGGGCGGATGCCTTCGGGATGCAGCTCCGCGAATGCCTCCGCGCAAACGGTGTGGATGTGTCGCGAATGCTGACCGACGCACAGCGCCCGACGACGCTGGCAGTCGTTTCGCTGGACAGCCGCGGTGAGCGGTCGTTCTCCTTCTATCGCCAGCACAGCGCGGATTTGGCGCTTTCGCCGGACGATGTGCCGGATGAGGCTCTGCGCCGCACGCACTTTTTCCATTTCGGCGGCGTCAGCCTAACAGCGAATCCCGCGCGCGATACGGTACTGGATGCCGCCCGGCGCGCGCGAAATCTCGGCGCATGCGTCACCTACGACCCAAACTACCGCCCGGCGCTCTGGGGCAGCCGCGCGGATGCCATCAAGCAATTGGCGCGTCCCCTGCCGCTGGTAGACATCTTGAAGGTGTCGGACGAAGAAATGGCGCTGCTGACTGGAACGGACAATTTGCAGGACGGTTCGGCAGCACTGGCGGATGCCGGGATTCCGCTCGTACTGGTGACGCTCGGCGCGAAGGGCGCTTTCTACCGTTTCCGGGGCGAAACGGGTATCGTCGATGGCGTTCCGTGCGTTGTCGCGGATACAAACGGCGCGGGCGACACGTTCTTCGGTGCGTTTTTGAGCCGAATGCGGGCATTCACGCTGGATAGCCTGACGATTCCGCAGCTTCGGAACATGCTGGGCTACGCAAACCGCGCCGCCAGCTGGACGACCAGCCGGTCGGGGGCGATTCCGGCAATGCCGACGGCGGAAGAGATGCGTTAAGCGCAAAAAATCCCTTCTGATGCGCCAATTTCGGGCATCAGAGGGGATTTCATTTATTCACCTGTGGTATTTTCCGGCTCATGACCGGGACGATAGACGATGTCGTCACGCAGGCGGTAGAGCGTCGCGCCGCGTGTTTTCTTGCAGAATGTACTCGCCCACCACGCCACGCTCTTCACCTCGTCGAACTGCACCAAGCCGTAGCGGATGCCTTTCTTCTTGCCGCCGCGCATGTTGCTGTCCATCCAGTGGATTTCGTCCGTCTCCGGATCGTAACCGAGCATGATGGCGCTGTGTGCGCCCGTACCGTACTCGTACTTCGCGGACATTTGAAAGTAGTCGCCGCGCTGCGCCTGCCGCATGAAGTCGCACGCCAGCGCCATATTTTCCTCCTCGGACAGATTTTTGTCGTACTTGAACTGCGCCGCAATGTAGAACGGATTCCCCTTCTCCGGCGAAATATCCTCCCACTCGATGCCGTAGCTGTACGGCTTGCTCTTTGCCGCGGACAGGTTGTTCGGCACAAGCAGCTGAACGTCCGGGTATTCCGCCATGCAGAAATCGTCTCGATTCTGGCGGAAAAGGTACGTTGTGAAGTTCTTGCAGACGTAGATATCGCGCTTGTAGTGTGCGCGCTGACTCTTGCCGTTCGCCTTAATATACAGTTCCTGCCCCAGCGCGATAATGCGGTTAATCAGGTCATCACGCGCAGTCAGCGTGTCGTCCGCCGTCTCTTCCGCCGCTTCGGGCGTCGGCTCGTCGAGATACACATCTTCCGCCAGTGCGCAGGAAAAGAGCATCAGCAGTGCCGTCAACAGCGCTGTTCCCCGCTTCCACATAAAAATCACCTCATCCGTTTTCAAGCCGCCTGTCACGCTTCCATTGTACTCTAAGGAGCGCGTTTTTTCAAGGCTTGATGCGAAGTTTTATACTATTTCCAGATAAGAATGCGCCAAGATGCGCCGCGAATTTTTCATTCTGGCTAACGTGAATGAAACGCAGCGTAGCAGCGCTACGCTAAGTGGAATGAGCGGACGCCAGAAGGGAAAAGGCGCAAGCAGATGGCGCAGGTGAATCTGGAAATAGTATTACATTCGCCGGATGAGGTGCTTTCTTTACGGCTCGATGGCGCTGAAGCGCTTTTCACCGACCTTGTGCAAAATTAGAATAGATACGCCCGCTTCCGCCGCCATCAGCAGCGCCGCAACCGCACTGCGCAGCCCGACCGCGTGTTCCGCGGCGAAGCGCATGAGCATCGACGGGGCTTCCATGTCCTGCGCGGCGCTGGACAGCACCATCATGCCGACCACGCCTGCCACCGGAATCAGCGCCACCAGCAGCACGACAAGCATACAAATCATCTGATTCATGTTCTGCTTCATCACCTGCTGCTCGGTCTGCCAGTGCAGAATCGGGCGCGATGCGTCGATAGTCAGCGCGATGCAGCCCGTCGCGAGGCTGAATAGGTTCGCCAGCACGACTGCGCCCAGCACAGCGCCCAGATAATGCGTCCCCAGCAGTGCGGCGACGGCAATGCCCATCAGCAGAATCGCCGCGCCGTTAATCGTCAGACTAACGGAGAGCTTCGCCCAGAGCTGCGTGCGCGGCGAAACCGGGATGTACTTGGCAATCGGCATCCGTCCGCCCTCGCGGGAAATCGCGGTGGCGATAATCGGGTTGACCCAGCTGATGAACATCAGCAGCGCCGTCAGGATAAGCATGACGTCCATCAGGCTGACCGAATCCTGCATCAGCCGCAGCAGGAAATTCCACGACACTTCGCTGTCCTGCTCGGAAGACATGCCGACGCTCATGCCGATGAGCATAATCGGCAGCATCATCGCGCCCAGAACGCCATTGAGCAGATAGACCGGGACTTTGAGGATTTCGTTCCATTCGCGGCGGTAAATCGCCATGAAGGGGCTGTGCGCGCGGAACGTCTTATCCGTCACGCGAACGCGCCGCGCCTTGCGGCTGCCCTCATTCTGCCGGAGCGTCGTATCCAGATAGCTGCCGCCGACCAGCGCAATCGCCAGCGCCGCGCCGCCGATGGACACCGCCAGAAATGCCAGCCATTGCAGCCAATCGCCTGCAATGCCATCCACCGCCCACGCAACCGGCGGGAACGCGTGGATGAAGGCGCGCAGCATCGGCTGAACGCCAGTCAGCATCTGCGCGAAGAACGCAGCATCCGCATCCTCCGGGATTTTGGGGAGAATCGACCATTCCAGCCCCAGCACGACGACGAGCATCAGCACCGTCCCCAGCACGACCCAGACTTCCTTATGCCGGGTCAGCGACGTGAAGCGCCCCAGAATGCTTGCCAGCAGGAGCGAAATCGTCAGCGGGATACAGTTGACCGCCAGCAGCACGGGCACCATCCGCAGATAGTACGTCCAATCCGCCGCGTAGTGAATCCCGTAGAGGACGACGGCGGGCGCGGCAATCAGGAGCGAAAAGAGCAGTTCACTGACGTAGACTTCCGTCCACTTTGCCGCCAGCACAGTTCGGCTCGTCAGCGGCAGATACGCCATGGACGCTGTGTCGCGCGAAAAGTACAGCGCTGCAAGCATTTGAAAGACGCTGAACAGCAGCGCTGTCACCATTGCCAGCAGAATCGCCAGCCCCGGCAGCATTTCGGGCGCATTCAGCATTTCAAACGCACTGAACATGCTGAACTCCATGAAAATGACGAATCCGGCCAGCGTCAGCATCCCCAGCAGCGCCAGCGGATAGAGAATCAACCGGGAAATGTCGATTTTCCCGTTTGGCTTGCGCATGGCGCCGCGGAAGCCAGCCAGCAGATTCCGCAGGTTCAGGCGCAGCAGCAGAAAGTACGATTTCATGCCTGTTTCTCCTCCGATTCGGTCAGTTCGAGGAAGAGCTGCTCCAGCGACGCGCCCTTTTCACCCGATCGCAGCGCCTCCAGCGTCCCCTGCGCAACCAGACGTCCCTTGTCGATGATGGCAATCTCGTCGCAGAGCTTTTCCGCCACCTCCAGCACATGCGTGGAGAAGAAAACGGTGTTGCCCTTCTCGCAGTGCTTGCGCATTTCTTCTTTGAGGATATGCGCCGCGCGCGGGTCAAGCCCCACCATCGGCTCATCCAGCACCCAGACTGACGGCTGATGCACCAAAGCGCCGATAATCGTCAGCTTCTGCTTCATGCCGCGCGAGTAGGACTTAATCTGCTCACCCGCCGCGTTTTCCAGCTCAAACAGCGCCAGATACTTCTCGATATGCGCCTTGCGTTCCTGCGCGCCGACGCCGTAAACATCCGCCATAAAGTTCAGGTACTCCATCCCCGTCAGGCGGTCATACAGTTCGTGGCTGTCCGGAACGAAACCAATCATCCGCTTAGCGGCAATCGGATCGTCCTTCATCGACACGCCGCCGATGGTCACGCTGCCGCTCGTGGGCTGCAAAATACCCGTCAGCAGACGAATCGTGGTCGTTTTGCCTGCCCCATTCGGCCCGATAAAGCCGAACAGCTGCCCCTTGCCAACGTGCAGCGTCAGGCCATCCACCGCGCGAACATTGCTCTTGCCGTATTGCTTCACCACATGATCAAAATCAATCATTTTCTCAAACCTCCCTGTTTGATAAGTCTATTATATCGCCGAACTTTTCACAATGCAAGGCATTTTGTCTGAAAACCGATATTCTGCGTCTGAATTGTCATACTATTTCCAGATGAAAGAGCGCAAGCAGATGGCGCAGGTGAATCTGAAAATAGCAACATGTACGGCACACAAAAAAGCGCCCCGACACTTTTCCAAGCATCAGGACGCTTTTTCTGCATCAGCAATCCAGACAGGGGATTACGCCTGCGCGGGCGCACCAACGGGGCAGACTTCGGCGCAAGCACCGCATTCCACGCACACGTCGGGATCAATCTGGTACTGGGTGTCGCCCTCGGAGATCGCGTTCACCGGGCAGCCCTCGGCGCAAGCGCCGCACATGATGCAAGCATCAGAAATCTTGTAAGCCATGCGGAATGTCCTCCTTGTGAATCTTCTACTTGGTTTATCAACGCACTGGTTGATGGCAATATCATATCACGAATTGCCGCGAATTGCAAGCCCCAGCAGCTTCCTTTGGGGCAAAATCGTTCGTGGGATTTAGATGGTGTCGTCATCCTCGTCCAGCGGAATCAAAGGCATTTCCATGGCATCCTCGACGGCTTCTTCCACCGCTTCGGTGCTTGCTGAAAGGGGCGTTTCAGCACCCTCTGCGGATTCTTCCACGACCGTCTCCACGGCTTCGCACGCTGCCGCCGATGTCGCTTCCGGCATGGCGATGGTTTCCTCGCTTACGGGCGCTTCCTGCACGGGCTGCTCAATGACCTCATCCGCCGTATCCACACTGTTCTGCGCAGCGCGGAGTGCCTGCTCGACCGCCATCTTCCACGGGCTGACGGCAGGTTTGGGCGCTTCAGCGGGCTTTTCCGGCTTCGGTGCTTCCGGCTGCTTCTCCGCCTTCGTCGGCTTTTCAGGACGCATCGGACGCTCTGCGCGCGGCGGACGTTCCGGGCAGGCGGGGCATTCCCTGATTTCCGCAGCTTCAGGAGTATCCTGCTTCTGCTCCGGCTTCTCCGCACGCTGTGCTTCCGGGCGCGGCGCATTCTGCGGGGTCAAGCGCTGCACGTCGGTCGCAGGGTACTCCTTGATTTCAAAGCTGTCGCCCTTCTTGATGCGCACCTTGACCGATTCAGTGATGATTTTCAATTCGCACACGACGCCCACGCCGTCTGGCGTCATGACTTCCTTTCCCTCTTTGGGCATGGACTTGCGGATTTCCTCGTAAGTATCCTGCTCGTACTTCAGGCAGCACATGAGACGACCGCAGACGCCGCTGATTTTGATGGGGTTGAGCGACAGATTCTGTTCCTTCGCCATCTTGATGGACACGGGCTGGAAGTCGCCAAGGAACGTGCCGCAGCAAATCGGGCGGCCGCAGGGGCCGAGTCCGCCGAGCATCTTCGCTTCGTCGCGGACGCCAATCTGCCGCAGCTCAATGCGCGTCTTGAACACACCCGCCAAGTCCTTGACCAGACTGCGGAAGTCCACACGCCCGTTCGCCGTAAAGTAGAACAGAATCGTCTTGTTGTCAAACGTATATTCGACGCTGACCAGCTTCATATCCAGCTTGTGGTCGGCAATCTTTTTCTGGCAGATGGTGAAGGCTTCCTTCTCCGCCGCCTTATTCTCCTTGTCGTGGAGGATGTCCTCTTCCGTCGCGATGCGGACGACCTGCTTGAGCGGCGCGGTCAGCTTCGTGTCGTCAATTTCGCGCACTTCTGTGACGACCTCACCGAACTCAATGCCTCGCGTCGTCTCAACAATCACAAAATCACCCGGCGTTGGCCAGAGCGCACCGGGCGTGAAAAAATACAGCTTCCCCGCGTTCTCAAATCGAACGCCAATTACGTTGACCATTTGCTTTTTTCCTCCATCAGGCTCAGCAGCAGCCGTTCGACCACTGCCTGCCATGTCACCTGATTCGCCCGCATCTGCCGTGCCTGTGCAACGGCATCCAGCAGACGCATCATGGCGGATAATTCTCCCTCGCGGCTGAACCGCTGCCACGCCGCCGGATAAGGCGTCACGGCGCTTTCGCTCCGCTGCCCCAAATGGCACAGCAGCAGCGTCCGCAGCATGTCCTCCACATCGTCGAGCAGCTCTTCCGCGTCGTCCTTGCGGTCTTTCCATGTGCTGGATATGCGCAGAATATCGCTCCGCCGCTCCAAGGCGAAGAAATCGCGCATAACCTCGCTCCGCCGCTGCCAATACTGCTCATCGCCCGCGACCGCCAGCGCTTTGCCGATTGATCCGCCGCTGACATGCAGTGCCTCCTGCGCGCGCTGACCCGTCACGCCGTGCTTTTCCAATACGGACAGCACCGTTCGGTCATCCCACGGATGCAGCTTCAGTTCGCGGCAGCGGCTGACAATCGTCGGCAGCAGCAGCGACGGCGATTCCGTCATCAGCAGAAAAATCGTGCCCGGCACAGGCTCTTCCAGCGTTTTGAGCAGGGCGTTCTGCGCGGGTGGATTCATCTTGTCTGCCTGTTCAATCAGCACAACACGCCGTCCGCCCTCGAATGTGTGGCGGCCCGTAATCGCAATCAGCGCACGGATTTCATCCACCGGGATGGACTTCATGTCAGGGCGCACGTCCGGGCTAATCGGTTTGCCGGGCGCAATGATGACCAAGTCCGCGTGCGTCCCGTCCCGCACCTGCTGGCACGCCCGGCACACACCACAGGGACGTTTCTCTCCCTCCGGCGCCTGACAGAGCCAATACTGCGCCAGCAGCCGCGCCAGCGTCCGCTTGCCCATGCCTTCCAGCCCGGTGATGAGGTACGCGTGAACGAACGTGCCGTCGCGCAATGTGCGCATCAAGCCATCATAAACAGCGCCCTGTCCCTGAAAATCGCTCAGAACGGGCGCTGCATTCCCTGTCTGTGCCGCCATTTGACGCTCCCTCAAAGTTTCATAAACTGATCGACTGTCAGGACGAACACTGTCGCACCGCCAACCGTCACTTCCATCGGGAAAGACGTGTAGACATTGCTCGCGCCGCCCATCGGTGTCGGGGATGCCGCCATCTGCTTCCGCGACTTGCAGACTTTCTCGATAATATCCAGCGTTCCCTGCAGTTTCGCGTCATCCACGCCGATGAGCAGCGTCGTGTTTCCCGCACGCAGAAAGCCGCCGGTCGTCGCCAGCTTCGTCACGCCGATTCCGGCTTTCATCAGCTGATTCACCAGCCGGGAGGCATCTTCATCCTGCACGATTGCAATAATCAGTTTCATTTGCCGGTCTCCTTTCGGGCGCATAAGCCCCTTTGATAGTATACAGCATCCCCGCGCAAATTTCAAGGGTTCGCGGGGACAAATGCGCCATCATGCCGCAGAAAAAAGGGGCGGCGTGTGCCGTCCCCCGTTACAGCGCGTGATTCATCAGCGCTTTCATGGCGTTGAGCGTATCCTGATTTTCCGGTTTATTCATTCCGAAACGCGTCACATACGGGTTTGCCGTACTGAAAGACATCAGATTGTTGACGTAGAGCAGCGCCACGCGGTCATCGCCGAAATAATCTGAAATGCGGAACGGCTTGCCGAAGGTGAACGGCGATTCAATGCGCCGCGGCGTCAGGCGGTGCACCTCCTCCGTGCTGCGGAAGAAGGTGAAGAACTCGCGGTAGACATGCACCTGATCCCACTGACTGTCCGGGTCAAGGTCTTCGGAGCAGAAATAATCCACCTGCGCCCAATCGCCGTCCACCGTCACGGTCACATAGCCAAGATGCCAGGTGTCGTTCGCAATCATGTCGAACACCTGCGTGCCCTGCTGGCTCAAGTCAACGACAGAGAAGCGGTACCACTCGTCCGTCAGCTCATCGCAAGCCTCCTTGAACTGCGGGCCGAACGAGCAAACCTCCGCCTTGTTGTACCACGCGTACTTTGCTGCCTTCAAGTCCTCTTCCGTCTTCCAGTCGCGCAGGGAAATGTAGTCCAGCCCCAGCTCCGGCACATAGGTCACATCGAAATCCACCTGCGTGACCGTTTCGCCGTTGACCTTGACGTCCAGCCGATGCGTCACGCCGCCGTCATGTCCGGTGTTGTCGCCGTAATTCTTGAAATTCCACCAGATGCGCTGCTGACCGTCGTCCGCGCCGATTTCGCCCTGCAGTGGTGTGGACTGATCCCACGAAACGGTCGCGTCCTCCCATTCGTCGCCGTTCTTCCGGCTGATTGACCATGTTACGTCGTCGCCCTGCGGCGTGATGGTGAAAAGCGTGCGCGGCAGGAAGAACGGCACAAGCACGTCGTGTTCCTGCAGAATGCTGTCCACCTTCGGGGATGCCGCAATCGCCACGGTGCAAAACGTCACCAGCAGCACCAATGCCAATACCAGTCGCTTGCCTTTGCTCATGGGTGTCCCCTCCTATCTCTTCTCTTGCCACTTCCATTATACACCTATTTTTCTGATTTGTCGAGCGCAAAAAAAGACGCCCGCCGCAAGCACGGTCAGGCGTCTTGATTGGTTTATTCTTCCTTTGCGGCGTCTTCCAGAATGGCCTGCGCCGCCTTTTTGCCAGCGCCCATTGCCAGAATGACCGTCGCTGCGCCCGTCACGGCGTCGCCGCCCGCATAGACATGTTTCTTGCCCGTGCGGCCATGTTCGTCCGTCGTGATGCCGCCCCACGTTTCGGTCGGCAGGTCAGGCGTGGTTTTCTTAATCAGCGGATTCGGGCTGTTGCCGATAGCGACAACGACCGTCTCCACGGGCAGTTCGAATTCGCTGCCGGGCTTCGGCACGGGACGGCGGCGTCCGCGCTCGTCCGGTTCGCCCAGTTCCATTTCCACGCACGTCATGGCGCGGACAAAGCCGTTTTCGTCGCCCAGAATCGCCTTGGGGTTCGTCAGCATCCGGAAGTGGATGCCTTCCTCCTTAGCGTGGTGGACTTCCTCTTTGCGGGCGGGCATTTCCGCCTCGCTGCGGCGGTAGACGATCGACACATCCGCCCCCAGACGGCGCGCACAGCGGGCCGCGTCCATCGCGACGTTGCCGCCGCCAATGACTGCCACGCGCTGACCGACCTTCACGGGCGTATCATGCTCCGGGAAGGTGTAGGCGCGCATGAGGTTGATGCGGGTCAGGAACTCATTGGCGGAATACACGCCGCAGAGGCTTTCGCCGGGAATCTTCTGGAAGTTCGGCAGACCCGCGCCCGATCCGACGAAGACCGCGTCGTTGCCCTCTTCCAGCAGCTCTTCCACCGTCATGGCGCGGCCGACAACCGCGTTCGTGACGATTTTCACGCCCAGCTTGCGGATATTGTCAATTTCCTTCTGCACAAGCGCTTTCGGCAGACGGAACTCCGGGATGCCGTACATCAGCACGCCGCCGGGGGTATGGAGCGCTTCGTAGACGGTCACGTCCCAGCCCGCGCGCGCCAAATCCGCCGCGCAGGTCAGACCAGCAGGGCCAGAGCCGACGACTGCCGCTTTCTTGCCCGTCGGCGCTGCCGTTTCCGCGGACACCGTGCCCTCGGTCATGGCATAGTCCGCCGCAAAGCGTTCCAGACGGCCGATGCCGACCGGTTCGCCCTTGATACCGCGGACGCACTTGCTTTCGCACTGCGTTTCCTGCGGGCAGACGCGGCCGCAAATCGCCGGAAGGCCGTTCTGCAAGCGAATCGTCTCATACGCTTCTTGGAACTCGCCCTTCTTAATATGCGCGATGAAGTCCGGAATCGGCACATTCACCGGGCAGCCCTTGACGCAGGGCGCATTCTTGCAATGCAGGCAGCGGTCAGCTTCCTCCATGGCGATTTCGCGGGTGTAGCCCAGCGCGACTTCCTTGAAATTCGTCGCGCGGATGTCTGGCTGCTGCTCCGGCATCGGATGCTTCTGAAGACTCATGTTCGGCATTATCGAACACCTCCCGTCAAGCGGCACTTGTGGAGCTTTTCCATCGCCCGCTGCTCTTCCGGGCGGAACATGCGGCTGCGGGAAATTGCTTCCGCCCAGTCCACCTGATGCCCATCAAAGTCCGGGCCGTCCACGCACGCGAACTTCGTCACGCCGCCAACCGTCACGCGGCAGCCGCCGCACATGCCCGTGCCGTCAATCATAATCGGGTTCATGGACACGATGGTCTTGATGTCCTTGGGCTTGGTCAGGTCGCATACGGCTTTCATCATCGGCAGCGGGCCGATGGCAATCACTTCGTCGTACGCCTTGCCTGCATCAAGTTTCGCCTGAAGCGCCTGCGTCACAAAGCCCTTGTTGCCGTTCGAACCGTCGTCGGTCATGATGGTCAGGTCGGTGCAGGCCGCCGCCAATTCATCCTTCAGGATGATGAGGTGTTCGTTGCGGAAGCCGACAATCAAGTCCACCTCGCAGCCTGCCTCGTGCAGCGCCTTTGCCTGCGGATAGGCAATCGCCACGCCCAGACCGCCGCCGATGACCGCCGCGCGCTTGACGCCTTCGGTATGGCTCGGCTCACCCAGCGGGCCGACGAAATCCAGCAGCGCGTCGCCCTCGTTCAGCGTATCGAGCTTCATGGTCGTGTAGCCGACTTTCTGGAAGATGATGGTGACAGTGCCCTTCTCGCGGTCGTAACCGGCAATGGTCAGCGGGATGCGTTCGCCTTCCTCATCAATGCGAAAGATGATGAACTGGCCCGGCAGCGCCTTACGCGCCACCAGCGGCGCTTCGATTTCCATGAGCGTGACTGTTTCATTCAGCACACGCTTTTTGACAATGGGAAACATATTGTGCCTTCCTCCCTCTTGTGAAAAGGATATCAGTTTATTCTATCGCAAAGGCGGCGGAATTGCAAGCGAGAAATGTTCTTTCTGCGTATTTCTGCAACCAGCGGCGGCATTTTCAGGGATTCATGCGGAACCAGCAGAAGGATGTCGCGTTCGGCAGATCCCAAATCGTCAGCTTGTAGCCGTCGGGCATATCGAACCACGCAAAGTCGTTGACCCCGTATGAGCCACGATTGGGCGCATCCTCGAACGGCACGCCGATGATGGAAATCGCCACGCCGCCGTCGGTCGTCTTGACCCCCTTGTAGTAGGAATCATCCTGATGGGCATCAAGGAACGCCTGAATGCGGTCTGTATAAGCGAAATTCGGCCCGCAATGAATCACCAGCGCGTAATCCAGATACGGCGCAAGCTCCGGCAGTTCCTCCTCTGTGTAGCCAAAATCGCGCAGTGTGCCGATGAACATCATGATATGGCGCGCGCGCTTCTTCGCCACCAGCAGATCGCCCACCTGCAGGTTCTCCGCCAGCTTGTCATACGACGGCATTCCCTTGCCCTTGCGGTGGCTGTACACATGGTTCTTGCCATACTTGCCATACTGCAGAATCATGTTGGACAGGCTGTCATGCTTCGGCAGCCCCGCCTCGGCGTACACCCACTGCGTGAAGCCGGAACAGTCCAGTCCATAGAGATAGTACGAACCCTTGTCATAGAAGCGGGTCTGCTCCCAGATTTCGCGCTTGCTGTACAGCGGTGCGCGGGAGAACAGGCGCGTCAATGTCGTTTCGTCATCTGCCTTGCCGCCGAAGAAATACGGGCAGCCGTCCACAAACGTCGCTTCCACCTCAGCGCCGGTCATTTCGTTGTAGCGGCGCACAAAGTCGTTCCCCTCTTCCAACATGGAAAAGGCAGCATCCAGCAGCTTCGAGCGCTCCACCTCCGCCTGCGCCGGCAGAATGGACAGCACCATCGTCAGCATCAGCACCAGCAATGCTGTCAGTTTTTTCATCGTGTTTCTTCCTTTCTTCCTCCGGCGTTTGTGCCGAATATCGACATTATAGCACATCCGCCATCATATGACAAGTACACCCGCGCGGGCTTTCCATTCCGAAGTCGGTCTGCCTGACAGAAAAAAACACCGCCCAGCATAAAAAGTCAGCGTGTTGATTTTTCCCGCGAATTTTATCGTTTTCCCTGTTGACATATTTAATAGGAAGATATAGAATAGACGGCGGACTGATTTTTTACCGCGTCTCCCGCGTGCGGTACAAGGAGGTTACGGGATGTTTTTTCTGCTTTTTGGTTTCTGGGTGCTGCTCAATGGCAGCTGGACGCTCGAAATTGCGCTGATTGGGCTGGTTGTCTCGGCGGCGCTGTACGCGTTCATCGTCAAGTTCATGGGTTACTCGCCAAAGAAGGAATGGGCGATTGTGCGCCGTCTGCCGCGCATCATCGGGTACTTTCTGTATCTGGTGAAGGAGGTTTTCCTCTCGGCGTGGGCGACGATCAAACTCGTCTGGTCGCCGAAGCTCGTTGTTGAGCCGGAAATCACTTCATTCCACACCCATGTGCGGACACTGCCCGGCAAAGTGGTGCTGGCAAACTCCATCACCATGACCCCCGGTACGATTACCGTGGACATGCATGACGATTTGTTCCTCATCCACTGCCTTGACACGTCCTTTGACGTGGGCAAAGAGGGGTTTGAGATGGAGCGCCGCGTGATGGCGGTGGAAGGAACGCCGACAGCCAAGAAATCCAAGAAGGGAGCGAAAAAAGCATGACGGATGCCTACGCATTTCTCTACAACGGGACGCTGATTGTCATCGGCGTACTGCTGCTGTTCTGCCTGATTCGCGCCATCCGCGGGCCGCGCATTGCCGACCGCGTCATTTCCATCAACATGATGGGTACGCTGATTGTTATCGCCATCTGCGTGCTGGCGTTCCTGATGAACGAGGGGTATCTGGTGGACATCGCGATGATTTACACGATGCTGTCCTTCCTCGCGGTGGTGCTGCTGACGAAGATTTACATGGGCGTCTACCGCGAAAAGCGCCGCCGCCGGGAAGCGGCAGAAAATCAGGCGAAAGAGGGTGAAGCGCATGAATGACTTCTGGCAGATTTTCCGTTTTGTGATTGCCGCCCTGCTGACGCTTGCCGGTGTATTCTGCATGATTTCCAGCGTCTTGGGGCTGTACCGCTTCCGCTATGCCCTCACGCGCATTCACGCTGCTTCGCTGATGGACACGGTCAGCATTTTTCTGATGCTCTCCGGTCTGTCCGTCGCGACCGGCTTTACCGTGGCGACGGCAAAAATGGTCGTCGTGATTCTGTTTTTGTGGATTACCAGCCCCGTCGCGTCGCACCTGATTGGGCGGCTGGAAGTGACCATCAACGATGAGTTGGAAAAGGACATGACCGTCATGGACGAAACGGCGGTTCAGCACGAAAAGGAGGGCGACTGACCATGCAGGTGCTGCACATTCTGCTGCTGGTATTCATCATCAGCTGCGCTGTCTCCGTCTCGCTGACGAAGAACCTGCTGACGGCGCTGGTCATCTTCATGGGGCAGTCGCTGGCGATGAGCGTTATCTGGATTCTGCTGGAATCGCCCGACCTTGCGATTACCGAAGCGGCTGTCGGCGCAGGCATCACGAGCCTGCTTCTGTTCGTGACGCTGAAGAAAATCCACGCCATCGACATCCAAAAGGGCACGGACAAGACCACAAACAACGTTCAGGAAGGGGTGACGCGGCATGGCGAAGATCAGGAATAATTATGAAAAAAGCTGGTTTCCGCGGCTGCTGAAGTGGCTGGACGGCGGTTCGGGTCTGCTTGATGATGCCATGGCGCACGAACTGGACGAAGGCAGTGAAGAGCACCTGCTGCCCGACTCGCAGGACGCACTCACCCGCGAAACGAAATTCGAGCAGCACCGTCAGGAGAGTTTGGACAAGGACGAGACGCTGTACGAGCGCTATCATCAATGGGCGCACACGCGCGGCAAGAAGCTGCTGACGTGGCTGTACCGTCTGCTGGCGGTGGTTGTGTGCTTCTCCATCATCTGGGTGCTGCTGCAGACGGCCAGCTACTTGCCGCCGTTCGGCAATCCCGACAACCCGGTCAACAACGAAGTCAGCCAGCGCTATATCGAGAAGGGCATGGAGGAAACTGGCGCGGTCAACATCGTTGCAGGCATGATTCTGGACTACCGCGCATTTGACACCTTGGGCGAATCGAACGTGCTGTTCATTGCCGCCTGCTCAGTGCTGATTCTGCTGCGCGTATCCGGCAGCAAGGACGGCAAGCCCTCCACCGAACAGCTGGAAGCCGAAGCCGACGACCGCATGTATGAGCCGAAGAACGACGCCATCCTGCAGCACGCGGCGAATTTTCTTGTGCCGCTGATTCTCATGTTCGGCGTATACGTCATTTTGAACGGACATATTTCCCCCGGCGGCGGCTTCTCCGGCGGCGCGATTATGGGCGCAGGGCTGATTCTGTACCTGAACGCGTTCGGCTTCAAGCGCACGGAGCGTTTCTTCACTTTTACGACGTTCAAGATTGTGTCCTGCGTCGCGCTGTCGTTCTATGCGCTGAGCAAGGCGTACAGCTTCTTCACCGGCGCGAACCATCTGCCATCCATCATCACAACGGGTACGCCCGGCATGATTTTCTCCGCAGGGCTGATTCCGTACCTGAACATCGCCGTCGGACTGGTCGTCTGCTGCACGATGTATGCCTTCTATACGCTTTTCAGAAAGGGGGACATGTAAGCCATGAATTTTACAAACTACGAAGAAATGGCCGCCATGATTCTCTTCGGCATCGGCTTCACAACGCTGCTGCTGCACAAGAACATGATTAAGAAAATTATCGGTTTCTCGATGATGGACAGCGCCATTTACCTCTTTCTGGCTGTCAAGGGCTACATTGCAGGGCGGAAAGCGCCGATTGTGGTGGACGGCATTACGTCCATGGAAGCCTACATCAACCCCATTCCGGCAGGTCTGGTGCTGACGGGCATCGTCGTCTCCGTGTCGGTGACGGCGCTGATGCTCGCGCTGACCGTCCGGCTCTATCGGCAGTATCACACGCTGGATATTGACGAGATTACCGCACTCTGCCGGAAGGAGGAGGAAACCTGATGTCACAGCCGCTCTGGCATTCCATCCCCTATCTGTGCATCCTGCTGCCGCTGGGTTCGGCGGCAGTGACCAGCGTCCTCAAGCCCCGGTGGGCGCGGTATTGGACGATGTTCGCGCTGCTGGTGGTCACGTCGCTCTCCGGCGTCATTTCCGCCATCTTCGCATCCGGCGCGGAGAGCTACACCTACATGATGGGTCACTTTCCCGCGCCGTGGGGCAACGAAATCCGCGCGGGTCAGCTGGAGGCCGTGACTGCCCTGTTCTTCAGCCTGATTATGCTGCTGAGTCTGCTCGGCGGCTTGAAAAAGATTGACGAGCACATTGACCAGAACAAGGTCAGCCTGTACTACGTCGTGCTGCTGCTGCTGACGGCGGCGCTGATGGCGCAGGTGTACACGAACGATATTTTCACCGCCTACGTCTTCCTTGAAATCATGACGCTGGCGGCGTGTGCGCTGATTGCCATCCGCAAGCGCGGGCGCACGCTCGTCGCCGCGACGCGCTACATGATCATGAACCTGATCGGCTCAGGTCTTTTCCTGCTGGGCATCATCCTGCTGTATGACCTAACGGGTCACCTGCTGATGAGCAACATGAAGGAAGCGGTTGCGGCACTGGCGAAGTCCGGGCAGTATCAAGTGCCGCTGACGGTTGTCGTCGCGCTGATTTCCATCGGTCTTTCCATCAAGAGCGCCCTCTTCCCGTTCCACACATGGGTGCCGGATGCCTACGCCTATTCTACCCCGACGTCCGCTGCGGTGCTGTCCTCCTTGGTCAGCAAGGGCTACATCTTCCTGCTGATGAAGATTATGTACCGCGTAATTGGGCTGGACGTCATTGTCTCCACTGGCATTCAGGATGTGCTGTTTGTTTTCGCGCTTGTCGGCATGGTGATGGGCAGCATTTCCGCCATTCGTCAGACCGACATTCGCCGGATGATTGCGTTCTCCTCCGTCGCGCAGATTGGCTATGTCTTCATGGGCATCGGTCTGGGTACGGATGAAGGCATGATGGCGGCAACGTTCCACATCTTCAGCCACGCGGTGTGCAAGAGTATGCTCTTCCTTGCCGCGGGCGGCTTAGCGGACGCTTCCAACAACTCCAAGAAGTTCCGTGACCTGCGCGGTGCGGGCTTCCGCAGCCCGATTGCGGGCGTGGCTTTCACCATCGGCGCGCTGAGCATGGTCGGCTTCCCGTTCCTCGGCGGATTCGCATCGAAGCTGAATTTCGCCCTTGCCGCGATGGATGTCGGCGGTGCGCGGACGATGCTGGTGCTGATTACGCTGGCAATTTCGACGTGGCTGAACACGCTGTACTTCCTGCGCACAGTGATTACGCTCTACCGCAAGCCTGTGCCGGGGGCGGTGTATTCCGTCGCCCGCGGTCAGCGCGGCTTCTGCTTCAATGCCTCGCTGGTGGCTTTCTCCATCGTCAATGTGGCGCTGGGGCTTTTCGCGCAGACCTTCGTCAGCGCCATCACCGCGGGTTTGGCGACATTTGGGTAAGGGAGGAAACGAATGATGAATCTATGGCTGCTTCTTCCTCTGCTGCTGCCCATGCTGGCGGGGCTGCTTCTGCTGACAAAGCCGTTCGCGGAGGGGAAAATCCGCCGCCTGACGGTGCAAATCGGGTTGATTTTGACGCTCGTGTCGCTGCTTCCGGCGTTTCTGACGTCTGGGCGCGACCTGACGCTCTTCACGCTGTCGGACAACGTGGAAATTGCGCTGCATGTGGACGGCATCAGCATGTGCTTCTGTGTGCTGATGGCGTTCGTCTGGGCGGCGGCGGGGTTCTACTCGTTTGACTACATGGCGCACGAGGGGCATGAAAAGCGCTTCTACTGCCTGTATCTGCTGACGCTGGGCGTGCTGATGGGGCTGTGCATGTCCGGGAGTCTGGTCACCTTCTACATGTTCTACGAAGCCATGACGCTGCTGACCATGCCGCTGGTGATGCACTCCGGCAGCAAGGAAGCGGTCGCGGCGGGCATTAAGTACCTGATTTACTCCGTCGTCGGCGCGTCACTGGTGCTGCTGGGCATTTTCGCGATTGCCCCGTACGCGCAGTCGCTGTCCTTCGCGCCCGGCGGTGCGCTGGACATGGCGAAAGTCGCGGGGCACGAGGGCTTTGTGCTGGCGATTGGCGGTGTGATGCTGCTTGGCTTCGGCGCGAAGGCGGGTCTGTATCCGCTGCACGGCTGGCTGCCGACGGCGCACCCGGCCGCGCCTTCCCCGGCGTCGGCGGTGCTGTCCGGCGTCATTACGAAAGCGGGCGTGCTGGGTCTTTTGCGCGTCATTTACTGCTTTCTCGGCGCACAGAACCTGCGCGGAACGTGGGTGCAGACGGTGCTGATGGCGCTCTCGCTCTTGACGGTTTTCATCGGTTCGCTGCTGGCGTACCGGGAGCATCACCTCAAAAAGCGGCTGGCATGGTCTACGGTCAGTCAGGTGAGCTACGTCGTGTTCGGGTTGAGCACCCTGCATCCGCTGGGGCTGCTTGGTGCCATGCTGCACGTCGTGTGCCACTCGCTGGTCAAGGACGTGCTGTTCATGGGCGCGGGCACAGTCATCTTGAAAACAGGCGAAACGCAGGTGGATGCTCTCCGTGGTATCGGCAAGCGGATGCCGGTCACGATGTGGTGCTTTGCTATCGGCAGCCTTGGGCTGATTGGCATTCCGCCGTGTCTGGGCTTTTTCAGCAAGTGGGAGCTGGCGCAGGGCAGCCTTGCCATGACGGGCGTAGCTTCATGGCTGAACTGGTTTGGGCCCGTTGTGCTGCTGCTCTCCGCCCTGTTGACGGCTGGCTACCTGATGCCGATTGTTCTGCGCGGCTTCTTCCCCGGAAAAGACGTGCAAGTCGGCGAAAAGTGCGAAGCGTCCGCGTCGATGCTCATTCCCATGCTGGTGCTGACGGTGCTGTCAGTGGCGCTGGGCATGTTCCCGTCGCTGCTGACTGACCTTCTTTCCCCCATTTTGACCGCACTGCTGTAAGGAGGAAGCGCATATGCTGTTATTCTTGACCATCGCGCTGCCCATGCTTGGCGGCGCGGCAATGGGACTGATGCGCTTTTCCAGCGCGAAATCCCGCGGAATCTACGTTGAAACCATCGTGCTGGCGACGAGCATCCTGACGTGGGTGCTGCTGCTCACCCGCACGGATACCACCTACGTCCTCTGCCACATGAACAGCGAGCTGGCGCTTGCGTTCCGTGTGGACGGCATGAGCTGCATTTTCGCAGGGCTGGTATCCATCCTCTGGCCGCTGGCGTCGCTGTACGGCTTTGAGTACATGCAGCACGAGGAGCGTCCGAACACGTTCTTCAGCTACTACACGATGAGCTACGCCGTCACGCTGGCCGTCGCGTTCTCGGCGAACCTGTTCTCGCTCTACGTCTTTTATGAGTGCCTGACGCTGATTACCCTGCCTCTTGTCATCCACAAGAAGGACACCATGTCCATCCGCGCAGGGCGCAAGTACCTCACCTTCTCCATCTCCGGCGCGGCGCTGGCGTTCATTGCGCTGGTGTTCATCATCTACTACGGCACGACAACGGACTTTGTCCTCGGCGGCGTGCTGGACGCGGAAAAAATCAGCGGGATGGAAGAACTGCTGAAATTCGTGTTCCTGCTGGCGTTCGTCGGTTTCGGCACGAAAGCGGCTGTTTTCCCGATGTACGCATGGCTGCCGGCGGCTTCTGTCGCCCCGACGCCCGTGACAGCGCTGCTGCATGCGGTGGCAGTCGTCAACGCGGGCGCATATGCTGTCCTGCGCGTGATTTACTACTCCTTCGGCGCGTCGTTCCTCTACGGGACGTGGGCGCAGACGGTCGCTTTGCTGCTTAGCTGCTTCACGATTCTCTTCGGTTCGACAATGGCGGTTCGTGAACAGCACTTCAAGCGCCGTCTGGCGTACTCGACCATCTCCAACCTGTCCTACATGCTCATGGGCGCGGCGCTGATGACCCCCGACGGCATGACGGGCAGCTTGAGCCATCTGGTGATTCACGGCGTGATCAAGATTACGCTGTTCTACTGCGCGGGCGCGATTCTCATCAAGACCGGCAAGGAGTATGTGCAGGATCTGCGCGGATACAGCAGGATTATGCCTGCAACGTGCGGCATCTTCCTGCTGGGCAGCATCGCGCTGGTCGGCACGCCGCCGCTGGCAGGCTTCGTCAGCAAGTGGAATCTGCTGACCGCCGCGTCCGCCACGGGGCTGCCAATGGGAACAGTCGCGATTGTCTGCCTCATCATCTCCGCCATTCTGACGGCAATTTACCTCTTCACCGCCGCACTGCCGATGTACTTCCGCCCGCTCAACGCGGATCAGGCGCAATTGGCGGGGCAGAAGCTCGACCCCAGCTGGATGATGCTCTTGCCGATGGGGATTTTGTGTGCGCTGATGATTGGTCTGGGGCTGTGGTCGCAGCCGCTGGTGACATTCCTGCGGAATATTGCCGCCGGTGTGATTTTCTAAGGACAGGAGGAAAGAAAGATGACATCGTGGATTCTGATTTTGCTGACCTTCCTGCCCTTCCTCGCCGCCATCATCGCCTATATGCTTGGCCGCCGGGATGAACGCGCCATGAACGGGTTCGTGAGCATCACGGGTATTGTGATTTTCGCACTGAGCGTGGTGCTGCTGTTCCTGCCGGAGGGCGAAGTCGCCGTGCCGGGCTTCTGCGGGCTGGGGCTGTATCTGCGTGCGGACGGCTTCCGCGGGCTGTACAGCTGCGTCGCCGCCTTCATGTGGATGATGACGGGGCTGTTTGCGCCGGAATACTTCCAGCATCACGGCAACAAAGCGCGGTACAGCTTCTTCACGCTGATGACGCTCGGTGCGACGCTGGGCGTGTTCCTCTCGGACAACCTCGGCACGACGTTCCTGTTCTTTGAAATCATGTCCTTCGCCAGCTATGCGTGGGTCGCGCAGGAGGAAACGCCGGGCGCACTCCGGGCGGCGGCGACGTACCTTGCGGTGGCGGTCATCGGCGGTCTGACGACGCTGATGGGCTTGTTCCTCTTGCAGCATCAGCTGGGGACACTCGACTTTTCGTCCCTGCGCGCCGCCATGGGGCAGCAGGATGTAACCGTCGCGGTATGGCTGACGCTGGTCGGCTTTGGCGCGAAGGCCGGCCTGTTCCCGCTGCATATCTGGCTGCCGAAAGCGCACCCGGTTGCGCCTGCGCCCGCATCAGCGCTTTTGTCGGGCATCCTGACAAAATCCGGCGTATTCGGGCTGATTGTGCTGTGTGCGAACCTGATGCAAGGCAATGCCGCGTTCGGCAATGCGCTGATGATTTTCGCCGCGATTACGATGTTCCTCGGTGCACTGCTGGCGCTGTTCTCCACCGACCTCAAACGGACGCTCGCCTGCTCGTCGATGAGTCAAATCGGCTTCATCACGCTGGGGCTGTCGGTGATGGTGCTGCTGGGCGACGAAGGCACGCTGGCGGCGTATGGCAGCGTGATGCACATGCTGAATCACTCGCTCATCAAGCTGACGCTGTTCATCGCGGCGGGCGTGGTGTACATGAACCTGCACGCGCTGAATCTTGATGATATCCGCGGCTTCGGGCGCAAAAAGCCGCTGCTGCACATTGCATTCCTGCTGGGGGCGCTGAGCATTGCGTGCATCCCGCCTCTGGGCAGCGGATACAACAGCAAGAGTCTGCTGCACGAAGGGCTGCTGGAACTGATTGGCGAAATGCAGGCGGCAGGCAGCGCGTGGATGGGCTACAAGGCGATTGAGGTGCTCTTCCTCATCAGCGGCGGATTGACCGTCGCGTACATGGCGAAGCTGTACATCTGCATTTTCTGGCAGAAGCACCCGACCCGTCAGGCGGAATTCGACGCCATGACGCACTACATGAACGGCACAACCGCGTTTGCGCTGCTGGGCAGTGCGGCGGCGCTCCCCTTCCTTGGCGCACTGCCGGGGCTGCTGCTCACACCGTTCGGGGCAAAAAGCGCATCGTTCTTCGGCGTACCCGCGCTGAAGGAAGCGATTGCGTACTTCTCGGCGGAGAACCTGCAGGGCGCGGCGATTTCCATCATCATCGGCGCGGCGGTGTATCTGCTGATTGTCCTCCCGCTGCTGACGCGCAAGGACGAAGGCGGCGTGCGCCTGTACGTCAACCGTTGGAATGAGAAGCTCGACTTGGAGAACGCTGTCTACCGTCCGCTGCTGCTGACGCTGCTGCCGCAGGTGCTGACGCTGGTGTTCCGCTTCATTGCGGAGCTGCCGGAAAACCTCGTGATGGCAAGCCGCGCGACCATCTTCCGGATGCGCAAGACGCGCAAGCCCGTGCCAGTCGGCAACCGCTTCACCTACACGCTGGGGCGCGCGCTGAATGCACTGGCGCGGCTGCTTAACCGCACGATTCTGCACCGCCACCCGATGCGCACGGACTTCGAGTATGTGCTGGACGCTTCCTTCCGTGAAATTTCCGGCGGCATCCGCAGCATGAGCGTGAGCATTTCCTTCGGGCTGCTGCTGCTGTGCATCGGGCTGTATGTAACCTGTTTGTATCTGCTGCAATAATCGGCATAATTATTTGCGGAGGCATTTCCGGGCTGCGAACCCTTGTGCAGCCCGGTTTTTGCTGCTAAAACAATGGGTTTTCGCTGTTTTCGATACTTTTCGTCAGCGTTCTTTGGCGGATTTGGGCGTTTTTAGACAAATTGTCGTGGAAGCTGGCGGGAAGCATACTTGTCATTTTCCCATTTCTGTGGTATGATACACGACGGCAATGCAAACAATGATTTTGCATCGCAATGTTTGATTCCGAAGCAGGGCATTCAACGGCATTCCACGAAAGCCCTTTGCAAATAAAAGGAGGATTCCCATGCCTACGACATCTTTTGACAAGGATTCCATCAAGGCATCCATTATCGGCAAGCTGCAGCGCTATAACGGCCGCACCATTGAGGAAGCATCGAATGGGCAGATTTATCGCGCACTGGCTTCCACCGTCCGCGACCAGATCATGCAGAAATGGATGATTTCCCGCGAAGAACGCAAGACGAACAACAACAAGCGTCTATTTTACCTCTCCGTGGAATTTCTGATGGGCCGCAGCCTATACACCAACATCCTGAACCTCGTCTCGCTCGATGCCTACAAGCAAGCGCTGGACGAACTGCACATCGACGTGGACAAGGTGCTTCAGGAAGAGCCTGAACCCGCGCTGGGCAACGGCGGTCTGGGCCGTCTGGCAGCGTGCTTCATGGACTCGCTGGCGTCCCTTGACCTGCCCGCGATGGGCTGCTCCATCCGCTATGAATACGGTCTGTTCCGCCAGAAGATTGTGGACGGTCAGCAGGTCGAGCTGCCGGACTACTGGCTGGGCAACGGCAACGTGTGGGAAATGCCCGTAATGGAGGACGCCTGCGAGGTGCACTTCAACGGTCACGTTGAAATGGGCAACGAGAACGGCCGCACGGTGTTCCGTCACGTCGGCTACAACACGGTCGAGGCTGTTCCCTACGACATGCCGCTGGTGGGCTATGACACCTCCACCGTCAACAGTCTGCGCCTTTGGAGCGCCCGCGCCCCGAAGCGCATTGACCTGAGCGACTTCAACCACGGCCACTATGTGCAGGCGTCGGAGGAAAAGGAACTGGCGGAAGTCATCTCCAACATCCTCTACCCCGAAGACAACCACTACGAAGGCAAGCTGCTCCGCTTGAAGCAGCAGTATTTCTTCACCTCCGCCACCCTCCAGTACATCCTCAAGGACTTCAAGAAGCTCAACGGCACGAACTGGAGCAAGCTGCCGGAGAAGGTCGTCATCCACATCAACGACACGCATCCGGGTCTGGCGATTCCGGAACTGATGCGCCTGCTGATGGACGAAGAAGGCTTGGGCTGGGACGAAGCGCAGCAGATTGTCAGCCGCACAATGGCGTACACCAACCACACCATCATGGCGGAAGCGCTCGAAAAGTGGCCGGAAGACATGGTGAAGAGCCTGCTGCCGCGCATCTATCAGATTCTGGTGGAAATGAACAAGCGTCTCTGCGCGCGCCTGTGGAACTTCTTCCCCGGCGAAGCGGAGCGCGTGGGTCGCATGGCGATTATTGCCTACGGTTACATCCACATGGCGAACCTGTGCGTTGCCATGACGTTCTCCACCAACGGCGTGAGCAAGCTGCACGGCGATATCCTCAAGCAGGAGACGTTCCACGACTTCTACCTCGTTATGCCGGAGAAGTTCAGCGCAATTACCAACGGCATCACGCATCGCCGCTGGCTGATGGCGTGCAACCCGGAACTGACCAAGCTTATCTGCGACACCATCGGCACGGACTGGGTGAAAGATCCGGAACTGCTGCATGACCTTGCGCCCTACGCTGACGACGCGGCGTTCCGCGAGCAGTTTGAGAAGATTAAGCACAACAACAAGGTTCGCCTGTCGAATTTCCTGAAAGAACATCAGGGCGCAATCGTTGACCCGAACTTCATCTTCGACGCACAGTCCAAGCGGCTGCACGAATACAAGCGCCAGATGCTCAACGCTTTGCACATCCTTGTGCTGTACAACCGCATCGTCAATGACCCGAGCTTCACCATGCAGCCGCGTGTGTTCATCTTCGGCTCGAAGGCAGCGCCGGGCTACAACCGCGCCAAGCTGATTATCCGCTTCATCAACGGTCTGTCCGCGCTGATTGCCAAACACCCGCGCGCCAGCAAGATGCTGCAGGTCGTCTTCCTCGAAAACTACGACGTGTCCAGCGCGCAGCTGCTGATTCCGGCAACCGAAATCTCCGAACAGATTTCCACCGCGTCCAAGGAAGCCAGCGGCACGGGCAACATGAAGTACATGATGAACGGCGCCATCACGATCGGCACGATGGACGGCGCAAACGTCGAGATTTCCGAGCAGGTCGGCATGGATAACATCTACATCTTCGGTATGCGTTCCGACACGGTGCTGGATATGTACCGTGAGCGTAACTACAACCCAATGACCATCTTTGAGACGAATCAGGAACTGCGTCTGGCGTTGACCCAGATGATCGACGGCACCGTGCTGCCGGACGCGCCGAGCGCCCTGCAGGATTTGTATCACAGCCTGCTGATTGGCGACTGGGGCAACATGGCCGATCCGTTCTTCGTCCTGAAAGACTTCGGCTCGTACTCGATGGCGCAGCGCCGCATCGACGCGGATTATGCCGACCGCGACAAGTGGAACCGCATGGCGGTCATCAATACCGCAATGTCCGGTGTTTTCTGCTCCGACCGCACAATTCGCGAGTACAACGACACCATTTGGCATCTTGACCCGCTCAAGCGCAAGGTATAAACTGCATATTTTTGAGAGCACTGCGGAAAAATATCCATCCGCAGTGCTCCCGGTTCAAAAGTCCGGAGCATTTCGGGCTTTTTTGCCGTGTTTCCGCAATTATTGATGATTGGATGGATGGATATCATGCTGCTGCACGATTCCCACAACGAATTTTATCGCACACCGTCCGGCCCTGCTCCGGCTGGCAGCAATGTTCTGATTCGCCTGCACTGCGACGAAGCGACGAGCGTCGTCCTGCGCACTTGGATGACGGAAGAACTTTGCTACACCATGCTGCCGACCGCTGAGCATGTCTGGGAAGTTGCCATTCCCCTGCCGACCACGCCGGGGCTTTTCTGGTATTACTTCCTGATTTACCGCAAGGACGGCCGCACCATCCGCTATGGCAACCAGCCGGACAAACTTGGCGGCGTCGGTGTCGCGTATGACCACGGTGAGCCGGAATCCTTCCAGATTACGCTCTACGACCCGGCTTACAAGACGCCGAATGCCTTCCACGGGGCGAATATCTACCAGATTTTCCCCGACCGTTTCCGCCATGCGCCAACAAAAGCCGTTGATGACCGCAAAGACCGCTATGTCCACAAAAACTGGGACGAAGAGCTGCTGGGCGTGGGCGACCTGCGCGGCGGCAAGTATCAGGAACTGGACTTCTACGTCGGCACGCTGACCGGCATTCAGGAGAAGCTGCCCTACCTGAAGGACATGGGCATCGACATCATCTACCTGAACCCGATTTTCCGCGCACGGTCGAATCACCGCTACGACACGGGCGACTACACGCAGGTTGACCCGCTGTGCGGCACGAACACGGAATTCACCGAACTGTGCGAAGCGGCGAAGAAAGTCGGCATCCGCGTGATGCTCGACGGCGTATTTTCCCACACGGGCGAAGACAGCGTGTACTTCAACCACTTCGGGCATTATCCGACGCTCGGCGCCTATCAGGGGCAATCCTCCCCCTACTACGACTGGTACACCTTCAACCACTATCCGGAAGACTACAAGGCATGGTGGGGCATTCTCTCCCTGCCGGAGCTGCGCAAGGACAATCCAGAATACCAGAAGTTCATGTTCCAGCCGCACGAGGGTGTTGTGCCGCGTTGGATTGAGGCGGGCAGCTGCGGCTGGCGGCTGGATGTGGCGGACGAATTGCCGGTGGACTTCCTGCGCAAGCTGCGCGCCGCCGCAAAGGCCGCTGACCCGGAAGCCGTTGTTTTGGGCGAAGTGTGGGAGGATGCGAGCAACAAGGTTGCTTACGGCGAAACGCGCTGCTACTGCACGGGCGACACGCTCGACAGCGTGATGAACTACCCCGTGCGCGAGGCGATTCTCAACTTTGTGATGGGTAAAACGTCTGCCAGCACCTTCGTGCGCCTGATTCACCATCAGGAGGAAGTTTACCCGGCGCAGTTCCGTTACGCGCTGATGAACCTCGTCGGCAGCCACGACCGCTGCCGTGCGCTGAACATTCTTGCTGGACGCGAATGTCAGGAACTTAGCAAGGCAGATCAGCAGCATGTCCACCTGAACGTGGAAGAGTACGAGTTAGCTGTGAGGCGCTACAAGCTTTGCATCGACCTGCTGTGCGCGCTGCCGGGCTGCGCAACGGTGTACTATGGGGACGAAGTTGGGCTGACCGGCTGCCACGACCCGTGGAATCGCCGCGCCTTCCCGTGGGGGCGCGAAGACAAGTCGCTGCAGAAATACGTCGCAAACAAGCTGCGCCATCGGCAGGAATCCGACCTGCTGCGCCTCGGCTACTGCGACATCGAAGCGCCCGATGACGACACGCTGCTCATTACGCGCCGCATGAAGAACGGTCACGACGCGCTTGGGCAGGAATCGACCGTCACGGGCAAGGAAATCATCAAGGTGTGCCGAAAGCTGCACTAAAAGGTACAATTGCATAACAATAGCGCCGCTTGGTCTCATCGCGAAATCAGGCGGCGCTTTTCGTTACTCAATCCCCGCCGGGCGCACAGTCGTCCGCCCTGTCGGCTCCTGCCACACGTCATAGAAGCCAATCAAGTTGCCCGGATTCGTCGCCCGATACACCTGCACGGCGCGGCGCAAATCCTCCCGCTCGATGCGGACGCTCAGCCCGCACCCCATCGCCACCGCGCGCGGCGTAATCATCACCGACGCACGAACCCCGTGCTGGCGCAAATCGCGTTCAAACGCCATCACCTGCTGCCGCGAGCGGAACGCCGCAATGCAAAACTCCTCCCTCATCGGTTCTACCGCCTCCTTTTCGCCATTAGAATAATATGAAAAAACGCCCGCCGAGGTTCGCGGACGATGGAGGAAATGCGTCGATGATTTATCTGGACAATGCCGCGACGAGCTTCCCGAAGCCGCCGGAGGTCATTCGGGCAATGGCGGGCGTAGAGGAGAAGATGGGCGCGAATCCCGGACGCGGCGGGCATCGGCTGGCACTGCGCGCGGGTCGAGTGGTGGAGCACTGCCGGGAGGAAGCCGCACAGCTGCTGGGTGTGCATCATCCGGAGCGGATTCTGTTCACCGCAAACTGCACTGAAGCGCTGAATCTCGCCATTTCCGGCACGCTGCGGCGCGGCGACGAGGTCATCTGCTCCTACGCGGAACACAACGCTGTCATGCGGCTGCTCGACCGCTACGTTTCGCGCGGGGAAATCACGGTGCATATGCTTGCGCCGGATGAACGCGGTATCCTGTCCCCTGCTTCTCTACGCCGCGTCATCAGCCGCAAAACCGCACTTGTGATCATCGCCCACGCTAGCAACGTCACGGGGCTGATTCAGCCGATTGCGCAGCTGGGCGCGGTCTGCCGGGAGCGCGGCGTTCCCCTGCTGGTGGATGCGGCGCAGACGGCCGGGATGGCGGACGTTTCGCCAGACGTGCTGTGCGCAGACATGGTGGCAATGCCGGGGCACAAGGGGCTGCTGGGGCCGCAGGGTACGGGACTGCTTGTGCTGGGCTACGGCATGAACCCTGAACCGCTGCTGCTTGGCGGAACCGGCTCGATGAGCGAGAGCGTCCGTCAGCCGGACATGCTGCCCGACCGCTACGAGAGCGGTACGGTGAACCTGCCCGGCATAGCGGGGCTGTACGCGGGGCTGAAGTTCGTGCGGGCGCACCGGGCGGAAATCGAGGAATACGAGCTGGCGCTGTGCGATCGCCTGCGCGCGCGGCTGCGGGAGATTCCCGGCGTGCGCATCCTCTGCGACGATGGGCAGGCGCATATGGCGATTACGAGCATTGTCGTGCCGGGGCATGACGGCGGGGCGCTGGCGGATGCGCTCGACGCAGCAGATATTGCCGTGCGTGCGGGGCTTCACTGCGCGCCGGCCGTCCACGCGTGGCTGGGAACGCTGCAAAGCGGCGCGATTCGCTTCTCGCCGGGGCTTTACAACACGGCGCAGGAGATGGACGACACGGCGCTGCTGCTGGCGCGATTATTGCAAGCATAAGAAAATCCCTGCACCGTTTGCGTGATGCAGGGATTTTTCTGAATATGCGGTGAAGCCGCTTACCAAGACAGCACTTCGTGACTCGTATCCGTCACAAGCACCATGATTTCCCACTGCGCCGACGGTTTGCCGTCTGCCGTGAAGATTTCCCAGGTGTTGCCCGGATGCGTTCCAACCTCGTCCGTACCCATATTGACCATCGGCTCGATGGTGAAAATCATGCCGGGAGCAAGCGCCATTTCCGTGCCGCGCTTCGTAACATAGCTGACCCACGGGTCTTCGTGGAACTCCAGCCCGCAGCCGTGGCCGCCGATTTCGCGCACGACGCGGTAGCCGTTCGCGCGGGCATGGTCGTTGACCGCCTGCCCAACGTCGCCCAAGAAGCCCCACGGCTTCACCTGCGCCAAGCCCAGTTCGACGCACTCCTTCGTCACTTGCACGAGCTTGCGATTTTCGTCGCTGACGTCGCCGATGCAGTACATGCGGGAGGAATCGGAAAAATAGCCATTCAGGATGGTCGAGCAGTCCACATTGATGATGTCGCCGGATTTCAGCACAACGTTCTTCGACGGGAAGCCATGGCAGACCTGATCATTCACTGACGTGCAGACGCTGTACGGGTAGCCCTCATAGTTCAGCGGCGCGGGAATGCCGCCCATATCGCGCGTCATGGTGGACACGATGTCGTCGATTTCTGCCGTCGTCATGCCCTCATGAATTTGCTTTCCTATTTCGTCCAGCACGGCAATATTGATTTTGCAGCTTTCCTTGATTTTTTCAATCTGCTCCGGCGTTTTAATCATCTTATGCGTCGGAACGATGTGCCCCTGTGCCGCCAGCGATGCAATCTGCTGGTCAAACGCACAGTGGCAACTCTTGTATTTGCGGCCGCTCCCGCACCAGCAGGGGTCGTTGCGTCCCGGCAGATGTGGAAACGAGAAAGCAGGGAAATTCATACACTTTCCTTTCTACGATGGCGCTCAGCGGTGGTCGCCGAGGAAGAAAATCGCCAGCGTACCGGGGCCGGAGTGGGAGCCAATGACTGGGCCGACATACGTCACCAGAACGCCCGCAATGCCGGGAATTTCCGCCTTGATGATGTCCGCCAGCGCGTTCGCCTCATCCTCGCAATCGCCATGGCTGATGAAAATCATCTGCCCTTCCGGGTTGACGATATGCTCCTTGACGCGGTTGGCAAGGATGCGGATGCTGCGGCGGCGGCCCGTCACCTTCTCCACAACTGCCAAATGACCTTCCTCATCAACGTGCATAATCGGCTTGATACGCACGAGCGAACCAACGACCGCGCTGGTTGCAGACAGGCGGCCGCCGCGATAGAGGAACATCAGGTCATCGACGGTGAACCAGTGAATCAGGTGCTGAATATGCTCCTTGACCCACTTTGCGTTCTCCTCGATGGACATGCCCTGTTCGCGGTTCTGCAGCGCATAATGCACCAGCAGACCCTCGCCTGCCGACGCGCATCGGCTGTCAATCACGATGATTTTCTGATTCGGGTACTTCGGCGCAAGTTCCTTCGCCGCGTCCGCTGCGGCGGCATAAGTGCCGGACAGTCCGCTGGAGAACGTAATGCAAAGGACATCCTGACCCTCGTCCAGCAGCTTCTGGAAGCATTCCTCCCACGTCGCGGTATTGACGGCGGAGGTCTTAATCACCACGCCGCTGCGGAGTTGACGATAAGTCTCTTTTTTCGCCACTTCCGACGTTCCCGGAACGGAGGAAACGCCATTGATCGTGCAGGAAAGCGACACGATGTGGAAATCATGCTGTGCCTCCACCCAAGACTGCGGCATGTCAGTGGAAGAATCCGTAACAATATAGTACATTTTTGTCCTCCTGATGTGCTTTGGGGGAGCAGCGCCGCCTGCAGGCAGCGTCCACCTTCGCTTGTCTCCGAATCAGGATGTGCAGATTTGGAAACAATGCAGCTCTGCGGTCGCGCAAAAAAGGAGACAGAGGCTCTCACCTCTGCCTCCTGCGCAGACACATCAAATAGAAAAGATGCTCCCAGAGTGACGATGCACTGCATGCTTTTCACCCGCTGTTAAAGCAGGTAGGTGTCCTGCCGTCTGCATCTGCCTTCCCCTGGCGTTTTGCAACGGGGGCATGACATAGCCGAACATAGACCCGGACTCCATTTGTTGAAATGTGGGGAAAACCAGCGTGCTGTCAGACACCCCAGGAGCATCTCCCCCTGCCTTTCATTATAAGCAGGAGGAATCGCCGTGTCAAGAGGATTTTGAAATCAAATCAAACGAAATCGCAAACTTCCACGTTTAGAAAGGGTATGTTTGAAAATCAACAGCTTTCTGATGTGGATGATGTCTTCGCCATTCGCGGCTGCTTAGCGCTGCACGCGGCCCGTGCCGGAACCCTTCATCAGGCTCTCGACCTCGGAAACGGAGACGCGGTTGTAGTCGCCCAGAATCGTGTGCTTCAGGCAGGATGCCGCCACAGCGAACTCCAGCGCGGTCTTTTCGTCCGCGTAGGTGTTCAGGCCGTAAATCAGGCCGCCGCCGAAGGAGTCGCCGCCGCCCACGCGGTCAACGATATCGGTGATGGCGTACTTGCGGGAGAGGAAGAAGTCCTTGCCGTTGTACAGGCAGGCAGACCAGTCGTTGTGGTTGGCAGACTTCGACTCACGCAGGGTAATCGCCACGCGCTTGATGTTCGGGTAGGTCTGCATTGCCAGAGACGCAATCGCCTTGTAGTTCTCGATGTTCAGCGCGCCGTCTTCCACGTCACCCTGAGATTCCGCCTTCAGGCCCAGAGACTTCTGGAAGTCTTCTTCGTTGGCGATAACGGTGTCAACGTACTTGACCAGCTCGGTCATGACTTCCTTGGCGTCTTTGCCGTACTTCCAGAGGTTCTTGCGGTAGTTCAGGTCGCAGGACACATGGATGCCCTTCGCCTTCGCCGCCTTCACCGCTTCCAGAGACAAATCCGCCGCGCCCTGAGAGATGGCAGGCGTGATGCCGGTCAGGTGGAACCACGTCGCACCCTCAAACGCCTTGTCCCAGTCGATGTCGCCGGGCTTAGCTTCCGCGATGGCAGAACCCGCGCGGTCATAGATGACCTTGGAGGGCCGCTGCACAGCGCCGGTTTCCAGATAGTAGATGCCCATGCGGCCGTCCTTGCGGACAATCTTGGTGGTATCAACGCCGAAGCCGCGCAGTTCGCGGATGCAGGCATTGCCGACATCGTTGGTGGGCAGCACGGTCACGAACGCGGTTTCCATGCCGTAGTTCGCCAGAGAAACAGACACGTTCGCCTCGCCGCCGCCGAAGGTCGCTTCAAGGGAGGGAGACTGGAACAGGCGCTCATACGCCGGGGACTTGAGGCGAAGCATGATTTCGCCGAACGTTACAACCTTAGCCATTGGATTTTTCCTCCTAATTTTATACTGGCAAATGATGCCTATGAATTACTTCTGCACGAGATGGAACGCGAAGCCGCCGATTTCGTCTTCCAGATAGATGGCGATCAGCTTGCCGTTCTTCACCACAGCGCTGTCCTCAATGAACTTGAAGCCACGCTGTTCCAGATGCCACTTCGCGCGCGGAACGCTGTTCGTACCGATAGCGATGTGACCGTTCGTGCCGCGGCCCTGCTTCTTCATCAGCTCGTAGCCCGTGCCGACAAAGTTGGAGGAGTTGCCTTCCTTGATGGGCCAGCCCATGAGTGCGGAAATCTTCTTCGCCGTCTCCATGGAGCTTTCCGCGTCAGGGCAGTTCAGACCGATGTGGCGCACTTCAAAGCCGAGCATCTTGTCCACCGCAGAGCGGGTCAGGTCAGTGATGCGCTGCCAGTCCTTCGCAGCCACCGCGTCCTTCGGCACCATCCAGGAGCCGCCGCAGCAGAGAATCTTGTCGAACGCAAGGTAGTCGAGCATGTTGTTCTCGTTGATGCCGCCCGTGGGCATGAACTTCATGTCCGGGTACACAGGCGCCATCGACTTGATGAGCTTCAGGCCGCCGACCGCTTCCGCCGGGAACAGCTTGACAGCCTTCAGGCCGTACTGAATCGCAATCTGCACATCAGACGGATTCGCCGTGCCAGGGCAGACAGGGATGCCCTTCTCCACGCAGTACTTCACCACGTCAGGAGACAGACCGGGGGACACAATCGCCGCCGCGCCAGCATTCACCGCACGGTCGACCTGCTCCGTCGTCAGCACCGTGCCCGCGCACAGCAGCACATCGGGCATGGCTTCATGCACGCGGCGGATGGCTTCCTCCGCAGCCGCCGTGCGGAAAGTGATTTCCGCCACCGGCAGACCGCCGTCAGACAGCGCCTTGCACAGCGGCACAGCGTCGTCCGCATCATTAACAGCAATGACCGGCACGAGGCCAGCCAAAGACAGCTTCTCCAAAAATTCCATGACACATCGTCCTTTCTCTGTGGTCTTACGCGTGCTTGTAAGCGTTTACAAGCGGTCATGCGGATGAAGGAAGGCTCGCTTCCCTATCCACTTGACGTACACGAACTGAACCAGTATCATCATACAACGTTTTCTGTCTTCCGTCAAGGGAAAATGCAGCATTTTGCACATTTTTCGCGGAAAAAACGCGCAGACGGGGCGAAAGGGCGCGTCAGGAGCATCTTGCGAAATAACGCCAAGCATGGTATAATAAAATCAGCATGAAAAGAGCGTTCATGCTCTTTCACAGAGAGAGGGATGAGGGATGAGCCAAGTCATTTCGTTCAAATGTCCGTCGTGCGGCGGCTATTTGGTTTTCGACCCGGTCAAGCAGCGTTTCCAGTGCCCTTATTGCGGTGGCAGCTTTGCTGAAAATGAGCTGAAGGAACAGTCCGAGCAGCGGCAGCAGGCGGCGGAACAGGCACGCAGTGCGGAGCCCAATTCGGAGCTGCGTTCCTATCACTGCCAAATGTGCGGCGCGGAAATCGTGACCGATGCGACGACCGCCGCAACCCGATGCTACTACTGCCACTCCCCCGTTGTGTTGAACGACCGTCTGACCGACGATTTCCGCCCCGACGGCGTGATTCCCTTCAAGCTGGACAAAAAGGCGGCAGAGGCGGAGTTCAAATCGTTCATCAGCAAAAAGCGCTTCGTACAGCCGGATTTCTTCTCGCAGGCGCAGATGGAGGATTTTTCCGGCGTCTACTATCCAAACTGGTCGTGCGATATTTCCGGCGAAGGCTCGTTTGATGGCGAAGGCACAAACGTCTCTATCCGCAACGGCGCGAAGGAGACCGTCACCATCACGCGGATTTTCGCCGTCCACCGCGAAGGACGGCTGACGTTCCGGCAGATGATTCGTAAGGCGCTGACCAAGGCAGACGGCAAACTGTCCGACGGCATCCACCCCTATCAAATGGAGGACGTAAAGCCCTACGAATCGGGCTATTTGAGCGGCTTTCTGGCGGAAAAGCGCGATATTGAGCAGGACGCGGCGAAGCAGTCGATGGTGACGGAGGCGAAGGGATACGCCGAGCGGATGTTCACCAGCGTGGAGAACCCCTACAACACGCTGACGGGCCACGCGAAGTTCGAGCCGGATTCTGTCAAGACGAAATACCTGCTGCTGCCCGCATGGGTGCTGACCTACAAGCACCGCGCGGACGGCGAGCCCTACTACTACATGATGAACGGGCAGACGGGGCGCATCTGCGGCAAACTGCCGATTAACAAGGGCAAGCTGTACGCGGTCGGCGCGCTGATTGGCGGCATCGTGTTCGGGCTGCTGTGTCTGGGAGGTGCGATTCTGTGGTAAAGAAGCTGACAACGTTTCTCCTTTTGATGATGCTCACGCTGACCCTCGCTTTGGCGGACTCGCAGGTGCAGGATGACGCGGGGTTGTTCACGGCGGACGAAATCGCCGAAATCAGCGCCATTTGCGACCGCATTGAAAGCGCGTATCAGGTGGATATGTTCGTGCTGACAAGCCAGGACGTGCCGAGTGGGCAGACGACGGCGTACGCGGACGACTACTTCGATTACAACGGTTTGGGGATGGGCGACGACCGCGCCGGGATGCTCTACCTCATCGACATGCACAACCGGCAGTGCTGGATTAGCACGCGCGGCGTGATGATTGACTACATCACGGATGAGCGCGAAGAGGGCATCCTCGACGCGGGCTGGGACGAGATGCTGGATAAGGAATACGGCCAGTCCGTCATCAAGGTGCTGAAGCAGACCGAGAAGTACCTGAAGCAAGGTCGCACAAGCGGTCAGTTCCGCTACGATGAAGTCACCGTCAGACGTCTGACCGAGCTCTATGAGCCGGAAAACATGCTGACGGGCATGGAAATTCTCATTGCAGCAATTGCGGGTTTGGCGGTCATGGGCATCTTCATTGCGTCCGTGAGCGGGAAATACAGCCTCAAGGGCAGCACCTATTCCTACGACCTGAACGGGCTGGCGAACGTCAAACTCAGCCGGAATGACAGCCACTTCGTGCGCGAGCACGTCACGCGTGTCAAGCACCCTGATCCGCCGTCTTCCAGCCATGGTGGCAGCAGTCATGGCAGCGGCACGCACGTTTCGTCCAGCGGCGCAACCCACGGCGGCGGAGGACGCAGCTTCTGATGCGCACCGCTCGAAAACAGCAATGCAGCAGGGTTCTGCGCAATACCTTCGGCGTCAGCGGCTTTCGCCCCGGTCAGGAGCAGGCGGCTGACGCCTTGCTTGACGGGCGGGATTTGCTCTGCATCCTGCCCACTGGCGCAGGCAAAAGCCTCTGCTGGCAGCTTCCAGCGCTAATGATGGATGAGTTGACCGTCGTCATCTCGCCGCTGATTGTCCTCATGCACGACCAAGTTCGCCACCTGCGGGAGAGGGGCATCCCCAGCGTCCATCTCGACAGCCTGATGACCCCCGCCGAGCGCGCCGACGCACTGAATCAGCTCACGCGCGGTCAAGCAAAGATCGCTTTTCTTGCGCCGGAGAGGCTGAATCACCCGGAGATTCACGCGCTCTGCCGGCAGCGTCCTCCCGCGATGGTCGTCGTGGACGAAGCGCACTGCGTGGTGCAATGGGGCGACGCGTTCCGCCCGTCGTATCAGCAGATTGGGCAGTTCGTCTCGTCGCTCCCCCGCCGCCCGGTGCTGTGCGCCATGACCGCAACCGCTGACAAGCAATTGCAGCGCGGCATTGTGCAGTCGCTGGGGCTGCGGCATCCGAAGCGCATCGTCATGCCCGTAGAACGCCCGAATCTGCATTACAGCGTCCTGCCGACGGTGCACGTCACAGACGCAATTCTCCGCGCACTGCAAAAAATTCCGGGCAAAGCGGTTGTGTTCTGCCGACTGCGCATGCGGACGGAATCGCTGGCAGAGCGGCTGAACCGCGCCGGAATCCCCGCTGCGGCGTATCATGCGGGGCTAAATCGCGAAGAGCGCAGCCGCGTGGTGCAGGCGTACCTGTCCGGGCGCATCCGCGTCGTGACGGCGACATCCGCATTCGGCATGGGCGTGGATATTCCTGACATTCGGCTGATTCTGCACGATCACCTGCCGACGAACATGATTGACTATGTGCAGCAGTCAGGCCGAGCGGGGCGCGACGGAGAAACCGCCTATGCGCTGCTGCTCTTCTCCCCGGCGGATTTGCTCCGCTTTCACACGCGCTGCCAGCAGATTCGCTTGCAGCACAAACACCGCCCATTCACGCAGTACGCCTTGATTCAGCGCGAATGGCGACCGTACCGCCGCGTGCTGCGCTTCTGTCTGCAAGCGCCGTGCCTATCGCAGGGAATCTCCGCCGCATTCGGTCAGAAAAGCGCGCCCTGTGGGAACTGCTCGGCGTGCCGGAGCGGCGCAATCGGCAAGGAAATCCCGAATATCCCGCGGATGACAGTGCAGGAACTGTACTGCTGGATTTTGCAGCTGCATCGGGATGAATTGCATCGGCGAAATCCACATCAAAAGCAGGCGACAAACGCACAGCTTCGCGAAATTGCGGAGACGATGCAGCTGCAGGAGAATCTGCCCGGACGCGAGACGTATTTCCCCTATCTGCGCGCGTTTTATACTATTTCCAGATGAAAAAGGCGCAAGCAGATGGCGCAGGTAAATCTGGAAATAGTATCCGTCTCATCCATAAAAGACCCCCCGTATCGTGTGCCTAATCAGGCTGATACCGGGGACTTTTCGTATTATTCCGCGGCTTTCACGGCTTCAAACGCCTGCTCCAAGTCCGCAATAATGTCGTCGATGTGTTCCGTGCCGATGGACAGGCGAATCGTGTTCTGCGCAATGCCCTGATCCGCCAGCTCTTCGTTCGTCAGCTGAGAATGCGTCGTCGTTGCCGGGTGAATGACAAGGCTCTTCACGTCCGCGACGTTCGCCAGCAGAGAGAAAATTTTCAGGCTGTCGATAAACTTGTGCGCTTCCTTCTGCCCACCCTTGATGTTGAAGGTGAAGATGGACGCGCCGCCGTTCGGGAAATACTTCTCGTACAGCGCGTGGTCGGGGTGCTCCGGCAGAGACGGATGGTTCACATGCTCCACCTGCGGATGATGCGCAAGGTACGCCACGACCTTCTTCGTGTTCTCCGCATGGCGTTCCAGACGCAAGGACAGCGTCTCAACGCCCTGCAGGAGCAGGAAGGCATTGAAGGGCGAAATCGTCGCGCCCGTGTCGCGCAGGAGAATCGCGCGGATATAGGTGACGAACGCCGCCGGGCCGACCGCGCCTGCGAAGGAAACGCCGTGGTAACTCGGATTCGGATCAGCAATCGCCGGATAATGCCCGCTCGCCTTCCAATCGAACTTGCCTGAATCGACGATGATGCCGCCGAGCGTCGTGCCGTGACCGCCGATGAACTTCGTCGCGGAATGCACAACGATGTCCGCGCCGTGTTCAATCGGGCGAATCAGGTAGGGCGTGCCGAACGTGTTGTCAATCACCAGCGGAAGGCTGTGCCGATGGGCGATTTCCGCAATTGCGTCAATGTCGGGAATATCGCTGTTCGGGTTGCCGAGGGTTTCCAGATAAATCGCGCGGGTGTTGTTCTGAATGGCGTTCTCAACCTCGGCAAGGTTGTACGCGTCCACGAACGTCGCGGTGATGCCGAAATGCGGCAGGGTGTGTTCGAGCAGGTTGTAGCTGCCGCCGTAAATCGTCTTCTGCGCGACGATGTGGCCGCCATCCTGCGCCAGCGCCTGAATCGTGTAGTTAATCGCCGCCGCACCGGATGCCAGCGCAAGCGCCGCAACGCCGCCTTCCAGCGCCGCAATGCGCTTTTCCAGCACATCCTGCGTGGAGTTGGTCAGTCGGCCGTAGATATTGCCCGCATCTGCCAGACCGAAACGTGCGGCGGCATGGGCGGAGTTCTTAAAGACGTAGGACGTGGTCTGATAAATCGGGACAGCGCGGGAATCGGTCGCGGGATCAGGCTGTTCCTGGCCAACATGCAGCTGAAGGGTTTCAAACTTGTAATTGCTCATCGTGATGTCCTCTTTTCTTTTATGTCGATTTATGTCGATAAGTTTTGAGAAACTGAGGATTTGACCAAAAAATAACCGGGGCTTGTTCTTCGCAAACTCCCGGACAAATGGTCGATGTCAACGACGATATGCTTCGGCTGAGCGGTACGCAAAACGAAGCACCCGACCATACTGCTTTGTCCGGGAGCGTCGCATTCGATTGCCGCACAGTTCTCTCTGATAATTCCGCTTCAGCATCCTGCGCCACCTCCTTGCTTCGTGTTTGCTCAAATCCAGCAGCATCATCATACACGATATTTCCTACCATGTCAATAGGTTTTCTGTATTTTGCGTGTATTTGGGAACACAAGAAAAGCCGAAGCATTTCTGCCTCGGCTGATACGATTAGTCCAGATTCTCCGAATGGTGCTTGACGCGCAGACGAGTCAGCGCGCGCGCCAGCTGCGCCTGCGTTTCCAGATACTCGCGGCGGCTCTGCTTTTGCAGCAGGGCTTCGCGCGCCGCGTCCGCCTTCTGCTGATTGCGGATGCGGTCGATGTCCTCCGGCTTTTCCGCCGTCTCCACCAGCACCAGCACATGGTTGTCCTCAATCTTGATCATCCCATGCGACACGGCAGCCAGACGCGGCTTTTCACCGGGAACGGTGTAGCTGAGTTCGCCGGGGCTGATGGCGGCAATGGCGTTGCTGTGGTGCGCCAGCACACCGCGCTTGCCATCGGGCGTCGGCACAACCAGCGATTCGCATTCGCCCTCATAGAAGGCGGACGACGCGGAGAGGATATTGAGCTGAAACGTGTCCATCGCTTACTGCTCCTTCGCGGCTTTGGCTTTGACATCCTCAATCGTGCCGACGTTGAAGAAGGCAGATTCAGGATAATCGTCCATTTCGCCGGACAGAATCGCCTTGAAGCTGCGGATGGTGTCCTTCAGCGGGACATACACGCCCTTGATGCCTGTGAACTTCTCCGCAACGTGGAACGGCTGGGACAGGAAGCGCTGCACCTTGCGGGCGCGCGCAACCGTCAGACGATCCTCTTCGCTGAGTTCTTCGATGCCCAAGATGGCAATAATATCCTGCAAATCAGCGTATTTTTGCAGAATCTCCTGCACCGCACGCGCCGTTTCGTAGTGCTCCTGACCGACGATATCCGCCTCCAGAATACGGGAGGTGGATGCCAGCGGGTCAACGGCCGGGTAAATGCCCTGCTCGGAAATCTTACGGCTCAAAACAGTCGTTGCGTCCAGGTGGGTGAACGTCTGCGCAGGGGCGGGGTCAGTCAAGTCATCGGCAGGAACGTAAACCGCCTGTACGGACGTGACAGAGCCGTTGCGTGTGGAGGTAATGCGCTCCTGCAGCTGCCCCATTTCGGTCGCCAGCGTCGGCTGATAGCCAACAGCGGACGGCATACGCCCCAGCAGAGTCGAAACCTCCGAACCCGCCTGCACAAAGCGGAAGATGTTGTCGATGAGCAGCAGCACGTCCTTATGCTCCACGTCGCGGAAGTACTCCGACATCGTCAGCCCGGACAGCGCCACGCGCATACGCACGCCCGGCGCTTCGTTCATTTGCCCAAAGACCAGCGCCGTCTTGGAAATGACGCCGCTTTCCATCATCTCGTTCCACAGGTCGTTGCCCTCGCGGCTGCGCTCGCCAACGCCGGTGAAGATGGAATAGCCGCCATGTTCGGACGCGACGTTGGTAATCAGCTCCTGAATCAGAACCGTTTTGCCGACGCCAGCGCCGCCGAACAGGCCGATTTTGCCGCCCTTGGCATACGGCTCCAGCAGGTCAATGACCTTGATGCCGGTTTCCAGAATGCTCACGACCGGGCTTTGCTCGGCAAAGGACGGCGCTTGGCGGTGGATGCTCCATTTTTCGGTGGATGCCGGAAGCGCCTCGCCGCCGTCAATCGGTTCGCCCAGGACGTTGAACATGCGCCCCAAGGTCGCGTCGCCGACGGGAACACTGATGCCGCGTCCAGTCGCCTCCACCGTCATGCCGCGCGAAAGCCCTTCGCTGGGCGCCAGCATGATGCAGCGGACAGTATGTTCATCCATGTGCTGCGCCACTTCCATGGTGCGCACTTCGTCTTCCACTTGGACGCGCAGTGCTTCGCGAATCTTCGGCAGCTGTCCCTCCTGAAACTCACAGTCCACCACAGGGCCGGACACCTGCACGATTTTGCCATAGCTCAGCATGACTGCACCTTCTTTCTTTTCTGTGCCTTTGCGCCGGAGGATACCTCGGTAATCTCCTGCGTAATCGACGCCTGACGCACGCGGTTATACTGCACCGAGAGCGACGCAAGCATCTTGTCGGCATTTTCCCCGGCGGAGGACATAGCAGCCATGCGGGCGTTCTGTTCCGCACAGAAGCTGTCCACCAGCGCGCTGTACACGAAACCCGTGATATAACTGCGGATGACGTTGTCCAGCACCGCCTCAACGCCGGGCGTAAACTCAAAGTGAACACTGCCCGGTGCGGCGACGGACGCGAAATCGCCCCGGTGAAAGGGCAGAAGGCGCGTGCTGGTCGCTTCGGCACTCAGGCTGTTCTTCATATCGGTATAGACAATGAACAATTTCTGGAACTCGCCATTGTCATAGCGTTCCAGCAGGATATCGCAGATTTCGCGTGCGCGGTGCAGCGTCGGATTCTGCGCGGGATAGAGGAAGGACTTTTCAATCGGGATGCCCGCCTGCGCAAAATGCTGGCGGCCATATTCACCCACGACGAACAGCTCCGTCTCCGGATGCTCATGCAGCATTTCCCGCGCAATTTTCAGCACATTGTGGTTATACGCGCCCGCCATGCCCTTATCCGCCGTGATGACAAGGCAGGCGTACTCCCCTTCCAGCTTCGGCGCACCCGCCGGCGGATAGAAGTAGCGGCTGTCCACGTCCGGAACGGTACGGAAGATGCGCTTGATTTCGCCTTTGAGCGCGTCGAAGTACGGGCGGGTACGGTTCAGCTCGTTCTTCGCCTTCCGCAGTTTCGTGGAGGAAATCAGGTACATGGCATTGGTGATTTTCTGCGTATCCTTGATGCTGGCGATGCGGCTTTTGATTTCCTTTGCGCTCGGCATGGATTACTCCTTCCTGAAGCGCTCAGCGTTCGCGGCGAGATATTTCTCCGCGATGCGCAGAATCTCCTGCTTCATATCGTCCGTCAGCACCTTTTCGTCTTCCAGCGAACGGCAGAGGTCGGAATGTTCCTGCTCGAAGTGATCAAGCAGCGCATCACGGAAGTCCGTCACGTCCTTCACTGCCACCTTCGACAGCACATGCCCCATCGCGCACACCAGCACAATGACCTGCTGGTGCATACTCAGCGGATGATATTGCTTCTGGCGGAGGATGCGCATCAGGCCCTGCCCATAGTGCAGCTGTTCCTTCGTGCTGTCATCCAAATCGCTGGAGAACTGCGTAAATACTTCCATCTCGCGGTACTGCGCCAAGTCCAGGCGCAGGCTGCCGGTCGCTTTCTTCGTCGCCTTCGTCTGCGCCGCGCCGCCAACACGGGACACGGACAGACCGACATTGACTGCCGGGCGCTGGCCCGCAAAGAACAGGTCGCTTTCGAGGAAAATCTGGCCGTCGGTGATGGAAATGATGTTCGTCGGGATATACGCGGACACGTCGCCCGCCTGCGTCTCGACAATCGGGAGCGCGGTCATGCTGCCGCCGCCGAGCTTGTCGCTCAGGTGCGCCGAACGCTCCAGCAGACGGGAATGCAGGTAGAACACGTCGCCCGGATATGCCTCGCGGCCCGGCGCGCGCTCCAGCAGCAGACTCATGGCACGGTAGGCAATCGCGTGCTTAGAGAGGTCGTCATAGACAATCAGCACGTCGCGGCCCTTGTGCATGTAATATTCCGCCATCGCGCAGCCCGCGTAAGGCGCAATGTACTGCATGGTATCGGCTTCGCCCGCAGTCGCGCTGACGACGACGCAGTAGTCCATTGCGTCGCGCTTGCGCAGATTCTCCACCAGCTGGGCAACGCTCGATGCTTTCTGACCGATGGCAACGTACACGCAGATAACGTTCTTGCCCTTCTGATTCAGCATGGCATCCAGCGCAATCGCCGTTTTGCCCGTCTGACGGTCGCCGATAATCAGTTCGCGCTGACCGCGGCCAATCGGGAACATGGCGTCGATGGACAGCAGTCCTGTTTCCATCGGCGTATCAACACTTTGACGGTCGATGATGCCGGGCGCGGGTTCTTCCACCGGGCGATAGCCGTCCGCCGGAATCGCGTCTCCCCCGTCAATCGGGCGTCCGAGCGCGTCCACCACGCGGCCAAGGAACGCGTCGCCCACGGGAACACCCGCGGTCTTACCCGTGCGCGCAACCTTGCTGCCCGCGGAAATATCATCGGCATTGTCAAACAGGATGCAGCCCGTCTCGTTGCGGCGCAGATCCTGCACCATGCCTTTGATACCGTTGTCGAACATGAGGATTTCGCCATACGCGGCATGTTCCAGTCCCTCAACAACCGCAATGCCGTCGCCGATGGACTTGACCGTCCCGACTTCGCTGCTCTTGGCAAGCAGACGGAACTCGTCGATGCTGCTGCGCAGAAGCGGAATGATGTCCTTGCGCGTGTTCTTCGCCACAAGCTGCTCCACCTGCTGGCGGAACTGCTCCATGCGGCCCTTCGCGCTCCAGTCGTAGACCTCGCTCCCCACATGCAGCTGGAAGCCGCTCTTCAGCGACGAATCCTGCTGGATGGTCAGCGCAACATCTTCGCCATACTTTTTCTGGAGGAAGGCGCGGATGCCCTGCTCCTGATGCTCATCCGGCGGCGTGACGCAAAGCAGCGTGGCCGTCAGACGGCTCTGCTTCGTATCAGTCATGGTCATTCTCCTCCTGCGCAGCCTTCAGGAAGCTGTCATAGAGTGCCTTGTCGAACGCGGGGTCGTTTTCTTTGTCCATCAGCTTGCCCGTAGCGGACACAACCATCTGGGCAATGTCCTTCTTCGCGCCTTCGAGCATGGCATTGCGCTCCTGTTCGGCGGCACCGCGGGCGCTCTTGAGCAGCTTGTCCGCGTCTGCCTGTGCGCGCTGCATCCGCTCCTGACGCTGACGGTCAGCTTCCTGCGCGGCAGCGGCGTTCTTCTGGCGGATTTCTTCATCCGCACCCGTCAGCTTCGCGTTATACTCCGCCAGCGTCGCTTCCGCCTGCGACTTCGCCTCCTGCGCCTGCTTCTCCAAATCAGCAAAGTGATCCTCGCGCTTCTTCATGAAGGCGACAACCGGCTTATACAGCAGCATGTACAGCCCGAACGCCAGAATCACGAAATTGAACATGTGCAGCAGAATCTGCTGGAAATTGATATTCAGCGGCATATCTTCACCTGACTGAACAGACGTTTATAGCCGTCTGTTCCCTTTCCTGCTCAAAGAAATTACAGAACGAAAACGACCAGAATCGCAACAATCAGAGCGTAAATGATAGCCGTTTCGATGAAGACCAGACCAATCATCAGGCTGCCGCGGATGCTGTCGGTCGCTTCGGGCTGACGGGAAATTGCCTCCGTCGCCTTGCCGATGGAAATGCCCATTGCAATAGCGCCTGCGCCCGCCGCCGCCGCAATCGCAATCGCGGCCGCAATCGCCTTCGCGGGAATCGCACTGTCAGTCGCTGCCGCAGCCGCTTCTTCAGCCAGCGCGGGGGCAAACACGGAGAGCATCAGCACAGCCATCAGAGCCAGAACGAGAACGCTTGCAAACTTCTTCATAATCAAAATCCTCCTCAAATCAATTCACCGCCGGAACAGCACCGGCGGGCTTTTTTTCCTTCTTCGCCTTTTTCTTCGGCGGTTCGCTGACCTCGCCGTAGTAGTTGGCTGTCAGCATGGTGAGAACGTAGGTCTGGATGAGCGCGTGCAGAATCGTGAACAGAACGCCCACAAGCACCGGCAGCACGAAGCTCAGAGAAATCGTGTAGTACACCAGTTCCGACACCAGCAGACCGCTCAGCAGCGCGCCGAAAAGTCGGAAGCTCATGGAGATGGGCAGGGAAAACTCTTTCAGCGTGAGCAGGATGCCGCGTCCGCCATTGCTGGCAATGCCGCCGGACATGATGACGCCGTAGGACATCAGACCCATCGCAATTGCCGCGTTGATGTCAGACAGCGGCGCAGGCAGGGACATTGATATTCCCTCCGTCGTCACGCTCTGAATGCCCAGCAGTTCAAAGAGCGTACCGACCGCGATGTACATCCCCGCGCTGAATATGTACACGCCGAGGAACCCGTTGCGGTGCGGGCTGTACGACTTCGCCATATCCCGGAAGAACGAAACCAGCGCTTCCAGTGCGCTTTGCAGCTTGCCGGGAACGAGCTTGAAGTGCGGAATTGCGAAAATTCGCAGCAGCGCCGCCACAACCAGCAGCAGTCCCGTAACCACCCAGTCGGAAATGACCGACGGATTCACCCTCATCCCCAGAAAAGCCATCTGGTTGTCTTCATGCAGCACGGCATCCTTCATGACTGCCTGAATGGACTCGGTTTTTTCTCCGCCGGGGTCAGTCAGAAAGATGGCTGCAAGCAAGGCCGCCAGCAGTACGATCATCACAAGGATGAGCCGTACACGGCTGTTTTTCTTCTCTTGCTTCATATTATACCTCGCTTCCGTGAGTTACTTTTGGGGAAACCATGCACATTATAGCACCGAGATTCGGAATTTGCAATACGGAAAAACGATTTCTTAACATAGCCAGATTGGACAAATTCATCGCAGAAAAATCCGCCGCGGCAAAGCTGTTTGCGGCGGCGGACTTCCTATTTTAGATTACCGTTTGTGAGTTGCGTTCTCCTTCAATTCCCGATGCTCTTCTTCCAGTTCCTGCTTGAGCGTTCGGTCGATTTCCGCCGTTTCCTTGCGAATCGCGCTGATGTCCTTCTCGATAAGCGGATTCTGCTCCAGATCCTCGCGGATGAACATCAGTGCGAAGGCTGCCAGCAGCAGCAGGCACGAAATCCAGATGGCATGTGCGCCGATGTGTCCCGCACTGACGCTGCCGATGCCCGCGCCCAGCGCAAAGAGCAGGATAATGCCGAAATAACGCAGCATCCGATCTTTCGCGTGCGATTCGTGCGTTTTGCTCCAAATGCAGAACGCCTCAACGCCGCTGCGCAGGTCGCCAATGCACATCGTGCTGGCAAACGCATAGCCGTCCACCTTGCGGAACGCCTGCACCTGCATCGCGCAGGAGAACGACACGATGGCGTTCGCCAGCAGATTGCAGCTTTCGGGCAGGAAGCCGACAATCAGCAGTAGGAGCATTTCTCCCAGTACGACCAGCTGCCGCCAGTGCAGGCGCTGCATGGAGCGGAAGCGCTCGCGCATTCTCTCCGCCACCAGTACACCGAAGGCAAACGCGCACAGCGGGATGAAGTAGTGCAGTACCATCCCCCACTGCCCGTCCATAATATGCGCGCTGAGCAGGACGATGTTGCCCGTCTGCGCGTTGGCGAACACTTTGCCGCGAAACAGGTAGGTATACGCATCCTGCAAGCCGCCGGACAAGGACAAAAAGACGGCTGTCAGGAAAGATTCCGACATTTGACCGTGATGCGTTGTTTTCATACTGATTTCCTCTTTTCGGATGAAGGTGTGGCGCTTCATCACGCCTATTATAGCACCACTGTCAAGCGGCGGAACAAAAAAGCTGCCACAAAAGTACGGCAGTTTGTTGTTATTTGTTGCCTGATGTGACGGACGCAATCGCCTGCAGATACCCCTGCATGACCGCCCCAAACTCGAATTGCGGAATATACTGGCGGCAGTTCTGCGAATAGCGCCGCTGAATTTCCTCGCTGCCCAGAATACTGTCGATGGCTTCCGCCAGCGCGTCGGCATCCTCCGGGTCAACAATCAGCCCGTTTTCGCCCGGATGCACGGTGTCATACGCGCCGTCGGCATACTTCGACGCGACAATCGGCGTGCCGGAACAGAGCGCTTCCAGCAGCACCAGCCCGAAGCAGTCCTCGCGGGTCGGCAGAACAAACACGCTCGCCCGGCGATAGGCATCCGCCAGCGGCTCGCCAGACTGGAATCCCAGCCAGTGAATGTGCTGCGCAACGTGCGTTTCTTCCGCCATCGCCATCAATTTCGCCTTCTCCTCCGCCTCGCCGTCGCCGACAATCAGCAGTTCAAACGGCTGATGCAGCTTCGGCAGCGCGCGCAGGAGCAAATCCAGCCCTTTCAGGGGGATAATTCTGCCCACAAACAGCAGCGTATGCTGATTTTCGCGCTTTTCGGCATAGCGGAAGCGGGAAATATCCACCGTCAGCAGACTGATGAAGATTTTCCGCTCCGGCACGCCCCAGTGCAGCAGCTTTTCCTTCGCTTTGGTGCTGCTGGCAATGCACGCATCGGCATGATGGATGATGATATGCCGCATGAGCTTCTGCACGCGCCCGATGTTCCGCTCCGAATGCAGTGTGCCGTCCGTGAGGTGGATGAACTTTCTGCCGTGGCGCTTGCACCAGAGCAATGCTTTCAGCGCGGATGGGTTGTACTCCCACGCAATCACCACATCCGGGTTGATGCGCGTGATTTCCCTCGTCAGGTGCTGCGGAATATGCAGGTAGTGCACATCCCCTTCGCCCTTGCGCTTGATGATTTTGGATTCCAGAATCGTCGATTGCAGGAGTTTGCGCTCGTCAATCACCCACTGCCGGTTGTCCTCATTGCGATTCGTGTAAATGACGAAAAACTCGTGCGTCTGCTGATGCGTCTGCATATAGTAGAACAAATCCACCCGATACGGCGCAGGGATATTCGTAATCAGAAGCACTTTACTCATCCGGCATCCTCCGCCTCCAGTAGTTTTGGCATTGCTTCCGTTTCATGAGACAGCATATACCAATTTATGCGTCCTGTCAATCACAAAGTGAACTTTTTCTTGTCATGGACGCTGATATCCTTGCCCAGCTGCACCTCTATCATCTTCAGCTCCGTGTCTGCAATGACCGTGTGGCGCTGACCCGCTGTCATCGTTATGACATCTCCCGTCTTGACCGGACGTTCTACCCCCTCGACAATCGTTCTACCCGCGCCGGAAATCACCACCCACACCTCGTCGCGGTACTGATGACTGTGGTAATTCATGTTGTGACCGGGGTTCAGCGTCACCTTGATAGTCAGCGAGTTCATCTCCACATCCACTACGCGGAAGCTGCCCCACGACTTCTCCGCGAACATAATCTGCTGCTCGTACTTGTCCACGAATGGCTTGATGTAGGAACTTTGCTCCTTGTCGGATACCAGAATTCCCTCCGCTGATGCGCTAATCACCACATCATGCAGCCCCATCGCCAGCACCGGCACATCCAGCTCGTTGATGATATGCACACCCCTGCATTTGTCGTTTAGTTCACCCTTGCCGATGATTGTTTCTTCCATGGCTTCGGTCAGGGTGTTCCATGTGCCGAGATCTTTCCACATGCCCGCAAAACGCACAACCTGAATCTGTTTTTCATGCTCTGCAACGGCATAGTCAAAAGAAATCTTTTTGATTGCAGCGTACTTGCTGAACAAATCCTGATAGTCGATAAAGTCTATCAGCTCGTGCGCCTTGTTTATCATGTAGGACAGTTTGTAAGCGAACACGCCGCCGTTCCACAGTGCGCCGCGGGCAATATACTCCGCCGCCACATCCGCCGTCGGCTTTTCCTTGAAGGTATCCACCGACGATATATGTTCGCCGTTCTGTGGAATAATGTAGCCGTACTTTTCGCTGGGATACGTCGGCTCAATGCCCATGAGAATGAGGTTCGCCTCGCCCTTGTCCGCCTGCGCCGATAATTCCTTGAGCGCCTCGAAGTAAGCGTCCTCCACATACGGGTCAACCGGGCAAACGACGACCGATTCCGACGGGTCAATATGCAGCACATCCACCAGATACGCCGTTGCCAGCGCAATGGCAGGAAACGTGTCACGGCGGCATGGCTCGATGCTCACACCGACATGCTCACCAAGCTGGTTGTGGATAGCAGACACCTGCGTCTTGCTGGTCGCAATGGTCACGGTTGCGTCAGTATCCACCTGCTTAATCTGGCGATAGACGCGCTGCAGCATCGACTCATAAGCGCCATCTTCCTTCTTGAAAATCTTGATAAACTGCTTTGAGCGAATATCGTTGGACAGTGGCCACAAGCGCTTGCCGGAGCCGCCGGAAAGCAGGATAATGTTCATCGTTTGTTTCTCCTCCAAAACAGAATGAGGGCTGCACTTTTTTGCCATGCAGCCCTCGTTGCTTCCTTCGCGGATTAAGGTGACGCCGAGTTGTGCAGTGTTGTCTTAAGGCAATACCGCACAAATGAGTTGGTGCGATGGCGAATGCATTTTTTGTCAGATGCGATTGCAGAAATCGAAGGTTTACTGGAGGTAAATCGAGATTTCTGCAAGAAGCAGATGGCAGAAAAGGCATCGCCAGCGCTGCCGACGAATTGTGCGGTAGTGCCTTAACGTTCAGCGCGCATGGGGTTGTTCAGAAAGTCCTCATACGCAAGGCGGATGCCGTCCTCCAGCTCTGTCCGATACGTCCAGCCGAGGTTCGTCGCCTTGGAAACATCAAGCAGCTTGCGCGGCGTACCGTTGGGCTTGGTGGGATCCCACTTGATTTCACCCTTGTAACCCACAACCTTCGCCACCAGTTCGGTCAGTTCCTTGATGGTCAGTTCCTTGCCCGTGCCGGCGTTCACCGTCTCGCTGCCGGAGTAGTTGTTCATCAGGAACACGCAAAGGTTTGCCAAATCGTCCACATACAGGAACTCGCGGAGCGGGCTGCCGTCACCCCAGCAAGTCACGCTTTCCGCGCCGTTGATTTTCGCTTCGTGGAAGCGGCGAATCAGTGCCGGAAGAACGTGGCTGTGTGTCGGATGATAGTTGTCGTTCGGGCCATAGAGGTTCGTCGGCATGACGGAGATATAATCCGTGCCATACTGCCGATTAAGAAACTCGCAGTACTTCAGACCGCTGATTTTCGCCAGCGCATACGCCTCGTTCGTCTTTTCCAGTTCGGAGGTCAGCAGGCAGCTTTCCTTCATCGGCTGGGGCGCCATCCGCGGATAGATGCAGGATGAGCCGAGAAACTCCAGTTTCTTGCAGCCATTCTGCCACGCCGCATGGATGACATTCATTCCCAGCACCATGTTATCATACATGAAATCCGCCAGCGCGTTCTGGTTCGCAACGATGCCGCCCACCTTTGCCGCGGCAAGAAATACATACGCCGGCTTTTCCTGCGCGAAGAACGCCTCGACCGCCTCCTGCCGGGTCAAATCCAGTTCCTTGTGGGTGCGGGTGATAATATTGGTATAGCCCTGACGTTCCAATTCTCGTACGATGGCGGAACCCACCATGCCGCGATGACCCGCGACGTAAATCTTTGCATCCTTTTTCATCATGGCTGTCCCTCTTTCTGCTCTTCAAGCCCAAATTACAGCGCCGTCCGCATCGCCTTTTCGCGCTTCGCCAACATGCGGTCGTGCTTCGCCATGATCTCCACCAGCTGCTCGTAACTGGTCTTTTGCGGATTCCAGCCCAGCATTGTCTTGGCCTTCGTCGGATCACCCCAGAGGTTGTCTACGTCCGTCGGGCGGAACCACTGCGGATTCACGCACACCAGCATCTTGCCGTTCGCCGCGTCATAGCCCTTTTCGTCGATGCCCTTGCCTTCCCAGCGGATGCTGATGCCATTCGCCGCGAACGCCTTCTCGGTGAAATCGCGGACGGTATGCTGCACACCCGTCGCAATGACGAAATCATCCGGCTTCTCCTGCTGCATAATCAGCCACATGCACTCCACATAGTCTTTCGCATAGCCCCAGTCACGCAGAGAGTCCATATTGCCCAGCTCCAGATGATCCTGCATTCCCTCGGCAATGCGGCCCGCCGCCAAGGTAATCTTGCGCGTCACGAAATTCTCACCGCGGCGCTCGGATTCGTGATTGAACAGAATACCGTTGACCGCGAACATGCCATACGCGTCGCGGTACTCCTTCACCATCCAGAAGCCGTACTGCTTCGCCACCGCGTAGGGGCTGTACGGATGGAACGGCGTAGTTTCGCGCTGCGGAACCTCCTCCACCTTGCCGTACAGTTCGGAGGTAGAAGCCTGATACACCTTGCAGCTTTTCGTCAGCCCGCACACGCGAACCGCTTCCAGCACGCGCAGAACACCCAAGGCATCCACGTCGCCCGAATATTCCGGCGCGTCGAAAGACACTTGCACATGACTCTGCGCCGCCAGATTGTAGATTTCGTCGGGCTTGATTTCGCCCACCAGCCGAATCAGGCCGGAAGAATCCGACAAGTCGCCGTCATGCAGGTGAATTGCCTTCTTCTCAATCAGGTGGTCAATGCGCGCCGTGTTGGAAATGGACGCACGGCGGACAATACCATGCACCTCATAGTCTTTTTCGAGCAGGAACTCCGCCAAATAGGAACCATCCTGACCGGTGATGCCGGTAATCAGCGCCTTCTTCGCCATTGTCTTGAAATTTCCTCTTTTCATCAGCTATTCTTGAAAATAGATACACTGCTATTATAAAGAAGTTGCTTTCAAAAAGTAATGGGGTATAGAAACTATTGTCAGTATAATCTTGGGTTTCATATCATTTGCACATGCTGCCGAATGACACCCTTTTTCAGCAGGATGTTTGCGTACTGCGCGCTTTCGCCTGTCGCGACAATGCAGTACGCTTTTTTCGCGCGCTCGTAGTAGGCAAAGCGGTCGATTGTCTGGATTTTCGCGTCCGGCTCATAAGCCGTCAGCGTCGCGCGGTATTCGTCCCAAATCACCGGGACTGTCGGGTCGCCCGGCACAACCGACATCAGCACAAAATTGCCTTCATCATATTGATCCAGTGGGAACAGCGGCAGAATCGCGCGCAGCAGTTCTGGCGCGCCGATGCCATCCGCACGAACGACGCGCTGCCCCATACTTTCTGCGGGGAAATTCGCGTCCGCCAGCACAATCTCGTCCCCATGCCCCATCTCGCACAGCACTTTCAGCAGTTCCGGCGAAATCAGCGGGGAAATACCCTTCAGCATGATCGTACCTCCTCAAACTAATGTGCAGTCCCACACGTCCACGCCGCAGTCCTGAAATGTATCATGCAGGCGCGCGTTCAGCTGCTCCCTCGTCACGCCGCGCTTGAGCAGCACCTGCAGGAATCCGCCGCCGCCCGCGCCGCAAATCATGTGCCCGTCAATCAGGTCGTCAATCGCAAGAAAAATCTGGTCGATGCAGGTGTTGGTGCTGCCCGCGTCAATCGTCTTGGAAAGCTCCCAGTGGCGATTCAGCAGCTTCGCGAAGTCATCCACATGCCCACGCTCCAGTTCAAACGCCATCATCACGGCGATTCGCTGAATTTCCTCCAGCGCGTACAGGCTGTCCGGCGCATTGCTGATGTAGCGGCCCACCACATCGCGCAGGAGATTCCGCGCAAGGCGGCGCTGGCCGGTATAAATCAGGGTGAAACGCGCGTTCAGTTCCGCCTTGGTGTCCTCCGACAGAGCGATATGGCGGACGTTCAATTTCTGCCGAATGCCCGCGGGCGCGGTGATGAGCTTCAGTCCCGGCGTCATGCCGCCGACCTGATCCTGCCAGCCACCGCCGGTGGACATAATCTGCTCAACGCACATGGCGTGTTCATAGAGGTCATCCTCCGTGTGCGCCACGCCGAAATACTGGAAAAGCGCTTTGACGCACGCGCCTGCAAGAATGCTGCTCGTGCCCAGACCGCTACCCTTCGGCACGCCGTGCATCTGCGTAGAGACGTACAGTCCGCCGATTTTCGCCGTAATATCCGTCAATTCGCCGCCCTCGCGCGGAATCACGCCGCAGGCAATCAGCGCTGCCTTGTGCAGCACAAACGGGTCGTAGGGATTGTGGCACTCCTGCAAGTCCGAAATTGCCGTGAATTCCCCACGCGCGCCCATATCCGCGCTTTCCAGCACGACCATCGGCTTCGGCAGACGGCGCACATGCACCTCCACGGGATACTCTCCGCCCAGCAGAATCGCGGCATTGAGCACCGTTCCGCCCTTTTCGTTGCAGTACGGCGGCGTATCGCTCCAGCCGCCGCCCCAGTTGACCCGCAGCGGCAGACGCACCGCTGCTTCTTCTTCCACTGGCTGATGATGTGCGCAAAGCCCCGTGCCGTGCGCTGCCGCGCCCGCAAGCACCATGCGCTGAATCTCCTCAAAAGCCCGCTTGATGTACGCCTCTCCTTCCTGCGAATCACCCAGTACTTTACCGAGGCAGTAGAAGATTCGCATCCGTGTGAACACGTCTGCCGATGCCGCCTTTTCCGCAATCAGGCGGCGCTGATAGGCGCTGATGGCAGCATCTCGAAAAATTTCCTTTGCTTCCTCGATTGTGCCGCCGCGGCGAATCACAGACAAGAAGCGCTCGACCTTCACGGCCTTGCGCAGGTGCGTCTCCCATTCCAGAATCGCCGCCGTGTCCGCGCTGTTGAACGAGCTGCACAGGCTGACGCGCTCCGCCGATGCCCACGCATCATAATTCCCCGCGCCCATTGCCAGCGCGTAGACATTCAGCGCCGCATCCACCGATTCCGCCATAGAATCGCAGACTGGGTAGATTTTCGCCTGCCACAGCGAATGGTCATCCCCATCCCACACGTTCCCGAACGCAGCCATTGAGCCGCCCAAGAACGTGCCTTCCTTCGGATTGTCCGCCACGCCGTAAATCCGCGTCACAAAGCGCCCGTCCGTCAACTTCAGGCTGTGCAGGACGACATTCGCCGGAATGTTCTTTCCGCTGACTGTAACATGCGAAAGCACCGTACCGCTGCCGATAATCGCGCCGCCCATCACATGGCTGTCCTCCAGATAGCAATCGTCATGGATGCAGCAGTCCTCCTCCACCATCGCGTTATTCAGCGCATAATTCGCCGATGAGCAGCAGCCGGACACACACTTTTTCCAGTCCAAGAAGCTGTACGCCGACACGCCGTCTGTCATCAGCGTACGCAGTTCATGCGTCGTGCCAAAGTGAATGAACGACGCGGGCGCCAGCCGCAGCAGACGCATCCGATACTTCCGCAGCACCTGCCAGACAGCGGTGCGGCAGGCGTGCAGCTCCTCAGTGAACGAGCCATCCGGCTTTTCGCGGTAGAACCGCTCCAAGGTCGAACGGCTTGCCAGCGGATAGAGGAAATCGCCATAGAAGGACAGCCGCGCGCGGTCATTCACAAAAGCCGCAAACTTTGCGGGCGTATCCACCAGCGTATACAAATCCGCCAGCAAATCCGCGCTGAACAGCACCGCTCCAGTGTCAATATCCACCTTGCCCTGCGCGTTGACCGCCCCTCGGCTCGTCAGCGTCTCCACCGTCTGTTTATGCAGGAACTCGCCAACATTGCCCTGTTCATCCATCTGGAACACGCCATGGTTCTTGCCCGTTTCCACGTCCTCTTTGAAGGAAATCGCCGCCGCGCCGGATGCGGGCGCATCAATCTGCAGCGGATTGAATAGCAGCAGCACATCTCCCGACAGCACAAGCATCCCGTCCCGAATCCGCGATGGCACGCCGCTCATGCCAATGATGAACTCGTCAAACAGCGTCGAGCGCCTGCCGTTGGGCAGCTCGCGCGGGACAGGCGAAAACAGCTTGCCGCACGCGCTGTACTGCGGCACGCGCTTGCTGTCCCCGCCTGAATGGATGCACAGAATGCGCTTGCCCGCAAATGTGCCTTCCTGCGTGCAGACATAACGAAGCGCATTGAGCGTCGCGCCGCCGCTGCCCACGCGCAGCCCGTCCGGGTCGGGCAGAACGGCATAGTGCGTCCGCTCAGGCAGGAGGTTTTTCGCCCGGCGAATGGCAATCTGCTGGCGATACGCATTCGCCTGCGCCTCGTTGGACGCGGTGAGTATGATATAATCCCAGACCGGGAAATCAGCCCTGTGCAGCGAGCGGCGATAGTCCTCCCACGCGTCGAGATACGACTGACGCAGGAACAACGAATACGAATTGCCCATGGCGACTCCTTTTGCATTGCAGCAGCTTTGGGGGCAGGGTTGCGCCCCTGTAAATTATTGTACAACGCAGTACTGCAAAAATCAAGGGGTATTTTGGCGAATGTTGGGTAATGTTATGGAATGCTGGACGCAAAAAAATGGGAGACTGCGCAGGGCAATCTCCCAACAGGGTTTACTTCGCGTATACATAATGGTAATAATTCTTCTTGGCGTACGTTTCCGCATACGAACCGGGCGTGACCACCCACACCAGTTTGTCCTTCTTGCAGCCGTCAAACGCTGTCGAATCAATTTTCGTGACCGAAGCCGGAATCGTGATGCGCGTCAAGGAAGTGCAATCCCAGAAAGCACGGAAATCAATGGTGGTCACCGTATCCGGAATCACGATTTCTTTCAGCGAAATGCAGCCGTAGAAGAAGTAATTGCTGATAGATTTCACGTTCTCTGGGAATACAAATTCCACCATATAGTTGCAGAAGCTCACACCATAGCCGGGCAGGTACGTGAGGTATTTCGGGAATACAATCCGCGTTGCGCTTCGGCATCCGCCAAACACATGATTGCCCATTTTTACCACAGAATCCGGCACTATGATTTCCTTCAGCGAGGTGCAGCCGCTAAACGCTTCTTCCTCGATGGTCGTCACGCTGTCTGGAATCACAATTTCAGGCAGACCATAGCAATGCTTGAAAGCCGCTGTGCCAATCGTCTCCATCGTATCCGGCAGGGTGACATTTGCAAGGGCTTTGCATTCCCTAAATACTTCGTTTGGCAGCCGCGTCAGATTGCCGATTTTGCCGACCGTCACCAGCGATCTGCATTCCTCAAACGCATTTTTGCCAAGGCTGGTGATGGATTCGAGGCTGACCACCGTTTCCAGCGTGCCGCAGTAGCTGAACGCCTTCTCCCCAATGCTGGTGACATTCGACAAATCAAGCGACTTCAGCGAAGTGCAGGCGATGAACGCTTCCCTTCCGATTTCTGCCGCAACACCATCCAAACCAAGCGTCTCCAGTTTGCGGCATTCTTCAAAGGCATTCGCGCCAATGTACGTCACTTTCGGTGCTGCGCCGAACGTGGTCAGTGAAGTTGCATTCCGGAACGCTGAGTCGCCGATATACTCCAAGCTGGGCAGGTCGCCCACCGTCACCAGCGACCGATTGGACAGACCGGATGCGCCAATCCTCCGCAAGCGCGGCAGATTCGCAACTTCCGGGATGTTCGCGCTGTCCAGTGCGCTCGCGCCGATTTCTTCCAGCGCCGGCAAATCACGCAGTCCGGTCACTTTCGGGCAGCCGCCGAACGCGTAGCCGCCGATAATGCGCAGGTGCTGCAAGCCATCCAGCGAAAGCACTAACTTCTGGTCGGATATAAACGCGCCGCCGCCGATTTCCTCTATCGCGTCCAGCGTGCCGATATTCACCAGCTCATCGCAGTTTGAAAACGCGCAAGCGCCGATGCGTTTCATCCGCTCAAACGTGCCGATATCCGTCAAATAGCCGCAGGAATAGAACGAGTACTCGCCGATTTCCGTCACTGTTTCCGGCAGCTTCACGGTTTCAATATAGTAACAGGATTGGAACACGCGGTCGGGAATGCGCGTCACTTTCGCCTGCCAGTCCACTTTCTTGATGCCGTCGCAGTCGCAGAACGCACCCTCGCCGACATTCAGCAGCTTTTCGCCAATCGTCACTTCTGTCAGTTTCTTGCACTGGCGGAAGGCGTACTCGCCGATTTCCGTCAATGTGTCCGGCAGCAGCTCGGCGTTCCAGAGCGTACACTTGTCGAACGCGTAGCTGCCGACGCGCGTCAGGTTCGGCGGCAGGGGGCAGTTTTCCAGCTTCTTGCAGCCTGCAAAGGCAGAATCACCGATTTCCAGCAACCCTTCCGGCACCGTGACCGTCACCAGTCCTTCGCAGTTCTCGAACATATGCGCCGAAATGCCCGTCAGCGACGCGGGCAGGGTGATTTCCGGCAGGCTGAGGCAGCGATAAAAAGCGCTCTCCCCCATTTCGGTGATGTTGTCGGACAGCTGCACCGTTTTCAAGCTCACGCAGCTGTCAAAGGCATGTGCGCCAATCTTGGTCACGCTCTCCGGAATCGTGATTTCCGTCAGATACCAGCAGTTTGCAAAAGCATAATCGCCGATTTCCGTCACGCCCTCCGGAATGCGGATTTCCCGCAGTTCCCCGTCGCCGTAAAATGCGTACTCCTCGATGCGGGAGACATTCGCCGGCAGGGTATACACCGTGCTTTCGGAGGATTGCACCGTCTCGGCAGCCGCCGCACCGCTGACCAGCACCAGCAGCGTCAGCGCACCCGCCATTAGCTTCGTCGTTCTCATGAATTTCCACCCCTTCCTTCCATGATTATACGCCTTTTCACGAAAAAGTCAATTCTTTGGCGCAATTATTTACAATTGGCAAAAGCGAAAGAAGTACAATTGTACTTATGGAGTGTGTGCCTGTCAGTTTTCTTTCTATTCTATAACTGCGGATTCGTCATTCTGCCCCACTCGCTGTTGAAAATCCCCCGTAATTTTGCTATAATCATTCTCGGTATTTCTGCTGATTCAGGAGGACGCGGCATTGAGGCATGGCGGCAATGTTTGGGAAGGTCAGCCAGCGGATTGGCTGGACTTTTCCGCGAATCTGCGACCAGAGGGAACGCCCGCGTGGGTGATGGACACCATGCGCGCGGCGCTTTCGCAGGCGTGCTATTATCCTGACCGCGCGATGCGTGCGGCGCGCGCGGGGCTGGCGTTGTATCTCGGCGTGGACGAAAGCTGCGTGCTGCCGACGGCGGGCGGCGCGGCGGCGATTGACCTGACGCTCGGCGTTCGGCGCGGCGCGGTGCATGTGCAGCCGCCGACGTTCGGGGAATATGCGGAGCGGGCGAAGGCGCATGGGCGGCGGATGGCAGCAAATCAGGCGATTCTGGCGGATGACACGGTGGTTATATGCAATCCGAACAATCCGACAGGCACGCTGCTTTCGCCGAATGACGTGCTGCGGATGCATCGGGACGTGCGGAACAGCGGCGGCGAGCTGATTGTGGACGAGGCGTTCATGGATTACTGTCCGCAGTCGACGGTACGCCACCATGTGCAGGATGGTTTGACGGTTGTCGGGTCGTTGACGAAGATTCTGTGCATTCCGGGCGTGCGGCTGGGGTACATCTGCGCCGTGCCGGAACAGATTGCGCGCTTGCAGGAACGGGCAGTTACATGGTCGCTGAACGTGCTGGCGTCGGCGGTTGCGGCGGAGCTGCCCCGTCATCAGGCGGAAATTGCGGCGGATGCACAGGCGAATCAGGCGCGGGCAGAGCGGTTCGCGCGGTGCTTGCAGGAGATGGGCGTGCGTGTGACAGCGGGGCGCGTACCGTTCCTGCTGGCTGATTTCGGGCACGACATGACGAAAACGGTGCAGCACCTGCGGGCGCAGCGCATTTTGGTGCGAACGTGCGATTCGTTCGGCTTGCCTGCGAATTATCTGCGCCTGGCGGTGAAAACGGACGCGGAAAACGATTTGCTGATGAAAGTATTATATAGGGAGAATTTCGATGCGCGGTAAGAGTTTGATGGTGATGGGAACGGCGTCGTCCGTTGGCAAAAGCGTGCTATGCAGCGCGTTTCTGCGCATCATGAAGCAGGATGGATACAAGGTTGCGCCGTTCAAAGCGCAAAACATGGCGTTAAATTCGTTCGTCACCAAAGACGGCTTGGAAATGGGGCGCGCGCAGGTGACGCAGGCGCAGGCGGCAGGCGTTGAACCGGATGTGCGCATGAATCCCGTGCTGCTCAAACCCACGAGCGATCGCCGCAGTCAAGTAATTGTGGACGGCAAAGCCATTGGCACAATGACTGCGATGGAGTATCACCGCTACAAGCCTGCCCTGCGCGAACGCATCAAGGCGACGTACGACGCGCTGGAATCCACCGTGGACTGCGTGGTCATCGAGGGGGCGGGCAGTCCGGCGGAAATCAACTTGCGCGCCGGGGACATTGTGAATATGTCAATGGCAGAATCCGTCGATGCGCCGGTGCTGCTGGTGGGCGACATCAACTTGGGGGGCGTGTTCGCGTCGCTGCTTGGCACCGTGATGCTGCTGACGGACGAGGAACGCGCCCGCGTGAAGGGCGTCATCATCAACAAATTCCGCGGCGATGTGAAGATTCTTGAACCGGGGCTCAGGATGCTGGAGGAGCGCATTCACATTCCCGTATTAGGCGTTGTGCCGTGGATGGACGTGGGGCTGGAGGATGAGGACAGCGTAACCGAACGTTTCAGCCGCATGATGGGTCAGGGGGATTTGGACGTTGCCGTGGTGAAGCTGAAGCACATCTCCAACTTCACGGATTTCCAGTCTTTGTCGCTTCAGCCCGGCGTGAAGGTGCGCTATGCCCAGAGCGCGAAGGAGATCGAAAATGCCGACCTGATTGTCCTCCCCGGCACGAAAAACACCATCGAAGATTTGATTGACCTGCGCAACCGAGGGCTGGATGCCGCCATCATCCGCCACGCGCGCAAGGGCGGCATGGTTATTGGCGTGTGCGGAGGATATCAAATGCTGGGTAGAAAGCTGCACGACTCCGACCATGTGGAATCGCGCGTGCCGGAGCTGGCGGGTCTGGACTTGCTGGACATGGAGGTCACCTTCGCAAGGGAGAAGGAAACCGCGCAGGCCAGCGGCGTCGTCGATGCGTCCGGCTGGCTGGCATCATCGAACGGCATTCTGGTGGACGGCTACGAAATTCATGCTGGGCAAAATCAGTTCGGCGAAAGGGCGCTGCCGTGGCTGCGCATCGGCAATCGTGTGGACGGCGTGATGAACGAGCGCGGCAACGTGCTGGGCAGCTATCTGCACGGTTTGTTTGATGACGGGCAGCTGTTCGCCGCCATCGCCGCGCACATCCGCAAAGAAAAGGGCATCGACACCAAAACGCAGGTCCCGATGACCCTCGATGAATACCGCGAGCGCGAGTTCGACCGCATTGCTGATATTGTCCGCGCGAGCGTCGATATGGACGCCATCTACCGTATTGTACGGGGCGAGGTGTAAGCAATGAGCGATTGGATTTGGGCGCTGATAATCGGCTTTGTGCTGGATTTGCTGCTGGGCGACCCGTCATGGCTGTATCACCCGGTGTGCCTCATCGGCAAGTACATCAGCTGGATGGAGAAAAAGCTGCGTCGGCGCGGCGGCAATCTGCGGAAAAGCGCCGTGTTCCTGACCGCCTCCACCGTACTGCTGACAATGGCGGTCGTCGCGCTAATTATGATGCTTTGCGGGCTGCTGGGGCGCATTCCCCTGCTAATTGCCATGGCTCTGTTGGACTGGATGGGCATTGCCATCACGAGTATGGCGAAGGAAGCGCGCGGCGTGGAAAAAGCGCTGGGGCGGGGCGTTGCCGCTGGGCGGACGCAGGTGGCGCGGATTGTCGGGCGCGACACGCAGGAATTAAGTGAGGAAGAAATCATCAAAGCAACCGTCGAAACAGTGTCGGAGAACACGACGGACGGCGTAATTTCTCCCCTGCTGTACGCTGCCATCGGCGGGCCAATCCTCCTGTGGGGATTCAAAGCCGCCAGCACATTGGATTCAATGGTTGGATACTTGGACGAGAAATACCGCGACATTGGCTGGTCGAGCGCAAAATTAGATGACGTGCTGAACTACATTCCGGCGCGTTTGACGGCGCTGCTGATGGTGATTGCTTCCTATTTGATAGGCTTGGACGGCAAAAATGCCTTCCGCATCGTCCGCCGCGACCACGCCAATCACAAAAGCCCCAACTGCGCGTGGAGCGAATCCGCGGCGGCGGGGGCGCTGCACATACAACTCGGCGGGACGCACAATTACTTCGGCAAACCCGTCGAAAAACCAACCATCGGCGACGCGGATCGGCCTGCTGAACGCGCGGATATCCGCCGTGCAAACCGTTTGTTGTATACAAGCAGTCTGCTGATGATGGTTTTGATTGTACTGATTGCCATTGTACGATGAGGTGAGCATATGCCGGAGCAAAACAAACATTACAACTTTTTTCAGAACAAGGAATGTGAATATTTCCCCTGCCACAAGGGCGTGAAGGAAGAGGATTTCAACTGCCTTTTCTGTTACTGCCCGCTGTACACGCTGGGCAAGCACTGCGGCGGCCACTGCACCTACACGGAATCAGGCATCAAAAGCTGCCAGCACTGTACTTTTCCGCACCAGAAGAAGAATTATGATGCGATTATCGCGCGCTTCCGCGAAATTGCCGCCGTCGCCGCGCGCTCGGACAGGGAGGACAAATGAACGCACAGGAACAGGCGCAATTTCGGTGGAATCACGTCGCGAAGCCGCTGAATTCGCTGGGAAAGCTGGAACAGCTTGTCGTGCAGATCGCGGGGATTCAGCAGACGGCGGACGTTTGCATCAACAAGCGTTGCGTGCTGATTTGCTGCGGCGACCACGGCGTAGTGGCGGAGGGCGTGAGCCAATCCGGCAGCGAGGTAACGGCACTCGTGGCGCAGTCCATCGTCGCGGGCACGGCGAACATCAACCTGATGGCATCCGTCTCCGGAACGGACGTGTACGCGCTGGATTTCGGCATGGTGACGCCCGTCATGGGGACGGTAAACTGCCGAATCGCCGCCGGAACACGCAATATGGCGTGTGAACCCGCGATGACCCGCGCGCAGGCGGAAGAGGCGGTTCAAGCGGGTATCGACGCGGTCGCCCGCATGAAAGCGCGTGGATATCAGCTGATTGCCACGGGCGAAATGGGCATCGGGAACACAACCGCCTCCACCGCCATGGCATGCGCGCTCCTGCGCTGTTCACCGGAGGATATCACCGGGCGCGGCGCAGGTTTGTCGGATGCGGGCTTGCAGCGCAAAAAGGCTGCCATTCAGCGCGCCCTGAGCATCCATCACCCGAATGCGGATGATGCGTTGGACGTGCTGGCGAAAGTCGGCGGATTCGAGATTGCCGGGATGGTCGGCATCTTTCTGGGCGGACTGCGCCATCATCTGCCGATTGTCATCGACGGTGTGATTTCGGCAGTCGCGGCACTCACGGCAGTGCGCATCGACCCGGCGTCAAAATCCGCCATGCTCCCCTCGCACATGAGCCACGAGTCAGCTATGGTGCGCATCATGTCGGAATTGGGCATGTCCCCCATCATCCACGCTGATATGGCGCTGGGCGAAGGCACAGGCGCGGTGTCGCTGATTCCCCTGCTGGATATGGCGCTCAAGGTTTACCACGGGCCGCACACATTCGACGAGTTGGGCATTTCGGCCTACGAGCCGCAGGAGGGCAAAGCATGATTGTGCTGGTCACGGGCGGCAGCGGCTGCGGCAAATCCACATGGGCGGAGAAACTGGTCAGCGCGCTTCCAGCGGAAAAGCGCGTGTATATCGCGACCATGCAGGTGTACGACGAAGAATCCGTGCAGCGAGTGGCGCGGCATCGGGCACAGCGCGCGGACAAGGGCTTCACGACCATCGAGTGTGAAAAGAACCTTGCGTCGGCGGATGTCCCCGAAGGCAGCGTCGTCCTGCTGGAAGATTTGGTCAACCTGATGGCGAACGAGATGTTTGGCGGCGGCGATACGTCCCGCATCCTCCCGGCGCTAAACGCCCTCGCGTGCAAGTGCCAGCACCTGATTCTGGTCACGAACGACGTTTTTTCCGACGGCATCCATTATCCCGACTCCACGCAGGATTATCTGCGGCAGTTGGCAAAAATCAACGCTGAAGCCGCAAAAATGGCGGACTGCGTGGTCGAAGTCGTCTATTCCATCCCCGTCTGTGTGAAAGGAGCGCTCCCATGCGTGTAATCCGCTCGCTGTGCATTGCGTTTTCCACCTATTCGCGCATTCCTGTGCCGCAGGTGGCTTGGACAGACGAAAACCGCAAGTATTCGATGTGCTTTTTCCCGCTCATCGGCGCGGTAATTGGGCTGCTGCTGTGGGGCTGGCTGGCGCTGTGTGACGCGCTGGGCTTCGGAGCCTTGCCGCGCGGCGCGGTCGGGGCGCTGCTGCCGATTCTCGTCACCGGCGGCATCCACATGGACGGTTTCATGGACACCAGCGACGCACTGGCATCATGGCAATCGCCGGAAAAGCGGCTGGAAATCCTCAGGGACAGCCACGTCGGGGCGTTCGCCGTGCTGGGCTGCGCGGGCTATCTGCTACTGGACACAGCGCTGCTCAGCGAACTGCCGACGACCCTTGCGCCGATGATGATTGGCTGCTTCATGCTGTCACGGGCGTGCAGCGCGTGGGCAATGTCCGCGTTTAGGAACGCCCGACCCAAGGGGATGCTCGATGCTTTTGCGCAGGCGGCACAGCGGCGGATGCTGACCATCAGCTGCGCGGTGTACACCGTTCTCTGCGCAGTGCTATGGGCGATTGTCGGCGGATGGCTGGCGATTCCGTGCCTGTTAGCCGCGATTCTGTGCGCATGGTACTATCGGCACATGTCGTACAAACAGTTCGGCGGCATCACCGGCGACCTTGCGGGCTGGTTTCTGCAAATCACAGAACTCACACTGACGGCAGTCATTGTCATCGGAGGAAAGCTATTATGAAGCTGTACATTGGCGGCGTTTATCAAGGTCAGGAAGAACTCGCCCGCGCGGAGAATCCCGGACTTCCCTGCTATCCTGATTTTCACGAAGCCATCCGCCGCGCCGTCTTGGAGGCGCATCAAGACCCGCGCGAATTTGCCCGGCAGTTCTGCGCCGCGCACCCGGACGCCATCGTCGTCGCGAACGAAGTCGGCGCGGGCGTCGTGCCGATTGTAAAGGAGGAACGCCTCTTCCGCGAGGCGGTCGGGCGCGCGCTGTGCATCGTCGCGCAGAAATCGGAAAGCGTCACGCGCTGCGTCTGCGGAATCGGGGTGCGCATCAAATGAGGTGGATTCTCATCCGCCACGGGCAGACGCAGGGCAACCGTGAGCACCGCTACATCGGCTGGCGCACGGACGAGCCGCTGTGCCCCGAAGGAATTGCGCAATTGCAGAATCGGCACTATCCGCCCGTGTCGCGCGTGTTTGTCAGCCCCATGCGCCGCTGCGTGGAAACGGCGAATCTCCTCTACCCTGGCGTTCCGCAGACCATCATCGGCGGCTTCCGCGAGTGCGATTTCGGCGACTTTGAGAATAAAAATTACGCAGAATTGAACGGCCGCGCCGACTATCAGGCGTGGATTGACTCCGGCGGCGAGCTGCCCTTCCCGCATGGCGAAAGCAGGGCGCAGTTTGCCGCACGGTGTGTGACCGCATTCGAGCAGATTCGCCAGCAGGACGAGGACTGCGCGGTGGTGGCGCACGGCGGGACGCTCATGGCGATTATGGAAAAGTTTGCTGTGCCGGAGGGCGGGTATTTTGACTTCCAAGCCGGGAATGGAGAGGGGTTTGTGATGGAGGAGGATGGGCGTTACGCGAGGATTGCAATCAAATAGAGGGGCAGCACGCGCTCCCCTCTTTCGGCATCACAGGTCGGTTCGATTCTCTTCCGCTTCCCAATCCACTTGGAAGGTGAGCGTCCCCTTTTCGGTGTCAACCACCTTTTTCAGGATACGGCTGTTTCCGTCAGGACGGATGAACCCCGCATCCCGCGCTTCCTTGCTGCCGACCGTCGCAAAGTAAGCAGTAATGTGACCGCCGTTTCCTTTTCTCGGTGTCAGTCTCATTGCTTCTTGTAGAGCTTGTAGACCAGCACGACGAGAATCGCCGCGAGGACAACCTGAATTACGTCCAGTACGATTTCCATGCCTGCTTTTCTTCCCCCTGCCTGATGGTTTCATCATAGCATAGTTTTGCACCCGCGTCAAATGTTTTTTGTGATTTTTGCGGCAAAAATCACTTTTGCCTATTGTATCCCGCCATCCGTATGTTATAATAGAATTGTCAATAAACGCTATCAGAAAGGAGCTGTCCACATGGACGAACATGAAGAATCCGGCTTGACGGATTATCAGCTGCGCTTTCTACTTCGCGAACTGCTTGCCTACGCAGAGCAAGCCCCGGATAAAGACGCGATTGTCAAGCATCTGGAAGAGCTTCTGCGTGACGGCGAGAATGACTGATATGCATTATTTTACAGAAAGGTGGCATTGAACATGACAAATCAGCGTTTCAATGAGCTTCTCAAGCAAATCAGGGATTACGCAGAAGAATGCAACGACGCGCAGAAAATCATCAAGTATCTTGACAAACTCATGGAAGAAACGACGAAAAAGGGCTAATTGGCAAAGTGCATCGTGTTTATGATTTTTCGCGTTCGACTTCGCAAAAAATCATAAAAAAAGACATTTTCCCTCTTGACAGGGCGCTGGAAACATGCTATAATTAGTTCTGTTCGCAAGGTTGACCCCTTCGGCGAGAGTCGAAACCTTCGGAACATGACTGGGTGTAGCGCAGTTTGGTAGCGTGCTTGAATGGGGTTCAAGAGGCCGGAAGTTCGAATCTTCTCACCCAGACGTTGGAAGTGATTGTAAAATCACTTCTTTTTTTGTGTTTTACGGGCAATTTATTTCCCAACATCTGCATGATTCGACTTTGCTGGCGCTGGGCGCACCATTTCCGGCCTCCTGCGTCCATGTGTGCCACTTTGAGTTTCATTGCCAGTCAGCGTATCTTCACTGTTTCCACCCAGACAATTCCGCATCTGTTTTGCTGTTTTTGAGCGTGTCACGTTTTTCCCTTGCCATGTATCACTTTTCTCGAAAGACACAGCAGCCTGTTTCAATAAGAAACTCGCTTATTTCAACAGGTTGCCGCCTTTTGTGTATCAAAATATCAAAGTAGCACTTTTTATACACCCCCCTGCATTCAGCACACGCGCATGTACGCACGCACACGCGTTGCACATACAAATCACATGCATCTGAAAATAAATGCTACTCTGCTACTCTTAAAATCGCTTCCTACTTTTATCGGTGTATCACTTTTTGTAGCAGAATTATTTTTTGTAGCAGATTTTCTGATACTTTCTCCAAGTCCCCTCCTCCGTCCCTCGCCCCTATCTGATACGCAAATTGGTCTGAGTTAGGCCGGTTTTCTGAACCCTTCTTTCAATTTCTCATGGCAGGGGGGGATGCCTATCAATCCCCTTTCCCACCAAAAAAGCGGCACAGCATCTGCTGCACCGCCGTATTTATTCCTTTGTCGCGTTAGTCACTCGTCGCGTCCTGCCTGATCTTCCGGCAAATACTTGTCCTCGCCCTGATCCGACTTATCCCGCAGCACTTCCAGCAGCTTCCGCAGGAACGCCGGAACAGGCAGCCCCATCAGCCCGCAGTTCTCGATGATCGACAGTGCCTCATTCGCGATATAGAACAATGCCGCCGCCGTCTGGCAGCTCTCGCCCGTGCCGATGACGTACCTGTCCACCAGCGTCGCCACCAGAATCAGCACCCAGATGAACATTTTCCGCGCAAGACCAATGAAGCCCGCCGTGCTGGACAACCGCCCACCGTCCGTCTTGGTGCTGCGTCCCAGCGCCGCGCAGATAAGTCCGCTGATGTAATCCACCACGTTCAGCGCCAGCAGGCACGTCAGCGCGCCTGTCCATGCGCCGCCGACCGCGCCCGCAATCGCGCCTACTGCCGCCGAAATCCACTTAATCACATCATCCCACCGCATTGTTCAGTACCTCCTCCAATACTTCCAGCGCACTTCTGAGACTATCCCGCAGCGCTTCCAGCTTCGCCCGCCACGCATCCGGCTCTTTCGTAGGCATATCTCCATCCGGCTGCTTCTGTGCCGTATCCAGCGCTGCCCACGTTGCTGTGCCGCAGATACCGTCTACCGTCAGCCCCTTCGCCGTCTGGAACGCACGCACCGCGCCCTCCGTCGCGCTGCCGAACACGCCATCCACCGCGCCGACATCGTAGCCACACGCTGCAAGCATCGTCTGAAGCTCTCGCACCTCATCGCCGCTTGTGCCTTTCCGCAGTGTCTTTCTCACCTTGATTCGCCCCGCTTTCTGTATTTCGTCCGCCGAATACAACCCGACCGGCACGGCATAATGCGTCCAGCCCTGCCCGATGTTGCCGGTCTGCACACCAGCACTGCAATGGATAACCTGTCCTCTGCCGATGTGCATCCCGGTATGCTCCATTTTGCTCCCACTCTGCCGGAACAGGCAGCAGACCACATCCGGCATATCCGCGATTTTTCCGCGCACTGCCCAGTTGGAAATGGTGTTGTACTGGCTCGTTGCGCCACCTCCGGCAATCTCGATGCCGACCTGCTTCAGCAGCCAGTGCGTGAAGCCGCGGCAGTCATACGCCAGCGCGCCCTGCCACTTGCATCCAGTGCAGCTTGTCCCGCCGCCATTCAGCACCTGGCACCTCTTCGTGATGTTGCCCGCGTGCGACGGATTGAGCCGCGCATACTTGCGCCGCAGCTCCGGCGTGCACGGGCTGCCCCACGCGCCGTAGACATACGGGTCGCCCAGATGCTCCTGGGCAAGGCAGATGATTGTTGATGCTTTGTCGTTCATGCGCTCACTCCTCCGTCCCGTTCACCCATTCTTGGCATTCCGCCATCGTGTACGCGCCCCGCAGCACCTTGAAGCTGTGCAGCGTTCCGTCAAAGAATCTTCCGTGCGTGCCGTCCGACTTCTGGTAGCCGCCGAGAAGCAGCGATTTGGCGACTGCTGTTTTGTAGCCGCCGATGAGCGACGGTTTGTTGTAGTCCGTTTCTGTCGGATAGCGGTCGGATGCGAAGTACCAGTTCTCGCCGTCAAGCACCAGCGCGCAGCGGATGCGCTTGCCCTTGCAGAACGGCGTGATCGTTTTTGAGGACGAATACATGTTGATTTGGAAGGAAACGTCCGTGCCGACGGCGTGACCGACCAGCCCCGGCCATGGCGACGATTCCTCCAGACAGTGGAAAAGCACGCACGTTTCGCCTGCGGACGGGTTTGGCGTCAGGTTCTGACTGCATGTCACGTCGAACAGAATCGTGTATGCCGGCTTCGTGCTGACGTCCTGGAAGAGCCTCACGCCCGTGTCAATGATTCCATCCGCTCCTGCCGTGAATACGGTTTCCTGCGGCAGCTCGTACAGGACAGGCAGTACTGCTTTTGTAACCACCACCGCGCACGTTGCTGATGCGCTGCCCGCCGTCGCTGTGATGGTCGCGTTGCCCGCTGCCAGCGCCGAGACGCTGCCGCCGCTGATGCTCACGATGCCAGAAGGCGATACGCTCCAAACCAGCGTGTCCGTGCTGTTTTCCGGCGTGACTGTCGCCGTCAGGTTCGCTGTCCCGCCGACTTCCAGATTCAGCGATTCGGCGGAGAGCGTCACCGCCGTTGCCGGGTTCGCCAGCGTAATCACCATCCCCGCCGTCTTCGCGCCCACCACGTCGCCCCTGCAAGGCTCAAACGCAACCGTGCGCGTGCCGC